>OHXI01000001.1_pt1 | contig 522459 bp, 343 predicted proteins | sample 1579941 | NCBI WGS metagenome assembly OHXI01 (sample SAMEA3882553, study PRJEB24775) | human gut metagenome | biome: human-associated habitat; feature: intestine environment; material: feces | place: Netherlands | collected 2009/2010
GTCTATACATAATGCACCCCAAAAGTTTTGTGTCTAACTTTTGGGGTGCAGTTCAGTTTTTCACGGGGATTTATTTTTCATGCCAATTCTCACAACTACGGACAAACGTCAGCCACCTTTTCGTTGTGACAACATCCATTTGAAGTATTCTTCATGCTCATCCACCAGTTTCTCCCATGAATAATCACGTCGTATCACTTCCAAATTACGTTCCGTATATTCCTTTTTATGGGCAGACACCGCTTGGTCTATTCCGTCCAACATCTCCGTAGCTGCATCCGTAGATCCATAATATAAGGTATTTTCGCCCAAGACCGCACGGTTGAAGATATTGTCATGTGCCAAAATAAAACATCCGGAAGCCATGGCTTCCAACAAAGACGGATTCGTTCCGCCCACACTATGACCATGAAAATAAGCATAGGAATAATGACGAATGGAGTTCAGTTTACGGAAGTCATATATACCACCCACAAAGCGGATATTACAATCGCGACCATATCGTTCCACCAAATATTTTCCATAAGGCGTATTCGTCTTTCCCACAACCACTAACGGACGCTTACCATACTGGTTCGAAGCCAAATATCCCTCTAGGACCATGAAAAGGTTGTTTTCCGGCTCCAGACGAGCCACCACGATGAAATAACCACCCGCTTCCAAACCGTACTCCTTTAATACGTCCACATCGTAATCTTCATGAACGTCAGCCCCGTATGCCAAAAACTTGCTTTCTTTTCCGTATTTCTCCTTATAATAATCATGAATACCCATATTGTCTGCAATCAAATAATGACTGTGCTTCACCGCCATACGCTCTTCCCAGAATACGAACTTTTGTACCCATTTGTTAAACTTCGTACGTTTATATTCCAACCCGTCCATGTTTGTCGTAAAAAGCGGATACTTGATACGCTTCACATTAAACCAGATATAAGCCGGAACGATGCTCGTATAGCCCGCTTCGTAAATAATGTCGAACTTCTCCTTCTTCAAAGCATCACGCAAAGACAGGAAATCGTAAAAGAAACTCCCCACGGAACTCCCCATCCATTTCTCCGGACTATAAATATGCTTTATACGTACCCCCTTGTAATCAGGCTCCCGGTAAGGATGGAAATGCGGAGAGTACACCACGACTTCATGCCCCCGTCGGACCAATCCCACGGAGATATATTCTGCAAACTGCTCGAAGCCCCCGTAGTTGTTCGGTATGCCACGGGTGCTGATAAATGCTATTTTCATATAATATGTTTATGGATTAAGAATCAATGAATAAGAATTTTCGATGTAAAGCTGCACCGAATGAAAAAACACTTCCTCACAGAGGAATAAAAAAATATAAAGAGAATAAAAGTTGCAAACCCTTATTATTTAGTTTGCAAATGGAACATAAAATTACTGATAAGATTATCTCTTAGGCAAAAAAACACCTAAAATACATTTTGGGTTTCTAATACAAATTTGGATGTGGTTCTTTTCACGAAAACCTGCCGTAGGATATATTTCTTGGCCTTCCCAAAAGCCCGCACGCACGGAATCATAAGCTTCAAACCCTTTAGCTTCATTGAATTTATGAAGTGATTCAATGACGTATTTATCTAAGAACCTCAACATAAGTTCACCGTTTTCTCCGACATTTCTACCTGGTTTATTGGGTTTAATATTGCCTGAATCATAAATTGGCCTTACGATAGTACTCCAAACAGAAACAAGACTTTGGACGTGTTTTCTGCAAGTCAAATCTAAACAATAACCTAAATCAAGTACTGCACCTAATACAAAAGGCTCATTACATTGCTTCACATCACGTGCAAACTCATAAGCCCTTTGTGGGTCATTTTCCCAAAAATATATGCCGGAACCCAACCAGTCGTAATCGTTCGTACTCTGATGAAAATCCTTTTTCTGAAGCAAGATTTCCATAGCCAATTGTTTTTCACAACCATGGAAACCTAAATACAAATATCTTTCATCACCAAGCATCACTTAAGGAAGTTTTGTAGGTACCACGACGGTCCCATCTTTTTTTATTTCCATTCCTACACTCCGTAAAAAAGACCTTGCCGCTTTCACCGACCCCACCTTCTTTTGAGCAAACTGCCGCATTTCCGCCTCCAACTGTTCTTTCGGAACATCACAGATTCTTCTCATTTCCCTCATCTTCATATCCTTTTCTACTTTTATCTATTACAAAAATACTAATATAAAACCATAGTCCCATAAAGCAGCCGTATAAAAAAGCTAAAACCATACTCCGGTAAGCATCCAATTCTGTCGTTCCTCCTGTTTTAGAGGCGGCACGTCTAAAATAAGATTAAAATTCGGTTGATATTTATAATTTGTTTGCACTCATGCCGATGGTCAATGGCATAAGTTTCCCGTAGTCGCGGTTACCAGCGGTTATTTGGGTAGAGAACTTCTTGAGGTATTCCAGGATTGAATACCCCTGAAGCTTTCACGTGGACACTACGGAGTAGTAGGCCGCACTTACACAGGCCATTTTGTCGCTACCGAAGAACAGCGAATTCTTCCGCTCGTTCGCTAAAGGTCGGATATACCGTTCCATCAGGCTGTTGTCTGTCGTGTAGTCCCCGCCCTTCCAGTATAGGAATACCTGGTTCCAAAAATGGTCGAGGTAATTGACCGCTTTTTCCACCAGGCTTCCGTGCCGCAGGGCATTTCCGGATTTCATCAGGTCGAGCAGGCTTCTCATTCCTATTATTATTTCCGTCGTTTCGGCAAAAATCCTTAGGTGTCTTATATCTTCCGCACGAAGTTTCAGCTCTATATATCTCTTTTCCAACGCGTAGAGTTTCCAATGTATTCGAGGACTTGTGGGCGTTCACGTCGTGCCCTATCTCGGCGGTGTATTTGAACTTGGCCCTCACGTGTACCATGCAGCACACATGGTCGATGTCTAACATCTCGTCATCCAGGTAAAGGCACACATTATAGCCGCCCATCTGGAGGGCACGCAACCCTGCCTTCCAAAATTCCCTTCAGCACCTTGCATCCGCACAAACCGTCTTCATTACAACACTAAGGTAGCTACTGAAGCCGGGAATCGCAATACGTCAGTTTTGGACGCTTACGGGTAGGGGTTGATAAAATACTATGTTCCAACATATTATAAAAATTATCAGCTATCAATACCCAGTCGTATTTGTCATTGAATGCTTTCCGGCTTGAAAGAGTACCATTCAAGACAGCAACCATTTTTGCTTTCAATTCTTCAATATTGCAGGGATGAAACAGACATTCGCCGAAGAAATCAAAGTCAGCCATCGCCGTCTGGTTAGAGCATAAGACAGGACAACCCATAGCAGCAGCCTCCAACGGAGGTATGCCAAATCCTTCTGCCAATGACGGAAAGACAAACAAATCGGCTGTTTTATATAAAGCCATCAGTTCCGGGTAAGAAGCCGCAACCATTACGACATTGTCTTTCACTGTTCGTGGTAGCGAACCGTAATAACCGCTGAAAGCTTTGTTCCCCATGTCTTTTGCCCCTACGAACACTAATTTTATTCCTTGGTCGTATAATTTCAGCTCCACCCATGCCTGCAACAACAACTGTTGATTCTTACGCGGCTCAATTCTACTGACTGTCATTATAAACCTGTCCAATCCGAATTTATTCTTCACATCCGGCAAAACCATGCCGGAGGCTGGCAAGGTCACACCGTTCGGTGTTATCTTTATAGCCCCCTCCGGTATGCCGAAATGTCTGACGATTTCATCCCGTGAGAAAGGCGATACCGTCAACAGCAAATCCGCCCTTCTTGCAGAACGCCTGAAGAGGAATTTGTTTTTCACCCTATACATCCATGGAAAATATTCCGGATAGTCAAGAAAAAGCAGGTCATGTATGGTGACAATCTCCTTGCAAGTCTTTACCAACGGACTGATGTATTGGAAATGGGCGCAGTCTATGCCATGTTTCCGTATTATCAGCGGAAACTCAACGGCAAGTCTTTCCAACTTGCTGCGACTTTTCAACTTGACATAATGGATGTTTGATGCAGTTCCGAACGTCCTCTCCAGATTGTCCGTATCAACGGCAGCAAAATAAAATTCTATATCTTCATGCCGCACCATATTCCTATATATGCCCTCAATGTAGGTTCTCGTCCCCTGATACTTGCCATCAAGCACGTGGGCATCTACCAATAATCTCATTTATCTCAACATCGTATTTTAAGTGCCTATAATCTTTTTTGTACAAATTGACAAAGCTCAATATCTTCTTCGTCATTGTCTTACATTTGTCCATGAAGCTCATCTTCGCCCAACTATGAGCACAGCAATGCACGGCGAAAGCTTTCTTGTTAAAACTATTATACAACTTGCTCTCATACACTACCATGTCATCACTCAACATCTGTGTCTGATTCTTATACTTGAAACCAAAAGATTCAGCGTGAAGCGCGTAAATGTCGGGTCCGATAAGTTCGTCCATAGTCAAAGTCCCGTCGTCTCTTATAAATCTTCTCATCTTATAATCATCCAGCACAGTTGCCATATACGGGTGGCCTTTCACTGATGCCATAAAAGTAATGTCAACACCCAATCCGCAAACGGCCTTCACACCTTCTTTCCGGTTTCCTTCATTGTCAACCTGACCCTTATCATACCGTCCGTTTTCCGGCGTGTCAATGAAAGTCACAAAGTCGTGGTTGATAAATTCGTCAAACCTACGCTTCAAAAAAACATCCGAATCCATATAAATGCCACCTTCCGTATATAAAGCATAGGCTCTCACCACATCGCAGGCAAAAGCGTATTTTCCCACTTTAAGCGCATCTTTAAGATACCTGTAATCCAAGTTCCTAATCATCTCAATATTCCATAACTTTACGGTATAATCAGGTACGATATCTCTCCAAGATTGCAAACATTTGTTAATTAGGAGGGGGGGTAGGGATCAGAGCCAAACCACATCAAATGAATAATTTTGGAAATTTTTTCGTTGTACATAAATATTATGTTTTTGTATTAACATGAATTTGAAAAAATGCGGAACATGTCCTTTAACAATACAAAAGACGTGTTCTTTCATTTTTCAAAAGACACCTTCCGATTTATTGTATTTTGTTTTGAAATTCATCGAACCCGTAATATTGTATTACTATTCACTTACGCCTCTTTATAACCTTGGCGGGGACACATATATTGATGTGTTAACTATGCGTTGTAACAATGACTGGAAAGAGTATTCCTTATTATATAAAGCCCAGGCATTCTTTACTTTATTTTTAACTATGTCTGAATCCAAATTCCCAACAATAAAAATTATTTTTCTTCTTAAATCATAAGCATCATTGGCGTTATAAAAGAATACACAATTATCATCAACGTAATCTCTAATAGAGGGTATATCTGTTATGATAACAGGAACTCGAACTGCCATTGCTTCCATCATAGACATATGTCCAGCAGAAATGTTAGTATCTCTAAGTGGTAGTATAAACAGCTTGCTCCCTTTTATAAAAGACCCGAACTGATTTAATGTAATACCATAAATAAAATCAACATTGCAGTTTAACATAGATGGTGTTACACATTCAGGACGAGTGGCAACCAAACAATCTATCCTTTGACTGTTATCAATACCTCTCATGGCATCGCAAAGCGTCTGATAATTGCGATTACTACGACCACCACTAGAGATGTATTCTCTTGAATGATTGAAATGTTTCGCTTTTTTATAGTTATAGTCCTTACCATATTGCACAAATACAAATTTGTCTTTTAATTTAGGAAATATATTTGAATACAATTTTTGTTCATCCCTACCATACAGAATAATTGTTTCGACTTTCTTATAGCAGAAATTTACAAACTTCTTTCGAATCGCGTAATATAATCGACTCTGTTTGTTCTCAAACAAAAAACCTGCAATTGATATTATAGTATTAATACATAGTATTCTACATATCGCTGCATAGAAAATTCCAACAATTGGATTTATGAAAATTATTCTCTTTTTATTTCTACATTTCAATAGACGTAAAGCGTAAATCAGTGACAGCAACCAATAGCTAATATGCGTCAAAAATCCACCTACTAGCTTTGTCCGTTGAAATATTTCCGTTAGTGCATTTTCATATTTTGTATATACAAATATGGGGTTACAAATATTTTCAATTGATTTTTGTAACTCTTTCTCTTTCAATTTGTACTCAAAAGAATCTAATACAATTACTGTTCTTTCCATTATGCATGATAATTAATTCCTATTCTTTTTAGTGCATGTTTTACCGTATATTTAGTAAGCATAATCCAATATCTAAATATGGATTTTATCCATGAAAAACGAACCGTGTTTTTTAGTATCAAGTAGTATTCCTTGATTGCGGCATAGGAATCACTCATTCCTCCAACTTGCATATTTACCGTTACCATATCCATAAAGTCTGATTCTAACCGATTACCTTTTCTCATCAACAACTCGTAATCAGCACATATCTTATATGATAAGTCAAATAACCCGATTTCATCAAATAGAGTCCTTCTATGCAATGCTCCAGGATGCGATATTGTCATACCATTAATACAATTCTTCCAATTCCATATTGCACCTACTGTATATATGGGATTTCCATCTAAGCCATACATAGTTCGCTTACTCGACACTAATTGACACGATGTTGACACTTTTTTTAGTTTTGTTAAATATAGAGTAAGTGCATTGGGCAGTAAAATGTCGTCTGCCCCTATAAACATTATCCATTCTCCATGTGCAACCTTAACTCCTTTGTTCCAAGCATCATAAATTCCCTTGTCCGGCTCGCTGACCGTATAGGCCACATATTGCTCATACTTTTTGATAATCGACAACGTTTCGTCTTCCGACCCGCCGTCGACTATCACAAGCTCCGTCGCATCTGTCAGTTGTGGAACAATGCTCTGCAAGCATCGCTCCAACGTCTTTGCCGCATTAAATGTGGCTATGACGATTGATATTTCAAGTTCTTGCATACCCAATACCATTTTGCGTTTTTGTTCGTTTCCCTAAAATTCCATATATCACAAAAAAGTAGAAAAAGGCGGTGGACGAGATAGGTTCTGCAAATAGTGTCAATAGGATTGTCAACAGGAAACCGATTCGGACAGTTGTGGGTTCCATGAAGTCTGCCTTTATCATACGATATAATAAGAACAAACCTATTACAAGTCCCCAATCGAGCAGGAAAATCATAAAACCGTTGACAATATAGGCATTAAGAAAACCCTCGTTATCACCTTTTATTTCCGCTTCATCCCATAAATATTGCCGGAGCGCAATGACGTCATTACTTCTCGAATATCCTGTCAGTTCCGTATTTGCTCCAATTACCGGATTCTTACTCAGCATCATAGCTCCAACATAAGTATCTCCAAACCTGACCATAGAAGATGTCGCTCCTTCTCCATTAAGTTTCTCATCAATGTTCTGGAAAATTATTCCGTAGAAAAAAACGCCCACAATGGCCATCCCTGCCAATTGGCCTATTTTTATTTTTTTCAGTACAAATGAAAGATAATACAATATTATTACTATCATTGTAAACATGCCGGATGTTGACAGTGTCAATACTACGGCACTGATGGCCATCGCTATTTGTTTTGCACTCCGCTTTTCAACCAAAGCAAAATAAAGATTAAAGTTCATTATCATTTGCCATATACCAGGTTCCCAAGCCAATCCACACAACCTGAATCCATTGGTAAAAGACATGCCGCCACTATCCACAAAATAAAACAAGCGATGGAAATGGTAAGCGAAAGTCCCCTCCAACGGAGAGAGTATTCCTGTAAAGAACAAAAAAGGAATGTGCATGAAAGTATAGTACATGGCATACCTGCACAACTTGGACATGTCATCATAAAAAGATGCCGCCCCCTTTCCGCGATAGTTTAATGCCGCTATGTAACCGATAGCCATTGCGACAAGGACAAAAGGATAGTTCGATACGCCTTTTATTATGGACAATATTGAGAATGCCCCCATCAAACATGCCATGACAACAACATCCCTATGAGGTATCTTCTTCATTTGTTTTCTGTTAAGAACAATCTCCACGAATAGCCAAACCAACAACGAGCCTTGTATTTGTATATGTTGGAGACCGCAACCCGACACGAACATCACGGTCAGAGACAACATCCTTATTGCCTGATTGTTTACTACCATATTTTAGCGTATATTTTAGAGAGAATCTTATGAGCTGAAATGCCTATGACGCACACAAGCAAGAGTGTGAGCAAGGCACATGAATCATAATGTTCCGCAAATGGAATTGGAAACATTCTTTTTAATGCCGCAATGACAGGCAGGTGAATCATATATATTTCCAGAGAGGCTTTGCCTACCCCCCCCATAACATTAATTAACATTTTGCAGTTACCCGTCTTGTTTGCCAAGGCCGCCAATACATATAGCAACAACAAGCTGACGAGTGAGGTCGACAAGCAAACAGTCATAGTCGTCTTCATACAGTAGAAGCCCACGCCAACGGCGGCAAATGCCCAAGCCCCAAGCCATAAAACTTTTTCCTTCTTCTTGATCAAGAGTACGTGTGCGGTAAAAAATCCCATGAAGAAAACCGGCAAGCGATACAGCAGCAAGACGTGTTTCCAAAGCCTGTCCGAATCTGTAAATGTCATGTTAGAATTTTCGAACACCACATAATAGCCTACCAAAAAGAACACAACAGTCATCAGAAAACCAAACAGCCGCATGTCGTCTCTTTTCATTATCGTGTGATACAAGAAAGGGAAAGCCACATAAAGAACCACTATGGACGGAATAAACCATCCGCCAAACTCACCATCCGTAAAATAACCCAAAGTCGAATATACCCACAGGAATTCGGTGATGCTGACATTCTTTTGATATAAAAAGTAGGTACATAAAAAACCGATGATGAAATACGTGGGAAATATGCGCAAAAATCTTTTTTTGTAGAACATCATCACATTGTCGTTCTTTGACATTGAGTAATAGAGCCCGAAAGCAGACAAGAACATGAAAAAGTCCACTCCCGCATAACCATAGTTGGAAATCACGGACAGAATGGGTGCTTGCAAACGGTAATGAAACATCACGACCCAGATTATGGCCATGCCCATGATGGGGGAACGGTATTTGCTTATTGACGATAAAGAATTTTGCTTGTTCATTTTTTGATATTTTTCAGCTAAACCATTTTACTTATCATGAATATGATACGTCTTCTCAACCGGAAAGGTATTCTTGAAAGTATCACAAAAAGAGTCCTGTAGCTTTTCCGTTTTTCCAACAGGCTGTTTTTATAACATGCAGGGAGATTAGGAAATATAGAAATCTCGTCACACAACGCTCGTTTTCCCTCCTTGGAAATCTCGCTGCTGTTCAAAGAGTTGCGCACTGTCATCACGAACGAAAAATACAAGACTTCCATCTTGATGTTCTCGGTGACAGGAGATTCCTTGACCGCATCAAGGGCATGCAACACATAGTCACGGATGGACAAATATATGTCTGCCGTCTCTTTCGTAACTTTCTTGGCCATATTAAGGTTCGTTGTCGACGAACTTCTAATCAGATAATGTAGCAAAACATCCTTGACCAACACCACACGGACGGCATGCCTGACTACCTCAAACGAGAAAATGTAGTCTTCAACGATCTTATGTATACACCTTATGTTGTTTTCCCTAAGGAAAGATGTCCTATACAACTTATTCCAAGCGTATTGGGAATAATATGAATTGGACGCATACACATAGCTCATAAACTCCTCATTGTCAAAGAACGTCTTGTCTTCGTGTTCCATGGACACCGTTCTTATGCCGTCTTCATAATATATGTCATGAGAGCCGACCACCAAATCAGCGTCAAACCTGACCGCATGGCGAACAAGTGTCGATATGGCATTCGGTTCTATATAATCGTCACTGTCGAGAAAATACAGGAATGTACCTTTAGCGTCAATTATCGCCATATTCCGAGAAAGGCCAAGGCCTTTCTCGGAATATTCTTTTTCAATAATTCTGGCCGCAAAGCGGCCTTTTTTTATGACGTTTTTGGTCTTTTCCAATGTACCGTCATCGCTTTGGTCGTAATACAACAACAATTCGATATTAGTATAATCTTGCACAAATACGGAAGTGAGACATCTCTCTACATATTTTTCAACATTATAAATCGGAATACACACTGACACCAACGGATTACTTTCATTCATATATGTGTGTCTTTTATAAATTCAACTAAAACTCAATTTGCACATATCGCTTTCTGCCCAACAAAGCAGCCTGGCGGGCGAAAGCACTGTTCCTATACATATCCCCGGTATGAAGTTGGTATATCACTTCAGCTTTCGACAGCATGAACATGTCCAAGAACGTCTTCATGTATATTTGCCTGTTTGTTTCATGGCTGTTGTCCACATGGGCTATCTCGCCCGGAACGACATAGATGAAATCGTACCGGTTCATGTAATCAATGAATTTCTTGCTGTCTGCCGTCAATAGGATTTTGGAATTTATGCCCAGTTCAGTCCTCAGCTTCAATATTTGTTGTTCACATTTCTCCATCAGTTCTTGTTGCCCGGCATCTTCGAGAGTAGGGAATTTTGCGTGTTCCTCCTTGAAATCGCCCAATAACATAAGGAAGCGAAAAGCCATCGCACAATATTTGCCCGAACCTATCTCGGCCAAGCACTGATCTATTGCGGAAAGAAGACTGCCACAGGGTTTAAACAGGAAATGGAAGTCATTGACATATCGTTTGATATAATAAGTAGAATCAGAATACACATGTATCTGCTTGTTGGGATTACGCTTTATCACCTGCTTCAGATACAACTTGTGGAACGAGGTATTGCTCTGCCAATCGTTAAGGAAGACGGGCACAGATATGCGTTTGCCGTATTTCACTTTTCCCCGATCCACTTTCCAGTCGTATCCATTGGGAAGCAGATAATCAGACAAGTCAAAAGGCGAGATGAAATGAATATAAAAGGGAATGTTGAAATCCTTGCTAAATTCGTAAGTCGTGCAGATACCCTTGAAACGGTCTGTCAGCCCACAATGAATTTGCCTGCCGTCAAACATTGCAATCAAACAAGCCCCCAGTTCGTTCTCTTCCACCGTGTCGGAATACCCACAATAATAATCATACTCGTCTTTCTTGAAAAAAAAATTGTTTGTGAACAATGCCACAACACTTCGGAATGTCTGCATCATTTGCGACTTGAACAGTTTCAACCGTTTGATCAGCCTCATAAAATTAAATTTTTTTATACGTAACCCGTTCTTCGAGCCGGGTTGCCCTCCACTACGCAATTGTCTGGTATTGATTTTGTCACTACAGCATGCGGCCCAATACGCACGTTATTCCCGATTGTTACGCCTTTCAGTATCAATGAACCTATACATACATGCACGTTGTCACCTATTAATATAGCCGCATTTATTTTATTCGCTTCGTCCTTCTCCGATATGCGCCGGTCTCGAAAATCCAATGAATGGGCGTCCGAATCAATAATGACCACTCCGTCTTCAAACGTGCAACCATTGCCTATCGCCACACTCTTGCGAACGTCGATTATTGTAGATGAAAACGTACAATCATTGCCTATTGACAGCATGCACTTGCTTCTGCAACCTATACTGTTCCTGTAATTGTATTGTCCTACACCTTTTTTGAACAAGACATTCCTGCCGATATTGATTTTCGCATCTTTACAAATGTTGACTATTGGAAAACTCAAGAATTTGCCCCCGATTAAATGAATCTTAACATTCATGCACCGCAGAAGAACATTGCCTAAAATATCAATCATCGTTTCGTTCCCTCAATATTTTTATTACCTTGGCCGGATTGCCTGCTGCAATTACATCATCCGGTATGTTGCGTGTAACTACACTTCCTGCACCGATAACGGATCGCGATCCGATGGTAACGCCCTTTAAGACCATGGAATTGGCACCTATCAAAACGTCATCTCCAATCACTATCGCCTTGCTTTTCTTGTTCCTGTCATCCATGTCGGCATCCCGACGGTCTATGTAATTGAGAGAATGGTTATCGGAATCAAGAAAAATGACATGTGCGCCCACTTGCACATAATCACCCATGGTAAGCGAATGCCGGATATTGATTACCGGAGAGCTGAACCCACAATGGTTGCCGATGACAACACTGGCATTGTCATGCACTTTTATCATGCCTTTGATGTTGCTGGCAAGTGGATTTATCCCCCTTCCACTTTTGAAAAAGCATCCGTCGCCGATACGGACTTCCGCCTTTGGCGATATGTCCAGTATCATTCGACCATTGACCATCAAGTCCTTTCCATATATGATATGGCAATGCTTGAATTGCCATCTTCCATAACGCCAGAAGAATGAGCTTTCAATCCGTCGCTTAATCTGTATTATAATGAAAAGCAAGTTCATATTCCAACCAGTTTTTTATAAATATCCATCAATGTCGATATAATCTGTCGGGAATCATGGCGCGCACTTGCCGCAAGGATTGCATTACGACTCAATCCCTTTTGCAGCTCAGGGGCTTCGGCCAGCATCTTGATTTTTCCTGCAAGCATGTAGGCATCGTGCGATTGTACCAATATGCCATTCATGCCATTGTCTATCAACGAAGATACGCCTCCCACATTTGTCGCAATGACAGGGACACCTAAATATTGAGCTTCGCAAACGCTATTGGGGCTGTTGTCAATATATGAGGGATGTACATAGACAGTTGACTCGCATAGTTGGCGTGCCAATTCGCCCGCCGTGGCAGTTCCTCTCAGGCAGACATTCACGTCATCAGCCTTTATATTCTCATGCCGCTCGGTGAAACGGATGGAGTCTACACCGTAGACATTCCACTCAAAATCCATGTCGGCGATTTCTTTCAAAAGTTTTGCTGTCCTTAAGACAAGGCTTGCACCCTTGTACAGAGGCGGAGAAATAACGGATATCAATTTAGTCTTCCCGCATTGGCGCAATTGCCATTTAGGTGATTCCATAAAGTCCTCACGCAACATCTCATTGCATAAATAATATGTGGAGTCTGGTGAAAGCAATGAAGTCAGGGTCTTGTCCCAATCTGTCCGTCCAATAAAATGCTTACATCCTGAAAAGATTTGTCGTTCTCTTTTCGACTGGTATTCCCACGACACTATATCCTTCCTGTGCAAGATTGCATACAGGAAACCGTTTCGGAAGAAATAGTCCCGTTCTGAGTATGATGGCGGCAATAAAAAGTCCTTATAGGGATTAAGCAATCCCTGTAGGTGTATTACACATGGTGTCTTCACCTTGGAGGCTATAAGACCATAGTTGTTCTCCGTTCCCCACACATGTATCACGTCAGGGCGATAATCCGCAATGATTTCCTGATATTCCTTTACGTATCTTGCGTCCGTGTCCGCACCGACAGCATGAAGACTCCTGAATTTATCAAAAATCTTCGAACGTACATTCTTGGGGCAACAGACGCTGTAGAAACGTATCCCGTCAATATCCTTCTGACCGTTTCGGGTACCTAACGACACCACTCCAACAGTCAGATTCTCACGTTTGATATGACTGAGCATGGAACGCATCCATCCACCGCCATTGTATCCCTTGGAACACAAGACGGACAAATCCCCATTGCAAAACCATAACACCCTCATTTTCTCATTTTTTTTAGAATATAATCAATAGGATATTTAAGAAGCATCGCACATATAACAGATACCACAAGAACAAAAGCCAATGAACGATGCCCCCACAAATACCATTGCACATTGAAGATACTGCCATGTAAAAGGTAAACCAAGTATGACAACGACGAGAAACAAACAACTGCAGAACGCGGCCTCAACGAAACACGGCGAAACAGTGATGCGAATATCACTATCGCCAACATCGCTATATTCGCATTCAGCATATAAGAATCAACATTGTCATTGGAGAACATAGTATAAGAAAGTAAATACAGTTCAACAACCGCCAACAGGAGAAGGACTCTAGCTTTTGTGCTCATCATGTCTTTTTCGTACAAGGCTAAATAGAAACCTAAGACAAGTGCCCACAGGTTGCGCCAATAATGAGCGGGATAATGTATCTGCCGACAGACTACCGAGAACAACACCATCCCTACAATATATACGGCCACACACATTCCCTTGCGCTCCAGCCCCACCGTTTTCTTTATAAGGAAAAAAAGGAAATAAGAAAAGGTTATCACGCACACAAACCACATGTGCGGATTTATGGAAACCGCACCCGTAAACAATAACGGAATCTTCCACAAAGGCATTACGCCACAACTTATCTTGAAGAAATTGGGCGTAACCTTTTCAGTATCAAAATCTGGTATATAAGACATCGGAAGAGACATCGCGACAACTATGACAAAAGCTGTAACCACCCAGAACGGTATCAGAATCTTGGCCATCCGCCGAAACAAGAATTCCTTGAATACCGAAGGATGCAGGCTTTCACTTTTTGTTATCCCGTAAGACGATAATATCAAGAAAATACACAAGGCACAATTACCCCCCCTATTTGTAATATATTTTCTATACTTTCAGGTTGAAAACTGCTTCTCAATGCGAAATGATGACAAACTATAATTATGCACGCAAGCGCTTTCAATGAAAGCGATGCGTCTATGGGAATTATACTTTCCACGGCATGAATGCCATCGTTCCTCTGTTCCAAACTTACAATAAAGGCGAAAATGGCTATTGCAAGTACAACAACTGTTTCCATGTAATCTATTGCTTATCAAATCGTTTTGTAACTTCCGTCATGGTATAATCGAATACACGCTCAGAAGCCTTGTTGTCAATATGTTTAAAATATTTGCCAATTTCGGCATGTGATATGTTGGCATAAGACCTGGAAGCCAATATTTCACATACTTCACACCAATCGTGCGCCGTTTGACCCGGCAGACTGTCATAATCCATGTATATACCACGGCAGTTATGGATGTAGTAGTCAAAATCAAAAGGAGACTTGATTATCGGTTTGCCCATGAACAGAAAATCAAAATAAATGGAAGAATAATCTGTAATAAGAATATCCACAGTCCGTATCAAATCCATATTATTTAATGTCGGAGTATCCTCTATATTGATTATGCGAGGAGTCAGTTCTTTGTCTGTCAACGCCTTGTCCCAGAAATGTCCCTTGTTTAAAAGAACCATGTTGTTTTGTTCCAACACCTTGCTTACCTGTTCTTGGTTAAAACCGAATTGTCCGAATGGCCTGAATGGTATTCCTTTGTCACGTGCATCACGGAATGTGGGCATATATAATATCTTTATGCTGCCGGGATATTTCTTTTCTACATCTTCGGTGATTCTGCATGTCCTATTCAGGTAAAGCGCGTCATGGTTAGGAAAGCCTAACACAGGTACGAATGGCAATCCAAAACAAGATTCCGAAATTTTAGCGAAATAATCAGAGCTTGCTGTGGTTATGACTTTTCCATGCTGCGTGAAACAATTCCGTAAACGTTCCTTTATCGTTAGTGGCGGTTTGACTACGCCTGCATCATAACCTATCTTCTTTATCGGTATGCCATGCCACAAGTTCAATTCGATAACCCCATCCAAGAAGAAACCCCTCCCTGTGATATCACATAGGCCGATTGTATATACAGCACAACCGGCTCGCAGCATTATTTTCTCAGCTTCTTTATTGTTTTCTGACTCTAAAACGGCCTTGTACCCCTTTGATTTCACATAATCACAAATCCAAGGGTATTTTGTAAACCAATATGAGTCTATTTCAGGATGGTAGCGGTTAACCCATTCGAAAAATTCCATAGAATTATCTCTATATTTTTGTCCAAGCCAACAACCGAAAATCCATGTGTTCACATCCCGGGTTGTCATCTTGCGGCGCAAATATGCCGCATAAGCTTGCATCTTTATTTTTCTCAATTTTTCTTCCATGCTAAAAACTTTTTATTTACAAATCTCTTCAGTGCGTCTTTCTCTTTTGCTTCCAAGCCAAAAAACCAAATAAGAAGCGACAAGACCATCGTGTTCAACAGTACAATGCAAGGTAGCCTAAGCACACAAGCCCCAAAAGCTTTTTGGGCCATGCATGAAACAACAGTAGAAACGACACCGATTAAAATTATCGGGCATATAACCTTTTCCAGATATACGCACAGCTTTAACGGAAGCTGTGAAGACAATACTTTCGTTTTCACAAAAATCAATACGACGTATATGCAAATAAAAACATAATATACCATTTCGGGAGGACAATTTTCAACATGATTGAATAGAAGCCACGACACAGGAATAACCAAAATTCCGATAACATTTACCCAAATGGAGTAATTCTTCATGCTGCCCGTCGCGACAACTGCCATGAATAATGTATTCACAGATAAGTTCACCAACGTTGCCATCAATGTCAAACGAAGAAAAACGACCGTATGGTCAGGGACTTCCACAAGCCACAATGTCAACACGGTGTCTGCCTCCACAAAAAGAGGAACCAGAAAATACAGAAGCATAAAACATGAAAATTTGGCTCCTCCATATACAAGTTCGATCATTTTATTAATGTTGCCGGAAGCGTACGACTTCGTTATTTGCGGATTCAAGGATGTTGTAAAGTTATTCACAAACTGCATTACAGCCATCTCCACTTGTGTCGCGATTCCACGAGCCGCATTTACAACTACTCCAAAGAAAAAATTCATCAGTAAATTAACCCCCTGCGTGTTCAAGACATAAGACGTTTGACCAATGACATTCCACCCCGCTATATTTAACATTTGCCGGAAACTGGCTTTATCAAATATGAAATTGTATTTGCATTCATTGAAATTCATGTGGCAATATATGCCATATATGAGCCTGACAACAAGAGCAACGACCAACATAAGTACTGCATAAAATTTAAGCCTATCCATAACAGACATGCTTATCAGATATGCCACAATTAATTTGCAAACAGCTTCCACAATGCTTACATAGGCGAAAGCCTTCATCCTCTCATGTGCGATAATGCATGAATTGTATGGAACATTCAACAGAGCTATGACAAATGACAACAAACAACAATGTAAAGTCCAAACTGCGGCATCATATCGTGCCACGGGCATATTCATCTTGTAGCGCAAGAAATAATATCCGGCCAATTCACCCAATGCCAATACCACAACTGAAAGTATAACCTGTACATTAACAGACGTGCAAAATATTTTATGTAATACCGCCCTGTCATCTTTCCCTATGTAGAACGTGATAAATCGAGATATTGACACGGACAACGAGTTGGTCAATATGGAAAGCATACCTACAAAGCCACCCACTACATTGTATATGCCAAAATCTTCGACTCCCAAAGACGAAAGGATAACCCTGCTCGTGTATAAGCTTATGGTCATAAGGAAAGCCATCCGCACATATAATATCAATGTGTTTTGGGCCAATCGTTTATTATCTGGCACGAACTTGTTGTTCATCATTTATTTAAAACAATATCCTCCGTTTATTTCAATCACACTTCCGTTCACAAAGCCGGGAGCAATGGCATTTACGGTCGTTCCCGTTCCTTCGAACACTTTCATCAAGTTCTTCGCCAGGGCATGTATGGCCGACTTTGTCATCCCATAGGCCAACGAAGTACCGTGGGGATATACGCCCATCATCGAGCCTATCGGCACAATCCGTGCGTTGTTCAGCAGCTTGGACAGCAGATCCCTGATGAGGTAGACATTGCTGTTCAGGTTAACCTGCATCTCCCTTTCCCATGCTTCATCGGTCGTGCCTGCTTACCCTTCCGCTCTTTACTTTGTAATCGAAAGAGTGAAGGCCTTCCGCACGAAAATCCGTGTGGTAACGCTCCAATACATCTTTATATATGGTATCATAATCGGGAATGAACAAATCGTCCTTTTGTTCCAAGTGCGATATGATTTCCTTTGCCAAATCTTCCGTCTGACTTAAATCGGTCTCTCCTTGGTTGAAACTGGTTCCTTTTATCGAGCCGGGCGACACGTTCAATATCCTGTTCTTGCTGCCGGATTTCTCCAGTTCCACGTTCACGCTCTCTATGAATATCTTCAAGGCTGCCTTGGTCGCGGCATAGACGGAAAAGAAAGGAGAGGACATAAATCCCGCAATGCTCACCATCACACCGCAACGGAAATCATCCTGTCCCAAGAGCTTGTCATAAAAGTGCTTGATAACCCGGATGGCGGCAACGGTGTTCACGTTAAACGAACGAACTATATGCTCCTCGCTTACTTCCGAGAACAATGCCAACTTGCCGAAACCTGCCGTAATCATCAGTGTGTCTATATCCTTGAATTGGTCAAGCAAACCGTAATCATCACAGGTCAGGTCAAACTGATAGCACATGAACTTTTCTTGTTGACGCTCTGTCGCTACGGGTGATTTGTCAACGATGTAGATACGTCCCACGTCTTGCCTCTCGGCCAAAACCGTGGCTATACTGAGTCCGATGCCATTGGCACCACCCACGATTAATGCGTTCCTCATATCTCGCTAAAGTTTATCCGTTCCGTAAATTGTTGCATGATTTTGGCCATCACTATGCTTTCTCTCCTGCGCAGCCTTGCCGTACTGAACCGATGGTTGTAGATGCAGGATACGAACTCCTGTATTTCGTAGCGCAAACCTGCACCATCCCACTTATAGAAGAACTTTTTGTTCTTATTCTGGTCTTCGTAGCGCAATTCAAAGTAATCTGTTTTCCACCATGGAGCCGGTACGTAGGCATATCCTTTTGTACCGCTTATTATCAAATTTCCTTCCGTCTTCACGCCCAAACCAAGCTTGAATGAACAAACGGACCTGGAGTAGCGCATCACACCCTTGGTGTACATGTCAATTCCACCCTCCATCCGTGAATAAAAACGGAGGTCTTCATAATCCACCCCCAACAATTTGACAATAGGCAGCAGGGGATATGAGCCTAATTCGTACATGGATCCACCAGCCTGGTTTGGGTCAAATTCCCTAAGCCGTTGGTCTGCCAACAGCTTCGACAAGGAAGCCTCTATGTCAACAACCTCGCCAATCACGCCACTCTTTATCATCACAATCAGGTGGTTGAAGGCTGGGCAATGGGCTGTCTTGTTAGCTTCCATGAGCACTAATCCCTGCTGTTCAGCCAGTTGGAAAAGCTCTTTTGCTTCATCGCCGTTCAGGACCATTGGTGTCTCGCATAGCACATGCTTGCCAGCTTGCAGAGCCTGTTTAATGTAGCCGTAATGGCTCAAGTGCGACGTGGCTATGTAGACAGCATCCACCCGTGCCAACACCTCCTCATAGGTGCAGCACACGTCCGGAATATTCTTCTCCACGACAAACTGTGCCGCCTTGCCATAGTCGGCATCAAAGGCTGCAGCCACTTCCACCCCGCTTACAAATGAGGATTCCGGCACAAAACGTTGTGATATCCTACCAGTACCAACCACACCGATACGCACCAATGTCTGTGATTTATTGCGCAGCATAGTAGATGATATGCCTTCCGTACGTGGCAGATAGACCACCCTGCAAAACTCGTTCAGGTAGTCGAACTTGCCTTCCCAGTCAGACCCAATGGCGAAAATATCTATGTCATACTTCTGTATGTCATCTATCTTCTGTCCCAAATAATCCTCTATGATTATCTGGTCTGCCAATCCTGTGGCCTTCACCGCTTCCACCCGTTCTAAAACATTGTTTCGCACATTGAGCTTGCCCCGGTCACGGTCGTAATTATCGTTGGTTACGCCTACAATGAGGTAGTCACCAAGTGCTTTCGCTCTCTTCAAGAGGTTAATGTGGCCTTGATGCAGCAAGTCATAAGTGCCATAGGTGATTACTTTTACCATCTATCAATTATTCTTATATTTTTCCATGACAATCAGTAAGCGACTAATTCGGTCGTGTCTCCTGCATTACAGGCGGCATGTCTAAAATAAGATTAAAATCCGGTTGTTTTTTATGACTTGTTTGCACTTATGCCGATGGTCGAGGACAATAGCTACACAGTAGTTTTCCTAAAAACATCCTTCATCCTTCAGGACGTATGTTAATCCACTCATTATTTTGAAGTTATAACCTGAAGGATGTTTCAGGCATCCTTCAGCCACATTTCATTTCCTTTGGTAGAGAACGGAAAATCAATCGGCTGAGAATGAAAAATCAATCGGCTGAGAATGAAAAATCATTTGGCTTAGATTGGAAAATCGTTTGGCGCAGAGCGTTTGACGGCTTTCAGCCATGAAAGGGGACTGAAAGATGGGCTTTCCATCGTTCAGACTGTAATATATTATATAATAGATGTTTACCACAGTTCCTGAAGGATGAAGGATGTTTTTGCAAACTCTTAGGGTAGAGTGTATTTTATCTCGTAATCATCCAATCCTTCAGGGTATGCCGTTCCATGTCAAAGTTAATGCCGACCTTCACCACGGGCTGGCCGCACAGGGCAAAGCGTTCGGGGTAATTTTTCTGGTCAATCTGCTGCATGGCTGCCTCGGCAGATTGGTTCAGTTTCAGTTCCACGATGTAGAGCGTGGTGGCCGTGCGCATCACCATGTCCACCCGTCCCATCGGGGTACGTACTTCCACGTCCACGTACGCGCCAAGGAGACTGAAGATGATGTAGAGCATCTGTTGGTAATGGCCTTCGTAGTCCGTGCGGTCGCAATAAGGGACGGTGGAAAGGAAGGTCTGCAGCAGACGCAACATCCCGTCCATATCACCGCGCACCAAGGCTCGGGCTAAATTGACCACCGTGGTATTGGTCGCCTGTGTGTCACGTGTCACATAATAAGGTATGAGACTGCGCATCAAACCTATCCTTACTTCTGCATTCGGGATGTCCAACGTATAAATTTGGAACATTTCATCGTACCCCTTGATGGTGACATAGCCACTTTGGTACAACAAGGGCGTGATGCTTTCCATTCGTTCGGTCGGTGCGTCGAAATCAGCCGCCACAACCTCGTTACCCCCTATTTTGGAGGGTAATACACCGAATCTGTTCAGCATTTCAATTAAGTAAGTGGGCGTGCCGCTGCCGAACCAATAAGAATCCAACCGCCCGTCGGCGAAGGCGTTCAGCAGGCTGAACGGGTTATAGATGTCGGGCGAGGGCCAGGTGAAATGGTAACCGTCGTAATGGGCTTTTAGCTTCTTTACGACCTCTTCGCGATTCACATTCAACTGTCCGGCCAAAGTGTCCAAGTCCTCGTCCATCTGTGTGGCCATCTCCTCCTCCGTGATGCCGCAGATGGCGGCATATTCCGGCAACATGCTGATGTTTTTAATGTTGTTCAGTTCACTGAAGATGCTCAGTTGCGAGAACTTGGTGATTCCCGTCAGGAAGACGAAACGCAGGTAAGGGTCGCAGGCTTTGAGCGGGCTATAAAAATTACGCATGATGTTGCGGAGGACAGGCAGGTTCTCTTCTTCATGCACCACGTCGAGCAAGGGCGCATCGTATTCGTCGATGAGCACCACTACTTGACGGCCTGTCTGTTCGTAAGCCCTTTGAATCAGTCCCTCCAAACGTTGGTTGACTTTGACGTCCCCTTTACCGCGCCCGTAAAGGGCTTCATATCTCAGCAGTTTCTTCTCCAATTCCAAAATCAGGTCTTCCTTGTCCACGTGCTTCGCCGTACTCATGTCGAAATGCAGGACGGGATATTCCGTCCATTCCGTTTCCAACCTCTCCAAAGCCAAACCCTTAAACAGTTCTCTACGCCCTTTAAAATAGGCTTCCAAAGTACTTGTCAACAGCGACTTTCCGAAACGGCGCGGACGGCTCAGGAATATGTAATTTGAGTCGGAATGCGCCATACGGTAGACGTATTCCGTCTTGTCTATATACAAGTAATTACCGTTCCTTATTTTTTCAAACGTCTGTATGCCTATAGGATAAAGCCTTTTCAAAAAATCCATTCCAAGTCCTCCCTTTTATTCCATTTCCGTTCCATCACGTACCTTTCAACATTCCCGAGGAATCCCTAACATATTCTCAGAATCCGTACACCAAGCGGACACTTCATCCAAGCCTTTGCCATAACACCCATGTAAAGGTAGAAAAATCAAACAGACATTCCAAACTTTCCGGCTATAAATATTTATCCCCGATGTCCCAACCATTCGTCATAATCATCCAGCCACTGCAAAAGTTGCCGCTTGCTTTTCTTCATATCGGGTTCCTTACGCCATGGGACGATTAAAGCATGTGCCTCATGGTAATACATGTTATTATCCGTACAACCATACAACGTAGCCAATAACAAGGCACGGGATTGCTCCGCTTTCAGCAAAGGCAGGATGGTGCGGGAAAAAGCTTCCAACTCACCCCTCTCTTCCCGATTCCCCAATACCGTATGAGCCATCAACAAGATTGAAGCCAACTTGCAACGCATCACATCGCTATCCATCTGTAACTTACCGTAGGCACGCAAGGCCTCTTCCGCCAAAGCCCGGTCGGCGTCCGTCACACCGCCACGGGAGTGGTAATTCCGTAATGCCTTATGAAGTCCCTGGAAAATACGTTCATTGGACAACTTCGTATACACATGTTTGCCGCTTTCGTTCAGGCCGATGATTTCATACTGTCCGGCAGACACACGCATTAAAGGCACCCACAAACATCCTTCTATGCAAACCACGACATCCTTATGCCCGGCCCCGGGCTGGACTGCCACCACGGCTTCTACTCCTTTAAACTCCCCTTCCGTAATCCGGACACGGTCGCCTTTCACCAAGCGTCCTGACTCCGGCACATACACCGGAAGCTCGCCACGGTATGCTTCCGCCACCCAACGAAGATTTCTCATTTCAGCATCCGAAAGATAGGGATAATGACTTTCGCCACCGCTATGCACGCGCGGCAAAAAACTATAGGCATGCAAGGTACTTCGCTGCCTTCGGTAAATTTCGGCCTCCGTAGAACGAATGAACACATAATTGTAAAACAAGGGTCGTTCCGTACGCACGAATTCCCCACCCTTTCTTTTTACCTCTATATATTTAGGTGCAAAATATTCCAACATCGCTTCATCTCTCTTCACACTCCGGTCAACCTCCATACGCAATGCACGGGCCGGATCTCCTCTGTGCCCTACGGGAAGTACCAGAATATACCAACGTACAGCATGGCTTCCCATCCCCCTACGAGATGAAACTATCTCACTCATAAATACTTGATGACCATACCGGTAAAATTACATATTTTACTGGCTTTTAGACATTTACATTAAACAAACAGACATTCCTGAAAATTTAAGTTCCTCGGCTTGCCTATTGCTTCCCTCCGATGCGGCACCGCTTGTACATAAAGTAAAAGTACACTCAGAAAATGGCCGCTCCTACAAGAAGGGATAATCATTCGGCAAAAATATAAAAAATAATTCATTTGGCATTTCTATTTTAAAAGTTTTTTCATTCTCATGTAAAATTGCGGAAAAGCAATCCCCCCAATATCCGCCCAAGCGCCCTATACCTCATATAAGTGATAAAAATCATAAACCAGCCCCAAAAAGTTGGTATCGGCTTTAATGAAATACTAAAAATTGATTATCTTTGCAGCGCAAAAAGATGAAGGTTTTTAATAAGAATCTCATTATATTACCTATAATAAATTAGTATAATTATGGTTTATTCACACGAAGTAGAAAACATGTGTTGTGTTGCCAAAGGCCCGAACCACGGACCAGCCCCCATTCCTGAAGAAGGCAAATGGGTACAAGCAAAAGAGATCAAAGACATCTCAGGTTTGACTCACGGTATCGGATGGTGTGCCCCCCAGCAGGGTGCCTGCAAACTGACGCTGAACGTAAAAGAAGGTGTCATCCAGGAATGTCTGGTGGAAACTATCGGTTGTTCCGGTATGACCCACTCAGCAGCTATGGCTTCTGAAATTCTTCCGGGCAAGACGATTCTGGAAGCATTGAACACCGACTTGGTTTGCGATGCCATCAACACAGCCATGCGCGAATTGTTCCTCCAGATTGTTTACGGCCGTACACAGTCTGCTTTCTCTGAAGGCGGTTTGATGATCGGTGCCGGATTGGAAGATTTGGGTAAGGGACTGCGTAGCCAGACCGGTACCCTTTATGGTACTTTGGCCAAAGGTACACGTTACTTGGAGTTGACTGAAGGTTACATCACCAAAATGTTCCTCGACAAGGACGACCAGGTATGTGGTTACGAATTCGTACACATGGGTAAATTCATGGAGGCCATCAAGAAAGGTGTACCCGCAGACGAAGCTTTGAAGTCTGTAACAGGTACATACGGCCGCACAAAACCGGAACAGGGAATTGTTAAATCTATTGACCCACGTAAAGAATAATAAGGAGGAACCAGATTATGATTAGAGAAGTGAAATTTGAAAGTCAGGACCGTCGTATCAAGCAGATTTTGGCTGCATTGAACGAAAACGGTATCAAAGATATTGAAGAGGCTAACAAAATCTGTGAAGAGGCTGGTTTGGATCCTTACAAGACTTGCGAAGAAACCCAAATGATTTGCTTCGAAAATGCAAAGTGGGCTTACGTGGTAGGTTCTGCCATTGCATTGAAGAAGGGATGCAAGAATGCAGCCGACGCTGCCGAAGCTATCGGTATCGGTTTGCAGGCTTTCTGTATTCCGGGTTCTGTGGCCGACGACCGTAAAGTAGGTATCGGACACGGAAACTTGGCAGCCCGTCTGCTCCGCGAAGAGACGCAGTGTTTCGCCTTCTTGGCCGGCCACGAATCTTTCGCTGCTGCCGAAGGTGCCATCAAGATTGCCGAAATGGCCAACAAAGTTCGTAAGAACCCGTTGCGTTGCATCTTGAACGGCTTGGGCAAGGATGCCGCCATGATTATCTCACGTATCAACGGCTTTACTTACGTACAAACGAAATTCGACTATTACACGGGTGAACTGAACGTAGTGAAAGAAACCGCTTACTCAGACGGTCCTCGTGCTAAGGTAAAATGCTACGGTGCAGACGATGTGCGCGAAGGTGTGGCTATCCTGTGGAAGGAAAACGTAGACGTATCTATCACGGGTAACTCTACCAACCCGACCCGCTTCCAGCACCCTGTAGCCGGTACGTACAAGAAAGAGCGCGTATTGGCAGGCAAGCCTTACTTCTCAGTGGCTTCAGGTGGCGGTACAGGCCGTACCTTGCACCCGGACAACATGGCTGCCGGCCCGGCTTCTTACGGTATGACGGATACGCTCGGACGTATGCACTCAGACGCTCAGTTTGCAGGTTCTTCATCCGTTCCCGCTCACGTAGAAATGATGGGCTTCCTGGGTATCGGTAACAATCCGATGGTAGGTTGTACGGTAGCTTGTGCTGTAAACGTGTCTTTGGCTCTGAACAAGTAATCACTGAACATAGACTGCATAAAACCAATAAAGGGGACGTTTTCTAGCGTCCCCTTTATTATTGTCTGTCGACTAAAACTTATTAATAAACCAACATATAATACACATTGTCTCCTTCACGTTCTTGCTTAATCTTATGCTCCTGCATCAGACGGGCAATGCTCAGGCACAATTCCGTAGTTCCTAACTTACATTGGTTTTGTAACTCGTCGAACGTACACCGCAATAAATTCGACAATGTCTTGTAAACACTCATACTGCGTGATTTGATGGTTTTTTCGTCTGGTATCATAATGTATCTTTGTTGTTGATTGCAAAGAAACGAATTAAAATCTCCTCCTCAGCAAACCACCTTATAATAGATGTTCCTTTTACCCATTTTTCAGAAGAACAAAAGTCTCTTTGCATTATAAGAGCAATAACACCCTTCGAAAAACTTAAAAATAACCCTAAATAGCAAGGTGTGTTAAAATCCTCTTTCATAAAAAATCCGGTTCTTCCCTGAACCCATTTATCAGGAAAGAACCGGAAAGCCTCGTTCGTTTTCCGTAAAAATACGGCAAACGATTAATAGTTCTCTTTCTTCACTTCGAAGTAAGCCTGCGGATGCAAGCAAGCCGGGCACATCTGCGGAGCTTCTTTACCCACATGGATATAACCGCAGTTGCGGCACTGCCATACCGTCTCACCGTCCTTCTCGAACACTTTGAATTCCTCCAAGTTCTTCAACAAAGCCAGATAACGCTCTTCGTGCCCCTTTTCCGCCACAGAAATCATACGATACATCGCAGCAATGGCAGGAAAACCTTCTTCGTCCGCAATGTCTGCAAACTTAGGATAATCCAACGACCACTCTTCGTGTTCTCCGGCAGCCGCAGCCTTCAGGTTCTCCATGGTAGTACCGATTACACCGGCCGGATAGCTGGCCGTAATCTCTACCATACCACCTTCCAGCCACTTGAACATACGTTTTGCATGTTCTTTTTCCTGATCGGCCGTTTCCGTAAATATAGCCGCAATCTGTTCATAACCCTCTTTCTTTGCCGCACTGGCAAAGTAAGTGTATCTCATTCTGGCCTGAGACTCACCGGCAAAAGAAATCATCAGATTCTTTTCCGTACGCGTACCTTTAATACTCTTCCCCATAACTTTTCTTTTTAAAATTTTGAATTTAAATCTATAACTTTTCTAACGTTTCAAAGATACGGATAAAAACGTTCATATTTGTAATCATTACAGTGTATTTTCCTTAATTCTATGTTAAAGAATGCTACGCCGCACAATTTCCAACTGTGCGGCATGCCCCGTCAGTCCACAGTTACTTTACGGCTCACCGTCCGCTGACCTTGGGTCATCTTAATCATGTACATACCAGACTTAAATCCATTCTCTTCCATATACTCCCTGACTTCCGACGGCATGCAGGTAAAATATCCCGCACGTGCTCCATCCAACGTATAAACCACGCAATCTACCGGTTCACCGGAAACCACCCCCGTAATACCCGTCGCAGTTTTCACTTTCAGGACACCGTCTTCCAACGCAGAAGTATCCCATTCCAATCCTTCTCCGGGGCTATCCAAATCTAGCGTACAGGCGGAAGAGAGCACCGTCCGGTTTGCAGTCCACAGTTGAAACTCATCCCCGGCTTCCAGTTCGAGCCCTTCACGTACCGACACTTTCAGCGTACCACGCAGGGAGAACGAGCTTATTCCTTCCAAGGTCGTACAGCGTATTTTGGAGGCCACATTGAACATTACCTCCCCACCGGCACTGACCGTAAGCCTCTTGCCAGAGAAATCCAACGCTCCGGAAGAAGCACCCTCACGCGTTCCGGAATACAAGCGTCCGCCACGTTCCACCGTGACCGAAGCATTACCCAATTTACCCAAGCCGCACAACACCGCACCGTCCTCAACCGAGAGTTCTCCGCTTCCCAGCATAGCATTTTCTGCCGAGCGGTCATTCAGGCAAAGCGTACCTTCCTTCACGGCCACTTCGCCCGTATTGTCCCATACTCCACTGACCGTCATCTTGCCGCTGCCCACTTTCTCAAATTTAGAATTGGCTGTCACGGTTCCGGCCCAAGCGAAATCATCGTCGCATCCCACCTGCCACGTGTTGACACCCGTGGCCCCGTCATTGGCAAAAGAAGCATAACCGCCCAACGCACCTTTTCCGGCCAGTTTCCCAATGCGGAAAGTCCGCCCGGTGTTTTGCACTGTTACTCCTCCGGCGATATTAAGCGTTCCGTCCGGCATACCCGAAGACGTATTGAGCGTAAAACGCGGATAAGTGTCGGCCATGTCTGCCGTGGCATTGATTGTCCCTGTAAACTGGGCCAAATTGACAGCCACCGGCGTGCGGGTGGCAAACCAACCATTACCGTGTTCCACTGCACAGTATATCGTAAGCGTACCTTCGCCCGTTATCTTATTGGTATAAGTCGAACGGTTGGCCAACGACCACGTACCGCTACCGCCTTCCGGCACATGAATGGCATAACTTGAACCTGTATTTTCATACAACGTGCCGGAACGGAACTCCACCGTCCGCGCAGGCTTGTCGCAAGCCACACACTGCACGGTACCGCCATCGAGGGCAAGGCGTTCCAACGAAGGACAGGCCGTGTTCAGTTTCATCCATCCGTCTCCTTTCTTGGTGAGTAGCGTACCCTCCACCGGGGTTTCGATGATGAAATCCTTGAGATTCTCAACGCAGCCGCCATCTTCGCCTTCCATCTTCATGGGAGAGCCTTGGGTAACAGTCTCCGTCGTCCGCAACGTGGCGCCGTTCTCTATGACGAAGAGGTCGGCCGATTCCACCACTCCGCCCAGACCTCCGTAAGCCCGTGTGGAGTTGCTCAACATATTCACCGATACCGTACCGCCACTGATGCGCGTACCGCCCGTATACGTATTGTCGTTGCTGATGGTCAGCATGCCGCTGCCGCGTTTCACCAATGCCGTATGGCCCGCAAGGGCACCCGTCCCGCTGAAAGCATAATTCAAAGTATTGTCCACAGTGACACTTTCGGCCTCGATACTGCCGGAAAGGCTCACGCTCCTGCGTTCGGCTGTATCGTCGAACAAAACCCTGTCGCCCGTCACGAAAAATACGGGTTCGGCCTCTTCTGCCAAGGTGAAATTCTCGCTTTGGCCAAAGTCCCAAATGTTGCTGTTCAAACCGTTCCAAACCACATCGGATGCAGCACGCACGTCACTTAGGGCAAGATAAAGCGTACCGTCTTCCAACACCAACCGGGCACTCATTTGCGAACTGATACCCTCGATGAGGATACTGGAAAGTTCACCCTTGACCATAGCCGCCGTGCCTATCGGATAACGTCCGGGCTGCACATCTTCGCCCCGGAACTCAAATACCGGCGCCAAATACTTCGGGCCGTATTTCCACGACTTCGTTTCGAGGGTAAGCACCTTAGCATCGAGACGGTCGGAAGTAAAGTCATTCTTCAAATCAAAGACCACGCGCGAACCGAAACCCAGCGTCGCGGAGTCCGTCGTAATGGTGCCGATCTGTCCGTCACCGCCCGGATAGACCGTGGCATTATAGTCCGCCTTGATGCTACGGAAAGTACCGGCGGAACGGAGCGACGCATGGCGGTTAAGCCAAAGGGAGGACTGTTTCATCGTCCCGTTGAAAACGAGTGTCCCGTTCCACACATCCGTATTGCCGCGATGGGTCATCTCCACGTCCGGCAGCACCAATGTACCTTCGCCCTGCTTGACCAAGCGTGTGGCCCCACTGAACCCGCTACCCGTCACCGTACAAGTATAATAGTCATAATCGATAGGCACGTCTTTCGTGGTACAATCGCTCAGTGCCGTTCCTTTCACCCACGAAGGCACGTTGAACACAGCCACCCATGGTTCGGCACCGGACTCCACTGCCACTTGCGTGTCCGCATTGTCGAACACAAGCACCTGACTACCGTTGTGTGCCGTAGTAATATTGCCCCCATTCGCAATCTGCGTACGCCCCTCCGTGGTGAGCGGCGGCGGAGCCACGGTGATGCCCTCCAGTTCGCCCAAGAAATAACTCAGGTGGGGAGGCTGGTTGTAACCGATGGTTTCCCACACCATACCCTGCCGATATTGATGATCGTGCCAGAGAGTGGGGATACGGAAATCCGTCGGATAGTTGGTCGTGTAAATCAGCAAGTCTTTCCCGTCGCGTACGAGCAGTTCCTCACGCCAGTCACCAAAGAGGTCACCCGTGGCGCATGGGTTGTTTTTAGTCCCATTGTTCATGGCACCGTTCCCCAAGAAGATACGCCCCACGCCGGGTTTGTCGATTTTGGGTTGGCGCGCCGTTCCGGGACTGTTAAGCACCTCCTCGCAAAGGTCGCCGTCCCAATAGATACGGAAATTCAAGTCCCACCCCGCGACATCGGGCAACGGCTTGTCTGCCGTAAGGCTGATGACGCCCGACTGGCTGCTTGCCCCTTGGCAACCCGGATAATCCTTATAGAACTTGCCGGCCAACGCACGCCCGTCGTCACTGGTACTTTGCAAACGGTAATACAGTTCCGACGTGGTGGCATTCCGGTAATTCATGGCCGGTGAAGTTTCGTTACAGGCAAACATCTCCTGCCCGAAACGGTAAGGATCCAAATCGGCGCAGTGCTGTGCGTCGCCATGCCCGAGGCCGGTGGTACTCAATCCCTTTCCGTTGTCGTCAATTACCATCGAGCCGAACACGATTTCATCCCGTCCGTCCATGTCCACATCGGCCACACCGAAGTTGTGGTAACCCTGCCCGAACCACGGACCTCCCACGCTGCATACCCAATTCCAACGTTCCGTCAGCTTATGCGTAGCAGGGTCTACGTCGAAAGTATAAAACTTGTGACGCGTGTAGCAACCGCGTCCGACGAAAATGGAAGGATGCCGACCGTCCAGATAAGGCGCACCGAAATAGTGTTTGGTGGCACGATGCCCCGTACCGTCGCCCCAAGCGGCCGTCCAGTCCGTCTCGTCCGGTTCCAACCGTTTGCAAGGGTAAGGCATCCATTTCTCGCCGTTTTCCCCGATTTCGTACAATTTGCCCGTGGCACCCTCCATATAGAGCAAATACTCGTTATCGGGCATGGAATATTCGGTATTGTTGATCTTACGGATATCATGGGACATATTGCCCACTTCCGTGACCGTGCCGTCCGGATGATGGACAATCATATTGTCCGCCCCACGCATCAGCACTTCGGCCCTGCCGTCTTCATCCCAATCGAAAGCTACGGCATCGAACTGTTCATCGGGTCCCGACTGCATGTTCGGACCGATATCAATGTACCATAGCCGCTCTCCCTTGACGTTGTACACCTCGATGCGGTTGTAAGCCGAAGTATTGGCCACGTCTGTCACCCCGGGATTACCCGTATAAAGACGTTTGGCGATAATCTCCGGCATCCCGTCTCCATCGACATCAGCCAGCACGGCATCATTGAACATATAGTTTTCTGTCAGGTCCTCGCCATTACGTCCTTTCATCTCCGCACCCGGAACTCGGAGGAATCCTGTATTTTGTCCTGTAAGGGAATAGAAACTGAATTCCGTGAAACGTGTGATGGGGTCGCACTGTTCCCCCTCCTTGCCTTTCACCACAGGAGCCACCGTATATCGGGTTTCGGCCGTCCCTCCCGTATGGACGTAGTTACTTGCAGACAGTCCTTTGGCTACCAACACACCGTCGGCATAAAGGTTATAAGTCACGTCGTAGTACTCTTCGCCCAGCACACGCCAGCTCACGAAGTTTCCGCTTCCGCTTTGAGTAACGGTTGCCACGAGTCCGCGTCCCAACTTGTCCATCGTCCGTTGGGCATACAAATCCGTTGTGCTGCCTCCTAAAGCCAAGCAGCAAACAAAAAACAAAATCCGGTTCTTTTTCATGGGTTCTATTTTATTAGGTTAATCCATAAGATGATACAAAAATACATAAATAACTCAACAGACTGCCATGTTTGGAGACTTTTCACCTAAACTTTTTAATTCTGTCAATAAAATCAAAAAGCCCCAGTTTCCTCCTCGAAAAGAAGTTAACGCCCAATAACACATTCATACCCAACACTATACAATCCTCCAAAAACAACCGCAGAACTGTAAATCAATCTCAGCCGATTGATTTACAGTTCTGCGCCAAACGATTTTCCGTTCTCAGCAAGACGGCGTCACGCCTTCCGCAGCCCCGTCTTTTCTGTAAAAGATATGAACTTCACGTCAGAGGACACCCTTGCTCGAAGGCAGCTCGTAATGATAGATGTCGCGCCTTACCGCCATCTTCAGGCTACGGGCCAGAGCCTTGAAAATTCCCTCTATCTTATGGTGCTCGTTCACGCCTTCGGCCTTGATGTTCAAGTTCATCCGCGCCGCGTCGCTCAGGCTCTTGAAGAAGTGGAAGAACATCTCGGTAGGCACGTCGCCCACTTTCTCGCGACGGAACTCGGCATCCCACACCAACCAAGGCCGTCCGCCGAAATCGAGAGCCACGCAGCACAGGCAGTCGTCCATGGGCAGACAATAGCCGTAGCGTTCGATGCCGCGCTTGTCGCCCAAAGCACGCAGGAGACACTCTCCCAAAGCCAGGGCCGTATCCTCTATCGTGTGGTGTTCGTCCACCTGCAAGTCGCCTTCCGTGCGGATATACAAATCCATTCCGCCATGCTTGCCGATCTGCTCTAACATGTGGTCGAAGAATCCCAATCCCGTACGGATATCACACCGGCCGCTACCGTCCAAATCCAAGCGTACCTCAATGTCGGTTTCCTTGGTCGTGCGACGCACACGGGCTTTGCGTTCTCCGGCAAAAAGGATTTCGGCAATGCGGTCCCAACTGTCCACGTAGCGGATGCGCTCGTCCGAAAAAGAATCCTCGTCCTTCTCCTTCAGAATCAAGGCACGACAACCGAGGTTCAGGGCCAACTGCGCGTCCGTCTCACGGTCGCCGATGACCCAACAGGCCGCCATGTCGTAATCGCCCGAAGTGTAACGTCCCAACATGGCCGTACCCGGCTTGCGCGTGGGCAAATTCTCTTCCGGGAAACTGCGGTCTATCAACACGTCATCGAACGTTACGCCCTCTCCCTCCAAGGTGCGCATCATCAGATTGTGCACCGGCCAAAAGGTGTCTTCAGGGAAGGCTTCCGTGCCCAACCCGTCTTGGTTGGACACCATGACAAACTCGTAATCCAGTTTCTGGCGGATAAATGCCAGATTGCGCATCACGTCCGGCACAAACGCCAGTTTCTCGAACGCGTCTATCTGCTCGTCCGCCGGCTCTTTTATCAAAGTGCCGTCGCGGTCTATAAACAAGGCTTTTTTCATGATGTTCATTTTATCGTCTCCGGTTTGTAAGAACGCAACGCGCCCAACAGGCTGTTGTCCTCCTGCGGCGTACCGATGGTCACGCGCAGGCAGTTGCCGCAAAGTTCCACTCTCGAACGGTTGCGCACGATAATGCCGTTCTTCACCAAATAGGCATATATCGCGTCGGCTCCTTTGACTTTCGCCAGAAAGAAATTGGCATTCGTCGGATAAATCTTCTCGCAGATATCCAGTTCGGCAAAGGCTGCCATGACCTGCCCGCGTTCGCGCAGCAACGTCTTCACCCACTTGTCCACATCGAAACGCTTCTTCAGTATCTCCACGGCCTGACGCTGGGTCAGTTGGTTCACGTTGTAAGGGTACTTCACCTTATTAAATAAAGAGATGACTTCCTCGGAGGCAAAGGCCATGCCCAAGCGGATGGCCGCGCTCCCCCATGCCTTGGAAAACGTGTTGAGCACGATGAGGTTCGGATATGTCTCCAGTTCTTCGCGGAACGGTTTCTGTTCGGAAAAGTCGGCGTAGGCCTCGTCGATGACCACCATCCCCGGAAAACGCTCAAGCACCTTGACGATTTCCTCCCGTTCCAAGTCGTTTCCCGAAGGGTTGTTCGGCGAACAAAGGAATATCAGTTTCGTGTGTTCGTCCGCAGCAGCCAGCAATTTGCCGGCATCCAACCGGAAACCGTCGTCCAACAATACGGGGCGATAGGCCACGTCGTTGATGTCCGCACACACTTTATACATACCGTAAGTCGGAGCTATCGCCACCACGTTGTCCGTCTTCGGTTCGCAGAAAATCCGGAATGCCAAGTCGATGGCTTCGTCACTGCCGTTGCCGAGGAAGATTTGTCCGGGCTTCACGCCTTTGACGGGAGCCAACATCTCTTTCACCTCCAGTTGCAAAGGGTCGGGATAGCGGTTGTACGGGGCATTGTAAGGATTCTCGTTCGCATCGAGAAAGACGGAAGCCGCCGCACCCTTGTATTCGTCACGGGCCGAGCTGTACGGCTTCAACGCCCAGATGTTCGGGCGCACCAGTTTTTGCAAAGGTTTCATGCTCATTTCATTTCGGTTTTAATGGATTCCAATCTTACGGTCATGGCATTGCGGTGTGCATCGAGATGCTCGCCTGCCGCCATGAGTTCCACGGCCGGACCGATGGCACGGACCCCCTGCGGCGTAAGTTCCTGAAACGTAATCTTACGGTGGTAGCTGTCCAAGTTGACACCGCTATAAGCCGTGGCATAACCATTGGTAGGCAACGTATGGTTCGTACCCGAAGCATAATCCCCCGCACTCTCCGGCGTATAAGAACCGAGGAACACGCTGCCTGCATTGACCACACGTTCGGCGGCCTGCATGTAATCGGCCGTTTCGATAATCAGATGTTCGGGCGCGTAACGGTTGGTCAGTTCCAATGCCTCGTCCATGTCGCGCACCACGACGAATTTGCTGTGGGCCAATGCCTGCTCCGCGATTTCCTTGCGCGGAAGGGCAGCCAACTGGCGTTCCACTTCGTCCTGTACCTTGCCGACCAAAGCTTCGTCAGTCGTCACCAACAAGACCTGACTGTCCACGCCATGCTCGGCCTGCGAAAGCAAGTCGGCCGCCACGAATACCGGATTGGAACCGGCGTCAGCCAATACCTCCACCTCCGAAGGTCCGGCAGGCATGTCGATGGCCACATCATGAAGCGACACTTGCTGCTTGGCCGCCATGACGTACTGATTGCCGGGGCCGAATATCTTATACACTTTGGGCACGCTTTCCGTACCGTAGGCCATGGCGCCGATGGCCTGCACGCCGCCTGCCTTGAAAATACGGTTCACTCCGGCCACACGGGCTGCGCAAAGGATGGCAGGATGCACCTTGCCGTCACGTCCCGGCGGCGTGCAAAGCACGATTTCACGGCATCCGGCAATCTTGGCCGGTGTGGCCAGCATCAGCACCGTGGAGAAAAGCGGCGCCGTCCCTCCGGGTATGTAAAGCCCCACCCGTTCTATGGGAACGGCTTTCTGCCAACAGGTCACCCCGGGACGGACTTCCACCTTCGTCGTTTCAAAGCGTTGGGAAGCGTGGAACTTCCCTATATTGTCGTGCGCCAAGCGCAAGGCATCCTTCAGTTCAGGCGACACCAGACGTTCGGCCTCGTCCATTTCTTCTTCCGTGACGGCCAGACGCTCCAGTTCCACATGGTCGAACTGCTTTTCGTAGGCCATGACGGCGCGGTCGCCGCCCGTCTTCACGTCGTCCAACACCCTGCATACGGTTTCACGCAACGTGTCCACGTTCATTACGGGACGTTTCAACAGTTCGTCCCATTCTTCTTTTTGCGGATATTTTATCACATTCATTTGCTGTCCTCCTCTTTTTGACATGAAAATACCGGCCTGTCCGGCTCAAAGAATCATCTTCTCCACGGGGACGACCAGAATGCCCTGCGCTCCCAACTCCTTCAGTTTGGAAATAATCTCCCAAAAGCGGGACTCGTCGATGACGGTGTGCACACTGCTCCACCCTTCCTGCGCCAAAGGCATCACCGTGGGACTCTTGGCTCCGGGCAATACGGACACGACATCTTTCACCTTGTCCGACGGCACGTTCATCAGTACGTATTTCTTGTCTTCCGCACTCTTTACCGCCTCGATGCGGAACAGCAACTCGTCCAAAATCGCCTTCTTGGCATCATCCATATTCCGGTTGGCGATGAGCAACGCTTCGCTCTTCATGACGACGGCCACCTCCTGCAAGTTATTGCTTACCAGGGTGGAACCGGAGCTTACGATATCGAAAATACCGTCGGCCAGTCCGATACCGGGCGCGATTTCCACAGAACCGGTAATGACGTGGATGTCCGCTTCCACTCCGTTTTCCTTCATGAATTTTCTCAAGATATTGGGATAGGAAGTGGCTATCTTCTTGCCTTCGAACCAAGAAAGGCCGGAATAATCCACAGCCTTGGGTATGGCCAACGAAAGGCGGCACTTGCTGAAGCCCAGACGGCGTACCACCACGGCATCCTCCTCTCTTTCCACAAATTCATTTTCGCCCACGATACCCAAGTCGGCCACTCCTCCCGCCACGGACTGCGGAATATCGTCGTCGCGCAGGTAAAGCACCTCGACGGGGAAATTGGAGGACTGCACCAACAAGGTGCGCTTGGATGAACTCACTTTGATGTCGGCCTCCGCCAGGAGCGCCATGGTGTCTTCGTAAAGACGTCCTTTCGACTGTACTGCAATTCTAAGCATATCTGTTTTTTTAATGAAGTATTCTTAAACTATCAAAAAAGGCTCACCGTTCATATCGGCAAGCCTTCATTTCTATCCTTCCATTGGCACACGCGGGACAGCCTACCGATTTCTAACCGTTAGGATGATGATGGTGGCGTGTTGCAATATTCTTCATTTTCTCTTTTATTTGTGGCAAAGTTAAATTATTATCTGCAAATAAACAACAAATTCGCAAGAAAATTACGAAGAAGTTATCACTGGGCAACGAAATCGGCAGTTCTTTTTCTTATGAAAAGCAGTTGTTTCAGTAGTTGATGAGTGGTAAATTCCGCCGGGTGAGCACACAGCAGTCTTTCCTTTTTAAAACGACGTGCAGCCTGGCCGTCATATACTTTTCTACGGTATAGCCTTCGTTTTCAAAGTGAGGGACAATGTCTTCATCTGTCATGTCCCTATGGGGGAAAGCGGCCACAGAGTCCGGTACGTTCCAACTTAACAGGATGAAATGCGACGATAGGCGTGCGAGGTTACGTATGGCCGTGGATGCCGATTTTTCAGGGATATAGGGAAGCACGTCCTTGCATACCACGATATCAAAGGGAGTGGAAATATCCAGTTCTTCCGTGAGGTCTGCCACTTCGCAGACAGCATCCCCTTCGGGCAGGAGCATACCGGACAAATCCGGCGTACGGGGATTCGCGTCATATCCGGCAAACGCAAGTCCGCGGCTCCTCCATTGCGATACATAGTAACCGGCACCGCATCCTATGTCTATCCCCGTCCGTGCCCCTATGTCCCACCACATTTGCGTGACGAAATCGCAAAATGTTTTGTCATATCCGTACTTCAGGAAACCGTCATACGTCCAACCTCCGGTCTTTGTCAGGCCAATCTCCCTGTCTTGTAGCAGATACCGGTCTATCCTGTCCAATAGCACCGTACTACATGGCAGTTCGATTTTACGGGCGAAAAGGTATTCGTTTTCCAAAAGGTAACGGAAATGTTCACATCCCAAATTGGCGGGACGGTTGCCGTTTTCATGTTTCCAACGGATAAAACGGTGGTTCCAAGGCACGATGTCTTCCTTATCCATTAAATTGACCAATACGGTGGCCACATAACATTCCTCCGGTGCGAAAGTCATCCACATCCGGCCATAAAGCGAGGGGAAGCGGTCGGTATAGTCCAACAAGGTGGTGGCAGCCTTTCGGGTAATGGACCACCATTGCGAACTGCCGTACAGATGGTCGAACTCATCGGGAATGGGGCGTTTTGCCCTTTTGGCCTGTTGTTGCCTTACCTGTTCCCTGACCCACCCACGCGGATTCCTTTTGCCTGCGGCATAGTCGTATGGATAATAATATTGCAGTCGGCGGAAAGTATTGTCTTCCCAGTTAGGATGCGGCAAATGCAGGTATCCGATGTATTCTTTTCCCGCATTCCGGTTAAAGAACTCCAGAAAATAATCTAACGGACGAGTCGGGTAATCTTGCCCGCTGATAAGATGAAAGTAATCGGCATCACCGCGTTGCACGGCCATACGCAACAGGTGCATTTCGCTTTCCAATACACTTGTGCCGCCCCAGTTCACGTCATATTCACGCGAAACGGCTTTCACTTGTTTGTAACTACGCAACTTTTCTTCCTCTTCGCGTGTGACGGGTTGCTTTTTGTCTATATGGATGAATACGTCGCAATCCTTTTCGAAATATCCAGCCAACCTGCATAGCTGGCCGATGTTTTTGTGGGCTAAGATTAGAATGGCATGTTTCATAATTACAGATATTTCTTTACAGTCTCGCCCTATCTTTCAACAAGACGAAAACCCGACCGTTTTTATCTTTATCGTTGTAAGGACAGGTCAGGTTCTTGACTATTATAGAATCTTTCATCGGAGACATGCCGTACCGTACAACGTCATTTTCCAACCACCGGGCAAAGGAGATACTCATTTGTATCTCATCCTCCATCCGGTCGGTAAAGGGTTCCCACGTCTGATAGCGCGACATGGCTTCCTGCCAGGAACGGATATGGCGGTCGATGGGGGCTTTGACGAAACTGTTGACCTTTTCACCGCTTGAGGTCGTGACAATGTCCAAACGGAATGAAATGGAGTCTTTGTCTTGTTTTATATCCGTCATGGGCATGACGAAATAGCCGCACTCGTAGCCTTCACGAGCTTGTTCAAACTCGTCAGTCGTTCCCCAAAAGTACCCTTTCTTCAATATACCGTTTTCCAAGTACAATTCCATATAACAGTCTTCGGGAAGCAAGTCCGGATAATGATCCTGCTCTGGATTATGGTAACGATACCATAGGGTGTCAATGTCCACACGTTCTTGTGCGGAAAGAGGTATGATACTGATGAAAAACCAGACAACCGATAGTGTCATGACGGCTGTAAATAAAGACTTGCTTTCAGGTCGGTTTGATTTGTACGATTCCATGGCGTATTTTGTTATTGATGGTGTGTTAAGGGATAAGTTCCACGTCGGCTATTTTATATTTTCCGCCTTGGCATTGGAGAGCCACTCGAATCTTCGTGTATCCATAGCTTACCGTGAAGCATCCTTTGGTTTCAGAGGGATGGACTCGCAAAGAATTATACCAAAATACATCGAAGTCGTCATTTCCAATGACGGGATCGAACATAGGGTCTTCCTGTTCTACCTCTTTCCTTGACCGGACGTATTTTTCCTGCATGATGGGAGTGCAATAAGCCTCTCTCAAGTGTTTTAATCCTTGTTCCAAATCTGGTCTCATTTTTATGTAGGTATAGGCATATGACTTGTAAAAGGTTTCCACAAATGTCTTCCCGTCTTGGTCGTCCATGACCTTTTCCTCAGGAATATCAAACCAATAATCCCCGTAATTACGGTTGCCCCAATCAGGCGTTACGTACGAAATACGTACTTTTCCCAAGGAATCTGCCGTGATACGTAATGGGATATAGGTTGTCGAATCTTTGGGATACGGGCGGTATGACACTTCGTACCAACAGCCAGACAGGTGCTTGCACCGTACGGACTGAATGGAATATTCCGTAACATCTTGCGCCCGAATCATGGGGTCACTATCCGTGGCGCATGCCAGTCGCGCCCGTTTTTCCTGCATTTCCGGGGTAAGCATGTTTTTGAGAAACTTTTCTTCAGTTTCTCTGTCATCTGTGTTTATGGCTTCCATGTATTCCTGATATGATTTTTGGAGGTACTTCTCTATTTGTACCACATCCAATCGGTTGGAAGGAGATTGTGCTCCTGCCTTTCCTATTTGAAACAAGAAAAGCAGGATGAGGGAAAATCTGAAAGTAAACATCGTTTTATCTTCTGAATATGTACATAATCATGTGCCGTTTAGTTATCTGGTCTTTCATCAGGGACACGTAATGGAGGTTGTAAAAACCTGGTGGAAATACAGACGTTCTGCAAGAATCTGCCATCCCCCCAAGAGTTTTAAAAAAACACCTTTCATCTTTCAGGCAACACGATAAGCAGCTATTACATAACACGTTACGAAATGAAAGATGTTTCAGGTATCCTTCAGTTTCCGTTCATTGCGGAAAGCGATAAAAAGTTCTCAGCCAAATGATTTTTCAATCTCAGCCGAACGATTTTTCGTTCTGCGCCAAACGGGATGAAGCATAGCTGAAGGATACCTGAAACATCCTTCAGCCCGTAACACCAATATTATGAACGGATTACCATATCTCCTGAAGGATGAAGGCTCTTTTTGCAAAATTCCGGTGTAGGGGATACGTCTCACATGCAAACAACTCCTTGGTCAGGCTTTGCATTCATAATCCACACACGAACGGCTTTTTTTGCAATCCTTCAGCAAAGCTGCTACGGCCAAATGAGCCGGATGGGCCGCATAAGCCCTTACATCGTCCATCGTGTCGAACTCGCTGTAGAGCGCGATGTCGAATTGTTCTTCCGGATTGGCATTCAACCCGACCTCAATCTTCCGGATAAACGGGATTTTGGCAGGCAGGGCCTCTATCCCCTTCTTGAAAGCGTCCATCACGTTTTTCTTACGCTCGGCTTCCATTTCAGAAGCCAACTGAAATAATACGATATGTTTCACCATAATAATACAACGTCTTTTATATTATTTTCATCCAAAGTTAGCAAAAAATCCGTTCACGGCACCCGCTTCCAACTGTTTTTTGCTTACCTTTGCCTTATCACACTTATACATTCACTATGATAAGGCAAGGAATCATCGGAATTTGGAGATTTTACCGCGACGGTTTCCGCAGCATGACGCTGGGACGTACGTTGTGGGCCGTGATTCTAATCAAACTTTTCATTATGTTCTTTATCCTGAAACTTTTTTTCTTCCCGCCTTTCCTCAAAGGCAAATCGACCGAAGAAAAGGAAGACTACGTAGGAAATGAACTGATAGAAAGAGCTATTCATCCTTAATCTTGAAATAAAAACAAGGCTTATGTTAGACAATATGGAGACAATGATAGACTGGTCAAGAGCACAATTCGCCCTGACGGCAATGTACCACTGGCTGTTTGTTCCGCTCACGCTGGGACTGGCTGTCATCATGGGAGTTATGGAGACACGATACGTCATTTCCGGTCATGATTTCTGGAAAAGAACAGCCCGTTTCTGGATGAAACTGTTCGGAATCAATTTTGCCATCGGAGTAGCGACCGGACTGATTCTCGAATTCCAATTCGGTACGAACTGGAGCAACTATTCTTGGTTCGTAGGTGATATCTTCGGAGCCCCTCTTGCCATTGAAGGCATCGTAGCCTTCTTTATGGAAGCTACTTTTGTGGCCGTAATGTTTTTCGGATGGGACAAAGTAGGCAAGAAATTCCATTTGGCTTCTACATGGCTCACCGGTCTAGGAGCTACCTTGTCTGCTTGGTGGATTCTGGTGGCCAATTCATGGATGCAATATCCCGTAGGAATGGTATTCAACCCCGAAACGGTACGCAATGAAATGGTTGATTTCCTCGCCGTAGCCTTTTCACCTGTAGCCGTAATGAAGTTCTTGCATACGGTGCTCAGTAGTTGGATTGTAGGGGCTGTGTTCGTCATTGGGGTTAGCGGTTGGTTCCTATTGAAACGGCGTGAGAAGGAATTCGCTTTGGCCAGTATGAAAATTGCAGCATGTACAGGTATGGTCGCCTCACTATTGACACTATACAGTGGAGATAAATCCGCCTATCAAGTCGCACAATACCAACCGATGAAACTGGCTGCAATGGAAGCACTTTACGAAGGTGGAACAAGACAGCCGTTAACGGTAGTCGGCGAATGGAAAATCCCGACTATGCTGTCTTTTCTGGCCACACGGAATCCCGACGGTTACGTACCGGGAATCCACAATATCCTGGCTGGAGGACATGCGACAAACGACGGTTCCAAGGCTCTGTCCGCCACAGAAAAGATCACGAGAGGCAAAATGGCAATCGCGGCCTTATCGGATTTCCGGCAGGCTCAAAAGGACGGCGACCAAGATAAGATGGACGCGTCCCGCCGCACATTGGAAGAAAACATGCCATACTTCGGTTACGGTTATATTCAAAACCCTGACGATCTTGTACCGAATGTAGGACTTTCGTTCTGGACATTCCGAATTATGGTAGGTTTCGGGATGTACTTCATTGCTTTTTTCGCCTTGGTCCTTTTCCTGTCATGGAAAAATAAACTGTACGGACAAAGATGGCTGCACCGAATCGCCCTATGGAGCATTCCTTTCGCCTTCGTAGCCAGCCAGGCCGGTTGGGTCGTAGCAGAGGTCGGGCGACAACCTTGGGCCATCCAGGATTTGTTACCGGTCAATGCCGCCATATCCAACCTGTCTGCAGGAGCGGTACAAACGACGTTCTTCATCTTTCTGGCCATTTTCACTATTTTATTCATTGCCGAGATAGGTATCATGGTAAAAGCCATCCAAAAAGGACCTGAATCATGAACGAAACCGATAAAAAGATTAGTCACTGTCAAATATCAAAACTATGGAATCGACCTATATTTTTCTACAGCATTATTGGTGGTTCATCATATCCCTGTTAGGGGCACTATTGGTCTTCTTATTATTCGTACAAGGGGGCAACTCATTGCTATTCCACTTAGGAAAGAATGAAACGGAACGTGCTTTATTGGTGAACGCGACAGGTAGTAAATGGGAGTTTACATTTACCACGCTCGTCACTTTCGGAGGTGCTTTTTTTGCCTCTTTCCCTTTGTTTTACAGCACAAGCTTCGGCGGAGCATACTGGCTGTGGATGCTCATACTTTTCAGTTTCGTACTACAAGCTATTTCTTATGAATTCCAATCGAAATTAGGAAATCTGTTAGGCAAACGTACTTACCAGTCTTTTTTGGTATTCAACGGAGTCATGGGTCCGATTCTGCTCGGAACGGCCGTGGCTACATTCTTCAACGGGTCTGATTTTCTTGTCAGCAAATCCAATCTGACAGAGGCCGCCATCCCCGTCATCAGTCATTGGGGTAACGAATGGCACGGCTTGGATGCTTTGGCAAATCCTTGGAATCTCATGTTGGGACTGGCTGTCTGTTTTCTGGCTCGTATTTTAGGTTGCCTTTATTTCATCCGCAGCATTCGCGACACAGAGCTGATTCCACGTTGCCGCCGCCAGTTGCTGGGAGACAGCGTCCCATTCCTGCTGTTTTTCTTGGCTTTCGTGATCCATACGTTATTGAAAGACGGTTTTGCCGTCCATCCGGAAACCGGCATCATTTTCATGGAACCCTACAAGTATTTCCACAACTTGACAGACATGCCGATATTGCTTGTCTTGTTCCTTTCAGGTGTGACAGGTGTGCTTTTCGGACTTATTCGTGGTATCTTCTGCCACACCAGTCGCAACGGTTTTTGGCTTACAGGTACAGGAACCATACTGACCGTATTATCCTTGCTCCTGTGTGTCGGCTATAACCATACTGCTTACTATCCCTCCACCGCAGATTTACAAAGCTCTTTGACCTTGGCAAACAGCAGCTCCAGCCTATTCACCCTGAAAACCATGGCCTACGTGTCTCTTCTCCTTCCCGTAGTCGTGGCCTACATCGCATATGTGTGGAAGGTTATGGATCGCAAACCGCTCACATCGGAAGAAATTACCGGAAACGAAGATGTTTACTAAAACAAAAACAGAATGCCCATGTATATTATCGGAATAGCCGGAGGCACGGGCTCCGGAAAGACCACGGTCGCACGAAAAATCATTGAGAGTCTCCCGAAAGGCGAAGTGGCCCTCATCCCGCAGGACTCATATTATATCGACGCCACAGACATGACCATGGAAGAACGCCGCAAAATCAACTATGACCATCCTTGCGCTTTCGACTGGAAGCTCTTGATCCGTCAGGTGAAAGAACTGAAAGCCGGACGGGCTATCGAACAACCGACTTATTCCTATTTGGAATGTAACAGGTTGAAAGAGACCATACACGTAGAACCCCGAAAGGTTATCCTGATAGAAGGCATACTCGCTTTGTCCAATAAAGAACTCCGGGACCTGATGGACATCAAAATCTTTGTAGATGCAGACTCCGACGAACGCCTCATCCGTGTCATCGAACGGGATATCATCGAACGGGGAAGAACCGTACAAATGGTAGTGGACCGCTATCGGGCCGTACTCAAGCCCATGCATCTGGAATTCATCGAACCGACCAAACGCTATGCCGACCTTATCATTCCCCAAGGAGGAGAAAACGAGAAAGCCATCGAAATCATGCGTACTTACATCCTACACCATCTCAATCTCCATTTGGAACAAACGGGGCAAGCTCTATGAAAGTCCGTATAAGCGAATTCGGATGGAAGTCCGGCTTCCGGCTATGCCGAAAACGACCGGATTTATGGAAAATCACGAGTAAGCGAGGGCAGAGCGGGGCGAAAACGAAGTTTTTAGGCTCCGTTCTGCCGAGCGGGAGCGATTTATGGAAACACTATCTACTGGCCTGTCTCTTGACCGTCCTTGCCGTCAATCTCGTATCCTGCGGAGAAAAAGAGGAGAAAAAAATATCCCCTTTGGGTATCACGGAAGAAGAATATGCGGAAACAGCTTACGACTTAGACCAGATACAGGAAGCCGGCGAACTGATAGCCGTCACGCTGTCCGGTCCCGACACTTATTATGAATATAAGGGAAAAGGATTCGGACTGCAATTTGAATTGGCCGAACACTTTGCCGTGTCCATCGGTGCCAAGCTCCGTATGGAAGCAGTACGCGATACGGCGGAGCTTTTCCAACGACTGAAAAAAGGAGAGGCAGACCTCATCGCGTTGGAAATTCCGGAGAACCACATGACAGACACGGAACTGCAATTCTCCGGTGTCCGGTCGTGTCCGTCAGACAGCACGGCCGCAGTCAAAACCGGATGGGTCGTACGAAAGGATGCCCCCTTCCTGGCCGAAGCCTTGGACGGATGGTATAGCCCCGAGACACGGTCTTTCTTGCAAAAAAGGGAACAGTTGCATCTGTCTCCCGGCGGAAGTGTAAAACGCCGTGTCCGTGCCCCCTTCCAGAATCGCGCCAAGGGCATTATCTCGCCGTACGATACTCATTTTATCCGTCATAGCCAAGCCATCGGGTGGGACTGGCGGCTCATGGCCGCACAATGTTACCAAGAGTCCGGTTTCGACCCGGAGGCCGTATCGTGGGCCGGAGCACGCGGACTGATGCAGATTATGCCTGAAACAGCCGTACATCTCGGTTTGCCCGCCGACCAAATGCACCAGCCCGAAAAGAACATCAGTGCGGCAGCCCGGTACCTCCGTGAACTCGAACGTAAATTCAGCGATATACCCGGCAGGTCGGAACGTATAAACTTTATCCTGGCGGCCTATAATGGAGGAACGGGACACGTTCGCGACGCCATGGCCTTGGCACGTAAACACGGCAAAAACCCGCAGTTGTGGAGCGACGTAGCTCCTTTCATCCTCCGCCTGAGCCAGCCGCAATATTACAACGACCCCGTAGTGCGTTACGGTTACCTGCGCGGAGAAGAGACCTACGGCTACGTGACTTCCATCCGTGAACGTTGGCAACGTTACCGTGCTGCCGTCCATGGCGGCACGACCGGTGCCGCGCCTGCCCCGTCACGCAAGAATTCGCGCGGAGGATTCAAAAGCAAAGTACTGAGTGCCGAAGAACTGGAAGCCAAGTCCAAACAGAATACGCCATAACCCATGACGGAAGAGATTCAGGACATATTCGATGAAATCAGAAACATCATGCAGCCGGACATGGACTGTACCGCACGTTACCATGCCCTCGACGCGCTGTTGCTTCGTGCGCTGAAAGACCGGACCCGCCACAGTCCGGTGGATTTCACCCACACAGCCGCACGCCTGCATTGGCTCTGCAAACAAACCGGCCATCCGTCCCACCCGTTGGAAGTGTTCCGTGCACGGGCCGGACGAATACAAAAAGGGCTTTTCCTGCCCAACGGAGAGGATGAAGCCTACGACTTTAAAGCGGTCTGCGAAGGATTGGCAGCTTTTTACCAAACCCATGTTCCGGAAGACGTGCAAAAACGCCTGCCCCGCCATTGGCGACCCGCTCCCGCACCTGCCGAAAAAGTACCGCAGGCCAAACGTATCCGGCTCACGGTGCACCGGTGGGACGAGCATTTCATTTATGGAAAAGACCACACGCATCCCACGGAACAACTGTTGAAAGTGGAATATGCCGACGAAACCGACCGCACGTTCGCCGACTTGAAAGAACAACTGTACGAAGGGGCGCAGCTCAATCTCTTATCGGTCAAAACCATAAAGGCGGAAGGCGCATATCCTTATGTCCTAAAACCCGAGATGTTGGTTCTCGACCCGGATTTCCTGATTGACATTACAGCCTTGTGCGCCTGCATCAAACCGTACGGGTATTCGGCTTACACCCACTTACTGAACAAATTCGCCCCTCCGGCACGCTCTGCGGCCATACAGTTGGGAAATGCGGCCAACCAGTTTCTGGACGACTGCGTGAATGAAAATCGCGATTTAGAGAGAGCAAAGACAAGCGAAAACGAAGTTTTCAGGCTTGGCTCTGCCGAACGTGAGCGATTTATCCAAAATCGCGATTTAGAGAGAGCAGACCGGGCTTGCCCAGAGTCTGCCGGGCATGAGCGATTTATCCAAAACGCAGACGGGACGGCGGAAGCGGAACTCTACCTGCGTTCCATGCAGAATTCCTTCCGGCTCTCCCCTCTTGCCTGGTCCACCTTGCCGGACATCGACCGCGATTTCTTCAACCGCTGCGAAATGCAATTCCACCACATCCGGCAAACCGTACGCAACAGTTTCAGTGCCGCAGGCATCGACATCCGGAAAACGGAAGTGGAACTGGAGCCGTCTTTCCTTTGCGAAGCCCTCGGGTTGCAAGGACGTATGGACCTGCTCACCCGAAACGCCGACAAGTTAGTGGAACTGAAAAGCGGAAAAGCGGACGAATATCCCTACCGCAGCCCGAAGGACGAACACCGCCTGCAAATGGCCCTGTACAAAGAAATCCTGTATTATAACCTGGACCGCAGGCATGAACAGGTACAGTCTTACCTCTTCTATTCACGCTATCCCGGGCTTTATGCCGTCGACGTGCCGCGCAGCCATATCCGCCGTGTCATGGCCCTGCGGAATGCCATCCTGCACATAGAGCACCGCCTGAGAAGGGGGGAATCCCGTACTTTGATAGGAGAGCTGACGGAAGAACGGCTCAACGTGAACGGACGGGGCGATCGGCTCTACACTCGTTACCTGCGCCCCCGCATGATGGAAATACTGACACCGCTTCATGGCATGAGGGGCGCGGAAGCCGATTATTTCCATCGCTTCCTGACGTTTACCGCCCGCGAACAATTCCGCGCCAAAGTCGGGGACGACCGGGCGGACTCGCCGGGCGGGTTCTCCGAAACATGGTGCTGCGACACACTGACCAAACAACAGAACGGAAACATCCTGACCGGACTGAAACTGCATCCCGTCCCCGACGAGGAAGGTGCCATCGTGCGGCTGGATTTGAAACTTCCGGAATACGGCGAAGACTTCCTCCCGAACTTCCGGCAGGGCGACATGGTGATGCTCTACGAACGGAACCACGAAGGGGACAACGTGACGAACAAACAGTTCTTCCGTTGTACCATAGAGGAAATCCATCCTGAACACATGCTGCTGAAACTATCTTACAAGCAGCGGAATGCCGGAGTATTCCACCCCGACAGCCTTTATGCCATAGAGCCGGGTTACATGGACGCCACATTCAACCAAGCCTACTCGGGACTGTTCAGCCTGCTCACCGCCCCACGGGAACGGAAAGAGCTGCTGTTGGGCATACGGCCACCGGCCACCGATCCGTCCGTAAGGCTCCACCGGCATTACCTGAATGAAGAAATAGACCGTATCGTCCTGAAAGCCAAACAGGCCCGGGATTACTTCCTGCTTGTCGGACCGCCGGGGACAGGAAAGACGTCGGTAGCCTTGAAATCCATGGTGGAAGAGTTCTTGTCGGACCATCCGCAAAAGACCCTCCTGCTCATGGCTTATACCAACCGGGCTGTGGATGAAATCTGCCATACGCTGTCTGCCATCAACCCTGCTCCGGAATACATCCGCATCGGTCAGGAACTGAACTGCGCCCCGGACTTCCGGCCGCGGCTCATGAAGCACGTCATCGGGGATGCCACCTCCCGAAAAGAAATCTACGAGAAGCTGGCGCCCGTCAGGGTGTTTGCCGGCACCATCAGCAGCCTATGCAGCCAGACAGAGCTATTCAGCCTGAAAGTCATCGACGTGGCTATCATCGACGAAGCCTCACAAGTGCTCGAGCCCCAACTGCTCCCCCTGCTATGCGCCACCACCCCGGTGAACCGGGGAGACTATAACCTGAACCGTCTGGCCATCGGGAAATTCATCCTCATCGGCGACCACAAGCAACTGCCCGCCGTCGTGAGCCAACCCCGGGAAATGTCACGGGTGACCGAGGACAGCTTGCAAGCCATCGGACTGACCGACTGCCGTAACTCTCTGTTTGAACGCCTGCACCGGCTGAGCAGCCTGCAAGGCACGCAAAACATCGTGGAAATGCTTCATCGCCAAGGACGCATGCATCCCTCCATCTGCGAATTTGTCAACCGTAATTATTATAACGGCGGACTGGATGCCGTTCCCCTCCCCCATCAACAGGAACCACTGGCATTCGGCACCCGTCCGGACGATGACCGATGGACCGCTTTCGTGGGCGGTACACGCATGGCATTCATTTCCGTACAAGCCGACAAAGCAGAATATTACACGAAAATCGAGAGTAAGCAAGAGCAGACCGAGCTTGCCCAAGGTCTGCCGGGCGTGGGCGATTCATCCAAAAGCAACAAGCGGGAAGCCGAGACCGTGGCACGTCTGGTACACACCCTTTGCCAACTGCACAGCCGCTCGGGCATACCCTTCAGTCCCTGTAAGCAAATCGGAATCATCGTCCCCTTCCGCGCACAAATCGCCATGATACGCAAAGCCTTGGCTGAACGGCACATTCCCGACACGGCCGACATCACCATCGACACGGTGGAACGTTATCAGGGCAGCCAACGCGACATCATCATATTCAGCACCACCGTCAGCCGTCCGTACCAGCTCTCCATCTTGTCCGAACCGGTCATGACAGACGGCCGGGAAATAGACCGCAAGCTCAACGTGGCCCTCACCCGGGCACGCAAGCAATTTTTCATGACCGGAAACGAAACGCTGCTCCGGAATTGCACGGCCTACCGGGAGTTTCTGGATTTCTTAAGCAAAGAGCAAATCCTACGTCTGTAAAAATCTCCAATTACAAAATGGCAAAAAGTCAATTCCGATGGTGCGTGGCTCGTTTATTCGTCCCCCACTTGGATGTCCGCCGTAAATACGCGATTCTCGCACCGTCGGGAAAAGGCAAGATGAAAGCCGGAAATGTATTCCGTTATCATAATGAAAACCATAAGGCGCGTTCTGCGCAGCCCCCAAAGAATGGCGTAACCTGTAAGGCGTTCCAGCTTACCAAAAGACACTCCGAACCCGCAGGATTTTCCTTTCCAAATAGAGAAAATAATGGCATCCGCAGCAGGTTGAGCCACGGTTTTAAGGCACTTGTTCCACCGATAAGCGCATGACTTCCGACCGTCACGCGGAGAAAAAAAATATTTTCTCAGCCGAACGATTTTTCATTCTGCTCCAAACGATTCATGTCTTTGGTGAATAAACACAAAAAAACGCCCTGAAACCTTAAAAAAAGTATTCCTAAAAAGCCTCTTCCATACCTATTTCAGGCTTTTCAAACTCTTCCGGTCATCGAAAAGAAACCCTTTTCCCTTTCCATTTGCATGTCGGAAAGCGAAAAAGCGTACATATTGTCAAAAACGGGACTTCCGGTTCCACTCACCCCGCCTTATACCGGTATATCCCATCCACCCCCAGACGCACCGTCCTGAATGCACTCACCAGATGTCCGCCCACAGTACGTTCGGACACACTGAGCCTGTCGGCAATGGAAGCATACGACATCCCCCTGTAAAAATACAAAAGATATGCCTGACGGCGTTTCTCGGACAACTGTTTCACCATCTTCCTATGCGCCACGCGAAGCTCCTTGTAATAATAATCTTCTTCTACCGTATTGCGGCCCTCCTCCTCCTCACAGCAGGTGTATATATCCATCCGGTCTTTTTTCATATAACGGCGGCGCAGATAGTCTATCACGGTGTTCCGCATAACCGTATAGACTAAATTGTGAAGCGTTTCCTTGCGTACCCCTTCCCTGCATCTCCATATATTTTCAAATACGTCCTGAGTCAGATCCTCCGCCTCTTCACGGTCGGAAACCCGAGACAAGATATAACCTCTCACCCGCCTCCGGTAATGTATATAACATGCTGAGAATTGACTTTCCGTGAATATTTCCATGATATTGGGTTCTTTAGTTTTCTAATCGCAAAATTAAGCCACCTTACCCAAAGAGGATAGGGCAATTTTCGACAAAACGTATGTCATTTTTTCCCATTTCATATTTTTTGCAGAAAAAACAGGCATGGAAACCACGATATAAGCGTAATTCCATGCCTGCCATTCCTCAATATACCATTCTCAATTCTCCACCATCGGCAAATACCAGTTTTTGCGGTCTTTCAATTTGTTGTAAAGCGTCTGGTCCGGCATATCCGGATTATTACGCCGTGCCACACGGGAAGCCAGAAAATCTTCTCCACGACGGAACGCAAAGCGCATCAAGTCATAGAAACGGTTGCCTTCGTAGGCCGTCTCCAAAGCCATTTCGTCGCAAATCATATCCTCCACTTTCTGAATGCTGTCCTGAAGCGAAGCCATGGTGGGTAACGAGTAATGCAACGTGTCCATCTCCGCGTTACCACAACCGCGTGCATGCAAACCAATATTATCCTTGTTGTCATACATGTCGTAAAACGTATAACCGGACTGCATCAGACGGCGATATTCCCCATTGGCATCATATTGTATCAAATTGCCACGGCTCAAACCATACTTCAACGCATGGAAAGCCGTCAACGGATAACCCGCACGGTTGATGGCCTCGGCCAGACGAAGGTATACCGCTCCCGTACGATAGGTGGTCACATGCGGCCAAGAAGAGGAATACTTATTGATGCTCAACCCGTATCCCTCCTGATAATCCCGGTTAAAACGCAAATCGCCCATGAAATATTGCGGTGTGCCCGGTACTGTGATATATGAATAATACTGAGGATTTTCCTTTGTCCCGTAATATAAGGTATCCTTTGCCAAACCCGTAAAACGAGACATATACTCACTTTCACCCGATTCTGATTCTTCTGTATACATCACGTAACAATAATAAGACTCATCCACTAATTTCTGAAGAGCATCAGACCCCATGAAAGACCTAAACGATTGCCGCAAACTTCCCAATTTTCCATATTGAGAATTGCCTGCAAATGGAACGAGGCTAATACTTTCATTATAATTGTTTCCGAGAAAAACGGAACTCCAACGATCCACAATTTGGGCACCATCCATATCCACAGTCCGATAAGCCACCTTTACATCAGGACTTACAAATCGTTTTTCAGACAATAAATAATCACGATATTCTTGTGCAGCCTTAGCAAAATCAGATTTATTACCATCCAATGAACCACGCCATAAATAAAGGTCACCTCTCAGTAAACGAATTGGAAGAAAAAAATCACTACTATTTACTGAACTACTCTGATCATAAGTGAAGTTCCCATAATTGGGAAACGGCACATCAACGTAAGGAAGCAAATCATCAATGAAATAAGAACAAATCTCACCCAACCCCTTCCGCTTGGAAGGATCATTCATCACTTGCTCTATTTCAGAATAAGACAGCAAAGGCTGAGTATAGAACGGGACTTCGCCATAAAGCAAGGCCAATTGCAAGTAAGCCCACGCCCGGTAGGCACTCACAGCTGCATATTCCTTCAGGAACACTTTCTGCCCGCGACGCTCCATCTCGGCATCCGCACGTTCCAAATAGAAATTGCAATTATTCACAATGGCATAGTAATCCCGATAACGGTTGAAAGTCGCATTTTCCAAATTCTCAAAACGAGTCAAATCCACCCAAGCACTACTTGTACCGACAAAAGGATCAGGCTTTACCAAATCTCCTCTCAATTCCCCTAAAAGCACTCCTTTTTCGACCACGTCTTGAACCTTGTCCAATATACCCAACATAGAGAACACGGTATCGCCCGGTTGAGAAAAGTCATGGTCTTCTTCAAACATCACCGTAGTAGTATCCACTTCACAAGCCGTGAAAGATACCGTAGCCGCCATCCAAATGGCGGTCAACTTTAATATGTTTTTTAACATCTTCATATCCTTGTTAAAGATTTATTTTAACACCTAAAACGAAACTGCGCCCGTGCCCTAACAAACCACGGTCAATCCCCTGATAAATCGGATTGCCTGAAATGGAAAGTTCTGGATCGCTACCCAAATATTTTGTACACGTAAATAGATTATTTGCAGCTCCCCAAACTGTAATCCCTTGTAGAAACGTCAAGTTGAAAGGGAAACGATAACTCAAACTTAAAGTCTTGAGTTTCAAGTAAGAGCCATCCTCAATCCAACGATCAGAAAAACGTGCGTTCCCCATCCTATCACCGTATTCCACACGGGGGATTGAAGTCAGCTGCCCCTCTGAAGTCCAACGATTCAACATAGCTGTGGTCTGATTATAATAAGAATTTCCGCTTTCCAATACGGCACGTTGATAATTGTAAATGTCATTCCCCAATGAATAACTGAAAAAGGCATCCAATGTCCAATTTTTGTAATGCAGGCTAGTCCCGAAATTACCGAAAACATCCGGATTGGGGTTGCCGATTACATCTTTGTCCTTATTATCAATCACCCCATCAGCTACCAAATCGGAGAAATGCACATCACCTGCACGGAAAGCACTTCCATTTTCACTTCCATTACGTAAATCTGTTTTAGCAGCTTCTTCTGAAGTGGCAAACACCCCTTGTGTCTTGTAACCATAAAACAAACCGATTGGGTTTCCGACTTTAGTCATGACCTCACCACCATAAACCGAAGTATAAATCGTCTTATCGTTATCTGGCAACGCAGTCACCTCATTCTTGTAATGGCCGACACTTGCAGAAATTTCCCATGAGAAATCCTTTAATGCCATGACTTTAGCCACTGCCGCAACATCAAAGCCCTGGTTTTCCATCTTACCCTCATTACTCCAATAATTACGCAATCCGCTCACCCCTCCCAATGTCTTATAAGCTAACATATTGTTCACATAAGACTTATAATAATTGAATCCAAGCGACAAACGGTCATGCCAAACGGACATATCCAAACCTACAGAAATCCGCGTGACAGTCTCCCATTTTAGTTTATCATTACCGATATTGGCCAAGGCCAAACCCGACGTATGATTCAAGAATGCACTTGGAGCAAAATAAGACCGGGAGGCAAAGCAATCAATATTATCATTGCCCGATTGGTCGATGCCGACATTCAGTTTCAAATAGTCAATACCTTTCACGTTTTGAAAGAAAGGTTCGGCAGAAACCACCCAAGCCGCCTGTAAGGACGGGAATACTCCCCAGACATAATCGCCCAGTTTCATTCCCCCTGTGGCATTCTTACCGAAACGCGTAGATGTCTCCGCAGTCAACGTTCCCTGCAAAAAATACTTATCCGCATAATTCCAATCCGCATTCACATACACAGCCGTGGATTTCCATTCTTCAATAATACCGTCTACCTTACGGTTTTTCATTTCATTGGAAATATTCGGCAATTTATCACCCGCACTGTTATCTGCACGAATAGCATCTGAATTAAATGAATCGCTTAAATAACGGAAACCTCCAAAAAGATGAATCACATGTCCACCATAACGGCACGACCAATCAATTCTGGTGTCGCTCGCCACGGACAATTGCTTACTAGAATAAGCCCTTGCCCTGTTAACAGTCATATCGTCACCACTCTCTGTAAAAGTTGGTACCCCTTCATCCGGGATAAACGAACGTTCCGTAACATTATTCAACACATAACTTACCTTTTCAGACAGTGTCAAGTTTCGATTGATTTTCCATTTCGGCATGGCACTCAATGAAAACAAAGTATACTCCAACCGGTTTTTATTACTTGCGTCGCCATTTTCCAATATGGACAAGGGATTGGACAAGTTAAAACAATCGTAGTCTGCCATGGATGCCGTAAATCTGCCATATTGGTCAGGATTGTATGCAGCCAATACAGGTGATTTAATAAGGCTCAACATTCCCGGAGACAACATCTGCCCATTGCCCATTCCATCATCCCGTAAATTCCGGGTCGTATTGGAATAAGCCACATCTAAACTGCAATCCAAATTCTTCATAAACTTCACATCTGTATTGAAACGCATATTCAACCGTGAGAAATCATTGTATTTCAATGTACTTTGCGCATTAGCATAGCCTATGGAGAGATTGTAATTAGCCACATCGTCACCACCTTGCACGTTTACACAGTAATTTTGTGTGAAAGCTTCATGATAAACATAATCCTTCCAGTCCGTATCGTTATGGTACATGGCGTACTTTTGCTTGTCCGTTGTAAAATCATCCAAAAAATCCGGAGTTTCCGTCACGTTCCCCATCACATCCGTTGCATACAAACGATATTGCCCGGCATTCATCATTGAAGGCAATTTCGGTAACAATTCAACCGCTCCATAGATATCTACATCAATCCGTGTAGCCATACTCTTTGCACGTTTTGTCTCAATCATCACAACACCATTGGCACCTTTCGCCCCATATAATGCAGTGGCGTTTTTCAACACTGTAACTTTCTCAATGTCATTAACACTAATGGCTGAAAGCACGTTATTGACATAACCTTCGTGCATTAACGAACGCCCGTTTTGAGTATCAAGAATCACACCGTCCACTACAAACAAAGGTTGCCCGCCTCCATTCAACGAATTATATCCTCCAATAAACATGTTCGCTCCTTGAGCCGGATTACCCGAACGAAGCAATACACGTAAATCAGCACCAAGCTTTTTAGCCATTTCGTCTTCAATGGTCAATGACGAATTTGGAGAAAAATCTCCGACACTGCTCTTATTCGTCACCCTCACTTCATTGGCATAACCATCGGAAAAATATTCTGAATACATCCTCACTACCAATTCTTTTCCTTTTCCAACCAAATGTACCCTAGCCAAGGCATAAGTAGGTGTACGCACCAACAATTGATTGGCATACAACGGCACTTTTATTTCAAAAGCACCCTGTTCGTCGGAAATGGAACTGAACCGTTCGTCTCCGGCTACTTGTATGATGCCGCCCTGCACTGGCCCACCTGTGGCAGCATCGACCAATGTCCCCTTATAAACCACCGTGGGAAGCTTATTCATTTCTCTCTGCACTACAATCTGAAGTGAATCGGTTTCTCTTCCTGCGGCCGATAACGTGGAATCTATCATCCCTTCCGCATCCACCTGCCCATAGACCGTTTGCAGACTGCCTGCCAAGGCCATACAAAAACATATACTATATAGATTCTTATTCTTCATCACTTAAATCTCCATCAATTGAGGGTTTCAACAATATGCAATCAATGTATAAATCACGTGTATAATCCGACTCACTACGTTTAGGCGTACTAACGATTTTTAAAGAGATTTTAGCATCTTCCATAGAAACACGATCGGGGAAATAATCACAATAAGCAAAATGATACCCTTGTGCCACCCATATCGTATCAACCTTGTCACCTGGTATTTCAATCCCTCCCACTGCCAGCTTTTCATTCGTGTATTTATCATTCAATTCGACATCCACACGCCCTTTTTTTGTATCAATGGAAGAAGACCAACCATTACGCGTCAAATTCATCGGAACAAATACAATCCCTATATCATAGGCGCAAGACAATACGTTTGGGATAGCATAAGTGACGGTGGCGCCCCGTAACATGTTCGTAGAAGTAAACTTCATGTAATAACTAGATGACACACCGGTATTTGCTGCGGCAACAAACACAGGACGATCCTGATTTTCATCGTAATAATTAGCTGCAAGCAGATAATCACCGATATTTTCGGCTTCAACAACAATGTCACTGTTTAAGACCTGATAGGGGCTTAAATTCACATCGGCCGCTTTCAATATTTGTCCATTGCTACAACCAATGGCTTCGGTCCCTTCAAACAAGCCCCCGGCATCTTGGGGACGATAGAACAATTTTCCGGACGTACTTTCCCAATAATCGGATGTCGAAGACTGACTACGGGTTTCAAAAACCAAAGCATCCAATATGCTGCGACACGCATACTTGTCTGCCAATTCCGGTTCTTCGTCTTCCGAATAATGATAAAAGCCCTTAAACTTATCCACCAACCGGTCCCAACAATCATTCACGGGAACCAACATCGTATAATTCCGCTGCTCGTCATTCAAGTAGCCAATCTGCCCCCACAATTCATTTGTTAAAACAAACACGGAATCCGTATACACCTGTTCCCCATTCACCACACCGCCCGGTGTACTCAATTCAGGCACAAACTCCAATTTATTAAAGCTATACAAATAATTGGTAATATTAGAAAAATCAGCATCTTGTCTCAAATAAGACCAAACATTGTTATTATAAACCGCCTGGTGATCTAATATATGCAAATCTCCATTACTGCATTCAATATTAAAAGATTTGGCCGGCGATCCATTGAAATGAGGCACACCCCCTTCTGACACAAAAGGCATGGGCTTCCCATTCAACACTTTTATAGTATCGTTCACAACAGACGACGCCGCAATAACTCCACGGGCGATATGGTTTTTAACTACTTGTTCCATCACTTCATCCGAAGTCATGTTCTCACCGGTCACCAATGTCGTGTCTATAGTACCGGTAGGCGCCCAAACCGTATAACGTTGACCCGAATCCAAGAACTTGTCATAACCATGGCTTTTAAGCAATTTTGCAAAATCCGCCAACTCCGGACGGGCAGTAATTTCCTGCCACAAAGTCCTTGTAGGACGGGGCAGACCATCATAATGTGCATCCCAATCGTCCGAACAAGACAAGACCAATCCGGTAGCCAATACCGCCACGCAACAAATAGCTACCCTGGTATATCTTTTAGTATCTTTCATAATCTTCTGCTTTTAATTTAATTTCTATCTTCTGGTATAGCACCATTATACACACTTTTCGGCACAATTTCGATAAAATCGATATTCAACATGCGCCCGGTTCTTTCATCCACTTTACGCAGGCGTAAATAAGAAGGTTTTTCTTCCAAAGTCTGAGTGGTGACGATATTACGTATATACCACCAATCGTTAACCAACTTCGCACGTAATGAAACCCTGTCATTGTCTACTCTATACACGCAGGCAGGCCCTTTCATATACCCCAAATTACGCATAGCCTTATCATTTTCGGTGATGGTTGTCTTTCCTTCGAAATTATTCGACACGTCATTATGAATATCATCAAACAAAGCATCGTCTGCTATCATTCCCACTTTGGGCATTCCCCCTCCCCATCCCAAATTCAAAGGGATTCCGGTGGGTTGCATGTATTCACTATTTTGTCCAAAATAAATTTGCGCAATCCCCATAAGACCATTAGCCACGTACCCTAATCTAATCTCATACTGACCGGCAGGCACGGCAGGCAAACGCAACATCACATCATATTCCCCCGCAAAATTCATATTATCCGTACGGAATGCTGCCAAATCATAGTGCGACCCTATTCCGGTTCCCTGAGGATTAGGCCAACGGTTATATTTGCAATCGCATTGGCTGTCATAACGCACATCATCAAAATATCCTTCCGGGAAATGCCACCATAACATATCTCCATCCGGATCCAAACGGACATCATTGTTCACCAATTCAGGAAACAAAACCCCCGTATCAATACGGATTCGTTCACTACGAAGCATTTTCACGACATTTTCATTATAAGAAAGGATACTGCTCAGAAATTGGAAATTGCCATTTACTGTTGAAGAACCTCCGGAAGGAAGGACTTCCGCACCATCCATCCTGTTGTCAGCCCTATTCACATCATCACAGCGATTTAAGTATATCCCGTCTCCCAAAAGAGATACTTTTTGGGCACGCAACAAATTACCGGCCATGGTTTCGTAGTACTCCACAAAATCCCCACCTTCCTGCACAGACCAATCCGGAGTAGAACGTACCAAATCCCCATAGCTTGCATTACGGTCCAAGATATGATAAGCAACAAAACGGTTTAAAGGATTCTTGGGATGAGTATAGTCATCATCATACACCCCCTTATCATCCGGATATACCTTGTCATATATATCCTTTGCATAATTAAACAAGGATGCCAAATCCGCCTGAAGATCCCCTGTATAGACAGGCTTACCCATATTTTGCGGATCATAGACCGTTTTATACAATTCATCTTTCTCTACCAGTACCGTATAACCGAACTTACGGGCCGGAGGAACTTTATGCCCAGCCGTAGTGTACTCCGAATTCGAAGCATATTGGGTCAATCGGGACAACATTTCCGGGCTTTCATCTTTTTCCCTTAACATGGAATCCGTCAAATGAGTCTGTTTCAAAGCCTCCATAAACAGGGTAAAACCCAACATCTCACATTTGGACTGCATGTAATCCGGTAACACATAACTGGACTGCTCCAACACTCGATCTATTGTATGAACAACCCCATTGCTCACAGTATCGTTAGCTTGGATAATCCGTGAATAATCGTTCAAGACATACACTGTCATACTATCGCTTATTTCAGCATCGAACTCTTTTTCAATGGTCACTTGTACCTTACGGTCGTACATGTTAGACTCCTGAAGATAGCCTGTTGAAAAATCTGAAGTCAAGTAGCGAATGTCTATCAAATGACTTTTGGCCAAAGCCACCACAGCTGAATCCGGCAAAGTTTCCAACGTACAGCCCGGATAATTACTATCCACATAACTGTCTATGGCCTCGTTGGTCGGTGCAAAGCAAGTGTAATCCCCATAAGCATACATCAAACCTTTCATGCCGGCACGTTCCAAAATAGTGGAAAACTCACCATATTTCCCGTCTGCATCCAAATAATCACCAATCGTCTGTCCCTGAAACACATAATAACTGTCACCTTCCACACCGTCGTCATAACAACCCAATAATGTTGTTGCCAAAACCACACATCCTATTACCTTATTATATATGTTACGTTTCATATTACTTCTATTTACTCTTGATTAATAAATGATGTAAGCCGGATTCTGATCCGGTACTAACAACGGATTCACATCTAACTCTTTCTGATAAAAAGGCAGATACAAATTATCCAATGATCCCATTCGAGCCACGGCATCGCGTCCTCCTGTTCCATATTTACGTTGCAAATATGTACTACGCAAAGTGGACATCGCATTCACCGGATTGTCGGAGTGACGTACCATTCGCATCAAGTCATACCAACGCTTCCCCTCAAACATCAGTTCACGTTGCCGTTCATCCAAAACGATATTCTTTATTTTATCGGCATCAAACACCAACAAACTACGCCCTTTGCACGACCGCATGTTCACAGATTTCACAATCTCAAAAGCTTCCTGACTGTTTTCATCCCCTCCCATATAAGCCAAAGCTTCAGCACGCATCAACATCACATCCGTCAAACGGTAAACAATCCAATTCTCTGCCGTGGAACGAAACCCTCTTTCATCATTTCCGAAATACAAGAAACGAAACTTATAGATAGGATAACTGTTTGAGGGTTCACCCATATATCCGGTATTCTCTTCCAACCGCAAATCCGATGCGTCTGCAAACAAGGCACCAGCCGTCTGATTGGTCAAATAAGCCGCTGCATTGACCTTTCCTGAGAGATCTTTATGATTCCCATAGAAATAAGAAACACCTTCATTGCCATCCTTACGGTTATCATAATCGTATTGGAGCTCAAAAACACTTTCAAATGAATTTCCCCGCTCATACAACATGGTATAAGGATAATGAGATGAATAAGATTCATCCAAAAGCGGATAGCCATTGTACAAGGTCAGAGAACCTTCTGTAGAAGAAGATATAAAATTCCCCTCCAATTCTGCTGCTTTGATGGCATTGTACTCTGCCATTTTCTCATCCATGATTTCCTTACAATACTGCGCACACCTGGCATAATCCCCTTTCCACAAGTAAATATCTGCCAAAAGGGCTTTCACAGATAATTTATTGAAACGTCCTTTCCTTTCGCGTACATCACCAAAAAACTTTTTATTCCATATATAATCTTTCGACCATTCCAAATCTGCAATAATCTGTTCCAATACTTCCTGCTCAGAGGATGCACGTACTTTGAAATCCACATCATCACCGATAGTAGCCTGGAGCACCAACGGCACTTTTTTGAAAGTACGGATTAAATAGAAATAACACAAGGCGCGAATCGACTTAGCTTCGGCTTCATGCGTACGTAATTCGTCTACTGAATAATTTCCATCCTTAGCTTGGGCTCCAGGTGCATAATGCAAGATGGTATTGCATAAATTGATTACATTATAGAAATCCGCCCACGAAGTCCAACTGTTATCCGGAATGATATTGTTCGTATAAAAGTCATAAAGTTCCTTTTCTTTTGCAGCCATTGTGGAAGTTTCCGTCAAATTATCACCCCGTAACTCTCCCCAGGCTATCACGCGTTGCGAAAAGCCCTTATCCTGCATGTGAAAATAGCAAGAAGTTATCACACTCTCCACTTCGCTTTTCTTCTCCCAATAGTTTTCTACCACCACAGCATTCAGGGGCGTGATATCCAAGAAGTCACCACAAGAAGTCATAAAAGCGGTAAGGGAAACGGCCATGGCCAATGTTCCGGTTTTCAATATCTTTTTCATATTTCCTTCTGTTTATTCATGTCATTAGAACGTTGCTGTCAACCCGAATGTGAAAGACTTTGCGCGAGGGGTAATCGCCTCATCTTTAGTCACTCCCATACTACCATAATTTACTTCGGGATCCACGCCTGAGTATTTCGTTAGGCAGAACAGATTCTCTCCGCTCACGTAAAGGTTCAGACGAGAAAGCCCGATGCGCTTGACAAGCTTGGAGTCAAACCCATAAGAAAGTTGCAAATAGTTCAGGCGCAAGAATGAACCGTCTTCCACAAAACGGTCACTGCCCATCCAGTTATACCCCTGACCATACAAAGCCCGAGGCAACACATGCCCTCCATTTGCACCGTCACCTTCCTTACGCCAACGATAGTTCACCGCCGTACTCTGATTGTCTGCACCATGCATGTTTTCTGCCATCATTCGCGCCACATTTGCAATCTTGTTACCATAACGGTAGTTGAACTGTGCATTCAAACTCCATCCTTTATAGAACAACCTAAACCCAAAACCACCGGTCAATTTGGGCAATGAACTGCCTAAATAGACCACATCATATTGATCAATACTCCCGTCGTGATTCACGTCTTCATAAATAGCGTCACCACCGGTAAAAGCATATTTCGTACCGTTATAATCATAATACATGGGCATCGGGTCTCCATTAGCACCATAAATGATGCCTCCGGCTTCATCTCGCGCCACCGGGCAAGTCGCGCCGGACGCCTGTGCCTTGTCAAACTGGTCGTAACTGTAAGCGTACACACCTTTATAACGCAAGCCGTAAATCGCACCAAACGGGTTGTCTATCTGCACACGGGACATATACTCCCCGTTTTTAGGTAACTTGACCCCTGTTCCATTAATGGCATTCAGACGCGTAGGTGTCATGGCCGTAATAGTATTCCGGTTATTAGCGAATGTAAAATTGAAAGTAGCCGCCAAATCCCCCGTCAATTTTACACGGTTCAGGTTCAAATTGATTTCATAACCTTTATTCAACATGTCTCCGCCATTCTCCACAATCAACTCTGAAAAACCGGTCGTTGTGGGAATAGAAGCATGTTCGGTCATCAAGTCTGTTTTCTTCTGGGAATACAAATTGATATCCGCCGTTACCAAATCATCAAACAAACCGATGTTCCACCCTAGGTTCCACGCAGTCTGTTTTTCCCAACGCAAATCCGTCAAGCGGATATTGTTCGGCCGCATCCCGATGGAATTAATATACCCCCCATCTACACCATACACACTGAAATGGGTATCCTCCTTAGGAGGTTGCGTACCCGTCACACCCCATCCGAAACGGACCGCAAACATGCTCAACCATTTTTTGGTCGGTTCCATCCATTTTTCATCCGAAATATTCCAACGACCGGATGCGGAATAAAAATACCCCCAACGATACTTTTGGCCAAAACGAGTGTTTCCTTCTCCGCGCAAGGCCAAATCCAAGGAATATTTGGCCTGGTAGGCATAATGCCCCTGAAGGACCCAATCGGCCTTCCGCCAATGACCGGCTCCTGTTTTCGTCTCATTCAAAAAGCCACCGGCAGTTCCAGAAGTGATGGTTCCACTGGGCAACAAGTATGAACTTAAGAACTGGGAACTAGACGTACCGGAAACCATTTCCCCTTTAAAGAACAAGCGTACCGAGTGGTCTTGGTTCATGATATAAGGGATATATGTCAACTGATGACGTGTGTTAAAACCGAAACTCTTTTCAAAAGCCGAAGAAGCCGAATTTATCCCTTTCTCATTCTCCTTGAAATCCACATTCTTCAACTCCCAAGGATAGTAAGAATCATTGTATTTGTTATAAATGCTCAATACCACAGTCCCCTTATAAGTCAATTGGTGAGAAGTCTCGTCAAGTCCTAACAAACGGTATTGGAAATCGAATTGGGGTTGGATGTTATAACTACGTTCCTCCTTCTTTGCCAAATATGCCGAAGCCACCGGATTCACTTTACCGCGTTGTGACGAAAGTTCATCCTTGTCCCCTTGGTACCGTTCCACAAACCTCGGTTGCATGTAATACGTACCCAAAGAATTACCGTACGCATCCTCGTCATAAATAGCCAGATTGGGCATCTTCGTATAAGCTACCTTCAACAAATCATCACTATTCATGTGGTTATCCGTATAAGTCAATGCAAAGTCGCTCGAAATCTTGATACGGTCGTTTACAAAATAATCCAATGCCATACGGGTGGTAAAACGATCCAGTTTCTGAGCGATAATAGAACCTATCTGATGGTCATAACCGGCTGAAATACGATAATTTGCTTTCTCTCCACCTCCCGACAAAGAAACATAATGCGTTTGGAACAGCCCGAACTGCTTCACAGCATCCCTCCAGTCAGTATTGTTATTGAATTGTTCGTATTCAGAAAAGGTTGGGTCATAATTCAATTCCGGCTGACTTTCGGGGTTTTGGTTCACATTGAATAGCTCCTCTTTCATCAGCATGGTATACTCATCTCCGTTCAATAATTTGTAACCCTCAGGCTGATAAGTACCCTTCAATCTCAAAGAATAAGTAAATTGGGGTTTGCCACGCCTGCCACGCTTGGTTACGATATTGATGACCCCGTTAGAACCTTGTGAGCCCCAAATAGCCGTAGCCGCCGCATCTTTCAGCACCGTAATGCTCTCTATGTCTTCCGGGTTGATAGACAATAATTCGGCAAACCTTTCATCCGTCATACTCGTATAATCGATATCATCATTAGCATTGGTCTCAAAGATATTGTCATCCACAACAATCAACGGTTCTGCATTTCCCATAATGGTTGACACACCGCGTAAACGCATCGTCGTACCGGAACCCAAGTTTCCGGATGAAGCGATAATGTCCAACCCGGCAATACGTCCTTGCAAAGCCTCATCGGCAGAAGTGAAAGATAAACCTTCGAATTCTGTCATTTTGATCGTCTGCTGAGCAAAAGACTGTTCACGCTCCGGTATTTCCAATCCTCCGGTGGCAATCTTCGGACGGGCTTCCACCACGACTTCTTTCATCACCTTACTGTTTTCCTCCATCATGATATCGAAAACCGCCCGCTTTCCTATTTCCTGCAAAACCGTCTTGTACCCCATATAAGTAAAACGCAACTTATTCTTAGGGTTTTGTACTTTTAGAGTGAAATGCCCGTTCATATCGGTCACAGCAGCAGACACAATACGGTTGGCTGCATCTATCTCCCCCACGTACACTCCCATCAGAGGACCCAAGTCGTCCGACACGGTACCGCTTGCCACTTGGTTCTGCCCGACGGCCCACAGCGGACATAAGCAGAATAGAAATACTATCAAATATTTTATTTTATTCATAACCTCTTTTTTTATGATTCATGGTATTGTTAATCCTCCGGAACGCGTTCATTATCTTTCAGGCAGAAGCATTCGTCATCGTATATCAAAGGTTCATTCACGCGATGAACTACCACATATGAAGAAGCGTTGATATTACCATTTTCCGTTTTTTCCGAGAATGTGTATTCACGCGTCATCCGGTTATAGAACTCTGGATTTTCAGGTTTTATATGAACCACATCGGTCTTCTCCGAATTATCTGTCACCATAATACCCGCAGCGTCAGAATTCACCCGCAAGGTATAGCTCAACCCCTTGTCCGCACCGTCCAAATGAGTTGCCGCAGTTTCGAAAGACATATTACGGGCATCCCCACCGATATAAACCGCATTGTCTTGGAAATGATACTTCAAAAAGTTCATCACACGTCGGGTATAAGCCTGTTTCAAAGAATCCACGTTGACATCCGTCCCGGCATACACATTGGCCAGATTGTTGATGTCTTTCCAACGCGGTAACCCGAGACTGTAAGCTTTTTCCATGGCTGTATTGTCCGGTACATATACCGTATAATGATAAGAACTGAAAGTCTGTATGGCAGCATTGTCCTCATTCATATTCAAAGATTTCGTAGAAATCAAAGAATATAGGTTCGACTCGTTGGTAGTCCATTCCTCATTTCCCAAAAGCAATTCGTAGAACTCAGAATATTCTGAATGTTCCACCAACTCCTGCATTAAACTATGGAATGTAGGCTGTACCATTTGGTCAAGCACATAATACACCCCATTATCCATCGTTACAAAATCCTGCGTTGTTACTTCTGCTCCGGAAAACTGATCGGCCACAGTCACTTGCCCGCCCACTTTTTCAATCTTCATGGGACCGTCATCCTTTGTCTGATAATATACAGAACCATTGCCCACATAATTGCCCCCGTTCACATCCCGAGGAACGATACAGAAATTCAGCAAATCGGTCAGACGATTTTCGACCACAGGATTGATTTGATAATAGGAATTACCCTCACTATCTTGTTGCAACGTGCTACCCAATATGCGCATGTCATCTTCTGTGCAGCCGTCCCATCCACCCAATTTCTTATCATAGCGGTAAGAATATGCTTCCACCTGGTTCTTCTCCGCATTATAATAAAACTTGAACCAACGCGGATCCGTTCCGTTATACGACACGGGGTCAATGTAACGTGAAAGGGCCTCATCCGTCAATATCATGAAATCATAATGACTCACCATAGACAACAAATAAGGTCTGAACTCCAAACTTCTAATAGCCCAATTCATGATTTTCATATTCTCATTGACCAACGTCGGAGCCAACACGGAACGGAACGATGCCGGTGCATAGGCTTTTTTCATCACATACACAGCACCATTGTTACACACAGCCGTGCTTCCTTTTATAATATCAGCCTCGTCAAGTCCGACAGGGTCTTTGGCATCATCCAATACCAAATTGAATTTGCTGGGCAAAGAAGACAAGAACGAATACTGCATGTGGTTGTTCAAGAACTCCGCCAACACATTGTTAGGAACGTTTTCGAAAGGCTCTTCGCTCGGATAACGTTCACGTAAGAAAGAGCCGTTTTCACTATTCCAATACGAGTTCAACGCCTCATCTGTAGGAGCAAAGATGGCACCCATGTCCAAGTTGACATTATTCGTTTGTACCCCATTTATAGTATAGATATTCCCTTCCGCATAATCGTTTCGCGAAGGATCGAATTTCAGCACACCGTCCACTTCCGATCCGTTGTACGAAGTCAGTGAATTCCCATCGGCCGAAGAGAAAAAATAACGCCGTCCATATATGGAGTCCCCTCCGGCCAATACCGGATAAAGATTCTGGTTAGCATAGAGGTCGTGCAAATCCTTGTAAGAATTGGTAAGGAGGACTGATACAAAAGGGGCTGAATAACGATCCATCAACTTACTGAACAAAGAGGTATTCCCGTTCGTGCGCAAATAACCGGCCATATTAGGCAAAGGTTCCGGCACACCTTCCATAATATGGATATATCCGTTCTGGCACGTCACATTCCCCTCGCGCACCTTCACATTATTTATATATACATCCTCTTCTTGGAATTCCGTTCCATTAAAAAGGTAAGAAAAATCTTTTTTAGTAATGCCCTTGGACATCATTTGGCGCCATATAAAATGCACCATCGGCACAGTCCCCTCTTCAATCAGGTTATACACGGACTGATGCCTTCCACGCAATCCCCCCCAGTAATCTGCACTCACCGAAGCCTCGGGCAGTTCTGCCACGGACACAGCCGGAATAGAATCATACACCGACCATTGCGTATTGGTACGGCGCATCACCTGCCCTTTCAATATATTGTCTCCTGACGGTTGGTTGGTCAACAAATCAAGCACGTAGGCATTCTCCAACATGGAAGTGTTCACCAAAAACCTCTTCATCGGGGTGGAGATATGATTCTCATCCACTCCCTGCGCCTTAAAATAAGCGCGATAAGTATCGTCATCGGCCACAAACACCGTCACACTACCGGTCTTGCTTAAGAATTCGGTACGCCCCAAGTCGTCCACCATCTTCAAATAAATACCGAAATTGCCACGGCGTGCCAACTCGTCATAAATGCTTTGCCCCAACCACGAGGGTTTCTCCTGTGCCCATTCATAATCATCCGAACAGGAGGGCATCATGCAAAATGCACCAACCCAAATACCGGTGGAGATCAGTACCCTATACGGCCTTGCACGTAATACCTTTTTTAGCATAAAACCTTGTTTTAAAATTATGTTTTTCTTTCAACCCTAAATGGGAGAAACGGGACGGCACACGACGGTGCCCCGTCCCGTTTTGTTTTAGATTAATTGCCTGTCACTACATATTTCTTGCCACCTGCAATATAGATGCCTTTCTTCAAGCCCTTCACCGCATCGGCACGTTTCGCTTGTTTGCGCACAAGCTTGCCGGTAATATCATATACATCTACAAGTTCCGACAAATTATCGTTGCGGTCAACCATGGTACCACCGATATTGCTACCTCTTTCCGTACCGACATAATAGAGACGGAAATTGTCAGCCAGGAACCAAGAATCATTTCCTCCAACTCGTCCATTACCACGTATTCCAATAGTCACGGCCCCATTCTCCACATAGATTTCAGGAACCACTGTGGTCGTTCCCAAAGTCGCCTGTGCTGCATCCCATACATCCTGCTTTCCGTTGAAGGCACTGTCTGCATATTCAATTTCAGTATAGGCATACACGGTACTGTCTTGCCCGGCACTTCCGGTCACCGTACTTACCTCCACACTGTTCGTCTGCGCATAAAGCCTCATCTTGTCCCATTCATGGTTCAAGAACGTAGCGGCCTCCACACGATAGGCACCGGTTGGTAATCCATACTTGCCCTCAGCAGACACTTCGGGTTGCGTACCGATAACCTGACGATAATCCGTAGCCGAAGAAATATTATGAGCATCATTACTGGAATGACTGGTCGTGTACATCCAAGTATCACCAGACGTGGCCCCTGTACGCGGTGCACGATCTGCATTCGTTTCCAAAGTCCATCCATTGATTCTTATATCAGTCGGATTGCCTTCATCATCCGTGGCATCCTGATAGATATTAGGATTGACAACAAATGTCGTCATATCAAACGGTTCGTCAACTGTTGCCCGTGCCAACACTTCTGGAGTCATGGCATTGATACACTCACCTTGCAAGGCCTGTACTGCCAAATCAACATCCAAAGGATCCAACTCATCCGAAGCAAGATAAGTCATTACGTTAAGGTAGGCCCCTGTTTGTGCCAACCCTCCTATCTGGTCTGCCAAAACTTTGGCTGTCCCCATCGGGAAGCAAAGTGCCACGGAATTCATGAACTCCGTAGTGGCCACTTTTAGAGCCTCTGCCTGTTCAACCACTGCGTCTGACAAATAATTGTCCCAAGTCATATCCTCAGCCACTTCCGCCGCCGTTTCCAAAGCCGCAATAAATGTTTTTTTTGCTGTAGGTTGAGCAAACAGAACCCCTTCATTCAATTGATTATTGAAATTATTTCCATTCTGCACCAATGGAGTCAAAAGTAAATAATTCGCAATCAATTTCTCGGCATCCGCGTTCATCTTATCCAAGTCATTTATGGCATAAGAAACGTCGTCCAAAGTCCCTTCCGTCAAGAAAAGATAATAACCCTCTTCCGGCTCCAAGGCAAAACCGTAGGACTCACTGTCGTCTATACCGTAGACCGTCAAGGAGTCGTGCAATACCACAGCCTTATCCAACCGGTCTTGTAAACGTCCCCGGTAAGCCCCAAGCACATCCTTTCCTGCAAAATAAAGACGGAAGTTATCGGCATACCAATTCTTACCATTACCACCTTGATGGTTATTCTCCGGATCGGATCCCCTTACACCTATATACAATTGGCCACCAACTACCACGACATCTTCCACCGTACTGGTCACATCTGTCTTAGAAAGAGCTTCATCATAAAGCATCCTATCACGGTTAAAATACACTGTATCGAAGTTTACACTGTCAGATGTCGCATACAGTACAATCTTATTCGGGTCACCGTCAGAATAAGTAGCAGCCGCCAACTGATACAAACCATCCGGCAATTTGACAGAGCCATCTCCAATTCCTATTTTCTGATAATAATGTACTCCTGTCACATCATTACCTTTATTACCAGACCAATTACCCGCATGCAATTCACCATCACCGTCAGTCACCGTACACCACTCTGTGTTGCCACGCGCATCATTACGACCAAGAATCCATCCCCCAGGCATTTGGTTCTTTACACCAGTATTATTGAAAATATTCGGGTTAGTAATAAAGCTCGTCAAATCCAATTTGTTCTCTTCTGTAACCGTAGCCAAGAATTCCGGTGTCAGTTTTTCTTGGATTTTCGCATTCAAAGCAGCCACATCCAAGATTGCATCGTCAAATGTCAATTCCACAGCATCCAAATCAGCCAACACTTTTTTATACTCATCCGTGTTCTCCAATCCGCCCAACCGGTCGGCCAAAGCCTTTGCTTTTCCTAAAGCGTATGACAATCCGGCCCAATTCCGAGCCGAAACCACCATTGCATTCAATTTTGTGGTACTTTCTTCTGCCCCAACAACCATATCAGCCATATTGGTCTCCGCAAGTTGTTTCTTAGCTTCCGAAATCTGTTGCTGCAAAGAAGTCTTTAAAGCTGTATTCAATGTGACTTCCCCATTCTCGACTTTTGCCCAATATGCTTCGGCCCCCTTCACGGCATTGTTCAAAGCCATGGTCAATGCACGTGCGGCATTAGCCGATTTCACAGTCTCTGATACAACTTGCAACGCCTCCGTGACATCGCCTGTGGTTCCAACATACTTGTCATATACGACCTGAAGCTCTGACTTTATAGCTTCAGCTCCAAGGTCATTAAAATCATTAATCAGATTCTGGAATGACCCCATCAACTCAGTAAAGGCTTCTTCTGCCGTTGCCTCTCCCAAATATGTTAAACGGAAATTGTCAAAAACGGCCCAATCATTTTTGATATGTGCATTTTTCTTCACACCGAGACGCAAAGTACCGTCCTGCACAATCACTTCCACCGTATTGCCGCCATAACGGCCATCCCCAAAGGCAATCGCAGCCTTATTGGCATCCGTGGGAACATCCTCCTCGCTCTCGGCTAAAAGAAGAGGGGATTCAATCAAACCTGCATACAACATGGCGTTCCGAACCGAACCGTCACCGCGATAAAAACCTTGGCAGGTCAAACGGTAACGCCCGTTACGGATACCGGTAAGTTCCTGGTAAATATCGAAATTGTCATTATTGGACGCTTCTGCACAATAAAAATGATTTCCAGAAGCTCCACTCGGAGAACTTAAACTAACCGTTCCGCCATTATGCACCTCTTTCCAATTGTGAGGTTCTGTGCGAACAAAACTGGCTCCCATGATATAGAACGTAGCATCCACCCCATTGTCTTTGGTAGCCTGATTGAGTCTTTGCTCACGTTGTGCTTTCGAAACGAACAACCATTGCGCATCGGTGGCACTTCCGTTACCGTCCAAATTTAACACCGTGCCTTCCCCGCCATAATAAAACCATTTGTTGGCATCCAAGTTCATCACATACTCATTAAGGCCATCATCCGGTGTGGGATCAGTGAAGGTATATTCAGCCGGGTTACCATTATCAATATATCCATCGCTGCCCAAGCCCCTGTTGTCACCGTTGCAACGGGTCACAATCTTGTATTTGCCATTCGACACGACTACCGTGCACAATAATCCCGGTTGTCCCAAGGAACCTTGTGTACCCCAGGTATTGGCTCCCAAAAGAAAACCGTCACCACTTTTGTTATAAAGGTAAAACTCACCACCTTCTGCTGGCAGAGCCTCACCCACCCAAGGATTTTCCTCCTGGGCAAAAGCCATGTTGGCTGCCGCCAATGCCATGGTCATCAAAGCCACCGGCAAGCGTTTGCCCAACCGGACAGAAAAAATTTTCGTCGCTCTTCTTTTCATGTTCATAAGTTTTAAGGTTCATTATTCTTATCGCATATCACAGCCGAACCTATTGACTGCAAAAGCGTTTTTTTATCCAACTGCTTTCAAAGGTAGACACTATATATTTAAAGGTATAGGACAAAAAATAACAAATGATTAGACATTTTATAACATAGCACAAAAACCATTGATTTTCAATACATACAAAACGTAAAAAAGCACCATCATTCTATCGTCCCATACTTATTCCGACACATAGACCTACATTATCTTCAGGCTCTTGCAACGACCTGAAGTCGTCACATAACGCAAAATCATCATGCCCTTCCGCGCCGGCAGATCCACACGGTTTGTACCCGGTACACAACGGACACTGCGCAACAAGCTGCCTTCAAGCATATAAATATTCAACAAGCCCTCTTCGTCCACACATACTTCCAGAGCACTTTTGCCACAACGGCCAACCTCCAACAACGGGATGCTTTCCTCATCTTCCAAAACGACATCCCTTACAGAAGAGCCGTCTTCCTTCTTCACTAAACGGAACGGGAATGAAGTACAAAGCCCTTGGTTCACCGATATAACAGACGATTCCGGAACAATTTCCCACAAACCACCAGACACAGACGAAGAACGTTCTATGGCATACAAGTCGTCCGAGCCGCATTTATGCCACAAATTAAAGGAATGCCGAGAATAATCGCTCGCCGAACTCAAACGCCCATCTTCTGATAAATGCTGTCCGCTGTTGGTACGGCTGATGAACATGTAACGCGAACCATAAGTAGAAGGAAGACGACGGATACGCCACAAATACTCTTCATCTGTATCCTCAGAATAGGTCATGAACTGCCCGTCCGTATTCCGCAGATAACGATTACCCGAAGCCTCTTGAATATAGTAGTTGTCTTCATCAGAAGGAGACAAAGCATTGGTCTCATATACAGGCACATCGAAATGGTACACCGTGCGAGCCTCTTTCCCTGTAGATGAAAAACGTTGGAACACCAAAGTAACACTAAAACTAGTGTCCATGGCTGATACATGCAGGGTATCATTCAGATCGGCCACCTGTACGCCCAAATCATCCAAATGGTAAGTCAACGTGTCGGCCTGGATGGTATCGTTGGCCACGGCCCATTTGTAAATGCGCGTTGAATTCACCGACTGGCTCAATATGGACGTAGGCTTAGCATAAAGGCTGAAAGAAGCCCCTTGCGGCAACACCAAGGATGTACCGGGATATTCTTCACCATTATAAATAATGAAAGGATCTATTTCGGAAACCTCCACGCGGAACACCTGCGACTTGAACACTCCCGACTTGTGTTCCATCGTCACACGGTAATAGGCACTGGAAGCCACACTGGCCAATTCAAAACGGTTGGTTGTCGCGTTGTTCAACTTCGACCAATTCTCCCCGTTCGTACTCTTTTCCCAACGCCATGACCTGACATGCCATCCACCGTAATCCATACCTAAAATCACGCTCTCGTTCTTCTTCACGTAAATCAAAGTGTCCTGGCTTTCCCGGTAAGCATATTTGCAATAAGGCGTGCAGTCACGCACGTATGCCTCGCCCGCCACCTGTATGGAAAACATCTGCGTACTTACCACTCCTGCCGAATTCGTATAACGTACACGGTACACGAAAGAGGTATCCATTTCCACCTCACGCTCGGCTGAAATACAAGAGGCATCATCATCCCACGCCCACTTACCGGTATCAGTCTCACCTTCCGGTAAAGCCACCTTCAGTGTCACTTTCGCCCCTCTCGGAACGGCATTCAACAAGGTACGGTCCAAAGCCTCACCGCCATACTCAATACTTCCTTTCAGAACGGTCGGTACAAGGGTTTCGTCTTCCAACGGATCCAAGGAACACATCAATGTTGTGAATCCCAAATGGTCGTATCCGCCACTGTTTCCGCCGTAAAATCCCCCACCGCCATCAATTCCATTCTCATGCATCATCATGATTTTATGCGAATAAGGCATATCCACGCCACGGATGTTCTCATAATAATTCACGATGCGTGGCCAACCACAACGATTTGTCCCGCGCCCACCGTATCCCATCTCCGGAAAAGTGCCATCGGAATTAGTGTAGGGAGAATTGGGCAAACCTTCCTCACCTGTATTATACGCCGCTACATATTCAAAACCGGTTGCGATACGGTCGTCCATATAGGCATAAAGATCATCACCTTGGTTCAAACCCGCCCCACACACATCTGCCGCCAAAACCACAGCCATGGAAGCGTGCCCTTGGTCACGGTTGGATTCCTGCATTTGGCCAAAATAACCGAAGGGGCCACGGTCGTCCTTATGGAGTTTCCATACCAGATTGCGAAGAGTCTCCGCATAACGGTGCTCCTCCATATACTTATAATACTCCATACCGGCATTATACACATAAATGTCGTCGCACAAAATACCCACACTGATTTCGCACAACACATTACACAACCCCCAATTCGACCAGTAATGGTCATCTGCACAGCCATGACGCTCCTGTAGGAAACCGAAACTCTGATCGCTGAACACCCTCAACATCCACTGCTGGTAACGTTTGAAATCCTCACGGTTCCACCCTTCATAGTCGCGCATTAATTCTCCAGCGTTGGCAAACTCGTATCCATAAAGCCCAGAGGCAAGACTGCCGTTGGAATTACCGGACACTTTCTTGCAGGTCCTGGCCCACGCATTCATGATTTCAACAGACTTTTCCGCATAGCGCTCATCTCCGGTAATCCTCCAAACCAATGCACACTGGTAAGCCGTAGCCGCATCATTCATGGCGGCTCCATAATTGTCACCTTCCGGTTCCCAGACATTCCATCCTCCACGGATAATCTTGACTGTGGGATTGGGTTTCCAATTCAAATCCACATGCTTGCTGGTCATCAACTTGTTGTAGGCCGCCGTCCAAGGTTCCTGCCCTGTGGCCAACTTTTCCTTCACCCTGTCGAAATCCGCCTGCGTGTGCAATATGCCGGGATGTATGAATCCCTGCGCCATCCCAGACAAAGACATACAGACAAACAGCAACGACAATACGCTCTTTTTGTTCATAGCATTCATTTTTTTAATACAACGATCCAAAATTATATGATTCATTCCATACAATATGGGACAAAAAATAACAAATGATTAGGCAATTTGTAACACCACATGTAAAACACTCATATCCATACATATAAGGATAAAAAAAGAAGTCATGTATCCCTTGAATCAATCTCAGCCGAATGAAAAATCATTTGGCTGAGATTGATTTTCCATTCGGCTGAGATTAAAATTCCGCTTGGCTCAGACTGAAAATCCACCCCATTCACAAAGGCGCTCATACGACAATAAAACAAGACATTTTCAAGTCTTAGGGTTTTTATTTACCTTTTTGTTCGCTTCACGGTACTGCGTAGGTGTCATGCCGAACTCTTCCTTAAAATAACGGTTGAAGTATTTGATGGTGTTAAACCCGACTTTATCCGCAATCTCCACCACATTGTACTGGCTGCCCACCAACAATTGGGCGGCACGTTTCAAACGGATGGACCGGATAAATTGGAGGGGTTTCATATTCAGAATGACAGTCAACTTCCGGTTCAGATGCGTCTTGCTCAAACCGAGGTCACTACTCAAATCTTCCAATGAATATTCCGAATCATCCATATTTTTTTCTACGAAAGCTACTGCTTTCTTTACGAATTCCTCATCCAAGGAAGTCGTAGTAATCTCACTCGGGGTTATTTCGATGTTCTTCTTAAACGTTTCCTTCCTTGTTTCTCGTTGTTCGATAAGTTTTTGCACGCGAACCTGCAACATCTCAAAATTAAAAGGTTTTGAGATATACGAATCGGCACCGGCTTTGTAACTCTCTATGCGTGCGTCATCCGACATTTTGGCCGTCAACAAAATGAAAGGAATATGCGATGTATGTATGTCGTTCTTCATCCGTTGACAAAAAGCTATGCCGTCCCGCTTGGGCATCATCAGGTCTGAAATGACGAGGTCGGGCCATTCCTCACGCACCATTTCCTCTCCTTCGGCACCGTCCCCCGCCTCTACCACATCGAAATCCGAGCTGAACTCATGGACCAAATAAGCCCTGAAATCCGCATTATCTTCTACTATCAACAGCTTTTTCCTCTCTCCGGATGGTTCACTGCCATCTTCTGCTGCCGATGGAACGGAAACACCAACTGTTTCCTTGTCCTCTCCATGCGCTATAGTTACTTTTTCGTCATGCTGTAAGTCTGTCGGCAAAAAAAACGTAAACACGCTGCCCTCTCCGGGCCGACTGTCCACAGTGATTTCTCCCCCATGCAAATCCACATACCCCTTGACCAAGTGTAAACCTATTCCGCTGCCCGACTGGCTCTTATGGCTACTCTCCACCTGATAGAAACGGGTAAATATACGCTCTTTGTCCTTCTCTTCCATGCCGCATCCTGTATCCCGGACTGACACTGCTACGTACTCACGACCGTTGCGAACCGAATTTTCCACCCGTACGGCAATTCGACCACCTGAGGGGGTAAATTTCACTGCGTTGGACAACAAATTGTTCACCACCTTATATACTTTATCATGGTCATAATTCATATACAGATGCCCAATCTTACTTTCAAAAGCCAACGTAACACCTTTTTCCTTCACCAATTCGCAGAACGCCTCAACCGCATCCCGAACAAACACGACAATATCCCCCATACTGACCGACAATCTTTCGCCTTGCATCTCCAATTTCCTGAAATCCAACAACTGGTTCACTAATTGGAGCAACTTTTCCGCATTACGGTAAATCACGACCAGCCTCTGTTTCAAATCCACGTCGCTCTGCTGTTTGATAAGCGATCCGAGCGGAGTCAGAATCAACGTGAGAGGCGTACGGAACTCATGGCTTATATTGGTGAAAAAACGCAATTTCATTTCTTCCAGATGTTCCTGTTGCCTCCTCGCATTTGCCCTACGTTCCTCCATCATCTTTTCCTTTTCCCGATGTACATATATCCTGGAAATCCAGTAAACCATCCCGACTACCATGAGAACATATACCGCCATGGCATAATACGTAGCCCAAAAAGGAGGATGCACAACAATAGAAAGTCGGGCCGGCTCCTTGCTCCAAACTTTGTCCCCATTGGCCGCATACACCTCAAATTCATACTCACCGGGACGTAAACCTGTATACACCGCACGCCCCTGAGCAGTAGCATGAGACTCCACCCATCCCTCTTCATAATTTTTCAACCTATATTTATAATAGGTATGGTCTGGATTGGCGTAATTCAAACCTGAAAATTCTATGGAAATGAAATTCTCATCATAGCGCAGTTCAATCTTGTCCGTACGGTTCATGGGCGCCGACAAAATAACATGCCCCTCATACTCTTTCCCCACCCTAACGGGCGTGTTAAAAATACTAAGTCCCGTTAGAATAGGCTGGCTGGCAGCTTCTTCATATACCATGTGCCCGGGATTGAAATAATTAAACCCGTGCGCACCTCCGAAATAAAGCGTCCCGTTTTTTGCTTTCAGTGCCGCATGGTCATAAAACATTCCGCTTTGCAATCCATCCGCCACACCAAATGCCACCAAGGAAAAACAATAACCGCCTTTTTCTTCCTCACGAGGAATAATCTTACATATACCATTCAAAGTTGAAGCCCACACAACTCCGTCGTGGTCCTCCAAAATGGAGGAAACGGCATTGTTCGGCAATCCTTCAGCCGTTGTAAGTAAATAAAGACGTCCCGACTTTTTATCCCAAATACGGATACCATCCTCTGTAGCAAACCACTGCAAGCCACGCACATCAGTCAGCAAACCAAAATATTTGATGCCGGGCTTATAATATTTATCTTTACATATATCAGGAATCTGCACTTCATCTTTTCCGGCATCATAATAAAATAACCCGTTATCTCCCATTGCAGCAAAACAATCTTTTCCTATAGGACAAAGCGAATGAATCAGCTTAAAGTTCTTCAGCTCGGGATGTCGCTCATGCAACATAAATTCTATTGTTCCATCGTTTGGATTCAGCAAGCCGACCCCACCGTTCACACTGGTCCAATAATTCCCACGGGAATCTTCATACAATGCCCGCGACACATTCTGCGCCACCTCCTGCTCGGAACCGCCTCGGTTTCTTAAAAAATGCTTACACCACCCCCCCGAAAATTTGGTAAAAACCTTTTAAAAAAGTTCCCACCCATATATTTCCATGACGGTCACGGGAAAGCGACAAAACCAATTCGTTAATCTCATCTTTGAAAATCTGCTCCACCTTATGGGTTTCCGGATGAAAACGGAACAATCCCTTTCCGCTTCCCACCAAAATAGTCCCATCCTTATCCTCTAAAAAACATCGCACGGATTCGTTGGTAATATAAGAACTTCCCGGAGAAGTCTGTGCCAATTGGAATTTCTGCATGCTGGGATGATAGTAGCAAAGCCCCTGAAACAACGTACCAACCCAAAGCCCACCGCGCGAATCCGACATCACGGTATAAATATCATTATGGAGCATCCCTCCGTTTGTCAAAGGCAAATCCGGCATCTCGGACACCGCAAACGTTCTCCCGTCCACATGCCGCAAGCCGCTCCGGGAAGTCCCCGCCCAAATATCCCCGTTACGATCCATATCCATACAAGTAAAGAAGTTAGATATACCAAAGATACTGGTCACATCTCTCCATTCCCGAAGTGTCCGGTTATAAAAACAAATACCATTGTTGTACATCAACCATAGATTACCCACCGAATCAGGATGCAGATAAAGCCGGTCAGTATATTCATTAATAATACCCTCAAAACGGGAATCCTGAAAAAGAAAATCGGAAGAAGTATAATCCCAACACCGAATCAAGCCGCTACTATACACAATCCAGCAGAAATTCTTATATTGAGCTAGTTCCAAAGGAACGCCGTATCTCTGCGTAAATTCACTGTCCCCGCGGTCTATCACTTGTTTTTTATGTTTGCCGACATCGTAAAAAGAAAAAGTATTATCCTCTGTCAGGAACCAATAATTCTTGGCATCATCGATAAAAAGGTTTTTCAACCTTTTATCAATCCCCATAGTCTCCAACTCCCCTTGAATATCATAATTGAAAGCATTTGTCTTTAAATCTAAAAGCAACAAATAACGTAGTTCCTTCATCCACACTCGGTCTTTTCCGTCATAATACTCTTTCGGCGGACGGGAGTATGTCCACACATATTTCCGGTCTTTGTCATAAGGAAAATACTCAAAAGATGCGCCATCGTAAATGTTCAATATAGAGGCAGTCCTTATTCCGACACGCCCATCCGGAACCATACTCAGTCCACGAATCTGATTATCGGACAATCCGTCTGGCACATCAATCAAACGAAATTTATACTGTTCTACAGACTTGCACGGAAATACAAGACAAACAAAAGAAATTAATGCCCAAAACATTTTCGCCATGTTCTTCATAATCTTTCCACGTTCTTTATGCGACGTTATTTTTCGTTAGTATTAATACATGCAAATATACTTCAAAAGAAAGGCTTAGTATATCAAAAAAAAAGAAAAAAGAATCCCCATTAGAAAAAATGAGGATTCAAGACTTCTAAAAACATTCCTACCTTTAATCTATCGAGATGTGATCTAAAACCACGTAATTCCCCCCTTTACCTTCACGGAAACTTCCGATCATCCCTACATAAATTTCCACAGGCATATCCATTCGGGTAGAATGCACATAAAACCAATTCACTCCATCAGTCGACTCATAAGCATAAAACACTCTTCCCACACGAACCAATTTAAACCAGGCAGGTACCCAAGTATATGTGTTCCCAATAGCAAAATGTCTTTTCTTCTCGCCTTTTACAGACCATCCCATTCGCGCAAACCGTCGACCAAAGTGGCCAAGCGTCATCGTCACAGCATTTCCTCCACCGGCCAACGTTTCCTTCGCCATCAACCCACATTCACTCACATTGCCCTTTATCGCGTTGACACGGCAAGAAAAAGAAAAATCACCTTTGATTTTCCGATATATAAACGGAGTATTTTCCACCCCGTTTCCCATAAAGCCCTCACGACACTCCAAACGAAAAGTCCCTTCCTGCACATCGGCATAGGCAACCTTTCCGCCCACAACATCCCCGATTTCACCGTAAGCCCATTCTTGCGGCCATTCCCCCTCCGAAATGGCAGTAGCCCTCACGCACTCCGAAAAACGGCTCGTTCCGGTCTTATTCACCGCCGCCACCCGATACTCATACGTTTTACCTTCTTCTATATGGGTATCGATAAACCAATTGGTCACCTTTTCTTTGTATACAGCTATATCTTTGAATTCACTCCGTCCTGCCTCCGAACGTTGAACGATATAACCATTAGCAAAATATCCGGCTGACGGTTCCCAATCCACTCTGATCTGCCCGATAGAAATTTCGGTTCTCAGTCCGACAGGTACTTCCGGAGTAGGCAAAAGAGGATAATTGGAAGGACGCAATGAAAAGGTCAATGACCCATAGCCGAAATGATCCTTACTACCATGTTCCGGACGCAACAGCTCGGCCATCCGTTTAGAATAAGGAGCTGGTATACCTTTCAACACTTCGTAATGGTTGTATATCATCTCCCAGACCGGACGGTCTTCCAATCGCCCAAGCCCGTTTATGGAAGGCCAACGGTTATTCAAACCTTGGCTATTATTATAATAAGTAAAAGGAACACCACGCATCTGATTATGACGGGCCACGTATTCTGCTCCCGCTAATAAACGGTTATGGTCGTAAGCAAACAGATCATCCCCCTGATTCCAAGCTATCTGACAAAATGTACCCAAAAAACCTACCCCTAACATTGCATGTTCCTGGTCGCGGCCGCTTTCCTGCCATTGACCGAGTACTGTACCATCTTCCATTCGGTGCAGGTAAGGCACCGCGTTTCCTATACTTCCATTACCCAAACCATGCTTGAAATATTCAATCCCTTCACGATAAATATCCGGACGGTCACATAACACACCGATAGCGACCAAGGCCACCATATTACATGCATCCCAGTTTGTCCAACAATAATCCACATTACCACCTCCATGAGTTTGAAGAAACTCATGGCTCACGGGGTACAAATACTCCACCATCATGTCCTTGAAGCGTTCAAAATCGTCCTTTTTCCACAAAGGACAAACCCTCAACACCTCGGCAGCCATGGCAAACTCGCTGATGGGTATGCCTAATAAACCCTGGTCTTGCCTTGCTTTCGGAATCTGGTTCACAGTTTCCGACCAGGCATTACAAATATTAACGGCACAACGTGCGTATGCCTCATCACCGGATACATACCAACGGATAGCATTCAAATAGGCGGCATGGGCATCTGCCGAAGCCTTTTGACGGCTGTTGCCCATATTCATCATAGGCCGAGGCTCAAACGTAGATTGTGCCCATGGGTCTTTTTGCAATTCAACCCAACTTTCTGCCCAAGGATGCTGTCCTTGAGCTACCATCATTTTCATCCGTTCTAAGTCGGCAAGGGTATGCAACCCACCCGGATGGACAAATTTGCGTCCTACCGCCCCTTCGTTAAACAAAAGGGTTCCAAAACCGGGTTGGTCCCGATCGTACCCTTCCGGCCTGAGTTGCTCCAACACCTGCTTCGTGAACGGCATGGGCAACCCCATCCGGTTCACATAATGATTGTAAGCGATTTCGAACACATACATATATCTTCCACGGGCCTTATCCGACACTTCATTCCAATCGCAATACTTTCCTGTAATGTCCGTCCACTTCACAAAAGGAACATCATAACCCAAATTATAACGCGCCACATACTCGTAACCTTTCAACAAACGGTTGTTTTTAGCGGAATATAAATCATCTCCTTGTTGCCAAGCCAATTCACAAACAGTAGCCATAGCCCCGATTCCCAACATACAATGGCTTTGGTCACGACCACTTTCTTGTATCTGTCCGGTCTCCCCGTCGATATAATGAGCCAATGTCCCGTTGTCACGTCCGTCAAGGTAGAAAGCGCGTGCCTTTTCATACATATTCCGGTCATCCAAATGGATAGCGGCAGCCATATAAGTCTTGGTCACGATAGTCCCCCAATTTCCGTTCGTATAAGGATTACGATCATAAAAAGTATCCAGCACGGGAAGAAATATCTTCGTAAACATGCGCAAAGCATCCTTATAATCATCCTCCGGCATCTTACGCCAGGTATGTTTCAACAATTCCAAGGCATATACGATTTTAAAGCCTTCCAACCCAGCCAACAGCGGTGCGTCATTCGTGTCGGGAATACGTTTTAGCACACGGGCATAGGCAGCCAACACTTCGGCCGACTTACGGGCATGAGCCTCATTCCCCGTAATACCCCACATCAGAGCATTCAAATAAACCGCACTGAAATCCCGTTCCATCTTCGATTTCGTATAAGCAAACTTCCCGTCACGCGAAATGGTGTCGAACGGTCCTTCCATCTTATAATCAGCTTGTGCACAAGGATGTTTCTCCAATAAAAGATAAGAAGCATAAGCATCCTCATTTTTTTCCTTCACCAACGCCCGAATTTGCTTCATCCGCTCTTTCGTATGCAATACGCCCGGATGGATAAAATTACGGGAAAGTACCGGACACATCACCAACAGGCATCCCAACCAGACACACAACCGTTTCACCGCAGAAGTTCTACATTTCATGGCATTTTATTTTGTGTTAAATTTATCACTAAATGCAAAGATAGGCATTTTATATATATCCTTTACACTATTCAGGTATCCCGATATAGAACATCCTACTCTTTCGTTTCCACAAACTGCACGTTTTCTACATGTGGACCCACATAAATCCGGCACATGTCTCCGGTGTTATACCATCCGGGCTTACCGGACATGTCGTCCGTTATCAACTGCCCGTTGACGCGGAGGTTCTCGAAACGGATGTCTTTTATCTTCCGTTCCTCGTTATATCCCTCAATCACCGAGACCTCCGCACGGTCTCCGGTATAGGAAATATCCTTGAATAGCACATTCTCTATACCGCGTCCCGGTGCCGTACAATACTTCTTATTATAGAAGATACGCAGGTTGACCAACTGCCCCTGCCGGAAATCCTCCACACGGATATTTTCGAAACGGACGTTACGAATCAAGTTGTTATCTCCTGCATTGATAGCCATACATCCCTGATAATTCAACTGTTTTTCTTTATGGTCCAGGATGTCTATATTGACATAGTTCAAGTCTTCCAGTATTTCCTGTTCTTTCGAGTTACCGTGAATGCCGATAAATATCGGATGAGCCACATCCGCCCACAAGGTAGAATTCTGCATCGTGATGTTCCTGCAACCGCCTTCGAATCCCAGACGTGTGCCGTACACCGTCGTACAATCGTCCGAATTACGGCAGAACACGCCATCGAACAACACATTATTGCTGGCAAAGACATTCATCCCGTCTCCCCATCCGTAATAGCTGATGCTCTTTACGTTGCGGATCGTCACACCATCCGAGCCCCCCGTAGCGCACTGGGTCGTGACAACGCCTTCTACCAGTACGTTACGGGAGTTGGCTATACGGATGCCTCCTTTTACCTTATAATCAATAATACCTCTTCCTCTCAAATTCACATCGTGTACGCCTTCCATAATGACACGCCCGGCCAATACAGCTCCACCGGCCAGATAGACGGTCTTTCCCGAAGGAACTTTCAGTTCCCCGTTCTCCGGCGTATGCAAGCCCGGGCCATAATATAATACATCCGAGTCGTTTTTATCCGGTACATCCGTCTCCAACGGATTGGCAAACAAATGCAAGTTGTGGAAAATATCCCCGTTCACTTCCACCGAAACATTGCAGGGACGCGTCAATTCGAAACAAACGGCATTCCCCTCCACCCTGCACGGTATGTCGTAAGAAAGCGGACGGACACGAGCCGTGTTCACCTTACCTTTATTATATACGGCTCTCACGTCAACCTTTCCGGAAAAGTCGAAAATGGCCATCGAAGCGTCCTCCACGCAGTGTTTGGTATCCCTCACCTCATCCACTTTCACCAAGTAGGACGGCAAGGTTTTCCATTCTCCCCCGTCTTGACGTACCTGTACCGTAAAATCATCATTCAAATCCACACCCTCAGGGGCCGGATAAGTCACCAAAGAAGACGAGGCCGCACAAACCGCGCGTCCCGTCCCAACCAATAGCATAAGCAAAAGCCAGTGTTTTATTTTCATCTCGATTTCATTATTGAATTCCGAATGCAAAAATAATGCAACCGAAAAGAATAGAATGGGACAAATTGAAACAAAAATAGGGCTTAAAATCCCCAAATGGAGATTTAAGCCCTTAGATTGTCATAAAAAACGTCCCTTACGACATTCTATCAATGAAACCATCCCACGAAACCTCCCCCGGCACGCAAGTGGACTTTCAATGTTTCTTTTTTAGACACTTTCCTATCTTCACGCGCAACGGAAGCCAAAATCTTATCATCATCATGCAGCAAGACTGCATCCATACTCTTTTTCAAGAAATCCAAAGGTATCTCAATTTCCCGTTCCTTATCTCCATTCATCACTCCTACCCACCAATCATTCCCTTTACGGCGGGCATAAGCCACGACTTCGCCCATCTCTGTACAGGATAACACTCGGGTCTCGTCCCAAACCGTCGGCACTGCTTTAAGCAAATCCAAGAAAGAACTTTCCAAATAATAAGAATAATGATCGGAAAAATGAGTAATGGGCGAAAGAAAAACAATAGACTGGGCAAACTCATGTGTCCAAGTATAACCTCCAGTCTCTATTTCACGCGGGGTCAACGTCACGGGAGTCACATCCGCAGCTCCGGCCATCAAACGTGTGAACGGCAAAGCCACATAGTGAGATTGAGGCAATACACGCCCGTATCGTAAAATATGCCACTCGTTTCCTCGAACGGCTTCCCGCGTAACATCGTTCGGATAAGTACGGGAAAGCCCTGTAGGTTTTACGCTTCCATGAAAATTCAACAACAGTCCCAATTCCGCACAATCCTGCATGGCTCCCATATACCATTGCATGATTTCTGCCGTGGCCGCCGGAATGAAGTCAATTTTAATGCCTGAAGCTCCCACTGCTTTTATTTTCTCCAAATAAGCCCTGCGCGGACCCGCCGTACGCATTTCATTAGAGTTGACCCAAACAATGGATTTTACTCCCACACTACGCCCGTATGCTATGACTTCCTCCAACAGTTCCCATTGGTCTTTCCCGTCTTTACGCCAATTTCGCCAACCGTCATCTATCAGATAATATTCCCATGTAAGTTTGGCGGCGGCATCGAACCATTCCTTTTGTTCCTCATATCTCGGTGCTCCCACACTCCACCATTGCCACAGACATCTTCCGGGTTGCACCCATGAGAAATCACGCCCTTCTTCCGGAGAAGGGCACAAGTTCGTCAACATATCCGAGTTGACCAAAGCTGTCAAATCCCCGGCTATTATCACACACCTCCAAGGAGAAACATCCTTTCCCTTATACCTTCCGGCCAAAATCTTTTCCGACTCATCGGGCAAGCGCCGGATATCCCATCCTTTTTCCGAAGCGGGGAAACCAGCCTGAAACGTATTCCCCGAACGGGTAAAGGCCATGTCTGGAAAAGATTCGCAATCAGCCTCGGTAAGTGTCACGTAACAGTTGCCCAAATCGACTGTAAGCGGACCTCCCACATATCCTTTATCCGGCATGGCCTCCAACGCCGTGACATGCACATATCCTTCATAACCTGGCTCATATTCAGCCCACGCCACCTTCTTTACCCTCTGTGGCAGGGCCCAAGCTGTCCTTTCATTTCCTATATGTTTCGCGCCTTCTGGCAAAATGTAACGTATGGCAACTCCGTCATTATACACTCGCACCACCAAGCCGAAACGCACCCCGGAAGCCTGCATCGGCAATACCGCCTCTACCCCTCTCCCCGATGCTTCGGCATGATTCCCGAATATAGGATATTTTTCTTGTATTTTTTCTATTTCCGGCTCAGCCACCAACGACGCACCTTTTCCCAAGTCATGCCCGTCTACGGTTATTCCCAACGGAGATTTCTGCAAAACATCCACCTTCCCCCGCTTGACGGAATAAAGGAGCCGGCCTCCGTCCTCTTCCACACAAACTTCTATGTTTTTATCGGGACTGCCCAACCGTAACAAGTCCCCACGGCTTCCGGCCGCATGCACCGACATCGAAAACAACGACCACAGAAGCCCGGCACTTATAAACAAGTGATTTTTCATATCTGTCTTCTCTTAAAACAAAAACACAAGTCCACACCTATTACTTCACTACAGCTACAAATCCGCCCCGCGGCAGACATGTTACTTGCACAACTTTTCCGTTCTCCGGCAAAGACACACTCTCTTCCGTCACGAAACTCTTGCCGTCGCTCCCGTCTTTGAACCATGTTACCTTACAGCTTTTCTCCAAGCCCAAGTTTTCCAACGGCACGCCAATCACACGGGGTTCATCCGTTCCGTTAATCCCCGCTATGTACCATACATCCCCCTTACGGCGTGCCATGACGACTTCCGTCCCGGGATAACCGGCCAAAAGCTTCGTATCATCCCACGCCGTAGGCAACGCCGACAAGAATTGTTTTACCTGCTCCGGCAAACCGTAATATACCGACGGCCTGTCGGGCATGTGCTGCAAAGCCGATTCGAAAATCACAGGCAATGCCAACTCATGGGCATACGTTGTAATATGCGGATGCTGGGAATCGGAGAAAGTTCCGGGAGTATAATCCATCGGCCCCACTACATTCCTCGTAAAAGGCAAGGTTGCATTATGTGCCGCAGCCTGATTGGTCAGCACGCCGTTATTGTTATACCACTCTGCCCCGTAAACGGCTTCCACTGACATCAAATTAGGATAAGTCCGCTGCCATCCCCTCGGAATAGTCGCACCATGGAAATTCACCATCAAATTATACTTAGCCGCATCCTCCAACAAGTCGATGTAATAATCCATAGAAGAAATGCTGTCTCCTAAAAAGAAGTCCACTTTTATACCGAAAACGCCTAACTTGTTCAACCATTCGAATTCTTTCGCACGGTCTTCCGGCTTATTCAGACGATACAAAGGAGTTGGGCCTAACCAGTTTGTGCTTGAGTTGTACCACAACAAAGGTTTCACGCCACGCTCGTGTGCATACTTCACGGCATCTTCCAAGTTTCCGCCGTTGCCCATCTGATCCCATTCCCAATCTATCAGACTGTAAGGCCACTTCATTTCGGCCGCCAAATCAAAATATTCTTTCAGAAGCTGATAATCTCTCGTTCCGTGATTGTACGCCCAATATATCCACGAAGCCGAACCGGATTTGATCCACGATGTATCTTCCACCGTTGAAGGGTCGGAGACATCGGTCACCAACGTAGATTCCACGACGTCCGACAACGTCCCTATGATAAGCACCCTCCAAGGCGACTCCCAAGTCTCTCCCATGGGCTGCTGCTTGTCGAACAGACGCACACGGTAAAGGTCGGCACTGTCGGCATTACACAAGAAAGAGCCTCCATGTCCCCTCCGGATATTCGCCTCCGTCATCAACATAAATACGGAATCCCGTAATTCCACAAGTCCGGGATAGCCCCAAAGATTCGCATCCGGCTGCCCTTCCAACCTGCCATTAGTGGACAAAGGATAAAAACCTTCATATCCCAACGTATACTGCTGCATCCAACGTTTCACCCCATGGGGAACATCGTATGCCGTATGTTCATCCACGACAAACTCTTCCGACGCAACAGACTTCACCCCGTATTTAAAGGCCACACCGTCATCATACGCCCTGATGGTCACGTCCAATATGTTGCCGTCCTCATTCTCAAAAGAATAAACCCTTTCAGTCCCATGGTTCACGCAATGACTGCGTTTTCCGGTAAGCATCCGGTAATCATCCGATATCGGCTTCGCCTCCGATACGCTTTTAAATTTCAAGTTGCCGGCATATTTCTGCCGGTTCGTTTCCACTCCCAAATTGACCAATGGCAACGCACGCTCCCCGTTATAATACACCGCGAAAGACACATCGCCATACTCGCCCTTGTCAAGTTCTGTCATGCCCACAACCAAGTGCCTGTCCGGAGAAACCACTTCCTGTTCTTCTACTCCACTACAGGAAGGAAGCCCCACGGCCAGTCCCAAGCACCACACCCATTTCAAAACTCCTGTCTTCATTCTTTTTCTTTTTTAATTATTTCACATTAAAATACATACTATATTCAGATCACAGTCGCGCAGCCCCTCAATAATTCCGTATCGTAGCATATACCCCATAGGATTCCTTGTCCACATCAAACAAGGGGCGAAGCCGAAACTCGCGTTCTCCGTTCTTCAGGACAAAACGTCCGGACTCACTATCCGCAAACGACAATCCTGCAAGTATCTCATCTTTGTTGCCTTTCAATATCACCTCGTCACGGGTCTCGAAAGCCAACAGCATCGGGCCATAAAACACAGCCAACATATTTTCCTTATCCGGCATGGACTGCAAACGGAATGCGTAACGAAACTCTATCCGTACCCTGTCACCATCTGCCCAACGCCTTGAAAGCTTCAGGAAGGAAGACGGACGTACCGGCATTTCCTGCTTCTCGCCGTTCACATATACCACTGCACCATCCGTCCAGGCGGGTATGAACAAATTCAACACGAAATCCACCGGACGGCGCACCGACACGGTGAAATCCACTATCGGTTCCACCGGAAATCCCCCGGCTTGTTCCAAACCGACCTTTTTATCAGCCCAATGCACTTTGGAAGGCACGTATAAATTCACATACACGGCCGAGTCGTCATGATAATAAATGCCGTTGTTCAATTTGGCAAACGCTTCGGCACAAGACCCGCTGCAACACTTGAAGTCGTTGTCCGCCATGTACGCCTTATGACGAGGTGACCCCAACGGCAAATGGTAAACATAAGCTCCCGTGGAACGGCTCTGCACGGGAAGCACCGCATTATAGAACATGTTCATGTAAACATCCGCATAACATGGATTACCCGTCCACGAAAAAAGACTGGCATTCAACCGCTGCATGTTATGGGTCACGCAACTCTCCGCAATGCCTTTGGTCAAAGTATTGCACAGATGGCAAGGTTCGCCCCAATGCTCTGCCGTCAACGAAGTCTCGGTCGTGACGTTCGGGCGCGGACCGCTGCTTGTGCCGTTGACATACGCATGGGAATGCATAAGCATATTCCAAAAGTTCGCAACGGACTTCCCGTAACATTCCTCCCCCGTGGACTCATACCGCCGGGCAAAACCGTTCACCAAAGCAATGTGCGTATTGGCATGCAATCCGGAAAGAATGTCCTCGTTCCGCACCAAGGGTTCCAAAAACCATGAGGGGTCAAATAAGGAAGCCAGTTCCAAATACCGGGGTTTTCCGGATACACAGTAAAGTTGGTACAACACTTCGTTCATGCCCCCCATCTCATTCTGGGGATTGGCATCTGCCGTGTACATCATGCGTGCGACAGTCGCCGGATCCAGTTTCGACATGCGCCTGTCCACATAACCGGCCAAGCCCTCCACCATGGCGTATGCCTTTTCATTGCCGGTGCGGAGATACACGTCCAACAGTCCCTGCATGATTTTGTGAAGCGTATAATACGGTGCCCACACACCTGTAAAACGCGTCTCCAACACCTCTATGTCCGTTTCGGGAAAAGCGCTTAAATAACCGTTTCCGTGTGCTTGCTGGCAGGCATACATGCCCTCGACGACCTTCTCCAAGTTCCGTGCCAACCCGGCGTCTTCATATCTCTCCACCAAGGCTGATACAGCCGAAAGATAATGTCCCACGAAATGTCCCCGCAAGCCTACGCCGGGCGACTCCCAGCCTTCCAAGGGCTTTGCCACGGAAGACAAGCCTGCGTTCACCCTGAAATTATGCAATAACCTGTCCGGTTCCAACGACCTAAGGAAAGCGGTATTCAGGTCTTCCCGCTGCTTAACCCACGAAGAAGCCAATTCCACGTCATGGCTTGGAAACGGCAACAACATCTCCGTCGCAGAAGGGCTGACGGCCATCTTGCCGCCTGCTTCCATCCGAACGGCTACCCAAAGGAAAAGTATAAACCAATAATGTGCCTTCATACACCCGTATCATTTATTCCTACTGCAAAGATACGCCCTTTCCACCCATCATAATAGGACAAAACCACCAAAAAGATAGGATAAAAAACTTTTTTATCACGATTCTCTTTCCATGCCATGCAAAAACAACTTGGCGTGACATTTCCATCCCTCCGTACGCATTGGCTTTCGCAAAGGCGAGAGAGCCCCCGGAAAACTACCTTTCACCCAACACGAACAAACGAATATAGACATTCTTTTTGAACAGCAGCACCAAACGGTAACAAACCACCAGTTCGACCAAGGCCAGACATGGCGGCAGGACAAACGTCCAAATCATGGGTACATAAAATCCCAGACTGTTGAACAGGTATTCCAACAAAAAAGTCTGCAACCAATAAATGCCCAAAGTAGACCGTCCTATGCCATTCAATGCCGTTGCGATTCCTTTACCCTCAATAAGGCGGTAAACGTAGGGAGACAACAGGAAAAACGACATGCTGCCTGCAATGCCTATCGCCAGACGATAGAGCACCACAGAAAGGTTCTGCACGTCCCACGTGAACGTCCCCCAGTCCAACACCTGAGTGGGAACCATATACACCGTAAGCCTCCCGGACCAAAATGGCAGCATAACACCAAAAGCCACAAGGGAAATCCCTAAAAACCATTTGCGGTGGCGGTCCAAAAGGGATTGATTCAGCTTACAAGCATATCCCACCCAAAACATGGGAAGCATAAAGTTGAAGTTCGCCACGCCGCCATAGGGCAAAATGCCGGACAACACGACAGTCACGAGGGCTGCCAGCCAAACATTCCGGAACAAGCGGATGGACAAGAATCCCACCAAATAACACAAAAACACACATTTCAAGAACCACACCGTGTTCATAAACCCCATCCAATCGGGAGTGAACAGGGCCGGCCACGGGTTATGCCCCATGACGGACACCGCCGTCCACACTATGACAAAAGCCGTCACCGAGGGCAAGAGCAACTGCACGAACTTCTTTTTCAACAGTTCTCCAAAAGTGAGCTTCAACGAAGAACCGAAGAAATAACCGCACAGCAACATGAACAGCGGCATGTGGTAAGTATAAATAAAACTCCAAATAGGGTTATCCCAATAGTCATTCCCCGTGAGTTGTTCCACAGAATGCCCCAACAAGACACTGCCAATGGCAAAAAACTTCAAGAAATCAAGATAAGGGATGCGGGCTTTCGAAGTTTCCATCAGAATGATATGATTAATGTTTTGAATAATTGCTTTCCACGATACCATTCACCTCACAAACGGCATTCCGTAGCAGTCCCGTCGTAACGGACTTCCACGCCCGCCCCTTCACGGAACACCTCGTCCGCACTGCCGCCCAAGACCACGCGGAACTTGCGGGACTCCTCCATACTGGGAAACGAACCTTCGCGCTGCCCGACGGACAATACACCCCGGCTATCGTCCCATTCCATCCGGACGGTCGAGAAACGCCCCTGTTCGTAACCGTAATTGTCGCCTTCGTCCTCATACAGGGTGAAAACGGCATCCCGTCCGGGATAGACCACGATGGTAAGTTCTTTTCCCGGCAACTCTTCCGTATGCTGCACAACCGGCCCCATCGGAACGATGGACCCCTGGCGCACGAACAAGGGAATCTTGTCGATTGGCGCATCCGCCTTGACATCCCGGCCGCCCCGATACTTCTTCTCGCTCCAGAAATCCACCCAGTCCGCACCCTTCGGCAAATATACGGCCCGAGCCTTTTCCACACCCTGCAAAGCCACGGAACCTTTGTCATAGTACATCGGACGGGTCACGGGACACACCAGAAAAGCCGGACCGAACATGAATTCGTCCTTGATGTCGTGCACACGGGCGTCGTCCGCAAAATCGAAAGCCAACAACCGGCTCATGGTATAGCTTTCTTGCGTGACCTTCCCGGCCAAAGAATATATATAAGGTATCAGGCGGTAACGTAAACGAATCATGCGCAGGATACTGTCATAAAAAGGCTCGCCCGGCCGGCCGAACCGCCAAATCTCACGCGGAGTGTCCGTGCCATGGCTGCGGAACAGAGGCAAAAATGCCCCGTATTGCAGCATCCGCACGTAATATTCCCGGTAACCCATATCGTCCACGCCGGCATCGAAGTCTCCCGCACGAAACCACTCGCGCCCTTTCCGCGTGAAAAACGAACCGATATCCACCGTCCAATAAGGGCAGCCCGTAGCCATGAAATTCAACCCCTGCGGAATCTGCTGGGCGAACGACTTCCACGAAGCATGCGTATCACCGTTCCACGTGATGGTAGAATAACGCTGTTGTCCCGCATAACTGGAACGCGTCAGGTTCACCACTCGCTTGCGGTCGGTCGTGGCACGCTGGTTCTCATACAGCCCCTTGGAATGATACAACGAGAAAAGGCTGCTCCGCTCAGCCCCCAACACACCGTCCAGCAAAGCCAGATTCCCTTTCCACCGTTCTTCATGGCTGTCCCAACCGTATCCTTCGGGCATCGGTCTCCAATCCGCATCCAACGGTTCCGTGCAGTCGCACCACCAAGCATCGAAACCGTTGCCGAAGAATTCCTCGTCGGCATATTCCCAATAGCGCGCCCGGGCCAAGGGATTGAAAGCATCATACACGGAACGGGGCAACATAAAGCCACGCCTCTCAAAGTCTTTCGTCTGGGGGCAGTTCGTCGGGTTGGGCCAAATGGACACCATCAGCTTGGCATCCCACGCATGTATGGAATCTGCCAACGCACGCGGGTCGGGATAGTAGCGGCGGTCCATCTTCATGTACCCCCACTGTCCTGCGGGCCAATAGTTCCAATCCTGCACGATGACATCCAAAGGCACCTGCCGCCTGCGGTATTCCTGCACGACGTCCACAAGCTCCTTCGAATGGGTATAGCGTTCCTTAGACTGGATGTAACCGAAAATATACCGGGGCATCATCGGAGATTGTCCCGTCAACTTGCGATACTGGGCCACGACGCGATCCATCGTAGATCCTTTCATGAAATAATAATCCACCTCCTTGGCGGCTTCCAATTCCATGAAACCGCCTTCCGGCCCGTCTTGGAACTTCATCCCGCAGCCCGCATCGAACAACAGGCCGTAACCGGCCGTGGAGTTCAACACCGGTACCATCTCTTTCAGGTTATGCTGGCACAGGTACATCGTCTTGCCCCGCAAGTCGAGGAAATCTTCCATGTGGCATCCCAAACCGTAAAGCGCCTCGCCTTCCGACCAACAGAAATGATTCCTGAACTTCCAAGTCCACCCCACCGTGTCGCGGCGAAGCACGTCCATCACTTCCTTCTCTCCGTCGGCCGTTTTCTCGATTCGCCTGCTATCCGGGTCGTAAACAACGTTTTCCATATACGTCTTCTCCGCCTCGTGCGGCATGTCCTGACGCTCGGAAAGCAAAACCTTTCCCGTGCGGGCATCCTTATAAGTAAGGGCACAAGTGTTCAAATCCACCCGCACTTCCAGGCTGTCCGACTGCAAAGAAAGCCCCCCTGACACCGAAGCTACCTGAAAAGGAACCTTGTTTTCCGTCCGCTCCACGCATACTATAGTACCGTTCCCAAAAAAATCGGCTTCACGCGTATAACGTACCCTCACGATGTCCGGACTCACGAACTCCACACGCATTCGCCCGTCCGCCGTACGGCAATACACTCCGTTCTCCAACATGACATACCCGTCGTCCGCCGCCACGACCATAGCCACAGAGCCGACAGAAATAAAAAAACACAATGCTGCACTAAACTTGGAAAAGCCCGACTTCCAAAAACTCGGCCTCGGGTTTGCAGATACCTCTATATCCATATATCTTTCGCTTGTTGTCATGCGGCAAAGATACGGTTTTCCCTTTTTCCTTTATAGGACAAAACCACACAAAAGATAGGACTATATGTACAAGACTTCCGTCGACAATGATTCACCTTGCCATTTTACATAGGATTTTCGGGAACTGCCAAACAAAAATCAAGGTGCAACAAACGGCTGCGGCGGCATCGGAAACACCCTCGGCGGCGTACACGCCCATAACCCCCATCCAGCGCGGCAACAGTAGAGCCAACGGCACCAACAATATCACCTTACGCAACAAGGCGATGAAAACGGACACCTTGGCCTGGCCAAGCGCGACAAACATGTTCTGGCAAGCCCGTTGCAGGCCGAAAATCGTCATACCGGCCAGGAACACGGGTAAGGTATGCTCCACGGTGGCTATCAGCCGTTCGTCGGACGTAAAAGCCGAAGCGACCAATCCGGGAAACAGAATCATGAAAAGGACAAGCAGCAGGTTGAAAGAAAACATCACCCGGACCACGATTTTAAAGCAGTCCTTCACCCGCTCACGGTTCCCGTGGCCGTAGTTGTAACTCACGATAGGAATAAAACCTTGTGCGAACCCTGTCAACGGTACACTGACGGCCAACATCGCACTTTGCATGATGGCCAATGCGCTGATATAGATGTCGCCATACACTTTCAAGCCGCTGTTCAGCACAAAACCCACCAGACTTTCCGTACTGGCCATGATGAACGGGGACACGCCCAAGGCCAACGTGGCACCGATGATTCTCCTGTCGGGACGCATATACCTCCGCTCGATTCTCAACGTGGCCTTGCGCGAGGTCAGGAAATGCAACACCCACCAGGCACTGCAAGCCTGCGAGAGGATGGTGGCCAAAGCCGCCCCTTTCACCCCCATGCCGAACACAAAAATGAACAGCGGATCGAGACCGATGTTCAGTAGCGCACCGATGACGACCGAGCACATGGCTATGCCCGGCCTTCCCTGCGTATTGATGAAAGTGTTCAGCCCCACCGAAACCTCCACGAACAACGTCCCCAACAAATACACCGACAAATAATCCATCGCATAGCCTATCGTATGTTCCGATGCCCCGATAGCCATCAGCAAGGGACGCATGGACAGGTAGGCCGTGGCCGATGTCAGGACGGTGAAAAGCAGGAGCAACACCAGTCCGTTCCCCAATATCTTGCCGGCCCGCTCCCGGTCGCCCTGCCCCAACGCGATGGCAGCCAAAGGTGCACCTCCCGCCCCCACGATAGAGGAGAAAGCGGAAATCAGGATGATGACCGAACTGGTCACTCCGATACCGGCCAACGCGTCGGTACCGATACCGGGAATATGGCCGATGTAAATACGGTCCACGATGTTATAAAGCAAGTTGACGATTTGTGCGGCCACTGCCGGAAGGGCCATCCGGAACACCAACGGCAGCATGCGGTCCGTACCCAACCGCTCTTCGTATAGATTATTCATGTGTCTGCTCTCTCATATAACTTCGTGCAAAGTTACGAATTTTAAACGGAAGACAGGAGCAATGACAAAATGTTCCTTCTGACTTTTTGTATTCCGTAATGCCCCGGGAAGCGCATATTCCGCCCCGAATCCGGTCGGGACGGAAAATATCGCAGCCACGTCGGTTCCTGTAAAATCAAAAAGTCGGTCCGGTACGCTCATTCCCGTCATTTTGCCACCGTCCGCCTCATTTGCTCCGCACGGTTCGCCGTCCGTGTATCTTAAAAGCCCGTTTCTGCTTGCGCTTTGTACTATTTTTCATGTCATCGGAGAATCTCCAAATAAATCCGCGAACGCTCCTTTCAGCACATTCCACTCTCGTTGAAGGCCGATTTTCCACACGAAAAAAAGGGACCGTAGCCATGACATGCGGACAACACGCCAATGACATGCTCGTATAAAAATCCCGTTCTCATGAGATTGATTTTTTATTCGGCTGTGAACGGTACGCCGATATGCAGCGTTTATGCAAAAAAACACTTGATATACGTATATTTATGCAAACCATCCCCACAGATTCGGGCTGAAGCTTCAACCCGGATGTCAGCCCGAAAGCTTATCCGGCTACTTTTTAACAGAAAAAGAGGTAATTATCCCTATTTTTGTTACTCACCACATCCTATACATCTATGTAAGAGCGTAAAGGGAAGTAAAGAAGGAAATCAAGCCCCAAAACAAAAGACTGCTTGAAAATGTCCCATGATTTGTTACGAAACGTCCCATATTTTTCTTCATTTTTTTTATTACTTTGTTTAAATATTCTAAGAACATGAAAAGAATTACCTTATTTTATGCACTTGTTTACACCGTATGGAACATCTCGGCGCAAAGCCATAAAGATATTGCATCCGTAGATTCCCTCGCCACCCGCGTGGAACGATTCGGCACCGGCCTTCCGCAGGAAAAAGTGTACCTACATATCGACAACACCTGCTACTTCGTGGGAGATACTATCTGGTATAAGGCATACGTCACACGGAGCGACAAGGGGTGGCTCACCGACCTGAGCAAAATCATGTACGTGGAACTTCTCACACCGGACGGCTATCTCGTGGAACGGCAGCAACTGAAGATGGAAGACGGAACGGCACACGGAGCGTTTACCCTGACTGACTCGATCTATGCCGGATACTACGAACTGAGGGCATATACCCGGTGGATGCTCAACTTCGGACGACACGAGCATCCGCATTCAAAATATACGGAGGATATGTTCTACAACAAACAGATGGCCAAAGACTTCTTCCGGGATTATGACAAGCTGTATTCGCGCGTATTCCCCGTATTCGACCATCCCAAGGAAGCCTGGCGTTATGCCAAAGACATGACACTACGCCCCATGCGAAGGTACTACAAGGCGCGGAAAGGGAAGCCCGAAATAGACCTGCGTTTCTATCCCGAAGGAGGGCATCTGATTGAAGGCACAGACGGACACGTGGCATTCGAAATCAACGATGAGGAAGGAAAACATTTAGAGGCAGAACTTTCCATCATCGATAGCGATGGAAAGGAAGTAGCCCAGACACGGACATTGAACCGGGGAAGAGGCGTGTTCACCCTAACAGACATGAAACCGGACGATAAATACAAAGCCAGACTGCACTACCAAGGCTACGACTATGAAGTGAAGTTACCGGAAGTGGAAAAGGAAGGATATGCCCTGCATGTGGAAAGGAAAGACAGCGTACTGAGGATGATTATACAAGGTACTACCGAAAGTAAGGAGGAATTGGGGATACAGATACAGTGCAATGGCGTGAGCAAGGCTTTCAGGAAACTTTCACCCGCCGACATGAGAAAGGACACCGTGGACATCTTTTGGGCTTCGCTCCCCACGGGGGTGAACCAAATCACAGTCTTCAATGGCGAAGGACGGATTTATGCCGACCGCCTCTTTTTCGTCAACCACCATGATTATGACCAACCGCTCATTACCGTAGAAGGCATAAAACAGGAATATGCCCCATTCGAACCCATTGAACTACGGATGAAACTGCTCCGGCACCATGACGCGGACGTATCCCTCGCCGTACGCGACCATGCCACGGACGAAACGACTTACGACAACGGTACGATGCTCACTGAAATACTGTTGGCCAGCGAGATTAAAGGTTTCGTGGAAAACCCCGGATGGTACTTCGAAGCAGACGACAGCCTGCACCGCCATGCCCTCGACCTGCTCATGATGGTACAAGGATGGAGAAGGCATGACTGGCGTATAATGGCCGGACTGGAGCACACACAGTTTGAGTTCCTGCCGGAAAAGATTCAGACACTCAGCGGCAGCGTGCACCAGACTTATTCGCTCTTGGAGGAAACAGACTACGGTGATTCTGTATATATACCCTTTATAGATTCCTCAGTTCCTATTTATACCACAGCCCGTGACTACCATCTATATCCGGATATGTACACTCCCGTGGCCAAAGTCCTGACCCTGCAAGACCTCTATGGCCCGCTCATTAAAGAGATGAAAAAGGAGGTGAACGTATCCGCCTCGTTCATACAAGACCGCGACATCGTGGATGTGTCCCAAACCACCCAAAAAGGAAAGTTTTACATGCCTTCGGCTGTCGTAAACGACAACTACATTTTATTCTTAAGTGCTTCGGACAGCACAAAAAGCGAGAAATATAAAAGAAGAATAAAAAGGAAAGGCTTCATGGACGAACAAGCCTACCCGGAGTTCTATGTGAAGCTCGACCCGTTCTTCCCAGTATTTCCCAAGCCATACAGTTACTATCAGGATGCTGCTTTCGAGGAAAAATTTGCCTTGCAGGATTCCGCAAGCCGGGAAAGCTTCACCGAACGGAAACTGAATACTGTCACCGTAAGGAGCAAACGGGGAGGATTGAGAAGATTAGACCACAGCAAGCCGGCCTTGGTCGTGGATGCTTACGAAGCCTTCAACCTTGCCGCTGACTATGGGTTGAACTGCGGCATGCACGACTGGAGGACATTCTCGAGGCAAGTGGCCACGGCGTTTTTCGGAGACATGGGAATGGACAGGCATTTCTATCTGCAAGAACAATACGATGGAAAGATATTAGATTTTATGCCTGAACAAAAGAGGGAGTCCAAAGTGGGCATGTCCATGTCCAACGCACAAATGGAAAAGTACCGTCGCCTCCGCCATCTGGACAAACTATACATCTATACAGATTACGTCCCACGGGAACAAGGAAGTTGGAAATACAGCCAGACCAACCAACCGGAGGTGGTCATAGACTACCGGCTTCTGCCCAACGACGGAGTACGACCCACCTACCGGGACAGACGGTATGCTGCAAAAGGATACTCCGTTTGTACGGAATTCTACTGTCCCGATTACAGCAAGAAGCCGATGCCCGATGTCAAAGACTACCGACGCACGCTTTACTGGACACCCAAAGTGAAATTCAACGACAAGGGAGAAGCCGTCATCCAACTATATAATAATAGTAAAAAGACGGTGATAACCGTGGAGGCCGAAGGCATTACAACCGACGGGAAACCCGTTGTGTGGAAATCGGAAACAGATAAAACATACTCACGTTGATTTGTCCCATCATTTGGAAAAAAATGTCCTATACACTTCCAAAATAAGTCCATACCTTTGCAGCGGAAACATGAAAGAGTCAGTGAATAACAGATATTTAAAAATATGAAGAAAGTCATGATTAGAAAGAAAACGGTAAACATCATGTGGATGATATTTCTGCTTATACTCACAGGTCAAACCATCAGTGCAAAACCCAAAAGTATAAAGGTTCATCCATACGTACCCTTTACCATCCCTGAAACAGGACCTGGAGGAGAAGCATATCCTTCGCATGTAAGAAACGATGTAGCCTCTGCACGCTTTAATGTAAAAGTGGCAGATATCAGAGTTGCTGCAATCCGCTATGACAATACAGGTTTTGGCAACCAAGGGCACAACATGGATGTCGCTCGCTTCGCCTCAAACAGCCGGTCCCCCGAAATTGAAATCAATGTGACGGGAGATGACGAAATCAACAGTGTAACCATTCATCCTGTACGTTTCTATCCACAAGAAAAACTGAAAATCAGTCCCGACAAAAAGACTGTCATATTCGAAATGGCCGAAGAACTACCCTACGCCATTGTCATCATCAACGGAGACGACCCACAGGATGCCTCTACCTCCAACCCACAGCTTACACTGATAAACGATCCCTTGGAAGACTTGGCGGAACGTCCTTCATTGGAAAGTCCTAATGTTCTTAATTTTAAAGCATTTGCAGAAAATTACTTAAAGAACAATCCAATCACAGACATTGCCGGACAAGCATGCCGTCCTGCGGGAAGTATCGCAGACGCCAGCCTGAACGACGAGAAAACGTTCACGTGGAATTACGAAAAGGGAGTATTCGTCCCCTACACCAACCGAATTGTAGCATTCCCGGACATGAGGGCAAGAAACCGGAATGACGTCTCTGATGCCCTGCAAGCCGCATTGGAGGCAATCAGGAACACACCGGAACTCAATACGCTCTACATACCGGCCGGAACTTATATATGGTCGGGACTTCGTATCGTCAACTGGAACGGAGACCATAAAAAGGGAGGAAAGCCCCTTTTCGTTTACACTGATGAAAATGCGCTCATGATTAACCGTTTGAAAGAATGCCGGGAAGCCAACGAACCTGCTATATACATTGCGAACTCTTGTTTTGTGACCATTTCCGGACGCGGCATGCATGACGGACAAGGTTGCTTTACTTTCGCAATGGACAGGAAGGACGCACGAAACACTCCACACCAGGGAGGAGCCGTAATAAAGAAATCAAGCCATATCACATTCAACGACACATATATACGTGACAGCCAGCAATGGAATTGGGAAACACATGATGCCACCGACATAAAACTAAACAACATTAAGGGGTTGTCGCCCTATAACCATGGATGGATAGACGGCCTCAACCTATCAAGCGGAAAAGACATCACTGTTAATGGTGCCATTACGTTGGGCAATGATGATACTTTCGCAACCGGCCACTATAACCCTTCGAACGAATTCCCAATACGTACTTATAGGGAGAATCCATCCATCAACCTCACAAACACAGACGACAATCCGGCAGAAATACGTAATACGTTTGCAGCAGCAGGTGTTTACAACAAAGACCGGATGGAATGGAGCCGCGACGGAGCTTCGGAGAATATCCGCGTCAACAATGCCATCGGATGGACACGTACGGCACATTGCATACGCATCGGAGGAAACGTCTTGGTCGGCAAACCTCAGGGCGGTTCCAACAGCAGGACTATAAAAGGGTATTACTTTGATAATTTCCATTCCATAACAGGAAGGAAAGCGGGCGGAAACATCAGGGTCCAATTCTATGAAAACTCCGATTTGCCGGCAAACGGGGAGCTTGTCGTCAAGAACAGTTCCTTTTGGACTCCTGCAAAGAAATGGGCACTTATCCCTGCCACAAAAGACAACCGGCACATGATACGAAAAGTAGTGTTACAGAATCTTTATTTCGTGAAACCCACAACAAAGCCTTCAGCCGTCTTCTCCGACATCGAAGAATTGACCATAAAGCAACTGCATATCGGAGGACGAACGATTGAAAAATACAGCTCTTCGGGTATTCCGGAGAAATTGGAAAATGTCACTCACTTCAAAAGCGATTTCAAAGATAAATAATAGAAGAAACCACGTCTGAAAAAGAACCGATAAGGCTTCGAAAAAATGAAAGATGATTTAAAAGACTATCAGAGAAGGTTGGTAAACCTCCTCTGATTTCACACGGTAATCTCTATTTGATTGTGTTCGGAATCCAGAACACAACTTTCATAGAACCCATCGCCTGTAAAACGTGGTCCACTGATAACCTCGTACCCGGCTGATTGTAATTTAGCAGTCAGACTATTCACCCGTTCCTCACTCCCCACGCTGAACGACAAATGAATATATCCCGTACGATAAATATCTTTTCCCAGGACCGACAAATCCGGACGTGTCATGATTTCCAACTTGGCTCCATTGCCAAAACTTAAAAAATAGGACTTCAAGCCTGTCCGGGGATTATGATACATTTCATTAGAAACGGCACCGAAAAAACGCACAAAGAAATCCTTTACCGCCTCCAAATCCCTCACATACATAGCCACATGGTCGATCTTCATCTTTTCACAAAACCTATCTTTAAGTTCAACTTCAAATAGTAAGCACGATTTTCACGCTCCAAATAACCATACTTGTCTTTTTCCGGATGTCCTTTCTCCAAACGGGTATGCGTGAACAAGAAATCGGCAAAGACCTGACGCTCCGTCTTACGATAGGCCACCATACGTCCCTCCGTATCCACCATTACGAAACCAGCCACGGCCGAATCCGTCCCGTCGTACTGCTTGGCCGGACGCATGCCTAAGGCCAAAGCCAACAGGAACTCTTTCATCTTGTATCGGTAATACCCGTGTTTGCGAATCAACTCTTCTTTTATTTTCAACGGGTTCCGCTCCTCTATGAGTTCCGTCAGTTCGTCTACCCGGCTTACGTTGTCCAAATGCATCAAACGTACCATCTCGGCCAACACGCGGGGGAAGTTGAGGTCTATCATGCAAAGGTTACTGCGGAACACTTTATCGGCCACGTCATTGTATTTCAACACACCGCCCATGCTCTCGATGTAAAGCATGCGGCGCGCCACCTCGTTCGGATTGTCCGGGTCGTCCGTATAATTGATTTTGTTGACCGCCGGTTGAGAGAAACGGATACCTCCCTGCTCGAATTTCAAATTGGCCGTCCGCCCACCGTCTAACAAGGGCATCATGGCGCAAAGACGGGAATAAATGCGGAATCCCACGGGTGGGAAACTATCGTCGTGAAAAGTAATGTAGAAATCGGTACGGTCGTCCGTCCGGGCTTCCATATCATAAATCTTCAGTGCATCGAGAAAGTCCTCCACCCCTTCGGGTGCCTCCACCTCTTCGTTCCGTTCCCGTTTCAGCGTATCGAGAATCATAGCCGCCACTGTGCCGAAGTCTTCACGCGGAAAACGTTCGTCCATCTGTTCCCCTTCGACATGGATGTCGGTCTCTTCTACCGTGTAACGACGCTCTCCGTCATGCTCCTGCCGCGTCACCTGAAAAATAGGCAACACACGACCGGAAGGTAGCCCCTCTTCGTCACCCAAGACTATCCCTCCTTGAGCCAAGAGGTTGAAAAACACATATAATTCGTTCCATTCCCTACGTGTAGCTGTCAACATATCCATTCCATTTTAAAATACAGGCAAAAGTAATAAATAATATGGGATTTTCCCTACCTTTGCAGACAAAAACAACGCTTACAATGATAACTCTGAAAGAACTATACCGTATCGGCTACGGCCCGTCGAGCAGTCATACCATGGCTCCGCGCAAAGCCGCCACCCTCTTTTTGGAACGCAATCCGAAGGCCGTACGTTTTGAAGTAACCCTTTACGGCAGTCTGGCCGCTACAGGAAAAGGACACATGACAGACAAAGCGATTCTCGACGTATTGGACGAACCACGCACCACAATCATTTGGAAACCTAAGACTTTCCTTCCCTACCATCCGAACGGCATGAAGTTTCAAGGATTCGACGCAGAAGGACACATCACAGAGAATTGGACTGTGTTCAGTATCGGCGGAGGAGCACTGGGTGAAGAGGGAAAACAGAACCTGACGTTTGAAGAAATATACCCTATGAACTCTGCCACAGAAATCCTGACTTGGTGCATGCACACCGGAAAGAGTTATTGGGAATATGTAGAAGAATGCGAAGGAAAAGACATCTGGAACTATCTGGAAGAAGTGTGGAACACCATGCAACAGGCCGTACGGAACGGACTGGAACATGAAGGCGTGTTACCCGGCCCATTGGGATTGAGAAGGAAGGCCACGTCTTATTACGTCCGTGCCGACGGCTACCAACATTCCATGCGTACGCGCGGACTGCTTTTCGCATACGCCCTTGCCGTCAGCGAAGAGAATGCCGGAGGCGGAAAAATCGTCACGGCCCCCACTTGCGGCTCCTGCGGCGTACTGCCGTCTGTGTTATACCATCTCTCCGTATCGCGGCATATCAGCGACCAACGTATCCTCAGAGCTTTGGCCACAGCCGGCCTTTTCGGAAACATCGTGAAGAAAAATGCATCCATATCCGGTGCTGAAGTAGGATGCCAAGGAGAAGTGGGCGTAGCTTGTGCCATGGCGGCCGCTGCCGCAGCCCAGTTGTTCGGAGGCACACCGGCACAAATCGAATATGCAGCCGAAATGGGATTGGAACACCATTTGGGACTGACCTGCGACCCTGTTTGCGGTTTGGTGCAAATCCCCTGCATCGAGCGCAATGCCTATGCTGCCGCCCGTGCCATGGATGCCAATTCGTATGCCATGCTGACTGACGGAGCACACCAAGTATCGTTCGACAAAGTGGTGGAGGTTATGAAAAAGACCGGCCATGACCTACCTTCCCTATACAAAGAAACAGGAGAAGGAGGACTGGCCGAAGATTACAAACGGATGTGGGACACGTTGCATACCCGTTAACGGACACCACGCAACGTATCCAACAAACCGGCACAAGCATCTTCCAGTATGTCGAGAACATTCTCGAATCCGCTGTCGCCTCCATAGTAAGGGTCGGGCACATGGTCTACTACCTTCAGCCGACAATAGTCCGTCATGCGTACGACTTTCTTTTCTTCCTCCAATCCGGGTGCCAAAGACTTCAACTTACTGATGTTACGGTCGTCCATTCCTACAATCCAATCGAAATCAAAGAAATCATCATACCGCACCGGACGTGAAATGTGGGTAATGTGGTACCCTCGGCGTGCCGCATGTGCCCGCATACGGGCATCGGCGGGTTCTCCTTCATGATAGTCTATCAAACCGGCGGAATCCAAGAAGAACTCATGCTCCAAACCGGCATCATTCACCAACCTCCGCATGACTTCTTCGGCAGCCGGAGACCGGCAGATATTTCCGAGGCAAACAAATAAAATCCTTTCCATCGCTATCTAAAATCAAATCCTCTCCACAGACTGTTACCAAGAAAGAGTATATGAACCACGCCCCGTCCCATAAAGCTGGCTGGCTGCCGTAGTCGTAATACTACCGTAAACACCTGATTGTCCGCTGTTGGAGCCACTCGGTGCCGATTGCGGAGCCGTAGCCGAATAACTATACTGAACGCTAAAGTTTATTTTGGCCATTCTACCGCGAAAATCGTCCGGAAGCTGGATACCGATATATGGATTGGATTTATCCGCATCATACACCACATTATAATCTTTAGTGAAAGTCGTATCCGTACATTCCACACTCCAATGGTATTCAGCCTTATACAATAAATCCCCCAGACTTTGCTGTACTGCCGTAATCGTAACCGAATCTCCCGCATTCCATACCGTAGGTTCAATGCGGAAACCGGCAAACGACGGTAAAGTACAAATATGCTTGTCTTCTTCGCAAGCTACAAAGGCCATAGCCACCGCACCCAGACATGCCAGACGCATCAAAGATTTCATTTCCATTCGTCTCTTTATCTTTTTTATAATGTTTTTAATTCCTTATACAAACGTTGCACCGGCAATCCCATGACATTGAAATAAGAACCGCTGAGGGAAGATACTCCCACATAACCTATCCACTCCTGAATGCCGTATGCCCCAGCTTTATCCAACGGACGGTAGTGCGCCACATAATACGCTATCTCTTCATCCGACAACTCGTCGAAAGTCACTTCACTGACCGTCGCAAAAGTCTTTTTCTTTCCGGCTGTTACCAGTGTCACTCCGGTTATCACCTGATGCGTACGTCCGGACAGGCGGCGCAACATATCCTTGGCTTCGGCCTCGTCTTTCGGCTTGCCCAGAACCTTCCCATCCGTCCAGACTATCGTGTCAGCCGTGATAATCAACTCGTCCGGCTGCATAATGGCTTCATACGCTTCCGCTTTCTTGCGGGAAATGTACTGCGGAATTTCTTCCCCCGACAACCCATCCGGATAAGACTCGTCGATGCCCGGCAACACTCTCACTTCATAATCCACATCCAACCCCGCCAAAAGTTCTTTCCGGCGTGGGGAATTGCTGGCCAAGACCAGACGGTATTTCTTCAAGTTCTCCAACATATTTTCCATTGTTTTACTACCAACCAAAAGCCTTTTCATCCTTCAACCACAAGCCTTGCGCCTTCAACACCTGTTCTATCACGTCGCGCCCGCATCCATATCCCCCTTTCAAATGGGAAATATAAACCGCCAAAGCCTTGATTTCCGGAGCCGCGTCGGCCGGTGCACAAGGACAGCCGCAACGCTGCATGACCTCATAATCAGGGATGTCGTCGCCCATGTAAAGCACTTCCTCGTCCCGCAATCCATAACGTTCCAAAAAGGCTTCGTATGTCTTTATCTTCACGGCACATCCCAAATGCACGTCCGGAATGCCCAATCCCTCATACCGTTTACGCACCGATTCGGTACGTCCCCCGGTAATAATGGCCACATGCAAGCCCGACTTGACAGCCAATTGCAAGGCATACCCGTCTTTGATATTGACCGAACGCATCGGTTCCCCTCCGGGATGCAACGTAATGGTCTCGGCACTCAGCACACCGTCCACGTCGAAAGCCAACGCCTTTATCTTCCTTAAATCGTAATTAATCATTTGTTTCTTTCCTTTCCGCTTCATTCCTCAAAGCCAAAGCATGGATGCTCCGGCTCATCATTTCATAGAGTGCTTTCCGCTCCGGTTCACCGTCCAGCATGGCGCACTGGCGATCCATCACATTCCGATCGTAACGCACAGCCGGTCCCGTCTGTGCCTCCACGGGCGGAAGGCGATGGACCTTCCGTGCCGTCTCGTCTATCAAAGGCCACATCACATCGAACGGTATGCCGTCCCTGCCCAATACATCCGCAGCCAAAGCATAACAATGGTTCACAAAATTGCAAGCAAATACCGCTGCCAGATGGAGACGGCGGCGTCTCTCCGTACTCATCTCCTCCACCCTGTCCGAGACAGAACATGCCAACTGCTCCGTCTGTGCGAGCACATCAGGGGCAGACGCTTCCACAAAGACCGGAATCTCCTTGAAATCCACCGGACAATCTTTAGAGAACGTCTGCATGGGATACAACACCCCATAACGCCGAGCCTGACCACGGAAAACATCCATCGGCATGCTCCCTGCCGTATGCAGGCACAAGGCATCTCCTATCCGGGGAGCGATACGGGACACCAAGCCCTCTAACACTCCATCTTTCACGGAGAAGATATACACATCCGCACCCGACACCACGGCATCAAGGTCATCCGTTGCCGGACATCCCAAACGTCCGGCCAAAGCTTCGGCGGAAGCCATCGTACGGCTGAACACCTGCAACGTTTCATGGCCTGCACGGTGCAGAGCCTCCCCCAACTGCGTGGCCAAATTACCGGCACCGATCCAGACAATTTTCATTCTTCCGGTGCGTCAAAGGTATTGATATGCACTTTCTCCCACTGCAACCGATCTTCATTGAACGGCTTGCGTTCCATTCCCTTATGGCCCACAGCCACGATGGAAAGCACCCTTAGATGCGCCGGAATATGCAGAATGGCCCGCACCATCTCCTCCGCAGGTTTTCCATCCGCCATTGTACGGTTCCGGATTTGTACCCAACAAGCACCCAGACCCAAATCCTCAGCCTGCAACAGCATCATGGTCGTAGCCACCGAAGCGTCTTCCACCCACACGTCGCTCTGCGTCGGGTCGGCCAAGACGACTACCGCCAAGGGAGCACCTTCTATCAGTTCGGCTCCGTGCTCCTTGCAATGCGCCAGTTGTTGCAACAATTCCTTATTGTCCACGACCACGAACTCCCAAGGACGCACTCCCTTGGAAGAAGGGGATATCAGCGCCGCACGCAACAAAGCTACCACCTCGTCTTGGTTCAACTCTTCTTCCGTAAACTTCCGCATGCTACGACGGATGCGAATCAGCTCGCTAAACTTTTCCATTTCCTTATCCTTATATTTATTGTCACATTGCGCAAAGATACATGATTTCCCTATTACGGAGAAAAGAAATCCGGACGGAATCGACAGTTTCACCAAATAAATCGACGGTTCTTTATACAAAAAAGCGTATTTTTGCGTTATTTAAAAAGCGTAAGTAGACAAACAACGAAGTGAAGACAAGACTTTTCAAATCCATATTCTGCCTTTTCCTGCTGACCCTTATGGCCTTGCACGTCGCCGCCCAAGACAAAGTAAAACTGTCGGGAAGGGTCATCGACGATGAACAAAACCCGGTACTTTTTGCCGTAGTAAAAGTCGATGGCCAAGCCGCAGGTACTACCACAGACCTGCAAGGGCGTTACCAACTGGAATTCTCCACTGCCGACACCGTGACCGTGTCGTTCAGCATGATAGGTTACGTAACCAAGAAAAAAACACTGGTCCGCCCCAAAGGCAGTTTACGGCTCAACATCACCCTGCAAACCCAAAGCATCGACATGGGTGAAGTAACGGTAAAAGAAGTACGGCGTCAAATGAATTCCACGCAACATCTGAATGCCGAAAACCTGAAACGGCTGCCCTCCACTACCGGAAATGCCGTAGAGGAACTGGTGGCCACACAAGCGGGAGTCAGCACACACAATGAGTTGAGTTCGCAATATAACGTAAGGGGCGGAAGCTTCGATGAAAACAGTGTGTATATCAACGGAGTGGAAGTTTACCGCCCCATGCTCATCAGTTCCGGACAACAGGAAGGGCTGAGCGTCATCAACAGCGACATGGTGGAAAGCATCAACTTCTCGGCCGGAGGTTTCGACGCCAAATACGGGGACAAAATGTCGTCCGTATTGGACATTACTTACAAGAAGCCCAAGAAGTTTGAAGCTTCGGTTTCGGCCAGCCTTCTGGGAGCCGGCCTCTATGTAGGTTATGCCAAAAGGAACTTCAGCATGACCCACGGCGTACGTTACAAGACCAACCAGTATATGTTGGGGTCGTTGGAAACCAAAGGAGAATACAGCCCGCGTTTCCTCGACTACCAGACTTATATCAGTTGGTCGCCCAACAAACGTTGGAGCCTGGATTTCATCGGGAACATCTCCCAGAACCAATATGACTTCCTGCCGACGAACCGGCAAACCAATTTCGGCACGATGCAAGATGTCAAGTCGTTCCGTGTATATTTCGACGGAAAGGAAGAAGACCTCTTCCGTACGCTGTTCGGCACATTGAGCCTGTCGCACAACTTCACCGACCGTACGAAGCTTTCCCTTTTGGCTTCGGCATTCGCCACCAAGGAACGGGAAACATACGACATCCAAGGACAATATTGGCTAGACGAGACCAACACGACCGAACAATTAGGCGTAGGCACCTACATGGAGCATGCCCGCAACTACTTGGATGCCAATATGAAGAGCCTGAAAGTCTTGTTCTCCCACAAACCGAAGGGGCACGACATACAGGCCGGACTCACGTGGAAACACGAAATCATCGAAGAGAACTCACGCGAATGGGAAATGCGCGACTCTGCCGGATATTCCATTCCCCACACGGGCAACCGTCTGGACCTGATTTATAACCTGAAGTCTTCCAACCGCATCGGCAGCGACCGACTCGAACTTTTCGGACAGGACACTTGGCGGTTTACCAACAGCCACGGCATCTTTTCCCTGAATTACGGGGCACGGTTAAGCTATTGGAGCTGGAACAAGGAATGGCTGTTCAGTCCGCGTGTTTCGCTCGGCATCATCCCTTCTTTCAACGAGGATTTCACATTCCGCATTGCCACGGGACTGTATTATCAGGCTCCTTTCTACAAGGAGCTACGAGACACTGTGACAACCGGAGTCTCCACCAAAGTACGCCTGAACCGGAACATCAAGTCACAGCGTTCGTTCCAAGTCGTATTGGGTGGCGACTACAAATTCAAGCTCATGAACCGTCCGTTCAAATTCACCACGGAAGTCTATTACAAAGCCTTGAGCAACCTGATTCCTTACAATGTGGACAACGTGAAAATCGTATACTACGGAGGTAACATCGCCTCGGGATACACCACAGGCATCGACTTCAAAATCTTCGGGGAGTTTGTAGAGGGTACGGACTCTTGGATCAGCTTCAGCCTGATGAAAGCCCAGCAGAAAGTAGACGGTAAGAGTTTCCCGCAAGCCACCGACCAACGTTACAACCTGAACTTCTTCTTCAGCGACTTCTTCCCCGGTACGACGCGGTGGAAGATGACACTGAAAGCCAGCATTGCCGACGGACTTCCCTTCGGTCCGCCCCATACGGGATTGGAACGCATGGTATTCCGCGCCCCGGCCTACAAACGCGTGGACATCGGCATGAGCTACCGGCTGTTGGACAACGAGGACGGACGCAACCAAAAGAAGTTCATCCGCCACCTGCGTAACGTATGGCTGGGTGTGGACTGCTTCAACCTGTTCGACATCAGCAACGTAAGCTCATACTATTGGGTAACGGACGTGACCAACCAACAATACGCCGTACCCAATTACCTGACCGGACGGCAAATCAACGCACGTATCCTGATTGAATTGTAACCACGAGAACGGCTACTGCCAAAAAAACATGAATTTATTTCCTGTTTCACCGCAAAATGCGTACTTTTGCATCATGATAAAAGCACGCCTGCGTGCAAACAACTAAAATTTATATGTCATGAAGATATCACATATCGAACATTTGGGTATCGCAGTGGAAAGCATCGAAGCCGCACTGCCTTATTATGAAAACGTATTGGGTCTGAAGTGCTACAACATCGAAGAGGTGGCCGACCAGAAGGTGAAGACCGCTTTCTTGAAAGTAGGCGAAGTGAAAATCGAACTCTTGGAGCCGACAAGCCCGGACAGTCCCATCGCCAAATTCCTCGAAAAAGGAGGCCGTGGCGTACATCATGTGGCATTCTGCATCGAAGACGGTGTGGCCAATGCTTTGGCTGAATGTGAAGAAAAAGGCATCCGCCTGATAGACAAGGCTCCGCGTCTCGGAGCAGAGAAGTTGCAAATCGCATTCCTGCATCCCAAATCTACTTGCGGCGTACTGACCGAACTTTGTGAACATTAACACAACTCCAAGTGAATTTCAATCCAATCTTTGAACTTCATATAAAGGCTCGTCCTTGAACCTGATACCACCGGCGGAACCGCTTTCCACGAAAGCCTTCCGCTGGTGGCTTGTTTTTTTAGGGGATAGGAAAATCAAAGCCTTCTTTTTGAAACAGAAAATAAAACAGATTATGAGTGTCCAAACAGAAAAAATCAAGGAATTAGTAGAACTGCGCGCCAAAGCCCGTATAGGAGGCGGAGAAAAAGCCATTGAGAAACAGCATGCCAAAGGCAAATACACGGCCCGCGAACGCATCGACATGCTGCTCGACCCGGGCAGCTTCGAGGAAATGGATATGTTCAAGCTGCATCGTTGCACGAACTTCGGCATGGAGAAGAAACAGTACTTGGGAGACGGCGTGGTAACCGGCAGCGGCACGATAGACGGCCGTCTGGTTTATGTCTTCGCACAAGACTTCACCGTGAACGGCGGTTCGCTGTCGGAAACGATGGCTGAAAAAATCTGCAAGGTCATGGACCAGGCCATGAAAATGGGCGCACCCTGCATCGGCCTGAACGACTCCGGCGGCGCACGTATCCAGGAAGGCATCAATGCTTTGGGCGGATTCGCCGAGATATTCCAGCGTAACATCATGGCCTCCGGCGTGGTGCCCCAAATTTCGGGCATTTTCGGCCCCTGCGCCGGCGGTGCGGTCTATTCTCCCGCCCTGACTGATTTCACGTTGATGATGGAGGGCACTTCTTATATGTTCCTCACCGGTCCAAAAGTGGTGAAGACGGTGACGGGCGAAGACGTGTCGCAAGAAGACTTGGGCGGCGCGAGCGTACACTCCACCAAGTCCGGCGTGACGCATTTCACGGCCCAGACGGAAGAAGAGGGCTTGGCCACCATCCGCACGCTGTTGAGCTACATCCCGCAGAACAACATGGAGGAAGCTCCGCGCATGGAATGCACCGACCCCGTCGACCGCATGGAAGACGCGTTGAACGAAATCATCCCGGACAATCCGAACAAGGCATACGACATGTATGAGGTCATCGGAGCCATCGTGGACAACGGCGAGTTCTTTGAAGTGCAAAAAGACTATGCCCGCAACATCATCGTAGGCTTTGCCCGTTTCAACGGCCAGAGCGTGGGCATCGTGGCCAACCAACCGAACTGCTATGCAGGCGTACTCGACTGCAATGCCAGCCGCAAGGGCGCACGTTTCGTACGTTTCTGCGACGCGTTCAACATACCTTTGGTCACGTTGGTAGACGTGCCGGGCTTCTTGCCGGGTACAGGACAAGAATACAACGCCGTCATCCTGCACGGTGCCAAGCTGCTGTATGCTTACGGCGAAGCCACCGTACCCAAAGTGACGGTAACCTTGCGCAAGAGCTACGGCGGTTCGCACATCGTCATGAGCTGCAAACAGTTGCGCGGCGACTTGAACTACGCTTGGCCGTCGGCCGAGATTGCCGTGATGGGAGCAGAAGGTGCCGTGGCCGTGCTTTATGCCAAAGGCGCGAAGGAAGCTGAAGACCCGAAAGCTTTCCTGGCCGAAAAAGAAGCCGAATACAACAAGCTCTTCACAAACCCGTACCAGGCTGCCAAATACGGTTATATCGACGATGTAATCGAACCGCGCAACACGCGTTTCCGTGTCATCCGCGCGTTGGCCCAACTGAAGACCAAGAGTTTGACCAACCCGGCCAAAAAGCACGGTAATATTCCTTTGTAATCCCTGTCATCCGAAACATCATGGAACAGAACCAAATTAAAAACAATGAAGTGTTGGCCGCCATCACGTTGGCTCTGCACGAATATCAGGGCTACACGATGCACGTGTCGGAAAGCGGCGTCCTGACTTTGGGAAACGCGGATACGGAGTGGAATTCCAAATTACGCACGCAACGCCAACAGCCTGAACATAAATTTTAAAGCAAACAAGCAGATGAAGACTTACAAATACAATATCAACGGCAACGATTATGAGGTGGCCGTGGAAGGGATAGAAAATTACGTGGCTACCGTGACGGTAAACGGTGAGAGCTATACCGTGAAGATGCCCGAACCGGAAAAGCCGGCACATCATCCCGTAGTAGTGAAACCCGCCGGAGTGCCCGCCGTAATCGACAAACCCAAGAAGTATGGAGTGAAAGCTCCGCTTCCGGGCGTGATCGTGGACGTGAAAGTGAAACCGGGCGACGAAATCAAGCGCGGTGACACGGTGGTCATCTTGGATGCCATGAAGATGGAAAACAACATCACGTCCGACCGCGCCGGAAAGATTGCGGAAATCTGCGTCGCACCGGGCGAATCGGTCATGGAAGGCAAGGACTTGGTGATTCTGGAATAATCCGAATACCAAGAAAGTGCTTCCATCCCATTAGCACTTAAACGAACATATAAGTAATGAGCTCCGCAGCCCTTGTTCTTTATTCATTGAGTACGGTCAGCATTCGTACTTTGGGAACAAGTGGATGCGGAGCTCGTATTATAGGGCATGGTGAAACTTTCGGGTCATATAGCTTTGCGTTTCAGGGAAATATTGTATATTTGCCATCAGAAATAAAAATGAAAGGAAGTACAATCTATGAAAGTAGGAGACAAGGTATGGATATCTCCCGACTTGACGTTACTCAAAAGATGGATATCAGGGACGGTCATTCAAGTAGAAAACAATCCGTTTGTAGGTACCGTCATATCTGCGGAAACTGAAGACCTCAACGTGTTTTTCGGGAGAGAGGAAATGTTCAAACTTACGAAGGAGGATATATGTTTGCCATAAGTTTCGATATGACGGTTTCGGAATTAGAAGCCTGTTATGGAAAAACATACAATCGGGCTTATTACGAAATCAAAGAAAGTCTGAAGAAAAACGATTTTAACTGGATACAAGGAAGCACTTATCTCACTGTGAACGGAAATTTGGGCAACCTATACAAGGCGATTAACGACTTATCCAAATTTGAATGGTTCAGAAAATCCGTGCGCGACATCCGGGCTTATAAAGTCGAAGATTGGTCGGACTTTACACAGATTGTAAAGAACGCATAGGAGTTTCCGGACGTATCCTCAGAATGACGGGCTCGTTATTCATATTGTATGATTGAAGTGCCGGATGCCTTTTGCCCGTTTTGCGCTCTGTCTTCCATAATAACAAGAGACAGTTTCATCTCCGTAGAAGACTATGCCATGGCCATGGTGGATGAATTGGAACAGGAAAATCACCATCGGGAACGCTTCACGATAGGATATTGAAAAGCTACGCCCGAAAGCATCCGGAGGAAATAAAACGTAAAATATCCGGAACAACCATCCAATTTATATAAACTATTAAAATTCAAACACTTATCATTTTAAAATCGTTCTGCGCCAAACGAAAAATCATTTGCCGCAGAACGATTTTCCGTTGTGCTGAGAACGATTTTCCAATCTCAGCACAACGATTTCAGGCTTTCTGCCGTAAATAACATTTACCTACCGAAAGCCTCATTCCACTCAGAAGAGCACCCATTTACAACGGTCTGAAAACTCCTGTCCGCCCCGCTGCCCGAAAGCCTCCACTTGGTTCTCCCCGTACTTCAAACCTACCTTCCTCCAGATGCAAATGCTTCCGTTGCGCTCCGGACTTCCGCAATCTTTCCCGTTCACTTTCAGGCGGACGGTCTCGCAATTCGTATATACCTTGACATCCGTCAATGAATCCCGGCGGGCCACATCCCTCCGGCTGGCGATATGAACCACCGGCTCTTCCGACCATTCCGACTGATAAAAGTAGAAAGCATCCTTCCGTATCTTACGGTCGTAAGAGACCAGCCCCTTGTCGTTCATCCCCGGCATATCCCCCTCGTTGCGCGACGCGCTGGCAAAATCGAACATGTTCCAGACGAAAGAGCCCCACGCGAAACCGCTGCGCTTGATGGCATCGTAAGTCTGTTCGTGCACCGTGGCCTGCCATTCTTCGGGATGGAACACCCCGTCGGCCTTCGGCGTCTTCTTTCCCGTCTGCCAATGATGCCACACGTTTGCGCCGGCTCCATACTCGCTCACGGCGATACCCTTGTTTCCGCACTGGCGGTTCCACCGCTCCAATGTGGATTTCATTTCCGAAGGCTCCGCCCAATACCATCCGGGATAGGTGTTGAACGCCATGATGTCGGGCACGGCGTTTTCCGGACGTTTCTCCACATTTGCGGCCAACACCGTCAGCCGTCCCGGGTCTTCGCGGTGCGACACGTCATTGAGTTCCGAAATCAATCCTTTCACATCCCCTTTGGACAACTCGTTGCACAGGCTCCAACAGAAAATGGAAGGGTGATTGAAATTCTGCCGGATGAGTTCCGTCAATTCCGTTTTCATGTTCTCCGTGAATTCCGGGGTGTCCAAGGCTTTGCCGACCAAAGGAATCTCGGCCCAGACCAACATGCCCTCGCGGTCGCACAGGGTGTAAAACTCGTCCGAATGCGGATAATGTGCCAGCCGGATGCCGTTGGCACCGATTTCCTTGATGAGTGACATGTCCTCCCGGTGGTCGGCCGAAGAGATGGCCCACCCCTTGTCCGGACGATCCTGATGGCGGTTCACTCCTTTTATCTTATAAGGCTTCCCGTTCAGGATGAAACCTTTTTCAGCGTCCACACGGAAAGATCTCAGGCCGACATACTGCGACAGGGTGTCCAACACTTCCTTGCCCCGCTTCAGCTCCACGAAAACACGATACAGGTAAGGCGATTTACGCCCGTCCCACAACATAGGGTTGTCCACCGTCAACCGGTTCGTAAAATCGAGCCGTGCCTGTCCTTCTGTGGCTTGGGAGGTCGTGGCCGTCGCCACCAGTTTACCGGCGGCATCGAACACGTCCGTCTTCACGGACAATTCTTTCACCCGTTTCAGTCCGTTGTCCACTTTGGTGACTACCGACAAGTCCGCACGTCGCTCGCCGACCTGTTGGCTGACATATACCCCGGAAGAAGCATAATCCAAAGGCGTGATGCAAGCCTTGGGCAACAGCAGGAGCGAGACAGGCCGATAGATGCCGCCAAAGACGGTGAAGTCCCCCTCCAAAGGGGCGATGTTCAACTCCTTACGGTTGGACACGATGACCTCCAACAGGTTCTCGCCGGAATGCACGTAGGGCGTGATTTCAAAACAAAAGGCATTGAAACCTCCCACATGTTCTCCTACCTCCTGTCCGTTGAGTTTCACTTCCGCCTTTTGGCTCGCCGCCTCGAAACGCAAAAAGATACGTTTTTTCATCATCGCGGGCGAAACGGACAAGGTGTAACGGTACGTGCCGTCGCCCCTGTAATAATCGGGCGACGTGCCGTCTTTCGCATTCCACGTGTGAGGCACGTCCACTTGCTCCCATACGTCTTCCGCCTCATCCCTATCCAGACGGAAATCCCATTTCTCACTCAAAAAACTTTGCTGTCTAAGCTGCCCGGCCACAGGAACGGACAGGCACGCGCAAAACATCGCCAAGGCCACGAGCCTTACTTTTAATACATTCATCGGTTCTAAAAGGTTAAGTTGTATCTACAAAATGATGCCAAAGATAAGAGGCATCATCCTACCAGACATCACACATTCCCACAATAAAATACGATTTTTGCGGCAAAAGGACTTTTGAAGCCGTCTTCTTCCCTCTTTTCGGAAGTTTTTCTTAGTTTTGCAAAAGGAATGAACGGCCATAGCCTTACTTTTATGAAACAAAATACATCCTTCAAAATCGCCTGCGGATACTTTTTATTAATCTGTCTCCTGTTAGGTTCCATCTACTATATTTACCACCAGACCACTTCACTGACCCGGATGTCCGGCAATGAACAAACGTTGGCCGAACGCCGGAAAGTGACTCATCAGCTTGTCAGTCGGCTCTTTGAAACGGAAAACATCGGGCAAGCCGTCCATTTCGGCAGATGGGAGGCTTACCGCAAATACGTGCAATCCATGTCCGACGTACAACAGACCATATCTGCGTTGGACACTTTATTCACCGATTCTTTGCAAAAAGCCAGGCTCGACACACTGTCTTCCTTACTGACCGACAAACAGGAAAACATGAAACGGTTGGTATTGGCTTTGGAGCACAACTCTGCCCCGCAAATTTACCAGCACCAAATCAGCCTGCTTGTCAAAAGCCAAGACACCGTTATCCAAAAGCCGCATATCACCCGGCAAATCATACAGAAAGACAAATCATACACGGTGAAAGAACCGAAAAAGAATTTCTTCCAACGACTGGCTTCCGCTTTCCATAAACCGGAAGCGGACACCACTTCTGTGAAACAAACCGTGCAAATCTTAGAAACGGACACGATTCATCAGGAGTTCAACGCAAGAGACACCCTTGCACACATTCTGGACAGCATAGAAAGCAGCATGAAACTGTATAACAGCCGACGGCGACAACGTATCAACGCGCAAGCGGAACGGCTTTGGTACACAAGTCTCGAACTCAACAACCGTGTCACGCAACTCCTGGAAAGCATCGAGAAGGAAGAACAGCAACGATTGGAAGAAGAAAGCCGGAAAGCCTATCTGGTACGGAAACAGGCAGCCCTCACGACCGGTCTCATTGCTACGGCTGCCATCCTTTTGGCCATTGTCTTCTTCGTCATCGTATGGCGCGACATCACTAAAAGCAACCATTACCGCCGCGAGTTGGAGAAAGCCAAGAAAAGAGCCGAAGACCTACTGGTTTCGCGTGAGAAATTGATGTTGACCGTGACCCACGACATCAAGGCACCGGTAGGTTCCATCATGGGATACACGGAACTCCTGGTCCCCCACGTCCGGGAAAACCGTCCCAAAAACTACTTGGACAACATCCGCAGCTCATCCGAACATCTGCTCAGCCTCGTCGGTTCATTGTTGGATTACCATAAGCTGGAAGCCCATAAAATGGATTTGCATCCGGTCAGCTTCAATCCGGACGAATTGCTTCATACCATTGCCCAAAGTTTCTTACCTATGGCGGAAAAGAAGGGATTGGAGCTGCAATGTAAGACCTCTCCCGAAACCCGACGGACCTATACCGGCGATGCCTTCCGCATTCGGCAGATTGTGGACAACCTGTTAAGCAACGCCCTGAAATTCACACAGCAGGGCCATATCCTCCTTCGCGCCAAAATGCACGGCCGCCAGCTTTGCATCACCGTACGTGATACGGGATGCGGAATGACTGCGGAAGAACAGCAAATGATTTTCAAGGAATTTACCCGCCTGAGCAGCGCGCAAGGAGAAGAAGGAGTCGGTTTAGGATTATCCATCACGCTGAAACTGGTGCAACTCCTTCAAGGAGAAATCCATTTGGAAAGTACTCCCGGAAAAGGCAGTTCTTTCCTTATCACGCTTCCCTTACAACCCACACAGAACAATCAGGCTCCTGCGGAGGACTTTCCTGTGCCCCTTGAATCTCCGGAGCGTCCTCTCCGTATATTACTGATTGACGACGACCGTATCCAAATGCAACTGACCCAAGCGATGTTACAACAAATCCAACCGGAAAAAACAGCCTGGGAGATTGTTTCCTGCCGCACGCCGGAAGAAGTGTTCCGCCGGATAGAACAACACCGTTTCGATTTGTTGTTCACAGACATACAAATGCCGTCCATGAACGGTTTCGACGTATTGAAAAACATACGGAGCTTGAATCCTCACGCCCATGCACAACTCCCAGTGGTGGCCATCACAGCACGCAACGACATGCAGGAAGCGTTTTTCAGGAAACATGGCTTCGCCACCTGCCTTTACAAGCCGTTCAACCAAAAAGACCTGGCTCAAGCCATCCGGAAAGCACTCGGAGATGTCCGGCCGGAAGTAAAAGAAGAACCCGGGAAAGCTGAAGCTGAGCCGGCCTCGGCATCGCCCGTCATCGACCTTGCCCCATTGACCGAATTCGCAGGAGACGACCGGAACGCCGCACGGGAAATCCTGAATACCTTCCTGCAAGAAACCCTCCTCCATGCCGAAACGTTCAAAAGGGCTTACGAACAAAAGGAAAAGGCCGAAATATGCAGGATTGCCCATAAATTGCTTCCCACCTTCACCCTTGTGGGCGCTCCCTGCATCAAAGCATTGCAGACTTTGGAACAACGACGGGATGAACAGGAATGGAACGACGCGGACAACGTCCCGGCACAAGAAGTCATCGAGTCTTTCCGCCTCGTCGTCCGTGCCCTGAAAGAAAAGAATGGCAGTGAACCGACACGTAAGCGTGAATATTAAAACATTTAAAAAGCCGCTCCGCATATACTTTCGTACTGCAAAAGGCATTATCTTTGTGTCAACTTAATCCGATAAAGACCACATGGCAGCCATTCTCATAGTAGAAGACGACTTGACGTTTGCCACCATGCTTAAAACGTGGTTGGGCAAACAAGGATTCCAAATCAGTACGGCCGGAGACTTATCCAAAGCACACAAGTTATTGGAACATCAGTCGTATGACCTCATCCTGTCGGACCTGAGGTTACCGGAAGGCGACGGCCTGTCTCTGCTTGACTGGATGCAAAAACACGGCCTCGTTGTTCCTTTAATCGTCATGACCAGTTATGCCGACGTCCAGAATGCCGTAAACGCCATGAAACAAGGGGCATGCGACTACATTGCCAAACCGGTGCAACCGGCTATGCTTCTGGAAAAGATAGAAGATGCCTTGTCCGCTTCTTCTCCGCCCCTCTTCAAAAGGAATACGGATTCCGAAGAGGCTCAAACAAGTACCGAAACCCACCCGACATTTCTGGAGGGAAAGAGCGAGGCGGCACGCCAACTTTACAATTACGTGGCTTTGGTGGCCCCGACACCGCTTTCGGTACTCATCAATGGTGCCAGCGGTACCGGAAAAGAATATGTGGCCCACCGCATACACCAATTAAGCAAGAGGGCTGACAAACCCTTTGTAGCCATCGACTGCGGAGCCATGCTCAAAGAACTGGCGGCTTCTGAATTCTTCGGCCACGTGAAAGGTTCGTTTACAGGCGCCGTAGCCGACAAAACGGGAGCTTTCGTAGAAGCCAACGGCGGCACGCTGTTTCTCGACGAAGTGGGAAACCTGAGTTATGACGTGCAAGTACAACTCTTACGGGCCATCCAAGAACGGAAAATACGTCCGGTGGGTTCCAACCAGGAAATAGAAGTGGATGTCCGGCTCGTCTGTGCCACCAACGAGAACCTGCAACAGGCCATCGCCCGTGGAGAATTCCGCGAAGACCTCTACCACCGCCTGAATGAATTCACCCTGCACATGCCTTCTCTGAAAGACCGTGGCGAGGACATCCTTCTATTTGCCAACTTCTTTCTGGACCAAGCCAACAAGGAACTGGAAAGGCATATCGTAGGTTTCGACGCCCCGGCTTCGGAAGCGTTGCTCAATTACGCATGGCCCGGTAATTTGCGCGAATTGAAAAACCGGGTGAAACGCGCTACTTTACTGGCACAAGACCGCCTGATCCATAAGACCGATTTGGGAGAGTTCAATATCATAAACCGTGGTGAAGAAGAACTCCCCGCAGCAACTCCTTTCGCCTTACACGATAAAAATACCGAGAAAGAACGTATCCTGCAGGCCCTGCAAACGGCACACCACAATAAAGCGCGTGCCGCACGTCTTTTAGGCATAGACCGCAAAACCCTCTACAACAAAATCAAGCTCTACGATATTCCACAATAAAAGTGTGGAATTCTTCCCCACTCATCCCCACATTCCACACGTTCGTTTTTTAGCCTCATGCAATCTTAAATGCAAAGAATCCACTTATAATCAACGCCTTACAACCTTCTTTCTTTTTCTGGCACACCTCTTGTCCATTAGTTTGGCAGATGACAAGATAAAACAGTCAAACAATTAAATAAAACAGAAAGCATTATGAAAAAGTTATTTGCAACAGCCTTAATGGCTATGAGTATGGGAAGCGCTTTTGCACAGGGTAACATCGTCGCAAACGATACTGTAAAAACGGATACGACAAAGAACTGTCCTGCACAAGGTTGCCAGAAATCATTGGCTGCCCTCATTTCTAACGATACTGTAACCACAGACAGCACCAAAGCTAAATTAACCGCCATGTTGGCGTGCGTAGCTATGAATGATACGGTAACCACAGACTCCACAAAATCCGCTCCTTCTGCATTAGTGGCGCTGAACGACACAGTTACGACAGACAGTGCAAAAGCACAACCAGCAGCCTTGGTTGCAGCCAACGATACGGTCGTAACCGACAGCACGAAAGCTCAACCGGCCAAGCCGACAGCTTTAGTAGCCATGATTGAGGAAAAGGATACGACTCAAACCAAAGATGCAAAAACAACTCCTTCTACTTGCGACAAAAAAGCAGGAGAGAAAGCGATCCAAGCATTAAACGCCATGAGAAAAATCACCGCCTAACCACACTGATTTTTCTCATTTTAAAAGAGGAGAACGTGCCCGCGTTCTCCTCTTATTCTTCTTGTTCCCCAATTTGCTTTTCGGTTAGATACTTCCAGTAACGTACCGGCATGTCTTTCCGGTGTTTACGGGGATTCAAGCGTTCTTTAATACAAATGGCTTTGAAATAGGTCCGCCACATCTCCTGATACCACATTTCATCCTCGTCCCGCATCGCTTCGCTCAAACGTCCGTCCGGCAGTCGGAAAACCTCTGCTCCATCTTCAAAAGTAACACGTACGGACTTATGCCCGGCATAATAGTAGCCATACCGGCGACACCGGTCGTAAATCAGCCAACATTCTTCCGAAAAACGGTCGCTAAAATGCGGAACGATTAAAGGCAACACGTCATAGTCCGGCTCTATCATGGCAAAATAAGTCCCGTCGGCAGTTTTCTGGAAGCGCACGAATTGCATCATGCGAAGACGTTCATAACGCACCTTACGATAGGTATTCGTCACAAAAAGCACATCCGGGTCGGCAAAATTCGTTTCAATGCTCTGCCCGGCCTTCACGGCTTTACATACATACCGAAACAAAGGCAAGTCCAAATCCGGCAGTTCGGAGAAAAGACTGGTCGTCAGACAAGCCAGTGCCGACGTCGAGAGTTTCCTTTGCAATGCCCGAAACACTCTTCCGGCTTTTTCTTCATCCGTTGTCACCCGATGTACGACTGCAAAAAGAGGAGGCGTGTCCTTTTCTCCGATAATCGCCACAGGAAACTGGTGATGGTAGAAAGCATCGAACACCGCTGTCAGCAAACCATCCCATGTACGGTCGTACACGAAAACACTATCCTCTGTCATACTCCTCATGCAGGCTCCTCCTTAAACAGCAACGTCAACTGCCCGTCATTCTGTTTCTTCCGGCTTTTCGACTGCACCAATAAAGAACGGACACGTTCTGGATAAAGCTCATTCACTCCCTTGACTTCCAACTCCCCACAGGTTATGAAATATTGGGCACGCTTCATCACACATCCCATTTTCTTCAAATCAAAACTCGTCAAACGGCCGAAACGGCGCGAACAGACAATCAGACGAGCCGACTTTACCCCAATACCGGGCACCCGTAAAATCCGTTCATACTCCGCACGGTTCACATCCACGGGAAATTGTTCGGGATGCCGAAGAGCCCAGGCCAGCTTCGGATCCACTTCCAAATCCAAATCAGGATGCACGTCATCCACAATCTCTTCCACTTTGAACTGATAGAACCTCATCAACCAGTCTGCCTGATACAAACGGTTTTCCCTGACCAACGGCGGTTGTTTCAGAGCCGGAAGTCGAGGGTCGTACGTATTCACGGCCACATAACCGGAATAATACACACGCCGCATGGTAGGCCGACCGTACAATGCGGACGAGAGGTACAAAATATCCCGGTCGGACTCCCCGGTTGCTCCCACAATCATTTGCGTGCTCTGCCCTGCCGGAACAAAACGGAGAGCATGCCGGTGTTTTTTCCGTTCTTCCGCACTCTCCAGTACACCTTGCTGTATATATCCCATAGGGCGGTAGACACTCTCATGATCTTTCTCCGGTGCCAACAACTTTAGCGAAGCCTCATTGGGAATCTCTATGTTCACACTCATACGGTCTGCATACAAACCCGCCTCGTCCACCAACTCACGACTGGCCCCCGGAATACTTTTCAAATGGATATACCCATTAAAACGGTGCACCGTACGCAGGTCTTTCACCACACGTACCAAACGTTCCATCGTATAATCGGGGTTCCTCACCACACCGGAACTCAGGAACAATCCTTCGATATAATTCCTTTTGTAGAACTCCATCGTCAGGTCTACCAATTCCGATACGGAGAGTGTGGCACGGGGAATATCATTCGTGCAGCGGTTGATACAATAAGCACAATCGTAAATACAATAGTTCGTCAGCATGACTTTCAACAAGGAGATGCAACGTCCGTCCTCAGCAAAACTATGGCAAATACCGATGCCTCCCACGGTATTCCCCACTCCGCCTTTCACGTTACGCCTCACCGTACCGCTCGAAGAGCAGGACACATCATATTTGGCCGACTCTGCCAATATCTTCAACTTCCTGAGCGTATCGTCTTTCATGCCGCAAACCACTTTTGTTTTTGCAAAGATAACCCTTTTCACCAGATTAGGAAAAAGCCGCTCCGGGTTTTCACCCGAAGCGGCTTTGCCTTATCATGTTCAAAAGTGTACCAAGTATTAATACTCGTTACCCCATATATCGGTAAAACCTTGATTCATGTTAGCCCGACCTTCCATTCCATCCTGTGGCGTGTTATCGACTCCTATCATAGAACGACTTAACAGCAATGAATCTTGAATCTCAAATTCTGCCACTTCGCAAACCGGTTTTATATATATTTTCTTGTCCATATTTCAACTTGTTAATACTATTTTACTACTACTTTTTTACCATTCACAATGTAAATACCCTGCGGCAAGCCTTGAGTGGCCTCTGATTCGTCGACCTGATGACGGACTTCCACACCGCTAAGTGTGTACACATCTGCCAAACCGCCCTCAACCATTGTTTCGGAGATACCGGTCGCATCTTCAAATGAAATCAGGTGTTGGTTCACACCAACTTCTCCACTGTATTCCGGAACTTCATTCATATCAATATAGGCACGGTTTCCCGAAATCTTACAACCCTTACCGCAAAGCTGCACTTTGTTTTGGGCACTAATCAGGTACATGCCTTCAGCCACATCTTGCCCCTCAAAGGAACCGATCAAACCGTTTGCCTCTTCAGCCACAGCCACAGCCTTTCCACTGTATGCAGCTATAAGCTTGTCGGAAGTTGCACTGAATATATAAGGTACCCCTGCCTCAAGGTTGGTCACTTGTTCCAATACTATGGATTGCGGCTTTCCGTCCTTCATGATCTTTCCGGCAATGCTGAAGAACTCTGCACCTGCCATGTCTTCTGCGGCCACGGCATAGGGAAGACAGATAGTACCGTAATCGCCGGAAGTCACATTCCTATGGTACCCCTCGGTTATAGGCATGACGACAGCTTTTGGATACGTATCATCACTCACCAAATAAGTTCCAAACTTATCGGTCGAAGAGTTATATCCTATAGCTCTCTCGCTTCCACTAACCTCACACTGCCACATTCCACCACGACAATCCCATTTAAAACTATTAGATTGTAATTCCAAATCCGTATTACCTGAACCGTGAGCCACGTATTGGTTATTACTTATACTTTGTATGGTACCATTTTCTTCATCAACATACCATCCACACAAATCACTTCTATCTGTAATAACCTTGCCATTAAGTACAGTAGCTACACTTGCATTCAGTTTACTTTTATCCGTTGTATTCAACATAGCATAATACACACCATCCTTTTCTGCCACTAAAGCCTTTGCTTCCGGCAATGCAGAAGGGTCTACCACATTCACGGTACAAGTTGCAGTTGCACCGGTATATTCATCATTTTCGGTTACAGTGGCCGTAATCGTTACCGTCCCGACCTTGTTACCGGCTTGGACCTCTCCCGTATTCTCGTCCACCGTAGCTATCGTTTTATCCGAAGAAGAATAAATCACCGAAGCCGAAGAATTTGTAGTAGCCTTGACCGTTAAGGATTCGCCCACATTCACAGAGTAAGTATCCGAATCAAAAGTCAACGTAGCCTGCGTCTTGCCTGCAGTCTTTACAGCAATATCCTCTTGCAAAATTACATTCAGTTGCTTTGTGGAATTATACAAACCGGGATACCCTGTTACATCAACCGTGGCCTGCACATCTGCCGTAATGTTTTCATCAGCCGCCCTGAGTGCTATCTTTTCGCCGTTTTGCTCGATTTCTCCATTCTTATCGTTAAAGCTTGATGTTACCGTCGCATCTACCACTTTTACACGCATGGATTCATACTGGGCAAAGTTTTGGTTCAATTCAGCCACAGTCACCTCTTGTACCGGAATCTCAACGTCGTTAGTAACCGCAACATTGTCGAACTCACCTCCGTCTACTTTCAATTCATAAAGCCCATTCCACAATACCAATTGGGCAGCTACCACACCGTTCAACTTCGTTCCGGCCTTCAATTTATTTGAGCCAAAAACATACAACCCTGCTGTTTCATCTTGAATATAAGCCTTTCGGGAATCGGCATACGTCACCACAGCGTCTTTCAACTCTACAACACAAGGTTTACCTTCCTCCGTAGCTATACCGCTTTCTTTCAATGCCTTCAAAGAAGCGTATGGTTCTAATTTGGTGTAAGTCGCAGTGACTACCTCACTGTTGTCCAACCCATCTTTTACGGCGATGGCCTTTAATGTGGTAGTTTCCGTGAGAGTTACGCCTTCTGTTGGAAACTTATCAGAACCTGTAGTAGGCTCTGCTCCATCCTTTGTATAATAAATTGTGGCACCCTCTGTAGAACAGGAAACTGTAACCGTAAGTTTATCCACAAAGGTAGTTCCATCTTCTGGAGTCAAAATAGGTATATTTACCTTATCATCCTGCAAAGCTTCGGTTACTATAATATTACCTATCCCTACATTTCCCGTCTTTTTACTATTATAAATCCATCTAACATAACGTGTATCCGATGAAAGAGTTAACTTTTCATCTTTAGATTTATTAGCACCCGGGTTATTGGAGTTCGTATAATTCACCAACTCATTATAGTTAGTACCGTCTGCTGATTCTTCAACAATGAACACCCCAAAAGTACCAGATCCATTCCATTTAATAGTATAAGACAAATTTTGTGGAGTATTATCAAAATGCAAAACTAGATAATCTCCTGTATCATCAAATTTCAACTTGGGTTCTGCACTATAATCACTCCCTAAACCTTCATAAGAGAACCCCTTGGGAAGTTCTGACTTACCACCACTTTGCTTAATAGGTAATGTTCCCACTTGTCCCCAAACACTACCGGAGACCAACGCGAGAAGTAGTAATGTCAAAATTACCCCCCCCGATTTAACATTTGTAAACCTTTTCATACGCTTAAGTTTTATATGAATAATAAATTGAAAAGTTTTCTCATGTTATGACATGGCAAATATATACAAAAGAAATTAAGCTGCCATATAAAAAACGGATTATTATTCATATTTTCTCCATAAAAATTAAACTGTATTACAATAAAATGACACGACATCAAAAATAAGAAGTCTTTCAAACATTCATGGTCTGTTAGAATCAGATTGTTAAATTCAACCTCCAGAAAGGACAGAGTCCGGCAAAACTCCATTTCCCAACCCTTATCTCACTATTTCCCCATACTTTTTTGAAACTTTTCGCTCGCGTATCACAAAAAAGTTGTAACTTTGCCCACCGAACAAGGAAAGATGCCGGAGTGGTCGATCGGGCCGCACTCGAAATGCGGTGAACGGGCAACTGTTCCCAGGGTTCGAATCCCTGTCTTTCCGCCAAAACAAAAAACTGCCGACCAAATTCTACCCATGTAATTGGGTTCTTTTAAAAAGTTTGTAAGGCTCACTAAACAAAACTCCCGACTTCACTATCTCCCCCAACGGAATGGTAAAGTCGGGAAATTCATTTTCCAAGTATCCGGAAGAACTGTATCTTCAGAAGAAAGCATTCACGTGCAGTCCTGACGGCAAAAGACTAAAAGGGAACAAAAGAACACTAAAAATGGGAAACGAATCATCTGAAAGAATCCAAACCTCCATTTTAAACAAGATGGAGAAGAAGTTGCTGATATGGCTGGCACAGAGACAACCGGCATGGGTCACATCCGACTTCCTGACTTTCATTGGCGTGATAGGAGCCGTACTTTTCGCCGTCGGAGGCATATTGGCCCATATCGACACAAAATTCCTATGGTTGGCTTCATTGGGGTTAGTCATTAATTGGTACGGAGACAGTCTGGACGGTACATTGGCGCGCGTCCGCCGCACGCAAAGGCCTGTGTACGGCTTTTTCATCGACCACACTTTAGATGCCTTGACCACATGTCTTATCTGTTTGGGACTGGGACTGTCTCCCATGATGAGGATGGACGTGGCATTTCTGATTCTGGCCGGATATTTGTGCTTGTCCATCTATACTTACGTCTGCACTATCATTATCAACGAATTCCGGCTGACATACGGCAAACTGGGGCCGACGGAGGTACGATTGCTGCTCATTGCTGTCAACACCTTATATATATACACTCCGTGGTCGGCCATACATTATAATATATATGGCAGGAATTGGGGGCTGTTCGACATCATAGGATGCACTGTGGCCGCCATCCTTTTCATGCTCTACATCAGTCAATTCACAAAGGACAGGCGGGCTCTTGCCTTGAAAGACCCGGCCAAACCTTGGCATCCCTAAATACACCTTACAAACGTAATACCCTCGGAAGTTTCCGGTTGAACTTCCGAGGGTATTACGTTTAAAACCACAAGAGCGTATAAGGTTATTCTTTCAAAGTTATGCGGCATCCCTCCAAACTTTCGATTACCGCCAACGACTCCACATGAATGCCTTGTGCACGCAAATAATCACCGCCATGCTGGAAAGCCTTCTCGATGAGGAAACCCATGCCGGCAAGTTCGGCTCCAGACTGACGCACTAAATCCATCACGCCCTTGGCCGCATTGCCATTGGCCAGAAAATCATCTATGAAAAGCACCTTGTCGCCCGGCTGCAAATAATCCTTGCACACGCATACATCGTACGTATTGTTTTTAGTAAACGAAAAGACTTTCGTCACCAGCATGTTTTCCATCGTACTCGGTTTCTTCTTCTTGGCAAAGACCACCGGAAGTTCCAAGAGGTAGCCCACCATGATGGCCGGAGCTATGCCACTGGCTTCTATCGTCAGTATCTTGTTTATATCGCGCGACGCGAAACGGCGCACGAACTCCACGGCCATGGACTTCATCAGTATGGGATCCATCTGATGGTTGATGAAATTGTCCACTTTCAGTATTCCTCCCTCGAAACATTTTCCATCGCGCAAAATGCGCTCCTTGAGTTGTTGCATATCTTTTTCCTCTTTATATCCCGTCTGAGTGTTTTCCTTTCCGGCATGGCCGAAATGTGGGGCAAAGATAACACAAAAAAAGTAAACAACACGGCTTCTGCAACAGAAAATAAGAGGACGGGCAACGTCCTGCATCGGAAAATAAGGTCATCCTACACGCCACATAGGGAAAGTTCCCGGAAACACATCCCTTCATTCAGGCCGAAAACCACTGTTCTTTCCTAAAAGCATTCAACCAATTAAAAATCAATCCACTAAACCATCATCCCGGACCTTCAGGAAAGCCCCTGAAATTTGTGCGCCAAACGAAAAATCAATCTCAGCCGAACGAAAAATCAATCTCAGGAGATTGAAAACGCTCTTTAAGCCGGGCAATCCGAAGCCCTCCACAGACCGGTTCCCAATCCCCCTACTCCGGCACCGCCACCTTGTCCAAGATACCGGTCAAAGCCGCTATGGCTACTCCATAATTGGTCACAGGCACACCGCAGGCACGTGCCCGCCTCAAGCGGTTCAGCACATGGCGGCGCGTAAACATGCACGCCCCACAATGGATGACCAAATCGTAAGCGGACAAGTCTTCGGGAAAGTCATTACCGGACACGATGTCAATGTGCAAAGCCTCGCCGAACTTACGGCGCAACAAACGAGGAAGCTTCACGCGTCCTATATCTTCATGTTGCGGCACGTGGGTGCAAGCCTCCGCTATCAGCACACGGGCATCAGGACGCAAAGTGCACAACGCCTCCGCCCCCTGCAGGAACTGCCGGATGTCCCCCTTCTGGCGGGCAAACAAAACGGAAAAAGAAGTCAGCCGCGTTTGCGGCGGGCAAAGGACCTCCACCGTAGGAAATACTTGCGAGTCCGTGATAATCAGGGACGGGGGCGACGACAAGACGGACAACGTGGCCGACAAACGGTCGGCCGTACAGCACAAAGCCGTACAACGTTTGTCCAACAGATTGCGCAAGGTCTGTACCTGTGGCAGGATTAACCGTCCCTTGGGTGCCTGAATGTCTTGCGGCATGACTAACACCACGGTATCGCCTTCGCCCGCCAAGTTTCCCGTCAAATCCTCCACCTCATCCGTACGGCGATACACCTCGGCCATCACAGACAGCAAACGGTCACGGCCTTCGCCCGTACGCGCCGAAACCGATACCACCTCCGTCGCCCCCAACGTCATGCGCCAAGCATCGGCATGGCTTCCGCCATCTTCGTCCACCTTATTATATATATACAGAACGGGAATGTCGTCCGCCCGGAAACGTTCCACCCAAGCCTTTTCCTTTTCTGCCCCGTCCGGCAAACCCGACACGACGATCAAAGCCAAATCCACCCTGCGGGCAGCATTGACGGTCTGTTTTACACGCAGTCCGCCCAATTCCCCTTCGTCGTCATAACCGGCCGTGTCGACCAAGACGGAAGCCCCGACACCCGGCAATTCAATGTTCTTCAATACCACATCCGTCGTCGTGCCCGGCACGTCGGACACTACGGCAACCTGCTGCCCCGTCAGCATATTCACCAACGAAGACTTGCCGCTGTTGCGGCGACCGAACAATCCGATATGGAAACGGTTGGCGCGTGGAGTTTCTTCTTTCATCATAACGTATCTTACCTACACTTTAAAAACGGAAATCACGTCCGCCATCCTCTATGGCTTTCAAATAGCAGCGGGCATTCTCCCGAACCCGTCCACCGGGCACGGTTTCCAACAAACGGGCAATCATGGCCTCTCCTTTCACTCGGGTGGCAGGCGACGCATAATCATTCAAATACTCTTTCAGGGTCAGCAAGGCATTGGGCAGGCAACAGTTGGCTATCTGTCCCTTCTTCACCAACGACATGAAACGGTCGCCCGTACGCCCCTCACGGTAGCAGGCCGTGCAAAAACTGGGCAGGTAGCCCAAATCGAGCAGCCATCCCACCACCTCGTCCAACGAACGGCGGTCGGACACGTCGAACTGGGCGGAGTTCTCCTCCGTCTCTTCTTGCACATATCCTCCCACGCTGGTACGGGAACCGCCGCTCAACTGCGACACGCCCAATTCCAATACCTTCTCCCGACTGGCAGGCGTCTCGCGCGTGGACACGATCATTCCCATATAAGGTACGGCAATACGGAGCACAGCCACAATTTTATGGAAAATCTCGTCCGGCACACAGTTCTTGAAATCCGCCGTGTCTATGTCGTCAGCCGGGCACAGGCGCGGCACGCTGATGGTGTGCGGCCCGACCCCGAAACGGGCCTCCAGATGCTCGGCATGCATCAGCAAACCGATGAAGTCGTAACGGTAGGTCTCCAACCCGAACAACACGCCGATACCCACATCGTCGATACCGCCCGTCATGGCACGGTCCATGGCCTCGGTGTGGTAAGCATAGTCGCTCTTCGGTCCCGTAGGATGAAGTGCCTCATAATTCGTCCGGTTATACGTCTCCTGAAAAAGAATATACGTACCGATGCCCGCGTCCTTCAAGCGGCGGTAGTTCTCCACCGTCGTGGCGGCAATGTTCACATTCACGCGCCGGATGGCCCCGTTCTTATGCTTGATGCCGTAAATCGTACGAATGCTCTCCAACACATATTCGATAGGGTTGTTACGCGGGTCCTCGCCGGTCTCCAAAGCCAACCGCTTGTGCCCCATGTCCTGCAAGGCGATGACTTCCCTGCGGATTTCTTCCTGCGTCAGCTTACGGCGGCGTATCGTCTTGTTCTTGGCATGGTAAGGGCAATACACGCAACCGTTCACACAATAATTGGAAAGGTACAACGGGGCGAACATCACGATGCGGTTGCCATAAAAACGCTGCTTGATGTCGCGTGCCAAGGCAAACATCTCTTCCGTCAGATCCTGCTGCCCGGAAGCCAGCAGCACGGCAGCCTCGCGATGGGTAAGCCCTTTGCAAAGGCGTGCTTTCTCCAATATGGACACGATGAGCGGACGGTCGTCCTTATGCGCTTCGGCGTATGCCATTGTCTCACGTATCTCCGCGTCGGAGATAAACTCTTCGGCGCGTTCCGATTTCACATCATACATTACCTTCATATCTAATCGTTCTACAGCTACTTTCCTCCCCATGTCCCGGACTGTCTCCGCGACCGTATGAGATGTGGTAGCCTATTTTTTTCAAATCCTGCTCCAGACGGTGCAACCCTTCGGCTGCCTCGCTCCCTCCGGACGCTTTATGGTCGTAAATACCGTATTGCCCCCTCACGGCCAAAGGGGACAAGTTAGGCATCACCACGTTTGCCCCCGCCAAGATACCGGCCTCACGCCCGTGTGCGTCTAACGTAGCCAAAGCCGTGGTGGCCGGGATCAATGCCTCCGGAAAACGCAGCCTCATCAATGCAATCAAGCGGAGCGTCAAAGACACCGACCCGGCCGGATGACGGGCAAAAGGCGTATGGGCAGCCGGAACGAAAGGCCCCATGCCTATCATCTCCGGTTCCAATTCTTCCAAAAAAGCAATGTCGTCCAACAAGCAATCCCATGTCTGACCGGGCGACCCCACCATCATGCCGGCTCCAGTCTGATACCCCAAAACTTTCAGCGTCCGCAAGCATTCCCGACGCCGGGCACCGTCCATCTCACGTGGATGCAAACGGGCATAATGCGCCTCATTCCGTGTTTCGTGGCGAAGCAGGTAACGATCCACCCCTGCATCACGCCACCGGCGGTACACCTCCCCGTCGCGTTCCCCCACAGACAGCGTGATGGCATGTCCGGGGAACTCCGCGCGGAGCTTGCCCACCAATTCTTCAATCCAATCCTCATCTTGTTCCCCGTCTTCTCCGCCCTGCAAGACAAAAGTCCCGAAGCCGAGCCGTGCCCCCTCCCGGCAACAATCGAGTATTTGCTCCTGAGACAAACGGTAGCGCGAGGCGAAACGGTTGGAACGACGAAGCCCGCAATAATAGCAGTTGTTGCGGCACCACGAAGAGATTTCAACGAGTCCGCGAATGAATATCCCGTTCCCGAAACGCTTCCGGGCAGCCTCTGCCGCAAGGGCACGAAGAGACTCATCCTGCCCGTCGTCCAAACCGGCAAGTAACAATCTCCAACCTTCCCTACCGGGACTTTTTCCAGCCAAAAGTACATCCAACAGGGCTGAAAAACCGCTTTCTGAAATATTATTGAAACATTCTGTCATAAAATTAACACAAAGATACAAAAGATTGCCTTTTTTTTCGTAGATTTGTCCAATAATCAAAACTAAATAATCCTAAACGATGGCATATAACAACAACATCATGTTCATCCGCTACCAATTATTGGCGCGTTTGGTGAAAATGTGGAAAGAAAACGAGTTATTGGAAAAAGTAGACCGGCTGCCTGTGGAACTGCATCCACGCAAGCAAAAACCGTTGGGACGCTGCTGCGTGTATAAAGAACGTGCAGTGACAAAATACAAGACCATGGCCATGATGGGCTTTGATATGACGGATGAAACCGACGAAACCGAACGTCTGTCTACCTACGCCGCCCGCATGATGGAACGAAAAGAAATCGATTCGGAGAAAAGTATCCTCAGCGTAATGGACGAGGCGTGCTCTTCGTGTGTGAAAATCAACTACGAGGTGACGAACCTGTGCCGCGGCTGTGCCGCACGGCCTTGCTACAACAACTGTCCGAAAGATGCCATTCACTACGACAGCGAAGGGAAAGCCTACATCGACCACGAAAAATGTATCAGTTGCGGCCGGTGCCATCAGGTATGCCCTTACCACGCTATCGTGTACATTCCCGTGCCGTGCGAAGAGGCTTGTCCCGTGAAAGCCATTTCCAAAGACGAATACGGCGTAGAACATATCGATCCGGAAAAATGTATCTATTGCGGCAAATGCCTGAACGCTTGTCCGTTCGGTGCCATATTCGACCAATGTGCCGTATTCGATGTGCTGAACCGCATCAAGGAAGGACGACAAGTAGTGGCTATGGTGGCCCCCTCCGTGTTGGCCCAATTCAAACAGCCTGTAGAGAAAGTATTCGGTGCATTAAAAGCCATCGGTTTCAGCGACGTACTCGAAGTGGCATACGGCGCCGAAGAAACCATCCGGCGGGAAGCGGAAGAATTCAAAGAGAAATTGGAAAGCGGAGCTGCGTTCATGACCACCAGTTGTTGCTCGGCTTACGTACAGTTGGCGCGGAAACACATCCCCGAAATCATGCCTTACGTGTCTTCTACGGGTTCTCCCATGTACTACGTAGCGGAATATGCCCGCAAAAAACATCCGGAAGCCCTGACGGTGTTCATCGCCCCCTGCGCCTCCAAAAAGGCGGAAGGACGCGAGAATCCCAACGTAGACTTCGTATGGACGTTCCGTGAACTGGATGCCGTCATTGAAGGTATGGAAATAGACATGGCGGCATGTGAGGACTTTACGCCCGAAGAACATGCCGGACATGACGCGCACGGCTTTGCCAAGACCGGCGGTGTGTTCACGGCCGTAAAAAACATGGTAGGCGACCCGGAACTGCAAGGTACACTGATAGCTGACCTGAACAAGAAAAACATTGCCGCACTGCGGGCGTACGCCAAAACGGGCAAATGCCCTACGCGCATGATTGAGGTGATGGCTTGCCCGGGCGGCTGCATCAGCGGTCCGTGCGCCTGCAACGAGGGTATGGCCGCCATCCGGCAGTTCGACGCGGAGCTGAAGAAAAAGGAATAGTATTTACTTCAAAAATAAAAATCATGAAAAAATTATGGACGCTGTGCACCTGCTGTTTGTCAGTCGGCATGATGTGGGCACAAACCGGAAACTGGACGGACGAAGGCAATTACGACACATCGTGGTGGGACGGTAACAACCGATCGGAATACCACATAACCACAGCGGAACAATTAGCAGGGTTGTCCTATTTGTCCCAACAAGGCACCACGTTCCTGCAAAGCAGAATCGTGTTGGACAACGATCTGGACATGGGGGCGCATTATTGGACACCCATCAAAAAATTCGGTGGATTTTTCGATGGTAACGGGCATACCTTGTCCGGAGTACAGGTACAAGCCGGTGTGGGGAATTCCGGCTTTATCGCCACTTTACAAGGCTATTATGGCAATCCCGAATATGGAGTGGTGTATGACCTGATTTTGGACGAGACATGTAAAATCACTTCCTCTAACCAACTTCCAGATGCCACAGTGGGCGGCATCGTAGGCGAAGCGATGGTGTACACGACCATCGCCGCCTGCCGCTTCGCCGGAAATATCACCTTTGAAAAGTACCGTGGCGAACTCACCGTAGGCGGCATTGCAGGCCGTACGGACGGCAGCGTAAACGGTTGCCTGAACGAAGGGAACATCACAGTGGAAGTGTCTGAAAACGGTGGTGTGTCTGGCGGAGGCATCACGGGCGACTGCAACGGAAAGAACATACGCATCACCGGATGCATAAACCGGGGCAAACTGTCGGGCAACAGTACGTCTTACAAGACGGAAGGCATCAGTCTGGCGGGCATTGTGGGTACGAACTTTTCCGGTTCCACTATTAACAACTGCCTGAACGAAGGAGAGGTAAACGTACGGTTCAGTTCGTCACAAACGGTATACAGCCCGTTCTCGGCTGCCGGCATTACCACCAGTAATTACGGCCTCGTCATCAACAGCGGCAATACAGGACGCATTGCCGTACAAAGCGACATGAAAGCCACCGTAGGCGGCATCAGTTCTCACAATTCAGGAAGTATTGTAAACAGCTACAACATCGGTGCCATCGCATGCAACGGCCGGAAAGGACAAACGTTCTACAATAACGGAGGCGGTATCACCGGCGTATTCCAATACAGTACAATAGGTATCACGCCCTTGATTTACGGATGTTACAATTCGGGGACGGTAAGTTCCACCGGATCGGAAGAACAGATAGGTAGCATCGCAGGGGATGCCAGTTACCTGATAGACGAATACAACGTACCAACCCGCATTCGGAATACTTATTACAGCACGGAAACGGGAAAGTCCATCGGCAATGACTATTACCAACAGTCACAGTACATTTTAGGCGTATTCGACATGAAAGGCAAAGATTTCCGGCAGGACTTAAACGAGGCTGCCCAAGCCTATAACGACACGGCCACTGCGGACAAAGGCCACGCCTGGACGGGAGACAACTACACCCTTCCACATTTCCGCACGGCGGATGTCTTTTCTACCGGAACGGACTATTACACCGCGCATCTGGAGCGAATCACCCCGAATCCGGACAACGTTCCAAGCAACATGGTATTGAAATACAAGAAAACCACAGAAACGGACTACACGGAAATTCTATGGAGCGACACGGAAACAGACATTGAAGTATCTCCTGACACGGAATACGAATACTTGTTGGCATGGGAAGAAAACGGTATGGAAAACCTCATGCCGTCCAAAAAGTTCAAGACCGGTAACTTATTCGAGGAACTGAGCGCACAACCCACACGTACTACAGCCGACCTGCTTGCCCTCATCAAGGGTGACCCGGCAAAAGTAAAGAATGTGAGTTTCGAGGTGGGCATCGGCCATCCGCTGGAAGAAGGATACAAGATTATAGCTGTTGTGGACGGCAGCCCCATGGACGAAACAGGATTCGTGCGCGCTACCGTAACGGGACTACAAGGCAACACATCCTATTGCATGCGAGCTATCGTGAAAACCGAACACGAGACCATTTACAGCAGCACACGGTTCTTCACCACTAAAAACACGGGAGTACTCTGCCATACCATAGAACTTAACGCCACGCAAACCCGCATAACCGCCTTGCATACATTGGACACGGACAAAATAGAAGGCACGCTAAAAGAAAGCGGCTGCTACTACGTGCCTCTCGACACATTAGAGAAACACAACTGGGCATGGAACGACATGACCTTATGGACGAAAGTGAAAGGAGAACCTTCTACCCACGGGATTGACAAAAATGTATTCAAGACCACCATATCCGGACTGATAGAGGGCACGAAATACTCCATCAGGCATTACGCTATCGTAAACATCCCAGACGAAGGCGACATTGAGGAAACGTTCTACAACAACCTCGGGGATTATTATCCTACCCTTCCCGTCGCGGTTTCCTGGGCTTTGAAAGAAGCCACACAGACTACGGCGACCCTCGTTTGCCGTTTCGACACGGGAGATGCCACTGTGATAGAAAAAGGATTGGATTTGAACGGGAAGCACTATGTGCTCAACGGGAAAGACTCTCTCGTGACACTGACGGGACTATATCCCGGCGGATACTATTCCCCGACAGCTTACGTGAAAACTCCGCACGGAACTTATGCCAGCGGATGGAACTCCTTCTCCACCCTTCGGGTCACCGTCGGCGGCAATGTCGTGGAAGCCTTGCAAACCTCTGCACTGGTCACGGTGTCATCCGACTTGGCCGATCCCTCCGCCATTACCGCTTCGGGCGTAGAATGGAAAGTGGGAAACGAAACGTTCCGGAAAGAAGGTACCCCCTGCCGGTTGACAGACCTGCCGGCTCACGCCACCGTATCTTACCGTACCTTTATCCAAATCGGTACGAACAGTACTTATTCCGAATGGAACACGTTTACGACACAACCTATCAGCGCCACCATAGAAGCTGCCGATGCATGCTCACACACTTCGGCCACATTACATGCCCTCACGGCGTGTGACACTCACAGCGACGCACAATTCGGTTTCGAGTGGCGGAAATATGACGCACCGGATTTGGTTCCGTCGAACACCGTGCTCGCACAACCTCCCGTAGACGGCAAACTGGCTTTCAGCCTGCGCAGCCTAACGCCAAGTACTTACTATAAATACCGCGCTTTTGTGAAATACCAAGAAAAAGAGTATTTCAGCGAATGGATAGGATTCGGGACAGCCGATGCTTTCGTGCTCTTCCCGCCCACCGTGCAAACCATCACCATCACGTCGCCGGACGGTACGTCCGTCACATTGATGGGCTACATCATCAGCGGTTCGGAAGAAATCCTGCAAAAGGGATTTGAATACTGGACAGAGGATATTGCCAGAAGCTACGCCGACAAGCAAACGGTTATCGTGGACGGCGAGAAAATGAAAGCAGAGCTGCATGACTTGAAACCTTACACCACATATAAATACAGGAGTTTCGCTAAAACCGCATCCGGAACGACCTACGGAGAAGAACAAACGTTCACCACCGGTGGGGCAAGCAACATCGCCGCAAGTGAAGCCGGAAAATTCTCCGTGCACCTGACACCCAACCCTGTCAGGGAGAGTGCCACATTGGTCGTCGACCACACGCAAGACGGAACTGTGATTTACCGGATTTATTCTTTAAGAGGCAACCTCATAAAGCATGAAGAAATCGCAGCCCAAAACGGGAAAACCGAAATTCCGGTTTACGCACACGACTATACCCATGGTACTTACTTGATACAAGTAATCTACAAGGATTATAAGGAAACCATAAAAATGCTCGTAAAATAAAAGACATTCGCAACAATAAGAAAGGGAACGACCAAAATGCTGTCGTTCCCTCTTTATTGTTGTGAAATTACCCTCAAATTTCTTCATCTCCTCTTTCAATCAATACTTGTTCCTTTTGCTGTTGCATCCGGCTATATTTACGCCAACGCACGCCGTTAATCAATTCCGACACACCATAAAGCATGAAACTCACTCCCAATAGAATGAACGGGACGGAAGCGGATTCCAACGGATTGAAAAGCACAAATACGCCTAAAGCCGTAATCAATAATGTGAAAAACAGAACATACCAACGGAAAGGTATCAAACGACGCAAGCGAAACATATTCCACAACTGATTGATGCCGGCCACCACCATCAGAAAACCGAAAATATACATCAGATAAGTAATGAACAGCCCCGGGAAAAAACCAAGAAATACTCCAAACAGCAAACTGCCCAACCCCACCATAGGAAATACGGGCTTGACCGGTACTTTATCCGAATAACTGATAATGAAATAATTAATGAGCGAGACTAATCCGGAAATCAGAAACAATCCACCGATTACCTGCACCAACAATCCGGTCATCCTCTCCGGATTGGATACTAACAAAAGGCCGATAAGCAAAGCGCATACGGCACGAAAAATATAACTGTTCACTATCTTCATAAGTGTAAATGTTTAATGTTTATACACAGCTAAGGTACGATATTATCATTGAAAAAACGAAAGAAACCCTGAAAAATCGGCAAAAAAGCCGATTAAACGGATTTATTTTACTTACTTTACCTCTTATTACACGACAATCTTATCTTTTATGACAGAACTTTATCTGGTGAGACACGGACAAACGGAAGAAAATGCAGCCCACATCCTGCAAGGACACATGCCGGGACATTTGTCGCGCGAAGGAATCGCACAAGCACAAGCCCTACGGGATGAATTGAAAAATATCCGTTTCGATGCTTTATTGTGCAGCGACTTGAAACGCTGTATGGACACCGCTATGATACTGAACGAACCGCACGGCCTGCCTCTTGAATCCACACCTCTCCTTCGCGAACGGGATTGGGGGCCGTTTACGGGTATGGATATCCTGAAGGCACGTACAAAGATAGACCACCGGGCCGAACCCGTAGAATCTATGTTTCGCCGGGCGGAAACATTCCTGCTCGATACAGTGTCCCGTTACAAAGATAAACGTGTATTAGCAGTAAGTCACGGACTTTTCTGTCGTGTCATCCAAGCAGCCTGTTCGGGTAAGACCATTCGCGACATTCCACGTATGGACAATGCGGAGGTGCGCCGCCTCATCCTCACACCGCCGTTCTCCTTCTCCTGCCAGCGAGAAGAAACCGGTGCCACGGCCAACTAAAGTTTTATTCGTCTACACTAGAAATAATTCGTGCCCAAAAGGGAATATCCGTTACGTACTTCTTAAAAAGCAGGCCATCTTTCATCCTATACAAAAGCCTTGCTTCTACCCCATCCATAGAATTGTCATACACGTAAGTACGATCCACAAAAGAAGAAACTATACGACAATTAGAAATAGATTTCTGATATCGCGAAATAATCTTAGAGATAGGAACATCATGCCCACCCTCCATAACTCTAGCTGCTATACGGGACGCATTTATCTTAGGCGAACTTGTAGAAATAAAAAAGACACGAACAAAAAAACCGGCATCTTTTGCCCGGCGAATAAAATCAACCTTATCAGGGGCAGACATCACAGTCTCAAAAATCATACTTTTGCGCTCTGCTAAAAGCCTTTCCCGTAAACGTGCAGCGTATAACGCAGCTTTATAAACAGCATCCATGGAATTCCACCCACCGAATCGCTCTTCGGCTATATTGTCCGGGTTGATATAATAACTGTCTTCCATCCATTCATGATGTAAGACCTTCGCGGTAATAGTTGTTTTACCGGAACCATTGGGTCCGGCTACAACAATCAATAGCGGTTTACGTTCTCCCATAACGAGTTTTATATTCAGCCATATACTGACGCGCCATATTTTCCAACTCTGCTTCAAACTTAACATCAGCTTCCCGTGCCCGTTCTACAGCATCCGAACAGGCTTCTCGCATTAACTGAGCAAGCTGGGCATCAGTCGGCTCTTTACCGCTAAAGAAGCTGTAATTCATATCCACCTTTTCCATACCGTCCTTCTTTTAAAACCACATCTATCGAACTTTACGGACAAATATAGTTCATTTTACCCAAGCTACAAAACAAAATCTTTGTTTTTCAATGGCATAATACAAGGATGGAATGTCCTGTCGCCGTTGGATGTCCGGATTCAATTATGAATCCGAACTTTCTGAACGTCCCCCCCGATTCGTACCACATAGATGCCGGACGGCAAACGGAACGTCTGCTCCCCTGCTTCGTAATGACCGGACAGTATCCAGCGGCCATCCCAAGCATAGACGGACAAGACAGACGGAACGGACAAAGACACCCACAAACATCCCTCCCTCACGCCGATTTGGCAATCGACCGGTTTGCTTGCAACTTCAAGCGCGTCGCCCTTTTTCGGCTTCAATATAGATACATCATCTACAAACGCCCCACAAGCTCCTTCCGTTTTGGCCAAGAATATGACTTGAAGGCGTTCCGTGCTCACGGGCAAATCCACTTCCTGTTTCGTCCACGTACCGGTTATTGCATCCAAAACCTGCAAAGGAATCCATTCCTTCGAGGTTTCCTTTTTACAATACACTTCCAACGTAACCTGTCCTCCGCTTCGTGCCTTGTTCTGGTAAAAAAAACGCAATTTGGCATTACCGTCGGGATTGTCCGTCACGAGCGGTGACACCATCACACCTTTCAAACTTCCCAACATAAACCGCTGTACCAACCCCATATAATATGAACCGTCTGCCGCATCGGTTATGTAGTCCCACGAAGCGATTTCCCCTATTCCTCCGGAACTGTCAGCCATCATACATTCCCATTCCGTTGTATAGCCCCATTGGCTCGACACCAACCATGATGAAGCGGAAGAGGAATTCTCAAAACTTTCGTTCCATTCCGTCTTCCATCCCAAAGATGGAACCATGCCGTCTGTAGTAAAACGGAAAGAGACCTGTCCGTCCGCAGTGCGGTTTATATCGGACAGGTCGAAGCCTACGTCACTCCCGTCCCATGCAAACGCCGCCGGAACGGTCTGCCCACCGAACTCCGTTTTACCAGACGAACCGGGGAAAGGGCAACCTGCCGAATTAATCTCACCGTATGAATAAGAAGAAGATGAGGGAACGGACACAGACGAAGAAGCACACACCGGATACATCATTTGCGGTGCCGAAGCGTTTATCGTATTGCCATACGCCCCTTCCTTAATCCGGGGATGCACGTGATACACCATCAGCCCTTCACCGGGCAATGCCGTATCGAACCCGTCACGAACACGGCTCTCCAACAAATAAAAATCCCCCTCGGAACCTGTATCGACCCGGTACACGCCGTCTTTCTCCCAACTGGAAGGATGGAGCGAATAATCTCCTGTATGCGTCAACGTAGTCACGCCTACCCAACCGAAGTCGTATGCTTTCACGTAAGGGTTGAAATGTGCCGGGGTGATACCGTCGTTATTCCAACTGCCTTGCGCCATGACATCCCATACGCCCGTGCCCTCGAAACTACCGCCCGTGGTATAATCGGTATCATAATAGTCCATCGCCCCCAAAGCATGCCCCATTTCGTGGCAGCAAGGTCCGATACGCGATATACCTCCTCCACGGTTTCCCCGTAGCTCCGGCGTACAGGAATAACGGTCTATCTTCATGCCTTGCATGGTGATTTCCGGAAACATGGCCTCATGCGACCAGATAGCGGAGGGAGAAGCCCCGGCTTCTTCACCATATCCGGCAAACACGATATGCACGTTATCCACATAACCGTCTCCGTCGGCATCATAATCCTGCAAGTCGATTTCCCGCACGGCATGTTCCATGGCTTCGAGAAACAAAGCATACGGATTCACGTCCGAACCGCCATAACCGTTCGAGCCATAATAAGCCATAGGATACGCGGCTCTGTAAGGCCCTAATACGTCGCAATGAAACGAAAGCTGCCCGTAGGAAACCTCTCGGAAGTAATCATAGACGCTTCCCTGCGCCCCGTCCACAGCATAACCCGGCTCGTTGAAAAGTGCATCGAAATCCGCCTCGGTCTTAGTGAAGCTTACATCAGCAAATGACATCAGGATTACCAAGGCACGACGTTCTCCAACGACTGCCGCATGCCTTCCTCGTTTTTCAACAGCCCTATTTCTGTACGATAGCCTCTTCTTTTGAGCTTCGTCCACCATAGGACGCAACCCTTTCGGCTGTTGCGCCAAAAAACGACGCAAACTTTCCGGACGTTCGGTATCGGCACACAATTTATAACCAGAACGGACAACATTCCCCATGCTGTCCGCCTTAGCAAAATACCATTCATTTCCCGAAGGTAGTAAGGTATAATTGTCTGTGGTCAAAGCCCATTTGTTGTATTCGTCGCCTTTAAGACGAATTGACACTTCCGTACTGTCCCCAAACTTATAAAGGACTTTATGAGGATAGGCAGGAACTGAATACATCTTTATAGAAAACAAAGAAAACACAGCTAACCAACATCCCCTTCTTCTCTTATTCATTCTACAAATAAAAGCTACTTTTTATATAATATAGAGATTTCCTCTCCATTTGAAGTATTAGTCAATACCATTTTAACGCCTTCACTAACAACGCCTTCAAGATTTGCCTTTCCCGTTTGTTGGGGTCTAAATACAATCAAAGTTCCAGAATATGTATAAGAATAAGGACTTGACGTATTGTCAACAATCGTACCTCCTGCATTTCTTTGTTCTACTTCATAATAAGCTTTTGTTTCATCCGCAAAGCGAATACGCGTTGTTATAGTACCAGACTCATAAATATCTTCATATTCCCAAACTGTTCCCGCATAGGGATGTCCTTCATCATCATCACTACAACTAGAAAAGGACAAAACCGATAATACGGCCACAAACATCCAACTCAAAAATTTTAAAGTCTTCTTCATAACATTTCTTTTTAATTATTAATATGAAATTAAACTGATGCAAAGTTAAGGAGGAAAATGCGTTAAGACATATAGAATTTGTAGACGTAACGGCTACAAACCGTAGACAAAACCGCTACGGTTTGTTACCGGAAACAAAGTCGTCGGTATAGTACTTAAAGAAATCATGAGACAAAACACAAGAAATACGATAGAGCAACAACGTGTCTATGCTCTCCTTACGAAATAGTTTGTACACATTGGTACGGTCGCAATAGAGTTCCTTTGCAAACCATGACACGGAACGTCGCTGGCGGCGCAGTTCCTGTTCGATGAGCTGACCAATGTGTACCATAAAAACAAAAGCGTAAACCATCCAATCCCATGACTCCACCTCGGTACCGCCAAGTAACCACGTCCAGTCATAAGTATGGATGGTTCACGCCCGAACGGACGCGAACCTTCCCCTACTTATTCTCTGGACTGTAATTTTGGCGGTTTCAGGTAGAGAGAATAAGAGCTAAAAGCTCGTTTTCTTAAAAGCTGAATGGAATCACTATTCCACTATTTATATGTTTATCTTTATTGTCGTCTGACTACTTTTGTTCTTACAAAGCCCAAAGTTACGAAGATTCCGGCAAAAGTACAAACAAGTAAAAGAAACACGCCTTCAAGCATGTGCTCACACCGCCTGCAACTCCGAAATCTGCCGGAGTATCCCGACGGCATCTTTCACCGAACGCACTTCCTGAATCACCATCGAACGGCGGCCGTTAGCCTCACGCAGGTTGCTGCGATGGGCATTCATGGCAGCGTATGCGATGCACTGCCCGAAAGCCTTGCTCTCGAAATAAGCACTCTTCTCGTTCTGCACGAAATAAAGCACCATGCGCCCGGCCTTGAGGAATATCTTTTCTGCACCGAGGCACTTGCCGAGACGACGGAGCGTCACTACACGAATCAATTCCTCGCCCTCCTCCGGAATCTCTCCGAAACGGTCTTTCATACGCAAGCGGAATGCCTCCACGTCTTCGTCGCGCTCCAGACCGTCCAATTCGCGATAGAGGAGCATGCGCTCGCTACTGCTGGGTACATAATCGTCGGGAAAAGACATCTGCAAATCGCTCTCCAACGCGCACTCGTCCACAAAGTTCTCACCGCCCAAGTCGTTCCCCTTCCTGATTTCCTCGGCATAGAGGTCGCCGAACTCATCATTCTTCAGTTCCTTCACGGCCTCGGACAAGATTTTCTGATAGGTCTCATACCCCAAATCGGCGATGAAACCGCTCTGCTCGGCCCCCAACAGGTTGCCCGCCCCACGGATGTCCAAGTCCTGCATGGCGATGTGGATACCCGAACCGAGGTCGCTGAAATTCTCGATGGCCTGTAGGCGGCGGCGCGCTTCCGGTGTCAAGGCAGCCAAGGGAGGCGCCAAAAGGTAACAGAAAGCTTTCTTGTTGCTGCGCCCCACGCGGCCTCGCATCTGGTGCAAGTCGCTCAGACCGAAGTTCTGCGCCCCGTTGATGATAATCGTATTGGCATTGGGGATGTCTATACCGCTCTCGATGATGGTGGTGGACACCAACACGTCGTAATCATAATGTACGAAACCGAAGATGATGTTCTCCAGTTCTTCCGGCGGCATCTGCCCGTGCCCCACGCAAACGCGGGCATCCGGCACATGCTTGTGCAACAGAGCCTCCAAATCGTAAAGACTGGAAATACGGTTGTTCACGATGAACACCTGCCCGTTGCGGCTCATCTCGAAATTGACCGCCTCGGCTATCAGCTCCGCACTGAACGTGTGCACCTCGGTCTGCACGGGATAACGGTTGGGCGGCGGGGTCTGTATGACCGACAAATCGCGTGCCCCCATCAGGGAGAACTGCAACGTACGCGGAATCGGCGTGGCGGTAAGCGTCAGCGTGTCCACGTTGACCTTCATCTGCCGCAGCTTTTCTTTGGTAGCCACCCCGAACTTCTGCTCTTCGTCGATAATCAACAGGCCGAGGTCCTTAAACTTCACCGACTTGCCTATCAGTTTGTGCGTCCCCACAATGATATTGATCTTCCCGTCGGCCAAATCCCTCAATATTTCTTTGGTCTTGGCTGCACTACGGGCACGGCTCAGGTAATCCACCCGAACGGGCATCCCTTTCAGACGCGACGAAAAAGTCTGGAAATGCTGATAGGCCAACACGGTGGTAGGCACCAACACCGCCACCTGCTTATTGTCCGCACAAGCCTTGAAGGCAGCGCGGATGGCCACCTCGGTCTTGCCGAATCCCACATCCCCACACACCAGACGGTCCATCGGACGGTCGCGCTCCATGTCGGCCTTTACGGCCTGCGTGGCCTTCAACTGGTCGGGCGTGTCCTCGTAGAGGAAGCTTGCCTCGAGCTCGTGCTGCATGAAACTGTCGGGACTGAAGGCGAAACCTTTCTCCTGACGGCGCAGGGAATACAACTTGATGAGGTCGCGTGCGATATCCTTGATTTTGGTCTTCGTCCGCTCTTTCAGGCGTTCCCATGCCCCCGTGCCCAACTTGTTCAACCGGGGAGGCTCGCCCTCCTTGCCACGGTATTTGCTCACCTTGTGCAGGGAGTGAATGGAGACGAACACCACATCGTCGTTCTGGTAGATAATCTTGATGACTTCCTGCATGGTGTCGCCATTGGGAATGCGCACCAAACCGCCGAACTTTCCGACCCCATGGTCTACGTGGACCACGTAATCGCCGATGTTGAACTCCTGAAGCTCTTTCAACGAAAGAGCCACTTTGCCGCTCCGCGCCTTGTCGCTGCGGAGGTTATACTTATGGAAACGGTCGAAAATCTGATGGTCGGTGAAAAAGCACGCCTTGAGGTCGTCGTCGGCAAACCCGGCATGCAAAGTACGGTTCACGGGAGTAAAACCGATACCCGAAGCCTGTTCCGTGAAAATGGAAGCCAACCGGTCGGCCTGTTTGGCCGAATCGGCCAATATATATAAGGTGTATCCCTTTGCCAGATACTCATGGAAAGTACGGGTCACCAATTCAAAATTCTTATGGAATATAGGTTGTGCCGTCAGGTGGAAACGCACGGTGGCCTGCGGTGTGGCGGACGGCTTGTTCCCCACCTCTACCCTGCGGAAATCGAGCATTCCCTTCATCAAGGCCGACCCGTCGACAAGCATCAGGTCGGCACGAAGTTTCTCGTGCCGCTCCGCCTCTTCCATCTCCGTCCGGGCCTGCTCGTCCATCAGAGCCTGCGCCGAAAAGCCGTCGGCATATACCCGGTCGGCCACATCGCGCAAGAAAAACAAATCCTTCATCACCAAGACGGTCTCCGGAGGCAGGAAGTCCGTGAACGGCACCTTGCCCTGCACGTAACCGGCCAGTTCGGGCACGATGACGATTTCTTCCTGTTTGTCGCGCGAGAGTTGTGTCTGCACCTCAAACGTACGGATGCTGTCCACTTCATCGCCGAAAAAGTCTACCCGGTAAGGCCATTCCGAGGAGAATGAAAAGACATCGAGAATACTGCCACGCACGGCAAACTGCCCCGGTTCGTAGACATAATCCACACGCCGGAAACCGAACGCACGCAAAGTCTCCTCCACGAACGTGATGTCCACCCGCTCGCCGGCATGCAGCCTCAGCGTCTGCTCATCCAGTTTCTGCCGCGACACGACTTTTTCCATCACCGCCTCGGGATAAGTGACCACGAAAAGCGGACGATGCCCTGCCGACAAACGGCTGATAACCTCCGTGCGGAGTATCTCGTTGGCTGCGTCCCGCTGCCCGAACTTCACCGCCCGGCGGAACGAAGAAGGAAAATAGAACACTTCCTGCTCACCCAGAATCTGCGTCAGGTCGTGATAAAAATACCCGGCCTCTTCCGCATCATCCAGCACGAAAACATACGGACAAGCCATCACCTGCGGACAAGCTGCGGCCACACTGCTGAACAGCAAAGGAGCGGCCGACGCGCACAGTCCTTCCGCGAAAATCGTCCGCACGGAACCGTCCTGCAAAGCCTTTGCCAAAGCCTTTACCGACTTATGCCCTGCATAGAGGGCCTGTAAACCTTGTATCTCCATGATTCAATCCGGTGCAAAATTACAAAGAATCACTAAAAAAACACCTCCGCCGGAAGAAATATTTCCACTCTGTTACCTGTATTCGTGATTTATGTCTATATTTGTTTCACGAATACAAACGAAGTCATTCACTTTTAAAGCTGACAGAAATATGCGTTCAGACAGTGTAGTTATCATTCCTACGTACAACGAAAAGGAAAACATAGAAAACATCATCCGGGCCGTATTCGGACTGGAACAACCGTTCGACATGCTGATCATAGACGACGGCTCGCCCGACGGCACGGCGGCCATCGTGAAACGCCTCATGGCGGACGAGTTCAAAGACCGCCTGCATCTCATCGAACGTACGGGGAAATTAGGTCTCGGCACAGCTTACATTGCAGGATTCAAATGGGCTGTGGCGCAGAAATACGACTATATCTTCGAGATGGACGCCGACTTCAGCCACAACCCGAACGACCTTCCGCGACTGTACGCCGCTTGCGCCCAAGAGGGGTACGACGTGGCCATCGGGTCGCGCTACGTGAACGGGGTGAACGTGGTGAACTGGCCCATGGGGCGCATCCTGATGTCCTACTACGCCTCCAAATACGTGCGCATCATCACGGGGCTGAAGATAAACGACACCACGGCCGGCTTTAAATGTTACCGCCGCCGCGTGTTGGAGACCATCGAACTGGACAAGGTGCGCTTCAAAGGATATGCCTTCCAGATAGAAATGAAGTTCACCGCCAAGCAGTGCGGTTTCAAGATAAAGGAAGTACCGGTCATCTTCGTCAACCGAGAGTTGGGCACGAGCAAGATGAGCGGCGGCATCTTCAGCGAAGCCGTGTTCGGGGTCATCCGCCTGCGGCTCGACGGGTGGTTCAGACACTATCCGAAGCCATCTTGAAATCAAGCACTTACGAAAGCAAAAATATTTGCCGCAGATTAACATTTTTTTCTCATGAGATTGAAAAATCATTCGGCTGAGATTGAAAAATCAATCTCAGCCGAACGATTTTCGGTTCTCTACCGAATGTTTTTACCACGTGCCCAAAGGCCGTTTTCAGTCTTCAAACATCCCCTTTGCGTCCACCCCCAAAAGCCCGCAAAGTTGAAGCACCATTTCTTGTGGAAGCCCCATGCGCGGGTCGTCCGTCGCAGGCCAAAGGGATGCCAGGAAGTGAGGCCACTCCTCACGATAAACTCCGGCCATGCGATGATTGTAATCCGAAGTCTGCCGCAAGGAGAAACGTACGTTGGCCATGCGGTCGGCCAACTTGACCATGGGGGCGTACGGTACGGCACGGATGCCCTCATAATATTTCACGCCCGCACGCTCGGCACGTGTACGCCCTTTTTCGTTCGTCAACGCGTACACAATCTCCGCCGCCATGAACGCCTGCGCCTCGTCCAGCCCCAAAGACCGGGCGCGTTTTCGCACGTCGTTGTACGTCAGACGGGCATCCTCTATACTGTCGTGGAACCAGGCCCCGAACATCACGGCCGACACGTCTTCCACCCGCGTGCATACCTCGCCTCCATAACGGGCCACCAGTTCCGCTACACCGTCCAAATGGTAAGAATAAGGCAAGTCTACGCCATAAAATTGGTTGACGGCCGCATGCGCCTCATGCGCGGCATGGCGGATACGTTCCAACAGGTCCGACTGCCGTTCCAGTATTTCAGAAAATAAAGTCTTGTTTTCCATATTCCTTTGATTTTGATTTACAAAGGAAACAAAAATCCATATACCGGACAAGATTCCGCCCGACAAGATGCCACCAATAAGAAGTATTTATTAAATTTGCAGGAGATGCGGAAAAAAACATTGAGGAGACATATGAAGACAGATATATCCCAACCGACATACGACGAACTATTGGACAACATAGGAAAAGCCCTACGTTCAGGCCGTGAATATGCTCTGAAGGCAGTCAATTCCGAAATGGTATCGACGTACTGGAATATAGGACGCCATATTGTAGAATATGAGCAAAAAGGACATGAACGTGCAGAATATGGCACAAACCTGATCGATCGTCTCGCACACGACCTGACTGCCACCTACGGCAAGGGCTTCAGCCGGAGCAATGTCATCTACATGCGTAAATTCTACTTGTGTTTCCCAAAACGTGAGACGCTGTCTCACCAATTAACCTGGAGCCACTATTTTGAAATTCTGAAAGCCGAAGACAGTCTCGCCATCGGCTTTTACGCCCAACAATGCGAAAAAGAACAATGGAGCGTACGCGAACTGAAACGGCAAATGAAAAGCAGTCTTTTCCAAAGATTGGCCTTAAGCCGAGACAAGACAAAAATACTGGAATTGAGTCGTAAAGGCCAGGAAGTGCAAAATCCACAAGACCTCATCAAAGACCCTTTCGTCTTGGAATTCGTAGGACTACCGCAACAGGAAACTTATTTGGAAGGAGAATTAGAACAACGTCTGATCCAAAACTTGGAAGGTTTTCTTCTGGAATTGGGAAAAGGATTTGCTTTCGTAGGAAGGCAATATAGAATCAACATCGGCTCACGGCATTTCTATGTAGATTTGGTGTTCTACCATCGCATACTCAAATGCTTCGTCTTAATCGACCTGAAACGAGGGGAGATAGAACACCATGACATCGGACAAATGAATCTTTATCTCAATTATTTCAAGAAGGAAGAAAGTACGGAGGGAGATCATGAACCAATAGGCATCATATTAGGAGCATACAAAGACAAAGTACTTGTGGAATATGCCATGCAAGGCATGACCAATCAATTATTCGTAAGCAGATATCAACTCTACCTGCCAAACAAAGCCCAGTTACAGAAAGAAGTACTCAAAATTCTTTCTGACCATGAAACGGACAATGAATTGGCATAACTGTCAAGATTCAATAAAAGGTATATTAATATTCATCATAGAAGACATATAAAGAAAACCATTATGAGAACCAGAATACAAAATGCCACCATCGTCAACGAAGGAAAACGCTTCGTAGGTACGGTCACACTGGAAGACGACAAGATTCTGAGTATCGTCCCGTCCGACGATACTATACACACCCTTCCGCCGACCGACCGCGTGATAGATGCCGAAGGGCTATACCTGATACCGGGCGTGATAGACGACCATGTGCATTTCCGCGAACCGGGACTGACCCACAAGGCCGACATCGCCACAGAAAGCCGGGCGGCAGCAGCCGGAGGCGTGACGTCGTACATGGACATGCCGAACGTCGTGCCACAGACCACCACCCTCGAAGCCCTGGACGACAAGTTCCGGTTGGCAGCGGAAAAGAGCCTCGTCAACTATTCTTTCTTCTTCGGGGCCACCCATACGAACACTGACATGCTGGAACAACTGGACCCGCACAAGGTATGTGGCGTCAAACTGTTCATGGGAAGCAGCACGGGCAATATGCTCGTCGACCGCGAAGACGCGCTACGCGCCATATTCAGCCGTTCCCCCCTGCTCATCATGACCCATTGCGAAGACTCGTCCATCATATCGGCCAACCTGAAATCGTTCCGGGAACGGTATGGAGACGACCCGGACGTGAAATACCACCCTGCCATCCGCAACGAAGAAGCTTGTTTCCGTTCTACGGAACTGGCCGTCAAACTGGCACGGAAAACCGGTGCGCGACTCCATGTGGCCCATGTCAGCACCGCACGTGAACTCTCTCTTTTCCGCCGGGATCCGCTGTGGGATGAAACCACGGGACGCATGAAACCTGTCACAGCCGAAGCCTGCATCGCCCATCTGTTTTACACGGATGCCGACTATGCCCGCCTCGGAACACGTATCAAATGTAATCCGGCCATCAAGAGCGGCGCCGACCGGGCGGCTTTGCGACAGGCACTGACCGACGGGCGTATCGACGTGATAGGCACGGACCACGCTCCCCACCTGCCTGTTGAAAAAGAAGGAGGTTGCGTGAAAGCGGCCTCCGGTATGCCCATGGTGCAGTTCTCACTCGTCAGCATGCTCCGCCTGTCCGATGAAGGCGTGCTGCCCGTCGAACGCGTCGTGGACCTGATGTGCCATGCCCCGGCCCGGCTGTTCCAAATCAAAGGCCGAGGTTTCCTCCGCGAAGGCGCACAAGCCGACCTCGTACTGCTCCGTCCGTCCTGCCCGTGGACCTTACGGAGAGAGGACATCTTAAGCCGCTGCGGCTGGAGTCCGTTGGAAGGAGAAAGGTTCAACTGGTCGGTGGAACAGACCTACTGTAACGGGCATTTAGTATATAATCACGGCCATATAGACACGGACGTCTGTGGCCGGCAACTTACTTTCGACCGATGACCCATACATTGACTTATCGCATACACGAAGTGGCTCCCTACATCAACTGGATATACTTTTTCCACGCCTGGGGATTCCCGCCGCGCTTTGCCGCCATCAGCCGCATACACGGCTGCGATGCCTGTCGTGCCGGTTGGTTGGCTGAATTTCCGGAAGAGGAAAGGGCGCGGGCGGCCGAGGCCATGCAGCTATTCAAGGATGCCAACCGCATGTTGGCACAGTTGGACGGAGATTTCCACACCCACGTACGTTTCGGGCTATATCCGGCCTGTTCGGACGGCGACGACCTGCTTCTTACCGACCCCGAACAGGAGGGGCGCACGCTTCGCCTCGCCTTGCTGCGCCAACAACACACCACGAAACCGGACGAACCTTATCTTTGCCTTTCGGATTTCGTACGTCCGCTGTCGCAAGGCATATCCGACACCGTAGGTGTTTTCGCGGCTACGGTAGATGCGGACATGGAACATCTCTACGAAACCGGCGCATACGCCGATGACTTCAAGCACCTGTTGGCCCAAACGCTGTCCGACCGCTTGGCCGAAGCCTCCACGGAAAAAATGCACCAAGAAGTGCGTACGACCTACTGGGGATATGCAAAAGACGAACAGTTGTCCGTCGAAGACTTATTGGTGGAGAAGTTTACCGGCATCCGGCCGGCCGTAGGCTATCCTTCCCTGCCGGACCAGTCTGTCAACTTCGTGCTGTCGGAATGGTTGGGGTTTCCGGAAATCGGTATCCGGCTGACCGAAAACGGTGCCATGGTGCCGCATGCTTCGGTAAGCGGGCTCATTCTGTCCCATCCCTCCGCACGCTACTTCGCCGTAGGAAAAATCGGGGAAGACCAGTTGGAAGACTATGCCCGGCGACGCGGCCTGCCCGTGGAAACGATGCGTAAATTCTTAGCCGCTAACCTTTAACCGTCAAAACAAAAATATGGTATTACGAATACTTCCCGTCTTATTGCTGACGTTGATATTGTCCGATGTCTACCTGTACTTCAAGTTCATGTACGGACGCAGGCACCCTCTTTGGGCCTACTTTCTCTTTTTCCTGCCTAACGCATTGCTGCTGATTGCCGCCCTCATACTGACTTGGACGGAAAATCATACGCCGGAGAACATGACCCAAATGGTCATCTTCTTCAGTCTCTACATGCTCATTGCGCTGCCCAAGATGCTGTTCCTCCTCGTGGATTTGATAGGGAAAGGCATCAGCCTGTTTTTCCCCCATGCCAAAAAGGCATGTACGATGGTAAGTTCCGCCGCGTCTCTCCTTTTGCTCTGTATCATGGGAGCAGGGTTGAGTTTCGGCCCAACCCTCTTGCAAGTCCGCCACACGAACTTCTCTTCGGCTGACCTCCCGCCTGCCTTCGACGGCTACCGCATTGTGCAGTTCAGCGACTTGCACCTCACAAGTTTCAGAAACCGGCCGGAAATGGTGGAGAAGGTCGTGGAACGCATCATGGAACAATGTCCCGACATGATCGTGTTTACCGGTGATTTGGTCAGCACGGAAGCCAACGAATTAGACGGGTTCGACGAGATACTTTCCCGTCTGCACGCACCGGACGGGGTGTATTCCATCTTAGGCAACCACGACTACCTGACATACGCTTATTACCTGTCTCCGGAAGAGCAAGCCGCCCAACGGGAAGAGTTGAAGAAAAGACAACGTGCCATGAACTGGGACCTGCTGCTGAACGAACACCGCATCATACGTCAAGGCCGGGACAGCATCGCGCTCGTCGGCGTAGAGAACGACGGGAAACCGCCCTTTCCCGAACGCGGCGACCTGAAAAAGGCTTTGGCCGGAATCCCCGGGTACGGGCAAGGCAACGACTCGACGCGTATGTTCAAAGTGTTGCTCAGCCACGACCCGACCCATTGGCGGCGCAAGGTATTGCCGCAAACCGACATCCAGCTCACGTTGTCGGGACATACCCACGGCATGCAGTTTATGCTTTTCGGCTGGTCGCCCTCCAAATTCTTCTATCCTGAATGGAAATACATGTACCGCGAAGGCGAGCGCGGATTGTATGTCAGCCTGGGCATCGGTGGGGCACTCATTCCCTTCCGCTTCGGGGCATGGCCCGAAATTAACGTCATAACCTTGCACAATAAATAGGTATTACTTAACTTTGTACATTCAAATTGTCACAGAAAACATGATGTTACTCTATCGAATCTACCAACTCTGTATCGCGCTGCCCATCCTGTTGGTCTGCACCATGTTGACGGCTATCGTCACCATCATCGGGTCGTGGATAGGCAACGCTCATTTCTGGGGATACTATCCCGGGAAAATCTGGTCTATCATCATCTGCCGCGTGCTCTTCATTCCGGTTGTCGTACGCGGTCATGAAAACGTGGACAAGAAAACCTCATACGTATTCGTGGCCAACCATCAGGGGGCATTCGACATCTTTTTGATTTACGGCTTCTTGGGACGCAATTTCAAATGGATGATGAAAAAATCGTTGAGGAAAATCTTCCTGGTCGGAAAAGCATGCGAGAGCGCACGTCACATCTTCGTAGACAAGTCGGGACCGAAAAAGATTCAAGAAACTTATGCCAAAGCCCGTGAAATCCTGAAGGAAGGAACCTCGTTGGTAGTATTTCCCGAAGGTGCCCGCTCGTTCACCGGACACATGGGAGTGTTCAAGAAAGGAGCATTCCAACTGGCGGACGAACTGCAACTGCCCGTAGTCCCCGTAACGATCAACGGCTCGTTCGACATCCTTCCACGTACGAAAGGTTTCGGCTTCGTCAGACGCAGTAAACTGACTCTCACCATCCATCATCCCATCCTACCCAAGGGAAAAGGACCGGAGAATATCAAAGAAACGATGGAGGAAGCATATCAAGCCGTCATGGCAGGTCTCCCGCCCGAACGACAGGGCTTTATAAAAAATGAAGACCAGTAAATCCTTATTCAAACGCATACGGCTCGCCTTTTGGGCGAGCCGTAATTCTATCCGGACAAAAGTTTTATTTTAAAGAATCAGTTCCCGAAAATTCCGGTAACTCTGCTAAAGAATCCTCCGGCAAGACGTCGTCATAACCATACCCCATTTGCGTCATATTCTCCTTGGCCGCCTTGATGTAATTTTTCACATATACATCATTCTTAAAATAAGGGGTGGCCTTGGCCATGATCTCTTCTATTTGAGGGGTCATCACCGGATAAGGATAACTGCTTGTCAGAATCATAAAAACGCCTGCTCCCAAGACATTATCGAAATTGGACGTAATGAAATTGGTAATCAAACGGTCGTTCTGCAATGCCAGACGGTTGGCTTCGTCATTCAAACGCACCATAATGACATCCTCATCCACCCCATCCATAATCATTTGGCTTTCCTTATGCGGTAATTCTGCTATCTGATTGTCCAACCGCGTCTTGCGACGGATAAAACTATATAAGGTATCGTTCAGAGCACTTCCTGTCACGTATTGACGTGCCGTACTGATATGTATGGACAGTTCTTCCGGCCCCAGGACAAACGGCATCAGGCATTCATCATCTATAAAAAGGCTCACCATCATGACGGAATCCAGTGCACCGATAAAATTAAACTTCCCATGCACCACGTCGCTGGAGTCAATATCCACCAGATCATCATCCTTATAGGCTTTCAAATACAGTTTTTTCCCATCCATGGTCTGTATCGTAGAGTTTCCTTCCACCATGTATTCTGTCTGGTGGCAAGAAGCCAACACCATAAGGCTCACCAATATCCATAAAAAATTTTTCATTCTTCTTATATTATTCCGGACTTATAGGGGTACAAAGATAAGCGCTTATCACCAGAGGATAAAGCGTTTTATCACTATTTAAGCTTGTCTTTTCCGTTTTAAAACTTATTGTTGTTTTTTCGTGACTTTTCCTTCTCCAATTCGGCCGGAATACGAAAAGCGGTGTACAATTCCAGCACGCAAGCGACTGCCAGGCATACCACCCATTCCTGTCCGCGGGCAAAACCGAAATCAAAAATACGCATAGCCATAAAAAAGGCTGTACAAACCAACAAAAGCGCACCGATGACTTGTTGTCCCCGCAACCGGCGGATAACGAAATTATCCCCTTCGTACCCGGCACGCAACTGCATCGCAGCAAAAGCGCAAGCCCCCACCGTATAAAGATAAAAAGCATAAAGCCAACCGGTAAAAAAAGTGGCTGCCCCAATCAACAACAGCACAGCTCCGGTTATGAATACTATATTTTGAATCTTATTCAGCCTCTTCATCCGTAGTTTTTTCTTGTATGACAAAAATATCTTCGTCGTCTGTCTTCATGTAATATCGCTCACGTGCAATCTCGATTAACACGTCGGGGTCGGTGTTCATTTCCTCCAAATAACGCGTGTCATGCTCGTACATCTCCGTGTACTTCCGGATTTCAGAGCGCAATTCAGCCAACTCAGCCTTATGACGATAGCGGCTCCACAAACTGTTTTCGTCTACCACTCCCATCAACAAGACGAAAAGCCCGATGACAAAACCATATTTATGCCGGCGAAAGACATTCCAGAAAGTATGAAGCTTACCCATAACTTGACTTGTTTATAGGGGCAAAGATACGACAAAATCAACGAAAACGGAGGCTGCACCCGTTTTTTTTGCTAAATTTGCTTTGCGAATAACTAATTCATCAATCCATCATGGGAGAATACATCGTATCGGCACGAAAATACCGCCCCTCGGCATTCGATGCCGTGGTGGGGCAGGAGGCGCTCACCACGACTCTGAAAAACGCCATTGCAGCCGGTAAACTGGCACATGCTTACCTGTTCTGCGGACCACGCGGAGTGGGAAAAACGACTTGTGCCCGCATTTTTGCCAAAACCATCAACTGCCTGCACCCGTCCGACAACGGGGAGGCTTGCGATGAATGCGAATCATGCAAGGCTTTCAACGAACAGCGTTCGCTCAACATTCATGAACTGGACGCAGCCTCAAACAACTCGGTGGAGGAAATACGTGCCTTAATAGAAAAGGTGCGCATACCGCCGCAGGTGGGACGCTATAAGGTGTTCATCATCGACGAGGTGCACATGTTGTCCACGGCTGCATTCAATGCTTTCCTCAAGACGCTGGAAGAGCCGCCTTCGTATGTCATTTTTATCCTGGCCACTACGGAAAAGCATAAAATCCTGCCTACCATATTGAGCCGTTGCCAAGTGTACGATTTCAACCGCATGAGCGTACAGACCATCGTCAACCACCTGAAGTTCGTGGCAGAAAAAGAGGGATATGCATACGAGCCGGAGGCACTGAACATCATTGCCCAAAAGGCAGACGGCGGCATGCGTGACGCACTTTCCATTTTCGACCAGACGGTAAGCTTCACGGGAGGAAACCTGACGTATAAAAAGGTTATAGAAAACCTGAACGTGTTGGACTATGAATACTACTTCCGCCTGACGGACCATTTCCTGAAAAACGAGGCAGCGCAGTGCATGCTGGTCTTCAACGAGATTTTAGAGAAAGGTTTTGAAGGCAGCCATTTCATTACCGGATTGGCCGCACACCTGCGCGACCTGTTGGTCAGCCGCGACACAATGACCCTCCCGTTACTGGAAGTAAGCGACAGCATCAGGGCACGTTATCAGGAACAGTCGCAACGGTGCACGCCCAAATTCCTATACCGTGCCATCAAGTTGTGCAGCGACTGCGACTTGAATTACCGGGCCAGTAAGAACAAACGGCTGTTGGTGGAAATCACCTTGATACAACTGTCTCAACTGACCTTGGAAGATGACAGCGTCGGCTCGGGGCGTAGCCCTGAGAAGACATTAAAACCCCTATTCGACCAACCTGCCGGGACGGTACAACAGACTGCCGCTCCGGTCAATCCGCAGAAGCCTCAGGCTCCCGTGGAAAAGGTTGCCTCCGCCGTTCAGGACAGAACGGCACCGTATGAAACGCGCAAATCCCCGCTTCCGGACACTGAAACCACGGAACGCAGGCTTCCCAAAGTCAAACTCGGCTCTTTCGGCCCATCCATCAGCCGACTTAAACAAGGAATAGGAAATCCGGCCGAGACTTCCCAACCGGCTGCAACTCCGGCTACGACAACCGTAGCCTCACAGACACCGAAAGAAGAAGAAAATTATCCTGTCACGGAAGATAACATCCGTTTCTGTTGGCATGAGTTCATCAACCTCCTGCCACAAGAAGAAACCGCCATCGCACAACGGATGAAAGTCATCCAGCCCAAGCTACAGAAAGATGCCACGTTTGAAGTATTGGTGGACAACGATCAGGTGAAATTCTACATGGAACAAATCGCCCGGCGTATAGAAACCCACATGCGCAAGCAGCTCCATAACCGCAACATCACCATGACCGTACGTGTGGCTGAACCGTCAGAGGTCACCCGCATCACCAGCAAACCCCAACAATACCAGGCGATGAGCAAACGGAATCCGGCCTTGCAAAAACTAAAAGAAACGTTCGGACTGGAGTTGGCCTAAGCCTGAAAACAAAGAGGGACACCGTTGCAAAAACGTGTCCCTTCTGTCATATCGTATATCCCGACTGCCTACCGGCCTTGTGCCGTAATGACCTCATTCAAGACATCCGTGTTTCTGGAAAAACTATCGGACGGCCTTATTTCAAGCTAAAACAATAAGCCCATTTCACACCAAAATGCTGATCAAAACCCAATAGTTTGTGGTCGCCGAAATGAGTGCGGAACACGTCTTCATTAAACAATGGCTGTAAGTCCTTGGAATAGAAGAACGAGACTTCAAAATGCCGCCCGTTTATGCCCATTTCGCCAAAAGCCGAAGTATTGGTCACATGCAACAAGTCATCAGGAAACTTCTCATTACTACTGTTATTGGCGTTGCTCAGGCCATAATTGAAGTTATAGGAAGCACCGCCTGCCAAGTAACATTTTATCTCATCACTGCCAAACAGGTTTATTTTCAACCGTGCCTGCAAAGGAGTCTGCCAATAACTCAGCTCATAGGCTTCGCTATCGTCCAAATGGCCGCCTTTATGATAATACGCCCCCAACGAGACGGTAAAATTCACAGGAAAGTCCCAACTTCCCAACGTAAAGTCCACCCGGGGGCCACCATAGAAGACACCGCCGTTTCCGCCTCCCAAGTCAAAGGCACTGAGTCCCATTCTGACAAACTCATCGTAATCTTTACCGAAGAGACGGTTATGCCGGTCCAACCTCTTTTGTACCTCGGCACGCCGAATCGGATTCAGGTTTCCATAAACATCTATATAACGTCGGCAATCATCCCGGCCAGAAAAATGATATTTTTTATTCTCCATACACTCATGGTAAAGCACGTCTTCATCCAAACGGGTATAAAGCCGCCCGGTTTCTGTCCCGAACGAACCAAGCGCGACTGCCTTTTCCAGTGTTTTCCGGGCTGCATAATACCTCTTTTCCCCTATTTGTTCCTGCGCGTCCTTTAACAGGCCGTCCTGTAGCAGGCAAACCATGGCAGCCTTTGCCTCCTCCGCATGCAAGACATGCCCTTTCAAATATCCTTCGTATCCCTCCAACGTGTTCAGAGCCTTAACCTGTGCCCAAATCCTTTCCTCTTCCAGATTCACCAACGCCATATTGGCATCCGCCTCATACAACTTCCACTTTGATGTTTCCAAATAAGACCGGTAAGCCTCTTCCGTCCCTATGGAACAGGCTTTGGTGTACGCTTCCTTGTCGTCAATCTTTTCCAGCATATCACGCGCGTCACCAGCATTTTTATTATCCGTATATTGTGCCAAATAACGTTCATACTTGCCGCGTTCCCAAGAATCCTTAATGCTGTTCCAATATTGTCCGGCTTCCTTTTCCTTGGCCAATGCGGCCTTCCCGGCCTTGCAACGTGCCAATCCGTCAGACACGTTCGGGTCGCGCGGATTCAGCCCTTTCAATTTCAAAAAAGCACTCTCTGCCGCGTCGTAACGCCCGCCCCGGAGCGCGTTCCGCGCCGTAGACAGATAAGAACTGCAACTGTTGGCCTTGGCAATCTTCTGTCTGGCCTGGCTTGCTAATGATTTGTCCACCACTGCCGCCGCTTCCCATTGTGTAACGGCTTCCTCGTAATCTCCCCTGTTAAAAGCCGATTGCCCACGCGACATCCTGTCTTGGGCCATGACAGTTGCCACGCAAAGGCATAAGCCTATACATGCTGTAAATATCCTTTTCATCATTCTGCTTGATTTAATATTTTCTCCTACCTTTTTGCTGGCGTTCCCTCATCCTTTGATACCTTTGGGCGGCCTCGTCTTCGGGAAAAATCTCCAGCATCCTGTCTAAACGTTGCCCGCTATCGTCATTGAACCTGTTCCGATCCGCTTTCAAGATTGTCCGCAACTCATCCAACAACATGCCGAACTCCGCACGCATCACCGATTGGACGTAAGCCTCTTTGCCGTTCACTTCTTCCGCGCGTCCGCTGTCGATTTGCAACGCCTTGCGGTATTCGGCCACCGCCCGCCCGTAATCCTTTTCAGCCAACCAACGGTCACCTACGGCCATCTGCTCATCAAACTTCGTATCCATCCGAGCCATATCGAAATAACGCACCCCTAAAACGACCGCCAACACTACGGCCGCCATTCCAAGAACCACCTTAATCCGATGCCTCATCCGTTTACGGAAACGTTCCGCACGCTCCCGGCGCGCACGTTCTTCAGCCTCGATGCGCCGACGTTTTTCACGTTCTTTCGCCTCGCGCTCCTCCGCCCTTCGCCTCTCGTCCTCCTTTTTCCGGATATCCAAATCTATTTGGCGGCAAAGTTCCTCCAACCGTAAATATGTGCTTCTCGTTCTCAGACTCTGGCGGAATTCCCCCATCTTCCCGTTCTTCACATACTTGTCCGCCAATCCGGCAAACCGTTGTATCTCACCAGCCAATATTGCGTCCTTCGCACTTATCTGATTGGCAAAAAGCATCAGTGAGCGAAGGTTTGCGGATGGATTATCTCTCCTCACTTCGGCGACATAGAACAAAACGCAAAGGAAATCGAACACGGCCTTTTCATATCCACGAACTTTTGTCCAAAGCCCATTGGCCAAAACATCCCATCTGGCCGCATCCTCCTCTGTTATTCTTCTGGCGTTGCCGCCACCGGAAGGCCGTGCCCTTTCATCCCTGGCTATTTCCAACAAATCGGAAGCAAGTTTCAATCTTCTGGCCACCGCTTCAAAATCCCCATTGCCGTAAAGGGTTTCGCACAAGGACAAGAAGAGGTTCAGTGCCCCCGAAAGCTTAGGGTCTTTGTTAGCTATTCCCCTTGCAAAAGGTTTGAGCTGCATGATACGCTCGTCCAACTCTTTTTTCTTGAACGAACCACCAAAAGCCATCTGTTCCACTTCTGAAAAATAGCCATCTTGTTCAGCGAATTGAGGGTCAGAGATGTACTTACGTACCTCCAACCTGCTTTTTTCCCACGCCTTGACCTTATTCTCAAATACAAGGGATGCCATCTTCCATCAACCTTTTGCTATACCTTTGGTATTGATTTCAAAGTCAGCGGAACGGCCTTGTATCTCGGCGTGGACCTTGATGATACCGTCCTTGCCTCGTTCCACCACATATTTTAACGGCGTGCCTTTCGGCACAGGCCGCCCCCACTCAATGTCTCCCTCTTGCAGAAGCTGCGCCATGTAAAGTTCACATACATCCTCGTTTACGCGGCTCTCATAAAAGGCTATATGGACACTCGTCTGTCCGTCCGCCCGGGTACAAAACTCGTCGAAAGACTTATTCACACACAAGTCATCGTTCATCAGTATCAAATTACAAACCATCTCCTTGCCACCCACGTATGCCGCTACGCCGTAAGAAGCCGACCCTTTGTCATTTCCCAACTGGATGCCGACTTCCGTGTACCCTTTTTCTTCTTGTGCAGCGTACAGCGCCGCGCCTTTTGCCACAGCCAAATCCGGTTCAAAGACTCGGGGGGTAACGCCGAATTTCTTTTCTACAAAGCTCTTCACCATAGGCATGCGCGAAGAACCGCCCACAAGCAACACGTCGTCAATCTTAGGATTACCGGCCATCTCCATTGCCACGTCTATGATTTGGTCGGTCATGCCCATCAGTTCCGCTGTCAGATCCTCAAATTCCTCACGGGTGATTTCAGTGTTATGCACGCCCTTGTAATTATAGCGCAGGGTTGTCTTCTCCTTGGTCGTCAATATCTTTTTTGCGTCCTCGGCCCCAATCACAAGAGATCCATAAGTAGCCATGTCGTTTGCCTTCAAGTCATTGCAGGTCACATTAAAATTTTCCTTCTGCAACACATAATCCGCCAGTTTCTCATCCCAATCCACCCCTCCTAACTGGTGGTTCCCGTTCGTGGCCAACGTATCCATCACGCCGTTCCGTATTTTCATGATGCTCACGTCGAATGTGCCGCCCCCCAAGTCATACACCAGGATCGTACGGTTCTGCTTATTCTTGATGCCAAAGGAAAGAGCGGCAGCCGTCGGCTCATTAATCAGCGAGATCACCTCAAGTCCGGCGCGTTTCCCGGCTTCCATCGTACGGGTGCGTTCCGCATTGCCAAAATAGGCCGGCACCGTGATGACCACTTTGTTGATAGGATCTTTGCCCTCTTCGTCCTGTCGTTTTTGGTTGGCATCGCCTACCAGCTTCTTGAGAATCTCGGCGGAAACGTCTATCGGGTTGATGTTTATGTTACCTATTCTACGCCGGTAGTCATCATTAGACATCTCACGCTTGATAAACGAGACCGTACGTTCGGGATCATTGGCCATGTTAGCCTTGGCGGCAGTTCCCACATAAGGCGTACCGTCTTCGTCATAAGCCACGACAGAAGGTGTGGTCAGTTGTCCTTCCATGTTCGTGACAACGGTCACCGAATCATCCTCGTCAATGATAGCAATACAAGAATTGGTCGTCCCTAAATCTATTCCATAAAACTCTTCCATGATATGTGTTTTTTATATTTCTTTTTTGATATATTTAAAGCATTCCACTTGTTCGCGGCGGAATATCATGCGGTATTCTTTCAACGGATGCTCCTCGCCGTTGGCCTTGGCTTTCAAAACATAAGGCAATGTCCATACGTAACCAGGATTTATCGTACGACGCACTTTCTTGTCAAGCGCGGGGTCGTCCGTGGGATAGTCGAAAGCTTGTTGGGTATGCGGGTCGAAACGCATGTCCCCTTCGTTGCGGCGGAACACGTCTACCGAGAAGTCCCGCAGAATAAAATCGATGCTGTCTGTCAGTTGCTTGAATTGTTTCAGCAAATAAGCGGCGGAAGCCTCGGCCCCGGCAGGATTCTCGTCCACCACCTTGCGCATCATGTCGCCCAGATGAATGAACTGTTTCAAGAACGGCGCGGTGGCCTTTAAGCGCGAATCTTCCTGAAATCCCTGTAAATCGGCCTCTTTCCGCATCAACTTATCTTCCACCTTGTCAAGGACGTGCACCAAATCACGATTCTCCTGGTCAATCTTGGCCGACAATTTCTCCAACACTAAATTCATCCCCTCGCGTATTTCTTTTTTCAAGTCCTCCATGCCCTGGACCGGAATCGTATTGTCCCCCTTGTGCAAATCCGCCAGTTTTTGTTCTTCTTCGCGTACAGCCACAAGGATCGCGCCGCGTCTTTTGGTCATTTCATCCAGTTCGATCCGCAAAGCCGCCAGTTCTTCTTTCTTGGTTTCTGACGCGCGCACGGTTTCTGCCAGCTCTTCTTTGGCTTCCTTCAAGCGTGCCAGTTCTTCCTCCCTCACGGGCGGGCACGGCACACCGGAAGCCGACAACCATTCCGCCGTCCAACATCCTTTTTCTTGTAAATTTGCTTGCAGAGCCTTTAACAAGGCGGTCTTTTCGTCATCGGACATCTTGTTCACGTCCGTTTTACCGCCAAACGATATTCTCATAAACTCAAACCATCCAACCGACTCCCCAAGTTGGCATTCGTCACACATTCAAATCCGGCCATACGCGAAAAGCGTGGGTGCCTGTTTCTTGCTTACCCCACGACTCAGGCCTTCGCATTGCCCATTCCAAAAGGATAAGCAACGCAGTTAGCCCACGCCAGTACATATATATTACTTCCCTCTACCCACGGCAGAGTGAGATATAAACGTACCACGCAGACGCCCTCGTTGCATTATCTTCTTTTGGAATTTCAAAGTTGCGAAGTTTGAGCCGTAGAAGATAAACGCTGAAAAACGTCTTCTCTATATATAGCCGTCCCACCAACCCATCGGGCTAACTGAGACGGCACAAAGATATACATTTTTTATGTATAATTAAACCCTGAATCTGTTTTTAACACTATTTATTTTCAGGGTTCCTCCGTCCGCTTATTTCAAATCATGATTCATCATGCGGAACTCCGCCATCTGCTCGAACTTCGTACCCTTGCGGCCGTAGTTGGCATACGGATAGATGGAAATCCCCCCACGCGGAGTAAAGATACCGGTGACTTCGATGTATTTCGGATCCATCAGACGAATGAGGTCCTTCATGATTTTGTTCACGCAATCTTCATGGAAGTCGCCATGGTTGCGGAAGCTGAACAAATATAGTTTCAGACTCTTGCTTTCCACCATGCGGCGGTCGGGAATATAACTGATACGGATTTCGGCAAAATCGGGTTGCCCCGTAATGGGACACAAACTCGTGAATTCCGGACAGTTGAAACGTACCCAATAATCATTGTCGGGATGCTTGTTTTCAAAAGCTTCCAGCACCTCAGGAGCATAATCCTGGCGATACTCCGTCTTTTTACCCAACGACTGCAATCCTTCTTTTTCTCTTTCGCTGCTCATGGTTCTATATTTTCCTCTACATGTGACTTACATTCTTTCTCTGCCAAATACTTATGCAGGCCCTCATTCCGCAATTTACAGGCCGGACAATGGCCGCAACCGTCGCCCTGCACACCGTTGTAGCAGGTCAGCGTGTCGTGGCGCACCAAGTCGAGCACGCCCAGTTCGTCGGCCAAAGCCCACGTCTGGCATTTGTCGATCCACATCAACGGCGTATGCAAGACGAATTGCTCGTCCATGGCCAGGTTCAAGGTCACATTCAGACTTTTGATAAACGCGTCCCGACAATCGGGATAACCGCTGAAGTCCGTCTGCGACACCCCGGTCACAATATGGTTGATGCCCCGTTCACGGGCATACACGGCAGCAATGCTGATGAAGAACAAGTTACGCCCGGGAACAAACGTATTCGGACAATGCCCCTCGGGCTTCTCCTCATCCATCTGCATGGTGGCGTCGGTCAACGAGTTCCTCCCCAACGAACCGACGAAAGAAACATCCATACAGTCCCAGTCCACATCGACCCGTGAAGCTATGGCCTTGGCCAACTCTACTTCCTTCACATGCTTCTGCCCGTACACAAAACTCAAGGCCACGACTTTCTTAAAATGCTTTTTGGCCCAAAACAAACAGGTGGTGGAATCCTGACCGCCACTGAACACCACCAAGGCGGTTTCCTTATTCATGGTCATAATTGAGACACCTTTAATATATTATAAGAAATATTTTTGTCATACACGTCTACGCCTTCCACACGTTTCACCCAGCGAACCACACGAATCGTGACGGGAAGTATGACGACCTCATAAAGCGTCTTCAGCAAAATCTGCCAGAACATCATGAGCAACAGATTATCCCAAGGCACAAGGCCGCCCAAAGCTATCGGAAAGAAGATCAGGGAATCGGCTGTTTCTCCTGCCACAGAAGACAAGACGGCGCGCAACGAAAAGCGACGCCCGCCGGAAGCCACCTTCATCACGCTCATCACATAGGCATTGAGGAAAGAGCCGGAAAGGAAAGCCAAGAACGAAGCTGCCGCCACACGGGGAGCCAGACCGAACAGATTGTGAAAGCCTTCCTCGTTGTTCCAATACGGCGCACCGGGAATAAGGTCGGCCACATAACCGAAGAAGACAAACAGGAAGTTCATCAGGAAACCCGTCCATATCAAGAATTTGGCTTTGTTGAACCCCCAAACCTCGACGATACAGTCGTTCACGATATAAGAAATGGGAAAGACCAAAATCCCGGCTGTAATATTAAACGGACCGAACATGATTTGCTTCGTGGCCAAAAGATTGGCCGAAATGAGACACACACAAAACAGTATCCCCATCAACATGAAGGATACACTGACTGTTTTTTCTTTCATATAATCTTGTTTTTTAAGAGGTTACCAAGCACTCATCGCGCATTCCTTACGGAAACGCGGGGACAAAGATACGATAAAGACGGGAGACAGCAAAAAGATTGCATAAAAAAAGTTTTTCCCTGCACGGGAGCGAAAAGATTTCGTACCTTTACATTCAAATATCAATGATAAAATTATGAAAATGAAAAAACAAATCATGTGCCTGTCACTGGCAGCATGTTGCGGTGTGGCTTTCGCACAAACGGATTACAAGGTGACATTCACCACAGACCGGACCGACATCACTACAATCTATCTTTGCTCGGAAGAGGACGGCACCGTATTGGACAGTGCTTCGTGCCACAACGGCAAAGCCGTGATGGACGGACAGACCAGATTGCCCCAAATAGCCGTCGTTGCCCAAGACAAAAAGTCCAAAAGCCCAATCTCTTCGTTCATACTGGACAGCACGCCCACTACAATAAACCAGACGAAAACGGGAATTGAAGTGAAAGGTTCGCCTCTCAACCAAAAATATGCAGAGGTAAAAAAGAGCGTAAATGTCCACAATGAAAAAATGAGGGCTCTACAGGAAGAAGCAAAAGCCATCGCACAAAAAAACAACGGCAAAATACCAGATGAACAGTTGAAACGCCTGCAAGACGAGTTCGACAAAGCCCTGCACAGTCAGACCGAAGCCATTCGGACAGCCCTTCAGGAAAATAAGGATAACCTGATTCCGGCTTCCATGATTGCATTCTACAGCGAGAATATCGGCATGGACAAAGTTGAAGAATACCTGAAAGAATATGCTTATAAAGACAACGGCATACTGAAGAACGTAAACAATTACATTCAAGCTTTGAAGCGTAAGGCTGTAGGGGCCATGTTCACGGATTTCACGATGAACGACATGCAGGGCACACCCAGAAAACTATCCGACTACGTAGGTAAAGGAAACTATGTCTTGGTAGACTTTTGGGCCAGTTGGTGCGGCCCTTGCCGTGCGGAAATGCCGAACGTAAAGAAAGCCTACGAACAATTCCACCCGAAAGGGTTTGAAATCGTAGGCATCTCGTTCGACGCACAAAAGGACGCATGGCAAAAGGCGACTACCCAATTAGGCATCACATGGCCTCAAATGTCGGATCTGAAAGCCTGGAACTGCGAAGCCGGTGCCATTTACGGTATACGGAGCATCCCGGCCACCATACTTTTCGGTCCTGACGGTAAAATCGTGGCTACGGACCTGCGCGGAGAAGAACTCCAGAAAAAGTTGGAAGAAATTTACCCGTAACCCACGGACAGAACGGTTCTCCGTTCCCATTCACAAAAGATGGCATCTCCGGATATCCCGAAGATGCCATCTTTCGCTTTATTATCTTACTAAATTCAAAACTGCGCGCCCACTTAGAAACTGAAATCTATTCCCAGACCAAAAACCTTATTGGTACGGGTGAAAGAGTCGCTGCCCTTCAACATGCCGGAAGCTACCAAAGCGTCGGCCGTAGCCTGTCCGGCCGCCGTGGCCACCGTCGCGCTGATGCCGTTGTAATCGTTCGTAGCGCGGTTGTAGTCTTTATAGAAAGTATGGAAATAAGCCACATTCACCTTGATACGTTTCGTAGCCTGTATCCCCAAGCCCACACCCAAGGAGTTGGAGCTTACGTTGAAACTCATATCTTTCATGTACTCGTCCGTCAGGCCGAAATAGGTGTTCTGCCATCCGGCACTGGCCTGCACACGGTCGGTGATGTCGTATTCCACACCGGCCAGAAATTCCCTCGAACCGCTCTTTAGCAATTTTTGCGAACCACCTTCCTGCGAAGCTTGTTTGTCGAAGTAATGATGATACCCCGCCATGATACGCAACGAAGGGAGGATTTCGTATTGCGCGCCAAGGGTCAACAGTGCCGGGATGTCTTCTTTCACAGTCCGTCCGTCGCGGAACTTATCCAACATGGCCAAGCGTTCAGCCGACTCACTGTTGGCCGCACGGTTGTCCAAACGGATTTTCGTCTTAAACTCATACTTGGCTCCGAAGTTGAACTTGCCTATTTTATAGTCCAAGCCGATAATGGGCGTAAAGCCCCACCCCGTCTGGTCGCAGTTGAGTGTCACGTCTTCCGTAGCTACAGCCAAAGTACCCATTTGCTTGGCAGCCGCACCGGCCTTTTGGGCCAATTCGGCATACTGTTGCGCCAAATCCTGATTTCCGGCAGCGGCAGCCTGTTCGGCAGCAGCCGTCAACTGTCCGGCCTGCTCTAAATAAGAAGCCATTTGTCCGGCAAACAAAGCCGAAGCCCCCACCATCTCTCCGCCTACAGGATTGTTCACCGAGATATTTTTCACATAACCGTAGTAGTTCGTGGTGGCATACACCAAACGTCCGCCGACAAAAGCCGACAGATTGTCGGTGATTTTATAGGCCGCACCGATTTGGAAACCGTAATAATACTGGCGGCCGCGCATATAGCTGTCGAGAGAATAGCTGTTGATGCCCATCTCGCTCCCCAACAACGGCAGCAACGCCGCCTGGCTCTCGAACGAGCCTAAACCATCTTCAAAAGCGCACTTTCCGCCCCCGCCGCCAATGGCGAAGTTGAAAGAATACGACCAACGGCCACGATTGTAAGCCGCCTGTAAAGAAGGAACAACCGGAGCTTTGGCATCTCCTTTAAACAGTTTGGAAGATTCTCCACGATTGCCTGCACCGTATGCGAAGGGACCAAACACAGAGGTAATCTCACGCGTCTGGTAAGCACTCTGGAAATTCAGGGACAAGTGCAACCCGTCCGGCAAAAAAGCCACACCCGCCGGGTTACTGTACACTCCGTCGATACCGATGGCACCATCTCTCGCGGGATTACGCAGGAATGCCACATTTTGATTTGTGTTCGTAAGCAACCCTCCGGAAAAAGTTAAACTTGAAACCATCAAGCCAAAGGAAGCTACAAGAGTTTTTTTCTTCATTTCTATGAATTTTGCTAAAAATCAGGTGCAAAATTAACAATTAAAACTTATATTCACAAAGAATTCCTCATTTTATTCTATTTTCAATCGTTACACATACAACAAAACACCTCATTCCAAAGTACACGTCTCACGACATCTCCTCTCCATTAAACATCCGCGCAAAAATCCTTCTTTGCTTTTCTGAAAAACATACACTTATACACCTGAAATCAATCTCAGGAGAATGAAAAATCAATCGACTGAGAACGAAAAACGAATCTCAGCCAAACGATTTTTCATTCTCCTGAGATTGATTTTCCATTCTACTGAGATACCTCCAGCACTCTCTTGAAATTCACACCAAACACCTGTATATCAACAAAATGAGACTCATTTAAGCTAACTTTTTTTCTACCATTTTCGCTCTACCCTTCCCCATTCCGTTTTTTATACTTATATTTGTTGTCGCCTTTCGCCTTGCTTGTTTTGATAAGAATTAAACCTACTTAAAAATGACGGATATGAAAAAAACGCTTTTTTTGTGGCTGGCATTGGGAGCCACCACAACCGCTTTCGCCCAATCCCCCGATGGCATCACCGGAGCCTCGGCCGTACAAACGGGACAGACGAAAAATAAGGGAGAATCTATCATCTATAAGGGGAACACCCTACATACGACTGGAAAGATGGTAAAAACAGGACGCAAGGCACCGGACTTCCACCTGACACAGTCTGACCTGCAAGACGTAAAACTCTCAGACTTCAAAGGTAAGAAAGTCATTCTGAACGTATTCCCCTGTTTAGACACCCCCACTTGCGCCGTTTCCGTACGTGAATTCAACGAAAAGGCCTCAGGACTGGAAAACACGGCCGTGCTCTGCATATCCATGGATTTGCCCTTCGCACAATCACGGTTCTGTACCACCGAAGGGCTTACCCGCGTCATACCGCTTTCGGCCTTCCGAAGCCAGGATTTTACTCAAAACTACGGTTTACAGATTGCAGACGGCCCCATGAAAGGCTTGTTGGCTCGCGCCGTGATCGTGGTGGACGAAAAAGGAATCGTGCGGCACACCCAACTGGTCAAAGAGATTTCACAGGAACCGGACTATGAAGCGGCATTGGAAAGCGCCGCAACGGCAACTACGGAGTGAAGACGCAGACGCATACCCGCCTTCTGCCGCAAACTCCAAAAGGAAAAGGCTTATGAAGCAGATTTTATCCGCTGTCATCCCTCTTTCGACGGAAGTTTTTTCGTATCTTTGCCGCTTTAAGAATAATCACAAAAAACAAACGATATATGTTCGACAATTTGAGTGAAAGACTGGAACGGTCTTTCAAAATCCTGAAAGGTGAAGGCAAAATCACCGAAATCAACGTGGCTGAAACCTTGAAAGACGTGCGCCGCGCATTGCTCGATGCCGACGTGAACTACAAGGTGGCCAAGACTTTTACCGACACGGTAAAGCAAAAGGCATTGGGGCAGAACGTGCTGACAGCCGTGAAACCCAGCCAGTTGATGGTGAAAATCGTACACGACGAACTGGCAACCCTGATGGGAGGCGAAACGGCCGAGCTGAACCTGCAAGGCCATCCGTCCGTCATCCTGATGGCGGGATTGAACGGTGCAGGTAAAACGACCTTGTCAGGAAAACTGGCCCTGATGCTGAAAACAAAGAAACGTAAGAATCCTTTGCTGGCGGCTTGCGACATCTATCGTCCGGCGGCCATCGAACAGTTGAAAGTGCTGGGCGAACAAATCGGTATCCCCGTATATAGTGAACCGGACAACAAGGATGCCGTGCAGATTGCACAGAACGCCGTGAAAGAAGCCAAGGCCAAAGGCTACGACGTGGTCATCGTCGATACGGCCGGACGTCTGGCGGTGGACGAACAGATGATGCAGGAAATCGCTGCCATCAAACAGGGCATCAACCCCGACGAGACGCTCTTCGTGGTAGATGCCATGACCGGACAGGATGCCGTGAACACGGCCAAGGAATTCAACGACCGTCTGGACTTCGACGGCGTGGTGCTCACCAAATTGGACGGCGACACCCGGGGCGGTGCGGCCTTGTCTATCCGTACGGTGGTGAACAAGCCCATCAAATTCGTCGGCACGGGAGAGAAAATGGAAGCCATCGACCAGTTCCATCCTTCGCGTATGGCCGACCGTATCCTGGGCATGGGTGACATCGTGTCACTCGTGGAAAAGGCCCAGGAACAATATGACGAGGAAGAAGCACGCCGCCTGCAAAAGAAAATCGCCAAGAACCAGTTCGACTTCAACGATTTCATGTCGCAAATCCAGCAAATCAAGAAGATGGGTAACCTGAAGGACTTGGCCAGCATGATTCCCGGTGTGGGCAAGGCGCTCAAAGACGTGGAAATCGACGACAATGCCTTCAAGGGTATCGAAGCCATCATCCAGAGCATGACTCCGCGTGAACGTACCAATCCGGAAATCCTGAACACCAGCCGCCGCCAACGCATCGCGAAAGGTTCGGGCACCAACATACAGGAAGTGAACCGCCTCATCAAACAGTTCGACCAGACGCGCAAAATGATGAAAATGGTGACGGGCAGCAAAATGGGCAAGATGATGGCCAACATGCCCAAGATTCCGGGTATGCCTAAAATGCCTAAACTATAATCGTAAACCAAAAGAGGAATAACCATGCAACTGATTGACGGAAAGGCCACCGCCGCACAAATCAAGGCGGAAATTGCCGAAGAGGTAAAACAAATCGTAGAAAGCGGAGGGAAACGCCCGCATTTGGCTGCCATCCTCGTGGGACATGACGGAGGCAGCGAGACTTACGTGCGCAACAAGGTATTGGCTTGCGAAGCCTGCGGTTTTAAATCGACCCTGCTCCGCTTCGAGAATACTATCAGCGAAGAGGAACTTCTGGCCGAAGTGGACAAGCTCAACAAAGACGAGGACGTGGACGGATTCATCGTGCAACTGCCCCTCCCCCGCCATATCTCCGAACAGAAAGTCATCGAGGCCATCGACTTCCACAAGGATGTGGACGGTTTCCATCCCATCAACGTGGGAAGAATGGCTATCGGGCTTCCTTGTTACATCTCGGCCACCCCGAAAGGCATCCTGGAACTGCTCCGGCGTTACCATGTCGAGACGAGCGGCAAGAAATGCGTCATCCTGGGCCGCAGCAACATCGTAGGCAAACCTATGGCACAGCTTATGATGCAAAAGCAGTATGGCGACGCTACGGTAACCGTATGCCACAGCCGGAGCCGCGACTTGAAGAAAGAATGCCGTGAGGCGGACATTATCATAGCTGCTATCGGCCAGCCCGATTTCGTCACGGCCGACATGGTGAAAGAGGGAGCTACGGTCATCGACGTAGGCACGACACGCGTCCCCGACGCTACGAAGAAAAACGGATTCCGCCTCAATGGCGATGTGAAATTCGACGAGGTAGCTCCCAAATGTACTTACATCACCCCCGTACCCGGCGGAGTCGGCCCGATGACCATCTGCATGCTGATGAAAAATACACTGTCAGCGGGCAAAAAGGAATTCTATCGTTAACAGGGTATTGAACAGACATAAGGTGTACCGCCTGCTTGACGGTACACCTTATTATATATAAGCCTTCGCGGACTTCAAGGCTGTGGCTCAAAAAAAGTTTTAGTAAAAATCCGGCGAAACATTTGCAGTTTCAAATAAAATGCGTACCTTTGCATCGCTTTAGGAAAGGAACATGATACTTTCCATACAAGCACACCAAAATGGTGACTATAGTTCAGTCGGTTAGAGCGTCAGATTGTGGTTCTGAATGTCGTGGGTTCGAATCCCACTAGTCACCCAAAGAAAAAGGATTTCCCGTCGGGAAATCCTTTTTTAATGCCTTTATATCGTACTCCCCGATACAAAAGAACAGACAGATGCTCCCTTGCGAAAACATCCGTCTGTTACGAATCCGAGAAATCAGATGAGGGCTGCCTCAAAAAATATATTGGACACGTAATTGCCCCAAGAATAGGTTTTTCTTGTAAAATTCATTGCAATGTTCTCCTACAAGGACATAACTTCCGTTCAACTTTACAGCCAAATATTCATTCAAATAGAAGTTGGCTCCCAACGAAACGTCGCTTTCTCGTCCGCCCATGATGCCGGCTCTGCCATCGTTCAAGTTCGTATAATTGAAACGTGCCGTGAGTTCTATCGCCTGTTTACTGCCCGGCCTGCCGGGAATACCGTACAGGTCGTCATACGCAAACCCTCTTCCCCGAACCAGAAAGCCTGCCTGCACATATCCTCCCTGCGGACGGTAAGCCTCCCCTTCCGTACGATTGAGACAGTTCAGAAAGTATTCTCCCTGTACCATGAAACGCGGAGCGGTATAAAGTATCTCAAAAACGCCTTTGAGTTCTGTCCCTAAACGATCCACGGTGGCTTCCATCAATGAAAACGGGAACATGGATGTCACGCCATCGTTCGATACAGTTTTTGTCGGCGATTCCACTGTATTCACCGGTTTGGTACGGAAAGAAAAAGCACCGCCCACATGCAACAGATTCCCTTTCCACCGCTTGCGCCAAACGCCCCGCGAAGTGGAAACCAAAGCGTTAACCTGTCCGTCACCGATTTTATTGATGTCATTATGCGTATACAATCCCGTAGCCCAATATCCAAATGGCAGACTGGAATGATAGGTCAACCCGAGCTTGCGCCCGTCCGTAAAAGCCAATACGGATCCGGCCGACTGATGAAAGCGCATGTCTGCCGTACTGATGAGCATATCCATGGAATAAGGTTCATAAGCATTTCCTAACGAAAGGACACCATGTTTAAAGTGATAGTTCAACAACAAATCCTTGATGGCTACTTTGTTCCCTCCCAAACCAATGTCGGCTTTCATTTCATATTGCCTGTAAGTAGCTTTAAAGCCCACACGGAAATCTTCCAAGCGATAATACCCCTGCACACTTTCCTTGCCATAACCGGACACAGCGGCATCCAGCAATGCTCTCGAACGAAACTTCACGGTCAGAGGTTCGTCCGCCTGTGCCGTCATAAAGCAACTTCCCATGCCCAACCACACGCATGCCATCCATTTTCTCATACGCACCGATTCAAAATATTCATGAATTGCGGAAGTGCCTCTTCCACAGGTATTGCCCAACCATAATCCGCCACATTGAAGATCGGAGCCGTACGGTCCGGGTTGACGGCTATCACGCAACGCGCTCCGGTGATGGCCGCCGTATGCTGTATCTGTCCGCTGATACCGATGGCGATATACAAATCCGGAGCTATCGTATGCCCGGTCTGCCCCACTTGCACGGAAGCGTCCACCAACCCGGCTTCCACTGCCGCACGGGACCCGGCTACCGTCGCACCGATACGTTCGGCCCACTCCCGGATTTCATCGGCACATCTCCGCGTTTTCACGCCTCGCCCTATACCTATTATAATAGAACTGTCGTTCAGCGAAGTTCCGCCCACTTCTTCCGCCACAGCCTCCAACACGCGAATACGGCTGTCGGCTCTTCCGGCCTCATAAGCATGATGGACGATTTCCCTCCTCCTCGAAGTATCCTTCTGCCGGGCTTTCATCACCCCGGGACGTACGGAAGCCATTTGCGGCCTACAAACAGGGTTGACAATCGTAGCCATCAGATTTCCTCCGAAAGCCGGGCGTATTTGACGCAACAGTCCGCTGTCCGTATCCATTTCCAACTCCGTACAATCTGCCGTCAATCCGGTGTGCAGTACGGCAGCCAATCGTGCGGACAAACCACGACCGCATGGCGTAGCCCCGATAAGCAGGACCGAAGGATGCTGTTTGCGCACCAAGCCGGCCAACACCTCCGTATAGTTTTCCTCCACAAAATCCGATAGAAGCGGAGACTCCACCACGTGCACGCGGTCTGCACCGACGGCTATCAACTCATCCGCCCATGCAGACACTTCACCGCCTATCAGTACAGCCTCGACCGGTTGGGGACGGCAAGCCGCAAGTGCCACAGCCTTTCCCAAAAGTTCCCGGCTTACCGGTGCCAAAGCGCCGTCCATGACTTCCGCCCACACCCAAATGCCATTGGAATCATCCACAGGCTGTTCCTGCCTTTCGTCTTGACGCTGCATCACCCAAGCTCCAACCGGACAAGCCTGCACACAACCGCCGCACAAACGGCAATTCTCTTCATCCACCTCCGGAAAGTCGCCCATACGGATAGCCCCATAGGCACAACTTTCGGCACATATTCCGCAGGATACACATTGCCCGGCCTGCAATTGAAGTATAAAATCCTTATCTTTATTCATTTTCATCTTGCTTTTTAAAAATTAATTCCGCGTCTCATGCTTTCACGGACGACTACAAAAAACTTTTCCCCGTCGGGAAGCCATTCCACGTCTTTCTTCCGTCGAGGCACCATGGTAGACACTACTTGAGTAGGAGATGCCTGCAATCCGACCTGCGAAGGTTCCAGTCCCAAGTCGCATTCATCCCAATGAAGGATGGTCTGCCGCTGAGCCCACCGCCAACCGGTCAGTGTGGGACAATCCAGTTCCCCCGTCTCCCGACCAACCGTCACGACACAAGGTAAATCCACCTCCATACGTTGGAGTAAACGACCGGCCTTCTTCCTCACACACACACAAGTATCCGATATGTCTGAAACCTCCATCAAATGCGTTACTTGGGGAATGTCCAACTGTCCGGCTACCTCAGGCCCCACTTGTGCCGTATCGCCATCCACAGCCATTTTCCCGAAAAGCAACAAGTCGTATTCACCCAACTTGCGCACGGCTGCCGCCAGTACCAGGCTCGTACACCACGTATCGCTTCCGGCAAATGCCTTGGAGGACAACAAAACCGCCTTATCCGCCCCTCTTTGCAAAGCCTCCCGGAGCACTTCTTCCGCCGAAGCGGGTCCCATGCTTACCGCCACTATCTCAGCCCCCGTCCGCCTTTTCAATTTTACTGCCAACTGCAAGGCATACAAATCATCAGGATTTGTCCGGGTCATGGCCGACGAACGCTTCAGCGTCCGGGTTACAGGATCCATCTCTACCTTTGTAGACAAAGGCACTTGCTTTAAGAATACAATATACCGCTTCATATCTTTCGCTTTTTTATCTTCCATATATCCGAACCCTATCCACCTTTTTTATTGGAACGGGCATCCGCACACCTTTTTTGAAACTCAACCGAAAACGGGTCCACTGCCCCGAAACGGTCCGGTGCAAACCCGGCCGGATCCACAAACGGCTCTTCCCGCAAAATCAATTCTGCGGCCAAGCGTCCCATGCCTCCACCGGCAGCCACGCCTCCTCCGCAGCATCCGGCTACGGCATACAACCCTTCGTATGGACGCACCTGCCCGATAATGAATTTGGCATCCGGCACGTAACATGAGGGCCCGGCCATATAATGCGCGATACCCAATGTTTCTATGTCCGGAAGATAACGCTGTAGCAACGGGGCACACTCGTCGAGCACTTTCCATTCGGCCGCCTTATTGAAATCGAAATCCTCCAGCTTATCCGTCAATGTGTCGGGATTGAAGGCTTGGCATTCACTTTCGCGCAAGCCGATAATCAACGCCCCCACATCCGAACGGGTGAAAGCACGGGCATCGGGAATCACTGTAAAAGGATGGTTTGCCGGAAAACGCCCGGGGTTTGTTCCCGTAATCCAAAAATGACTCCGCACCGGAGTAAAAGGAAGCCCTACCCCTAAAGGACGCATCAACAGGTTGGCCCACGAGCCTGCGGCATTCACGACAACCGGCGCCAGTACTTTTTCCCCGTCCGCCAACTCCACTCCTGTCGCCTTGTCTCCAACAGCCACAATGGCTTTTACTTTCGTATTCGGACGCAATTCCGCCCCGAGACTTCGTGCAGCACGTGCATAACCGGAACATAACAAAGCACAATCTATAAACGCATCCGTAGGCATGTAAAGCGCCTCTTCTACCGCCGAAACCTCCATCCAAGGAAGAAGTTCTTTCAAACGCCTCCGGTCGATACGTTCATTCGGTATTCCGAAACGTACGGCCGCTTCTTCCAATGCTTCGAGTTCTTTCAGCGATGCGTCGGACGAAGAGATGGTCACACTGCCGCACTGCTGCAGTTCGAGCGATTCCCCCAAAAGGTGCTCTATTTCATCAATGCAATCATACGTTTCCTGCACCATTTCCATCAAAGCCGGTTTGGTACGCGCCCGTGTCAACAGGCAGGCTGCACGGGACGAAGCCTGCGACGCTATCTCGTTGGCATCCAACAACAACACCTTCCCCGCCTTACGTTTGGCCAACTGGTAAGCCGTGGCGCATCCCAACAAACCGCCACCGATAATTATCACATCATAATCCTGTTTCATCGTCAAATCGCATTATATTGAGGATTCATATACAAAGTCGTACGCTCCGTCTGTTCTTTTCTACGCCCTTGAGCGAAATACCGTTTATAAATCAATACGGCAGCCACTGTGAACAAGACCGCACAAACCACGCCGACCGCGCATGCCATGTGGTTGTAAAGCGCAAACCACTCCATGTCGAAGTTCAAAAACTCCTTGGTGGAAAGTAGAGTCACCGTACCCATGTAGCCGATGAAGTCGATAATGGCGATGAAGAAACCCACGTTTCCCCTGATGCGGAAACAAGCGATGAAGCGATCGAAGAAAATCGTCTGAAAAGTCAGATAGGCAATGTAGAGGCACAGGCTCTGCACAAACAACCACACTACCGGCTGCCAATCCAATGCCTCATAATTCAGTGACACGTATGTCATGACCAAACAACCGGCAATGACCAGTCCCATCAAGCACATCAAAGCCCGAATATTGCTGCGGAAGAAGATGAAAGCGGCAAATATCCCGAGGATGACCAACGTAACAATCGTATCCACCTGAGCGAAAAGCCAAGAAGACTGATTACTCATATCCAGGATATTGACCAGAAAATCTTCTTTGATGTCGCGCAGCACCAGCAACATGAAGTTGCCCACGAACAACAAGGTAAGAATCGGAGCGTAACTTCGGAACAAGAGCTTACGTCCGTTTCCGTCCAATGTCACACGTTCGTTACGCAGCGCAATATCCTCTTCCGTAGGCTGTGGCAGACGCTTCAACATATACCCCATAAAAACGAGAAGAGGCAAAGCAAAAGCCCCAATCACGGCAGGCATCCAAAACTGTCCCACGTGCATCTCGTTCATGGCAAACAAGCCGAAACTCTTGGCCACACCGGAACTGAACACCATGCTTACCCCCAACAGACTGGCCAACATATCCGTCACCTTGCGTCCCTCGATAAAGCTGAATATCACGCCCCACATACAACCGAGCGACAAGCCGTTCAAAAACATGGCCGCCACATTGAACGGAGGAGCCAACAGGCCGAAGCCGACCAAAGCAGCCTCGGCTGCTACCGCCGAACAGACGAAAAACTTGAAACGACGCTCCTTCTTCAACTCCGAAATCAACTTGATGCCAAAGAACTTGGCTATCACATAACCTAAAATCTGAATCGTCGTCACCGCGACCTTGTAGTCCGTGCCGAAAAAATCAAACCCCTCGAACGAAGCCGCCGTATAAGGTTTGCGCAAGGCATACACCAAAGAGTAGGAAAGCAAGGCCGCACCGCCCGCCCACAGGATGAGCAACGCATCCGAAAATCTTTTGTTCTTTACGATTTGTTCCATAACCATAGTTTTGTTTTCGGCTGCAAAACTATCCCAAACCGCCATCTGAAAAAATTAATTCATTATATATCATACGTCCGTCCAAACCCGTATTTATAATGTAACATTCATCTCACGGTAATGAAGCACGAAAGCAACAGGTTTGTAACATGGAAAACGTACCTTTGCCCAAAAGAACATACGTATGGACAAATTGGTATCACTCTACGAACGGATGAAGAAACTGCGCGAAGCCGGTGTACGGATGAAGGACATCTCCGAAGAGACGGGCATAGCATCCAGCGTACTCTCCTCGCTCTATTCTTCCGTGCTCCCCACCTACATCAATCTGCTCTCCGGAGGATGCGGCACGGAAAGTGCGTTAGACCAAGGGCTGCAACAAGTCAACAACGTGTCGAAACGCAAACTGCAAGGTTGCCTCGACGAATTGTACGACAAAGTGAGCCACATCGAACCACGTTTCGTTTCCAACAAAAACGGCGGACGACCTTTTCTGGACGACATCGAGAAAGAAGCCATCAAATATCTGCCCAATGCCGGCATCTATACCGGACTTTACCAGTCTTACAGTTCTTCGTCCTACTCCGACGGACTGAAAGTGGAGCCTTATATGATATCCTCTATCGTAGACGGCGACACCATGCCCAAAGTCTATTGCCAGAACCTGTCGGGCGACTATTATATCGGCGTGGGGCTGTTCTCGCCGTTTCAAATCGGTTATCTGATGTTCAACGAACAAAAACGCCTGCAACTTGCCCTGAAGGTGGTCTACCTGCAACTGCCCATCATCGAGTATCCCCAAATCATGAAAGGAATCTATCTGACACACGACTATAACCGCAATCCGATCGCCCGGCGCATTCTCTTTGTCCGGCAAGGCGACGAAATCCCACTGGAAGAGTTTGCCGACTTGCGCACAGAGGTGATACCCAAAGCACAACTGACCGGGGAACTTTTGGAATACTACAATTACACTTGCTGCAACGAGGATATCATACGGAGCATGATGCTGATATCACCGGACAAGGATACCAAAGAACTCCAACGCGAAAAGCAGCTCCTGAAAATCCTCAGTACACAAGAGGCTCCCTGAAGAAAGGTCACCCGCCATGCGAAAGGCCGCAGAAGGACATATCCTTCTGCGGCCTTTCGCATAAAACCTTACTTTCATTCTTCCGTCAGACGAATCGCAAAGCCGCCTCCGCGAGCCATATCCAACGTCAGTTTCGTATTCCGGTCCACGTTCATCGTCTCGCAGGCGTACGTTGTCGGATGGTCGCCCGACTCCGGTTTATCCTTGAAAACCACAGCGCGGTAGGTCTTCCCGCGTTTCAGGAAACCGAAGTCCACCGTCACGCTGCGCGGTGTCCAGTTCGTCATGCCGCCCACGTACCAATCCTTACCGGTTTGTTTGGCCATCACGATATACTCGCCCAAACGGGCATCGAGCGGAAGGGTCTTGTCCCACACCGAAGGAACTTTCGACAAATAATCCAAGATGTCGGGATATTTGTTATATTCCGAAGGCGCGTCGCACAGGTAACCGATCCAATGGTCGAATATGACGTACATGGACAAGACATGCGAACGCGTCCCCATATTCATCGGAGGGATGCTGTCCCGGTCACGCGGTTGGAACTCTTCGGGCGTCACGTTGCGCATGCCGCCCGGCGTGTAATCTTCCGGTCCGGCCAATGAACGGATGAAGGGGAAACGTGTATGGTATTCGGGCGTGATGGTCTTTTCCCAGAAATTGCATTCAGCCCCTCTCACGGCCTCATAATTCATCACGTTGGGGTAAGTACGGTTCAAGCCCACCGGTACGGGACAACCGTGGAAGATGGCCACCATCCGGTACTGCGCCAACCGTTCGGCAAATTCGCGCCCCCAGCGCATGGCAATCTGGTCGTTGCGTTCGAAGAAATCAATCTTGGCACCCGCCACCCCGCACTCGTGCATCTGCTTGATCCAATCGTTCGGATTCTCCAGCGGACAACTGGCCCAAGTCCAAACCAATATCTTCACGTTCTTCCCCCGGGCATAGTCGCACAATTCCTTGATGTACTCCATTTTCCATCCGGCATCGAGCGTCATGTATTCTATACCGTTCTCCGAAGCCCAGTCTACATAGTATTTATAAAGTTGCAACGAAAGATGTTTGTTCCCCACCGGGAAGTCCACGCCTTCCACCACGGCTTTGTGCCACCATTCCCAAGCACTCTTTCCGGGTTGTATCCACGAGGTATCCTCAATCTTGCAAGGTTCGGCCAGCATGTAGACCAGCTCATTGTTCAACAACGTCTTGTCGTCATCGGACACGATCATGACGCGCCACGGGAACGTACGGTCGCCTCCCGTCCTTGCAATGTAATCCTCACGTGAAATCACCAGATGGTTGGAATACCAACGGTAAGGGTTCGACGGGTCTCCGTCCATCACTTCTTTGGGGTAGGCCGCCCACTTTCCGCGCATGGCATTCTGCCCGGCGGCTTCCATATACAAGCCGGGATAATCGTAAGTGTTCGATTCCGTCACCACCACCTTGTAGGGCTTGCCGGGATACTCGAAGAGCACCGGAGAAACGGAAAAACGACCGGCCGGAATCTCACCCGGCGAACGATACACCTTGTAAAGCCGCTCGAAATTACGGTAGCCCTGATGAATCTGGTGCACCTTGCCCGACTGTTCACGCTCGGGTGCGGTATTGCTGTCGCATTCCGGGAAATACAGCGTAGGGGTAAAAGCGAAATTGAACACGGCATCTTCGCTGTCGATAATGATTTCCTTGTCCCAGTGCGTCACGAAACGGTAGGCCCACCCTTCGTTGTAGGCCCTCACGACCAGGTCGTAGTCCGTGCCGTAAGACAGCACGATTTCATTGTACGCCTCTTTCAGGGTCTTGTTTTTCCCCGCCACGACGTCTATCTTGCGGTTCACACGGTCTTTCTTCACAGAGGTCACGGGGTCGCCTCCCACATTACGCCCGTCGGACAGGTTCATCCCTATCACCGAAGGTTCCACCAACTTCACCTTATCGTACCACACTTCAAATTCCGTACGCCCTTCCACACGGAGCTTCACCTCCAGTTTCTTGTCGGGCGAAGACAATTTGTACTCTTCCGCTTTCAGGGCAAACGCCCAACAGAAGAATACCGCCAAAGATAACATGATTTTTTGAGCCATATCGCCATATAGATTTAAGAATGATTATTCGTCTGCAAAGTAAGTCCGTTTCACTAAAAGCCGAAATGGAGAGAATCACTTATCACATGGACAATTTTACGATTCTCTCCATTCCTATATGACTTGCCGTACGGCCGCTCATTCCACACCCCACTGCTTGTTCGGCGTGCGCCCCAACACGAAGTGCAACTCACCGCCACGGACGATATCCTCGTGGTCGATATAGCAACGGTTGTAAGGCTTGCCGTTCAGCGTGGCCGACTGGATGTAACAGGCATCGGGCGCATTCCCCTCCGTAGTGACTACAAACTTACGGCCTTTGGCATAACGGCGGTCGAGCGCGATCTCCACACGGTCGAACACAGGGGCTGTCAATTCATAACGCGTCTCGCCCGGACAAAGCGGATGGAACCCCGCAGAAGCCAGGATATACCAGGCCGACATCTGTCCCACATCCTCATTGCCGCACAGCCCGGCCAGACTGTTCTTGTAAGCGTCGGCACAAATCACACGCGTCCAGTACTGCGTGAGCCACGGTGCCCCCAAGCGGTTGAAGAGGAAAGGCACGTGGTGCACGGGTTCATTGGCATGATTATAATAGGGATTCCAATAGAATTCGCGCGGCGTGTTTTCAAAAAAGGATTCCAGATCGGCCAGCACTTTGTCGCGACCGCCCATGATTTCCACCATGCCGGGCACGTCGTGCGGCACGAACCAACCCTGTTGGTAGGGATTGCACTCCATGCAACCGTACCACTCCTGCAAGCGTCCTTTTTCCGGCCAGTCCGCCCACGAGCCGTCAGCGTTGCGCACGCGGAACCATCCCTTTTCCTTATCGAAGATTTTACGGTATGCCTGTCCGCGCCGGTGATAGATGCCGGCATCCTCCGTCTTGCCCAAAGCCTCGGCCCATTCGCCCACACACCAATCGAAGTATCCGTATTCCAACGTTTCCGATATGCCGCTGCCGCCGGGCGAATATCCCAGTTCCGGATGGTGCCCGATGCGGTCGGCTGTCTGACGGGCAAAGCGGTAAGCTTTCTCCACGTCGTATCCACGTATGCCTTTCATATAGGCATCGACGATGACGGCTATGGCCGGATTACCCAACATGCAGCCGCTGTAAGCGTTCAGGAACTCCCAACGTTCGTACACGCCCGTACCGTTTTCCTCGGCCAGAGTGACAAACGAGTTGATCATGTCGTTCACCACTTCCGGATTGATAAGGTTTTGCAGGGGGAACTGGCTGCGGAACACATCCCAACCGCTGAACACCGTACGCTTCTTGAATGCGTCGGTCTTGTGCACCTTCCGGTCTCCTCCCACGTATTCACCCGTCACATCGCGATAGTCACGCGGGTCTATCATCGTGTGGTACAGCGAAGTATAAAAAATCGTGCGCTCATCTTCCGTCCCCCCGGAGATTTTGATTTTCGACAAGGCCTCGTCCCACAGCGCAGCCGCCTTTTCACAATACCGCTCGAAGTCCTTTCCCCTCAATTCGGCTTTGAAGTTCGCCTCCGCTCCTTCCAGACTGACAAAGGAGATGGCCGTGCGCATCAGCACCTGTTCGCCTTCGCGCGTGGGGAACTCCGTATAAAATCCCAAATGGTCTCCCTCCATGCGGTCGGGACGTTCCGTCACCTTCGCCCGGCGTACAGCCTCGGCAAATTCCGGCGAAGTCACGTTTTCCAGCTTGCGCCCCATGCCCTCGGGAAACTCGGCCGACCATACGCCGTAACATTCCAACGGCTTACTGAAACGGGTGTAAAAGTAAACCGTATAATCGGCCTTCCCTCCCCCGTTGCCCCAACCGCCTCCGTCGGGCGTGCAACGCATCCATCCGCGGATGGCATAGTCGTCCACACGCTCCACGTACTGCCGGACAGACGTACCGCCCACACGGCGAGCTAAGTCGATTTGAATGCGCGAACATTCGTTTTCCGGATAAGTGAAACGCATGACCCCGCCGTGAGGCGTGGCCGTCAGTTCCGCCCGGATGTCATAATCGGTCAGACGGACAGCGTAATATCCGGCACGTGCCGTCTCGCTCTCCTTATCGTAACGCGAACGGTAGCCCTCCTCCGGACGTTCTGCCTCGCCGCGATACGTATGCAAAGGCCCCGTGGTGGGCATCACTAAATAATTCCCCAAATCGCCATACCATCCGATGCCGCTCATCTGGGTCAAGGCAAAGCCCTCGATGGTCGTATGTTCATAACTGTACCCCGAACCGTTGTCGCCTCCGGTAATGGTATTGGGGCTGACCTGCGTCATGCCCCACGGCGTGGCCACACCGGGAAAGGTCTTTCCCAACCCATGTTCGGCCTTAGCCATTTGTGTGTTCGTCGTAGCCCCGATAAACGGGTTCACATACTCCGACAAGCGTTTTCCTCCACGAGCCTGCACGCTCAAAGCCGCCACGGCCGCTATGGCCAGTACTCCGGCCTGCTTCAAATTCAACTTTATTTCCATGATATTTTGTATGCTATTCAAGTAGTATAACTCAGCATACAAAAGTACGAAAAGAAAACCTTGCCTCTGTCCGAAATTCTCGTCAAAAACAAACAAATTCGCTCCAAAGTCAATATTTTTTAGAGTAGAAGCCCAATAGGAGATCCATCAATAACACACTATGATACAACGATTTATGATTTACAAAATTTTCTCCTGAGAACGATTCGCCGTTCTGCGCCAAACGATTTTCCGTTCTCAAGAGATTGATTTTCCGTTCTGCGCCAAACGATTCGCCGTCCTCCCTTTGTCAAAATAAGCCACTGCGTCGCCCATACCCCGAACCGTCGCCCGGCCGCACAAAAACACCCCACCGCAAAATTGTCCATATCATAAGTGATTCTATCCATTTCCGGAACCGCAAAAACCGCGTTACTTTGCACCCAGAAAATATTTCTTAAACCATTTCTACAATCATGAAGACAAAAACAAATCTTTACCTGTTTCTGATTGCGCTGATTTCCGCCATGGGCGGTTTCCTTTTCGGTTACGACTGGGTCGTGATTGGTGGCGCCAAACCTTTTTATGAACAATACTTCCAGATTGCCGACAGCCCTTCGCTTCAAGGGTGGGCCATGAGCAGTGCGTTGATCGGCTGCCTCATCGGCGCGTTGAGCGCGGGCAAGCTGAGTGACAAATTAGGCCGTAAACCCATATTGATACTGGCCGCCGGACTATTCATCTGTACGGCCGTGGGCACGGGTGCCGCCGACACGTTCGGACTGTTCAACGTGTTCCGCCTCATCGGCGGATTCGCCATCGGCATCGCTTCGAGCCTTTCTCCTATGTATATAGCGGAAATCGCCCCGGCCCACTTGCGCGGACGTTTCGTGTCCATCAACCAGTTGACGGTAGTACTGGGTATCCTTAGCGCACAAATCGTCAACTGGCAGATTGCCGAACCGGTGGCCGACCACGCCACAGCCGAGATGATACGCCTCTCATGGAACGGACAAATGGGATGGCGTTGGATGTTCTGGGCCATGGTCGTACCCGCAGCCCTTTTCTTCGTCTTCAGTTTCGTCCTGCCCGAAAGCCCGCGCTGGCTGGCCTCATCGGGGTACAAGGAGAAAGCCTTCGGCATCTTCGCGAAGATAGGCGGCGAGGCCCACGCTCGTGAAGAACTGGCAGCCATAGAAGCCGCCGCAGGAGAGAAAACCGTGGAAGGCGGATTCAAACAACTGCTCCACCCCTCGATGCGCAAAATCCTGCTCATCGGCGTGGTGATGGCCGTGTTGCAACAATGGTGCGGCATCAACGTCATCTTCAACTATGCACAGGAAATCTTCATGGCCGCCGGTTACGGCGTGTCCGACGTGTTGATGAACATCGTGGTGACGGGAGTGACCAACGTGGTTTTCACCATTCTGGCCATGTGCGTGGTAGACCGTTGGGGACGCAAGGCCCTGACTCTCTTCGGGGCGTTCGGCCTGACGCTGATTTACGCCTTCATGGGCGCGGCCTACTGGTTCCATATCAGCGGAGTCATGCTGCTCGTCATCGTGGTGGCCGCCATCGCCTGCTACGCCATGACGCTGGCTACGACCATGTGGGTCATCATCTCCGAAATATTCCCCAACCGCATACGGGGCGTGGCCATGTCGGTATGCACCTTCGCCCTTTGGGCCGCCTGCTTCATCCTGACGTACACCTTCCCGGTGCTGAACAGCGGATTGGGCGCAGCCGGAACGTTCTGGCTCTATGGCATCATCTGCCTCGCCGGCGGCATCTTCGTATGGCGCCGCCTGCCTGAAACGAAAGGCAAGAGTCTGGAAGAAATCGAACACGAACTTATCCAATAACTTCATACATCATGGAAAAAATCACATCCTATTTGATTCAAAGCACGGTGAACACCTCCGAGGTGCGTGCATGGGAAGAGGACATCCTGCTCCCCACCTACGAAATCGGCAAGGAAGAAAAGAATCCGATTTTCTTGGAGAAACGTGTCTACCAAGGCAGCAGCGGCGTGGTCTATCCTTATCCCGTGGTAGAGAAAATCTCCGACGAGAAGAAAGACAAGCTTTACCATGCGCTCTTCATCGAGAACGAATATATCAAAGTGATGATACTCCCGGAACTGGGCGGACGCATCCACATGGCCTACGACAAGGTGAAGCAACGCCACTTCGTGTACTACAACCAAGTGGTGAAGCCCGCGCTCGTCGGGTTGACCGGCCCGTGGATTTCGGGCGGCATCGAGTTCAACTGGCCGCAACACCACCGCCCGTCCACCTTCCTGCCCACAGACTTCTCCATCGAGGAGCATGCCGACGGCAGCAAGACGGTATGGTGCAACGAAGTGGAACGCATGTTCCGCACCAAAGGGATGCAGGGCTTTACGCTCTATCCGGGCAAGTCGTACATCGAAATCAACGTGAAGATTTACAACCGTACGTCTTTCCCCCAGACGTTCCTGTGGTGGGCCAACCCGGCCGTGGTGGTCAACGACCACTACCATTCGGTGTTCCCGCCCGACGTGAACGCCGTGTTCGACCATGGCAAACGTGACGTGTCGTCGTTCCCCACCGCCACGGGCACCTATTATAAACAAGACTATTCCGCCGGTGTGGACATCTCGAAATACAAGAATATCCCCGTGCCGACATCTTACATGGCTATCCAATCGAAATTCGACTTCGTGGGCGGATATGAAGAGGACGTAAAAGGCGGATTGCTCCACGTGGCCGACCACCATGTGTCGCCGGGAAAGAAGCAATGGACATGGGGCAACGGCGACTTCGGACGCGCATGGGACCGTAACCTGACGGACGAGGACGGCCCGTACATCGAACTGATGACAGGCATGTACACCGACAACCAGCCGGACTTCACGTGGTTGCAACCCTACGAGGAAAAGTCGTGGAAACAGTACTTCATGCCCTACGCCGAGGTGGGTTACGTGAAGAACGCCACCAAGGACGCGTTGCTGAACATGGAAGTCAAGGAGGGCAAAGGCAAAGTCATCCTGTACACCACCGGAGTGAACAAGGACGTGCATGTGTTCGTCAAGGACAACGTGGGCGGCGGCACCCTTTTCGACAAAGTCATCTCCATCTCCCCAGCAGAACCATTCCAAGCAGAATTTGCAGCCGAGGGCTTGAAAGACGAAGACATCTTGGTTGAAATCCGCAACCATGAAGGCCGTATCCTGGTAAGCTATCAGGCCGACAAACCGGAAATCAAGCCCGTACCGGATCCGGCCAAGGCTGCCAAAGACCCGAAGGACATCGCGTCCATCGAACAGCTCTACCTCACGGGACTCCATTTGGAGCAATACCGCCACGCGACTTACAACCCGATGGACTACTATGAAGAAGCACTGCGCCGCGAACCGGGCGACGTGCGTTGCAACAACGCCATGGGTTTGCTCCTGATGCGCAAGGGACAATTCGCCAAAGCCGAAGGCTATTTCCGTAAAGCCGTCGAAACCCTGACGGAACGCAACCCGAACCCATACGACGGCGAACCGTATTACAATCTGGGGTGGAGCTGTCTGATGCAGGACAAAACGGACGAGGCATACGACGCGTTCTTCAAATCGGCTTGGAATGCCGCTTGGCAGGATGCCGCCTACTACAACTTGGCTGCCATCGACTGCCGCCGGGGCAACTTCGAGAAAGCTCTCGACCTGATAGACCGCTCGCTCGTACGCAACTGGCACCACCATAAGGCACGCCAACTGAAAGCCTCCATCCTGCGCCACTTGGGACGTAAGGAAGAAGCCCTCGAACTGATAGCGGAATCGCTCAAGATAGACCGCTTCAATATGGGATGCCGCTTCGAGCAATATCTCCTCACGGACGACGACAACGTACTGAAGGAAATGCAGCGACTGATGCGCGGCGCAGCCCACGTCTACATCGAATACGCACTCGATTTCGCACAGGCCGGACTTTACGACGAGGCCATCAACCTGTTGGAGGGTTACGCCGCCACACAAAGCTCAGTTTACCCGATGGTACATTACGCGTTGGGTTACTGCCACTCGCGTAAAGGCGACACGGGCAAGGCGCTCGAATATTACAAGAAAGCCGAACAGGATGACCATTCTTACTGCTTCCCCAACCGCATCGAAGAAGTATTGGTGTTGCAGGATGCAATGAAAGAGAACCACGAAGCCTGTGCCAAAGCGGCCTACGCCCTCGGCAACTTCTGGTATGCCGCACGGCAATACGACAACGCTATCGCATGTTGGGAGGCATCGGCCGCTATCGCCCCGGCGTTCCCTACCGTATGGCGCAACCTCTCGCTGGCTTACTACAACAAACGCAACGATCCGCAGAAGGCGGTGGAAACACTGGAAAAGGCTTACCGCCTCGACGAAAGCGACGCCCGCATTCTGATGGAATTGGACCAGCTCTACAAACGGCTCGGACGTCCGCAAGCGGAACGTCTCGCATTCCTCGAAGCCCATCCGGCCGAAACGGAAAGCCGCGACGACCTGTCCATCGAACGCATCACGCTCTACAACCAATTAGGACGCTATGAAGAGGCCAAGGCACTGATTGCCGCCCGCAAATTCCATCCGTGGGAAGGCGGTGAGGGAAAAATCACGGGGCAGTACACCATCTGCCATGTGGAACTGGCCAAAATCGCCCTGCGCGAACACCGCTACGCCGACGCTTTGGCTTTGTTGCAGGCCACAGACCAATACCCGTACAACTTGGGCGAAGGCAAACTCATCAATGCAGAAGAAAACGACATCTGGTACTACAAAGGATTGGCTTACCGCGGACTGGGAGATGAAGAAAATGCCAAGCTTTGGTTGCACAAAGCCACCCAAGGTTCTGCCGAACCGCAACAGGCGTTTTTCTACAACGATGCACAACCGGACAAGATTTTCTATCAGGGACTGGCTTGGCGCGCATTGGGCGAGGAAGGCAAGGCACGCGGACGCTTCAACAAGCTCATCAAGCATGGTGAGAAACACTTGTTCGACCACTGCCGCATAGACTACTTTGCCGTATCGTTGCCCGACCTGGCCATCTGGGAGGACAATCTGGACAAACGCAACGCCATCCACTGCAACTATGTCATGGGATTGGGCTATTTAGGATTGGAAGACCGCGTACACGCCATCGAGTACTTGGACAAGGCACGCGCTTTGGACATCAACCACCAAGGTGCACAAATCCATCGTGAATTATGCGAATAAACACACAAGTGATCTGTAATATGCCGACGGGCACCCCGGTCTACGGCTTCCGGTTGACGAACTCAACCGGAGCCGTGGTTGAACTGACCAACTGGGGTGCCCGTTGGCTTTCTGCCATCGTGCCGGACAAACACGGAGAGATGGCGAATGTGCTCGTCAGCCCGACCGACCTGTTGTCGGACGAGTTCTACATGGGAGCCATCGTGGGCCGTTTTGCCAACCGCATCGGAGGCGCACGCCTCTGCATCGACGGGCAAACCTACGAACTGGAAAAAAACGACGGGCAGAACACCAACCATGGCGGCTTCTCCGGCTTCGACCGCATGCTGTGGGACTGGGAAGTCTTGGACAACGGCGTGCGCTTCACGCGGCTTTCCCCCGATGGAGAAGGCGGTTATCCGGGCAACGCACACATCTCGGTGGAATGCCGTTGGAACGATGACAACGAGCTGTCCATTCGCTACTATGGAACAACTGACAGGGCGACCTACCTGAACCTGACGAACCATGCCTACTTCAATTTGAGTGGCAAGAGAGAGAAAATCACGGGACACATGTTGCGCATCCCTTCACATACGATATTGGACACCACCCCGCAGTTCATTCCCACGGGTAAACGGGTGAAGGTGGACGGCACGCCTTTCGATTTCACTTCTGCCAAACCCATCGGACAGGACTTATATGCCAACCATAAGCAACTGAAATGGAACAAAGGTTACAACCACTGTTACGTACTGAAAACGGAAAAGTCTCCCGACATGGTGGAGGCCGCCCGGTTGTCCGAGCCCACCACGGGCCGCAGCCTGACGGTAAAAACCGACCTGCCCTCCGTACTGCTCTACACAGCCGGTTATTACGTCCACCCCGACACCGCTGTCTGCCTCGAAGCGCAATACTATCCCGACACGCCATCGCATCCCGATTTCCCCTCCTGCCTGTTGCGTCCTGGGGAGGAATATCGGCAAACTACGGTGTTCCGGTTCGATACGGAATAAGACTTTACATCACCAACACGCCCCAAAATGCGTGTTGGCTTTTTCCAAACGCTATAAAATCATCAGATATAAACAACCGACTTTCTGCCTTCATACAATATGCCCCGAACCTCATTCAACCGATATTTTACAGGTGTCAATGATTTGGGTTATCCATCCGTTGAATCTCACGGATACAACAAAAAAAGACTTGCCGTTTTCGGCAAGTCTTACATGAGCGGAAAACGGGGCTCAAACCCGCGACCCCCAGCTTGGAAGGCTAGTGCTCTATCGACTGAGCTATTTCCGCATGATTTCCTTGAAATCGAGTGCAAAGATAATGAAAAGAGCCATTATATGCAAGTCTATCGCGAAATTACAGTCATTTTTTCACCCCAAATAGTCTCTTCTTTTCACTGCCCCCCCGGACTCATCCGTTTCAAGACTTGTCCCGTCACTGTCCGGCCTTCGTCCATTCCAAGTATCCACCGTCAAGCTCCACCACCTTATAATGAAGCTCACTCAAAATCCGTGCTGCTTTCTTGCTGCGCTTCCCACTCCGGCAATACAAGGCTATGGTCTTGCCTTTCGGTAAAACGGCCTTGCTCTTCTGTTCGAAATCCGGTTGTAACACGTCTATGTTCACCGCCCCGGCAATATGCCCCTCCGCATATTCTCCAGCCGTACGTACATCTAAACGCACGACCGCCGTATCGGCAATGTATTCTTTGAATTCCGCTACGGAAAGCGAACGGAAATCCCCGTCCGAAACATGGCAACCGAAAAGGCTGCTCAAAAATGCACTCATTCCCATGGCTACCCCCAGTATATAAAAACGTTTCATACTTCTCGTTCTTTAATCCCCAATCAACAAAAACCGCATCATTCAACCGTCCGAACCTTGTTCATATCACGAGGTTTGGGAGAAGGTTCTTCATCCGGATAACCGAAAGCTATGGCATAAAGTAATTTATGCGTTTCGGGAAAATACAATTCATCAAGCAATTCACGACCTTCCGGTTCATTCAGGAAACGGCAAATACCACCCAAGCAACATGAACCAATCCCTAACGATTGTGCCGCAATCATCATGTTTCCGCCCAATAGTCCGCAATCCACCTGCGACAAATCATAAGTCGTATCGTATGCGATAAATACCAACACAGGTGCACCGTATGCCGCTCGAAGAGTGGTTTCCTCCTGTCCTTTCCCCATGAAACGGCTGTAAGCCGAATCTATCGAAGCCAACAAACGGGGATTGTCCACGACACGCACTTCCCACGATTCCAGTCCTTTCCCGTTGGGAGCATACACTCCACATTCCACTATCTGTGCCCACTTGTCCTTCTCTATCGGTTGCGGCTTGTATTTCCGGATGCTGCGACGCTGTAGAATCGTATTCACGACTTCATTTTTTACCACCACACTGTCTGCCGCCCCCGTTTCTCCTTCACGGGAAGCAGGCGCTGTATGGCAACTGTAAAGCAGGGAAATGCCTGCTACTAAAGATAATAGAGATTTCGTATTCATGTCTCGTTCCTCAAATATATAATTATTTAAAATCTTACCCTTTCTTCTTTGATTTATATTCCGACGGCGACATGCCCATGTATTTCGTGAACTGCCGGGAAAAGTAAAGCGAATCCTCATAACCGACCAACGGACTGATCTGACTGATTTTCAACTCTGTGAAATCCAAATAATGACAGGCTTCCTGAATGCGGAGGTATCCCAAATAACGCAAAGGGGGAGAACCGGTCTTGTCCTCAAAGACATTGGAGAAGTAAGACGGGGAAAGTTTCACTTCGCGGGCAATGTCCGTCAGACGGATTTTCTTATTCAAGTTTTCCTGCATGAAATGAATGGCACGCTGCACCACGTCTCGTTTTTCCTGCACACCCGCAAAACGACACTCGCGGTATTCGCCCAAAAACTTCATAGAACCCAAAAAATGAAAGAGGCTCGTGGTGGCGTACAACATGTAGTTCTTGTTATACCCGGAACTGACCGAAGCATAAATTTCTTCAAATAGCATCAGACGTTCTTTGATACGGGAATGTTCTGCCGGTGAAATATCATGCGGCTTACTGAAACCCACACTGAAAAAGGCGGCTTTCGCGCCATCGAAATGAATCCAGTAAATCGTCCAAGGATTCTCGGCCTTACTGCCATAAGCATGTGCCTTATATTTGGGCAAAATGAAAAACTGGTTAGCCCCAACGTCATAGCGCTTACCGTCCAGTTCGAACCATCCCTCCCCCTCTACACAATAAATCAGCACAAACTCATTGGAATCCTCCTCTTTCCGCTCACAATAATGAAAACCAGCATGCGGATAATAACCGATATCCGTGATGTAAAGCTCGCGGCCCAAAGGGTCGCGCTTCAACTCTTCTATCAAAAATCCCGGCAAGACAACTATCCGTTCTCCCTTGAATCCTTCCTTTATCCGTGGCATGGCCTTTAATTTTTAAGGTGCAAACAAAGTTAGGAAAAACAAAGATATGAAAAGCCATGCCTCCCTGTTTTTCTTGCAAAAAAAGAGTTGCATTCGGTAAAATATCTCCCGAAGCAACTCTTTTTTCATTCAATCACAATACGTAAAGTCTCACTTGATGCGCTTATAACCATACACAGCCAAATCCCCCAGCTCTTCCTCGATACGGAGTAACTGGTTGTATTTGGCCATACGGTCGGAACGGCTCAAAGAACCGGTCTTGATTTGGCCGCTGTTCGTTGCCACAGCAATATCGGCAATCGTAGCGTCCTCTGTCTCTCCCGAACGGTGGGAAGTAACCGTTGTATAACCATGGCGATGAGCCATCTCGATGGCATCCAAAGTTTCGCTGAGCGAACCGATCTGGTTCACCTTGATTAAGATGGAATTGGCACACCCCATGGCAATACCCTTGGACAAGAAGTCCACGTTGGTCACAAACAAGTCGTCGCCCACCAACTGGCAACGTCCGCCGATACGCTCCGTCAACTTCTTCCAACCGTCCCAGTCATTCTCGCTCATACCGTCTTCAATAGAATCAATCGGATACTTCGTGATTAATTCTTCCAAGTAAGCGATCTGCTCGTCTGAAGTACGCTTCTTACCCTTTTCACCCTCGAAAATGGTATAATCGTACACTCCATTTTTATAGAACTCGGAGGAAGCGCAGTCCATACCGATCATCACATCCTTGCCCGGTACATAGCCGGCAGCCTTAATGGCTGCGATTATGGATTCAAGAGCATCCTCAGTGCCATCCAATGCAGGAGCAAAACCGCCTTCATCGCCTACTGCCGTACTGAGTCCACGGTCGTGAAGCACTTTCTTCAAGGCATGGAACACTTCAGCCCCCATCCGCAAGCCCTCACGGAAAGAAGGAGCACCCACCGGACGAATCATGAATTCCTGAAAAGCTATCGGCGCATCGCTATGCGAACCTCCGTTAATAATATTCATCATCGGGACGGGCATCACGAATGTGTTCACGCCGCCAATATAACGATATAAAGGAATGTCCAAATATTCCGCAGCGGCCTTAGCCACAGCCAACGACACCCCGAGAATGGCATTGGCACCTAAATTAGACTTTGTCTTCGTGCCGTCGAGTGCCAACATCTTGTGGTCGATGGCACGCTGTTCCAAAGCACTATAGCCCACCAAGGCCGGAGCAATTACCTTATTCACATTTTCCACAGCCTTCAACACGCCTTTACCTCCGTAACGTTTTTTATCTCCGTCACGCAATTCCAAGGCTTCGTGCTCTCCCGTAGAAGCTCCCGAAGGAACTGATGCACGGCCCACCACGCCGCATTCCAACTCCACCTCTACTTCTACTGTCGGATTACCACGGGAGTCCAATATCTCACGTCCTTTAATTGATTTGATTTTCATATTTACTTTTGTTTTTAATTAAACATCTTTTTCTATGGCAAAGTTCATCACTTTCCTCCATTCGTACAATACCTGAAAAAAGGGATTCTAACAAGACGCAAGATACTGACTTTTAAGTACGCCCGCAAATAGGAGAAGTTAAATATGCAGTTTTATACCGACAGCCAGACTTAAAATTTCTTTAAATTTGATACTGCGGTCACCAAAGAAGGTACAGAAATCGGTATCGCAAGCTCCTAATTCATAATACAAAGAAATGTCCTGTATCCACCAATTAGATACATCCGGCACATCGTACATCACACGCTGACCCAAAGAAAGATTGGCACGAATACGGGTAGAAAAACCGTAATATCCTTTAGGATAACGGTCTGGCTCATGCGTCCAAAACTTATCGCTCAATACGGAGGACAAGAACAAACTGCATGACAAAGGCTGAATCACCCACGCACTCTCTTTCACGCGTAACCGCCAAGGCAAATACGACTGTTTCAGAGTGAAAACGGCCTTATTATGTTCACTTTCAAATTTAGGCAAAAAGCCCAACATGATATCTGTCTCCCACTGCTGCTTCTTCCCGTAGGTCCATCCCGTACCGATTGAAACGACACCGATACTTCCCGCAAACTGTATCTTGTAATGGTCGGGAATCAAACGTTTCCACCCTTCCATACGGCGTGTCATCATTTTCTCATAGCGTGTCGGAACTGTATCCGATGCCGATTCCGTCACACTCTGCCCCATTACCCAAGAAGGTATGCCAGCCGAAAGCCATATACTAAAAATCGCAACGTTCAATTTCATATCCTTCCTCTTTTATGGTAATGACGTAATACCCTCGCTTCCCGACTGTCGTACATCCGTAATATACGACTCCATCCTCAAAAAACTCTTCTTCAGCCCAACGGTGGATGTGGCCGAACAGACAAAACTGTACATGGGGGAAACTGGTCACATAGTGTTCAAAGGCACGCCCCACATTGTTGTTGAACTCCCCGTCGCCGGGCGGCACGTGCATGGCTACAATGGTTTTCTCTATGCCCGCCGACATATTCCTCAATTCATCCTCCATAAAATTGAAATCGGGCACCGGATGACTGTAATCATATTCAAGCGCGTTGGTATTCAAACAGATAAAACGCACGTTGCCCACCGTAAAAGCAAAATTATCCTCTCCGAAAACTTTCAGATATACATCGAACCCCGTCCCCAGACAATCATGATTCCCCAACAGGCAAACGTACGGCACCCGCAACTTATTCAAGAAATCCCGTGCCCATAAAAATTCTTTCGTCTCGCCGAAATCCGCCACATCGCCGCCATGCAACACAAAGTCAATGTCACCGCGGTTATTGATGATATTCACGACCTCTTTCGTCTCGTCATACCGACGTTGGGTGTCGCTAATCATGGCGAAGCGGAACTCACGCCTTCCCCGCATCTTGTCTTCAATCAAACGGATGTTCTTCTCCGTCAGCCCGACCTCTCCTTCTATACGCGTATCGTAGGGATGATATTCGATGATTTCGCAAGAAGGCAATATCCCCATCCCGCAAAGTAGGCCAACGACGGAATTGTATATTCTGCTCATAAAAAACGCTTTTGAATATCAAAGATAGAAAAAGAAGCAATATGAAACACAAAAAAAGTCCGTTTCAGACTATTTGGAAAAATAATCCCTACTTTTAGAACAACTGCCAAGGCATATACCACAAGAAAAAAGCACAACAGGGGACAGCCTCGCAGAAGCTCTGAAATCAATCTCAGCCAAATGAAAAATCAATCACAGCCAAACGATTTTTCATTTGGCTGTGATTGATTTTCGTTTTGGCGCAGAATAATTCGCCACACTTACCAACATGAATTACAACATGTTACGCAAAGGAGTATAGAAATAAAGAAATTATACATCACCACATGCACACATCAGCACGGGAAGATGCCCTCAAAACGTTTTTTAATGGCTTCTATCCTTTCCCGGGCAAGAGGAGGCACGTCGGTCAACGGATAGTCCAACCCGAGTTCCTTATACTTAAATACCCCCATCGTATGATAAGGCAACCATTCTATTTTGCGCACCACCTTGTAGTGTCGTACAAACTCGACCAATTCATCCAACAGCGTGTCGTCGTCCGTCAGACCGGGTACCACCACATGACGAATCCAAACCTCCGTCCCCCTCCTTTCCAATTCGTCAAGCAACGCCCGGGCATTCCGTCCGTCACTTCCGCTGACTTTCCTGCAAAGTTCAGGGCGAAGCGCCTTAATGTCGAGAAGCACCAGATTCGTATAATCCAGCACAGCACATACGCGCTCATTGAACACGGCTCCTGAAGTATCCAATGCCGTATGAAGACCGTCCTCACGGCAGAGACGAAAAAACTCACGACAGAAATCAGCCTGCAATAAAGGTTCGCCCCCCGTCAACGTCACCCCTCCACGGGCTATGAAACTGCGCACCTTGAGCACTTCGGCAAGCAATTCCTCCGGAGTCATTTGATAACGGGGCGGACGACCGGCATCCCAAGTGTCCGGATTATGGCAATACAGACAACGAAGCGGACAACCTTGCAGGAAGGTCACAAAACGAATTCCGGGACCGTCAACGGTCCCGAAACTCTCAAGTGAATGTATTTTACCCACTAATGGTTTTTCCATATCCTTTATATTACAAAGAGTGGTTGATGGTACGCGAAATGACATCCAACTGTTGTTCACGCGTCAGCTTCACAAAGTTCACGGCATAGCCGGACACGCGGATGGTCAACTGCGGATATTTCTCAGGATGTTCCATCGCATCCACCAACAGATCCTTGTCGAACACATTGACGTTGAGATGCTGGCCACCGTCCGGAGTGAAATAACCATCCAACAGTCCGACCAGATTGCTTACCTGAATGTCACGTTCCTTACCTAACGTAGCCGGAGAAATGGCAAAGGTATAAGAAATACCGTCATGTGCATGATGGAACGGAAGCTTGGCCACCGAAGCCAAAGCCGCAACGGCTCCTTTCACGTCACGCCCGTTCATCGGATTAGCCCCCGGTGCAAACGGAGTACCGCCCTGGCGGCCGTCGGGAGTCGTACCGGTTTTCTTTCCATACACCACATTGCTGGTAATCGTCAGGATGGACTGCGTGGCAACCGCATTGCGGTAAGTCTCGTGCTGACGGAGGTAATTCATGAATTTCTCCGTGATTTCCACTGCGATGGCATCCGTGCGGTCGTCATTGTTGCCGTAAGGAACATACTCGCCTTCACGCTCGAAGTCCACGGCCAGGCCGCGCTCGTCACGAATCACCTTCACCTTGCAATCGCGGATGGCAGCCAAAGAGTCGGCCACGATGGACAAACCGGCAATACCGGTAGCACGGATACGTTGCACGTCACCGTCGTGCAGAGCCATTTCGTATGCCTCATAGTCATACTTGTCGTGCATATAGTGGATAATCTTCAAGGCGTTCACGTACACCTTGGCCAACCAACGCATCATCTGCTCGTATTTCTCCATCACCTCGTTATAGTCGAGATATTCGCTCGTAATCGGCTCGAACTTGGGAGCCACCTGCACACCGGTACGCTCATCGCGCCCGCCGTTGATGGCATAAAGCAAACACTTGGCCAGATTGGCACGAGCACCGAAGAACTGCATTTGCTTGCCGATTTTCATCGGAGACACACAGCAGGCAATGCCATAATCGTCACCGTAATCCACACGCATCAGGTCATCGTTCTCATACTGGATGGCCGAAGTGTCGATAGAAACCTTGGCACAGAACTTCTTCCAGTTCTCCGGCAATTTGTCCGCCCACAGCACCGTCAAGTTCGGCTCCGGAGCCGGCCCGAGGTTGTAGAGCGTATGCAGGTAACGGAAGCAAGTCTTCGTCACCAACGTGCGGCCGTCGATGCCCATTCCGCCCAACGATTCCGTCACCCATACCGGGTCGCCGGAAAACAAGTCGTTATATTCGGGCGTACGCAAGAACCGTACGATACGCAATTTGATGATCATCTGGTCCACCAGTTCCTGCGCTTCCTCCTCCGTCAGTTTTCCTTCGCGGATGTCTTTCTCTATATAAATGTCGAGGAAAGTAGAAGTACGCCCTATGGACATGGCCGCACCGTCCTGGTCCTTCACAGCGGCCAGATAAGCCAGATATACGAACTGCACGGCTTCGCGGGCATCCTTGGCCGGACGGGTCACATCGAACCCGTATGCGGCACACATCTTCTCAAAATCCTGTAAAGCATGAATCTGTTCCGTGACCTCTTCACGGTTCCGGATGATTTCATCATTCAGTTCCTGAATGTCAAGGCGTTTTTGGAACTGCTTCTTGTCCTCAATCAAACGTGCAGTACCATACAAAGCCACACGACGATAGTCACCGATGATACGGCCACGACCGTACGCATCCGGCAAACCGGTGATGATAGCCGACCGACGGGCCGCCAACATCTCCTCCGTATAGGCAGAAAACACTCCTTCGTTGTGCGTCTTACGGTATTTCGTGAAAATCTCCTTCGTCATCGGGTCGAGATGATAACCGTAAGCTTCCAGACTGTTTTCCACCATACGGATACCGCCCTTCGGGAAAATACCACGCTTGAGCGGAGCATCCGTCTGCAATCCCACAACCACTTCGTTATCCTTATCTATATAACCCGGCCCGTAAGTCGTGATACTTTGAGGGAGTTTGGTTTCGGTGTCATACACGCCTTTTTCACGCTCCACCTTAAACATCTCGGTCAATTTGTTCCACACTTTGCGGGTCTTCTCCGACGACGGCTTCAGGAAAGAATCATCTCCCGTATAAGGAGTATAATTGTTCTGAATGAAATCACGCACGTTGATTTCCTTCTTCCACAGTTCGCCTTTGAAGCCGGCCCAGCTTTCGTTGTTACGTTCCATAATTTATCCGTTTTAGTTATTTATGTGCTAACCGGCTGCAAAGATACGGAGAAATAACGGAATCCCCTATACTGATTTGTAGGTATTTCAAATTTAAAACTATCCTTAGACTACTTTTGTATTCATTCCAATCAAAAACCCGGCCAATGATGAAATCGGATATACATCCGGTCAGGGGTACGGGTTACTGTTCCCGGATAAGGAGGCTTAAAGTCACAAAAACGATTTCCGGAATCCAATATTAGGCGATACACATTCTGCCCGGGCAACTTTACCAGAATCATTCCTTTGCTGAATCCAAGAAATTCATACAGGAACTGTTCTTTTTTATCATTCACAATCAGATGCTTGCCGATAATAAAAACCTTTTCGGTGGCACAGACCTGCACCTCTTCTTTCCGGAACGAGAAGTCCAGCCCACGCTCCCTGAAGCGGAACATGTACGCGGCATCCTGCTTGACCAGTTCAAACCGCCCGAGCCGCCCGAGTTCCGGCATCTTTTCGTAGAGCCTCTGGGTCTTGCTGTCCCAATAGACCTGCCTTCCCGCAAAGTCATACCCCTTAAAAAAGTCTCCTTTGCATTCCACCTTTCCATAAAGTTCCGGCCTCAAATCACGCCCTTTTGCATCCACCACCGTCACCTTCCCCCGAAAGACAGCATCATACGGATAAAAACATAGGGCAAAATAAGGTTCCGGCAATCGCTCTATCCGCGTGAACTGCGGGGCACAGACCTCTTTTCCATCCAACGCTATGCCATATTTTCCGCCCTGCATAAACACTTCCATCCCCTCGCGCTTCTCTTCTTTCCGTTTGATACGGACCATCTCCAGATTCACCAACTGTTTTTCCATGGCCTCCTCTCCTATATATATAGGATAAGTATTGCACGTTACGGAACGCCCGGCTTGCCTCCCCTCAAACATCCGCTGCCAGTCCCATCTTTGTATAGGCATACCGAATGCCAGATACAATCCCACTTGGTCCAATATCATCACATGGCTTTTCTTGCAGGATACGCGCATCCCCCGCCCCACCTGCTGTAAATATTTGGCTAATGAAAGCGTGGGACGGGCAAGTTGAATGACCTCCACCTCCGGCACGTCCCAACCTTCTGAGAATATGTCGACATTGACCATCAAGGTGATACGGCCGTTCCGATAGTCTTCCACCAAACTTCGGCGTTCCTCCGGCGGTGTCTTCGCGTCAATCATGCAACAGCTTACCCCACCCTTCCGATAATACTCCACGATATGACGCGCATGCTCCCGATTAATGGCATATACTATGCCTTTTTTCCCCGAAGCAAACGTTTGGTAAGTATCATACAAATGCCGGATGCTTTCAGGGCAATCCATCACCGTGGCCATCTCTTTCAACTGATAATCTCCATCCGCACCGCGCTTGGACAACAACCCCACCCGGCGTACCGCCTTACTGTTCGGGTCGGCACTTATATATTCAAAATCAGCCAGCCACCCCTCGTCGATAAAGCGTTCCATACTCCACGCTTGGAGCAACACCTCGAACAAGTCCGTGAAAGGTTCGCCGCTCAACCGGCAAGGCGTAGCCGTCAGTCCCAAGAAAAGAGCCTCCGGCCACTTTTCCCACAATATACGGTAAGTCTTCGCCAAGGCATGATGCGCCTCGTCCACAACCACAACAGAAGGGCAAAAAGAAAGACTATCTATACATCGGCTCAACGTCTGTATGCTCGCCACCCGGACGTTCTCCGCCAACAACGCCTTCCGGCCACCGGCAATCACCCCGTGGCGTACTCCGAAACGAGACAAGGTTTCCGAAATCTGCTCTACCAATTCTATCCGGTGCGTCACGACCAACACCCCGTCCGCAGCATTCTCGCGAACCACGGCGGCCATCAGGAATGTCTTTCCCGTCCCCGTAGGCATCTGCACCATCACGCTCCTGCTCCCGCCCCACCATTTTTCATACAGGCGGTGCTTCATCTCCCGCTGATAGCTACGCAATTCCGTATAACCAGCATCTACTTGCTCCATATCCTGCTATATGCAATAGCTATGATGATATTTCAACGTTTAAACGGGTTACGATAAATCCCAAGCAGTTGTCGGCCGAAATACCAAAAGAATTTCACATCATCCACAAAGTATCTCCTGAACATTCGTTTGGGCTCCATCAGGAATCTGTAAAACCATTCCATCGCCAACTTCTGCATCCATTTCGGTGCCCGCTTCACATTGCCGGCCTCAAAGTCGATCGTAGCACCCAAAGCCATCCATATATCAACTCCCGACATGCGGCTTTTATGACGGAAAATCCATTTTTCCTGTTTAGGCGCTCCCACACCGACCAGTACCACATTGGCACCGGAAGCATTAATGGTACGGTAAATCAATTCATTTTCCTCCGGTTTGTTTTCAAAACCGTACGAAGGAGACATTGCCCCCACCACGATTTCGCGCCCCACCGAGGCATTGATACGTTCCATGGCCTTTTGTGCCACACCTTCCATCGCACCCAAAAGAAATATCCGGCAATCCGGATTATCCTTATGATATTGATAGAAAGCCGTAAAGAAACTGCTACCCGGAATGGCTTCCGGTATTCCTTTCTTCAGCAAACGAGAGCACAAATACAAGATTTTACTGTCGCAAACCACCCACTCCGCCTTTTGATAAAGGTCATAAAACTCACGGTCATGCTGGAGTTTAACCAAATGATCAAGATTCGGAGTGACCAATACCCCGCGTTTTAAGCTTTGCAGCAGTTCAATCCGGGTAATGGACAAGAGGTTCGCATTCAAAATACGAACAAACATGAAATAAAAAATTAACGTTATCGATTATAATCTATACCTACAGTCCCATCTTATGTCCTGTAAGTTTCCATTGCACATGCTTTAAAAACACCTTTATAGCATGCGGTAAAAAACGGTTCCAACAATACAAACGTCCCACATTCAAGGTTCGATTCAACGCAAAACAGGATAACAACTCCGAATCCCGAACGAAACGGAAATCAAGACTCATTTTAACATCATTATCCACATTTCGCTCATGTACGACTTCGCCCCATAACGGATCGTCATCTTTAGTATCCAACATAACGGAACGTACATTCTCCATCCGAGGGAGATAATAATGAGTACCAAACTCATACACCGTTTTCAAATGAGATCCAACCGTAAAGTCTTCTACTCTTGAAACGAAATGATTGTTTGGAAAGCTTATCCACAGCGCATAGTTTTGCTTTAGGAAATACTGTAAACCTCTTTTATAAAAGAAAAAAGTTCCGCCGCAGAGCTTTTGTGCATCATTTCGTACCGTAGCCATATAGTTGCAACCCAATACGTCATCGTTATCCAACCACGAAGTAATTACTTTTATCGGCTGCACACACCCTTGTAAATCATTCTCTATCCAACGCGCGAAAACTTGCGGATAGAACCGGGCATATTCGGATTTCACGGGTACATACTTAAAATTTTCACATCTTTCCGCCCATCCTTTTACACGCTCACGATAAACCGGCGGAGTATCCCCATCGAAAAGTACAACCCACGTAAAATCCTTACAACTTTGCTGCAAAACACTGGGCAAAGTATATTGTTCAAAAAGGCGGAACCTATCTTCCAACCACGCTTCATCCCGAGTCGCCAATCCACGCTTATCCTTGTTCCACAACGGAAGGTTGAAACGTGTCAACAAATAGTGCCGAACGGGAATAGTGCCACACATAGTTAAAGCATGAGAAAAACGTCAAACTTAAAGAACATATCACATTATTATCACATGCTTACCACGTAGAAATCCTCTCCATTTTCTTTTTTGTACCTGTACTCAATTTAGCCAACTCCTTTTGTTGGTCATCATCAATCTCATAAGCATGGTACGTTGGATTGCTTGACAAGTTTTCATTGAAAAATATCAAAATCTTATGTTCTTTTTTCAACCAAAACACCAAACGCTTATTTTCCCCTTTCCCACACACGGCCTTTCGTAAAAAAACGGAAGCCTCGTCATAATTATATGTCAAAGGAGATATAACACCTCGATGGCCCTCTTTTGCAAAAAGTCCATGTTTCCTATAATTCAAATCCAATACTCGCTGTGGTTCCCTGTTTACAACAAACCAATCATACAAGGTTTTCTCGTCACATGGAAGAAATGATTTTTCTGTGATTCCACCATTTCTGGCTGATATTTTTAATGATTTCAAATTGACACACAACGCGTTCAAATCTATAATGGCTCCTTTTTCCATATCACACTGCATAAACGCATCTAATATATCACCGCCTTTCAAATCCACCCCGTTTACATTTATGTCAGTAGGGACATAATTTTCCATCTGCTGATAATCAGCCCAGTCGTTCAGGTGTTCCATCAACAGTATAGCTGCCTCTTTTCCCATTCCCCTTTCGATAGACCTATAAAAAGGTACCAGTACTTTATTATCGAAATAACCGGAATATTTCTCATGGTCAATAATGGACAAAGCACGAAATAGTTGTTCCATGAATGAACTAAGTTCTTCACTATTCTTATAATTATAAGCTTTCAAATAAGGATGAAAGCACTCCTCTCCATCCCTAACAATAGGAAATAACAAGAATATCCTGTTCATACTTACCGTTAAAATCCAAATAATGTTTCCAGATCCATTTTCATTTGGTCAAAGAATCCCTGTGGCGCATCCTTAATACGGCAATTCTTTCCTATTGCTAACGGAATTGCCTCGGCATTCATCGTATCACGATTTCTATCAAAATAATAAACTGCAAGATGAGTTTCCTTTAGATATCCTTTTTTCAATGCTACCAATGCTCCGTTGATCACATGGTCACTGTGCGTTTCTAAAATAATTTGTACACCATGCTCTGCGGCTAGGGATATTAGTTTCATCAAAGCCGCCTGAGCAGCCGGATGTATATGCGCCTCAGGGTTTTCAATCAAGACCAAGGAACCTTTTGGGGCAAAAAGCACGGCTACCAACACAGAAAGGACATAAGTAATTCCGAAACCTGTATTCAAAGCATCAATCCACTTCATGGGGGTCCCTTCCTTCCTATAGCCAAACTTCAAAAAAAACTCCGTGGAACGCTGCTCTATATTGATTCTTATATCAGGCGAAATAGCTGTCAGCCAAGCCTCTGTCTGAGTGCGCAATGACAAATCTTCTATTTCATCACAGTTAAAATTCAGCTCCGGAATCGGTATATTCTCATCTCCAAACCTACTCAGAAAATAGACCGCAAATTCCCCACGTCCCATTTTAAAAGAAAGTTGTTTGCGGTCGTCCACAACTGCGGTGTCTGTCTGATATACAGACTGGGGACCATCTCGGAATGCACTCAAGTATTGAAAATATCCACTAAACAATGAACATTTTTCCAAATCCTCCCTACTGTAAGATACGGCAGACGGTAATTGGTTTAAACGTGTCACATCACCTAACGGATATTGGTAAGCAAAATCAAAATTACATCCACTGTCCTGTGTAATGCTTATCCGCAACAGGTGCGGCTCAACAACAGTATTCCAGTTCACCAACTGGGAAGATTGCCCTATTTGAAAAGATTCTCCCCTCAAATTCACCGTTTGTGGAAATTCACCTTTCAAAAATGATTCCCTCAACATCAACATAGACTGTATCACCGAGGACTTTCCCATACCGTTCATCCCCGTCAGAATTGAAAGGTTAGCCAACCTCAAATCCGTATCGCCATGTATCTTGAAATTATGAATCTTATATCTTTCTATCATATCAGCCAAGTGTTTTACGTATAACTTCCTCCATTTTTTGGAATCTATAGCCTACCGACTTAGATTTTCCTGTTCCTTCCGATAAAGTCTTTTGTAACCTCTTATCATGAAACAGTTCAAGATAAAATGTACTAAACAAAGCCTTTTTAAGAATCAAATCATCTTGTTCTGCCTGTGTCAATTTAGAAACAGACACCGCCAAGGCATCAAACAAAGCTTTCGATACTGGATTTCGCCTCCCACTATCCGATATGGGTTTTCTGAATGCATCATCCCCCAATAATTCACGACAAACAAAAAGCCCACGACAAAATGCGACTTTGGCCGCATCCAAATCATCTTGACTTAACTGGTTCAATGTATGCATTGCCACATTTAAGAAAGCATCCATATCACCCTCATAGGACTCATATCCGATTAAATAGAACGCCAAAAAACGAAGGACGAATTCTTTATCTGCCATTCTTTGGGCAGACACCCCTTTTGTCATTTGACGGAACAAAGGAATATCAACCATATTTTCCAGCAGACGCGTAGCCACTCCCTGATTCAAGGCATTCCTTATTTCTTGCGGAGTAAGCGGAGTCCCCGCAGAATTAATACGTTGGAAAATCAGATACTTCACATCCGGAGGTGTTTTTCCTTTCAATATATTGACCGTCACCGACAACATGGAAAATGACAATTTCTCGAAGTATTCAAAATCATTGTATGTCTTCTTACCATATTGTTTTCCAAGAAAATCAAGTCCTTTCAACTCCAATGTCTGGTCTATGGCAAATTTCTTCAGCGTGCACAAACGCTGCAAACCGTCGATAACCACCCATCTTTTGCTATCTTTTTCTATACTGAAATAAAAACTGGGAAGAGGCAGTCCTAATAAGATAGATTCCACCAAACGGCTTTTCTTCTCGTCATTCCACAAATCCTGTTTACGCTGAAAAGCCGGGGTCAAATCTATGGCATCATTTTTCAACATGTCTATCAAGACACCTATCGTCACATTTTTCACTTCCACCTCTATGGTGGAAGGGTCAAAAGGTTGTTTTATGGGTAATGTTAGTGTGGACATCCAATCATATTTCTACAATACTCCACAAAGATACACTATTTTTTTAATTGCTTTTCATCCCCATCCATATTAGTTTAAAAAACGAACGGGAGTAGTGCCACACAAGGTCAAAGTATGCGGTTCAATATATACATTAGATTAATATGGCTTAATAATACTCCTCCAGTCATAATCTCCGTCCTTAAACGTTTGTACAAAGACTCTTGATAGGCATTTGCAAACAAAAGCGGCCAACAACACTATCAAGACCATGATTGGCAGATTTAATGGGAAAATACTGTTCATTGAGGTTGTGAAAACGCTATATTGTATGAGATAAGATTCCAAACAAAGACCGGATATAGTCATTATTACAGCATGACATCTTTTATTTTGATAAACCTTACCCCAAATACCGGCGTTACACCATTTATAAAAATAAAACACAATACCCACCAACGGCAACAGTGTGATTATCTGATAAGGGGCTATTATCGGATTTATCTTGGCTGAATATTGGACACCATAAAAAACAAACAGGCATGAAATCATTTTTATAAAGTCCGACATAGGATTATATACCATAGTCTTACGTTTCATGCCAACATAAGCCCCAATAAGCATAAATGCAAAATACGGTATCCAACGGTACAATGTCGTTATGCCGTAGAGCCCTTTTTCGCCTGTTTCAGTCTTATACGGGAAAAACAGGATGTATATTACCAAAGACACAAACAGCACACCAGCCAATATCAAAGGTATTTTATTGACGGCATAAACCTTAATGAAATAAATAAGGATGTAGTAAATCATAATGGCAATTACAAACTCACCACCTCCAAGCGTAGTAATATGTATGTCCGGTTGCATTGAAAACAATGCCCCCATCAACGCGCACACTATGACAGAAGGGTATATCCTGATTATTCTTCTCTTATACCAATTATCAAACCTCATGCTATTTTTGTTCAATAATAGTGTGTATCCAGAGCAAAAAAGAAACAAAGTATCACCAATACTCCCTCCCGTTGCCAACATCTTATAGTTGGTATATAATGTGTCCATATGGCTGTTTATAATGAAAAAGACAGCCAAAAACTTGAGAATGTCTATGCTGAAATCTCTCTCCTTGATGTTATTCATACATTAAGTTTATGTGTTATACATTTATAAGTGAGTTGTAAATCCTTTCCAAATCCCCGAAAACCCTTTCTGGAAAAAAGTCTTTTACTCTCGCGAACGCCTTGTCTCCCTGCGCCTTTATCGCTCCGGGATGTTCTATGTAATACCTTATCGCATCGGCAATCTCCATCGAATTGCCCGGACGCACAAGCATTCCGTTCCCTCCATCCTTTACCACTTCGGGTATTCCACCCACCGATGTCGATATTACGGGGTGACTGTAGCTCATCGCCTCGAGTATGGCTATAGGCAGCCCCTCGTTATATGACGGCAGGATGTACACATCTGCCCATGTCAGGCAATCTGTTTTCTTCTGTCCGGAAATCCATCCCTCGTAGCTTACAAACCTTTCCAGACCATGTTCACGGATATACGTACGGACATCACCGTCAACCTCGTTGCCGCCCATACGCAAAATGAGCTTGTCCTTGAAATAATCCTTGTTGTCACTTACGGCCTTAAGCAGGTCGAACGCTCCCTTACGGTTACTTATTTCACCCATGTAAAGCAAGTGCAGCTTACCGTCATCGTGCCTGACGTTGGCGGCAACAGGCGGCAAAACAATGTTGTTAAGCACACGAATCTTATCCTCTTCCACGCCAATGGACGAAAAGTAACGCCGCCACGACTCAGACAGAACAATCAGGCAGTCGCAGGAATTAATTGTACTGACAATGCCTGCTTTGTCGGTAGCCGCATCATAAAACTCAACGAAATCGGCGGCGTGCTCATGCAGAATCACTTTCTTTCCGTATCTCTGTACAAGCCCTATGAACATGCGGCAACGGTAAAACGACGCGTTGGCCGCACCATGTATATGCACAATCCTGATGCTACGGTCAAATTGGCACAGCCACCACGTCCTTACCATAGCCTGCACTGCATACCACGCCTTTACCGCCTTGCCACCCAATCGCCACGTGGGCACGAACTTCATTCCCTCGATATACTTCCTGTACGAAACGAGTACGGCAGCCATCCCCCCTTTGGTCTTCATGGACACGCCAAGAAAGAGAACCTTACGGGATAAACCCTCATTAATCATCTTCTTGATTTTTTATTTTTAATCAGTGCTCTTTTACATACTTACTCAGTGGCAATAATATAGTTTTTGCTTCTCAGGCGTGTTTACGGCTATCACTTTTGCCGGAATACCAACAGCAATGGAATTGTCTGGAACGTCTTTCGTAACGACGGCGTTTGCTCCAATGGTAACATTATTTCCGATAGTGATGCCACCTATTATCTTTGCACCGCTTGACAATATGACGTTATTACCGATACGCGGTATGCCCGATGTTCCCACACCAATTGTTACACCTTGGAATATAAGACAATTCTTTCCTATTATTGTCGCTTCATTTATCACGATACAAGAAAAGTGTTGAAATCTTAATCCTTCACCCACCTTTGTTTCTAACCGCAGTTGTATTCCCGTAAGGTATTGATTGTGCTTATGGATTAAAAAAACGATTGCATATAGCATCTTGAAAAAGATGTTTTTCTTTGTCCTCAAGTACGCTCCGAGCCTAAACCACACGGTAAATTTAAAGGATGCGTTGGATAGGAAATATTTTACCCCCCCCATTTTTTCCCGAGGAAACATTCTCAAATCCCCTCGTATTAAAGACAAGCACTCATGAAATTTCATCACTTACAAATTTTGAAAACCTCATTAAACCGCCTTGTCCAAGTATGTTCCTTTTCAGCTCGTGCCCTTGCTGCTTTTTTCATCAAATTAACAAGACTTTCATTTTTCTTATCCAGATAAAACTTAGCCTTATCTACCATTTCTTCTTTTGAATGATAAAGCACAATTTCTTTGCCATCTTTAAAATATTCAGACAGCTCTTCTGTATAACTTGCCAATTGCAGCCCACCACACATTGGAATTTCAAAAGCACGTAGATGCGTTTTGTTTACAGGCTTCTTCAAGATATAAGTATCCCGCAGTTCGGTTATATTCAAAGAAAGTGCTAAGTCTGAATACAAGCCAACCATTTCGTCATCGCTGACCGACTTGTATTTGGTCAAGAATTTGCTTTCGGAACATAAATCAGTCTTCTTCATCAGTTTATTCTTGATTGTAGAATAAAGCACCTTGCGCCCTATAGGAAAACGCATATATCTGATTGCCTTTATACATACGTCCAATGGATCAAATTGTTGCACTTTTCCCAGCGAAGTGTTATATCCTATATTGAACAAGGAATCAGAAAAGACATCGCAATATATTCCACTTGCCAACAAATCATTTAATTTGTTTACCCGGCTACCATAAGGTGAGCCGATAAAACCAACCTTACTTATCGGTTTTCCCCAACATGGTTTGAAGACATAAGGGTTTGCAGCAAATGATTGGAATATAATGTTTTTGCATCCCCACCTCTCAAACAAATATTTTGTCTCTACAGAAGTTATCCAAACCATGTCAAACAAAGGAGCTATTGACTTGTGCTTGTATGGCAATTCCAAATTATCCCAACAAATAAGCAATGAAGGTATTCCCATTTTATTTATCTCTTTCATTGTCTCGGGATACAAGACAGAGGAATCGTCACAGTTCATAAACAGGTCAATATCCTCCGTATCTTTTATAACAGAAATTAATTTTTCGTTAGCTTCATCTGTTGACGGATAATCCAAAGGATTGAATGTAATGATGTGATGTCCACCCCGTCCTAATTCATCAATAAAATGAATACGTTGCCATTGGTACATGGGAGTACCCAATTCTTTAAAGAAATAGAAGATATTCATAGGTTTGCAATTATATATTTCTGTAAAGAGTCCTTTTAAGATAAAGGTGAACTTTGTGGTAAATAATGGTCCATATGGGAGTATACACAAAAAATTTAGTGAAATAGTATCTAATCCAAAAGACTGGACCGTATAGTCTATAAATCCGCAACATAGACTGATAAAACGGAGGATACAAATTCCACGCACCATCCATTCTTACAAACTTCATATTCTTGTCAAATAACGCAATACTTTCTAAAAGCAAACACTTATTCATTTTCCCCCATGTAATGCTCTGAGGATTTTTCACATAGAAGTATAGCTTTTTATTGATTACAGCAATATTATTGGTATAATATCCGGCACAATGCACAAAGTAAATATCATTTCCTTTGGGGATTTCTTCAAAGGAGATACCTAACTTCTTAATGTATTGAATTGAAAACATTTTATTCCATGCCGCATTTTCTCCATACTTAACATTGTTGACTTTTGTTTTACTATGCGGACTTTCCAAAAAGTCCTTTAAATAATCAGAATATTGCCCATTCCTATACTTATGCGTATCGATTTCATAATAAATAAAGCTATCAAAATAGACTATATCATAATCGCTATCGGAAAATCTGTCCAATTCCGACAAAAAACCTTCTGCATAAAAATCATCACAATCAGCAAAAAGTATCCATTTCCCTTTAGCTTCTTTCATCCCATAATTCCGAGCACGCCCCGCGCCCTTAGAATGTTCCGCATCAATATAGATAATTTTTTCATCCACCCTACTAATCATCGGTCGGTTATCCAGCATACTATTATCGTCCACCACGATTATTTCAATGTCTGAACGAACAGGGATAGAATCCAAACAGCGTTGCAACAAATCCAAGCTGTTTTTATGAGGAATAACAAAAGAATATAACATAATTACTTACTATCTCAATATATAAGGATTAATTTCTCCTGCGTTATTCACATAGAATGCATTAAAAAAACGAAGCAGTGAATATGAAAAAAGAACTAACAGAAAGATTTTCTTTTTACGAGTCCCATTTTCATTAACAAAATAAGGTAATAAGACTATTCCCAAAATCGTCCAATATTGCGTCAAACGTGGAGCGGCAGAGCTAAATATACCTAATAGATTATATAATACAACTGCAACTGTAAAAGCAATCATTTCCATATCCATCTTTCCCCTCCTATATAAATAGACTAACATGCAAGCAACCAATGTTTGCCCCAAATTCCCTATAAGACCTAATTCTTCTTCTTCAAACCCTAATACGTAATTGACGTATTTAGTGTCAAAAAGAGCAAGAAATGGATTAAGCAAACTTTGAAGATATGCTTTTCCCACAAAAAAACTTGCAAACGAAACCACCAATGCTGCATAAAGAACTTTCTTACATGGGAATATCTGCCGTACGGTAACAATGTAATGAAGAGGTATAAGCAAGAGCATAAAAAGTCCGCTTTGGTGAAAAAGTAAGGCGGTGATGATAACAGAAATCGAGAACTTGAGATACTTACCTTTATATAGCAAAGGCATAAAAAACAGCATGATACCTAAAGCCATCATTTGCCTCATTATGTTATATGCAGCAAAGTAATACCCCCAAGTATAAAGAAAAAAAAGAGCAAGTGGAATAGATTGCTTCCTATAATGGATAAGTTTCAGACATCCCCAGAAAAAAGGAATAAATAAACACGATACAAATGTCAGATAGTCTTCTGTGATGTATTTCTTAAAATATATAATCAGCGTAACAAACCCAATCTCAAAACTATGGTATATCTTATAGACATCCCCAAAATTATCAAGAATATAATAATCAAAAGAATACCCTAAACAGTCCGTTCCAACTGTAATCCCTCTCATGATTCCCAAGAACAACATAAGTGTAATATTCAGGTAAATCAGGAACTTGTTTTTGGGAAAGCATACTGATACGCCCAACGAAGCCAAAAGATATATATAGACAGGTGATATGTACATAAAACAAAAATTACAATAGTTTTATAGATTCCCGCTTTATTGAATTTTGTTGGTAATATTCAGATATCCTATTAAAATACTCATAATAAGGAGCATTCATCTTTTCAATTACATAATTGACTGCACGGATATTCGGCATCATTTTCTTCAGGTTAAAAAGTGCTGTCGAAGAAAATCCATATATAGCAACAGGAAATAATTGTTCTTTATACAGAAAATATTCAATAGATACTTCTATTGGCCTATATACAACATTATTTTGTGCACAAATATCAGGTATATGAATATTTGAATCACGGCCATGCGGCACATATGTGATTTCCTGCGAAGGATATTCTTTATGAATTTCCATGAACAACTTGGAAATAATATTTTCCAACATACTTTCCTGTATTCCCATTTGTTCACAAAAAGCAGAAGTGTTGGTTCCTATAAATATCACACCACTTGCCCTCTCTGTATCTTTCTCCTTATGAAAGAATAAATAAGAGAAATGGTTGGGATATTTAAAAAACTTTCTTTCGTCAATATCATAGTATATGGTATAAAAAAAACGATCTGGAATAATCTTTTTTATACGTGCCAAACTATAAAATAACAAGTTCACACATTGACTCCTCCAAGCTGTTTTTTTCCTCACGCCTCTAAAGATAGATATAGAAGAATTACCGTCATCCAAATAAACCATTGGGCTGCCAGTATTCAAATAAGAAAGTGCTATACTCTTATAAAGAATCTGGTAATAATCCCCTATAAAAGCACGATTATATCTATTACGATCCTTTTTATGCTTTATTTTGCATTCATTTAGCAATATCTGCATGGCTCTTGCCTCTTTGGCGTTAAAAATCTCATATACTATTCCAAAATCTTTCAATATCGTAAGAAGTTGTCTATTTCTTTGTTCGTTTGGTGAAAGTGGTAATATGACTTTATAATCTGAAATCTCAAATTCCCGAATAGCTTCTATTGCACACAAGGCTTGAAACGGAGATCCGATTACAAACACGGAAGATACATATTTACCAAAGGCTTTTTTAGAACATTTCATAAATTACTCTGATTGCTTAATACCAAATCCACCCAAATTCTCACACATCCATCCCCCCCACTTTTGCTCAAAATATGAATATTCGGAATCCTTCTGACATTCTCGCAGGCATCTGCGGGACAAGCTTTCATGCCCACGGCCTCCAATAGTTCCATGCAGTTCACGTCGTCACCTATGTAGGCCACTTCGTCCAACGTAATCCCAAGCTGGGCGCATATCTCTTTTACGACAGCCAGTTTCCCACCATCTCTCTTACCTTGGTACAGAAAATCTACTTTCAGCTTCTTTGCACGTTTCTCCACTATCTTGGTGTCTTCCGAAGTAATGATACCGGTCTTTATCCCGGCTTCACGAAGCAACTGGAAACCCATGCCGTCACGGGTATTGAATTTCTTCAGCTCATCACCGTTTTCAGAATAGTACATCCCCCCATCTGTTAACGTGCCATCCACATCACATAAGAAAAGTTTCACATTCTTTTTCCCTGCTTCCTTTTTGGACAAGACATGCCTGCCCATCAAGTTCTCCAATACAATCCAATCGTCCGGCTCGTCTATCTCCATAGCTGTATAATCCGGCATTTCATAAATGCCAATGTGGCCACTGAGACGATTGCCTGATTCAAGGATATGTCTCACTTTATTAATATAGAAAGCACCGTTTTCCATCAGCATCCCCGGAAAGTCCTGTCTTCTGGGACGATTCCTGTAATCGTAGTTCATGCTTGTACCGTCCTCGTTCCAAAAGAAACGGTAATTACGTACACAAGTTAAGATGGAATCATATTGACCCTGACCATACATTTCCAATGCTTCCGTAAAATGAGCCGTCTCAGTCAAAGGCGAGGTGGCTTGCACCAACATAAAAATACAATCAGGCGGAAGTTGTGCATAACGTATGTATTCTAACATTACGCTTTCCGTGCTTGCCGTGTCACAGGCATTTTTTGCCGAACGACGATATACTTTTGTTTTCCTGTAAGATTGGGAATTTACAACCTCTTCAATCTTGTCCGAATCAGTAGCCACGATGATTTCGTCCACTTCGTCGCATCGTTCCAATGCTTCGATGTTCCAACACACCAAAGGTTTACCACAAAAGGGTTTGATGTTTTTTAAGGGAATGGATTTGCTCCCTCCCCTTACAGGTATGAATGCTATTACCATATTTTATTATTAGCTTTTAAATCAGCAACCGCTTGTTGACAACATGCGTCAAGGCAATGCACATCAATAAAACGGCACCTGAGATTGTGTAATACAAACTGGGATTTTCAGAAAACAACCATTTTAAACAGATAATGGGAATCACATGCCAAAGGTATATCCTCAAGGAATTACGCCCCCAATATTCGAATATTCCCCCTTGAAACTTGCCGCGCTGTAGCATTGGAAGAATCCCCAACAGGCAAAGTATGGCCGCTATTGGAATCTCCATATAGGTTCTCATAAATTCTATTTTGGATTCCAAGAACAGATACACGCATACTATTGATGAAATGCAAAAAAGTATTATTACCCCCCGTAATATTAATAACATTTAAATATTTTCGACTATATACACCCATGACTATAAAAAGCATCAGGCTACAGTTGAACACGGAGCTTATATTGAAACTGGCATTGGAGATATTGTATGTCAATAATCCCAAAGCGAACAATAGTATGAACCTTATGGTATTGCACTTTATTAAACGAAACACCAACCACAGCAACGTTATCAACACGAACAGAGCAGGGACAAACCATAAGTGGTAAAAAGGCGCATACAGGTTTTGCACAACATCCATCCAATCAAAGTTGCCATGCCTGAGAACGTAAGCAGTATATACAAGCCATGCAACCGACCACTCTGCCAACATCCTCTTCCTGTATTTGGACAAAATGCTCCAATAGCCCTGTCCGGCCAATCTGTCCATATCGAGAAGGTAACCGCTGACAAAGAAAAAGGCCGGCATATGGAACGAATAAATTGTATAGCGGATGATATTCTCATCCAATGTGCCCAAAAGCACATGCCCTATGACAACAAGGAATATCAGGATACCTTTCACGGCATCGACACTTCTGTTCCTTCCATTTACCATCTTACTTGGTTTTTCTTCAGTTTATTCCGTTGCACCTTCTCGATGTCAAGAATATCTTCTTTTTTATAGGTCAACGCTTTTGCCACAGCCCGGCAATCGCGAGCCAACTTACGCATGCCGTCAGGCTCTAAAGATGCCGCATGGTCCGTACCTTTCCATGTGCGATCGAGGGTGTAGTGCCGTTCTATCCATTCCGCGCCGAGGGCAACCGCCGCCGAATCCACCGCTATGCCGAGGTGATGTCCGGAGAAGCCGATGGCTTTCACGCGGTCGGCATACAACTCACGCAGACGAGAAAGCTCCAACAGACAAATGTCCTCGAACGGTACAGGGTAACCGGAAGTGCAGTCATAAATGACCAAATCCTTGTTGCGTCCCTTTGATTCGAAGAACCGGATGATTTGTTCTTCCTCGTCACGGGTTGTCATACCAAAGGACAAATGGATTTCACCACCGAAATTATCGCAGAGGTATTCCAACAGACCTTTGTTCAAGTTGCAAGCCGAAGGCACCTTGATAAGGTTGGGATGTAACGTGCATATCTCCTTGGCCGAGGTGATATCCCAGACCGACGTGGAATATTCAATGCCGAACTCATTGCACCATTCTTGCAACTGGCGGTGTTGGTCAAGGCTGAATTCCAAAAACTCCCGGTGTTCGCCGTAAGTCTTGCCATAAGAGTTTTCTGGGTGTGGGTGTGGGGCATTATATTCTTCAGGGGAGAGCAACTCTTTGTTGCACCGTTTTTGGAACTTGACCACGTCTGCCTTACAATACGTGGCAGCAGTCATAATCATCTCTTTCGCGATTGCCATGTCACCCTTGTGGTTGCAACCGATTTCCGCAATGATTTTCGGAGTTTTCATTTTCTTGATATTTTTTGTTTGATGATATTCTTGACAAAAACTTTTTCCTTGCTGTCCAGGCCAATCTTCCATGCAAAAAGCGCGGAACATGCTAAAGTAAGCAACACGGTCAGAAATGCCCTGAATAAAGAGGGGGACAGCAGGAGCGTGCTCCCCCATACAATTCCCAAGGTGAGAATACATATTATAACATCCCTCAGCAAAACTTCTTTTAGGTAAGTTTCCAAGTTCAAGCCTATTTCCCTCCGTGCATTCCACAAGATTGAAAACACGTAAAGTATGGAAAGTGATACCGACACAATATAAGGGATGATTGGATTGTTTGGCGTTATTCTCAACAACAGGTAAGATAAAGGGACATTGAATAAGATAATCGTGCTCGAATATAATTGGTATCTTCTTATTTTATTGGCTGCCTGATAAACACCGATTACTTGGTTGCCCAATGTCTCTATCAAAATAGAAAGTATCATCAGCCGCGCGATTGATACGGTATATGTAGGAACATCATGTAACCACCATTTCAATACAAAGTCCATTTCGATTAACACAGGGACACAAATTAGCATTAACAGGAAAAAAGCCAATTTGCTGCTTCGAAATACGAGTTTCCACATCTCTCCGACCTGACCACTTGCGTATGATTTAGTTATTTGGGGGCGGCTAGCAATATATATGTTGTTGACAAATTGCGTAAAAACTCCGTTAATGTGCTGTGCGATGGAGTGTGCAGCATTTAATAATGGGCCGAAAAACAAATTGATGACGATATTTACCCCTTGTTGTCTGGAAATCAGTGCCACAGCTCCAATCATATTCCATCCGGAGTAAGCCAATAGATCTTTACCCATATAAGTTTGACCTGAAAAACGATAGTGCCTGCACTCTTCAAAATGCTTCCTGCAATACAGTTGGTAGATGATGCGCACCGATACAGTTATCATGCAAATGAAAACGGCATATAAAATAAGTTTGTCAAGCAAGACATATTGCAGAGCGATTGTGGCTATTAATTTTAAGCCACATTCCAAAATGCTTATATAGGCATATAGGGACATCCGCTCATGTGCTATGACCGCAGCATTATAAGGAATGGAAACCAAATTTATCAGAAAGGCCAGAATAGAAAGTTGGAGTACCCAATTGGCCGCGTACAAACGGTCTGTGGGGATATTCATTTGAGTGTTTAAAAACCAACATCCGCCGATTTCCAATAAGAATCCTATTGCGAGGGCAAGTATCAGATAAATAGTTACTGTTGTATCAAAAATCTTTTTAAGCCGTTTTTTATCTCTTCGTCCAATTTCAATAGCGATAAAACGTTGTGAGCCGGAAGTCAAGGCTCCTCCGATGAAGGCGAACATAGTTACCATGCCACCCACAACATTATATATTCCATAATCTTTCGCACCTAATGCTTTCAATATTATCGGTACGGTATATAACTGTACCAGTATTAATAAAGACGTGCGTAGGTAGAGCAGTAACGTATTCTTGGCGATACGCTTGTTATTGGCAGAAGTGGTGGACATAAAATCGATTTGTAAGGTAAGTACAAACCGCCCCTTTATTTGTTGATATAGATGCTTGCTGTGTTGGAGTAAGCGTATTATATTTTAGTTTGGGTATTTAATCCCTCCTGAAAATGTCCCTCGTATAAACTTTCTCTTCCACATCATCTAGACAAGCATCATACCGGTTGGCAATGATGGCATGGCTTTGGCTCTTGAAAGTATCCAAGTCATTCACAACCTTGCTGCCGAAGAACGTGCTGCCATCTTCCAATGTGGGTTCATAGATAACGATCTCCGCACCCTTGGCCTTGATGCGTTTCATCACACCTTGGATGCTCGATTGGCGGAAGTTGTCCGAGTTCGATTTCATCGTCAGGCGGTACACGCCGATGACGCATTTCCGTTCCTCGGAAGGATTGAAGTCGCCACGGTTGTAATAGTCGTAGTAACCGGCCGTGTGCAGTACGCGGTCGGCAATGAAATCCTTGCGCGTGCGGTTGCTTTCTACGATAGCCTCGATAAGGTTTTCAGGAACGTCTTGATAGTTGGCCAACAGTTGCTTGGTGTCTTTGGGCAGGCAGTAGCCGCCGTAACCGAACGAAGGATTGTTGTAATGGCTTCCGATGCGTGGGTCGAGGCTTACGCCGTTGATGATGGCTTTCGTGTCCAGCCCCTTCATTTCGGCGTACGTGTCCAGCTCGTTGAAGTAGGATACCCGCAAGGCTAGGTAGGTGTTGGCAAAGAGTTTCACGGCCTCGGCTTCGGTCAGTCCCATGAACAGCGTGTCGATGTTTTCTTTGATGGCCCCTTCCTGCAGGAGGGTGGCAAAGTCGTGTGCGGCCTTGTCCAGCCGGGCATCCCCTTCGGGACGGCCCACGATGATGCGGCTGGGGTAGAGGTTGTCATACAAGGCTTTGCTTTCACGCAGGAACTCAGGTGAGAAGATGACATTTTCCGTGCCTAACTTTTTGCGTACGCTTTCCGTGTACCCCACGGGAATGGTGCTCTTGATGACCATTATCGCATGGGGATTGACTTTCTTCACTAATTCGATGACTTCCTCCACGTGGCTGGTATCGAAATAGTTCTTCACCGGGTCGTAGTTTGTCGGTGCGGCGATGACCACGAAGTCCGCATTAGCGTAGGCTTTGGCTCCGTCGAGTGTGGCGGTCAGGTTCAACTCTTTTTTGGCCAGATACTTCTCTATGTATTCGTCCTGGATGGGAGACTTCCTTCGGTTAATCATGTCCACCTTTTCGGGAATAACGTCTACTGCCGTTACTTGGTGGTGCTGACTTAAAAGCGTGGCAATGCTTAAGCCGACGTAACCGGTTCCGGCTACGGCTATTTTCATATCCTTGTTCATTTGATTATATGTTTTAATATCTTACTTTACCAGTTTGCAAAGTAAGAAGAGACACACTAATACAAAAAGCCTTACAGAGAAAGCTTATCTTTCTATCATTTTATATTTTCTACTCCTCAACCTTCCACTCTTCCACCCCTTTGGTATCAGACGAAAAGTTCATACCTACGAGGAACACCTTCCGGCCATCTTTCCTATAAGGCTCGGCATAACCTTTCTCATGGATTTGTTGCAAAGCCTCGTCGGCACTGCCATCGAGTTTGATTTCCATCACATAGATGTAATCCGATGTTTTGATGACGATGTCGATGCGTCCACGATGGGTGGTGCGCTCCACTTCGGTATAAAAGCCCATCATCTTGAAGATAACATACATGGTGTTCTGAAAGTAGAGCTCCATCTTGCCCATTACTTGGTAACTATTGTCAACGAACATCGTCTGCAAACGTTCCATGAAAGCTTCGGCATCACCGCGCTCTACCTCTTGGATGAACTTTTGGATAAAGAACTCCGATTCACCCCTTTCTTTCGGAGCGTAATATGGCAACAGGTAACGCACAAATCCGTTTTCCACTTCCTGGTTCGGAAAGCCTAACTTATACATTCTGAAACGTTCGTCATACCCTTTAATGGTCAGATAACCACTCTGATAAAGCAGAGGAACCGGATTCCTATATACAGAATCTATGCTGTTCAACATATCCGAGGTTTGTTCTTCGTGCGCCAGATTGTTCAATTCATAATTCGTACGTTTCAGCATCTCCACCAAGAAAGAGGGAGTGCCTGTTTCAAACCAATAATCATTGAATTGTTTGTTCTTCAACGCATTCAATAAACTGAACGGATTGTACACCCCTATGGAATCTCGATCGAAATGATAACCATCGTACATTTCTTTTAATCGGTCCAGTGTTTCTTCATAAGTCAATCCGTTACTTTCCGCCATCTCTTCTACAGCCGGTTTCAGCCCACCGCGCAACTCTTCTTCCGTGATACCGCAAAGTGTAGCCCAATTGCGATTGAGCGAAATATCCTCCAGATTATTCAAGTCGCTAAAAACACTGAGTTTGCCGAACTTCGAAACTCCGGTCAGCAGCCCGAACTTGATATAGCGGTCTTGCGTCTTGAGCACGGAATAGAACAACCGGAGAATCCCCCTCAACTCATCTTGAAGCGTATCGTTGCCGATGTTCTGAAGCAACGGCTTGTCATACTCGTCCACCAATATCGCGACCCTGTGCCCTGTCTTTTCGCAAGCACGCTGCACAACTCCCTTGAAACGTAAACCGACGTTACGCTCCGCTTCCTCCGCCCCAAATTCTTTCTCCCAAACCGTCAACGCCTCGTTCAACGTATCCAAAAGCGACTGGGTACTTTCGTATTTCCCAACGTTCAAATCGAGATGAAACACGGGACGTGCCGTCCAATCTTTCTCCAAACGTTCCATGGCCAACCCTTTGAACTGTTTTTTCTTCCCTTGGAAATAAGCCTCGAGAGTAGAAACCAAAAGAGATTTACCGAATCGTCTCGGACGACTCAGGAGATAATAACAGCCTGTATCAACCAATTTGTATATCAACTCCGTTTTGTCTATATACAAATAGCCATCCTCCCTCAAAGTTCTAAAATTCTGTATGCCTATGGGAAATCTCATTCTCACAACCTGTTTAAATAAACCTTTCACAAAGATAACAGCCCCAAAAGAACGAACCAAACAAACCCATCATTTTTTATTATTCTCCGGCTCAGGCACTTCCCTCAAAAAAGCCTTGGGAATATAGGCCGAAGCCAGAAAGCATATCGGCTGCAAATCCACGATGACACAAGTCTGGCGGTCTATACGGGCCACACGCCCTACTACGCCTTTGAAATCCCCTTCGGTAATCACGACTTGCTGGTCTTTCTTGATCCGGAAATCAGCCGGTGAGACGGCACGGATAGATTCGCTCCCTCCAATGGTGAAACGAATAAAATTGACCATCTCCTTGTAGGGTATAACCACCACGTCATTCAGTCCGTTTTCATTCAAAGACGTATGGTCGTACATGAAACGAAGGCTTACGGGCATCTTGTCCTTGCGACGGGACTCAGATTTCAATGGGAATGACACCAAACGGCGGGCCGTGCACTCGTCCGTAAACACGAAAACAAGATTGGGCAAGAGGGATTCCTCTACTTTCTTCTTCTCTCCTTTCACCATCTTCAACGTCTTCCGTTTCGGCACATACACCAAAACGCCCCGTTTCTTCAATAGGTCTTCAGCCTCCCGTTCACGTCCATACGTGGCTCTCAAAACATACCATCGGCATTCTTGCGGAAGTCCGTGCGTCGGATGCAGGACATACTCCAAGGACACCCCGGTCCCGTATCTTTGCGAACCGGCGGCTGTGACGGGAGGCAATCCCTCACTCGGAAGTCGGCTTTCGCTTTCTTCCGGAATACTGGCTACATTCATCAACGTATCCATCACACCTTGGCACGGAAGTCCTGTGTGACGACACAAAAAAAGCGTGAGACCGTCGTTACTCGTCCCACCCTAAGAGGCTCTGGTATGCCCATCACTGTTGAACGAGCAACATCCAGAGCCCACGCCGATATGGATATAACTTCTCCCTTTACGACACGATATACCCGCATCGAAAAGGGATGCGCATATATACACATCCCGAGGACATCTACTGTTGCCTCATCCCTGACAGTGATTGAAATTTACCAGATTTCTTAGAGTCAAGAACAAGACGTCACGTAAACGCCTTTAATATGTCGCGAATCTCCGTCCCCACCCTTCCCCCGCATACGCGGTTCGGCGCAGGCTTCCGTCCGTTTTCAGCATCCCTGACAAATTACTCTGTTTGGGCAAGCTTCGCACGAACCCGGAAATTCTGCGGCAAAGATAATTATTTTTTCATTCCGTTCAAAAAATTCACCTTTAATTAACTCATAAACTTCAGCGATGCCGTCTTGGTCCCATCGAAATGCGAAAACAGTCCAAAAACGTCAGGCAAACGACTTTCCGGTGTGCGGCAAACGTTCGATCAATCTACTGAGAACTTTTTACGGATGTCCTGCAGGCGATGTTCCTTTCCCATCCCCTTCATTGTGTTTTCATTAAAAAAGGGTTCACATCCTTCATACTATCTAAGAATCAAACGATTAAGGTGAACCCTTCACTCAAACAGCCTTCACAAGGGGTTCACCGAAAAATTCCGTTCCGCACTGTGGTACAACGCTTTACGGTGAACCTTCAGCCGTCATTCACAAAAAAGAAAAATCAAATGCCCTTTATGGTTCCCGTATGAAAAAACTTTGCGCCATTTCATCCATCTCTTTTCGGAAAGGTTCACTCGTGACCCACTGCACGATGGTCATGCACCGTAAAGGATTATCCTTATAATATCCGTAAGTAGTACGCCTCGCCTCAATCCATTTCTTCCCTGTAAGGGAGATACGTTGGGGGCTACTGACTTTCACAAATTCAGTCCCGTTCAGGACGACCGTCTCGCAAGTGCAACCGTCAAGCAAACGGCCTTCTTCGTCACACACACTCCGCTTTAAAGCATCTTTCATTTTCCGGGCATCCGTATCTGCCGCAGCATCCGAATACTCCACGGTCATCCAATTCAACCCGTTTTCGATGCGGAAATCCGACCATCCATCCGGCTTTCTATGCCAATTGGACGGATAACGGAAACTGAAACCACTCGCTTCATCGCTAAAAGGAATCCAGACATCCTGATCCGTCATGGTCCAGCCCTCCACTACGGTATACTCCGTATTCTGCTCCATACCGTTCTCTTCCGAATGAATCTCCGAATCTCCGTTTCTTATATAGTCTTCCAACAGGCCACTCCGCCAAACTTCGCGCACGTCTTGGTAATCGGGAGGCATTCCGTGTGTCAAGGCGGAAAACCAACAGATAAACTCAGATAATAAGACGAATTCTGCCAGACAAGCCACAACCATCCGTTTGCTTTTCTCACGCACCTTATCCGACATCCCGTAAGCCAACCCCAACAAGAAACCACACCCCAATCCGCCGACGTGCGCCGCATTATCCACACTGTCATCTCTCATCCCAAACAACAGATTATACAAAATGAAAACCGCAATGCTGACAAGCAAGGTCTTTCGCCTCTCCTCTCCGCCCCTGCGTAAAAGCAAATAAGCAAAAAAGAGACCGTACAAGCCGAATATGGCTCCCGAAGCCCCGGCCGCAATCCATTCGGCATTGACCGACAGGCTCGCCAAGGATGCGTAAAGTCCGGACAAGACATAAGCCATAGCCATACGGCGAGAACCTGCCAACGGCTCCAAAAACAGACCAATGAACAATAAGGCATACATGTTCATGGCCAAGTGTATAAGACCTACATGCACATAATTGCAGGTCAGCACACGCCAATAATCGCCGGTCAGAGTCAATGGAGCAAAATCGGCGCCCCAATGCAACAAATCGACATTGTCCGGAAAAAATATCCCTACACCGGACAAGCACATGGCCAGAAAGACGAGAAAATTAAGATCCAACAACAAAGGGGTAACCCAAAATCCCCTGCGTGGCACGAAAAAAGAAAGGAAAAAGCCTTTTCCGGGTTCGGCCGCACTGGGCGGAATAGTCTCATCTGCTTTTTCCCGCCCCTCTTGTATTTCACCACCGGATGACGCAAAGTAAAACCGAGCGGACAACGCCTGTGAATCCTTACGAACGTTCATACCCCCTTCTTTCCTCAAAAAGGAAATCCGCCGTCATATCCAGGTCCTGCCACGGAACTTCCGGAAATATGAGACGACAGCGGATTTCCGAACAGAAGCGCCTTACACTTATTCTTTCACTATGATATGTTCGCCATCTTCGGCTACATGGTAAGTCTTACTCAACATATTGGAGGACTTGTGTCCCACCATGATGAACGCATCACCTTTTTCTATCTGGTAGCTTCTCACATAGCCGTCTTCGCCATATCCCGATGCTTCCAACGCCTCTTTGCAGAACACCGGCAGATTCTCCACCTGCTTGGCCACATCATCGTAAGTGAAAAGCATATCCTTGAAACCGTCATAGGTATCAATCACATTATCGTCATGATCCGAAATCACCATATCCTGTTTATCCAGTTTGTTACGGACATCCTTATTATCGTACCAACTATATTCCGCCATCTTGTTCTTATCCTCCGGCGTTACAATTTGTATCGTCACACTCGTAGAAGGATCACCCGGCTTATAATTGAAATAGGTATAAATCTCGGCAAACTCTGCCGTTTCCTTTTTTGCCTTGGCCAATTCCAACAATTCATCTATTTTCCCGTCCAACTCCCCGGCATTTGCTCCGATAATCGTGTCCGACGGCGTTGTAGTAGCATTCTCTTTCATCTTATTCACAAAATCACAAGATGCCATCGTAACGGCAACTACACATAAGGCCCAGACACCTTTCCAAACTTTTGCTTTCATAGTCCCAATTTTTAAAAGTTACCACTCTATTGATTTATTTGCGAAAGTTAGCATTTTTATACTGAACAAAATTACCCCCCCCGAATATTTAACACAAAATTAACTATATAAGTCCGTCATTCCAAAGAAAACATGTTTTCACTGTCCTAAGCTCCATGCTAATAAACGGGTAAATCATTGGGACACTCAAAAAACTTTTGTAATTTTGCCCCAAATATCGAAATCAGAATAAAAATGAATGTTTTAGAGTTAAGTGAACAAGAAATCGTAAGAAGGAACAACCTGAACGAACTCCGTGCCTTGGGCATCGACCCTTATCCGGCTGACGAATATCCGACCGATGCTTTCTCGACCGACATCAAAGCCGAATACGACGATGCGGCAGAAGAGAAACGCCAAGTGTGCATCGCAGGCCGTATCATGAGCCGGCGCATCATGGGCAAAGCCTCTTTCCTCGAATTGCAGGATTCCAAAGGGCGCATTCAGGTGTATGTCACCCGCGATGATATTTGTCCCGGAGAAAACAAGGATTTATACAACACCGTATTCAAGAAATTGCTCGACTTGGGTGACTTTGTCGGTATCAAAGGCTTTGTTTTCAAGACTCAAACAGGCGAAATCAGCGTGCACACGCAAGAACTGACGGTTTTGGCCAAGAGCCTCAAGCCCCTGCCCATCGTCAAGATGAAAGACGGCGAGGTATATGACTCTTTCGACGACCCGGAACTGCGCTACCGCCAACGTTACGTGGACTTGATTGTCAACAGCGGAGTGAAGGAAACGTTCCTGAAGCGTTCGGCCATCCTGAAAACGTTGCGTGCCGCCCTGGACGAAGCAGGCTACACGGAGGTGGAGACGCCCATCCTGCAATCCATCCCGGGAGGAGCCAGCGCACGCCCGTTCATTACCCACCACAACTCGCTCGACATCGACCTGTATCTTCGTATCGCCACGGAACTTTACCTGAAACGCCTCATCGTAGGCGGTTTCGAAGGTGTGTACGAAATCGGCAAGAACTTCCGCAACGAGGGTATGGACAAGAGCCATAATCCGGAGTTCACTTGCATGGAACTTTATGTACAATATAAGGATTACAACTGGATGATGGCGTTTACCGAAAAGTTGCTCGAGCGCATCTGCATCGCTGTGAACGGCAGCACGGAGAGCGTGGTGGACGGAAAGACCATCAGCTTCAAGGCACCCTATCGCCGTCTGCCCATCTTGGAGGCCATCAAGGAAAAAACGGGTTATGACCTGAACGGGAAGAGCGAAGAGGAAATCCGCGAGATATGCAAGGCCCTGAATCTGGAAATCGACGACACGATGGGTAAAGGCAAGCTTATCGACGAGATTTTCGGCGAGTTCTGCGAGGGTACTTATATCCAACCGACCTTTATCACCGACTATCCGGTGGAAATGTCGCCGCTCACCAAGAAACACCGCACTAATCCGGCATTGACCGAGCGTTTCGAGTTGATGGTCAACGGTAAGGAACTGGCCAATGCCTATTCGGAGTTGAACGACCCGATAGATCAGGAAGAGCGTTTCATCGAACAGATGCGCCTGAGCGAGAAGGGCGACGACGAAGCGATGTTCATCGACCAGGATTTCCTGCGTGCCTTGCAATATGGCATGCCCCCCACCAGCGGTATCGGTATCGGCATCGACCGTCTGGTCATGCTCATGACGGGCCAGACCACGATTCAAGAGGTTCTCTTCTTCCCGCAAATGCGTCCTGAAAAGAAAATACCCAAGGACAGTGCCGACAAATACGCTGCCATCGGCGTGGCCGAGGCACTCGTGCCCGTGCTGCAAAAAGCCGGATATAATCTGGTAAGCGACATGAAGGATGTCAATCCGCAAAAGCTGCAGCAACAGGTGGGAGAGGTCATCAAGAAATACAAACTCGACATCGAAAAGCCATCCGTCAACGACGTGGCCGAGTGGATTTCCAAAATATAACAACCGGAAAACATGGGAAATTGTGGAACCATAGCCATCATGGGGGGCGGTAGCTGGGCTACCGCCATCGCCAAGATGATGTTGGAGCGAAACGATTCCATCCATTGGTACATGCGACGGGAAGACCGCATCGAGGAATTCCGCCGCCTGGGACATAATCCGGCTTACCTGACCAGCGTACATTTCGACGTGAACCGCATCCACTTCTCTGCCGACATCAATAAAATAGTGGAAGAAGCGGATACTTTGATTTTCGTCACCCCCTCACCTTATTTAAAGAGTCATCTGAAAAAACTCAAGACGCGCCTGCGTGATAAATTCATCGTCACGGCCATCAAGGGTATCGTGCCCGACGAAAACCTGGTCTGCTCGGAATATTTTCATCAGGTGTATAGCGTGCCCGACGAGAATCTGGCCGTTTTGGGGGGACCGAGCCATGCGGAAGAAGTGGCTTTGGGACGGCTTACTTATCTGACCGTGGGATGCGCCGACTTGGAAAAGGCGCAAAACTTTGCCGACATGATCAGCAGCGAATATGTCAAGACCAAAATCAGCGACGACGTCATCGGCATCGAATACGCTTCGGTGTTGAAGAACGTCTATGCCATCGCGGCGGGTATCTGCAACGGCCTGAAGTATGGAGACAACTTCCAGTCGGTCATCATGTCCAACGCAGCGCAGGAAATGAACCGTTTTCTCAAGATTGTACACCCCATTGAACGGAATATCATCGATTCGGTCTATCTGGGCGACCTTCTCGTCACGGGATATTCCAACTTCAGCCGTAACCGGGTGTTCGGTTCCATGATAGGCAAGGGTTACAGCGTGAAAAGCGCACAAATAGAAATGGAAATGATAGCCGAGGGGTATTACGGCACCAAATGTATGAAGGACATCAACAAGTGCCTCCATGTCAACATGCCGATTCTGGACGCCGTATATAATATCCTCTACGAACGTATCTCGCCGAGCATCGAGATAAAACTGCTCACCGATTCATTCCGATAACTCATTATTGTTTTTTAATAGCGTAAAAAGATGAAGAATATTCAATTAGACATCACAAAAGCAACTCAGTTCCTTCAGGCCGATGCCATTGCGGCATACGAACCGAAGGTGAAAGCCGCACAGGAAGCGTTGGAAAACGGCACTTGTCCGGGTAACGACTTTTTAGGTTGGCTGCACTTGCCGTCTTCCATTACTCCCGATTTCATCGGTGAACTGAACGCCACGGCACAGGTGCTCCGCGAGAACTGCGAAGTGGTCGTAGTAGCCGGCATCGGCGGAAGCTACCTTGGCGCACGCACCGTCATCGAAGCCCTGAGCAACAGCTTCCAATGGTTGCTGAACGATAAGAAGAACCCGGTCATCCTATTTGCCGGAAACAACATCGGCGAAGACTATCTGGCCGAAATGTGCGCTTACCTGGCCGACAAGAAATTCGGTGTCATCAATATTTCCAAGAGCGGCACGACCACCGAAACGGCTTTGGCTTTCCGCCTGCTGAAAAAGCAATGCGAAGACCAACGCGGCAAGGACATGGCCCGCAAAGTCATCGTGGCCGTAACCGATGCCCAAAAAGGTGCCGCCCGTACCACGGCTGACAAGGAAGGATACAAGAGCTTTATCATCCCCGACAATGTGGGCGGACGTTTCTCCGTACTCACTCCCGTAGGCTTGCTGCCTATTGCCGTGGCCGGCTTCGACATCGCACAACTCGTGGCCGGTGCCGCCGACATGGAAAAAGCAACTGCCGTGGACGTACCTTTCATGGAAAACCCCTCGGCCGTATATGCAGCCTGCCGCAACGCTTTATATACCGAAGGCAAGAAAATCGAAATTCTGGTAAACTACCAACCTAAGTTGCACTACCTGAACGAATGGTGGAAACAGTTGTACGGAGAATCGGAAGGAAAGGACCAAAAAGGTATTTTCCCGGCTGCCGTAGATTTTACCACCGACCTTCATTCCATGGGACAATGGATTCAGGACGGCGAACGTACCATCTTCGAGACCGTCATCAGCATCGAGCAGTCCAACCACAAGGTACTCTTCCCTTCGGACGACGAAAATCTGGACGGCCTGAACTTCCTGGCCGGAAAGCGTGTGGACGAAGTGAACAAGATGGCCGAACTGGGTACGCAACTGGCTCACGTGGACGGCGGTGTGCCCAACATGCGCCTGAGTGTCCCTGTGTTGAACGAGTACTACTTGGGACAAATCATCTATTTCTTCGAGAAAGCCTGCGGCATCAGCGGCAACCTCTTGGGGGTAAATACCTTCAACCAGCCGGGCGTGGAAGCCTACAAGAAGAACATGTTCGCCCTGCTGAACAAACCGGGTTACGAAAAAGAAAGTGAAGCCATCCGCGCACGCTTAAACAAATAAGCCCATGTTCGAAGCAGAAAAAGACAAATATTTAATGAAGCACGGCTTTGGGGCGACGCGCCTTAAAGCCGTGCTCTTTGATATGGACGGAGTCCTCTTCGACTCCATGCCCAACCATGCTTATTCCTGGAGCCATGCCATGACGCAGTTCGGCCTGCATATCACGCCCGAAGAAGCCTACATGCACGAAGGACGTACGGGCGGCGGAACCATCGATCTGCTGGCACAACGTGATTGGGGACGCCGGGCTACCGAAGAGGAGAAGCAGACCATCTATAAAGCCAAGTCCGATGTGTTCAGCCGTTGTCCGGAAGCCCCACGGATGCCGGGCGCTTACGAGTTGCTGAAAAAGGTAAAGGCCGATGGCTTCACCCCCATGGTCGTCACCGGATCGGGGCAGGTCAGCCTCATCGACCGGCTGAACCATAATTTCCCGGGCGTATTCCGGCGCGACCTGATGGTGACCAGTTTTGATGTGAAATACGGCAAGCCCAACCCCGAGCCCTACCTCATGGGACTGCAAAAAGCCGGTATACAACCGTGGGAAGGCCTTGTGGTGGAAAATGCTCCCTTAGGAGTACAAGCCGGAGTAGCTGCCGGAATCTTCACCATCGCCGTCAATACGGGGCCGCTGCCCGACGAAGTGCTGATTGATGCCGGTGCCGACTTGTTGTTCCCTTCCATGCAATCGCTTTGCGAACACTGGGAAGAAATACGAAAAACTTTCGCCTGACATTTTTATCCAACTATAGTATGACATTATCCGAATTATTACAGAACGACCGGTTTGCCCGGGCGGCCGGTGTCGAGATACTTGACATCCGTCCGGGATATGCCAAAGCCCGAATGGAAGTCACCCCTGCCCACCTCAATGCTGCCGGGGTCTGCCAAGGCGGTGCCCTTTTCACGTTGGCCGACTTGGCTTTTGCCGCCGTAGCCAACAGCTATGCACAGGTAACATTGTCTTTAAGCGCCAATATCAACTTCCTGAAAGCCGTGTCTGCCGGATGGCTTTACGCAGAGGCCCGTGAGATATACCACCACCCGCGCATTCCTTATATAGAGGTAAGAATCTGCCAAGAAAACGGCGACTTGGTGGCTATCCTCAACAGCACAGGTTACCGGAAGAAAGACAGATTACCCATCGATAATCCATCCGATACGGAACAGCCATGAAGATCCTGCTGATTGAAGACGAAGAGGAGTTGCGGAATACCGTCAGGGAGTACCTCACGCGCGAAAAGTTCATCGTGGAGTGTGCGGAAGACTATGCCTCCGCCATGGAGAAGGTCAACGATTACGATTACGACTGTATCTTGCTGGACATCATGCTGCCCGGCGGAAGCGGACTTTCCGTCCTGGCCCATCTCAAACGGATGCGTAAACAGGAAAGCGTCATCATCATCTCGGCCAAAGACTCCATTGAGGACAAGGTGGAGGGGCTTAATCTCGGGGCCGACGATTATTTGGCCAAACCATTCCATCTGGCCGAGCTAAACGCACGGGTAAAATCCCTGTTGCGCAGGAAAAAAGCTGGAGGAGACACCAGTATCGTACTGGGCAACCTGACTTTAGTCCCCGACACACGCAAAGTAACCGTAAACGGGAACGAACTGAACCTCAACCGTAAGGAGTTCGACCTGCTGTATTATTTCATCAGCAATCCCAACCGCCTCATCAACCGTATGGCATTGGCAGAGTCTGTATGGGGCGACCACATCGACCAGGCGGACAGTCTCGACTTCATTTATTCTCAGGTGAAGAATTTGAGGAAAAAGATGAAAGCTGCCGGCACACAAGCAGAAATAAAAGCCGTTTACGGTTTCGGCTACAAATTGGCATTCGACATGCCGTAAACTCCCCATACCCCGACCATGAAGTTATTACGCTATACCCACTTCAACCTCTCTTTCCTCCTGTTCTTGTTGCTGGGCGGATGGGGTACCTTTTTCTATTACACCGTCATCGACGAAGTGATGGACGAGACCGACGATGCCCTGGCCAATTACCGGGATATTATTGTGGGGAAAATCCTGGCGGACTCTACTCTTTTAGATACCGAGGACAAAATCATACACAGTTACAGCATCCGTCCGCTTACCACGGAAGAGGTCGAGCACTATCGCGATCGGTACTACGACGGTACGGTATATATCGAGACTGAAGATGAGTATGAACCCGTACGTATCATGAAGTCCTGCTTCATGGCCACCGACCTGAAATATTATGAACTGGAACTCCGACTCTCCACTTTGGAACGGGACGATTTGATAGCCGCCATATTCAAATATCTCGTCGCACTCTACATCGCATTGCTTTGTTGCATCATCTTCAGCACACGCCTTATCCTGAAGTCCGTGTTCCGCCCGCTCGACCGTTTATTGGAATGGCTTGAAAACGTATCACCCGGACACCCGGCACCTTATCTGAATCCGGATTGCCGTATTCGGGAGTTCCGTACCCTGAACCGTGCTGCCCTTGAAATGCACGAACGGGCAGAAAAAGCATACCGGGAACAAAAGGAATTCATCGAAAACGCCTCTCATGAACTGCAAACCCCGTTGGCCGTCATCAACGGTAAGCTGGAATTGTTGGCCGAACATGAGAATCTCGATGAAGAGGAACTGAAAAATATCGATGACATGTTCCGTAGCCTGCACCGTGCCATACAGCTCAATAAATCCCTGCTCCTGCTTTCGCGTATCCAAAACCGGCAATTCGAGGAAGTAACGGAAGTGGATATGAACCCACACGTCCGAAAGATTCTCGAACTGTTATCGGACTTATACGAAGAAAAAGAACTGGACTATCACTTGTCGGACACGGAAGACTGCCGTATCCGGATGAACGAATCGCTGGCTCATACTTTACTGACCAATCTCATCAAAAATGCCATCATACATAGCCCCCAACACGGACGTGTGGACATACTCATCCATTCCACCCGGATTGAAATCGTCAACGACGGGAACCAAGCCCTCGACGAACGACAAATGTTCAAACGCTTCTACAAGGGGCATAGCGGACAAAAAGAATCGACCGGACTGGGACTGTCTATCGCCCAATCCATTGCCGACCTGTACCATCTCTCCCTCACATACTATCATGACGGACGACATCATTTCGTGTTAAAAGTTGCAAAGCCCTAAAACGAAAAGCACAAATCCCAAATCTTTCCAGAATCAGGTATTTACTTTGCGGTTACAATAGTATTACTAACCATTAAAAGGAATTACCATTATGAGAAAGATTTTTGCCATATTGATTTTAGGGATTGTCATCGTAACGACCGCTTGCGCCGACAATGATGTCATCACCCGCAATTTAAACGAACTGCCCGCCCCGGCACGTACGATTTTAAAGCAGCAATTTGCCCATACCAAAGTCTCGTATATCAAAATAGACAAAGACTGGTTCAAATCTACCACTTACGACGTACAGCTTGTCAATGGTACGGAAGTCTCCTTCGACAGCAAAGGGGATTGGACGGAAGTAGACGGCAAAAGGTCTGAAGTCCCGGCTTTTTTCATACCGAAGGAAATCAAGAAACAAGTGAACGAGATGTTCCCCGGAGAGAAAATCACCAAAATAGAAAAAGACAGTCGTAAGTACGAAGTGGAGCTCACCAACGATGTAGAACTCAAATTCGACCGAAAATTCAATATCCGTGAGATTGACTGAAAGATGAGATTTTCACAAGAATATAAACCTTTTACAAAAACCAAAACAAAATGAGAAAGAATATATGGAAATGGGGGCTTTTCATCTTATTGCTCGCCCCGGTTATGACCGCATGTAAAGACGATGATGAGGACGACTACAACTTTCGGAATGACCCACACATCACCCAAACGGTAGAAAGCCGTTATCCGGGAGCACAAATCGTGGAAGTCGAACGTACCTACCAAGGATATGAAGTACAAATGTGGCTGAACAACGGAGAAGCGGACATGCACCTCGACCTCAACTACCAATGGCTTTATACGGAGTTCGAAGACATTGCCTGGACATCCGTTCCGGAGGTCGTAGTCAACAGCTTCACGCAAGACGGATTCACGTTCAACCCACGTGAAGACGATGTAGACCGCATTGAATATCCCAACGGAACGGAAACGGCCGTACAATACCGCATCGAATTGGACCGTGAGCCTACAGACATCATACTTTATTACAATGCGGACGGAAGCCAACACCCGGGAAGTGGCTCCAACCCTTCGGCACAGATACCCATGGCAATCACCCAAATGGTAGCGACCAAATATCCCGGTGCCAACATTATTGAAATGGACCGTACTGCACAAGGCTACGAAATACAACTGTGGCTGAACAATGCAGAGGCAGACATGCACGTGGACACGAATTACCAATGGCTGTTCACTGAATTCGAGGATATGGCATGGACATCCGTTCCGGAAGCCGTAGTCAACAGCTTCACGCAGGAAGGTTACACGTTCAACCCACGTGAAGACGATGTAGACCGCATTGAATATCCCAACGGGGCGGAAACAGGCATCTACTACCGTATCGAATTGGATCGCGAACCGATAGACCTCATTCTGGTTTACAATCCCGATGGCAGTAAACGTTCATAAAAATCCCTTCTTGAAAAGGAACACTCCCTGTCGGCACAAGCAGGCCGACAGGGAGTAATTTCATGAATATCCGTATGCCTGTCAAACACTTTAAAATAAGAATAATTGACCGCTGTACCGTCATCCAGACCTAAAACCTTCCTGCCAACGGCAATGTTCATAAACGGACAAATAGAATCCAACCTTAGAAATAAATATCCTCGTAACCACCAGCAGGAAGAACCAACCCCATTCCTTTGGAAACGCATTTCCCAACACGGTCACTGTTTTCCTCCATTGCCATCATTGCATCTCTTTTTCCGCTTTCAATATACGACGGAACCGGTCACGGAACATCGTTTCGTTTTTCATGTCAAGCGGTTGTTTGAAAACCAACCCGTTGCGGTCGAAAGTCATCTGCTTGCCACTGCTGTAGAAATGGAACAACTCCTGTAGTTTGAGGTAACTTTCGCCTTCTTCTATATGAACTATCGGTGCAGACAACTCTTTCCTTATTTGCGCGAACCTGTTTTCATCCGAATACGCCTCCCTATTGACTATCGCGATGATTTGCAAGTCCGGGAAACTTTCATGGTCTGCCATGATGTTCTTCACGGATGAACTGCCACTGAAGCTAAAATCTTTATCAGGATCAGAAAGCCAAACCACCTGCACATACCGGCCTTTATAACTATTTAAAATAGACTTCATATCCCGGTAGCCTTCCCCTTCCGGTATTTCATAAACCCATGAGGCAGAGTTTCCAGACAAACGGTTCAATTCCTTTATTTTCTCCTTGAAGTAGGGGTAAGTCAGATAGGAAGATGACAAGAAGTCCACCAACCTTTCGCGTTGGCCTATGCTCCATTCCCCTTGCAAACCAGTAATTTTTTGGGTGAGATAGGCTTGCACAGCCCAAGGAGTCCCCTCTGTACCGGTCAGTTCGCGCAAAGTTCTCACTTGAAGACTGTCTTTTTCGATTTCTACTTTCGCATAGTCCAAAGGTTCTTTTTCAGAAGAATTATCCCAAAAAGCATACATATCAAGAAAAGCCATCATATATGTCATACTGATGGACGGAGGATATCCTAAACTATAAGGCAAGAAAGAAAGCGACGGATCATCCAAAGAAAGAATGTTCAACACCTTATAGGCAGAATAATCATAACCTACATAGTCTTCTTTTTCCACAGGATATTTTCTCGGACGTTCTACCTTTTCTTCGAACAACCGACTGGCCATGAACAAATAACGGTCTGTCAATTCAAACCTTTGACGGTTTTTCAAAAGATGCGTCTCCCATGGAGAAAGCTTGTACTTCCATGCCACATAGTCGCAAAGCCGCATGTTTTCCGCTACACTCTCGTCCACATTCTTCAGAAAATATTCAGTGTCCAAGTTCCGTCCATAATCCGACAAACGTTCCCATCCGTAATAGATGACCGGCACGTCCTGATGCTTCAACAAGTTCTCATAACAGCCTTTCGGATGGCTACTGGCGTAGTCCACTGTCACATTCCTCTCCAATATCCCTTTCACGGTAATGTCAAGCGTATCACCAGGACGGACATAAAAAGGAACTGGCGCGTTTCCACCTCCCATCTTCATCTCCGCCCACACCGGATGGTCCAAAGAAAGTTCCGCACAGAACGTCCCGTCCGGTTCCAAAGCCGTGCAAGGGCGACTTATGGGATAAGGGGCAATCTCCCTATGTCCCAAGAAACTGACATCAAAGAACAAAATAACCCCATTCCAATCCTGGGAATATCCCTCTATCTTGCCGCGCACCACGGCCTTTCCTTTTTGGAACATCTTTTCGGAGGTCTCTTCCGCGTCTATCTCTTCTTTGGCCTCCGGAATCTTCACCTTTGCTTTGGCATCGTGGATGCCATAGATGCGGAACATATCCTTGTCCGTCCCCTCTATCAGGTCGAATATCTTCGTGTCCTTCGGCATCGGTTCAAAGAGCAAATGGAACTCCAACTGCCCGGCTTTCGGAATATAGCATTTCTCGCCCAACATCAGTCCTACAGCCCCCTTCACGGGATAACGCGCATCCTCTTCATCGCTCAGGTACGTGGACGGCGCGAATTGAAACCAAGAGTTGATTTTCCCTCTCGCCGTGCAATACATGACCGTGGCCGTATCGGACAGCACCACCTTGTCTATGGTCACCATCCCCGCATTGGAATAGAAGGACTGCAAACGGGTGTAGGCCACTTCACCTTTTCCCAATAGCGTGGTCGGCAGTAATGCTGCCATCAACCACAAGAATTTTTTCCTATTCATCATTCTTCTTTTTCTAATAATTCACGTAAACTCCGACGGAACTGCCTCTCATCCGCTGTATAAAGCGGTGTAGACAACACCTCCCCTTCTCGGTTCAACGTAATATCTTTTATATAATTAGGAAGTAGAAGTTGTGCGCGCAAAATACTGCTTTCTTCAAAATCCAACCAATAACAGGGTTCACCCGGCAAATACGCTTTCACAAATTGCTCGAACTCCTCTTTCGTACAAGTATTGGCACTGAACAAAAATACGAACTGCAAATCTTTATGGTTCCGGAAGTCAGGTATCAAATTGACCATCCGGTTATTCACGAAATCAAAACCGCTTTTTCCGGGTTTCATCCATTCTATCTGCACATATTTCCCTTTATATTTGTCCACAATCGGCTGCAATATCTCAAGTGCCTTTCCCTCCAACTTCGTTGTAGCCGGAAACGGCTGGGCATAGTCGGAAGCCAAATTCCATATTTTCCTTTTCAAATAAGGATTCGTGAGACAAGCTGCCCTATACTCCACAATTTTTTTTCGTCCTTCCGGAGTCAGGAAGTCGGGCAAGTCACAGACTTTGTTCACGAGATAAGCTTGAACCAAATAAGGAATCTCCTTGAACCCCATGACACCCCGAAGTGCTTCCACTTGTAAGCTATCCATCAACCGTTGTCCCTCCACATCCGACCAGTCCACGTCTCCCATCGAAGCCAAAGACCAAGCATCCGTCATGGGCAGCATGTCCTTCATCCGTGACACCATTGCGCGAAAATAAGGAATAAAGGACATGGACGGGTCGTCCGTGGGCATCTCATTCAACACTTTGTATAAGGAATAATCATTGCCTTCGTAAAAATCCCTCCGCAGTTCCTCATTCGGTGGATAATAGCCATACCGGCTCGACAGCATCCAGTTGGCCAATACGGTCTGGTTGATTACCACCGCCACCTGCTGCCGGGCTTTCAGGAGGTGTGCCTCCCATGGAGACAGCCCGTATTTCCACACAAAATAATCACAAAGCCGATTTCCCGTTTCCATTGTCTCCTTCGTCATAGCCCAAAACTCCTCATCGGTAAGCGTCTTCCAAATCTCTCCCTTACGCTCCCATTCGGCATAGACTTCCGGCACCTTGCACTTCAGCAATTTCTCATAACATCCTTTGGGATGGCTGCTGGTGTATTCTACAGTCTCAATCCCATCCCCCTTCGCTTTTATCACCAAATCGAGCGTGTCGCCCGGACGTACATAGACCGGAATGTCCGGCCCACACCCCGGCTTCAGTTCGTCCCACACGGGATGCTCCAAAGGCCAATCCAGACAGAAAGTCCCGTCCGGACGAATCAAGGCAGACGACGAACTTTCGGGACGACTTCCCAACGTATTGTCGGTCACCGCCACAATACCATATCCCCACCCAGGTTTGTAACCTTCTATCTTGCCCCGTACCACAGCCTTGCCTGTCCGGAACATGTTTTCCCCCACTTCTTCTGCATCCACTTCTTCCCGAGCCACAGGCATCTTCACTTTCGACTTGGCATCATGCAGTCCGTACCAACATGCCATGTCACGTCCGTCCCCTTCTATCATATCGAATATCTTCGTATCTTTGGGCATAGGGGCAAAAATCAACTGAAACTCCGTCTTTCCGCTTTTAGGCATGTAGAACTTCTCGTCCAGCGTCAGTCCTACAGCCTTTCTTACGGGATACTCCACAGCTCTCTCATCACTCAAATAAGTGCTCGAAGCCATTTGAATCCAAGAATAAGGTTTGGCACGTACGGAAAAAGACACCACCGTAGCCGTATCGGACAATACGACCTTCTCAATATTCCATCCTCCTGCATTATTGGAATACAAAGCCTGCAAACGGGTGTAGACTACCTCACCTTTTCCAAATAAAAAGGCAGGCAACATGCAAGCAAGAAAAAAAGCCTGCATTTTAATGAATGTTGAATTCCTCATATTTTTCTCTTTTTGATACTCATACCACTTCGTTTGTTTACCGCACACTGTTATATTGCATATACCGCCCGCTGTCCGTAACGCCCACGGCCTCGACACTGACAGACGTCCGCTTGCTGTTGTTATAAAGGCGGACCGTGGCACTTCCCTTTGCATCAAACTCCACCTCGGGCATCCATAGAAGCGTACGGCGGTAATCTTTCGTTTCGGGCAAAGGACGGTGACTGTAGTCGGGACTGTAGAACTCGTCGCACACGGCATAACCGTGCAAGAGGTAACGGCGGTCACGGCAAGAAGGGAAATATTCCCCGTTGGGACGGAGCTGCATACCCACGATGACTTCCGGCTGGTTGTCCTGCCGGTATTTCCAACTGCCCATTTCACGGGGCACATAGTCCGTATAAATATAAAACTTGTCCAACAGGCTCAGCGACCGGTATTTCTCAAATTCCCCGCGCGACAACCAATCGGGGACGGGATAGGTCGGCGTACCCGGCATGACAGGCTTGTCCCACAGGCGGTTGGGCCACGTGTTGAAGGTCGTCCGAAGAAAATAATCACGGTATTTGTTCATGTCGCCCACAAATAAGAACGAAATAAGCGTGGACACGGCCGGACTGCTCAAATAATAGAAAGGCACATCGGCCAAACCGTAATCGGCCATCATGTTATATGCGTCGTACGCGTCGATAACGACTGCAGGCTTCGTCGGGTCGTAGCGGCGTAACCCGTTCCTCCGCGTCCGCACCGTCACGGAAGGCAACACGCGACCCTCGAACGAACCGCGCACGAGGCTGTCCTCATGAGCAAACGGTTCGAGGTCGTGCGGCGACACGTCCTGGTAAAAGCTGTAGGGATGTGCGAAATGGGGATGGAACAAGTCCAGTTTCACATAATAGTCCGGCCAAGCCTCCTCGTCGGTGAAGCCCTTCCGACGCCTTTTGCTGACATACTCTGCCCCCTTACTCAGTTTCGCCGCGCTGAGGAACATCATGCAATCACCGTAAATCTTGGGGATGGCCATGTAGAACGAGCCGTCTTTTGTCTGTTGCTTCAATTCAAAAGTCTCCGGTCCCTGCGTGAACATGGCCCAGACGTTCACCTCCTTTTTCAGGTTGCTGATCTTTTTGAAATCAATGTTTTGCCTTTCCGAACGGTTGACACACCCTCCGATGGTCTGGAACTTCTCGGGCAACCAAGGCAGCGCGAGGGGTTCTACGTCAGCCATCTCACGCCACTTGTAACGTCGCCACCCCTGCACCATCATGAGCCGGTCGAGGGCTTGGCGGCGAAGACTGTCGTCTGACTCGAAATAATAACCCGGATTCTCCACAAACCCTTTGATTTCACTGGCAAGAAGCATTTCGGTGAGTATCGTGCCATTGTCATACGTGTCTTCTTCCGTATCCCGGTCGCGAACGGTAAGGGAAAAGCTGGATAAGGAATCCGCCGGGTCGGTCAGTTGCAAATGCAAGGTGATGGAATCGAAAGGTTCGTAGGACTGACGTACACCGGAAACGGCCAGTTTCGGGGCATCGTAGTCGTGATGGTTGACGAAAAAGAGCCGGTCGGCATAGATGCGCCCTTCCCCGTCGAAGACAGTAAGTTGGTTGACACCGGTGGGAAGACTGTCCAACGGGATAGCCATCCGGCAGACCCGGAGGCCGGATACAGGTTCGTCCGCCGTGCCCGCCATCCCGTTTGAAAAGAGCGACACAGGCAAGGGACGATAGAAACGGGACACTCCGCCACTCATGACGTGCAAGGCAACGGGGCACTTCACTCCGACGGCCTGTATCACGGCCTCCACCGCGCTGTCGCCCACCGTGACAGTCAAGGCACAACCTTCTTCCTCCACTTCGGGAAGTTCTTCTTCATACTCATATCCCTTGTAAGTGAAGGTAGCACGGAAATCCGCCTGTTCCGACACATCCGGCAGGCGGAATGTCGTCCGGCCGCGCTCGTCCGTCCGGCAGACAGCCGCCACCTTTCCCTCCTTATCCCGGACGGTAAGCTTCATACCGCCAAGATGTTGCCCGTCCTCGCCGTTCAATTCAAGGGCCACCCGGCAAGCCGCACCGGCCACAAGGTTACCTCCTTCGGGATAGAAACGCAAGTCCACTTTGGGTTTCTTTTTCTTCGGGGTTTTATAGTATCGGCGCATAGGGCGCAATGTCATGTCTTTTGCAAAATCCCCGGCTTCCTTAGGCTTGTCATATACGGGAAACACCCGTGAATAAAGTTTCTCATAGTCCCGGAAAAATTCCTTGGCCATCTTCTTGCTGTAGAACAAATCTTCTGAAATACGCACATGGGGATATTCGCACTGCCCGAAGTTGAGCATCCAACGCGTATAAGCCCTCAATTCGTAGTAACCGGCATAAAGCGTATCCTTCAGCACGAACATGCCGTGGGCCGTGCCGTCTTCCATCTCCAACTGCTGCCGTTCCACGGAATAACCGTCCGGCGTGAGAAGCTCCACATAGAGAATCTTGCTCAGGTCGGTCAACGTGCCCCGGTCGGAGCGCGTGACATAGCCTTTGTACCAAATGGTATCGCCGAGGAAATAGCAGGTGTTGTCCAAATGGAGATACGCCTTTTCCTGCGGCAAGCCCACTCCGAAACCTTCCACCTTGCGGTAAAGGGTATCGAGACCTTCAAACTGCCAAAAGTCCGGGTCTTGGGCATAGGATTGCAGTCCGACCCAGCACATCACCATTAATCCTAAAAAGCCACACTTCATAGTCTCACGTCTTTATTGAAGTAACCAAGTCCTACAAAGTAACGCAACAGAAACAATATAAACAACTTTTCGTTATCAAATCTTATCAGATCCGGTATCAAATAATATCAGAAAATATCAAATCACTGATATTCAACGCTTAAAGAAAACACTAAAAGTAACGTTTATTTTTTCTTTTTCAGCACCCGAATGTTTTTTCCGGATTTCATTCATCAAAAAAATTCCCGGTTGCTTTGATTTCTCAAACTAAACTTTTAAATTTGTAAGACATTAATCTATACATCGAATGCAAAACATGAAACACAAACTTACCTTTATTGTATCATTAGGCATCGCCTTAATCCTTACGGCTGTCATCGGAGCCACCGTCAGCCTGCACCATTGCATGAAATGGGATGCCTACTGCGACAATGGGACTTTGCCCTTGTCAACCGTGAAATTTACGCAAAACCTGATTTTCCACGCCTATTACTGGATGGGGATAGCCTTCATCTGCATATGCCTGGTTGTCGCCATGCTGGTATGGTATTTCCGCCATCAGCAAAAACTCCATCCGGAACTGAGCGACATGATAGCCGACACATCGGAATGCGAATTCAAAAAAATACGGGTGAACCGTTATACCAACGAAATCACCATAGACGGCACGACCCGCCCAAGCCGCCGCCAAGTGGCGACCTTACTGGATTATCTCCTTAAAGCTCCCACTCACGAAATCTCATTCACGGAACTCAATACCGTATTCAATGAGAATTTCTTCGACGGTTCGCCGGCATCCAAACGGAAAATAAGTAACCTTAAATATGAAATCAACGACCTTTTGAAAAACTTAGGATTCGAACTGGTCAAGACTTCTTCCGACCAATTCGCTTTAACCGCAAAGAGGAAAGAAGTCATTTAATCCTGTCAAAAAGTCAAACCGGACTCCACGAGAATCCGTTATTTACGCCCCGATACGGAAATCTACGGAAATACGGGATTCTCACGGGGGTGCGAAAAGGCAATCTGACAGCTTATAAGACTTTCGGGCAGCATCCTGCACCGCCGGAAAGCAAGACGTAACGCAGACGGCCGGAAGACGAGGAAGCGCAAAGCGGATTTACATGCCATTTTGACATCCGTTTTTTGCGAACGGAAGCACTTCAAATAGCGTAAAAACGAACCGGAAAAGCTTGTCCACGCTTCGTTTTCCGGCATATTCCGGCCCAACATGAGGACAGCTCTCAAACGACATGCGGAGAAAAAATGTGTTTTCTCAGCCGAACGGAAAATCATTCGCTTGAGATTGAAACGCATTTAGACTTAAAAAGATAAAAAAATCTACCGGAAACGCTAAAAATTGTATTCAAAAACGACCTGAATTCCTTCTAAAACCTGCATGGTTTCAAGGCATGCACAAAACAAAAAACGTAGTTTTACTATCAAAAAGACAGCAAAACCACAAAAGACCTATCTTCAATCAAAGCCGCAAAAAGAGTCACCCCGGGAGGTTGGCACCCGTCTCCGCCGTCCCTTCCACTCCGTGCAACGGTTCGTTCTCCTCGGGAATCACCTTCTTGGCACTGGCCTTGGCACCCAACTTGATAAGTTTGTTGGCAGCTCCCACCACGCTCAACCGCCCGTCCTTCAGCTTGTCGGCGGCCTTGGCAAAGGAGGACGAAGCATCTTGCAACTTCTGTCCCACCGTCTCGAAATGGCCGATAAAATCGGCCACGCGGTCGAGCAACATCCGGGCCGTATCGTAGATGGCCTCCTGGTTCTGAGCCTGTTGCATTTGGGTCCAGGCTATCTGGATAATGCGGAGCGCCGCCGTAAGATTCTGCTCACCGGTAATGAACACCCCTTTGGAGAATGCCTCACGCCACAACTCCGGTGCTTCCGCCAACGCCAACTGGAGTGCCCCTTCGTTGGGTACGAACATGATGACGTAATTCAAAGCCTGACGCGGCAACTTGATGTACGCACTGTAATCCTTGCGAGCCAATTCGGCCACATGCTGCCGCACGCTCCTGACATGCCGCTGCAGGGCTTCGGCACGCGCATCGTCCGTCTCGGCGTTCTGATAGTCCACAAAAGCCGTAAGCGACACCTTGGAGTCGATTACCGCATCTTTTCCGTCGGGATAATGCAGGATGGTATCGGGAATCATCCGCTTCCCGGACTCTTCGTTCAGAATGGCTTTGCCCGCGCGGTCGCGCAGGGTCACCTGCTTCTCGTAATGTATACCTTCCTTCAGCCCCTGACTTTCCAGCAACTCGTCCAGAATCAACTCGCCCCAATTCCCCTGCACCTTGTTCTCGTTGCGCAACGCCGAAGCCAGCTTGTCGGCCTCAGCCCCGATTTCACGCGTACGCCTCATCACTTCCTCGATGGCTTTCTCCAGCGAAGCCGTATTCTTATTATGCGTGTCGCGGCTGCTGTCCATGGCCGTACGCATTTCCCGGATGGTCTCTTTCAGCGGGTCTATGATAGCCGTCATCTGCACCGTGTTCTGCTGCGAAAGTTCACGGGTGCGCTGTCCCAATATTTCACGTGTAGCGTTCTGCAACTGCTCTTGCATGAGATTCAGTTGTTCCTTGAAACGGCGGTTGCGCTCTTCGCCCTCGCGCACCATCTGTTCGCGCACCAACACCAATTCTTTTTCCAACGTCTGCTTGTCGGCAGCCAACCCCTTGTTCTCGCGATTCAGTGCCTCGCACCGTTCCTGCAACGCTGCCAAATGGTTCTCCATGCGTTCTTCGCGTTCCTTGAAATCCTGCGACTGCCGTTCACCCGATTCTTCCATCTCGATCCGGCGTTTTTCCATCTCTTCCTCACGGACCTGCAACAAGGTTTGCAGGGAAGACATACGCGCCTTCGTCCACAAAAAAACAACACCGGCACCACATGCCCCTCCGGCGAACAGCCATAAAAGTTCCGTCATTTCTTCTTTTTCCTTACGTTTTATAACAAAATTACGTTTTTTTGTGGATAAAACAAAACGATCTTTGTATTTTTGTGACCTATAATCTAAAAAACAAACAGAATGGAACTTATACCCGTAAAAACGACAGACCCGTATTATGCTGAAGCCGAACGGCTCATGACGGACGCTTTCCCGCCCGAAGAACGACGCCCCCTGGACCGGCAACGTCAATACACCGACCACAATCCGCTTTTCCACCCTCAGGTCGTTGTGGAAAACGGGACGTTTGCCGGACTGTTCAACTATTGGACTTTGGACGGATTCCTCTACGGAGAGCATTTGGCCACCTGCCCCTCCCTGCGCGGCGGCGGGCTGGGACGACGCATCCTCGACACTTTCATCCGGCACGCCGGACAACCCATCGTGCTGGAAGTGGAGCCGCCCACTACCGACATAGCCACACGGCGCATCGGCTTTTACCGTCGTTGCGGTTTCCGGTTGTGGGAACATCGCACCTATATACAGCCTCCTTATGCTGCCGACCTCTCGCCGCTCCCCCTGCTCCTTATGGTGCACGGCGATTTGGACGAAGAGAAAGACTTTGAACATATCTGCCACGAAATCCATACGAAAGTATACGGATGGCAGGGAGGTAAACTGACCAACGACTGAAGACAACCCATATGGCAGAAACACTTAGCGCACTCATCAAGTCGTGCAGCGACTGGCTCTGGGGATGGCCCATGGTGATTATCCTGTTAGGCACCCACTTGTTTTTAACCGTACGGCTGCGCTTTCCGCAACGCAAACTGTTCAAAGCCATCCGGCTCTCGGTACAGTCGGACAAGTCAGGTCAGGGAGACGTCAGCCAGTTCGGCGCGTTGGCCACAGCGTTGGCAGCCACCATCGGCACGGGGAATATCGTAGGCGTAGCCACGGCCATCACGTTAGGAGGACCGGGCGCCGTATTCTGGTGTTGGCTGACCGGCGTGTTGGGCATCTCGACCAAGTATGCCGAAGGACTGCTGGCCGTCAAATACCGCATCCGTACCCCGCAAGGCAAAATGCTGGGAGGCCCCATGTATGCCTTGGAACGGGGAATGGGCATGAAATGGCTCGCTGTCTTGTTCTGCATCTTCACGGTGTGCGCCTCGTTCGGAATCGGCAATCTGGTGCAAAGCAACGCCATATCCATGCTGTGCTACGAGACATACCGTGTGCCGCAGGCACTTACCGGAACGGCAGTAGCCGTATGCGTGGCTTTGGTCGTCATTTTCGGCGTGAAAGGTATCGCACGTGTCTGTAGCGCGTTTGTCCCCCTGATGGCCGCACTTTATTTCTTAGGATGCTGCTACATTCTGTGGGTCAATGGCGGCTATGTGTGGGAAGCAGTGAAACTGATCGTGGAATCGGCCTTTCGTCCCGAAGCGGCCGGAGGAGGTTTTGTGGGTGGTTCCGTCATCATGACCGCCCGTTACGGCATCGCCCGCGGACTTTTCAGCAACGAAAGCGGCATGGGTTCCGCCCCGATTGTGGCGGCTGCCGCACAGACCCGCAATCCCGTGCGCCAGGCATTGGTGTCGTCCACCGGCACATTCTGGGATACGGTGGTCATCTGCGCCCTTACCGGCCTGGTTCTGGTATCCAGCATTCTGGCCTATCCCGACATCTCATATGCCGACGGACCGGCTCTGACCAAAGTGGCTTTCGACAAGATTCCCTATCTGGGCGCTCCCCTGCTCACGTTCGGCATCGTCACTTTTGCTTTCTCCACTATCTTAGGATGGTGCTACTACGGCGAAAAGGCCATGGAATACCTGAGCGGCAAACGGTGGACCTTAATCTACCGGGGCGTCTTTATCGTCGGCGTATTCTTCGGTGCCATTACGCAGTTGGCCGTGGTGTGGAACTTTGCCGACCTGACCAATGCCCTCATGGCTCTGCCGAACATCGTATCCCTGATCGGACTTTCGGGCATTGCTGCCGCCGAGACCCGAAAATACTTGTGGGAAGACCGTCTGGACGAAGAAGCCGATCCGGAAGACAACCCGATGTAGAAAGGCCAGGCACCCGTACCTTACAAATAAATCCGGTGCGGCGGAAAGCTTCCGCCACACCGGATTTTCTTACCGGCATCCCGTATTCCCGGGTCAATCCGTCTCGATACTGTTCAACAAGTCAGCCTTTCCCTCGTTGATCAGTTTCAATATCAATTCGCCGAACAACGTGTTTTGCCAGGCAAACCATGCACGGGTAAAGTTCTTCGGGTCGTTCTTATGAAAAGACTCGTGCATGAATCCCGTATCGGCATCCGTATTCACCAGCATTTCCACACAGGCTTTGATTTCCTTGTCGTCACGGCTCGTAAAAGCTTTCATCATGATGCTCATCGGCCAAATCATATCGTAACCGATATGCGGTCCGCCGATACCTTCGCCCGCTGTCCCCTTAAAGAAATAAGGATTGTCCTCGCTCCATATCAGCTTGCGGGTATTCTGATACACCGGGTCGTCCGCCGGCACGTCACCCAGATAGGGCATGGCCAACAGACTGGGCACATTGGCATCGTCCATGAGCAAACGGTTGCCGAAACCGTCCACCTCGAAAGCATACACTTTTCCGTAACGGGGATGATCGTATACGGCGTATTTCTTCAAGGCGGTCTCCACTTCATCCGCCAATTCACGACATTCTTTAGCCAACGTCTTTTCATGGTTCACCTCGGTCAATATCTCGGCCGCCTTACGCAAGGAAGTCACGGCAAAGAAATTGGAAGGCACCAGAAACTGAAACGTGGTGGCATCGTCGGAAGGACGGAAAGCCGAGGCTATCAACCCCACAGGCTTCACCGGATTGCCCCATCCGTTATTGGTCACGGTGTCGAGCGCACGCTCCGTCTTGCGTTGGAAGTGATAGGGGCCGTTCCCCTCCTTACGCTGCTGTTCCCGGAACGTCTGTAGAATGTATGCCACGGCTTGCAGCCACTCGTCGGAGAAGACACTGGCATCTCCCGTCACCTTCCAATAATGGTAGGCCAGACGAATGGGATAACACAGCGAGTCGATTTCCCATTTCCGCTCATACACTTCGGGCTTCATATCCGTCATGTCGGACGCCCAATAGCTTCCCGTCGCCTCCTTATTGAAGGCATTGGCGTATGGGTCGATGTTGATACACTTGAACTGACGGCGAATCACTCCGACCAACATTTTCTTCAGTTCAGGATCCTCATTGGCCAACTGTACGTAGGGCCACACTTGCGCACCGGAATCCCGCAGCCACATGGCATGGATATCCCCCGTGTACACGAAGGTGTCGTCCGCCCCGTCGAAGTGGACGGTCGTATCCAGCGTATTCGGGAAGCAATTTTCAAACATCCATGCCAATTTCGTATTCGTCAACAGTTTCTTGGCACGTTGTATCTGATCCTCTACGGCTTTGGAAGTGAACAAACGTTTTTCGGGCCGATGGCTCTTCCACACACTGACCTGAGTATTGTCCCGTTCGGCTACATACTCCTGCATTTCAGCCGCCCGGGTCTCTACCGTCATTCCGGCAACCCCTACGGCCACTCCTACAATTTTAATAAGATTTAAGTTCATAGCATTTATTGTGAATTAGTATTAAGTTGGGTTATCTTATAAAATAGATTTCCACCGCATGGAAACCCAAAGCACGGAACAAGGCCGTGAACTGATTGCGTGCATTGGCTTCCGCCCGACGCATATTCGACGGCGTCAGGCATTGACGCAACATCTTCCCGTAAGCACGGTCGTACAAATCGCGGCGTGCGCCGTTCGGCCATTTTCCACTCTCATAGAACACCTTCGTACGGGCTTCGTCGATAAAATTCTTGTCCAACAAATGCACGGCAGGCAAACAGAGAGTCACGGTATCACCATGCGCCTGCGCCCATTCTCCTGTCACCCGGTTCATGTCGATCCCGATGCGGGGAACTCCGGTGTACACAGCCACCAAGCGGTCGTCGGTAAAGAACCCTTTGCGTAACGTATCGGCCACGACTTCAGACTGAACCGACAAAAATTCCCATTGTCCGATTTGTTCGATACGGCGTATCTCCTGAGAGGTCAGCTCGATACGGTCATCAAAACCGACCTCCACCGATATGCCTCCTTTACGATTCCATTTTATCAGCAGCCCGATAAAGACAGCCAATACGACGGCCACGACCAGCCACTTCAGTGCACTCAACCATTTTCCCATTTCATTTCAGTTTTTCAGTCCGGCCTTCACGTTCCAACAGCAACGGCATATCCGCCGTCGTAAAATCCTTACGGAAGGATATCACTATATTCCGCTCGTCATAGCCTAACCTCGTCAACATCGGCACCAACACGTGAGCCGCATTCTCACGAGCCATCTCCAAAATGCCCAACTGCGGTACGGAAGCCAGAATCTCGTCTTCCCCCTGACGCGTAAAATCGGCCAACTCCGCAGAAGTGTAGTCCGAACGTGTCAAAGACACAAATTGCTTCACCTCATCGTGATTGATGCGCGAGGAGGTCACGACCACCCGTGGGTCGGGCAAAGTGACCACAATACGGTCGCCCGAACGCGACACATTCTTCTCGCCGAAGCCCGTGAAGTCAATATAAGCTTTCAGAGTTACATCGAGAGGTATCATGACCTTGCGTTCGCCGATAGGAACTTTTACATCGAACGCCCGCTGAAAGAGATTTCCTTTCACCCGCAAAGGGTCGTCCTTCAACACTAATTTATGGACTTCATATTCGGCCGTATAAAGACGGGCACACTCCTTTACCTGCATAACCAAAGAGAGCGTATCGACCCGGACGGCTTCTGCTTTCGTCTCTTCCTCGCGACAAGCCGACAAAAGAGACAGGCACAAAACTATGACAAAGTAAAACGTTGTTTTCATTGCAAATGCTTGGGGACTTCAAAGATAGACATTTATGGAATAACAGGCAACAAAAGAAGACCTAAAAATATAATAAACCGGCTTGTCCAACTCACCTTTTTTTTGTTCCTTTGTGAAACTGTTGAGAAAAAGAAGAAAATGCAGACACATTTCAAATTCCTATGTATGGCATGCACCGTATTGCTGTGCTACAGTTGCGGCGGAAATAACCCGCAAACCACCAGCGGATACAGTGAATATGAAAAACCGGACACGACAAATTCCGTGCAGGAAATGAAAGACTATCATTACAGTGCAGAAGTCAAAGTCGGACAAACGCGATATACGTACGACATCGTACGGGAGGTAAACGATACGCTTCCGTTAGTGACGGGGGACGACGGCGAACGCTATGCCGACAACTATATCCGGCTGCGCGTGAACCGCGAAGGAAAAGAAATCTTCAATAAAGTCTTTACCAAAAACCACTTCAGAAGCTATATGGAAAAAGGATTCATATCCCACGCCATTTTGGAGGGAATGGCCTTCGATAAAGCGGACGGCAACAACCTGCGCTTTGCCACCAGTGTCAGCTACCCGGCTTCGGACATCTACATCCCGTTGTCCATCACCATCTCGCCCGACGGCAGTTATCAAATTACAAAAGATGAAGTCCTGGACACGGTGGTAGCCACAGACTCTACGGAAACGGAAGAATAATCCGACAAACCACGATGCCCGGTCCAAGTAAACTTAGGCCGGGCATCGTGGTTGTTCCCTCTCAACAAGAGAAGGGAACGTTATTTCATCAACTTTTCCAACTGTAATTTCAACTTCGGATCGGAAGGTCGTTTCGCATAGGCATCCACGATACGTCCATCCTTATCCACCAATACCACGCGGGGAACAGAACGGATGTTCATTCTTGCCGTAAAATCGGAACGGAAACCTCCGGGCAGATTCAAATTCAATACAGGTGATTTCCCGTCTTTCTCCGACACCATCTTTTTCCACAGTGCCATCAATTGGTCGCCGGTATCCAACGAAACGGACAGGAATTGAACCGGACGGTCTTTGAATGTTTCTGCCAGACGGTCGAAGTAAGGCATTTCCGCACGGCAAGGAATACAGCCGGTGAACCAAAAATCTATGACTACCACCTTGCCTTTCATGTCGGATAAGGTATAAGCTTTCCCGTCTTGGGTATAAGCCGTAAAGTCCGGCATTTCCATCCCCCTGAGCAAGTCTTTGTTTTTTTCGCGCAAGGTAAGGTACTGTTTTTCTATTTCCGCCAAATCCTCCAAAGCTTTCCTGTCGGTTATCAACGGACGCACATCATCTACATATACATTGAAATCGTCAGAGAATCCCTTACGTAAAGTGAATCTCAGCATCTCCACCAGAAATCTCGAGCGTAGCTTCTCGTCTGTAATGCGCTCCGCATAAATCGGAAGATAATGGGTGGCGGAAACCGTCAAAAAGCCTTGTTTCTCCATCTCTTCCATAGCGTCTTTCATTACGGAGAACCATTTGGGCAGGCAAAGAATAAGGGAATCTCCGAAGGTAAGCGTTTTCAAAAAGTCATAATAATCCCGACCTGCATCGGCTCCATGTCCGAACATTTGCATGGTACGGGCATTCAATCTGAGGTTCAGAAACACAAAACGAAGATATTCTTTGTGAACCGCCACAAAGTTTGCAGGCAAACCGGAGCGGTCTAATAGACCGTATAGCTCTCCCAACTTCTCTTCATTATAACGCACCCACTCTTGAGAATAAGTTTTTATAGGTTCCGGAGCACGGCCTATATAACGATGTTCGTCCAAGAAAGTCTGTACCCGGGCTTTCGTACCGCTCCAAGAAAGTTTTTTCCCGTCATACAGTAATTCCAATGTGTCTCCCGGTTCCACGTATAAAGAGTAGAAATTGGAATTGGCATCCACAAAACGATAATAACAAGCACCGTCCACGACCGGTTTCATTACGGTGGTTCCGGGAAGAACCTTACGATACCCCGTCGTATCTTCCGGTTGCAGAAACACGTCTTCCGTACTTTTATTCTCGACCGTTATATACACTTCTTGTGCCTTGGCCCCTACGGTCCCTATCACCGTCAGGCATAAACCACCGACTAAGCTTATCAATCTTTTTCTTTCCATCGTCATTTACTATTTTGAATCAAATTACTCGTCTGCATAGCCTTCAAAGGGAACGGATACGTTAGCAAATGAGACGCAGGAGACAAAGTATAGGTTTTCCCTTCAACCACACGTGTCTGCGTCTCGTTGAACTCCGTAACAAAACGTCTGAGGTCAAAGAAACCGTTACAAGTGAGGAAAAGTTCACGTTTACGTTCCTCGCGTACCAAACGTAACGCTTCTTCCGCATCGGTCGGCGCAAAAGGCTGATAGCGACCGGGAACCATACGGCAGGCACGCAATGTTTCCATATACCCCATGGCTTTAGACAGATCTGCCGTGTTGCCCTTACGGGCATAACATTCAGCCAACATCAGATAGACTTCGGACAATCTCATCCCGCCGGGATTCCACTTGATAGCCAACGTTGAAAAGTTACTGTCACCCGCCGGAGCCGTCTCGTGCTCGGCCTTGTAACGGATGCAATAACGATAGCGCAAATCCGCATCCTTCTGGAAAAGATCCAGCACTTGCTTGGGCACGTACATAGGATAAGGATCGGTATAAGTGGAACCGAACTGATACAACAGTTGTTCCGGGGCATCATACTCAAAAGGTATTCTCGTTTTCCATACATTCTCGACAAAGTCGTTCACTCCCGCATACTGAGGTTCGTCTATCGCCATTTCGGGGTACCCTGCCGCCACAAGCATCGGAGCAAAAGTGTTATAGCCTTCCGTCATATCCCACAACTCGTGCCCGGCCCGGGCGGCCTCCGCAAGTGCGGAATCGCATGCTTCTATACATTGTTCGAACTCCCGTCGGAATAAATGTACCTTGGCTTTGAAAGCGTATCCGAAAGTCTTGTCGGGACGAAACGAATTTGTAGCCTTATGCGGCAAATCAGGTATAGCCGCTTCTATGTCGCGCTGTATAAAATCATAGGTATAGCCTACCGACTGCTGTATCCCCACATCTTCCAAACTCTCGAACATCTTTTCCCTGACAATGATACCGTGAGTCTGATAGGCCGTAGCAGGATCATAAGGGCGGGCAAAAGTGTTTATCAAGAAAAAGTAATTGTATGCTCTCAACACTCGTGCCTGAGCTTCTCCCATCCGTTTGTCCTCTTCCTTTCCCTCGGACGAGGCAATACCGTCCACCACGACATTGAATTTCGTAATACGGTCATAACATGCATTGTAAGCTGCATTCTCTATCATATCCCCGGCACGATCGTACGACTCGTCCCAGAAATAGGCTACCGAGTTCAACGGATTGGTATAACTTTTCAACTCTTCGGCCTTATACCAACTGGCCTCACCGGACAAAATCCAGCTATTCATCATATCATATTCGGGCGACCTGTCCTCTATCAATCCCAAATAATCTTCGGTAGATTTCAGCAAAGCCTTACCTTTGGGCGTAATATCCAAATAGTCGTCGCAGGCCGCCAACGTTACGACCATGCCGATACAAGCCGTCCAATTTCTTATTATATTCCTCATCATTTGTTCTTTTTAGAATTTCACATTAAGCCCTAAAACATAGCTCGGCATGATAGCGTCCGTACGAGTTCCAGTATTTGCATTGAAAGCCTCGGGGTCAATATCACGCTTGTTGGCAGCCCAATAACACAGATTGTCCACCTGAGCCTTCACTGTTATGCCTTTCATTTTCAGTTTCGACACAAGTCCCTGAGGCAAAGTGTAGGACACCCCGATATTCCTCAGTTTGATGAACGAAGCGCTCTCCGTATTCACATCGGCATATTTCCAATGATAGTTGCGTTCCCCTACATTGGTATGCAGTCCCATGGCCGGAATATCGGTATCCGTATGTTCCGGAGTCCAGCGGCGTGAAATATCTTCGTGAATCGCTCCTCCCTCGATAGCATTGTATGGATCATAAAGCGTTACCACATCGTCACGCAGAGCATGGCCGGTATAATAAACGACTTTGGCAAACACATTCAATCCTTTCCAACGGAAATCGAGCTGCAATGCACCATTCCATTTCGGAGTAAGTTGCCCCACACAAACCACGGCATTCACATTACGCACCTGTTCTATGGAAATGACATTGCCGTTTTCATCGTAAACAGACGGGTCACCGGTTGCTGTCAAGCCCGCATAACGATAGGCATAAAGAGAGTTATAAGTATCTCCCATCTTATAGTTGGATGTAGGCTCACGCATCATATCCAATGCATCAGTGGGTTCATAATCCACTTTCTTGATTTCATTCTTATTGTAAGCAGCCGAGAAAGATGTGGTGAAAGACATATCACGCTTCTTCAACCAATCGTAAGAAAGAGAGAGTTCCACACCATTATTCTGCATCTCTCCGTTATTGGCACGCGCCTTTCCATCGAATCCCAACGAAGGGTCTATGCTTTTATTGACCAACAAATCCGAACTATAACGCCGGTATACATCAAAACTTCCCGTCAATCTGCCGAGCAACATGAAATCCATACCGAAGTTCAGCGTAGAGGTCTTTTCCCAACGCAACGAGCTATTGGGAGGAGTCTGCAACGTAGTAATGGGTGAATTCGTATAAAGGGAAGTAAGGTAGTAAGCCAACAGATAAGGAGACGAGGTCTGGTCTACATTTCCCGTAATACCATAAGTCAGGCGCAGTTTGAACATGTCCAACCAATCCATTCCCGCATCTTTGACAAAACGTTCATTCGTCACATTCCAACTGGCCCCCACCGACCATAAGGGACGATAACGATATTTGGGGTCCGTACCGAAAAGATCCGCCTGTTCCACACGCACGCTCCCGTTCAGAGAATAACGGGTGTCGTAGGTATAACCGGCATTGAAATAAGCTGATACATAGCGATGCATTTCTTCATAGACGTTCAAGACCTCACTTCTGCGCCGCAAAGCGGAATAGAGCCCTCCTTCCACTCCGTCTTTCGACAGCGTGGCCCAATCGACCATAGAATATGTCAGGCGCATGTCATCATAGCCGTAACGTTCGCTACTTGCCGAACGGTTCTTGTCCTGCCGTATTTCTCCTCCCAACAAAGCTGAAACATCATGCTTTCCGGCAAATTCCTTTTTGTAATTGAACTGCCCCCGCAAGTTATAGTAACTGGCATTCGTGTTACCCGTGAGCAAATGTCCCCCACGTGGAATATGATAAGTCAGCGTACCGTCATCGTTGCGCGATGCAAATTCGTTGAGGATGGAACGCATCATATAGGAATTTTCCTCGTCATACTCATTGGTTTCGGCATGGTTTCGTTCATACTGGAATTTCAGCTCCAAATCCAAATCCTTGGTAATGTTGAAATCCGTATGCAAGAACAGTTTCAGATATTGGCGGTCGGTCTTCTTGATGTTATGCTTAGACTCTTCCGCTGCATTGAACCCCATATCGTAATATCCGTCCTGCGTGGCCAACTGTTCAGCCAGCACTTGATTATAAATATAACGATTCACCGGCTGGCCATCGTCGTCATAAAGACGGTCATAAGGCATGGCGCTGGTATATCCCATTCCGGAAGCCTGACAAAACTCACTTCGGTTGAAACGGGCATCCATCCCTAACGTAAGTTTCATCCAGGAAACTACCGACAACGTATTCTTCAGATAAAGTGAAATGTTACGGGCTTCGTCGTACCGGTTGTACTGTCCGAGTTCTTGATAGCGCGCCGAGAAAAAAAGGTCGTTCTTCCCCCCGCCTTTCGAAAGCGTCACGTTGTAATCCTGCGTCAGATTCAGGTGTTGCAGCTTTTTGCGGTACTCCCGGCGATAGTCGTTGCCACGCAAACGGTCCAGTCCCGCATTCACCTCTTCCTGTGTGATTTCGCCCATGGCCATACGGTAGTAAAGCATGTCCACTTGTGTCATATACGCCGGACTCGATTTGGCCGTCATCGTTGAGAAATAAGCTGTAGGGCTCTTGATATATTCCGGGTCGGACAGCAAGTTGTCGCGCTCCAAATCAATGATGTCGCTCGTCGAAGCATAGTGCATGTAGTCGAGCGACGGCAAAGGTTTGAGGTAGTAACCTAACGACACATTGACATTGAGCTTGTCGTTTTCAGCCTGCTTGGTCGTCACGACAATGACCCCGTTGGAAGCACGCACACCGTATAGCGACGTTGCCGCAGCATCCTTCAACACCGTTATGGTTTCCACCGTCTCCGGATTCAAGTCTTCCAAGGTCAGGCTGCTCGGTTGCCCGTCAACCACAAGAAGCGGAGTCGTGCCCACGGCAAACGACGAAACTCCGCGAATGCTCAGTTCATTGTTATAGGTACTCAGACCCGGAGCAATACCTTCCAGTTTCGCCACAAGGTCGGGCGCCTGCACTTGGTTTAAGTCTTCGCTATTGACAATTACGGCCGAACCGGTAGCACGCTCGCGCGAAATCGTCTGGAATCCGGTCACAATAAGCTCGTTCATTATACGTTCTTCTTGTGCCATACGGATATTCAATTTCTTTCCCGGCACAGCCTGGCGTTCTATACTCTCCATTCCTATATAAGAAACGACCAGAGTAACTTTCCCCGTGCCCTTGACCGGGATTTCAAACGTGCCATCCATTCCGGATATGGCACCCGTATCAGTCCCTTTTATCCGGACCGAAGCACCGGGAAGCGGCTCTCCCATGTCATCAATAATCGTTCCTGTCACTTTATACCGACTTGTCTGGGTAACTTGTCCCGCCATTTCCGGAGTTGCAGCCTGCACTACGGAACAATACGGGTGTCCCACCCACAAAGTCAACACGCACGCGGCATGGCCGCAAAATGGTAAAAACCTATTCTTACACATCTTAATAATTGTATGGGTTAAGGTATCACGATTTCTTTTATTTGCACACGGCCTCCCGTTCCAATCCGAACAAAGTACAGTCCGGAAGGCAAGTCTTTCACGGAAATATCTGTTTTGATTCCGGCCGCAAGAGAAGCGTTACGCACCACCATACCCGACAAGCTGACGATAGAAACTTGTCCGGCTTGGGGCACACAGAGTGTCACCTGAGCTTCTGCGCGCCGATAAGTGACTTCTGAAGCCCATCCGACCTCTTCTACCGAAGAACCTTCGTCCACGACCGTCAATGAGCCGGACGAAAATGCCGTAGCATAGCCGTCATCAAAATAAAACACGATATTATATCCGTCGCCTAAAGGCAAATCTACCGTTTCAGAGGCCCAAAGCGTTACATCCGTTACCGATGGTTTGGTTAACTCCAAGAGCCCGGAATAGACTTTCACACCGGTAGTCTCCTCTCCCGTAGCCGTCTTGCGGAATATTTCGGCATAGATACGTCCTACAAACGGTATCTTTGAAGAGGGTTGAGACACTTCCACTGTCACACTCCCATCACGCCGATTCAACTTAAAACCGTCGGAAGGAGTCATTACACTGACCAGCGGTTTACGCGTAGCCTTCACCGTAACGCTCTCACCCAAAGATATACTGTTAGCCACCGTCGGTTTGGCATAAATACCGTTCACACTGCAATAATACGGAGTCAACTGATAATCAACAGCCGCCATGCCATCCAAATTAGCCAATACATTGACCGTCACGTCTTCTCCCGCCTCACAATAAGCCAACGAAGCAAAAAGAGTATCCACTCCGGCCTCTTCACTCTGCATCCGTATGCCGACCCATCCTTCAAGTCGTACAGCCCCCGGATTCGTGATATGAAGCTGCCAAGTTTTCAGGCCGGTCGTATACAAAATACCCGGTTGGAAATCTTCAGCCAAGGCTATACGGAAATCAGGATGAATTTTCTCCATCGTCACAGTCTCGGTTCCTATCACAAGACGAAAAGCAGAAGCATTTGCCTGTTCGGCTTGCATGGGCGACCAAAGTCCGTCATCACCTTTATAATACAGTCCCACTTCATAGGAACCTTCGTCCAAAGAAGACAAGTCCAAAAAAGCAGTGAACCATTGGGCGTCATTGTTGGAAGGTACAGCCATTTCACGCTCAACGGTAAGGGGCACCACGACCCCGTCGCGGTAAATGCCGGCACAAACCGTCGTGGCGAACGCAGCCACCGTCTCCGCATTGAAATAACATCCCACTCCGATACTTTCGTCGCGTCCTGCTTCGACCACGCCTTCACTTACGTATTCGTAGCTGGGAGCCGGCCGGCGGGCATAAAGCGACGAGATATAAAGCCGGTTCGGCTGCGGCGTTGAGGAACTTACCGGCGGTTGGATACGGCATACCATAGTTTGGTTAAAAGCATAAGACCCGTTGGAGCCTCCGATGCCCTGCGTACTCGGATTCATAGCCGAAAGGGCATAATATCCATCACTGGAGCCACCCCATCCCCAATTAAAATGAAACAGCCCGTCTCCGTCGTAACCATCGCAAAGAAAAGCATGGCCGGCCTTATTATTGAATCCTTCATAAAGCACGGGACGACCGGCTTGCAGTTCGTCGACCAGTATCTTCACCCATTCGTCATAAGGGGTAAGCGCACGGATATGACGATGCATATTGGCATCGTATCCCAAGAAATCCCGTAAACCAATGGCTGCATCCTTCAGGAAGGCCGTACTTTCACTCCTTGAGTAAGCCATCTTACAGGCATATCCGGCACAAACACTCAGATTGGCCACGGCATGACGCTGCGCTTCCGTACCCGAGGCATAAGGATAATAGGCAAGCATATTATCCCAATCGAAATCTGGACACTCATCAAAATCAAACTCACGGTAAACCGACTGTTTCCGGTCATAATATTTTATATATCCCGAAGGACGCTGAGGCCAGCGATGATAATACATCAACTGTGCCATGGCTGTGGCCACACATCCCACGACACATCTTTCGTCCGACTCGCCGGATTCGTTTTCCGTCGGACAGAACAAATTGAACGGATCCGCCTGAGTCCATTGGGTCTGCAACATAGGCTGTATGACATCCGTCGGATAATCCGTTTTCCGAAATGCGGCAGCCTTACTCTCCGCCCCGTCCTCGGGCATATCTTTCAATAAGGAAATTTCTTCTTGATAACCTTGCAGCCAACTTTGACTATTGGCAGGAAGGGCGTCGGGAGTAAATCCGCCATGCAGACTATAGGCTAATATGGGACGGGCGCGGTCGTCGCCCGACACAATGACAAAGCCTTCATTCCCGTTCACATTCACCACATAGAAACAGGCTTCTTCTGCAGAAACCGTCCTACGGGCCACAACCTTACCTTTACGGTAAGCCACATAAGATAGTTCAAAACGAGGTTTCGCGGACAAAGAACGTACATTTCTCGGCGCGGAAACCGTCTTTAATTCATAAAATGCTTCGGCTTGCGCTAAAGCCTGTTTTAAAGATACAGGACGCGCCCACCCACAAACGCACAGGCAGACCAGCAAGCCGCTTAATATAATCTTCGGAATGTTCATATATAAAAAAAGGAGAACGGCCTAACCCCAAAAAGGTTAGGACCGCCCTTTTATCCATCAAAATACCGTTTTCACTTATTCCACAATAACTTTAGTCGAAGCAGACTTGCTACGGCCTACAACCAAGAACATATACGTCCCGGCAGGAACACCGGACAGGTTTACGATCGCAGCATCGGAAGCCGGTTGTGCCTTGACGCTGTTGATTGCACGTCCGCTCATATCGTACACATATATACCGGCACCTTCGCCCAACAAATAGCTGCTGACACGATATTCCCTTTCGGCCACTTTGCTGACCTTCATATCGCTATAAGTCTCGGAAACGCTACGAACGCCTGTCGCATCCTTGCTGATTTGAACACTCGGCATACCCGTACTCATTTTGGCAAAAGTTTCGCTGGAGATCACGTAAGTCTGGCCTTCTTTCATTTCCACATAAACCTTGCCCTCTCCATTTTCACCCACTTCGGCCATCTGGGCATCCTCAAAATTGCAGGCAAATTTGGCGTTGTCATCTTCTTCCAACGTCCCGACTTGGAGAATCGTTCCCTGCGGAGCCTTATTTGTCACCAAATAAGTAGCCGTCTCAGGAGCGATAAAACGCCAATAGTTCTCATAAACGGCATTAGGATATGTAACTCCCGTATTTTCGGACAATACGGTCATACGTTCCGGATGGTTCTGGCAACTGGCTACAGGGGAAGACATCTGGAACATAATCTGAGTATCCCCCGAACAAGTCACACAAAACAGGTTCTCACCGGATTTGGCATAAACCTGGTCCGGCATCAAAAGATTGCTTTCGTTCTCCACGGCATTGCAATCACCGCTCTTCACTTTCACAGAAGTGACCGTAGCCGAGGAACCTGTAGCCGTGAACTGTCGCACACTATACAAACCGGGATAAACCAGATTTATCTTGAACCATGTCGGATGATTAGCCTTTATAGGAGTGTACATACCTTGATTCACAGCAATCGGATTTGAACAATCATCTCCCTCGGCAGCAGCCGCCACTTCCACTGGAGCTCCCATAGCCATAACGTTCGTACCCGCAAACCACATACAAGCAGCAGCAATAGTTAGTAAACTTCTTCTCATAATCGTTTTATTTTATATGAATACTATACTAAAAAAACACGTTAATAAAACCGTAACCTTCATTCTATTCCGGTAAAATTTGCATTTCGGCAAATCATTCTTTTTTATCTCTCTCTTCCTAAGAGAGCGACAACCTTCGTCATATTGGCATTTCTACGTGCTTTCCAAAGAGGCTTTATTTGTGTTTTTCAAACAAAAAGTAACGGTTTGGCAAACTTTTATTAATGTTTATTTGTCGAATCTATAGATTTTCAATAAATTTGCAACCGTTGTCGCTCTCTTAGGAAGAGAGCAACCGCATTTCTCTTGATGCAAAACCACACAACTTCTATCTTTTTTTCGTAAATTCGCAAAAAGATAAAAAACAAACGTGATATGGTAGTCATTAAAATAGGCCGCGGCGCAACCCAACGCATAATATGGATTCTGGCCCTCCTGATTCTGGCCGGAGGACTTACGGTAGCATTCTTCCACCTGCGTGATAAAATCTTCCCCTCCACCACGTTTGAACTGAATGACGAATTAGGGGGAAACATCTTCCCTTCCCTGATTCTTTCCACAGCCACTACGGACACCCTTATCGTAGCCCCCACGGAAAAAGGCGCGCTGGGGAATCCCAAATCGGGAATCTCAATACAAATCACAAGTCCCGTAAAAGACGCCCGCCTGCATGTAGAGGTGGCAGAAACACCGTTTTTCAAACGTTCCGTATCGGAATTCATCCTTCCCGAGGAAGGAAAGGCTTACACGGTGTATCCCGATATTCTTTGGAACTACGACGCTTTACGCAATAACACACAGGCCGAGCCTATCACCGTGTCGGTGGAAGTACAAATCAAAGACCGGGAGGCAAGCCAACGCGTACGCACGTTCTCCGTGCGCAGCATCAATGAATGCCTCATCGGCTACAATGACAAGAAGAACCGCTTTCACAATACGGGAGTCCTGTTTGCCGCATACGTGAACGAAGACAGTCCGTTGATAGACAAAATCTTGCGGGAAGCCTTGAACACACGTATCGTCAACCGCTTTATGGGCTATCAGAACAAGCGTAAAGACTACGTGGACAAGCAGGTCTATGCCCTTTGGAACGTACTGCAACGGCGCAAGTTCCGTTACAGTTCGATTTCATACAGCAGCCTGTCAAGCAACGTAGTCTATTCCCAGCGCGTACGGACGTTGGAAGACGCTCTGGCTTCTTCGCAAATCAACTGCGTGGACGGCAGCGTATTGTTTGCCTCCCTGCTCCGCGCCATCAACATCGACCCGATATTGGTGCGCATTCCGGGGCACATGTACGTAGGGTATTACACCGACCGCAATCACAGTCAGGCCAATTTTCTGGAGACCACGATGATTGGAGACATAGACCTGGATGATTTCTTCCCGGAAGAAAAACTGGATTCCACTTCCGAAGGCAAGTCGCAGGAGGAAATGTCGCGGCTCACTTTCGAGAAATCCAAAGAGTATGCCCATCGTAAATACTCGGCCGACAGCACACGTATCCATACGCTCCCACGGCAATACATGTTCCTGGAAATCTCCAAGGCATTAAGACGGAAGATACAACCGTTGGGTAAATGAAACCGGCGTCCCCATCATATTTACGGACATTCGAGAAAAAGTAAATGGCATCTCCAAAATTTTATAAGATATTGTTTTAGAATTAATTACAATTCTCCTCATTTTGATTTTCTGTTCTGCGCCAAACGGAAAATCAATCTCAGGCAAACGATTTTCCGTTCTCAGCCAAACGATTTTTCATTCTCAGCAGAACGGAAAAAGGCGTTCTGCAATCCTTACACCCTATCCCGGTATCCGGAAAAACGGTCGCTAAAAAAGGGGATGGCTTCGCACGAAGCCATCCCCTTCAAGTTCCTGAAAAAATATCCACCGTCCACTCCTACGAAACGGATTTCCGTCTCTGCCTCCGCACGGTTCAACCTTCCTGCGACGGATAATGTAAATTGGAATCCGTCATCTGTTCCAACACTTCATGGAGGTATTTGGCAGACTCCCATTTGGCCATCGGCAAGTCCTGCAACAAATAATTGCCGCAGTCACGCGGGGTTGCTCCGGGAATTTCCCCTTCATATTCCGCAATGAAACGGAACGTTTCTTTCATCAGTTCCACAATATCCTCCGACTGCAAGTCCCCTTTCATCAGCAGGTAATTTCCCGTCAGGCACCCCATCGGCCCCCAATATACAATCTTATCGGACCATACCGGATGATTGCGCAGGAACGTGGCCGCCAGATGTTCTATCGTATGCAATGCGCCTTGCCCCAAAGCCGGCTCACGGTTGGGTTCTTTCATGCGGACATCGAACGTGGTCACTGTCTCACCTCCCACTTCATCTTTACGGGAAACGTAAATGCCCCGCAACAAGTGGATGTGGTCAATCGTAAAACTTGGAATTTTCTTCATTGGATTTATATGTTTTTTCGGATTAAGACAAAGAAGAAGGCAAACTCTCCAAGAAGGTACGTACTACCCCGAAAGAACGGTCGGCCATCGTTTCCCAAAAATTCTCGTACTGCTGCCAGTGCGCATCGGCTCCCGGCGTGTCGCTGATAATCCGGAAACTGATGAAAGGCACGCGGTAGAGGTGGCAAACCTGCGCTATGGCAGCCGATTCCATGTCTACGGCCAGTCCCTCAGGAAATTCGGCTTTTATGGCATCCAGTTCGCCGCGCTCCGTGATGAACTTGTCGCCGGTACAAATCAACCCGGCATGCACGGGAACCGACGACGGCAACGAAACGGCCTTGCGAACCAATCTTTCGTCGCACGTGAACCGGGGAGGCAATCCCTGAATCTGCCCGTATGCGTTCCCCATGCCGCACCATACGTCATGATAGACCACCTCCGAAGCCGCCACGACTTCCATCACACCGGCTTTTGCGTCGATGCCTCCGGCCACTCCCGTACTCACCACCACATCCGGCTGCATGCGGGCCATCAGTTCGGACGCACCGACGGCTGCATTCACTTTCCCAATGCCGCACTCCATGATATATAAGGTGTTCCCGCCCAACTGTCCTATGGTATATTCAAAAAGTCCATGTCGCTCCTTACGCATCTCCGCGACCAACCGGGTCAACTGTTCGCGTTCGGAAGCCATCGCTGCAATAATTCCTATTTTCATTCGTCGTCATCTTTATTTCCCTGCAAAAGTACAACTTTTCCGCCACTAATTCAATATAATCGGGACAATCGGTTGTTCTTTCACATCGTCTATCGCTACAGAACGGTACTTCACACGGGCAAAGTCTATGGCCTTCAAATCGATGCTCCGGATTTCGCTGTTGTACATGGTACGGTAATAAAACACCAAATCCTTCATGTCCGTGGCGGAAGTCCACTGCGTAGCGCTCGGAATATCCGCCGGCACCTTGGCATCTGCAAATTCAATCCCCACGGGAATGTCGAAATTGTTCAATATCTGGAAAGCTTGCAGTACCGTTTTTCGCGCCGTAGCCTGCACGGGAGAAGAAGTCTGATAGAAAGCTGCACGCACAAAACGGGACGGAGGCGTCACATCGCCGGGAATCCCTAAAAAGCCGCTGCCCGCGCCAAAAGCGGCGAGCTTCACCTTGCCGAACGGCTTGGCTTCCGCCCCTCCTGCATACAGGTTTACATAATTGTTCAGGTTCGTCATCTGCCATTCAAAGCCCGGAGAGTTGGTGAGCACGCCTAATTCATTTTCATAAAAATGAGGAATGCCGTCCACAATCTCCAACACGACCTGTCGTCCCGAAGCGTCCGCAATGCGCCAATGAGCCGTAGAGGCACGCGGGTCGGACGACACCACATGCACCGTTCCGAGTGCCTCTTTTACCTCATCCACCGTCTTGAACTGAGACAACATCCAAGGTACCAGTTGCAAATCGGACAAAGTACTCTCACGTTGCTCCTCATCGTACGCTTCATAACTACCGTAGTGAGGGAAGTAAAACAAACCGGCAGCCAGTCCGGCCTCGTTCAGTCCGTCGGCCACAAAATCCTCCAACTCCACGGCTATCCCTACATAACCGTATACCGCCGTAAATTCCAATCCGTTTTTTTGTCCGCCCGGCACATACGATTGTTGCACATACCCCCGAGGCACAACCACATAACGGCTGTTCAGATAACTGCCGCCCCACTCTATGGTACGAGCCAAGACGGTGGCGCCGTCCTGCGACTTCAACGTAATTCCCGTACATGCATCAGCAGTATGCGGAACCCATAGCCCGACCGCCGTAACGGCAAGCCCGAAAACCACGTCCTTTATTATTTTATTCACATTCTTCATCTTTTCAATATTTTATATGGTTATATTTCGAAAGGTACGAAAAAAGCCATACTTTTGCAAGCATAATCCAGTATTATATTTTCCAACTTCACAAAGATGCAACGCTTTTACGCCTTCTTATTATTGTTCCTAAATGCAGTATTATGGGTTATTGTCGCGATTATCAGTCCCATATATTTGTTATTGCATGCCCTATACCAAACATGCAAGCGATGCTTCGTACACCCCGAATAAACCCCGGAAGAGACTCGAATCCCTCATTAAAACTTATCTTAGAAAAGGGTAAATAAGGCTTGAAATATCCGGCCTCTCTACTCAAATAAAAATATACAAACAAAAGAGCTCCCTCCACCAACTTTCAAAAGTTGGTGGAGGGAGTTCACATCTATTAACTAACACCTAATGCAATTACTTCACTTCCTCAAAATCTGCATCTTGAATACTATCATCAGAAGAAGAGTTTCCGGCGTTGGTATTACTCTGTCCTCCGGCATTCTGTTGCGCACCGGCTCCAGGCTGTGCACCACCCTGATACATCTGCGCACTGGCAGCCTGCCATGCTGCATTCATTTCGGCAATAGCAGCATCGATGGCGGCAACATCACCCGCCTTGTGGGCATCTTTCAATTTCTGCAAAGCTCCTTCGATAGCAGGTTTCTTGTCTGCCGGAATCTTATCACCCAACTCTTTCAACTGGTTCTCAGTCTGGAAAATCATAGAGTCAGCCTGATTCATCTTGTCTACTCTTTCACGCTCTTTCTTGTCGGCATCTGCATTAGCCTCAGCCTCAGCTTTCATACGGTCGATTTCGTCTTTGCTCAAACCTGAAGAAGCTTCGATACGGATAGCCTGTTCCTTACCGGTAGCCTTATCCTTGGCAGACACTTTCAAAATACCATTGGCATCGATGTCGAAAGTCACCTCAATTTGAGGAACTCCACGACGAGCAGGTGCAATGCCGGTCAAATTAAACTGACCGATAGACTTATTCTGAGCGGCCATCGGACGTTCTCCTTGCAATACGTGAATAGTCACTTCCGTCTGATTGTCGGCAGCCGTACTGAACACCTCGCTCTTGTTGCACGGAATGGTCGTATTGGCTTCAATCAACTTTGTCATTACTCCACCCATCGTCTCAATACCCATAGACAACGGCGTCACATCCAACAATACGATGTCGCCCACTCCGGCTTCCTTATTCAGGATAGCCCCTTGGATAGAAGCGCCTACAGCTACGACCTCATCCGGATTTACACCTTTAGACGGAGCTTTGCCAAAGAAATCTTCTACTAACTTCTGGATGGCCGGAATACGACTCGAACCGCCGACAAGAATCACTTCGTCGATGTCTGAATTACTCAAACCGGCATCCTGCATTGCCTTCTGGCACGGTACCTTACAAGCCTGAATCAAATTATCGGCCAACTGCTCGAACTTAGCACGCGTCAAAGTCTTCACCAAGTGCTTGGGCACACCGCCTACAGCCGTGATATAAGGCAAATTGATTTCCGTAGTCGTAGAAGAAGACAATTCAATCTTGGCCTTCTCGGCAGCTTCTTTCAAACGTTGCAATGCCATCGGGTCTTGCTTCAAATCAACTCCTTCTTCCGACTTGAAGTCAGCAGCCAGCCAGTCGATAATCACTTGGTCGAAATCATCACCTCCGAGGTGAGTATCACCATTGGTAGAAAGCACTTCGAACACTCCGCTACCAAACTCCAGTATGGAAATATCAAATGTACCGCCTCCCAAGTCGAAGACAGCAATCTTCATGTCCTTATTGGACTTATCCACACCGTAAGCCAAAGCCGCAGCCGTCGGTTCATTCACAATACGTTTCACTTCCAAACCGGCAATCTGTCCGGCCTCTTTCGTCGCCTGACGCTGAGAATCCGAAAAATAAGCCGGCACGGTAATCACGGCTTCCGTCACCTCCTGACCCAGATAGTCCTCAGCCGTCTTTTTCATCTTCTGGAGAATCATGGCAGAGATTTCCTGCGGAGTATAGAGACGCCCCTCAATATCCACACGAGGCGTGTTGTTATCTCCTTTTACTACAGAATAAGGCACACGTGCTATTTCTTTCTGTACCTGATCATAGGTCTCACCCATGAAACGTTTGATAGAGAAAATGGTATTCTTCGGATTCGTAATCGCCTGACGTTTGGCCGGATCACCCACCAAGCGTTCGCCGTTTTTAAACGCCACGATAGAAGGAGTCGTACGCTTGCCTTCGTTGTTAGCGATTACTACCGGTTCGTTACCTTCAAATACGGAAACACAAGAGTTTGTAGTTCCCAAGTCAATTCCAATAATCTTTCCCATAATATATCTACTTTTTTATTATTAATCTAAATTGAATGTATTTCTTACGTCCGCCTCTTACGGAAGCAACGCACTGTTATAAAAACAAACCGCGTGCCAAACTATCTCATGAGGCAGAAAAAACAATAAAAAAAGATTTATCGGAATCAAGAGAGAGTTTTTCTGCTATCTTTGTTCTCGGACAAGCTCATCTGCGACAGTCAGACCTGAAAACTGCCAAAATGGCTGAAAAAATATAAAATGTATGACGAAAATAGCACGACTTCTATTATTTCTTTGCACCTTATCGGTATTCCATATTTCTATGGCACGCCCACGGGTAGCCGTAGTACTAAGCGGAGGCGGTGCAAAAGGTACGGCTCACATCGGGGCACTGAAAGTAATTGAAGAAGCAGGAGTCCCCATCGACATGATTGTAGGTACGAGCATGGGTAGTATCATCGGCGGGTTATATGCCATAGGATATACGACCGAACAGCTCGACAGTATATTCACGGCACAAGACTGGAACACATTGCTTAGCGACAAAGCTTATCGCAACGCGCTTAACCTACAGACCAGAGAACAAAATTCACAATACATCCTCTCCGTCCCCTTCTTTGAAAAACCGCAAGACTTAATCAGCGGAGGAGTCATTAAAGGAAGAAACATCGGGCGTATGTTATGGCAACTCACCGAAGGGTACCACGATTCCATTGATTTTCAAAAAATGCCAATCCCGTTTGCCTGTATTTCCCAAGATTTGGTGACGGGCGAAGAGATCGTATTCCGAAACGGCGTACTGCCCATCGCCATACGTGCCAGCATGTCCATTCCCGGTGCTTTTGCCCCGATATCCATGAACGGCAAACTACTCATCGACGGTGGTATCATCAACAATTACCCGGTAGATGTGGCACGGCAAATGGGAGCAGACATTGTCATAGGGGTGGACGTACAGGATCCGATGAAAAATGCAGAAGAACTTCAAAACAATATCTTCGCACAACTCAACCAACTCATCGACTTGCAAAGAAAAGACCGTTGGGAACAAAATATCGCGCTTTCGGACGTCTATATCAAGGTCGATGTAAAAGGATACAACACAGCCAGTTTCAACATAACAGCCATAGACTCCCTGATGGAACGTGGAGCACAAGCCGCCCGCTCACAGATAGACACCTTACGGGCCATAGGCAGTCGTTTCTCTCCCGACGATTCCATCGTGAGCCGTCCCACCCCTCCTTTCTTCTATATGCACCGCCCGGGAAATATCGAAGCGCGCTATGCAGGAAGCTTGAAAATCCTGATAGGCGATGCGCCCAGAAATTCCATCAATCTGGGACTTAGGTTCGACAACGAAGAACTGGCAGCCTTGCTGTTCAACGGACAAATGCAACTCGGGAAAAAAAGGAATCACCACGTCAACCTGACTTTACGTTTAGGAAAGCAAACTTATGGCGACGCGCATTACAATCTCAACTTAGGCAGGGAATGGAACCTTACCACCGGTTATCGTTATACTTACAACGATTTTAACATCTATGAGAAAGGAGAAAGGACGTACGGCATCAGCTTCAATCATCATTTCGGAGAGGTCGGATTCACCAAAAGCTGGAAAAACGTACGTCTCAAGTTGGGAGGAATTTACCAACTCTACAACTACGGCTCCCTCCTCTATCGCTTCGAGGACAGCTCACCGACAGATATTACCAAAGAAAGCTACCTGAAGTTCGGCACACAATACGCCGTCAACACATTGGACGATATTTACTTCCCGACAAAAGGAGCTGAATTCGATATGGAATACTACTATGCCATACCATTAAACGGAAACAAAGCCTTCCACACAGCCGGAATACACTGGAATGCCGCATTCTCTTTCAACTCGCGCTTCACTTTAATGCCCCGGATAGAAGGACGCTATCTGACGACAGAAAACACCGTGGCCGAGATGAATACACTCGGAGGTCAAGAACGGGGCAAATACTTCAGCCAACAAATACCATTCTACGGCATCAATCATTTCGAGATGTCCCATCGTTCTTTGGTCGTGGCGGGAATAGAGGCCCGTCAACGCATCGGAGGAAAGCATTACGTCAGCGGCGTATTCAATATCGCCGCCACATCGGACGACTGGATGCACTTTTTCAAAAACAGTTTCAACGATAACGACCTGTTGGGATACCACATCTTCGGTGGAGCCGTAAAATATGACCTCCGTACCTTTATAGGTCCTATCGGTATTACGATTTGCTTCAGCGACCGAGCCAAGACCGCCGGATACATAAGGGCGGGATTCAATTTCTGAAACCCGCCCTTATGTCCTTCACAGCTTTTTCACTCGGCTTTAAACTCCAAAACTCCACCTTTCATCAAGTCCCGGATGGCAATGAAAGGCGCATCCAGTTTCTTTCCGTTAAAAAGAATGACCGGCAGATGCCTATGTTCTTTCAGCTCTTCGGCACGAACTGTCAACACCTTGCCATGCGGCAGTTCCACACGGGCCGACGGGAACCGCGGAATCCCCAACGCATATTCTCCCGACGCCGGAGTCACCGGATAAAAGCCCAACGAACTGAACAGATACCAGGCAGACATCTGTCCGCAGTCGTCATTTCCCGACAGTCCATCCGCCCCGTTCCTGTAATGGGTATCCAGGATTTCCGGAATACGTTCTTGCGCCTTGTCGAAACGACCGCAATAGTTATATAAATACACATAATGGTGACCGGGTTCATTGTCATGCCGGTAATGCCCGTTGTCGAACACGTTATCGAGCGCTGCGGCAAAAGACTCGTTACCTCCCATCAAATCTATCAGCCCCTGCACATCCTGCATGACACAAAACTGATAAGTCCAGTTGGCCCCTTCGGTAAACCCTGAATGCTCCCCGGCCCAACTGCCATCGGCATTACGCGCTTGGAAAAGTTTCGTTTTCGGATTATACAAATAGCGGTAATTCTTTGCCCTTCTCATCAAATCTTCATAATCAGCCGTTTTTCCCAAAGCCTTTGCCATTTGGGCAATGCAATAGTCGCTTAAAGCAAATTCCAACGTGCGGGCCACGGATTCATTCGTCCGGTCATCCGCCACGTAACCGTTCTTCAAGTAATAAGACAATCCGCCGCGTGCCTCATATCCGCCGTTCCACCATTCTCTGTCCCCCCAACGGTGGAGACTGTCGTCCGTAGGAGGCACGTAGGCATCCTTACGAATCGCTTCATACGCCTTTTCCACGTCATAATCGCGAAAGCCATTGATGTAAGCATCCGCTATTACAGCGTCCGCATGCGTGCCGATCATGATATTCGTATAGGTAGGATTCGGCCATTTGGGTATCCAGCCGCCCTCTTCGTACATTTGTACCAATGCCGTAACCATATCATCCACCCGTTCGGGCGCCATGATTTGCAGCCAAGGGTGTTCAGCCCTGAAAGTATCCCACAAAGAATAAGCATTATAGGAAACGCCCTGATGCACCTTATCGTCAAACGGACTGTAATAACGACCATATTCCGAAAACTCCCGAGGATACTGCAAGGTACGGAAAAACGCCGTATAGAATATCGTACGGTCTTCTTCGCTCGCCCCCTCCAGGTCTATCTTGGAAAGCTTTTCCTCCCATTCCTTTTTCACTCTTTTCGTCACGGATACAAACGAAGACCTGGCCGGAATCTCTTTCGACAGATTCACCGCAGCTTGCTCGAAGTCGATAAAAGAACTGCCGATACGTACATCAACCCACGTCGTCCCCGCAGGAAACTCGACATATCCGCCTACCGAACCACCTTCCGCCTGTACAGACTTTCCACTGACCGCCCCGTCGCGCCATGTGCCGTAACCGGCGAAGTCTTCGGAGAACTTCAACACATAATATCCTTTGAATCCCGGTAAGGCCGGCCCCAAATGGGCATCATGCCTTTCCTTATTATATATATGCACCTCGCGCTTGTCGGGATAAATGCGTATGAAGCCTCCTTCGTTTTCCCTCCCGGCCTCCAAATAAAGCAAGGATTTTTCCCCTTTGGGGTAGGTGATATGAAAGAAAGACGCACGTGAAGTCGCTGTCATTTCCGTGGTAATCTCCGAACCGCCGTGTTTTCCCGAAGCGTATGACACCTTATAATAATAAGGTGTAGCCACTTCTTTCCCATGATCCAGACGCACCTGCCTGTCCGTCGCCTTGATTTTCAGTTCTCCACTTTGGGGCATCAGGGTCATGAACCCGTAATCTCCCATCCAGATGGCCGGCTGATGCGTCCCCATAAAACCGATTAAGACCGAATCGCAACGGCGATACATCGTACGGGATATACCGTTGAGGCGGGTCGCCGCGCACCACTGCGTCATGGCAAAAGGCGAACCCACGGCCGGAGTCGTCCCCCCGTATTCCGTCTCATGGCTACCATCCGTACCAATCATCATAGACACTTCGTCCACATGGGATTTAGCTGTTTTTGTGGCTTTGCCCGACATGACAAAAGGACACGAAGCCACACTCATCAATAAAAATAAAGTTCGTAATACTCTCATGTTATCAAAAATTTGGTTAGGGTTGTCTTACAAATAAACGGAAAAGAACAGCCCTGCGGCCATTCTTTTCGTTCATAAAAAAGGATATTGTCACGGATTGGCATTGGCATCCTGCAAGGCTGCCGCAATCAGTCCTTCCACTTCGTCACAGAGTTCGGGGTTGTCTTTCAACATATTTTTCACGGCATCCCTTCCCTGTCCTATCTTCGTATCGTTGTAACTGTACCAGGAACCGCTCTTCTTCAGAATGCCCAGCTCCGTACCCAAGTCTACGATTTCGCCGATTTTAGAGATACCTTCTCCAAAGGTGATTTCAAATTCAGCCTTACGGAAAGGAGGCGCCACCTTGTTCTTCACCACTTTCACGCGTACCTGATTACCGACCACCTCGTCGCCGTCCTTGATACTCGTCACGCGGCGGATGTCCAGACGCACGCTGGCGTAAAATTTCAAAGCGTTACCACCGGTCGTCGTCTCCGGATTGCCGAACATCACGCCGATTTTCTCACGCAACTGGTTGATGAAAATACAAGTGGTATTCGTCTTGTTGATTGTGGAGGTCAGTTTACGCAAAGCCTGACTCATCAAGCGGGCCTGCAAACCGACTTTATTGTCCCCCATATCGCCCTCGATCTCAGCTTTCGGTGTCAAGGCAGCCACGGAGTCTATCACGATAATGTCGATAGCCGACGAACGGATCAACTGGTCGGCTATTTCCAATGCCTGCTCCCCGTTGTCCGGTTGGGAAATCCACAAATTGTCCACGTCCACGCCCAACTTGGCGGCATAAAAACGGTCGAAAGCGTGCTCCGCATCGATAAACGCGGCTATCCCGCCGGCTTTCTGCGCCTCGGCAATGGCATGGATGGCCAAGGTCGTTTTACCGGAACTCTCCGGACCGTAAATCTCTATGATACGTCCGCGCGGGTATCCCCCCACGCCCAAAGCGGCATTCAACGCGATGGAACCCGTAGGAATCACATCCACCTGTTCCACGTGGTCGTCGCCCAGTTTCATGATAGAACCCTTTCCGAAGTTCTTCTCTATCTTGTCCATCGCCGCTTGCAGGGCTTTCAGCTTCTCCGTATTCGGTCCGCCGCCCCCAGTGGTTTCTTCTTCTTTCTTTGCCATAATCTTTTTTATAATCAAATCATCTATGTTTCAGCTCCCGGCAGCACCCCGACAAGAGATGCTGTCCGGGATATACTGCATTAAAGTTCAAGGTCGCCATTGAACACTTCGTGCCAGGGAAGCCCGTCCTTGTTCAACTCCTCCATGAACGGATCCGGGTCGAACTCTTCCACATTCCACACACCGGGCTTCTTCCAGATGCCTTTCAGGAACATCATGGCTCCTATCATGGCCGGCACGCCCGTCGTATAGCTAACCCCCTGCATGCCGGTCTCCAGATAAGCGGCATGATGGCTGCAATTATTGTACACGTAATAAGTCAGCTCTTTTCCGTCCTTCACCCCACGGATACGGCAGCCGATACTGGTCTCGCCTTCGTAGTTTTCACCCAAATCCTGTGGGTTGGGCAACACGGCCTTGAGGAACTGCAACGGAACGATTTTCACCCCATTGTAATCCACCTCGTCTATGCGTGCCATACCGATATTCTGAATCACGCGCAGATGCGTAAGGTATTCCTGTCCGAAAGTCATCCAGAAGCGGGCACGCTTGATGGTCGGGAAGTTCTTCACCAGCGATTCGAGCTCTTCGTGGAACAACAGATAAGAGTCGCGCGGACCGATGTTCGGATACGTCAGGTCCTTATGGATTTCCATAGGCTTCGTCTCCACCCACTGTCCGTTCTCGTAATAACGTCCGTTCTGCGTAATTTCGCGGATGTTGATTTCCGGATTGAAGTTTGTGGCAAAAGCCTTATGATGATTTCCCGCATTGCAGTCCACGATGTCCAGGTAATGGATTTCATCAAAATAATGTTTGGCCGCGTATGCCGTGTACACGCCGGAAACGCCCGGGTCGAAACCGCAACCCAGGATGGCGGTCAGTCCGGCTTCCTCGAAACGTTTCTTGTAGGCCCACTGCCAACTGTATTCAAAATGAGCCACGTCCTTCGGCTCGTAGTTTGCCGTATCCAGATAATTGCATCCGGTTTGCAGGCAAGCTTCCATAATGGTCAAGTCCTGATAAGGCAAGGCCAGATTCATCACCATGTCCGGTTTGTAACCGTTCAGCAGTTCCACCAACTCTTCCACATTGTCGGCGTCCACCTTCGCCGTTTGGATAGACGGGTTCCCGATGGCCTTCACGATAGCGTCGCACTTGGCCTTCGTACGGCTGGCAATCATGATTTCGTCAAACACTTCCGGATGCTGGGCCACTTTGTGCGCTGCTACCGTGGCCACACCGCCGGCACCGATAATTAAAACTTTTCCCATTTTTTTGAATTCGGTATTATAATTAAATATGTATAGGATGCAAAGTTAATGACTTTTTCCAAGAAGGAAAGAAAAAGCCTGTTTTTTTGATTTTTATTTGAATTAGATAATTTGCTCACGCTCGGCAGACTCGAACAAGTTCGGTCTGTTCTCGCTTAATCGCAAATTTCGTCTCCTCTGATGCCCAACGCATTCATCAACGAGTAACCGAGAATTTCCTGACGGAATCCTCTCCCCGCCTGAGGTTCCATGGCCAGCAACGTGATGTCCTTTCCTTCGGTCCGGCCCAAAATCTCGCGTACTCGAAGACCGTATTTCTCCACGTCCGGCACGATGACCAGTCGTTTGATGCCTTTCTCGTCGGCCAATGCCTCGAGCGACTGCAAATAGAGGGCGTCTCCGTCCACCAAGTTCTCCACCTGTACGGAACTCAACTTGAATTCTCCCAAATGTCCGTCGCAGAACGCCTTGCCATCAAGCTCGGCCTCGAAGTCCGAGGGGGTGAAGTTGTCTAAGGCTTTCCGCCCCTTGCCGTGGATAAACACGACCTGTATGTCATTCTTCCCCTCTCCGACTCCCCCGTCCAAAGCCGCGCAAACCAACCATTGCGCCAGGTCGGCCTTAGGAATCGGACGGTTCAGCATCCGCTCGAAATTCACGATTAAATTGAATGCCACGGCATCCACGTAATCCGCATCCACCAGTATGACATTCTCACTCCATTTCGTTTTTTCCATTTTATATAGTACTGTTTTCCGTTCACAAAGATACAAAAAAACAAAAGCAGAGCAGCGCATGAAACGAGAATCTGTTGTTACCAACTGCGTCTTTTTGCTTTCAAAATGACAGCAAAAAGGTCATGCAGGCCAGTGGAAAAACCTTTTTCCAGCGTAGTTTCAGATGTTTTCGAGGCATCCTTAAATACAATTTTTCACGTTTAAGGTTCGTTTTTTAATCTTTTTAAGCCGAAACGCGTTTCAATCTCAAGAGATTGATTTTCCGTTCGGCTGAAAAAACATTTTTTTTCTCCGCTTGTCGGCCGGAGAAGGTCTGCATCGGGAGGCGAAATGTACCTGAAAACGACGTAAGGACAAGCTTTTCCGGCTTGATTTTTTGCTATTTGAAGCCTTTCCGCCTGTCAAAGGCTGATGTCAAAATGCCATGTCTATCCCGATTTGTACTATCACGCCCGTCACTCTCCTGCGCAGAACCTCGCAACCCGATCTTCCGGATGTTGCCGGAAAGCTCCTTATGGACGACAGACTGTCTTCCCGCCGCCCCGCGAGAATCGCGTATTTCCGCAGGTTTCCGCACGGGGACGCAAATAACGGATTCTCATGAAGGCCGATTTGACTTTTTGACAAAGACGCTTGTCCCTTATATGAAAGCCCACCTGCCAAAGCCGTCAGTCCACGAAGCATCCGGCCTGCCATATTTTCATGTTTCATGACATTTTGTCAGACTACTCCTTATGGCAAACATTTTGATACAGGATAAGTGTGGCTCGAAAACGCCACACTGAAATACAGAAAAATAAACAATTAAATATAGAAAGGAAACAACCATGACTTTTGACAAATTTACCATCAAGGCCCAAGAGGCCATTCAGGAAGCCGTCAACCTTGTACAGGCAAGGGGACAGCAAGCCATCGAACCGGAACACTTGTTGGCCGGTATCCTCAAAGTGGGGGAAAACGTCACGAATTTCCTCTTTCAGAAACTGGGCGTCAACAGCAGGCAAATCGAACAGATACTGGAAAGCCAGATCGCTTCGCTGCCAAAGGTGCAGGGGGGCGAACCCTACCTGAGCCGCGAAAGCAACGAAGTGCTGACACGGGCACAGGATTACGCTTCCAAGGGCGGTGACGAGTTCGTCTCGCTCGAACCGATACTTCTGGCTTTGCTGACCGTGAAAAGCACGGCCTCCAGAATCCTGAAAGACGCAGGCATCACTGAAAAGGAACTGGCATCTGCCGTCAACGAACTGCGTAAAGGAGAAAAAGTGACTTCCCAAAACAGTGAAGACACTTATCAGGCGCTCAACAAGTACGCCAAGAATCTCATCGAGGAAGCGCGGAGCGGAAAGCTCGACCCGGTCATCGGACGGGATGAAGAGATACGGCGCGTGCTGCAAATCCTGAGCCGACGTACGAAGAACAACCCCATATTAATCGGCGAACCGGGTACGGGCAAGACGGCCATCGTGGAAGGACTAGCCCATCGTATCCTGCGGGGCGACGTACCGGAGAACCTGAAAGACAAACAGCTCTACTCTCTCGACATGGGTGCGCTTATCGCCGGTGCCAAATACAAAGGAGAGTTTGAGGAACGTCTGAAATCCGTCATCAACGAAGTGACGAAAAGCGAAGGGCGCATCATCCTCTTCATCGACGAAATCCACACGTTGGTGGGCGCGGGAAAAGGCGAGGGTGCCATGGATGCCGCCAACATCCTGAAGCCTGCCTTGGCACGGGGCGAGCTGAGAAGCATCGGTGCCACCACGTTGGACGAATACCAGAAGTACTTTGAAAAGGACAAGGCATTGGAGCGCCGTTTCCAGACGGTTATGGTCAACGAGCCGGACACGCTCAGCACCATTTCCATCCTGAGGGGGCTGAAGGAAAGATATGAGAACCACCACAAGGTGCGTATCCAAGACGATGCCATCATCGCCGCCGTGGAACTTTCCAACCGCTATATCACCGACCGTTTCCTCCCGGACAAGGCCATCGACCTGATGGACGAGGCGGCAGCCAAACTGCGCATGGAGCGTGACTCCGTACCGGAAGAACTAGACGAAATCGAACGCCGGTTGAAACAGTTGGAAATCGAGCGCGAGGCCATCAAACGGGAAAACGACCAACCCAAACTGGAACAACTGAGCAAGGAGATTGCCGAACTGAAAGAACAGGAAAGCAGCTACAAGGCCAAATGGGAGGCCGAACGCGGACTGGTGAACAAAATCCAGCAGAACAAACAGCAAATCGAGCAGTTGAAGTTCGAGGCCGAACGAGCCGAACGCGAAGGCGACTATGGCAAGGTGGCCGAAATCCGCTACGGCAAGCTCAAGGCATTGGAGGACGAAATCAACCGGATACAAGGCCAGTTGAAGGACACGCAGGGCGGAGACGCGATGATTAAAGAGGAGGTGACCTCGGAAGACATCGCCGATGTGGTAAGCCGTTGGACGGGCATTCCCATGAGCAAGATGCTGCAAAGCGAGCGCGAGAAGCTGCTCCATCTGGAAGAGGAACTCCACAAACGGGTCATCGGGCAGGACGAGGCCATACAGGCCGTGAGCGATGCCGTGCGGCGCAGCCGTGCGGGACTGCAAGACCCGAAACGTCCCATCGGTTCGTTCATCTTCTTGGGAACGACCGGTGTAGGTAAAACCGAGCTGGCCAAGGCTTTGGCCGAATACCTCTTCGACGACGAGACGCTGATGACGCGTATCGACATGTCGGAATATCAGGAGAAATTCAGCGTAAGCCGGTTGATCGGTGCGCCTCCGGGATACGTAGGATACGATGAGGGCGGACAACTCACGGAGGCCGTACGCCGCAAACCTTACTCGGTAGTTCTGTTCGATGAAATAGAAAAGGCGCATCCTGACGTATTCAACATCCTCTTGCAAGTGCTCGACGACGGCCGTCTGACCGACAACAAGGGACGCGTGGTGAACTTCAAGAACACCATCATCATCATGACGAGCAACCTGGGGAGCGGTTACATCCAGAGCCAGTTCGAGAAACTGACGCCGCAGACCGGCATACAAGCCCGCGAAGCCCTCATCGAGGAGACGAAAAAAGAGGTGCTCGGCATGCTGAAGAAGACCATCCGTCCGGAGTTCCTGAACCGTATCGACGAGACCATCATGTTCTTGCCGCTCACGCAGGAGCAAATCAAACAGGTGGTGCGCCTGCAAATCAACGGTATCACCCAGATGCTGGAAGGCAACGGCGTGACCTTGCAACTGACCGATGCCGCCCTGGACTTCCTGGCCGATGCGGGTTATGATCCCGAGTTCGGTGCCCGTCCGGTCAAACGGGCCATCCAGCGTTACCTGCTGAACGACTTGTCGAAGACCATGCTGGCACAGCATATCGACCGGACGAGACCCATCATCGTGGATGCGGACGGAAACGGATTGGTGTTCAGAAACTAAGCATAAGCAAAGAGCGGGAATGTGAAACCACACATTCCCGCTCTTTTTGTTCGTATTTCATAATATCCTTACTTTCAAGTATCCATACGTCCATCTCTCCGTCAGTATGAACTGGTAAGATAATCAAGAAATAATGCAATACCTAAAAACAGGTATTTACACAATCTACAAATTACTGATTTTTAACGATTGCAAAAGTCTCTGTCCAAGCCGTATCTTTGCATCTGCAAAACAAACCTCCTAAACTCATAAAAATTGAAAACGGTAATCAGATTGTTAAGCCTTACATTGGCATTTATTGCAGGAACAAATCACCTTTCAGGACAAGCCCGGAAACAGGCTATGGTCTCAGGCAAGGTGATCTCCACTTCGAACGAAATCATGGACTTTGCTACCGTACAAGTCAAAGGGACTTCTATCGGAACACGCCCCAACGAAAAAGGGATCTATCATCTGAAAGTCGATGCGGGAAAACATACATTGGTGTTTAAGGCTATGGGGTACGCCACGGTGGAACGTACCGTCACTCTCCAGGCCGGCGAACGCCAGAAGTTGAATGTCAAAATGCACCAGAAAGATATGGAACTGGCCGAAGTGAAAGTGGAAGCCAGCCACGTAGGCCGCATCAACAAATCGGCATTCAACGCAGTGGCCGTAGACTTGAAAGGCATGGCCGGACTGAATAAGAACCTGGCCGAAGTGCTGACCACCGTTCCGGGCGTCAAGCTACGCGAGACGGGCGGAATGGGTTCGGACATGCAACTCATGCTCGACGGTTTTACGGGTAAACACGTCAAGATCTTTATCGACGGCGTACCGCAGGAAGGAGCCGGAACAGCCCTCAATCTGAACAACCTGCCGGTGAACTTCGCCGAACGCATCGAGGTCTACCGCGGAGTGGTTCCCGTCGGTTTCGGTACCGATGCCTTGGGCGGGGTCATCAATATCGTCACCAACCAAAGGAAACTCGGTTGGTTTGCCGATGCCTCTTATTCTTACGGCTCGTTCAACACCCACAAATCTTTCGTCAACTTCGGACAGTCGTTCAAGAACGGTCTGCTGTATGAAATCAACGCCTTCCAGAATTTCTCGGACAACAACTATTACATTGACTACTACGTTACGGAATTCAGTGACGACGGTATTTCGGAGAACACTGACAAGACAAAGATTTACCACATGAAACGTTTCAACGACCGTTTCCACAACGAAGCCGTGAGCGGCAAAATCGGGGTGGCCGACAAGAAATGGGCCGACCGCCTGATGTTGGGCTTTACCTACACCCACTTTTATAAGGAAATACAAAACGGAGTGTTGCAGAAGGTCGTGTTCGGAGAAAAACACCGTCATGGTTTCTCGTTCATTCCCTCTTTGGAATACCGCAAACGCAACTTGTGGGTCGAGGGACTCGATGTCATGGCTAATGTCAACTACAACCACAACATCACCCATAACATAGATACGGCATCTTACAAATACAACTGGTTGGGACAACGGAAATATACCGGCGTACCCGGGGAGCAATCCAACCAGAACAACGAGGCCAAGAACAAGAACTGGAACGGTACGCTCACGGCCAACTATCGCATCGGCCACGCCCATCTGCTCACGCTCAACCATGTGCTGAGCACTTTTGAACGCACCACTCGTTCGTACGTCGCAGGAAGTTCGCGCCTCTCGGACTTCAGCATCCCCAAGCGTTCCCGCAAGAACGTCACCGGACTGTCTTACCGCTTCATGCCCACAGAGAAATGGAACGCCACGGTGTTCGGCAAGTATTACAACCAATACAACGAAGGCCCCGTATCCCAAAGCGACGACGGTATCGGCAATTACATACAGATGTCGCAAAAAACGAGTGCTTTCGGCTATGGAGCAGCGGGAACTTACTTCATCCTGAAAAACCTGCAGGCCAAACTGTCATACGAGAAAGCTTACCGTCTGCCCTCGACCGACGAACTTTTCGGTGACGAAGACCTGGAAGCCGGACGGGCGAACCTGCGTCCCGAAAAAAGCGACAATGTCAACTTTAACCTCGGATACACCCCGCGATTCGGTAAGCACGGACTGTACATGGAAGGAAGCCTCATCTACCGCGACACGAAGGATTACATCCGTCGCGGATTGGACAACGTGGGCGGTATGGACTTCGGATTCTACGAGAACCACGGACGGGTCAAAACCAAAGGATACAACGTCTCCTTGCGTTACAGCTATGCGAACTGGTTCAGCTTGGGCGGAACATTCAACAACATGGATGCCATCGACCGTGAGAAACGACTGGCCGAAGGCACACAACAGGCTTCGCTGACCTACGGACAGCGCATCCCCAACCAGCCCTACCGCTACGCCAACTTCGACGCATCATTCTATTGGCATGACTTGTTCGGCAAAGGTAACATGCTCTCGCTCACTTACGACAGCTACTACCAGCACGAGTTCCCCCTGTACTGGGAAGACTTCGGAGACCCGGACACCAAAGCACGCGTCCCCGAACAGTTCTCCCACAACCTCACGCTGAATTACAGTGTGGCCAAGGGACGTTACAACTTTTCGCTCGAATGCCGTAACCTGACGGACGAAAAGCTTTACGACAATTACAGTCTGCAAAAGGCAGGACGGGCTTTCTATGGAAAGGTAAGGGTTTACTTCGGGAAATAAAAAGCATCATTCACTCAATAAATAATTAAAAACATGGAAAAAAGATTCTTTACTTGGGCGCTTGCTGCCGCCCTCTGCGCCGGCGGCGCATTGACTTCATGCAGCGATGACGACACGACTCCCGGCGGAGGTAACGGTAATGACGGCACCACAACTCCGGGTACAAGCAAATACGTCATTGCAGCCAAGGCCGACGAAGGCACTTATCTCGTCACCAGCGAATCACTCGACGAAGGTACTGTAAGCGTATTAGGCAATGGTACGGAAGCTATCGGTGCATCCTACTGGGTATTTTACGGACAGGACTATCTTTTCGGACTGCAATACAATGACGGAAATGCGGGCACCGGAGCCTCTTATGTCCTGAACGCCACAACCGGAAAAGTAAAAGAAGCACGTGAATATACGTTCAACCGTGTAACGACATACGGCACATGGGGCGACAACGTCATTACCTCTTCCACCAATGACGGCTCGCAGGAAAAAGATGCCCAAGGTAATTATGCCAAATATTTGCAGTTCAATTATCTAAACGTACATACCGGTAATACGACAACCGGTAAGCGCATCGCCGAGAACTTCCTCGGCAACGGCGAGATTGTCAGCTTTGCCGGTTTCGTGGAAGCCAACGGTAAGCTCTACACCTCAGTAATACCCATGGGCATGAGCCACTACGGCGTGAACACCTTCCCGGAGAAGATAACAGACAGAGACCTTATAGCAACCAAAGACGGTGGAAGCGGTTCCGGTCAATACACTGCCGGACAAATCCCTTCTACCCAATATCCTGACAAGGCTTTCATAGCTATTTACAGCGGAGACAGCTTCAACGATACTCCTATTATAGTAGAAACCGATTCGATCGGCTTTGCTTGCGGACGCAACCGTTCGCAATATTACCAGACTATCTGGGCAGCCGACAACGGTGACCTCTATGTATTCTCTCCGGGCTACGGACGTACTGCCACCTCTTCTGCTGACCTGAAGAAAGTCACAGGCCAACTGCCTTCGGGCGTTGTCCGCATCAAGGCCGGCCAGACCACTTTCGACCCGGATTATTATTATAACCTTGAGGAGCAAGGCACCGGACATCCGATGTTCCGTTGCTGGCATATCACGGCCGACTATTTCTTACTTCAGATGTACAGCGAAGGAACTATGAGCGGCAAGAATGCACCGACCAAAGAATTGGCCGTATTCAAGGGCGAAAGCGGCACGCTGACCCAAGTAACCGAGGGATTGCCGGCCCAAGACAAGATTTCTTCTTTCGGTATTCCGTTCAGCGACAATGGCGTGGCTTACATTCCGGTCACGACTACAGACGGAGATGCCCCGGCACTCTACAAGATAGACCCGGCTACGGCTAAAGCTACCAAAGGGTTGACCATCATTACCAACAACAGCGTGTCGGCCATCGGCAAACTGTCTGCTACGAACTAATTTTGGGATATGAGAAAAGCATTCGCCAAGATTCACCTTTGGTTTTCCATTCCATTCGGCATCATTATCAGCGTCGTCTGCCTTTCGGGGGCGGCGCTGGTATTTGAGCAGGATATCACCCGTGCCCTGAATCCCGGTTTTTATCGGGTCGAAGTAGAGGATGGAGCAAAGCCGCTCACGCCTTCCGAACTGGTCACGAAGCTCCGCACGCAACTCCCGGACTCATTACAGATTTCCAGCCTGCAAATGTCGGGCGACCCGGAAGAAGCCTGGATGGTCAGCTTTGAGCACTTAAACCGCAAAACGCTAAGCGTAAACCCTTACACCGGCGAGATAAACGGATGGAACAAAAGCTATCCTTTCTTTCAGACCATGCGCAAACTTCATCGCTGGCTGATGGATGTTCCGCCTCGGAAAGGAGACAAGACCGTGGGTAAAACTATTGTCGGTGTCACTACGCTGGTCTTCGTTGCGATACTCATCAGTGGTGTGGTGATTTGGATACCGCGGACCAAAAAGGCTTTGAAAAACCGCCTTCAGGTATCCTGTAACAAAGGATGGCGGCGTTTCTGTTACGACAGTCACGTATCGCTCGGTTTCTACACCACGCTATTCCTACTCGTCATGGCGCTGACCGGACTTACCTGGTCGTTCACTTGGTACCGCACTGCCGCCTATTCTCTTTTCGGTGGCACCGCGCCAAAAGTGGAAAATACGCCTCGACCGGAATATCGGCAAAAGGGACGGAAAGATGCCGCAAAACAGTCCCGTCCGGACGGACAGCGGCATGCCGGCGGAGAAAAAGGCCGGAAAGGGACCACTTTCAATTATGCCGTATGGGACAAAGCCGCAGACGCTGTCCGCCAGATCTATCCGACCTACAAGTCGGTCAAGCTGGGTACGGAAGGCATAGAAGTGGCTCCCAACCCGAAGACCGACCGCCGTCAAACGGATAAAATACAATTCGACCCGCAAACCGGTCGCCTCGGCTCCATAACCTATTATAAGGATGCCCCGGCCTCACAAACGCTGAAAGGTTGGTTTTATGCCTTCCACACCGGCTCCTGGGGCGGCATGTGGACCAAGGTACTTTATTTCCTGGCTGCTTTCATCGGAGGGATTCTCCCGCTCAGCGGCTATTACCTGTGGTACAAACGAAAGTTCTCGTCTCGACGGAAACGTTAACGTCTTCGTCCTACGTAATACATACGTCCCCGGGAAATCCAAAACGGAAATTCCCGGGGACGTATCTTATATCCTATAGCCCGACCCACTCTTCCGAAAAGATAGGCGGACTGGTCCATGTAGGGTCGCGGAACCACCGATGAGGATAGATTTTCATACCGTTGCCGTCTACGGCCAAATATGCTCCCCAAAAGCTGAACGTGGAATTGGAAATGATATGCCCGCGGCACAACGTCATCAAATATAAATCCACATAGTCGGGCATCAGTTCCGTATGTTCCACATATACGGCATCCTCCATCCAAAGATTCTCCCTCACCCATTCCATATCGTCGGAAAAGAAAAAGAAACGCGCATCGGGCCGCTTCTTTCTGACATAAGCAATGGCTTGCTGGAAATAGTCCACTCCGCATAAACCGAAAATCGAATTGGAAGGATGCAGATAATCTCCGCGCCTCACATGTACCGATACCGGATAATCCACGGCTCTTATCATCTGTACGAAACCGCTCTGCAGTTCCGCCAAAAACTGACGGAAAAAGAAGTAACGACGAGCATTCAGTATAAAACGCCGGTGCTGACTGTAATCGTCTATCAACACGGCTTCCGGCTTCTCGTCATCATACAATCTTTTCAAAACTCCCACGGCACGACAGATTTTGAGTCCCCAAACCACCAGTTTTATCCCCCACGAACAAGAAGGCAATTCCAGTTCAAAACAATCGGAAAGCCTCAAACCATTGTGCTGTTTCAGCCTACGGCGGTCGTAAAACAGATAAACCTTATCGTTTCCGGACTCCATCAAATCCCGGAAACGACAATATTCGAACATCTGGTTTCCCAGTCCTCCTTTCAGACAAACGATTTTCATGCCGTCCGCGTACAATTCTAAAGACGTACTTTCTTTTTCACCTTTTTCGACTCGTTTTGCAAACGGTCGAGTGCCGTCACCACATACGTATATTTCCGGCTTCCGTCCTCATACGGCAGTTTATAGAAAGTGTTCGGCGTAATCGCCACGATATTCTCGGCATATTCCAAATCTATAGGCTCGCCCTCGGCAAAGCGATAAACCACATATTGACGCGCACGGTTCATCTCGCTCGTTCCGCGCGGCTCACGCCAAAACAGCATATAGCCGTCTTCCGTCCATAAAGTGGTCAGTTTGCGTACTTTCTTCGGACGCTTGTGGTCTATCCACGGCATCTCGGGCTGCAAGGCCGGATAACGGTGGTAATAGTTGCGCAACATCGTGCCATAATTTCCTTTGTTGTCCACCACTGCCTTGGCATACCATTGGCAACTGCCCTCGATGTTAGGCAACGAACGTTGCAAAGCCATCTTGCGCTCCATCTGGTGTTTGTTCGGATCCACGGGGTCGGCTTTGGCCACCGTACGGTCCACGTCCTGCCCGATGTAGAGAGGCCGGTGTCCGGCATGCTCGCTCCACCAGCGTATCAGCGTATCGTAGTCGGCCGCGGAATGCCCGATTTCCCAATACACCTGAGGGATGTTATAATCCACCCAACCTTCTTTCACCCATTTCAACACATCGGCATAGAGATCGTCATAGTTCTGCAATCCGCGCGTATTGCTTCCCCTCTTCGGGTCGCTCTTCAAGTTACGATAGATACCGAAAGGAGACACGCCGAACTTCACCCAAGGCTTGACGGCATGGATGCAGTCGTGCAACTGACGGATGAAAAGGTTCACATTCTCCCGTCGCCAATCATCGCGGTTCATTCCGTTCCCGTAACGCGCATACGTCTGGTCGTCCGGAATGCGCAAACCGCTTTCGGGATAAGGATAAAAGTAATCGTCGATATGAATGCCATCCACGTCATAACGCAACAGTATGTCCGTCACGACGTTGCAGATATAATCCCGGTTCTCGGGCATTCCCGGATCCATAATCAGTTGTTCGCCATACCAGAAATACCGCTCAGGATGCTTTCTGTAATCATGTGTGGCGGCCAGCTCCTTCGTACCTTTCGTTTTGGCCCGGTAGGGATTGATCCAGGCATGCAGTTCCATGCCCCGTGCATGACATTGGGCTATCATCCACTGCAACGGATCCCAGTAGGGAGAAGGCGGCGTACCCTGCTGTCCGGTCAGATAACGGCTCCACGGCTCGAAGCTGCTGGCATAAAGCGCGTCGAACTCGGGACGTACCTGAAACAGGATGGCATTGATACCGCACTTTTGCAGTTCATTCAACTGGTACGTCAGCGTACGCTGCATCTCTGCCGTACCCAACCCCATAAACTGATAGTTCACACACTGTATCCATGCGCCGCGAAACTCCCGTTTGGGCGACAACTGGGCCTGGAGCGCAAAGCTGCAAAGCCACATCATCAAAAGCAAAAGTGATTTTTTATTCATCATACACGTTATTTCCGTGCAAAAATACAATAAAAATCCATCATGCGTTTGCCAAACATTGACTAACTTTGCAAACATAAGGACAATTAACGAAAACAACTGATGAACGACTACATACATATCAAGGGGGCAAGGGTGAACAACCTGAAGAATATCGACCTGGACATTCCACGCAACAAACTGATTGTCATCACCGGCCTGTCCGGTTCGGGCAAGTCTTCGCTGGCGTTCGACACGCTCTACGCCGAAGGACAGCGACGTTACGTGGAAAGCTTGTCGGCTTACGCCCGGCAATTTCTCGGACGAATGAGCAAACCGGAATGCGACTACATCAAAGGCATCCCGCCCGCCATCGCCATCGAGCAGAAGGTAAGCAGCCGTAATCCCCGTTCCACCGTAGGGACTTCCACCGAGATTTACGAATACCTGCGCCTGTTGTATGCCCGTATCGGGCGCACTTTCTCCCCCGTGAGCGGACAGGAGGTGAAAAAAAACACCACGGAAGACGTAGTGCAGTGCATGCTCTCCTATTCCAAAGGCACGCGCTTCACCGTACTCGCCCCGTTGCAGGTGCGTGAAGGGCGCACCCTTCAAGAGCAACTGGACAGCGACTTCAAGCAGGGTTTCTCGCGCATCGAAGTAGACGGCGAGGTCGTGCGCATAGAGGACTTCATGCTGGAACTGGCCTCGGATCCGTCGAAAGGCGAACACCGCACCATCCATCTGCTCATCGACCGCATGAGTTGCGACGACAGCAAAGATACCATCTCCCGACTGACCGACTCGGCCGAAACCGCTTTTTATGAGGGGAACGGGCAATGTATGTTGCGCATCGTTCCATCGGGCATCCTGCACACTTTCTCCACACGCTTCGAGGCGGACGGTATCACGTTTGAAGAACCGTCGGACAATTTATTCGCTTTCAACTCGCCGGTCGGTGCCTGCCCCACGTGCGAAGGGTTCGGCCGCGTCATCGGCATCGACGAAAAGCTGGTCATCCCCAACTCGGCCCTGAGCGTGTACGACGGAGCCGTGGTCTGCTGGCGCGGAGAAAAGATGGGCGAATGGAAAACGGAGTTCTGCCGCCGGGCACAGAAGGCCGACTTCCCCATTTTCGAGCCTTATTACAAGTTAACACGGGAACAAAAGGATTATTTATGGCACGGAAAGACCGGTGCTTCATCACCCGAAGAGGAAATCTGCATCGACAACTTCTTCAAGATGTTGGAGAAAGACCAATACAAGATACAGAACCGCGTCATGTTGGCACGCTACCGGGGCAAAACGATCTGTCCCCAATGCCACGGCACGCGCCTGAGGCCCGAAGCCGGATATGTGAAAGTGGGCGGACGGGCCATTTCGGATTTGGTAGACCTGCCCGTCACCGAACTGAAGAAATTCTTCGACACGCTGACACTCACCGCCCACGAGGCGGAAGTGGGCAAACGCCTGCTCACCGAAATCAACAACCGCATCCGTTTCCTGCTCGACGTAGGACTGGGATACCTCACCCTGAACCGCCTGAGCAACACACTTTCGGGCGGAGAAAGCCAACGCATCAACCTGGCCACGTCATTGGGCAGCAGCCTGGTGGGATCGCTCTACATCCTGGACGAACCGAGCATCGGACTGCACAGCCGTGATACGGACAAACTCATCCGCGTGCTCCGGCAATTACAGCAATTAGGCAACACGGTCATCGTGGTGGAACACGACGAGGAAATCATCCGTGCGGCAGACTATATCATCGACATCGGGCCGCAAGCCGGACGCTTGGGCGGCGAGGTGGTATTCCAAGGCGACCTGCAACAGATGCTGGCCGAGAAACCGCAGGACACGCGAAGCTACACCGTGAAATACCTGACGGGACAGGAAACCATCGCCTTGCCGGACAGCGTACGCCCGTGGACAAACTATATCGAAGTGAAAGGCGCACGGGCCAACAACCTGCGCGGAATCGACGTACGCTTCCCGCTCAACGTCATGACGGTGGTCACGGGAGTCAGCGGATCGGGTAAGTCCACCCTCGTACGCGACATCTTCTATCGTGCCATGAAACGGCAGTTCGACGAAGTGACCGACCGACCGGGTGAGTTCCTCGGATTGGAAGGCGACCTGCAAATGGTAAAAAATATCGAGTTCGTGGACCAGAATCCCATCGGCAAGTCTTCACGCAGCAACCCCGTCACCTACATCAAGGCCTACGACGAGATACGCAAACTGTTCGCCGCACAACCGCTGTCCCAACAAATGGGCTTCACGCCCGGCTTCTTCTCTTTCAACACCGAAGGCGGACGTTGCGAGGAATGTAAAGGCGAAGGGACGGTCACGGTGGAAATGCAGTTCATGGCCGACCTCGTGCTGGAATGCGAGTCGTGCCACGGCAAACGATTCAAAAGCGACCTGTTAGAGGTGAAATTCGGCGGGCAGAACATTTACGACGTGCTCAACATGACGGTAAACCAGGCCATCGAGTTCTTTGACGCGCACGGGCAATCCAAGATATCCAAAAAGCTCAAACCGCTGCAAGACGTGGGACTGGGCTACATCAAGCTGGGACAATCGTCCAATACCCTTTCGGGCGGCGAGAACCAGCGCGTGAAACTGGCCTACTATCTCGGCATGGAGAAAACGGAACCAACCATTTTCATCTTCGACGAACCGACCACGGGGCTGCATTTCCACGACATCAAACGCCTGCTGGCGGCTTTCGACGCCCTCATCCTGCGCGGCCATACGCTCGTCATCATCGAACACAATATGGATGTCATCAAATGTGCCGACCACATCATCGACCTCGGCCCGGAAGGAGGCGCGCAAGGCGGCAACGTGGTTGTGTGCGGCACACCGCACGAAGTAGCGGCCTGCCCGGACAGCTATACGGGCCGCTACCTGAAAGAAAAGCTCTGAAGTCCAGCCTAAACCACCCAATAAGATAAATAAGAAGCCCCTCACACATTCACCGTGCGAGGGGCTTCACCAACCTTAAAATCCACTATCCTCTATCGGACCATGGCTTTTACCACTGTAGTCCGTCCGTCTGCACCGGCCACCTTGAAGAGATAAGCTCCTTTTGCCAGTGCGAAAGTCACTTCGCTTCCGACAGCCTCCTCTACAGCCACGGCTTTACCGTCTACCGTCACCACGGTCACGACATCGCCGTCGTTCACACCAAACACGGTGGCCTTGCCCATGCCGGACTTCACATATATCGCATGCCGTTGGTCTGCATCCATACGTTTGAAACTCAAAGTAAAGCGTCCCTCAGCAACTCCCGCTTCCGCCGTCCGGAACGAGTAAGCCCCTTCTTTCAGGTCGGCTGCCTTGCCCGTCGCTGCATCTTTCAGCATCACATATTCATAATCTTCGGCCTCGCAACCTTCCGGAATGCCGATGGAGTACATACCTGCTTCCGGCAGGCTCACGCCCACGCCTATCGTGCCTTCACGGTCAATGGCCGAAAGCAACGAATAACGTCCGCCGTCGCGTACGGCAAAGATTTCAGGTTCGCCGTTGTCGTTCATCCATTTCACACCGTCGCGCGCCAAGTCGAATTCCGTCGAGGCTTCTTCCGACGGCACCGCCGTCAACTGCAACTCGTCATAGATGCCGTCGTTTTCCTCCAGACCACGCTTACCGGCAGCGGAAGCGACATACAAGGCCAACTTCGTACTCCTCGTGTTGTGGTCTATCTCTGCCTTACGCATGCCCACCGTAAATGTTTCCGTCTCTTTCAGGGTCGCCGTCTGGGTGAATACTGCGCTGCCCACCGGGATATTGCCCTGTGTACGCTCGCCATCAGCCCCCATGCCATCCGTGTAATATCCGTTATTGGCATAACCGTAAACCACACGGCCGTATTCCATATCCTCGTAGTTCATCGTACAGAGGTAAGGTGAACCGAAGAGATTCCAACTCATATTCTCCTTGTGGGTGAACTTGTCTCCGGTGTCGCTTGGCGAACTCCAAGGACTGTTGAAGTTATACTTATGCAACACGACTTTCTTCGGTTGTCCGTCTTCCTCATAGCTTGTACCATAGAAACGGAGTTTCACGTCCTGTACCGGACTACCTTGTGCTTCGAAGAGCAAGCCTTCCGTCACGGTTGACAAATCGGTGGAAACGTCTTGCCAAGCCTTAGAATCTTCCGAAGCGAACTTGTAGTCATACTTCGCACGCTCCAAACCATTATACTTGTAGGCTTTCACGTTGCTTGCCCCGAGCCCGTCATTTCCGTCCACGGTCATTTCCATCGGGCTGAACGGCATGGCCACCAAATCCTTATAACCGTTTGTGGCTGTCAACTTACGTTCGGCTGCAAAGTTCCTCAAATCCACTCGCTTACCGTTGCCCCACAGGCCTGCGCCGTGTTCCAGCAACAGGAATCCCGGATTGAACGGTTCCGTCCGGTCATAATCGCGTTGCAGGCGCAACTCACTGCCTTCACGTACATACACCACCGATTGGCCGCGTGGGTAATCCCCATCCGTCACGTCGGCTGGTGCACCCTCGATATTCCATGTCTCGAAGCAACCGAAGTCCACGGTGTTCCGGATACGCAGGTTGCCTGCCATATCGAAACTATGCCCTACCTTATCTATGCACGCTAGCGCTTCTGCATTATTACCTTTATTTATATAAGTCCCGGCATCGTCTTTCAACTGGAACTTCCAATAACCATCCAGACCATAGCCGTTGTCGGTACCCTCGCGTACGCTATTCACAGACATCTCTGGCAAAACACCGCTGTTCACCGCTGTCACATTCACCACTTTTCCGTTACCCGTCACCGTCGCACCGTCTACGATACTGTTGTAAAGGAAACCATCGTTGCTTACCGTCACAGTATTCCCACTACCGGAAATGACAGATGTGGAAAGCACGCCCCCAGCAGAAACGCTGACTTGTCCGGTCACTTCGAAGCCGTCCACCACGCTGTTTCCTTGAATAGCCGCACTGCCCAAGATGCTGCGCCCTTCGTCTTCCAATATGCCCTTGCGAGCCCTCAACACAGCATCAGCGCCCGCTCCGGTCTCGTTATCCATACCGCCATACATCTTCACTCCGCCACGGGATATGGACACAGACGGTGCCGTCACATTACGGTGCACAAACACATAACCGTTTTGACCGGTATTTCCGCTGGCATAGACAGCCGCCAAATCAGCCGCACTTTGCAGGTCGCTCATGGCGTTTGCCCAGTCCTGTCCGCTGTTATCGCTACCGGCCACACCGGACTTCACATAGATGACGGATCTCAAAGGCGACGCATACTCGTATGCCCCCACGTCTATGGTTTCCACCACGCGCTGTACGTCCGCCAGATCTTTTTCCGCGTCAAGGGACGAAACTTCACGGCCTAATACATGTTGCACATAAAGGTCATTGCTTCCCTTGTTCAGTAATGTCATATTCGGACGGAAACGGTAGTCGCGCAACGACTTTTCAGCATTTTCCGGATCCATAAAGTTCGGCCCTTTTTCAATGTCGTTATTCTCTATATCACCAGCAAACACCACATTTTTATTATCTTCCGAATCGGTGAACCCGGTACTTCCGTTTTTCCATCCCACCGAGTTGTACACATCGGCCGTACCTCCAATTCCGTAAAATTCATTGTGGGCAAAAGTAGCATTGACCACCGTCGTCATGCCTCCTTCTGTTGTCAAGCCCGTTTGGCCGTCGGCAAAGAGAGCATTGGCAATCAACATATTGCCCTTACTCAAGCTTGCCCCGGTATGATTATCCCGGAAAGCCACATTCTTCAAGGTCAGTTTGCCTGTGCCGCCAGCAACCTGTACGCCCAAGCCCGCACCTTGGAAAGACAGCCCCGTGGCCGTAACCGCCTTGCTTCCGGTCTTAATATCCAACAGCACTGTGCCTTCCTTGCTATCCGTCGGACTAATAGAAACCACTGTCGGCTGGCTAAAGTCCTGCTTGCCGGCCTCATTATAAGAGCCTTCCACCGTCAGGGTGTTAACTGCATCATTCTCCTCAGCCACGTTGATCCAATAAGCGGCTTTTTTATCGCTACCCAAAACCAAAGAAGTCCTCATATTATAGTTCCCGGCCTTGATATAAACAGCCCTATCAGTTGTTGAAGCCGGAGCTGGATTTGACATGGCCACCAAAGCCCCGCGCAAATCGGAAGTGGCATTATCCCAACTGTCTCCAGAACCATTGCCGCTTTCGTCCATAGCCACATATACGGCATCCAAGTTCTCCAAATTTGAAGGATATTGGTACTCATACAAGCCTATATCAATCACTTTGGGTTTACCTTTGCTCTCTTCATCTTTCGGTCCGGCAAAACGTTCATAACCCACATCTTGCATATATGGGGCGTCTCCGCCTACATGAGTACTCACCCATTGTTCATAAGCGTTATCACCCTGCTCTTCATCCGTACTGTTTCCAGCATCAACCAGCAGGGAAATTCCACTCGGATTCCACCGTGCATCCCAAATGAAACCGGCACGGCCGGCCACCGCAGATGGCGTTTCAAAACGCGGACCATCCAACGCCTTGTTCTCAGCCCCAAGTCTCAGATTCCCATTTTCAAGTTCCGTACCCGCAAACACATCGCATGCCGTGCAGACCATCTCGGCATCTTGCGACATCACGACAGCAAAATTAGTTTCACTAACATTCCCCCATACAACCGTGTTCGTCGTCCGAAGCCCACCACTATTGCCCAGCCTTGGAGCATAGACGGCACCGTATTCTCCAGCCTTGTTACGTACAATCGTATTGTTCATCAAGTCTACGGACACGCCCTCGCTACTCGTAGCAATGGCACCTCCTTTGGCCGATTGGCCGTTCAAGTTGCCGGAAGCCTCGTTATTGGCCCACAATGTGTTCACGGCATACAATCCTGCCTTGGTTATATCAGTCGCAGCTAAATAGACAGCTCCACCTCGTACGTCCAGATTCTCTGTCGTACTGGTACCAGAGTCGATTACCGGTTCCTCCACCGTACAGTTCCCGGCAAATACCGAACCGTTTGCACGCACCTTAGCGTCGAGGGCAAACACCGCACCTCCGCGTATTGCCTTGTTGTTCAGCAAACGGCAACGGCTCAATGTGTAATCCACACCGTTGGTGTAAATGCCGCCCCCGCGTCCAAGTTCGTCGTTATATCCTAAATGGTTGTAAGTCTCGCCGTCCATCACGGTCAGCCCGTCCAACGTCACACCTCCGAGGGGCGCAGTTCCGGCTGTACTGTACACCACATGGTAAACGTTCTTCACCTCTTCGGAAAGGTTCACGTCCCCCGAAAGGATGGTCGGTGTATTGAACTCCCAAGGCTCTGTGATAAGGTTACCGCTCAGGTCGGCAGTAAGACGGCCTTCCAGTTTCCCCTTCACTACGCCGTCAGAAGTAACATCCTCCAATCCTCTGGAACCATTCAGGTTTCCGTCAATAGTCTCACTACCCATATAAGCATAGTTCTCTTTGCCACTGAACCCTCCGAACACTTTCACCCCGTCTGGAATGACAAAAGAATTCTGGCGTTGGCTGGGTTCTACCCCGGCGGAAACGCCCTGCCGGGTCTTTCTCGGTTTATATGTACCCCCGGCCATCCATATTTCAAAAGTAGTGGAACCTACTCCCGGAAGATTCAAAGCCCGCACTTTCGTGATATACTCCAGCGCATCGTCCAAAGTCGACAACGATGTCTGGAAAGAACGTCCCATCACGACCTCTTCACTTTCACCGTCTAACAAACTGCTGTTGGCAGTTTGCGATACGAAAATACGTCTGATGATTTCGTTTTCGTTTTGAGGCATCCTCATTGTTCCTCCCTCCCGGGCGTACGCACCGGCATCGATCGGGTCGTAGTTTTCGTTTCTGTATTCCGACACACGGGCTATGCCCTGCATGTCGTAAACAGACACGCCCGCATGTTTATGCAACGTATTTTGAAGCAACACAGCAGCACCGCCCTTCACCAACGGCGAGAACGCCCTCGGAGTATAATAGTCGCTATCGAAATAATCTTCCAGCACTGCGGTCATGGGCGTATTCCCATAGTTGCCGGGCATCTCGTACGTCTCCACATAACAGTTATTGAACGGATAGAAAGAAGTCGTATTTTCTCCTGGGGCCGCCTTTGCAAAAAGTTCATCTTCATACGTTTCTCCGGTCACACCACTGATGTTCTTGTCGCTTTGCGCCCGGTTGCCCCATACAACGGTATTGGCTGTCAGCCCCGCAGCGTGTTCCAGATAGATACCGCCGCCGGTGCCCGTAGCCGTGTTCCCCGCCACGGTACAAGACATGAGATGCGAACGGTTGTCCGCGTCCATCGTCTCTCCGTTCTGGCTGATGTAGATGCCCGCTCCCGTCTCGGCCTTGTTCTGCATTACTCCACAACCGGACACCATACCGCCGGGCAACACATATAGTCCGCCGCCCTCGATAGCCTCGTTGTTGCGCACCACGCAGTTGCGCACATGCGCCCCCTTCGGCACGATGGCACCGCCCCCCTTGGCCTCTGGGATTCCTTTCCCGGCCATGGACGTGGCCTTTCCGTTTTCCAGATACACACCGTCGAGAATAGCCGATTTGTTCAAAGCTACCGTGCCATCGCCCGTCCCAAACTGCACCGCATGGTAGCCGTTCACTTCCTGACGGCCCCCGGCCGCATCACTCACGGCACTCAACACGGTCATATATTCAGCCGCATTACGGTTTTCCTGATCCCAATTGCCGCTACCCTCAACATATTCACCATTTGCATAGGAACCTTCATTATATCCACCCATTACGGTCACGCCTTCCGGAATCACGAACGTGTAGCTTTTCGGATCGTCCGGATCAGACAACGTATTGGGATGATACACCGAAGCACCGCCTTGATATCCGGCTATCTTCACTATGGCATCCTGTCCTTGCGCTGCACGGCTCCCGGCTACATTCAGCACCTCCTGCAACTTCATGGCACAAGCCGCATCCGTCGGAGACGAAGCATTGGCCGTTCCGTTACCGTTGAAGGTCACATAATACACTCCGTCCGCATCGGGTTCTACCATATCTTCATTCCTACGCTCGTAAGCACCGGCATCCACCGTACAGTCTTTTACACGGTCGGTGTAATCCATGTCTGTATAATCGAAAAGATCCACAGTCGAAGGAAGAGTATCCAGTTTCACCGTCGTACCGGAATACCACACACAAGGTTTACCCACATAATCTGTTCCGCTTAAAAAACCATTGTTACTGCCATCAGTGACTCTCCTACCATTATCATCCGTTAAATGGTCACCATATGTTTCATTAGGCTTAGGCATTTGTACACGGTTTATCTTTATCTCATTCAGTCCCCGATTCAAGCCATATTGTCCTTTCAGACGATAGTTGCCATTCGCATAATCCTGAAATATATCCTTTGCGTCAACATCTTTTAAGTCGATACTATTTCGAATATTTATGGTACGGTTTTCTGCTGTTTGTTGCCAATTTCCATCATCACCCAAATTATCTAAAGTGGCATAGCTACCTGGTTTTGCATCAGTGCCGCCCGTTTGTATAAGACCATTAACAAAGTCTACATCTACACCACTCTCAGAAAAGTTGGCATTACCTTGCATGCCATTACCATTATCTGCAGAATTCCAACCGGTATTACCATAAGATATGGTATTATAGATTTTCACCGTACCCGGAATGGATGTTTTTACACCGACCCACAAGCGAATACCGCCACAAGCACGGCTACTTCCCGTCGCGTTATTTTGGAGTACGGTATTATTATAAAACTCTCCTACTTCCATACAAACACCTGCACCATCCGCATATTGGGCATTGATTTCGTTCTCCGCAATAATACAATTGTATAGTGTAGAATAGGCCGTATAGATACCGCCACCATAAGCAACACCCGAATTATCGAACTCACCGTTTGTATTCACACATCCCATCCGGTTTTTCTGAATGTAGCAATTCACCATCGTTCCACCATAGCAATAAACACCGCCTCCGCGTATTTCTCTATCACCAGAATTTATAACAGGCGTATTCCAGTTATCCGTAACGATACAGTTTTGCAAGGTGACATTGTTGAAAATGCGGGCACCCGCGCCACCGTTGAACTGGCTGCTACCGATATCCAAACGCCCCTTGGTGATGGTAAAGCCATCCCACATGGTAGGAATTTTAAAATCTTCACCTTTAACGTACTTTGTCTCATTTATCTGGCTACCAGAATGCACAAAAATACGGGGGTTATTCTTATCCTCCTGTGACAATACACGCAAACGTGTACCTTGAGGCATGCCTAAAATTCCATCACTTTTCAACCAGTTACCATATCCTTGTCCGACTTCCACCTTTTGACCTGGTTCCACCTTAACATGGGTGGCCGTACTTAAAGGATAGTCTGTTGCTTTATAATAATCGGCAGAGTGCTCTTCACTATCTGTTATACCCTCTGCCACCGGATAATAACCTGCACCTATGTTTCGGATATATTCACCATTTTCATTTTCCTCAAAGGAGACCCACCAGTTTTCTTCCCGAACATACTTTTTTACTCCTGGTATATTCACCGTTCCAACTTCAATGTATTTAGCCCCAAAATAGCTTTCACCATCATTACTACTAAAATCTTTATAATACCCTTTTTCCAAATAAACATACTCGGCATAATCTTTATCAGCCGGAACATAAACAGCGTCTCCTGTGGAATTATAATAATAATTTCCCTGTCCCTCCGCTACGGGTCTATCCACAGACAACATTGAAAGAGGCAACAATATCGTTTCATACATCTTCACACTATCAGCACGCATTCCGGTATATATCTCCTGTGACACCAGAGGCCTACGGTCATCCACTCCCGGGCAACCGCTTGCCGGGAAGCCACCAAGCACATCCACACCTTCTTTTATGATAAAACAAGCAGGACCGTTATCCACCGGATCTTCAGCATACGTTCCGGCAGCCACCCACACTTGTGCACGCTTGTCGGCATCCTTTTTCTCTTCGTCAGACAATTCATTATTGTATGCCAACGCCTTGTTCACAGCACCATTGATGCTGCCCATGGCATCTTCCCACGAAAGTCCGTTTCCTGTTCCATATTCTCTCACATAGATCACCCGTCCGCTCTCCGGCAGGTCGGCCTCGTACGCTCCCAAGTCGGGCATTCCACCAAGGTCTCGGCCTCTTCCGGAAATATCTTTCGAGATATCGCCCACCCTGCCGGCTTTATTAATCAACGTCGTACCAGCATCTGTAGAACTGGTCAAAGGGCGAAACTCGGAGTAACCGCCCAAATAGGTATCATAGCCCAACGTAGCTCCCCGACGGTTGGTGGGATTGGCAAAGTTCTTCGCACCCTCCTCGCCTACGGTCTGCAAAGCGACTTGACTGTCGCCGTCAGAGTTGCCCGCACTGAACGAGGTACCATAAACCGCCCCTGTGGGAGCCTCACCTATATTATTCACCACCGTGACGTGACGCATCTCCAGCTTTCCGGCTTTGATTACAGGGTTTGTTTCCGTGGTATTCGTATTGTTGTTGATTACACAATTCTCCAACGTCAAGTCAGAACCGTCCTCTCCGAAAATGGCCGCGGCATCGAGAGCGGTATGGTTCTCAAATATGGAATTCCGCACCGTCACTCTGGCTCCGTCCCTCATCATCAAGCCTGCACCCTGTTTGTAAGTAGCGTTTCCGGCCGCATAGCCGCCCACTACATGGAAACCGTCGATCACCACTTCGGCCCCCGCGCCCACGGTCATGCAGTGGAACACACCTTCCTCCAGCGTAGATCCGCCGTAATTACCGTCCACCACGGTACGGTATTGCAAAGGATTCCATTCTCGCGTTTGGCGGGAATAGCCGCCCCGAATAGTCAAAGGCTTGGGAGTCTTGAGGATATCAATGGTAGCTGACTTCGGGTCAAGGTTGACGAAGCCGTAACGAGGATGACAATCGCCCTCGCACACCCATATCTCAAAACTGTCGACACCCGACAAACTGCTTTCCGATAATCCGGCAAAGTACGCAATGGCCTCGTTCAACGAACGATAAGCCGTATCCCAACTCCTGCCGTTGTGTTCCGGGGTTGTGCATTCCACATCCACATAAAGGCGCATCACACCGTTCTTACTCTCCGGCATCAATGCAACCGGGTCAATCTTCACCGCACCCATGCCCGGTTTCTGCGCAAAAAGGTTGCCCCACAAGTCCAACTCGGGTGACAGGACGATTTCCGTGGGGAACGCGCCCAGCACCATGCCTCCGGCACGGAGGTTAGACCCCTGACAGGGAACCCAATAATATGTAATGTCTTTCCATCCACCCTGTACGCCCACGTCGTTAAAGTCAAAATCGTCTACTACAGTGAAATCCGGAGTGACCAAGCCTTCGGAATCGGTGTCTGTGTTCTCTTCCGACAAAGACAACAGTTCTTGTTGAAGCGTATTGTTCCATATCGCATTGTTCATGCCCGAGAAAGCCGTATTGTAGAAGCGTACGTCCTCCACTGAGGCGTTCATGGCATACATCGGCACGTCCGCCCCGTTAATCCGGTTGTTCCAGCACACCGAATTGACCACCAAGCCATAGTCGTTCATATACAAGCCTCCGGTCTGCGCCGTGGTCTTGTCGGCATCGTCCTTCACGGACGTCGAAAGGTTGTTGGCCAAAGTGGACTGCAACACCACGCCGCCGCGGTCGCAATACACGGCACCGTTCTTGCGGCTCGTGTTATGGCTCACCACGGAAGTGGACAGGATGAGATATTCAGGATGCATCTGCCCGTCAGACCATAGGCTTTCAGACTTCATGTAGACCGCCGCGCCGTTCTGTGCCGAATTGTTGGACAATACGGAACGCAACACCAGCCCGGACTGTTCCATATAAACACCTCCTCCTTTCGAGGCTTCGTTGTTATACACTAACGAACCCGTCACGCGGCCGCCGGTCAAATAAACCGCACCGCCTTCACCGTCCGCCTGGTTCTCCGTCACGACACAGTTCATCAACTCAGCATTGCCCGACATGTAGACACCGGCACCCTTGTCACCCTTGAGAATACCCGCGTTCGCCGTCGAGGCACGCCCGCCCTTGATAGTCACCCCCTCCAACACCGTAGGGTACGTAAAAGAAGAGGAACCGTCCGTAGGAGCAAACCACACCACGTGGCTTGATGCGCCCATCACGACATTCCACTTTTTATCCGTACTATTCCATGTGCATTCGCCTTCATAAGAACTGCCTTTGAAAACGGTCGTGGCATTATACTTCCAAGGCATGGCATCGTCCGGCCTGCCGCGTTCGGCCCGACTTTCTTCTGTTCCGTTGAAGCCTCCGTACACACTAATGCCATCTTTCATGACAAAAGCGGCCGTACTGTTTTCACCGGGCACCATCAGTTCCGACGGTTCGTAAGTTCCGTGTGCCACCCAAACCTCTCCGGGTTGCTTGCTTCTGGCCAGTTCGTTGATGGCATCCTGCACTTTATGATATGCAGTATTCCAAGTCTTTCCATCCGGAGAAACTGCCGGAGAGGAGGCATTCACCCGGAGAATCCGGTCGGCCGGAACGGTCACAAGCTTGTAAGCCCCGATGTTGACATCCGTACCCCATGCATCCCCTCTCAAGTCCGACGAACCGTATCGGCCGCTGTCATACGCAGCAGCGTCTCCCTTGTCCTCGCCGACAAAAGCCGACCCCTCCAGAATATTCCAAGTCCAAAGCGGATAAGCGTTATACTGCCAGTCGAAAGTACGGTCGAAACTGGTTCTCGTGGAAGGTGACTCAAAGAAAGGCGAAGGGTTTTTCCCGTCGTTGTTCTTATCGCTCACGTACACATTACCGTGCTCTACGTCGGCAGCCGTCACCTCATGGTAAGCGGAATGACTGAAACCGGGATTGTATTCGGCATAAAGTGCAGTGTTGCCCCAGATTACCGTATTGACCACATGCTGTTCCCCGTCTGAAGCCGCCCTACCGATCAGGTCTACGCCCGCCGCCGTATTGCGTACGATGGTAGAGTTGACGATGCTGGCCTCCGGGGAAATACGCACGCCGCCGTTCTCATTATTGAAAACCGCCGTATTCACGATTGTCCCGCTCCCGGCCAGATAAATGCCCGCCCCGTTGTTGGAGACGGTGACCATATCTCCCGCCACATTGTTGTACACCACGCACTGGTTGATATAGGATTCGTCGGCGGTATAGCCTCGCCCGGCATCCGCGTCCACATAAACGGCACCGCCCTGTTGCGCGTAGTTATTAAAGAAGAAACAACGCCGGATGGTATAAGACGTGGAATACTCGCCGCCTTGTACCCAAATTCCGCCGCCATTGGCATCCACGGCATGTCCTCCCACGATGGTGAAGCCATCCACCTCCGTACGATAGGCATTGGCATTATCCCACGATTCCGCATTCAACTGCAACTGCAACACATGTGGCGCATTGTCGGTGCGCGTAGGGCTGCCGGGATAAATCAACAAAGCCGGGTCTATCTTGTCTATTGAAGACGCCCCGGTCTGCCGATCGGCAGAAAGAACAGAACGGTAGGTGAACCGGTAAGCCTCGCCTGAAGTGGCGCGCTCGTCCAACGAGATTTCATTGCCCTTGAAACCTCCGTAAAGCTTCACACCTGATTTCAACACAAAACCTCCGGCATGCGCGCCCTCGGAAGGCACCACATACATCTGCGTCTGCAGGTTTGTAATCTGCTCGAAGCCCTGTACCCAAATTTCATCGCCGGGCTGTGCACGTTCCAACGCCTGTCCAAGCGTGATAACGCCTGTCCAAGCATTGTCCATCTCCGTCGGGTCGGCTCCCGTCGGTGTCACATAATAAGTCTTTGCCTGTGCAACGGCCGTCCCGGCCACGAAGCACCATGCCGCCATAAGAAAGGCAAGGACATAAGCCTGCCTCTTTTGTTGTTTCCCGAATCTTGATATCATAGTCATAATATGTAGATTTTACCCGTTAATCGTTTATTGCCGACTTAGGCGTCAAAACCAAATCGCCAGTCGTTTCCGTAAAAGTGGAACCCGACACCGTCAGGTCCACCTTGTGCCATGAGGAACGCTCCAAAGCATTGGCAAAGGTAGCGGTGTAGTTAGTAGAAGTTTCAGCGGCACTTGTATTCTCCTTGTGTTTTACAGTAAAAACGAATGTGTTCTTCGCCCCGCTAAAAGTATAGAAATAAGTCCGCCCGTTGCGTTCACTGATGGGGTTGTCCATCTTGTATGCAGCCACGTGAGTCAACGCGTCCGATTCGGCAGTTGTCTTGCCTTCGGGGAAGAAGTAGCCTTGGGATTCCCCCTTGAAGGTAATACCGCCCATCTTGGCCTCTACATACCGGCCCGACTGGTAAGCGTCCTGCGCGTCCCACTGCACGTCCACCTTGGCAACCAGACGGTTAAGTCCCACCTTGATTTCCGTCCTCCCATCCTTGACCACTTCTATGGGATTTCCTTCGTCCGTCTGGGTAGCCGTCCCACTGAACAGGCTAAGCAAGTACTGCTTCTCCTGCTCCGCCACCAACCCGTCTATCGCAGGAGTCCGCAAGTCCAGTATCTGCTGTTCGCTGTAAGGCGCATAGGCATGGGCAAGCAGTTCATTATTGTAAGCCACGGCATACACAGCCTTCACCGTCCCGGCAAAGGCGTTGAACGTACGCGTATCTCCGGGCTGGTAATTCTTGTCGAGAGTATATTGCAAAACCTGTCCCCAATTGTACACCAAAAATATGTCGATACGCGTCCAATACTGACTGTCGAACTCGTCCACCCCCTGACCCGGGTCTCCCATTGCACGCAGGGATTTGGCATTCAAACGGATAGACACCGAAACCTCGCAATCTTTTTGCGGCTCTGCGGTCGCTTCAGGAACATCGTCGTTGCGGCACGCCGTCCAGAACGGCATGCACAGCAAGAGCATCAATCCCCATTTCATGATTCTTCCATCCATATTTCAATCCTCCTTTTGTCTTCGTCTACATTTCCTGTTCGTAATCGTTACCGGGCTTCCAGTCGGTGTTGATTTCCACACCGGCCGTTACGTCCACGGCCTCGCCGCTCCCGTCCGAGATGTTGAACGTGGCTTCCAGCACACGTCCGGCCCGGATCGGGTCTTCCACGGTGAATATATGTTGTATGGTCCTATTTTCGCATTCGGAATAGAAATACAGCTTCCAATGGCCTTCGCCTTCCGCCCTGCGGTACACGCTTCCGCCGGTGCAGGGATAGCTGTAGAACTCAAACTCGGTGAGCCGCGCCGCCTCGGTCACTTTGAAGTCCGATGCGTCCGTCCTCAGCCGGTCGTTGCTGATGTAAGCGTCCTCCCAGCACAAGAATCCTTGCTGCGTGCGGGAGAGGTAGCATTTGATGTTTCTCATCGTCTCGGGGTGGTTCACGTGAAGTTTCACCTTGCCCACCACCGGGCTCATCAATACGGTATAGTGGTCGGTCTCGTCTTCCTCCATCCGCATGCTCAGCACGCCGGAGAAAGGCGGATAGGCCAAAGCCTTGATGGTGTCCGGGGAAATGGGCGTTTCGTCCACCACCACGTCTTCCAACACGTTGTCGAACGTGTGCAGACCGCCTCCCACGCGGTCGTTGTTGTGGTTGGCCACGGCCAGATGGTCGTAGTTGTCCACAGGGAGCGTCACCTTGAAAAACAGTTCCTCCGGCATGTCTTCGGGCTGGAACACAAGGTCACGGTAAAGGTTTTGCGGCGAATTCCAGAAACCCAAATGAAGGGACAGCAGTTCGGCCTCGAACTCGGGATCCACGCCGTGTTGCAAATCGATTTGATAGGAAACCGTGATTTCCCTCATCTCCACATCCGTCGGACAGTCGGACAAATCCTCGTCCACACAGGCCGTCAACGACAAGGCCATTCCTGCCCACAGTACCAACTTATATCTATCTGTCATCTTCATAGGTTTCATAAAAGCCACCTTTAAGTTTTTCTTTTTTCTATTTGTTTAGTAGAAACCATGCGCGGCACTTGCCGGCCCACGGCCTTGGCCGCGCATGGTTTTCATAAGAGGTTACTTACCGATAATCAAATATTAGATATCGAATTCATAAGACAAACCCTGTGTCCAGGTTACATCGAATTCAACACCGATAACCAAATCGGTAGTAGTCGGAGGAGTCGGAGTACCGTTGCCCCAATCCGTAATTCTGGCGTTCAGGATAGTCGTTGTAGCTGCAGTGAACACATTTTTAGCATCCTTCTTGTTCAACTTCACAGAATAGTAAGCATATTTCTTATTCTCCACTAACGTGCCGTTACTCAATGTCAATGTACGTCCGGTGTTGTTCTGGAACTGGAATGACACCACGATGTTATCGTCTGCATCAGGAGCTACCACGGTGTAGAAGTCTGCACCGTCTACCTTCTGAGTTTCTCCATCTGCAACCGATGCAATCTTCCCTGTCACATTCTCCCATGCTTCTTCTGCATGTGTAGCGCGATCAACCGATTCAGATGAAGGAGCTGCGTCCGCCAACCAAGCATCACCGCTCCATTCGAGCTTATCGTTGAATGTAGTAGCTTGGCCTTCAACAAACACACCGGTCAATTTCATCTTTGCACTGATTTCAGAGTCCCAGTTCTCCTGCGTCAAAGCCGTCATACCCTCCGGAGTATCAAACTCAGGGGTTTCTGTGTATTTCGTGTTTTCAAACACCTTGGAAGCCAGCACACCCACTTTATAATCCACACTTTGGATCTTAATACCCTTAGTATTGGTAGTAATAGTGCTGCCTGTCGCCCATGTAACACCTGTAGAATTCCAGAAAGTCTCTGGTGTCGCATCCTCAGAAGTAGAGAAAGACGTAGCATCCGTACCGTAAATCAAAGCCATAGGACCACAAAGGGCGGCAGTGAAATCATTATCCGCCAAGTCAGCATCTTTCTGGCTAGACGCCACACTATAGGTGAAACCTCCAAAGGCACCGGTACCGGCAGTTAAAGCAGTCTTAGGCACGTTACCATACACCATGAATTCGTTCACAGTAGTCAACAAAGAAGCCTCCTTAACCGCAGTCTGAGCAGTCCCAGTAATAGCGGTAAGGTTACCAAAATCAATAGGCACCTGATAAACGCCACCAGCCACCGGAACTACCACTATATTGCTGATGTCGGCTATAGCACCGCCCAAGTTGACATCAGCCTGTGACGCTTTCTTATTCACGCCCCCGTTGACATACACACCCAGCGTCACTTTGTTGGCCACGCCCGAAGCTTCGCCCCCAGCCACTACATCCTCGTCATTAGAGCAGGATGCCAGACCCATCGTACCGGCCACGATTGCCGTGGCAAACAAGTACATTCCATTTCTCATTTTCATAATTCTAAAATTTAATGAATAAATAAAAAGTTAATAACTCTATAATTAGAAAATCTCGTAATTATCGTCCTTCCACGGCGCGTACGCCCTTCAGGTTGCCTGCGGCCTCGCTGTCGCCTGCCTTCACGGCCCGTTCGAAGCATTCCACAGCCTCCGTGCGGCGCCCTGTCTTGAAATAGGCCACGCCCAACGTATTCCACTTGCGCTCGTCGGCCAGCGGTTCGAGCAACGTCACCGCCTCGGCATCGCGTCCCTCGCGCACCAGTGCCACGGCACGATTGATGGCCTCCGCCCCCTTGTCCGGCACGGCCTCATAGTAGGCACGGATATATCCCGAATTACGCTGGTCGGCAAAGACAGACTGTTTCAGATATTGGTAAGGCCGTCCGCCGTTGAGTTTGCGGATACGCTGCTCGCGCAGGTTCTCGTCCGGCGTGTTGTCGATGATTTGCAGCAGCTCCTGACGCTCGTCCAGGTCGCTCTCGGCGATGACATCGCGCAAGTCGGCCCAGGCTTCTCCCGCGCCCACCACTTCATACACGCCGTCCGGCATATCGACCCGTGCATCCAGATAGTCTTTCAAGACTTCGGCACGCCGTCCGGCCAGATGTTCGTTGAAAGCCACGGAGCCTTCGATGGAAGCCAAACCCACAATCACCACTTTCACGATGGAAGAGGTCTTGTCATCCTTCACGCGCCGCATCATGTCCACGATGCGGGACAGCGTGGCTTCGTTGTCCCGGAAGTCTTCGCGCAAGTCCCACTTGCCCACGGGGAAGTGCACGTAAAGTGCGTCTTTCATCTTACGCAAAGGGATATCCCGCGTATAGGGCTTATATTCGCTGATGGGTTTCAGCACAGGTTCGCGTTCGGCAATCTGTTCGGCTACGCTCAGCACGGGCATGACCGCCTTGGGTTTCGGCGTGAACCAACGCGTGGCGCCCAAATCGAACGCAACCAGCGGCCGCACATCGCAGCAGTTCTCAAACTCACAGTCCACCGTGAGCGAAAGAACCGACGCACGCATCCACGGCTCCACCCCTACCACCTTATTATAATATAAGGTGTCGGCAGCAGCGGCCACGACGGCACGCTCTTCGCCGCGCAAGGCCGCGCGACGGTCGAAATAACGGCGGTTGCGCTTGCCGGCCAGTTCCACAGGAGGCAGCGTCAGCGTATCGCCTGCCTTCGTGGTGAGACGCGGCGTAAGGATGAGACGGTCGTCCGACGTGATGTCCACATCGCCGGCAGCCACGGAAAAGGCCACTTTGAGCTGCGTGCTGTCCTGCCACGACAACACGGGTTCTCCCGTCGGCACCACCTGTTGGGCCGACAACGGACAGGAAGACAGGCACAAGGCCGCTGCCCCCATCCATGCTTGTATGTCATTGATTCTCTTCATCTTCTCGGTTGGCTTTACTTAAACACATAAATAAAAGACACAGACAACTTGGTGGGCACGAAACGGTGGGTGGTGCGCTCTTCCAACTTGTCGCCACACTTGCGGCACTCGTAGGCATCGAAGTCGGCGAAAGAATAACCCAACCCCAATTCGGCCTCCAGGCTCCAATGACGGCTCAGAATCCAATGGTAACCGTAGCCCAGCCCCACAGCCCATTCATTACCCTGCACGCGCTGGTCTTCCAGCTTGGGCCACAGGCCGAAAGGCAGGTTCACCCCTCCGGCGTTAAACCGCGTGTAAGAAGCGTGAAGCCCCAGGAAGTGTCCGCCGAACGGGCGGCAAATCCAGTAACGGTACTCCGGCTGCACCCGCAGGTGGCGCCACTTCTTGTTGTCGGAGAACGTCCAGGGATTCCACGAAAGCCCCAAGGCCATCGTAGACTTGCGCCCCACCTTTACCTCCGGCTCCAGATTCAACGAAGCGGTAGCCCAGTTCACCAAGTCCGTCTTTAACGCTACGGTCTGTGCTTGAACGGCAACGAACCAACCGCACAGCCCCAGCAAACATAAGATAAGTCGTTTGCTCTTCATCATGGTTTTCAGTTTATAGAATATACGTAAAAGCCCGCTTCCGGAAGAAAGCGGACGATATGCCCCTCGCCCCACATGCCGGAACGGCACGGGGCTTACCCACAAAATACAATAAGATATTACATGATTTACATGTGTGTGTGTGTGTGTGTGTGTGTGTGTGTGTGTGTGTGTGTGTGTGTGTGTGTTTACACAAATATTTGGAACAGCCAAATATAATTTGTTAAAAATACAATTAAAAACACATACCTTACCCCACAAAATAGCCCAAAAACGATATTTTTCGTCCTTGCACACCGCTACCGACAACGGGCTCCACAGCGTGGTGCCTTTCCGGTTTCTATATGCAAGTTCGTTTTTCATCATCTCACTTGGATAATATTACAGGACAAATATAGATATTATAAATAATACAAACAAATTTTCTCCATATTTTTTTTAAAAACATTATAAACATCATATTATTCTTATTCTTCACACTCCCACACCAGAGTTTTTCAAAAAATATCCTTCATCTTTCAGGTTATATGATAAAACATTGTCATACAACATATTACGGATTGAAGGATAAAAGGGTCATCTTTCAGCTTTCCTTCATGACTGAGAACGACAAAACGTTCTGCGCCAAACTTTTTATCGTTCTCAGCCAAACGTTTTATCATTCGGCTGAGAACGAATTGAAGCACGGCTGAAGGATACCTGAAACATCCTTCAGCCCGTAACACAAACATTATGAGATTCTTACCATAACACCTGAAAGATGAAGGATATTTTTTGAAAAACTCTGGTGTGGGATGGAAGGCCTGAAAGTACGTGAACAAAAACAAGAAAGACAAAAATACAAAAGAACATAAGGTCTAATTTTTCAAATTCCGTTTGCGGAAATCGATACCCTCCTTATGTTCTTTTGTACTTCTGTCTTTTATTATCCGGAGGAAAGCTTCCGCCCCTCCCCCGTCGTCAAACGACCGGCTTCCGCCTTATTGCGCGGGTGCCTGCTGTGCCGGAGCTTGTCCGGCCGGAGCAGCCTGTTGCTGCGGCTGGCTGGCACCGAATCCCGGCAAGTTGTTGGAATTTACGGCCTTTTGCTCGGTGGCCGCCTTCATCATGGCAGACTCTTCCGTAGCCACCTTGGGAATGAAGAATACCGAGACCACGCTTAATACGACCATGGCGGCAGCCAATCCCCAAGTCACTTTTTCAATCACATCCGTCGTCTTGCGTACGCCCATAATCTGATTGGAAGCGGAGAAGCTGGAAGCGAGACCTCCACCTTTGGACTCCTGAATGAGTACAACCAGACACATCAGAATGGCAAGAATGACGATGAGAACAACCAATACTGTGTACATGTTTACGATTTTTTATTTTTATTATTTATTATCAATTTCTCCAAGAAACGAATCTGGTCTGCAAAGTAACGGTTTTTTTTTGGATATTTCAAACTTAACCGCCTTATAATTTCCATCGCTTTGGTATATCGGCCTTGTTTTATATAAATTTTAGCCAATGTTTCGGTAAAATAGTCCTCGTCCTCCTCGTTTTCACCCTCGGCGGGAAGAGCGGGAGTCTGCAACTCGCTGTCGGCATCCTGATTCAGTACGATGCGTTTATCCCCTTGCCCGATAAATTCGTCTATCAGTTCCTGATGCTGCATGCGGGGCACTGCCGTAATCGTATCGGGAGCGTCTTCGCTCTGCATCAGATATGCCATATAGTCTGTAGAGGCATCCACTGGTTTCGGACGGTGGGGCTTCTCCTCCGGCAAGTTGGCCAGAAAATTGTCTATGAGCGAATAGGTGCGGTCCTCCTCCACCTCTCCCGCCTTCTCGGCTTTCGTCTGATACTTTTTGACGGGTTCGAACCGATAGTTTACGCCTTCTATCAAACGGAACAGGGCCTTACGGTCGGGCAGAAAAAAGGCGGCGCGACGAAGCTCCCGGTCGAAAGCCGCATCGTGCAAGAGGTACAGATTGCGCAAATAGAGCAGACGGGCCGGCTGAAAGTAAGGATAGTCGCCGACCAGCTTTTCCAAGCGGGGCAACGTTTCCTTATCCAGTTTCTCCGGATGCTTGATATAATCCGATAAGTTCAAATCCATATCCTTACCAATTCGCTACGGTTGCATTAAATATCTGGTCTACAATATCCTTCACCATCTGGGTCACCAGTTCTTCCTGTACGGCCGTCAGTTGCTGCGACGAATCATACTGGGACGTGGCACTGAACTTCTGTTCGAAATCCTCGTTGTGGTTGGCATTATTCACAAAACGGACATTCACCGTCATCTTCAACTGCACCTGCGACGAAAACCCGTCGGCAGACACGGCCTTGTTGAACTGGCTGTATTCCACAATCTCGCCCGAAAGCTGCAAATCCCCGTTACGGTTCACCTGCCTCAACTTGGTCTGGCGGGCAAAGACATCGGTCAGTTGGTTACTGAAAATAGACTGCATGGGCGCCCATACGTATGCAGAACGGATGGGGAAAGCCGAAATCTGTATCGTCTTGGTTTTCGTATAGTCGATGGATGCCCCGTTGAATTTATAGGAGATGGAACAGGCCACCAAAAAAAAGACACAAGACAGAAGCCCGACCGCCTTGCTTTTAAATATCCTCTTTATCCAAACCATATTCCTTTATTTTACGATAAAGCGTACGTTCGGAGATGTTCAGTTCCTGGGCGGCCTTGCGACGCTTGCCCCGGTTCTTCTCCAAAGCCCTCACTATCATCTGGCGTTCCACGTCGTTCAACGACACGGCCTCTTCCACATACTCTTCCGGAGTCTGGAATTCATCCGCTCCTTTGGCTGCGTGAGCCACAGGATAAGTGATATCCGGCTGATAGTAGGTTATCGGCTGTTCGACAACCTGGGGGGCGGAAGACCGCTCACGCTCCACCCGCTGCCCGTGCACCAGCTTTTTCAGCTCCGTCACGTCGTTGCGCAAATCGAAAAGTATCTTGTAGAGCAACTCGCGTTCGTTTTCAAAACTATGGCCTTCGTTCCGTTTGTTCAACGGCACGATGTCGTGCGTCACCGGATCTTCGGGGATATAACCGGACAAGATTTCAGGAGTAATTATCCGCTCCGGGGAGAGGATGGAAATCTGTTCCGTCACGTTCTTCAGTTGGCGGACGTTTCCCGGCCACGAATATCTTTTCAGCCTTTCCTGGGCTGCTTCCGTCAGTTCCACCGGATCCGGCATATTATACTTTTCCGCCGTGTCCATCGCAAACTTCTTGAAGAGCAGCACCACGTCGTCTCCCCGTTCGCGAAGAGCCGGCATCTTGACGGGAATCGTGTTCAAGCGGTAGAACAAGTCCTCGCGGAAACGGCCGTCGCGGATGGCCTGCGCCATGTTGACATTGGTAGCCGCCACGATGCGCACGTCCGTCTTGCGCACGTCGCTCGAACCGACCCGGATGTATTCGCCCGTCTCCAGCACACGCAACAAGCGTGCCTGCGTGGCCAAGGGCAGCTCTCCCACCTCATCGAGAAACAGCGTACCTCCGTTGGCCGCCCCGAAATAGCCTTCGCGCTCTCCTATCGCCCCGGTAAAAGCTCCTTTCTCATGACCGAACAGTTCGGAATCTATCGTCCCCTCAGGAATGGAACCGCAATTCACGGCAAAGTATTTCTTCGTCTTTCTCAGGCTGTTGTCGTGGATAATACGGGGAATGATTTCCTTTCCCACACCGCTCTCTCCGGTGATCAATACGGATAAGTCCGTCTTGGCCACTTGCAAAGCAATGTCCACTGCATGGTTCAACCCTTCCGAGTTGCCCACGATACCATATCTTCTTTTCTGTGCCTGAACGTCGGATGTATTCATATCTTCTACCCAAATGCGATTGTCGACAAAATTACATAAAAAATCCCGTGGGACACAACTTTAACCGTATTAATTTAAGAAAAACTAAGCAGACTTGTTGCCCAACTTGATCAACAGCAAACCGACGGCCGTCCACACCAATTCCCGCAGACGGACAATCAAACCGGTATAAACACCGTATGCGCCGGCCAGGGAAAGTCCGCCCACAGCCAACGCGAAGCCGCCTTCACGCGCGCCCATCCCCATCGGAATAAAGAAAAACAAATTGGCAAAAAGCGACGTGAATGCCTGTATCAGCACGCAATCCCAAAAGGAAACATGGTCGGTCAGTATCAACAAGATGAACTGGATTTCAAGACAACCGGCCACCCGCACGGCGAACTCTATGAACAACGACAGATAGAACGTGGACTTGCGTTGTGCATGCAAGGCGGCTATCTGGCTGTCTACCTTCTGTATGGACTCTTCCCGCGTGTCGATGAACCGCCGCAGACGGGACTTCAATCCGGGTATGTGGGCCAACAAGCGCAAGGCTTTCATGGCCAGTCCGTTTTTATATCCTTTCTGGAAAAAGTAAATGCCCGTACCGCAGAAGGCGGAACAGACGACCATGAACACCGCCATTCCGGCCGACATTTCCCTACCATAGAGCCACAAGTAAAGGAGGATGGAGAAAGTCCAGAAACAGAAATGGGAAAAGATGTGCATCATGGCATACAGAATCACGCTGGATGTCGCCTTGGCCGCCCCTACGTACGGTGTCAGTTCCATAATACGGTAAGGCTCGCCGCCGAGAAGTCCCACCGGAGTGACGTAGTTCAGCGCATAACCGCTGATCGTGTACTTATAAATCTTCAGGAAAGGCACTTTCGGTGCCGCCCCGTCGTGGATGATGACCGACCACGCCCAGGCGTTGGCCAGATAAAGAAAGACCCATAAGAGAATGACGGCAGGAAACCAGTATCCCGCCTGACGGACGTTGTCCCATAATTCCGAATAGGACAGGTCCGAAGTGCAGAGCATAATGATAATGGCCACCACGCCGATGGCCAAAAACACGTTACGGTAGAGAGGCTTCATGTTATTCTTCCGGAGCGTTCAGTTTGAGTTTGTCGCTGTCGTCACGACGCTCGTGATACTGCTTGCGCAAAGGATGGGCATACGCCTCTTCGTAACGGACACGGTTGCGGTACACATCCAATGCCGCATAAACCGCCTGGCGGAAAGATGCCTCGTCGGCCTTTCCCTGTCCGGCGATATCGTAAGCCGTACCGTGGTCGGGAGAGGTACGGACAATGGGCAGCCCGGCCGTATAATTCACCCCGTCCGTCATAGACAGCGCCTTGAACGGTGCTAATCCCTGGTCGTGGTACATGGCCAGCACACCGTCGAAATACTCGTACGTACGGTTTCCGAAAAAGCCGTCGGCCGCATAAGGACCGAAACAGAAGACGCCTTCTTTCTCCATCTCCTGGAGAGCCGGCCGGATAATATCCCTTTCCTCCGTACCCAACAGACCGTCGTCACCGGCATGGGGGTTCAACGCCAATACGGCAATACGCGGGTTCGACACATTGAAATCCTTGCGCAGCGCCTCATGGAAGATACGGATTTTTTGCATTACGGCTTCCTTGGTTATCGCCTGCGCCACGTCGCGGATCGGCAAATGTGTGGTCACCAAAGCCACGCGAAGCACATCATTCATCAAAATCATCAGTGCCTCCCGGCCTTCCCCGACGCGCTCCTGTATATATTCCGTATGTCCGGGGAAATGGAAACCGTCGCCCTGAATCGTCGCCTTGTTGATAGGCGCCGTCACCAATACGTCGAACAGCCCCTCGCGATAATCCGCCATAGCCCTTTCCAAAGCCGCCAAAGCCGCCTTACCGCTCTCGGCCGAAGGCTGTCCGAAATCGATCTTCACCTCGTCCGTCAAACAGTCCACCAGATTCAAGCGCCCCTCCACGGCCTCATCCGCTTTCTGTATCGTGACGAAATTTGTCGTCAGTTCCATCGCCTTACGGTGATAAGTGGCCACTTTGGGCGAACCATATATAATAGGTGTACACAACTCCAACATCATCGGTTCGCTGAAAAGCTTCAGGATAATCTCGTATCCCACACCGTTTATGTCACCGTGGGTTATCCCCACCAAGATCTTACCATTCTTCATATCTTTCGTTTCTGATTTTATTCTTGTTCTTTTCCTGCCACCACGCTGACTTCGGGTATGCTGGCTTTCAATTCACGGGCTTGCTCACCCGGCAAGCAAAGGGTGTACAACGCAGCCTCCAACCGACGGATCAATCCGCGCTTCATTTTCTCCGGTGCATAGACAAAACCTTCCGCCACCACCACACGGTTGTTCAACGTGTCCACCCGGGAATGACTGACGAACGGACCGCCCATGGCATCATGCTCCATCTTCCACAGTCCGCGGGTCTCCATGGCATACTCTCCTTTCACCGCAATGGGTTTCACCGACGTGCAGAGGGTATCGGTGGCCATATACATGCGTGGCTCCGTACCGGGTATGTTCGCTTTCATCACCGAATCGCGCTTGGCCAGCACATATTGTTTATTAAACGTCCGGGGACCTTCGTAGGGATAGGAATACATGCAGATGTTCACCAACCCCGAGGCCGTGTTGGAAGATGCCCAGAAGAAATCCTTTCCTTTCTTGTAACTCTTGATTTCGGCAGGCGCCCATAATTGACATTTGAAGATCTCCTCCGCCAACTGCGATACGGCTTCCGAATGTTTCTCTTCCAATTCGTTAATCTGGCGGTTCATTTCCACCTTCACCAGAAAGTCGATAATGGACCGGGAGTTCTTCTTCACAAAAGCGGCAAAGTCCTTTTCATTCGGGCTTTGAATAGTCAGCACGACTTGCGGACGGGCATACACATCGCGCGTAAACTTCATTTTGGTTTGCGTATATTGCGTCGGGTCTATATCCACCTTGATAATCGTACGGAATATGTTCAGCACCTGGCTGAAACGTTTTTGGGTGGTCTGGGATATACGGAAAGAACGCTCCGGTTGAGGCAGGCCGGGAACATCCGTATCCAACACATCAAACAAAGCCCTCCCGGCAGGCCGTTGCCACAACTGGTCGTCCACTACGACCAGCACCTCGTACGGGCGTCCGCTGGAGGTAGGTTTGGTCAAACGGTCGCAAGCCGCCAGAAGCGTTATGACCATCCACACTCCGCACCATAATGCCCACCGACATTCCAATTTCCTTTTCATAGTCCTATTCTGTTTATTAAAGTTCCACACCTTGTTGCTTCGCCGTGCTCAACAACCCGCAAGCGGCAAAAATATCCTGTCCGCGCGATGCCCGGATGGTAGAAAAAAGTCCGTATCCGGTCAGATAATCCCGAAAGCGCAACATGCCTTCCTCCGACGTCCCCTTCAAGTCCACACCGGGAACAGGATGGAAACGAATCAGATTCATCCGGCACTCCAATCCGTCGAGCAAGCGTAAGAGTTCCTTGGCATGCGCCGGGGTATCGTTCACCCCTTCGAACATCGTATATTCGAAAGAAAGACGACGCTGATGCGTAAAGTCGTACCCCCGGAGCAACGCCACGATTTCCCGCAGACCGTAGCTGTTCTCGGCCGGCATCAACAGGGCACGCTGGTCGGCAAAAGGATTATGCAGACTGACAGCCAGATGACATTCACTCTCGTCCAAGAAACGTTTCAGCCCCTTGCGCAGTCCGACGGTAGACACCGTGATGCGTTTAGGGCTCCAGGCATAGCCATAATCAGCCGTCAGAATCTCCGTGGCGCGCAACACGTTATCCAAATTGTCCAACGGTTCTCCCTGTCCCATAAATACCACATTGGTCAGGGTTTCGCGTTCCGGCAACGAATACAGTTGGTTCAGGATATCGGCTGCCGTCAATTGTCCGGAAAAGCCCTGTTTTCCGGTCATGCAAAAACGGCAGTTCATCCTGCACCCCACCTGAGAAGACACGCAAAGCGTAGCCCGGTCGCCATCGGGGATATACACCGTCTCCACATATCCGCCCGCCGCCGTACGGTACAGATACTTCACAGTCCCGTCTGCCGAGCGTTGACCGTCCACCGGTGCCGCACAGCCCACGGTATAACGTTCGTTCAACAAACGACGGTTCTTCGCCGAAATATTGGTCATTTCGTCAATGGAAGCCACCTTCTTCCCATACAGCCATTCCGCCATCTGACGGGCGGCAAAGGACGGCATACCGATTTCTCCCGCCACGGCCTTCAACTCCGCCAGCGTCATGCCCAATAATGCTATCTTATCCTCCACGGTTATCTCTTCTCCTTTATTTTACAGGCAAAGTTACGGAAAAAAGAGAAAACTTTCCACTATATTGGACTTCTATTAGTATATTTGCACGCTATAATACATAAATTACCACATGAAATCGTCATCACATTCTCCACGAATAGACTGTTTCCTCCCTTGCGGAACGGAAAATCAAACCGCCGGACTGGTACAGGAACTCCGCGACAGCGGATGGACAGGCCGTATCTACGGGTTATGCCCCGCAGACGTCGGGGCCATCCTGCCGGAGACCTGCCTGCCGTTACATACCGATGGGATTTTCAGTACACAGACTATCCTGGACATGGCTCGCCTCTGCGAGGCCGAATACTGCTTGTTCTACCACAAAGCCTTGCCGCTGGAACTGGGATTCCATGCCCTCGACCGACTGTTGCGTGTGGCCGACGACACCCGTGCCGACTTGCTTTATGCCGACCACTACGCCATACAGGACGAGACACGGCAACCCCATCCGCTCATAGACTACCAAAAGGGCAGCCTGCGCGACGATTTCGACTTCGGCCCGTTGGTCCTGATACGTACCGAAGCCCTGAAAGCATACGCCGGACAAGAGAATTTGCCCGACTATCATTTCGCAGGATGGTATGACTTACGTCTGTATCTGAGCCGTCACGGCGAGTTGTTCCATTTAAACGAACTCCTTTATACGAAAACGGAAACCGACGCCCGGAAAAGCGGAGAGAAAAACTTCGACTACGTAGACCCGAAAAACCGCACCGTGCAAATCGAAATGGAAAAAGCCTGTACGGAGCACCTGAAGCAAATCGGGGCTTATCTGGCTCCCGATGAATTCGACGAGGTAGACTTCCGTACCGAAGATTTTCCCTGTGAGGCCACCGTCGTCATTCCGGTACGCAATCGGGTCCGTACTATCGAAGATGCCATCCGCAGCGTGCTGTCCCAAGAAACAGATTTCGATTTCAACCTTATCGTGGCGGACAATCATTCCACAGACGGAACGACGGAAGCCATCGCACGTTATGCCGCCCGTGACCCTCGCGTCGTCCACCTTATCCCCGAACGCAGCGACTTAGGCATCGGAGGCTGTTGGAACTTGGCCGTACATCACCCGCGCTGCGGGCGCTTCGTCGTCCAGTTGGATTCGGACGACCTGTACAGTTCTCCACAGACTTTGCAACGCATCATGCAAACTTTTTATCATGAAAAGGCGGCCATGGTCATCGGAGCCTACCGCATGACGGACTTCTCCCTGCAAACCCTGCCGCCGGGCCTGATAGACCACAAGGAATGGACACCCGAAAACGGCCGCAACAATGCCTTGCGCATCAACGGACTGGGTGCCCCGCGAGCTTTCTTCACTCCGATTCTGAGGAAGCTGCAAATTCCGAACACCAGTTACGGGGAAGATTATGCGCTCGGCTTATGCTTTTCACGCTACTACCGCATCGGGCGCATTTATGAAGAACTTTATTTGTGCCGACGCTGGGAAGGCAATTCCGACGCGGCACTGAGCATAGAAAAAGTCAATGCCCACAATCTTTATAAGGACCGGTTGCGTACTATCGAGATAGAAGCCCGCCGCCGGTTGAACCGACTGTGGGCACATCCGCTGAATCCCGAAGAAATGCAGGATTTCTTCCGCAAGCAATTAGAGGACTGGGACGAAGCCCGGCAACGTTACGAAGACCTACAAAAAGCGGAGACCAAGGAACTGGTCATCGGCGACCATACGCTGACCGCCCAGTTCAATCCGGCACGCATGACCTCGACCGGAGCCAGCATCTCCGCCGAAGCCTTGGCCGCACGTCCGTGTTTTCTTTGCGACCTGAACCGGCCGGAGGCACAACATGCCCTACCCATAGAAGGACATTATCAACTGTTGGTGAACCCTTATCCCATCTTACCGGAACACTTTACCATCCCGGCACGGAGACATACTCCGCAAAGCATCCTGCCTCACTTCAAGACCTTGCGCAACATGGCCTGGAACATACCGGAAGCCGTCTTTTTCTACAACGGCCCCGTATGCGGCGCTTCAGCCCCCGACCACATGCACTTCCAGGCCGGGAAACGGGGCGTGCTACCCATCGAACGGGACTGGAAAAGTTACGAAATGGGGATGGAAAAACTCTATCCTCTGCAACCGGCCGAAGAAGAGAGCATCGAGGAAATCATGATGCAGAACGCCAACTGCGGACTTTACATCCTCAAAAGTTATATCTGTCCGGTATTTGTCATCCGCACCCGTCCGTCGGAACATTCCTGCCTGCTTTTTGAAAAACTCTACTATGCCCTTCCGCTCTGCGACGGGGAAAGCGAACCGCGTATGAATATCCTTTGCTGGCGGCAATCCTGGAACGCCGGACGCGAAGACGAAATCGTCATCTTGATTTTCCCACGCAAGAAACACAGACCGGCTTGCTACGGACAGACCGGCGAGCATCAACTGCTCGTCAGCCCCGGAGCCTTGGATATGGGCGGTCTGCTCATCACACCGAGAGAAAAAGATTTCCGGACCCTCACGGCCGGACTGGCTACGGACATCCTACGCGAAGTGACGCTGAGCGAGGAAGAACTGCAGCCGGTCATCGGGCAGTTCACCCGTCATCTGAAGAAAGACGGCACGGAAAACACGGAGCCACGCACGGCTCCTGAACGGCTCCATGAAGGCACGGAACCCGAGGTCAGCGTAGGCATCATGAGCCGGCAACGCATCCGTTTCTCTCTCAACGCCACCTACTCGGCCAAAGGCAGCCTCGTAAGGGGCGAACAAACGGTGGAATGCAGCGAAGGAGGCATCTTGTGGAACGGAAACCTGTACCGGGAACTGACTTTTACCCCACAGGAAAACAAAGCTTCTTTCTCGCTTTACGATGTGACGATCGGCATCAAATTCCATTGGGAACGGCAAGAGACGCAAATCTTCAGCGGCACACTGAAATTAGTGGTGGAAGAAGAAAAAATCGTGGCCATCAACGTGTTGCCGGTCGAAGATTACCTCATCAGTGTCATTTCCAGCGAAATGAGTGCCTCCGCCTCTCCCGAGTTCCTGAAAGCATCGGCCGTCATCAGCCGCAGTTGGCTCTATGCCCAGATAGAAAAGCGCAAACAACTGAGTAACCACGACCGTGGATTCTTCTCGTTCAGCAAAAGCGACGGAGAGCTGATCCGTTGGTACGACCGCGAAGACCATACGATATTCGACGTATGTGCCGACGACCATTGCCAGCGCTATCAGGGCATCACGCGAGCCAGCAACGAGGCCGTGGTGGAAGCCGTCAAAGCCACACGCGGACAAATCCTCACGTCGGGGGATGACATCTGCGACGCACGTTTCTCGAAATGCTGTGGCGGAGCGACCGAAGAGTTCGAATACTGTTGGGAAGACAAGCATCTGTCTTACCTGACCAGCATCAGAGACATTGCGCCTGAGAACTTGTCGGGCATCCGTCCGGCACTGCCGGACCTTACCCGGGAAGAAGAGGCGGAAAAGTGGATACGGAGCAACCCGCCTTCGTTCTGCCATACGGAAGACGAAGAAATACTCCGCCAAGTGCTGAACGACTACGACCGGGAGACGACGGACTTCTACCGTTGGCGCGTGGAATATACGCAAGACGAATTGTCCGGACTCATCGCGGAAAATCTGAAAACGGACTTCGGCAGCATCCTCGACCTCATCCCGGTAGAGCGCGGACGGGGCGGACATATCAGCCGGCTGAAAATCGTCGGCACACAAGAGACGCTCGTCATCGGAAAGGAGCTGGAAATACGCCGTGTGTTGAGCCGCACCCACCTGTTCAGTTCGGCATTCGTGGTCGACAAGGAGGATTTGCACGACGGCATTCCCGGCCGGTTCGTCCTCCACGGTGCCGGATGGGGACACGGCGTGGGCATGTGCCAGATCGGGGCGGCGGTCATGGGAGCCAAAGGTTACCGTTACGACGAAATCCTGAAACATTATTATGACGGAATCACCATCCGGAAAGTCTACCCCTAACAGCTTTATGAAAAGAAACCCGTACGCCATAGACGACCGGCAAACGCCGGAAGCCCCAAGCCGGAACCCATGGAAATGGATTCCTACACTGTACTTTGCCGAAGCATTGCCCTACGTAACGGTCATGAGCATCTCCACCGTCATGTACGAACGCATGGGGCTTTCCAACGCCGAAATCGCTTTCTACACCAGCGCACTCTACCTCCCGTGGGTCGTCAAACCCCTATGGAGTCCGTTCATCGACCTTGCCAAAAGCAAAAGATGGTGGATACTGGCCATGGAGTTCCTCATCGCCGCCGCCATAGCCGGAGTGGCCTTCACGCTTCCCTCCGCCCATTTCCTCGTCTTTACCCTGACGTTCCTGTGGCTGATGGCTTTCAGCAGTGCCACCCACGACATCGCGGCCGACGGTTTTTACATGTTAGCGCTCGACCCGCACGAGCAAAGCCTGTATGTAGGCATCAGAAGCACGTTCTACCGCATCGCTACCATAGCGGGCAGCGGACTGCTCATCATGCTGGCGGGCACGTTGGAAACTTTCACCCGTCGCATCGCCTACTCGTGGAGCATCGCTTTCTACGTGCTGGCGGCATTCTTCATTGCCGTGACCGCCTACCACTTTTTCCACTTGCCGCGCCCCGACTGCGACCGGACACGAAAAGCCGTGTCGGCCCGGAGGCTGTTGAAAGACATCTGGCTTACCGTCATATCGTTTTTCCGGAAACCGCAGCCCGTCGCTGCCGTCCTTTTTATGCTTTTCTACCGTCTGCCGGAAGCATTGCTCATCCGGATTTCCAACCTGTTCATGATTAAACCCATCAGCGAAGGCGGACTGGGTCTTTCCACGCAGGAAGTAGGGTTCGTGCAGGGAACGGTAGGCGTACTCGGCCTGACCCTCGGCGGCATCATAGGCGGTATAGCCGCCTCGCGCGACGGGTTGAAAAAGTGGCTGTGGCCGATGGTATGGAGCATCACGCTACCGGACCTTGTATATGTCTATCTGAGTTACTTCCAGTCTACGAATTTCCTGCTCATCAACGCCATGGTATTCATCGAGCAATTCGGTTACGGTTTCGGCTTCACCGCCTATATGCTGTTCCTCCTATATTATTCGCAAGGAGAACAACAGACTTCACACTATGCCTTCTGCACGGCTTTCATGGCCCTGTCGATGATGTTGCCGGGCGCTGTGGCCGGAGAATTGCAGGAAGCCGTGGGTTACTTCCACTTCTTCCTTATCGTAATGGCCTGTTGCCTGGTGACGGTCGGTGTCACCGCACTGCTGAAAATAGACCCGGAATTCGGAAAAAAAGAACACCATGGAGACAAAGCATGACATACGGAAGGCCTTGCTGGTGGCCGACGGAGGCTCTACAAAAACCGACTGGTGCCTGGCGGTCCCCCACCGGGAACCTCAGCTTTTTCGTACGCGCGGTCTCAATCCGGCTCTGTTGGAACTTCCCGCCATCCGGGAAATCCTACAAACGGAACTGCTGCCCCGGCTGACGCCCCATCTTCAAGACCCTGAAGCCGAAATCCATATCTATTATTACGGCGCGGGATGTTTGCCTTCCGTCTGCACCAAGATGGAACAGGCTCTTACCGGACTCCTCCCCCACTCTACGGCCGAAGTACATTCCGACCTGTTGGGAGCTGCACGGGCCTTATGCGGACACGAAGCCGGCATTGCCTGTATTTTGGGCACCGGTTCCAACTCCTGCCGTTACGACGGACGGGACATCGTGCAACATGTGTCCCCGTTGGGATATATCTTAGGAGACGAAGGCAGCGGTACGGCGTTAGGCAAACGCCTGATAGGCGACTGGCTCAAAGGACTTTTAGACGAAGAACTAAGCGGAAAACTGGCGGAAAGCTACGGATGGGACGAGGCCGACATTATCCGGAAAGTGTACCGGGAACCGGAGGCCAACCGTTTTCTGGCTTCCTTCACGCCTTTCCTGAAAGCTCACCGTACCCATCCGGCCGTCCACCGTATCCTCACAGACTGTTTCAAAGCTTTTTTTGAACGGAACATCATGGCTTACCGCCCCGGACCGCTTGCCGTACACTTCGTGGGCAGCATAGCCGCCATTTTTCGTGAAGAATTAGAGGAAACCGCCGGAATATACGGCATACGGATAGGAAATATCCTCAGAGAACCGATAGGCCGGATGGTAGCTTACCATCAGCAAAAACTGAAAAACGAAACTGATTAAAAGATTTTTAAGGAAAATGCAGTGTTTTTCGCAAAATATGTTTTATAGCATAGTTTTTCATTTGCACACACCTGAAAATGGCCTTATCTTTGCATCGTTATCCTGAAAACAATCTTTTTACCTTAAACAAAACTAATACCTAAAAAACTAAAGAATACGGGCCGCTTCACAGCGACCCGTATTTCTTTTACCCCTTTAAAAAAGGTCCCGTCACCAGCCGAGGCCGATAACGGGACCACCGTTCAGGGGCAACTGACGGGAAAGTAATCGAATGAAAAGCGTGGGACTCCACCGTAAGACAGTATCGCAGCATTCTTTTCCGGTTGGAGGGTGAATGTGAGAGACTGCGTTTCGCTGCGATTTTCTCCGTCTCCCACCTTTTCGTATGTGACCGTCTGCGGAATGTGACGGGTGGTCTTCCCCCACAGTCCGGCATACCAAATAAAATCATAAAGCCCCGGAAAACAGTTCATCTCTTGGAGGTAGATACCGGGATTCAACTTCAGGGAATCCCGCATGTCATAACCAAAAGTATAAATCTCATGTCTCTCGTACAGGTTGTTCGTATGGGAGACATCGGAAACCACCGTCTCCAGATTCCCGTCTTTCCAAGTGTACCGCGCCACGCCGGTTTCTCTGCAGCCCGAACTGTTTTCACGATGGTAGTTCATCTCGGTTATATGTCCCTCGGAGTCGTAAGAAGCCGATACCTCTCCCCGAAAAGGACGGACTTTTCCGTCGTTTGCCGCTTCTTGCTCCATGCCGTTGAACTCCATATAAACCACATGGCCTTCCGGAGCGACACGAACAGGCTTGAAACAAACCTCACGGACACGACCGGTGGCTACGGACTTCTTTTCCTTGAAAACCCGAAACGCCAGAGGATGAGTCTCCACTATAAAAGTACCATATTCCGTACTGTAGCCTCCGACCATCCGTCCGTCACGATATTTAAACCGGGTCATATCACTGTCCTCCCGGCTCCATCCGGCAATCGGGCGTACGATACCCATATCTCGCAAACAGGGAACCGACACAGCGGCTTCCCCTTCTAAGGGATGCGATTTTTTATTACTCCGACAGGCCACACAGCCACAGGCCATATACGCAACGAGCCATATTTTCATCAAGCTACGGATCATTCTTATCATATTCCTGCGTTACTATTATTTTATCTTCCCAATACGGTTTATCTCTTGGTAAGAGATAGACCGGCCTTCAAAATATACTATTTTACAGCCATTTAAAAAATACAAAGTTTAGAAAACTATCGCCTTTCTTAGCTTTTTTTACACGTTTACTTGGCATTATCTGTCTTTTTACCTACATTTGCAAGCGGTAGTCTATCTCTTACCAAGAGATGGACTTTTTTTCATCCCCCAATAGACCTCGGAAAAACGGCTAAGAAACAGCAAACAAGATGCTCCGTTTATAAAAAACGTTAAATACAACCAATTTCATTTCCCTCCTATTGTTTATTTCAAAAAAGTCCGTAACTTTGCATCGTGTTTTTCATAGTATTAGATTTAAGGTTAACAAAGGTTGGGTCAGAGCGCTGACCCTTTTTTTATATCCTTACTGTGAAGTAGGGATATTTTTTGTAGTCGGAAAAAGAAAGATTACGGGGAGTTCCACAGTATCCCTCAGCCACTTACAGAAGCATCGTTTATCAATATTTTTCCGCTCAAAAGCACCGCTGAAAATCAATCGTTTACATTCTCAAAATCGTTCTGCGCCAAATGAAAAATCGTTTGGCTGAGATTGATTTTTCAATCTGCTGCAAACGATTTTTCAATCTCCGCAAGATTATTTTTGTTGGTATAGATGAAAAAAATCCCTATTTTTGCAAAACATACAAAGCAAAAAGGAAAAAACATGCAAAACACCATGAAAAGACATCCACGCGTGGACGTGGCCGACGTATTACGCGGAATAGCCGTAATGGGCATCATCCTGCTACATTCCATCGAACATTTCAATTTCTACTCCTTCCCCGACACTGCGGGACAAAGCGAGTGGCTGAACTTCAGCGACAAAGCCATCTGGGACGGTATGTTCTTCCTCTTCGGCGGAAAAGCCTATGCCGTTTTCGCATTGCTCTTCGGTTTCAGCTTCTTCATCCAATACGACAACCAGCGGTTGCGCGGAAAAGATTTCAGGGGACGGTTTTGCTGGCGGCTCGCCCTTCTTTTCCTTTTCGGCAACCTGAATGCCTCGTTTTTCACGGCGGAGGTATTGGTGCTCTACTCTTTAGTGGGCTTCATCCTTCCGCTCACCTGCCGTCTGAAAGACAAATGGCTGCTGATACTGGCCTGCGTCCTGCTCATCCAGCCCCTGCCCTTATACTACGCCATCCGGGCGGCCTGCGACCCGGCATTCGTCACTCCGGCCGTACCCACCGGACATTTATGGGCACAAACTTTCGCCGTACAACAAGGCGGCACGTTCTGGGAAACCGTACGCGTGAACCTTTGGGAGGGACAACTGGCCAGTCTGGCTTGGGCCTGGGACAACGGACGCGTGTTCCAAACAGCGGCCCTATTCCTCTTCGGACTGTTCATCGGCCGACGGGGCTTGTTCCTGAAAGAAAACCTGAAAGTGTGGAACAAGATACTTTGCGGCGCCTTGGTTGCATTTTTCCCGCTGTACGGGCTTGGCAACATGCTGCCGGACTTCATCAGCAATCCGTCCGTGCTGACCCCGCTGAGCCTTGTGGTAAGTTCTTTGTATAAATTCGCTTTCATGCTGGTATTGGTCTCGGGCGGGCTGATGGCCTTTTACCGTACCCGGATGCAACCGTTCATGAGCAAAATCATCCCATACGGCAAAATGAGCCTGACGAACTACATCACCCAAAGCATGGCCGGAGCTATGCTCTATTACAACTGGGGCTTTTCCCTGCACGACGATTTGGGCATCACGGCCAGCCTGTTGGCCGGAATGGCGTTCTTCATCCTGCAGTTCTCTTTCTGCAAATGGTGGATGAAACACCACGACCACGGCCCGTTGGAATATGTGTGGAAACGGGCCACATGGCTGAAATGACCCGTATGGTTACGAATGTTACTTAACCTTTTATATAATGAGAACTTTATTCCTTCTTATCTTCTTGGGGCTGGGCGGAAACATTTTCGTCCCCGCCCATGCCAAGTCCAAACCACGCGGAGGACAAAACTATTATGTAGACGCGCAAAACGGCGACGACCGCGCCGACGGCAAAAGCGAAAAGACGGCTTGGAAAAGCCTGTTGCGGACGAAAGAGTTACAGTTGCGTGCCGGTGATTCCTTATTATTGCGCAGAAACTCCTCGTTCAACGGACTGCTGGAAGTGTCGGCCGAAGGGAAGGCAGGCCGTCCGGTCGTAATCGGCGCTTACGGCACAGGCAGAAAACCTTGTATTCAGGCTCCGGACTCGTCGCTGTACACGGTCTTGGTACGCAACTCCGACTATCTCACTTTGGAGAATCTGGAAGTCGTGAACACGGGAAAGCAAAGGATGGCGAACCGCACGGGCGTGAAAGTGCTCTGCGAAGATTACGGCGTGTCGCACGACATCGTGCTCCGGGCACTCCATATCCACGACGTGAACGGCAGCCTGATCAAACAGAAAGGGGGAGGTTCGGGCATACTTATTGTCAACCGGGGTAAAGATACACCCTCGACGTTCGACGGATTACGGGTGGAAGACTGCGTCATCCGGAGGTGTGAACGAAACGGCATCATCTGGTCCGGTTACAGCAACCGCGAACATTGGCATCCCAATACCCGTACCGTCATACGCAAAAACCTGATAGAGGAAGTCCCGGGCGACGGTATTGTCCCCATCGGATGCGACGGTGCCCTGATAGAATACAACCTGATGCGCAACTGCCCGGGCACGTTGCCCCACAGCGAGGCGGCAGCCGGCCTGTGGCCTTGGAGTTGCGACAACACCGTGATACAGTTCAACGAAGTGAGCGACCATAAAGCTCCGTGGGACGCACAAGGATTCGACTCGGATTACAACTGCCGCAACACGACCATACAATATAACTACAGCCACGACAACGACGGCGGACTGGTTCTGATTTGCAACTCAGGTACGGACCCCGGTGCAGGCAACCAAGGCAGCGTGGTACAATACAATGTAAGCATCAATGATGCCATCCGTCCGCGTGCGACCCGCAGCGGCATTTTTTCCGCCAATATCCACATAGCCGGTCCTTGCAAGAACACGTTGGTCAAACGAAACCTCTTGCATGTCAATCCCAAGACGGAGACATTCATAGACCGCAGTATCATCACGTCCGATGCGTGGGACGGCTATGCGGACTCTACCGTATTCCGGGAAAATGTATTCTTCGTCCCGCAGGAATCGGAGATTCGCCTGAACCGCTCCACCCGTAACACGTTCGACGGGAACTATTATCTGGGAAACATAAAAAGACGGCCCGAAGACCCGAACGGCAGAAACGTATCGGACTATTACAACCGGTGCATCAGCAAAGACCCGTCCGGCTTCAACAGTTTGTCTTTCCTCTTCGACACGGTGGTTATCGGCGACGGCTCAGCCATACTGAAAGCAGTGGACCGGAACACCATCCACCGCTTTTTTGAAACGATGAAAGAAGAATGAGCCTTTCAAAAGAACAACGGGAGCCGGTCTTGCCGACCTTGCTCCCGTTACACCTTATTATAATAGGGCTTTGCCCCTTCCTTAAATGGACAAGATGCCCAATACATTTATCAACTCTTTCTTCACCGGCTTGTCGCTCTTGATGGCATTGCAGAACGGCACGTACACCACTTCATCATTCTTGATGCCGATCATCACGTTACGCTGCCCTTCGCGCAAAGCCGTTATGGCGCCTACCCCCAGACGGGAAGCCAAAATACGGTCGTAAGCACTCGGAGAACCGCCACGCTGCAAATGCCCGAGAATAGACACGCGCACGTCGAACTCGGGATATTCTTTCTTCACCCGGTCGGCATAATACATGGCACCGCACTTGGGGCTTTCGGACACGATGACCATACTGGAACTCTTGCTCTTGCGGATACCCCGGCTGATGAACTGTTCCAACTGGTCGGCATTGGAAGAGTCTTCGGGAATGATGGCAGCTTCCGCCCCGCTGGCTATCGCACTGTTCTGCGCCAGGAAACCGGCGTCGCGCCCCATCACTTCGATGAAGAATATACGTTCGTGTGAAGTCGCGGTATCGCGAATCTTGTCTACACACTGCACAATGGTATTCAGTGTCGTGTCGTAACCGATTGTGGAATCCGTTCCGCTCAGGTCATTGTCGATGGTGCCGGGCAGACCGATGCAGGGCACATCGAACTCCTCTGCAAAAATGCGCGCGCCCTCAAGCGAACCGTTACCTCCTATGATAATCAAGGCGTCAATCCCCTGTTCCACCATATTATCATAGGCCTTTTTACGCCCCTCCGGCGTAAGAAATTCCTTGCTGCGAGCCGTCTTCAGAATCGTTCCTCCTCTTTGGATGATATTGCTCACATTCTCCGTCGTAAAATCCTGAATTTCGTTGTTAATCAAACCTTCATAACCACGATATATACCTTTTACCTTCAAACCGGCTGCTATCCCGGCGCGCGTAACGGCACGAATAGCGGCATTCATTCCCGGAGCATCTCCTCCGGAAGTCAAAATACCTATACAATTAATCTTTCCCATGTTAGATGATTATAAATGACGCTGCAAAGATACAAACAAAAACAAGAAATACATTCATTTTCTTGCCTTTTTAATTGCATAATTATACCTTTTATCGTAACTTTGCGCCCGATTATAAACAACATAATGTCTAACATTATTAATTTTATTATTTTCAATTAATTAAATGGCAGAATTAAAGAACGTAGCACCGTTGGCAGACTTCGACTGGAATGCTTATGAAAGCGGTGACACTCAGGTGAACGAGAGCCGCGAAGCTCAGGAAAAGGCCTACGAAGGCTCTTTAAACAAAGTAAATGACCACGAAGTGGTTGACGGTACGGTTATCGCGATGAACAAGCGTGAAGTGGTGGTAAACATCGGCTTCAAGTCAGACGGTATCATCCCGATGAGCGAATTCCGCTACAATCCCGATTTGAAGGTCGGAGACAAAGTTGAGGTTTACATTGAAAACCAAGAGGACAAAAAAGGACAGCTCATCCTTTCTCACAAGAAGGCACGCGCTACCCGTTCTTGGGATCGTGTGAACGAGGCTCTCGAAAATGAAGAGATCATCAAGGGTTACATCAAATGCCGTACGAAAGGCGGTATGATTGTGGACGTATTCGGTATTGAAGCTTTCTTGCCGGGTTCACAAATCGACGTGAAACCTATCCGCGACTACGATGTATTCGTAGGAAAGACTATGGAATTCAAGGTCGTTAAAATCAACCAGGAATTCAAGAATGTCGTTGTTTCGCACAAGGCTCTTATCGAAGCCGAATTGGAACAACAGAAAAAAGAAATCATCAGCAAGCTTGAAAAAGGACAGGTACTCGAGGGTACCGTTAAGAATATCACCTCTTACGGCGTCTTCATCGACTTGGGCGGCGTAGACGGTTTGATTCACATCACCGACCTCTCTTGGGGACGTGTGAGCGACCCGAAAGAAGTGGTACAGCTTGACCAGAAGATCAATGTGGTTATCCTTGACTTCGACGACGAGAAGAAGCGTATCGCATTGGGTCTGAAACAACTGACTCCGCATCCTTGGGACGCTTTGGATCCGAACTTGAAAGTAGGTGACAAAGTAAAAGGCAAAGTTGTCGTGATGGCCGATTACGGTGCATTCATCGAAATCGCTCCGGGCGTAGAAGGCTTGATCCACGTATCGGAAATGTCTTGGAGCCAGCACTTGCGTTCCGCACAGGACTTCATGAAGGTAGGTGACGAAGTAGAAGCTGTCATTCTGACCTTGGACCGTGAAGAACGTAAAATGTCTTTGGGTATCAAGCAATTGAAAGCCGATCCTTGGGAAAACATCGAAGAGAAATACCCCGTGGGTTCCAAACATACGGCCAAAGTACGCAACTTTACGAACTTCGGCGTATTCGTTGAGATAGAAGAAGGCGTAGACGGCTTGATTCATATCTCCGACCTTTCTTGGACCAAGAAGATCAAACATCCGTCTGAATTCACGCAGATTGGTGCAGAAATCGAGGTTCAGGTATTGGAAATCGACAAAGAAAACCGTCGTTTGAGCTTGGGTCACAAGCAACTTGAAGAGAACCCTTGGGATGTGTTTGAAACCGTATTCACGGTGAACTCTATTCACGAAGGTACTATCGTCGAGATGTTGGACAAAGGTGCCGTAATCCAATTGGAATATGGTGTAGAAGGCTTTGCTACTCCGAAACATCTGGTAAAAGAAGACGGCAGCCAGGCTCAACTGAACGAAAAATTGCAGTTCAAGGTAATTGAATTTAACAAGGAAAGCAAACGTATCATCTTGTCTCACAGTCGTATCTACGAAGATGCACAGCGCGCTGAAGCTAAAGAAGCCAAGAAGAATACGAGCAACGCCAAGAAGGGCGCTAAGAAAGAAGAAGCTCCGGTAATTCAAAACCAAGCTGCTGCTACCACTTTGGGTGACATCGATGCATTGGCTGCATTGAAAGCCCAAATGGAAAAAGGCGAATAAACCACATTCCTAAACAGGAAAAAATACGAAAGAAAGGGCGATGATTATTTCTCATCGCCCTTTTTTATGTATTTTTGTACAATGTAACTCATATCCGAAAGGCATGGAAAAGTTTGAACTGACAATATTGGGATGCGGGTCTGCACTACCTACCACACGGCACTTCGCCACTTCACAGGTCATTAACATCCGCGAAAAGTTATATATGATTGATTGCGGCGAAGGCGCCCAACTCCAAATGAGGCGCTCACGGCTTAAATTCTCGCGACTGAACCATGTATTCATCTCCCACCTGCACGGTGACCACTGTTTCGGTTTAATAGGTCTCATCTCTACTTTTGGCTTATTAGGACGTACGGCTCCTCTATATGTACATGCCCCGGCGGCATTCGGTCCCATATTGCAGAGCCTGCTGGATTTTTTTTGTAAGGGACTGGATTTCCGTGTTGAGTTTTACCCCGTAGACACCTCGCGCCATGCTTTGATTCACGAAGACCGCTCCGTTTCCATTTACTCCATTCCCCTGCGCCACCGTATCGAATGCTGCGGTTTTCTGTTTCAGGAGAAAGCTACCTTGCCACACATCCGACGCGACATGATCGATTTTTACCGTATCCCGATCTGTGAAATCAATAATATTAAAAACGGAATGGACTGGACTACGGAAGACGGTACACTCGTCCCGAACCACCGGCTTACCGAACCATCGGCCCCTCCACGTTCTTTTGCCTATTGCTCGGACACATGTTATCTGCCTGAACTTACCCAGTACATCCGGAAAGCAGATTTGCTATTTCATGAAGCCACATTCTTGCATGAAGACCTGGCACGAGCACAAGAAACATTCCATACCACAGCCCGGCAGGCAGCCACACTCGCACGGGACAGCCAAGTCAAAAAGCTCTGTATCGGTCACTTCTCTGCACGGTATGAAGACGAAAGCCTGCTCCTGAAAGAAGCCCAAAGTATATTTGAACCTACAATCCTCGCAAAAGAGAATCTTCTCATAAAAATTTAATGAGGAAAAAAAGCGTTTTTTACACAATAAAATTTGTTTCTTTCGTTAGGAATACCTACATTTGTGCCATTAGAATAAATGAAGAATAAGACTATGATGAAAAAGACACTTCTTTTAATATTGACGACCTTCCTCCTGAATACCGCAGGAGTTTGTTGGGCGCAAGAAGAGAAGAGCGAGCCGGAGACAGAACTTTCGGCCACATCCATAGTCGTAAAAGGTTCTACTTTATCGGTCTATAATGCCAACGGAAACATATTGGAGATTTTCTCCCTGACGGGTACTAAGGTGGCAACGATAAGAATCGACAGCAACGAAAAAACGGTAGACTTATCTCTGAAGAAAGGCTGTTATATATTAAAGGTAAATAAAGTAGTGCGCAAGATTTCCATCCACTAATTCATGTAATGGGATTTTCTCGTTTTTTCAGTCTCTTCCTCTTCTGTCTGATTATCGTTTCATGCCATGAAGAGAAAAAAAATGCAAACATCAACGTCCAATTGGACGATCTTGCGGATTGGAATATACGGGAATATAGCCTGTCCAGTCGGAAAATACGACATGAAATCGACAGTTTACGGTTGCTTCCTCTCAGAATGTATGCCGATGAGTATACCCGTAAATACTACGCCTCCGGCGCTCCTTTCCTTTGGATTACCCGCTCGGGAACAGATGAAAAAGCGGATACCTTATTGGCTTATCTCCAAAAGGCTTCTTCGGCCGGTCTACGGGAAAGTAATTTTTATATATCCGAGCTTCAAACAAACCTGCGACGAATCCGTCAACTGGATTTCGACCCCGAAAACAACATCAACGCTGTTTTCGGACGCACTGAGTTTCTACTTACGAAAGCTTATCTCAGATACGTATGCGGACAACGCTTCGGATACGTCCAACCGAACCAGATTTTCAATCGGTTAGAACAAACGGACACGACGCAAAAAGCTCCTTTCCGCCGATTGTATGACATTGAAACGGAAAGCGCGGATCAAGAATTTGTCCATAAAGCCCTCTCTTTGCTGAAAGACGGGAACTTTACCGATTTCTTCCGAGACATACAACCTGATAATCCATTATACCGTCAGTTGACAGACCATTACCTGCAAACACAAAATCCGGAAACGCGCCGCAAAACCATCGTCAATATCGAACGGAGCCGTTGGCGAACCCCTCTCGCCGCACACGACAAGTACGTCTGGGTCAATTTGGCTGCTGCAACGCTTTATGCCATAGACGAAAACAAGCCGGAATATCTGGACATGAAAATATGTATCGGTAGTCCAAAAAACAAAACTCCCATGTTGCAAAGCCGCATCGAACGAGTGGATATGAATCCATATTGGAACATCCCGTACAGCATTGTAAAAAAGGAGATAGCCCCGCGACATGCAGGAGATGAGGCTTATTTCTCACGCAACCGTTACCGCATCTTCAATAAGGAGACCGGGGAGGAACTACCACCTGCTGCGGTCACTTCCGACATGCTTACCAGTGGCCGTTACAGAGTTCGTCAGGACAATGGAGAAGGTAATTCGTTGGGAAGACTGATATTCAGGTTTCCCAACAATTTCTCCATCTACTTGCACGACACCAACAACAGACAGGCTTTCAAACGCACAAACAGAGCCATCAGCCACGGATGTATCCGAATAGAAAAACCACTCGAACTGGCCGTCTTTTTATTGGATTCACCCGAAGAAAAAACAGTAAACAAGCTCCGGGAAGCGATCGGACTACCTCCGTTGAATTCATCCGTCCCCATAGAAAAGAAAGAAGGCGAACAGTTGAAAGTAGGCATACAACGGTTCGACCCTTCCATACCAGTCGTCATAGACTATTACACCCTCTATCCGAAGCCGGACGGCGGATGGGAAGAAAGTCCCGACCCCTACGGCTACGATGAAATTTTGCTCAAAAAACTGGAAGCGTTTTAAACTATCTTCCCTTCCGGGTGTCCTATCTAAACAACGACTTATACCAGTATGAATTCTACGGAGGAAACGTCACTCATCCACCGGTTGAACCAGCCGGAATATCAACGCCAAGCATTCGAACAATTGGTGAACCTTTACAGCCCGCAACTGTATCGGCAAATCCGCCGTATGGTATACAGTCACGACGACACCAATGACATCTTGCAAAATACGTTTATCAAAGCCTGGGTCAATTTAGACACCTTCCGAGGCGATGCCCGTCTGAGTACGTGGCTTTATCGTATTGCCACCAATGAAACCCTGAACTTCCTACAACGGAAAAAAGACATGACCGGACTGGACGATGCCCCGACGGCCATCGTCAACCAACTGACGGCCGATGAATATTTCGATGGAAACGAAACGGAGCTTCAGTTGCAAAAAGCCATCGCCAGTTTGCCGGACAAGCAACGCGCCGTATTCCATTTAAAGTATTATGAAGAAATGAAATACGAAGAAATGAGCAGCATATTAAACACCAGCGTAGGCGCCTTAAAAGCCTCCTACCATCATGCAGTGAAAAAAATATGCGATTTTTTTAAATCACAAGATTAAACCTTTTGAATTCGGAAATATCAAATATACAAAGAAAGGAATGCCAGTTATGAAAGAAGAAGATTTCATCCGAAAAAAATACGGTTCCGGCAACCCGTTCAAGGTTCCGGAGGGGTATTTCGAGCAGTTTACGTCCGAGTTGATGAGTAAATTGCCGGAGAAGGAAATGAAGCCTGTTCTCTCTATGCCCTCCCGCCGACGAACACGCATGCGCACGGTATGGTACGCTGTGGCCGCCGCTCTGTGCGGTGCCATGTTTCTCGGAACATATTATCTCCAATCCGTAATTCACCCCCACGGTGAAAGCCCTGTGGCACAATATGGAGAGACCATAGAAACCGAAGACATTTATATGGACGACGTACTCGATTACGCCATGGTCAGCAACCACGAAATCGCCCTATACTTGACAGATGTGTATTAATTCATAGACATAAAACCAGATGAAAAGAAAAATACTGCCCCTGTTCGTCCTGTTTTGGGTACTCGGTCACATACAGTTCATGGCCCAACCACCCAAAGGACAGTTCTCTCCTCAAGATTTTGTGAAGCATCTGGAGAGTTTCATCGTACGTGAAGCCTGCCTGACTCCGGCCGAAGCCACGGCCTTTTTCCCGATTTTCCATGAACTGCATGACAAACAACGAGGTATCAACTGGCAGATCAGGGAACTTAAAAAAAGAAGTCTGCCGGCCCACTCGACGGACAAAGATTATTATAATCTCATCAAAGAGATCAACAAATTAAAGATTGAGTCGGCCGAATTGGAAGATGTTTACTACAAAAAAATGTGTAAAGCGGTTCCCGCCCGGAAAGTGCATGAAGCCATGCAGGCCGAAGACCGCTTCCACCGTCGTATGCTACGCAAGTTCAGCAACCGGCCGGACAGGTCCAAGCAAAAGTAAGCACAGCGCGCCATGCTGTGCTTTTTTTGTTTCAAGTTCATTTCTAAAGAATACATAAAAAAGCCCCCTCCCTCTCCCGACAACAGATTTATCTTCGTAACTTTGAAGAAGATTATGATATAAACCCTAACATGTTTTCATCCATGCTGACCACCCTCTGCATCTTGATTCTTTCCGCCATATTTTTTGTCAGCGGAAAAATACGTTCCGACATCGTGGCATTGTGCGCCTTGGTAGCCCTGCTGATATTCCATATTCTCACTCCGGAAGAAGCCTTGTCGGGGTTCTCCAACTCCGTAGTCATTATGATGGTCGGCCTGTTTGTCGTCGGAGGGGCCATCTTCCAGACCGGACTGGCCAAAATGCTCAGTTCGCGCATTCTCAAACTGGCCGGAAACAGCGAACTACGCCTGTTTATCCTCATCATGGCCGTCACCTCGGCCATCGGCGCTTTCGTCAGCAACACCGGCACCGTGGCCCTGATGCTCCCGATCGTCGTCAGTTTGGCAGCATCCAATCCCCACATGAACGCCAGCCGCCTACTCATGCCGCTGGCCTTTGCCAGCAGTATGGGCGGCATGATGACCCTAATCGGTACGCCTCCCAACCTCGTCATACAAAACACGTTGACAGACGCCGGCTATCCCAGCCTTTCTTTCTTTTCATTTCTTCCCGTAGGACTTATCTGCGTAATCGTAGGCACCATTGTCCTGCTGCCGCTCAGCAAAATGTTCTTATCCAAGCGAGGCGCAGAAAGCCGCACAGGCAAGCATTCCGGAAAGTCGCTCAAAGAGTTAGTGCATGAATACGGACTCTCCGACAACCTTTTCCGGTTGAGAATCCCTGCAAAGTCCGTGCTGAAAGGCAAAACCATCGTAGACTTGGACATACGCCGCAGGTACGGGCTGAACATTCTGGAAGTACGGAGAGGAGAGGCATCGCAACACCGTTTCCTGAAGACCATCACGCAAAAATTGGCTGAACCGAACACCATCCTGCAAGCAGAAGATATTCTATATGTCAAAGGAGATTTCGAACAAGTAAACGCTTGGGCCGCAGCACACCGACTGGAAATTCTCGACGGCCGGGCCTCGGAAGACATACGCAGAGACCGTTCGCTGGATTTCTATGACATAGGCATCGCTGAAATCGTCTTAATGCCGGCCTCAAGAATCGTCAACCACACAATTAAAGAAATAGGCTTCAGAGACAAATTCAATGTTAACGTATTGGGTATCCGCCGTAAGAAAGAATACTTGTTGCAGGATTTGGGCGACCTTCGCATTCACCCCGGTGACGTACTACTCATACAAGGAACGTGGAGCGATATCTCGCGGCTGAGCAAAGAAGATGAAGACTGGGTCGTATTGGGAGAGCCGCTCGACGAAGCGGCCAAGGTGACCCTGGACTACAAAGCCCCGCTGGCAGCGGCCATCATGATACTGATGGTCGCCATGATGGTATTCGACTTCATCCCCGTAGCCCCCGTCACGGCGGTCATGATAGCCGGCATACTGATGGTGCTGACCGGATGTTTCCGCAATGTGGAAGCGGCCTATAAAACCATCAATTGGGAAAGCATCGTGCTGATTGCCGCCATGCTTCCCATGTCGTTAGCCCTGGAAAAAACGGGAGGAGCCGAGTTCATATCCAACAGCCTTGTCAACGGACTGGGCAGTTACGGCCCGTTGGCACTCATGGCCGGAATCTATTTCACGACCTCCCTGATGACCATGTTCATCAGCAATACGGCGACGGCCGTATTGCTGGCTCCCATAGCCTTGCAAAGTGCGCTACAGATTGGTGTAAGCCCAGTCCCCTTCCTGTTTGCCGTCACCCTCGGTGCCAGCATGTGTTTCGCGTCCCCGTTTTCTACGCCTCCCAACGCGTTGGTCATGCCGGCCGGCCAATACACTTTCATGGATTACGTCAAAGTCGGTTTGCCATTGCAAATCATTATGGGTATCGTCATGATATTCGTACTGCCCTTGCTTTTCCCCTTCTGACTTCACCTTCGGAGTAGCAGATAATCTTAAGCTAAAGATAGGGTTCGGACACACTCCGAACCGTCTTCAGATATTGGATTTTCATTCTGCGCCAAACAATTTTTCAATCTCCTGCGATTGATTTTTTGTTTGACGCAGAACGATTTCACGTTGTAAGGCAGATGATTTTTGCCTCTCAAAAAAGCACAAAAAGTTACCTTAAACAAAAAACATGCAACACAGCCGAAAACAAGATAATCCCATACCGCTTACCTTTGCAACGTACCAAAAGGACAGGAAAAACAATATAAACAAAAAACATCATTTGAATGCCATGTATACACCCATAATAAAAATCAGCCAAAGAGGCGTGCTCTTACTAACACTGACTTGTTTTGCCTCTTACCCTCGCCTAAACGCTCATATAAATAGTGATTCGACCAAACAAAAACATGAAACAGCCGAATTATATGAAGAGATACGGCCTTGTACAAAAAAACATCAGGAAGACACTGCCAAATTGAACGAACAAGCACAAAACGGCTATTGGGGCGATATGGGTGACGGTACTTACCGTAATCCCATCATTGCCGCCGATTTCAGTGACCCTGACCCAATACGGGTCGGTGACGACTTTTACATGGTAACCTCCACATTTGAAACCTCTCCCGGAGTCACGGTACTTCATTCCAAAGACCTTGTGAACTGGGAAATCATAGGAGCGGTTCTTGACGACTTGTCTAAAGTGTCTCCGGCTTTCTCTTTCCGGAAAATGCGACGTTACAACGGAGGAGTATATGCTCCGTGCATCCGTTATCACAAAGGAAAGTTTTATGTGTATGTTAATCTATATACCGATGGCATGTTCGTTGCAACCACCCGTAACCCTGCCGGGAAATGGGACGTACAGCCTCTGAAAGACAAGTTCGGCCAACCTTTACAAGTAGAAGGATGGACCGATCCCTGCCCGATATGGGACGAAAACGGGAACGCCTATTTGGCCAGCAGTACCCCAGGTAAAAACTGGTTTGGCTACCTGTTTCAGATGAGTCCGGACGGCACACAATTATTAGATGCCGAAACCGAACACATGAAACAGCGAGGTATCGTGTACGAATACCCCAAAGGAGGTACATTGTACAGCCGGAATTATTCCACGGAAGGAAACAAACTATATCGGAGAAACGGGTATTACTACCTCCTTCACATTGAATTCTTAGACGGAGGAAATGGAGCGGGAACTTACGTCTATCGTTCCCGGAACCTATACGGAACAAAAGCCGACGGTAGCCCCGGAACACCGGGAGACATCGGTACATACGAAATAAAACGTATTGACCCGCACGGAAATCCTTATCGGCAGGTACTTCCGGGACAAGGCGGCTTGGTGGATACTCCGGACGGGCGGTGGTACTGGATTGCACAATTCAATCGATACGGCCCGGACGGACGCACTCCCTGCCTCGTACCTGTGACCTGGATAGATGATTGGCCTGTCATCGGTGATTCCGTATCCTCTCCCAATGAATATGGAAAAATGTGTTGGAGAGCTGCCAAACCCGTCCAATCTTCTCATACCACGCTACCTCACGGCAGCGACGACTTCTCCTTCTCCATACTTAAAAAGCTATGGGCTTGGAACCACCAACCGGACAGTTCGCGCTGGTCGTTGAGTGTACGCCCTGGATTTCTCCGTCTTTATGCAGATGCTACGGCAGATTCAACAGATTCGTTCTTCAAAGCAGCCAATACCCTTCACCAACGCTACATGAGTTCCGACACGGTCATCATCACCATAAAAGTGGACGTGACGGGTACCACCCAAGGACAAAAAGCCGGACTGACACATTTCAATGGCGGAGTGCACTATGCTTTTTGCGGAATAGCTGATTACGGTAACAGCAAACATATTATCTACGAAGCAGACGGAAAGAGCAAAAACGGCCCACGACTCCCGTCCAACCTAAAAACCTTGTACATCCGGTCGGTTTCCGGTTTCGAAAAGCGTGATACAAACCGGCAATACACTACGGAAGGGCAACATTTCCTCTATAGCATAGACGGACAAAACTTCTACCCTTTCGGTGATGAATACAGAATGGGAACAGGTAACTTTAGAGGAGACATGGTAGGAATCTGTACGTATAATAACCAAAACAACAGGGGTTATATAGACGTTGACAAGTTCCATTACCACATCAAAAACAAACCGGCCACGCGGCCATAATAATAACTTTATCAATACCACTTTATCATGTTCAAAAGAATCATCTTAATTTGCATGTGTCTGACATGCAGTATGCTGCCGGAAAGCTATGCCCAACGTGCAGAAAATCTGAACTTAAACCGTATCGTACAACCACCTTACCATTGCTATGGACGCCTTGCTGACGGTTGTCCTCATGCAGAGGAACTGGGATGGAAAGTGGGTGTCCAGTTCTATACCTTTCATAAATATACCTTTTTCGAAGCCATAGACCTGACCCGTGCCTTAGGACTACATTATATAGAAGCCACCATCGGGGCACGGATTTGCGAGGAAAGTACACAAAACATCCATGCCGGACTCTCCCCTGAATGGCGGGAACGCATCAAGCGGAAGCTGGCTGAAAGCGGAGTGAAATGCGAATCCATATATTATTGGATGGACGGTAGCGGAAAAGGCTTTGAAGATATCGTAAAATTTTGCAAAGATATGGGATGGATGATTGTCAGTGACCCGCGCCGTGCAGAACAAGGTGGGCAACCGGTCGCATTTTATGAAAAGATTTTGGAAAAGCACGGTGTGAAAATGGTTTTCACAAACCACCCGAAAGCAGCAGCTTATTGGAATCCGGATTTCACCGTAGAAGACACTCAAAACCACGGTTCCTGCATCGGAGCATCCATTGACATTGGGCACTACATGCGAGGTGGATTCGACACGTATGAAATTACACGACGCTACATTGATATAGGCAAGATGTATCATTTTCATTTACGAGATGTAAGTACCATATCCCCCCACGGACTCGATGTCCCATGTGGTACCGGCAAGGGACGATTGAAAGAGATATTTCAAGCTCTGAACGATAGTCAAACCAAGCCTTTAATGATGCTGGAATATGAACATGATTTCGATAACCCGATGCCTTACCTCATCCAAAGTGTAAACGAAATCAATAGACTCTGCGAAGAACTTATCAAAGCTAACGACGAAAAGGCCCGGACGGGCGATACCATCCTATTGCCGGCATACAAAGCTCGGATTTCTCCCGAAATGACTATGCAAGGGAAAGGTACCGAAGCCTCCATCCACGGTTGGAACCATCCGTCCCAATCCATATCATGGTCCGCTTCTCTCTTGCCGGGACACTATCAAGTGTTGATGCGATATGCGCAACCCCATGCAGGAAGTGCTATGACCTTAGAAGCCGACGGGCAGGAATTGGCCGCTTTGTTTAAGCCCACTTTCACTTGGTTTGACTACACCACAGAAAAGATCGGCATTATCAATATTCCCCAAGGAGGAAATGTAACGATTACATTACGAGGTATACAAAAGGGCATCAAACGCAACAAAGAAGGCAAACTGAAAGCAGACGAAGCTTTCCCTGACGTACAATCTCTGATACTTGTTCCGACATCCCTTCCGACCACATCGGAAGCGACTGGCATTCCAGCTCATTTCGAAGGCACTCGTCTCTTCAACGGTAAAGATTTTGAGGGTTGGGAAGGTAACGATGGAGAATACAGTATGGCACATTTTCGTATCGAAAAACGAGCCATCGTAGGCGGAAACATAAACAAGGACCTTGAACACAATCAATTCATACGCACCACACGAAAATATAAAAACTTCGAACTACGACTGAAGTATAAAGTGAAAGCTTCGGACGAAAGCTATAATGGCGGAATACAATTCCGAAGTGTTCCTTGCACTATCCCCGGACGTTCATTCGAAATGGTCGGTTATCAGGCCGATATTATCTCTTGGAAACAGGGCGCACTATATGATGAACAACGTCGTTGGGACTTTCTTGGAATGCCAACCGGAGTACCCCAAAATTACAAAGCCGACCAATGGAACGATCTTATTATACGTTGTGAAGGATCGCGTATACGCATTTGGCTGAATGGGGTCAAAACGACAGATTATATAGAACCTTACATTGATGAACCGTTCGAAGGTATAGGCACTATTAACCAAGAGGGTCATATAGCTCTGCAAATACACGAGGGTAAAGCTTGTGAAGTTTGGTACAAAGACATTGAAATAGAAGAAATAAAATAGGTACCAAAAGGACAGGAAAAACAATATAAACAAAAAACGTCATTTGAATGCCATGTATGTATCCACGTTAAGACTTCAACCCGGAATATGCCTGAAAACGCTGTTCGCATTACTATTGGCCGCCTCCGCCTCTGCATGCCATTGCCGTGACGCACGGACGCATCCGGACAAGCAAAGACTCATCGTCACCACAGACCTCGGAGGCACGGACCCGGACGATACCCAGTCGATGATTCATCTTCTGGTATGTTCCAATGCTATAGACATCGAAGGGTTGGTCAGCTCGCAGGTCTGGTCGGACATGCCGGACAAGGTGGACCGAATCCGTGAAGTTGTCGGGCAATTTGAAAAAGTCCTGCCACGCTTGAAAAAACATGCGGAAGGCTATCCTGAACCAGGCTACCTCCGCTCCGTCATCCGGCAAGGCCAAAAGACATCCAATATGGCGGGCGTGGGAAACGGCAAAGCATCTCCCGGCTCCGAACTCATCATCGAAGCCGTGGACAAAAAGGACGACCCGCGACCGGTATGGATTGCCGCTTGGGGCGGCATGAACACTGTGGCTCAGGCACTTTGGACCGTGACGCACACGCGCTCCCCCAAAGACATCGAAAGGTTCGTACGTAAAATCCGCATCTATGACGTGTTGGGACAAGACGATGCCGGTGCTTGGATTGCCCAGAACTATCCCGGCATCTTATACCTCCGTAACAAAGCGGTTTACGGATGGGCACCTTCGGACGAATGGCTCAGGGACAACATACAAAGCCATAAACCTTTAGGCGACTATTATCCCGACAGGAAATGGGCCACAGAGGGCGACTCCCCGTCTTTCCTCTACGTATATGCCAACGGGCTGAACGTACCCGAAGAAATCACTTTCGGAGGATGGGGCGGCCGTTTCTCGGATACCCCCGCCGAGAACGTACGCGGCATGAAATTCATTGCCCAAAGCGGAAAGGACGAGAGCCGGTACGACCCATACCGCATGTACGCCTGTGCAGCCGAAGGCGGAAACTCGATAAAGAGATGGGAACGGGAGATATGGAACGATTTTGCGGCACGTATGGCCTGGACAGCCACAGACGAGTATTCCGCCGTCAACCACCATCCTGTAGCCATCGTAGATGGGCACGACGACATGAACTGCATATATAAAAAGGTGAAGGCAGGCCGCGATATGGAATTCGACGCTTCCGCATCTTACGACCCCGATGGGAATCCGCTGGATTTCCGTTGGGAAATCTATGCCGAACCCAGTACGTATAAGGGTAAAGTAAACATGGAAAACGGGGATTCCCCGAAATGCCGCATACACATCCCCGCAGAGGCATCCGGAAAGTCCCTGCACGTCATTCTCTCCCTGACCGACCGGGGCAAGCCGGCACTGACGGCATATAAACGGATAGTCGTACAAGTATTATAAGAAACGGGGCGTTACAAGCCGCCCCGTTTCTCCATTTCTTTCGCCTCGTTCCAAAGTGCATCCATTTCTCCCAAGGTCATGTCCTTCAAAGACCGTCCTTGGCGGATGGAATGTTGCTCCACATAATTGAAGCGCCGGATGAACTTGCGGTTCGTACGCTCCAAGGCGTTGTCAGGATTGATATGATAAAGCCTTCCGGCATTGATGACACTGAAAAGGAAATCGCCGAACTCATCAGTGGATTTCTCCTTGTCCTCCCGGGCCAGTTCTGCCTGCAATTCGCCGAGCTCTTCCCTCACCTTGTCCCATACGTCCTCTTTCTTTTCCCAATCGAAGCCGACATTGCGCGCCTTGTCCTGAATGCGGTAAGCCTTGATGAGCGAAGGCAAGGCTTCCGGCACACCGCCCAACACGCTCTTGTTACCGTCTTTCTCCTTCAATTTGATTTGTTCCCAATTCTGGCTTACCTGACCTGCCGTGTCGGCCTGTGCTTCGCCGTACACATGCGGGTGGCGGAAAATCAGTTTGTCCGTCAACTTGTCGCACACGTCTGCTATATCAAAATCCCCCGTCTCGCTGGCTATCTTGGCATAAAAACACACGTGCAACAGCACGTCGCCCAGTTCCTTGCAAATGTTTTTCTTGTCGTCTTTCATCAGGGCGTCGCACAACTCAAAGGTTTCCTCTATCGTGTTCGGCCGCAGGCTCTCGTTCGTCTGTTTCCTGTCCCACGGACACTTTTCGCGCAACGTATCCAACACATCGAGGAAACGCCCGAAAGCCTCTAATTTTTCTTCTCTGCTATGCATAAATATTCCTGTTTGTCCCGCAAAAATACGCTTTTTTCCCGCTTCGCCCAATACCGACGGGACATTTTTGCCATAATAAACACCGATGGCAGAGACTCGGTAAATACGATAGCCACTATCGAAACTTTCGCGAACGAAAACTTTCCGGAGAACGATAAACCGCCTACTTTTGCGGCATCAAAAAGAAAAAAGATATGAATAATCAGATGACCATTTGGATTTTAACCGTAGGATGCTTATTTTTGATTTTTATTTTCAGAAGCATCCAAAAGATGCGCAGGGAAACGGGAGACAGCAAGATTCTTGAAATAGGAAACGAGAACAATATCTATGACGAACTCGAAGACGACGAATCATAAAGAGGCACTCGTTGCGGAAACGGATATTCCTGCAACGCCGAAAGATGCGTGCATCTTTCTTTCCGACTACGCCGCATGGCTCTTAGGATGCGGTGCCACATGTATCCGCATAGAAAAGAATGTAAAACGGATGGCCGAGAGATGGAACATGATATCGGAAATGACCATCTTGCCCTCTCATATACACATGACGGTGTGGAACGATGATCGCAGCCACTCGTACAGCAATATCGTAAGGCTGCATCATACGGGTATCAGTTTCGACATCAATACCCAACTGAGCAAATTAAGTTGGGCGATAGCCGACCGGAAAATAGGTTTCACAGAGGCCCACCGGAATTTTGAAGCCATCGTGCAGACCCGACCGGCCAATCCTTGGATGGTGTGGATACTGGCATCCTTGGCCAACATGGCATTTTGCCGTCTGTTCGGAGGAGATTTCATAGCCATGGCTATCGTACTGATAGGAACATTGGCAGGTTACAAACTGAAACAAGTGATGTTGGAGGACGGACAAGACGTACGTTTCGTATTCTTCTGCTGCGCGTTCTTCTCTTCCGTAATCGGTGCGGCGGGTTACGTATTCGACCTAAGCGATACACCGGAAATCGCCCTCGGCACCAGTGTCCTGTATCTGATACCGGGCATTCCTTACATCAATTCCGTGAGCGACCTTCTGGACGGACACTATATCAGTTCATTCAGCCGTTTCATGAATGCCATGGTACTGACCGCTTGTTTGTCGGCCGGCTTGTGCGGCGGTTTATTACTCATGAATATCAAATGGCTCTAACGATGATGACTTATCTCTTCAATATTCTTCAGGACGGATTCTTTGCGGCGATTGCTGCCATCGGCTTTGCCAGCATCAGTAATCCTCCGCGCCAAGCTTACAAGTATTGTGCCCTCATTGCGGCTTTAGGTCACGCCACACGGTATGTCCTCACCCATAACGCTTACGGCGAGATGCACCTCATCGGTGCCAGCTTCATCGCGTCGCTGGTCATCGGCGTACTGACGGTGTTTCTGGCTCCACGTGCCAAATGCCCGGCGGAGACTTTCTCCTTCCCCGCGCTGCTCCCCATGATTCCGGGAATGTACGCCTACCGCACAATCGAAGCTCTTTTGCTCTGCCTGACCAACCAGGAAGAACATGCTTTCAACCACTATTCCTATCTGTTGTCCTACAACGGTTTGACTTGTACATTTATTATATTGGGAATGGTCGTAGGAGCCACGTTACCCATTTTCCTGTTCAAGAACACTTCATTTAAAGCTACACGCTAATCATCGACTATATGGAATTACGACAACTCCGGTATTTCGTCAAAGCTGCCGAAACACTCAACTTTTCCGAAGCCGCCAAAGGGCTGTACATCACACAAAGTACATTATCCCAGCAAATCCGACAACTGGAAACCGAGTTGGACGTACAACTCTTCCAACGCAACAGCCATGAAGTGACGCTGACCGAAGCCGGAGCGGAACTTTTGCCATACGCCAAAGAAACCCTGTATGCCGCCGACACGTGCAAAGAACATATACGCGACCTGCAACAACTGCTCACCGGAACGCTGAACATCGGCGTGACCTATTCGTTCAGCCCGATTCTGACGGAAACGGTATTGGCTTTTATGAAACTGTACCCCGAAGTGAAACTGAACATTTTCTACAAGACCATGACGGAACTGATGCAAATGCTTGTCAAGCGCGAAGTGGATTTCGTACTGGCCTTCAAACCCACACGCCGTTACGAACAGATTGAATCGCACATCCTCTTCGACAACCATCTGTCGGTCATCGTGCGTTCCGATCATGCTTTGGCCCAGAAACAGAAAGTGACACTCAGCGAACTGGAAAAATATGAGTTCGCCCTGCCCAGTAAAGGCCTGCAAGCCCGGAACACATTCGACCAAGTGTTTTCCGAACGTGACTACAAATTCAAAGTCCGCGTGGAACTGAACGAAGTCAATATCCTGCTGAAACTGATAAAGAAAAGCAATCTGGTGACCATCCTTTCCGAGGCTACCATACACGATGAATCGGGAGTGAAAGCCATCCCCTTAGATGTCAATGAGTATGAAATGGAGGGATGTATCCATACTTTGAAACATGCCTACCGGAAGCACTCGGCCCTTAAATTCATCCATCTGCTCAGCGAATCGAACGCCATCCGCGAAAGGATGCACACTTGGTTAGGATAGCAGGCCGGAACGGGGTCTCAACGTACTACCGGTCAGGAGCACGTGACGCCGCAAAACCAACCAACCGAACAAGACACAGCCTTTCAAGATACTGGACATACTGATGGCCCACCACACGCCGGCTATCCCCCATCCCCAATGTCCTAAAAGCAAAGCCAGAGGGATGCGCAACACGTTGCCGGTGATGCTGACCAAAGCCGGGGGCACCGTACGCCCGGTCCCGTAAAAGACACCTTGCGTCGTGATCTCAAGCATCATAAAAATCATGGAGTAGCTATCTATTTTCAGGAAAAGCCCTCCGGCACGGTAAGCGTCCGGTTCCGATGTGATAAGGGAAAAAATCCATTCACCGCCTCCATAAAACAAGGCCGTGCATCCGGCACCTATGGCAGCCGTAATCCCCAACGTCATTTTAAAAGCCTTGCGAATACGTTCCGTACATCCGGCCGCATAGTTTTGTGCCACAAAGGTACTCAGCGCCGTACTGAATCCTTGAGAAGTGTACCAAGCTATAGCCTCCAACTGCCCGCCTGCCGTCAAAGTCATTACCCCCAGATATCCTCCCTCTGCCGATGCCGTACGCCCCATGAACAGGCTAATCAACGAGAAAAAGATATTCAACAAAGCCACCGGCAACCCGACTTTGAAGATTAAAGGAACGTAAGGCAAACGCAGCGGAACCAATATCCGAAAACGTTCGAACAAGCGGCGTCTCCTCATCAATACGTAAAAAAACATCAGGCAAACCGTAGCCTGAGATATCCAAGTGGCCCAGGCAGCTCCTAAAGTCCCCATGCCGAAACCTAAAATGAAAAGCGGGTCAAGCAGCATATTGAGTGCCAATCCTATCCCATTTACATAAAAAGGAACCTGCGTATGCCCCGAAGCATTATAGATTCCGGTGAAAGCGGCAGACATAAAAATAAAGGGGAAAGCCGTAGATACCACCTGCAAATATTCCACTGACAACTGCGTCACGTCGCTTTCCATCCCGAATATCCCTATCAACGGAACGGCACACGTCCAGATTAATGTCGTCCATACGACGGAAATCAACAAAGCCAACGTCAGATTATGTGACGCATAAGCCTGCGCTTTATCCATACGCTGCGCACCGATACACTGGCTCACATTTACCTCCGCACCGACTTTATTGATAAGAGCCAGGGAATTACTCGTCCACGTCAGCACCCCGACAGCCCCAATCGCCGCGACCGATTTGCTACCCAAGCTTCCTACCCAAGCCATATCGGTAAAACTATAGGCCATTTGGACAAATGACGACCCCATGACGGGAAGAGCCAGTCTTACCAGTTGTCCGCGAATGGAACCGTGAGTCAAATCCTTAACATATTGCATCATAGGAGTGAAAAAACAGAAAAGCGGTGCAAAGATAGGGATAATCCGGCAGATTAGTCTTTTTTCATATTTATTATTAGGCAAAATGCAATAAAACAAACTACTTTTGCACCCGAATCACCTTATACTGATTGAACATCCAACCCATTATGAAATGAAATATCCATTGAACAAGAAGGAATTGAGATTTAAGAAAAAGAAGTTACTTTATGCTTTTATATGCATCGTATTGGTGGTAGGCGTGTACTGGGTCCTGACCCGCGAGAAGCAACCGGCACCCGACATTCCGGTGGTCTCTGTCATGCCCGTGGAGCAACAGAATGTGGAAATCTTCGGAGAATACGTAGGACGCATACGTGCCCAACAGTTCGTGGAGGTACGCGCCCGTGTGGAAGGGTTTCTGGAGAACATGTTATTTGAAGAAGGCACGTACGTCAGCCGCAACCAGGTTCTTTTTGTCATCGACCAACGGCAATACCGTGCCAAAGCCGACAAAGCGCGTGCGCAGTTGAAGAAAGACGAGGCACAAGCCCGAAAGGCCAAACGCGACCTGGACCGCATCAAGCCCTTGTACGAACAAAATGCAGCCAGCCAGTTGGATTTGGACAATGCCGTAGCGGCCTACGAAACGGCTGTGGCCAGTGTCGGAATGAGCCAAGCCGATTTGGACCAGGCGGAACAAGAGCTGGGCTACACCATCGTGCGTTCCCCCATCTCCGGCCATATCAGCGAACGGCATGTAGACTTGGGTACTTTGGTGGGCAGTGGTGGCAAATCGCTGCTGGCTACTATCGTCAAGAGCGATACGGTACTGGTGGACTTCAGCATGACCGCCCTCGACTACCTCAAAAGTAAGGAACGTAACGTAAATATAGGACAAAAAGACCAGAACCGCTCTTGGCAGCCTACCGTCACCATCACTTTGCCGGACAATACGACCTATCCTTTCAAGGGAGTGGTGGACTTTGCGGAACCCCAAGTAGACCCTCGGACCGGCACTTTCTCCGTACGTGCGGAAATGCCTAATCCGGACCACGTGCTGTTGCCGGGACAGTTCACAAAAGTCAAAGCCCTGCTCGACGTCCGCGAGAACGCCACGGTAGTCCCACAAAAAGCACTTATTATTGAAAAAGGTGGGGCATACGTCTTTGTCATGCGTAAAGACTCCACCGTAGAACGGCGTTTCATCGAATTAGGACCGGAATTCGGGAACCACGTCGTAGTGGAACGCGGTCTGGTTCCGAACGAACAGCTTGTCACCGAAGGTTACCATAAGCTGAACCCCGGCATGAAAGTGCACGTAGCTTCGGCTGAGACAAACGAAAAGAAACAGCAAACGACAACTGCCAAATAAGCGAGAAAGCCCATGAAAGTGACTTATTTCATTGACCGTCCGGTGTTCTCGATGGTCATCTCCATACTGATTGTCATCGTGGGTATCATAGGTCTGACCTTATTGCCCATCGACCAATATCCTCAAATTACGCCTCCGGTAGTCAAGATCAGCGCATCCTATCCGGGAGCCAGTGCGCTGACGGTATCACAGGCCGTAGCCACCCCCATCGAACAGGAACTGAACGGGACGCCGGGCATGCTGTACATGGAGTCCAGCAGTTCCAATTCCGGAGGTTTTTCCGCCACGATTACGTTCGACATCTCGGCCGACCCCGACTTGGCGGCTGTAGAAATACAGAACCGCGTGAAACTGGCAGAATCCCGCCTGCCTGCCGAGGTGATACAAAACGGTATCTCCGTGGAGAAACAGGCGCCCAGCCAGCTCATGACCTTATGTCTGACTTCCGACGACCCGAAATTCGATGAAATCTATCTGAGTAACTTTGCCACCATCAATGTGCTCGACGTATTGCGACGCATTCCGGGTGTGGGCCGTGTGTCGAACATCGGAAGCCGCTATTACGCCATGCAGATATGGGTACAACCGGACAAGCTGGCCAACTTCGGCCTGACGGTACAAGACGTGCAGAACGCCTTAAAAGACCAAAACCGTGAATCCGCAGCGGGCGTACTCGGCCAGCAACCCATAGAAGGTTTGGACATCACCATCCCCATCTCCACCAAAGGGCGGCTCTCTACCGTCAGCCAATTCGAGGAAATCGTGTTGCGTGCCGATGCCGACGGATCGCTCATCCGCCTGCGCGACGTAGCCCGCATCTCGCTCGAAGCCCAGTCTTACAACACAGAAAGCGGTATCAACGGGGGCAACGCCGCCGTACTCGGTATCTACATGCTGCCGGGAGCGAATGCCATGGAAGTGGCAGAAAATGTGAAGAAAGCCATGGACGAAATCAGCAAGAACTTTCCGGAAGGACTGAAATATGAAATTCCGTTCGACATGACCACTTACATTTCGGAATCCATTCACGAAGTGTACAAGACGCTCTTCGAGGCACTGGTATTGGTGATTTTCGTAGTATTCCTCTCCCTGCAAAGCTGGCGCGCCACGCTGATACCCGTCGTAGCCGTACCGATCTCCCTTATCGGAACTTTCGGCTTCATGCTGATATTCGGCTTCTCGCTTAACATGCTTACTTTGTTGGGCCTGATTCTGGCCATCGGTATTGTGGTGGACGACGCTATCGTCGTGGTAGAGAACGTGGAACGTATCATGGAAGAAGAGCACCTCGGCGCGTACGAAGCCACCAAGAAAGCCATGACAGGACTGGCCGGTGCCTTGATAGCCACATCATTAGTACTGGCAGCCGTCTTCGTACCGGTCAGCTTCTTGCCGGGCATCACGGGACAACTCTACCGCCAGTTCACCGTAACGATTGTGGTATCGGTACTGATTTCTACGGTAGTAGCCCTGACGCTGAGTCCGGTCATGTGCTCGCTCATCCTGAAACCGACAGACCCAAACAAACCTAAAAACATCGTTTTCCGCAAGATCAACGAATGGTTGTCCGTCGGAAACCACAAATACATCCAAGGTATCCAGAAAGTCCTGATACATCCTAAACGAATCATTCTGAGTTTCTGCCTGGTCGTCGGACTGATTTTCATCCTTCACCGCATGGTGCCGACCAGTTTCCTCCCGGTAGAAGACCAAGGATATTTCAAGGTGGAACTGGAGCTTCCGGAAGGAGCCACACTCGAACGTACACGGAACGTGACCGAACGTGCCATCCGTTACCTGATGGAGAATCCGGCTGTGGAATACGTACAAAACGTGACCGGAAGCAGCCCCCGCGTAGGTACGAGCCAAGCACGGAGCGAACTGACCGTCATCCTGAAACCATGGGAGGAACGGGACAAGACTACGATTGACGAAGTCATGGCCGAGGTCAAAGCGCATTTTAAGGAATACCCCGAATGCAAAGTCTACTTGTCTACCCCTCCGGTCATTCCCGGGCTGGGTTCATCGGGCGGTTTTGAGATGCAATTGGAAGCACGTGGCGACGCCACGTTCGAGAACCTCGTACAAGCTACCGACACCTTATTATATTATGCAGCGCAACGCAAGGAACTTTCGGGGCTTTCGTCCTCCCTCCAGGCCGAGATTCCGCAGCTTTATTTCGATGTGGACCGCGACAAGGTGAAACTGTCCGGCGTACCGATGGCCGACGTTTTCTCCACGATGAAAGCCTACACCGGGTCGGTCTACGTCAACGACTTCAACATGTTCAACCGTATCTACCGCGTGTACATACAGGCTGAAGCCGATTACCGCGAACACCCCGAAAACATCAATTTATTTTTCGTCCGCGGAAGCAACAACGCCATGATACCGCTGACCTCCTTAGGTACGACTTCCTATACGACGGGACCGGGTAGCATCAAACGTTTCAACATGTTCAACAGTGCCATTATCCGAGGAGCCGCCGCTGACGGTTACAGTTCGGGGCAAGCCATGGAAGTCATCGAACAGGTGGCCCGCGAGCATCTGCCGGACAACATCGGCGTGGAGTGGAGCGGACTGTCCTATCAGGAAAAACAGGCGGGCGGGCAGACCGGCCTCGTACTGATGCTCGTGTTCATCTTCGTTTTCCTGTTCCTTGCAGCCTTGTATGAGAGTTGGATGGTACCCATCGCCGTACTGCTATCCCTTCCGGTAGCCGCCCTCGGCGCATATCTCGGCATCACGCTCTGCGGACTGGAAAATGACATTTATTTCCAAATCGGACTAGTGATGTTGGTCGGACTGGCCGCCAAGAACGCCATCCTGATTGTCGAATTCGCCAAAGACGAAGTAGACCGAGGCGGCGATTTGGTGACCTCGACCCTCCATGCGGCACGCCTGCGTTTCCGTCCCATCCTCATGACTTCACTGGCCTTCATTCTGGGTATGTTGCCCATGGTAGTGGCCAGTGGTCCCGGCTCGGCCAGCCGCCAAGCCATCGGCACGGGCGTATTCTTCGGTATGATAGTGGCCGTATCGGTCGGCATCCTGCTGGTACCGTTCTTCTTCGTACTGATATACAAAGCCAAAGGCAAATTCAACCGCAAACGCCTTTCCGGCGCCGGACTCATCCTATTGGCAGCCGGCACGGGACTGTCGTCCTGCCAAATCGGCAAATCCTATACCCGTCCGGATATGCCCCTGCCCGCCCGGCTCGACACGCTTACGCAAGACACGGCATCCATAGGCGACCTCTCGTGGTGGGAGCTTTACAACGACACCACTCTTCAACAACTGATCCACCGGGCACTCACGTACAATAAAGACCTGAAAATAGCATCGGCACGAATGAATGAGCTGGCTGCCCTGAAACGCATCGACTTTGCGAACATGTTCCCGCAAGCAACCGCCCGCCTGAACGGCAACCGTGAAACGACAAACTACGGCGGTGACAATTTCGATGCCGACCCGGAACTCAGCCTTACTGCTTCCATTTCATGGGAGCTTGACTTATGGGGCAACCTCCGTTGGGCACGCGACCATAGCACGGCGGAATTTCTGGCTTCGGTGGAAAACTGCCGGGCCGTAAAAATGGGGTTGGTGGCACAGGTCGCACAGTCTTACTTCGAACTGATGGCGTTGGACAACGAACTGGCCATCGTGCGCCGTACGTTGGAAGCACGGCGTGAGGGCGTACGCTTGGCAGAAATCCGTTTCAAGGGCGGGCTGACCTCCGAAATCGTATTCCAGCAAGCCAAAGTGGAATTGGCCAAGACGGCCACCATGGTACCAGACCTGGAACGCAGGATTTCCCTGAAAGAAAGCGAAATCGCACTCTTGACCGGTGATTTCCCCTACGCCGTAAACCGCAACGTCCTGCCCGAAGAAATACAGTTGCCCGACGCTCTTCCCTTGGGATTGCCCTCCACGCTTCTGGAACGACGCCCCGACATACGGAAAGCCGAACGGGAACTGATGGCAGCCCATGCCGAAGTGGGATTGGCTTATACCAACATGTTCCCCCGCCTGGCACTGACCGCCACATTAGGTGCGGAAAGCGAAACGCTTCGGAACCTCCTGAAATCGCCCTACTCCTATCTTACAGGCAACTTGCTTAGCCCCCTCTTTGCGATGGGCAAAAACCGTGCGGCTCTGAAAGCCAAACGGACCGCTTACGAAGGTGCCGTGGCCGAATATGAGAAAACGGTGCTCACAGCCTTCAAGGAGACGCATGACGCCATCATCAACTTCAACAAAATAAAAGACATCTACGAGTCGCGCCGCCAACTGGCCGAAGCTTCGCGTACGGCAGTGGAGCTGGCACAACTGCAATACATCAACGGGGTCATCGGTTACTTGGACCTTCTGGATGCCCAACGTAACTACTTCGATGCCCAAGTGTCGTTGAGCAATGCCGTGTGCGACAAACAGTTGATGATCATCAACCTCTATAAAGCCCTCGGCGGAGGCTGGAAGTAACTCTGCCCTTGCCGTCCCGTTCCCCGTTTCTCGGTGCCCCTTATCGGAAAAACGGGGGACGGGGCTATCAAAACAACGCACAAGGTCATCAAAAACAGCGCACAAGAAAGTCATCAAAAAATGTGCGCCAAACGATTTTTCAATCTCAGCCGAACGATTTTTCATTCTGCTGAGATTGATTTTTCGCTTTCAAGAGGACAAAAAGACGGGCAACGTAGAGGATGAAAATCCCTTTCCGGAAATCAGTTTTTGTGTTCTTCTTCCTCCTTCCGTTTCTTCTCTTGAATCAAACTCATGAAAGCCGAAGATATAAGACCGGTGGGAATGGCTATCATCGCAATGCCTACCATACAAATCACGCCGCTCAGCAACCGTCCCAATGCCGTGACCGGATAGACATCCCCATAACCCACGGTGGTGAACGTCACTACAGCCCACCAAAAACCGTCGCCGATATTGGCAAAGGCTTCGGGTTGTGCCTCGTGTTCGATATAGTACATCAGGATGCCCGAGAATCCCAGCAGGATGCCGCAAGCCGTACAGGCCGTTATCAATTCATCCTTCACCATCTGCAACACACGTCCGATAAGCTGGAACGAGCGGGAATAGCGTATCAACTTAAATATCATTAAAATATAGGCCAGTACCGCCAAATGTACAAAGATGGTCTCCCGATACAGGTAGATGATGAGAAAAGGGATGACAGCCACAAAATCTATCAAGCCGTAAAACGAAAACAAATACCTGAAACGGGAACGCCAAGCGCGATACTGACGATATTGGACAGGAGCTGCTATGATGCGCAACACATATTCGACCGTAAAGACGAAAGAGGCCAAATAACAAAAGCTGTATAATTGCAGGCGATAAGGTGCTGAGGACTCGAAAGAACTGCAAATCACAGAGAAAATCGCCCCGACAATGAAAAACAAGACCGTATAGCGGAACCATTTTTTCATTAATTGTCGGTGAACGGTCAGATATAACTTTTCGTGACGGAGCAGGTGTGGCATTTTATTCATGACGGGAGGTAACGCATGTTTTAAACGTGGTTTCATACTTTTATGTTTTATATCTTCAAAGGTAGCATTTTCTTCCGTTTCATTCTTCCTTAATTCCTAAAAACAAAACATATCGGCCTGTAAAAACCGGCAAAAGGACGTCCCACGAAATATAAATAAAACCAAAACCGCCATATATAACCTTTTTTATGTAACTTTGCAAGTCCTAAAAAGAAATACATAAAAACGTTATATACAATGGAATTAGCAAGTAAATACAATCCGGCCGACGTAGAGGGCAAATGGTACCAATACTGGCTCGACCACAAGCTTTTCAGTTCTAAACCCGACGGACGCGAACCTTATACGGTAGTCATCCCGCCCCCCAACGTGACGGGTGTGCTCCACATGGGGCATGTGCTCAACGAAACCATTCAGGACATCCTCGTACGCCGCGCCCGTATGGACGGCAAGAACGCTTGTTGGGTGCCGGGTACCGACCATGCTTCCATCGCCACCGAAGCCAAGGTGGTAAACCGCTTGGCGGAAAAGGGTATCAAAAAGACAGACCTTACCCGCGAAGAGTTCCTGAAATATGCCTGGGAATGGACGGACGAACACGGTGGCATCATCCTGAAACAGTTGCGTAAACTGGGGGCCAGTTGCGACTGGGACCGCACGGCTTTCACCATGGACGAGAAGCGGAGCGAAAGCGTCATCAAGGTGTTCTGCGACCTGTACAACAAAGGATTGATTTACCGTGGCGTGCGCATGGTGAACTGGGATCCGAAAGCCCTGACAGCCCTCTCGGACGAGGAAGTGATTTACAAAGAAGAACACAGCAAGCTGTACTATCTGAAATATATGTTGGCCGGTGAAGACGGCCAACCGGACGGAAGCGGACGCTACGCCGTGGTGGCTACCACACGCCCGGAAACCATCATGGGCGACACGGCGATGTGCATCAACCCGAACGACCCGAAGAACACGTGGCTGAAAGGACAAAAGGTGATCGTGCCTCTGGTAGGCCGCTGCATCCCCGTCATCGAAGACGACTATGTGGACATCGAGTTCGGAACGGGCTGCCTGAAGGTGACACCGGCACACGACGTGAACGACTACATGTTGGGCGAGAAGTACAACCTGCCCTCCATCGACATCTTCAACGACAACGGCACGATTAGCGAGGCAGCCGGGATGTACGTGGGCATGGACCGTTTCGACGTGCGCAAGCAAATCTGCATCGACTTAGAAAAAGCCGGATTGCTGGAAAAGGTGGAAGACTATACCAACAAGGTGGGCTTCTCCGAGCGTACCAACGTACCCATCGAACCGAAGCTTTCCATGCAATGGTTCCTGAAGATGGAACACTTGGCGCAAATCGCTTTGGAACCGGTGATGAAGGACGAAATCAAGTTCTACCCGGCCAAATACAAAAATACTTACCGTCACTGGATGGAAAACATCAAGGACTGGTGCATCAGCCGACAGTTGTGGTGGGGCCACCGCATCCCGGCTTACTACCTGCCGCAAGGCGGATTCGTGGTGGCCGAGACCGCTGAAAAAGCACTCGAACTGGCCAAGGAAAAAACCGGCGATGCCAACCTGACCGCAGCCGACCTCCGTCAGGACGAGGACGCATTGGACACTTGGTTCTCCAGTTGGTTGTGGCCGATTTCCCTGTTCGACGGCATCAACCACCCGGGCAACGAGGAACTCAGTTACTACTACCCCACGTCCGACCTCGTAACGGGTCCGGACATCATCTTCTTCTGGGTGGCGCGCATGATCATGGCAGGCTACGAATACGAAGGGAAGATGCCGTTCAAGAACGTGTACTTCACCGGTATCGTGCGCGACAAACTTGGACGCAAGATGAGCAAGTCGTTGGGTAACAGCCCCGACCCGCTCGATTTGATAGAACGCTACGGTGCCGACGGCGTGCGTATGGGAATGATGCTGTCCGCCCCGGCAGGCAACGACATCTTGTTCGACGACGCACTCTGCGAACAAGGCCGCAACTTCAACAACAAGATATGGAACGCATTCCGTCTCGTGAAAGGCTGGCAGACGGCCGACATCGCACAACCGGAAACGGCAGCCATCGCCACACGCTGGTTCGATGCCATGTTGAGAACCACGGCGAGGGAAGTGACAGACTTGTTCAAGAAGTACCGTCTGAGCGAAGCCCTCATGGCCGTATACAAACTGTTCTGGGACGAGTTCTCCAGTTGGTACCTCGAAATGGTCAAGCCGGCCTACGGACAACCTATAGACAACAAGACGTACGAGCAAACCTTGTCGTTCTTCGATACGCTGCTGAAGCTCCTGCATCCGTTCATGCCCTTCATCACCGAAGAACTTTGGCAACACATCTACGACCGACAACCGGGCGAGAGCATCATGGTTTCTCCGCTCCGGATGGATGAACCCACAAAGGAAGATGCCGACTCCATCGCCTTGGACGGTATCTACATCGTCCACATCGAGAACGTGAAGAGTATCGTGGCCGGTGTGCGTACCGTACGCAACCAAAAGAACATCGCCCCGAAAGAGGCGTTGACATTGGAAGTCGTAGGTGGGAATCCGGAGGCCGACTTTGAATGTGTCATCAAGAAGATGGCCAACCTGAGTGCCATCAACACCGTGGCACAGAAAGGCGAAGGCACGGCTTCGTTCATGGTGGGCACGACGGAATATGCCGTGCCGCTCGGCAACCTGATAGACGTGGAAGCGGAAATCGCCAAACAAGAAGCCGAACTGAAACACTTGGAAGGCTTCCTTGCCAGTGTCCTGAAAAAGCTTTCCAACGAGCGTTTCGTAGCCAACGCCCCCGCTGCCGTGGTGGATATGGAACGCAAGAAACAGGCCGATGCCGAAAGCAAAATCGCAGCCTTGAAAGAAAGTTTAGCCAAGTTGAAGAAGTAAATCCTTCACCTTATAATAGTAAGGGCTGTCTCCTGCATATAATGGGAGGCAGCCCTTAGCATTTCTATAAGTTTACGCACCGTTCCGTTTTGGCTCACTTATCTTTTTCTTAAACCTATTCAACCCTATTTATTAACCAAAGTACAAATATACCATAACGAAGTAACAATACCGATATTTTTCATTCGGATTTCTTCGCGCATTATCCTTTTTTTCATTACCTTAGTACCCGATAATAACATATCGTTAACTCAAAAACACATTTTACTATGGAGCATCTTCTATTTTGGATGATTCCCGTATCGTCCTTATTGGCATTGCTGCTGGCTTGGTACTTCTACCGCCAGATGATGAAAGAAAGTGAAGGCACACCGGTCATGCAGAAAATCGCCTCGCATGTGCGCCAAGGTGCCATGTCGTACCTGAAACAACAGTACAAAATCGTGGGACTGGTTTTTCTGGCACTCGTCGTGCTGTTTTCGGTTATGGCCTACGGCTTCAACCTGCAAAACTCATGGGTACCGATAGCATTCCTCACCGGCGGATTCTTCTCCGGACTTTCCGGTTTTTTGGGCATGAAAACGGCTACCTACGCATCGGCACGTACAGCCAACGCTGCCCGTAACTCCCTGAACAAAGGACTGCGAGTAGCTTTCCGCAGCGGTGCGGTCATGGGGCTGGTCGTTGTCGGCCTCGGCCTGTTCGACATCTCTTTCTGGTATCTCCTTCTGGATGCCTTTATCCCGGCCGACATCTACGCCCCGACAGCCAAACTCTGCATGATTACCACCACCATGCTGACCTTCGGTATGGGTGCCAGCACGCAGGCCCTGTTTGCCCGCGTGGGAGGCGGCATCTATACGAAAGCGGCCGACGTGGGCGCGGACTTGGTAGGCAAAGTGGAAGCCGGCATCCCGGAGGACGACCCGCGTAATCCGGCTACGATAGCCGACAACGTGGGCGACAACGTAGGCGACGTGGCCGGTATGGGAGCCGACCTGTACGAGTCTTATTGCGGTTCCATCCTGGCCACCTCTGCATTGGGTGCCGCGGCATTCATGGCCGGAGGCGATGTGGACATGCAGTTCAAAGCCGTCATCGCCCCGATGCTGATAGCCGCAGTGGGTATTCTACTCTCTATTCTGGGTATCTTCTCCGTACGCACCAAGGAAGACGCCGGTATGAAAGAGCTGCTCAACTCCCTGTCCGTAGGCACGAATCTGAGTTCCGCCCTGATTGTCGTGGCGACTTTCCTTATCCTTTGGGCGTTGCAGATAGACAACTGGCTGAACATTTCGTTCGCCGTGGTCATCGGGCTTCTGGTGGGTATCGTCATCGGACGCTCCACGGAATATTACACGTCACAATCCTACCGCCCCACCCAACTGTTGGCTGAGAGCGGAAAAACGGGCCCGGCCACGGTCATCATCTCCGGTATCGGACTGGGTATGGTGTCCACCACCATCCCAGTGATAGCCGTCGTCATCGGTATCATCCTTTCCTATTGGCTGGCAGCAGGATTCGATTTTGCCAACGTGAGCATGGGCCTTTACGGCATCGGTATCGCCGCCGTGGGCATGCTCTCCACCTTGGGCATCACCTTGGCCACAGACGCCTACGGCCCCATAGCCGACAATGCAGGCGGAAACGCTGAAATGAGCGGACTGGGCGAAGCTGTGCGCAAACGCACGGATGCCTTGGATTCGTTGGGTAACACCACGGCTGCTACCGGCAAAGGCTTTGCCATCGGCTCGGCAGCCCTGACCGGTCTGGCACTTTTGGCTTCTTATATTGAAGAAATCCGCATCGGGCTGACACGCTTGGGCGAAACTGTACTGACCATGCCGAACGGCGACACGTTGGCCATACATGACGCCTCGTTCACCGACTTCATGACCTACTATGACGTAACGCTGATGAACCCGAAAGTCCTCTCGGGCATGTTCATCGGCAGCATGATGGCTTTCCTGTTCTGTGGGTTAACCATGAACGCCGTAGGGCGTGCAGCGGCCCACATGGTAGAGGAAGTGCGGCGGCAGTTCCGTGAAATCAAGGGCATCCTGAGCGGAGAAGCCGAACCGGATTATGCCCGTTGCGTGCAGATTTCCACCAAAGGCGCACAACGTGAAATGGTCTTCCCGTCGCTGTTGGCCATCGTGGCTCCCATCGCTACCGGACTGGTGTTCGGCGTACCGGGTGTCATCGGCCTGTTGGTCGGCGGCTTGTCGGCCGGTTTCGTGTTGGCCATCTTCATGGCCAACTCCGGCGGTGCGTGGGATAATGCCAAAAAGTATATCGAAGAAGGTAACTTCGGTGGCAAGGGCGGCGAGGTACACCGCGCCACCGTGGTGGGCGACACTGTGGGCGACCCGTTCAAGGACACTTCCGGCCCAAGCCTGAACATCCTCATCAAGCTCATGTCGATGGTGGCCATCGTCATGGCCGGTCTCACCGTGTCGTGGAGCCTGTTCTGACCTTAACTTCATACTATATAAAACCATCCCCTCCACCTGTACGATGACAAGCGGAGGGGATTTCTACTTTTCGGGATGTCCCTATTTCATCCGATATAAGACCAACGCACTTCCCCCTTGTTCCAAACGTTCCTCTGTCAGGCTGTCCGCCTTGTGTAGCCCGAATTTCACCAATTCTTCGTAATAGGCCTTGTCCGGCACATAGCCGATGAAATGGGTGCCATCGCTCCCTACAATGAATGCCATCCTGTCCGTCGCCTGCCCGTCGTTTCCGTAAAGCTTACCTGCGTGCCTGTCATACACATAACATTCGCTTTTCTTGTCCTTCGTCACCTCCACAAACCAATATTGCCTGCACGCCACCGGGGTCTGGGCCACAAACTCGTAAGGCGACGAACCGTCATAACTTTCCGTCTTCGCCCGCAGCCCTTCCGGAATAGGGTGCTTCAAATCCATCAGGACTGAATGGGCAGCCTGCTTCCCGGACTTCATGATTTCCGTCAAACCGTCGAATCGGAATGAACTGAAGATGACACTGCTATCCGTTGCCGAAAAATAGGAATAACGGCTCAAAGGTTCGCAGTAAGCCTCTTCGTAAGGGAAATAAGCGTCTTTCACCTTAAAGTCCCCGTCGGTCTGGAATACCAGATTCTTAGGCTGTTCCACAGCCCAAGCCTGCCCGTTCGGTATGGCCGCCAACAGAAAACCGTCCTTTCCGAATGCCGCGATGTCGGAAGCTATGACATCTGCCGGTTTGGACTCCACATACGTTCCCGTATTCTTCCCATAGATATGAATTTGATGTTGAAAGTTGTCTATGGTATAAAGCCTGTCGCCATCTACCGTAAAATTCCTGATTTCCAAATACTCTCCTTGACCGTGTCCTCGTTTGTCCAACACATACTTCAGTTTTCCGTCATGTGCATATACCGCAATCTTCGAATAGTTGAAGTCTGCCAAAAAATACAAACTATCATCAGCCCACAGCTTATGTACTCTAGACAAAGCTGCACTTTCCGACAACTCTAATGGCAAATATACCACCGTATCCAACACTTCGCCTATACTGCCACCGACCACATCCATTTGAACGACTTCATCGGGAACGAAATCTTTCTTTTTCTCCGTACAAGCCACTATCAGGCATGATACCACGAAACACCATCTCCACCCACATTTTATTCTCATAGTTCTTTCATTATTTATACACGCAACAGATTGAAACAAACGCAGCGAAAGTTACCAAAAAAATCCTGGACTACCCTCTTAAATATATCTGTTTTTTTATTAGAAGCGCCATATCTGCAAATTACAATTTTATCTCATTTCCCTCTATATCCTGTCAAAAAGATATTATTTCAATCCTTTACGCTTGTTTTAAATTGAGAAAACAGCGTCAGATAAAGCCCCAAAAGAGAATAATTATGCAAAAAAGCAGTGTATTTCCGCATAAAGCCTGCATATATGCAAATCAATCTCAAGAGATTGAAAAATCGTTTGGCTGAAAGCGATTTTCCGATGTGCGCAAAACGAACGGAATACATATATCACACGACTTAAAACCAAGCTCCAAACGCTCCCCAAACAAGATTTTAAGCATACGAAAAACACTATTTGAACTCATTTTGTTTCCCAAAACAAGAAACAAACGGATAGGGATTGCGACGTTTCGCTTACACCTTATCCGCATCTGTCCGTACGATTCGACATAAAGGCGAAACAAAAAACAGGAAAAACACCCGACGGCTTACACTCTGCCTTTTCCCCGACACACGAGAATGCCCTTGCGCGGCCCTCAACGTCTTCTGCCCGAAAATACGCGATTCTCGCCCCATCGGATTTGACATTCTGACATTCTGAACAAATCGCGCCCCGCAAAGCTCAAACGGACTTGGCTTTACCCTCGCTCAATCGCGATTTTGTCCGTTCAAGGGACACCTTATTCCTCCAAAAGCTTTTTCAGGAAATCATCCAAATCTTCGTCCAACCCCTTCAGCAGTTCACCGTCCACTATCACCGTCTCATCGTCCACAAGATACAAGTCGCAAAGCGTTTCCTTGTCCTCATCTACCAAGACGAAAGAATAAGGCTTCAACAGGGAAAGATGCTCCAACGTATCTTTCATACCCTGGATACACTGGCGCAACACGGGAGTAATCTCTTCATAAAAATTCTCATCTCCGTTGTCCATCCACTGCTCTACCACGCAACGCGTCAACTCTTCATCGTCATCGTTGAACGCCAACAATTCGCCGGAATCGGCTTTTATCTGAAGATGGATATCCGTCAAAGCCAAATCCTCCCGGCCTTGCGGGTATTTGGCTGCAATTTTCCTGAGTGCACGTTCAATCTGCTGAATGGTCTGTGAAGTGGCTTTCATAATCTGTCGTTTTACTTATACTTGTATCAAAGGTACAAAAAAAACAGTATCGGAAAACATTCCAGTTCCAAAATTTAAGGAAGAGAAGCGAAAAAAACATCATGACATCCGAAGAGAGTACCCATACAACAAACTTCCCCCGGACGCAGCCGGAAAACCCGACCCCGTCCGGGGGACAATACAACTTATCGTCAGTCCGCCGATTTATAATCCGCGTCCGTGACAGTTCTTAAATTTCTTTCCGCTACCGCAAGGACAAGGGTCGTTACGTCCCGGAAGCTTCTCAGCCACTACCGGTTGCTGCTTCTGCGGTTCACGCGTATCCTGACGGGCAGCGGCCTCCTGATTGGGGTCGGTCAAGTCCTCGCGGGATTCCACGTACTTCTCCTGACGGGGAGCCGGTTCCGGTTCGGCCTCACGCACCTGTTCGGGCTGCTGCACCGGAATTTGTCCACGCATCAGTACGCTGACGGTCTGGTTATTAATCTTGTCCACCATGGCATCGAAGAGCTTCACGCTTTCGAGTTTGAAAATCAACAAGGGGTCTTTCTGTTCGTAGCTAGCGTTCTGCACGGAATGTTTCAACTCGTCCAGTTCGCGCAGGTTTTCTTTCCAAGCCTCGTCGATGGTATGCAGCATGATGGCCTTCTCGAAAGCCTTCACGATGGAACGGCTTTCCGTTTCGTAAGCCTCCTTGAGCGGAGTGGAAATCTGATAAATACGACGTCCGTCCGTCACGGGCACCATGATGTTCTCATACATGTGTCCTTGTGCCTCATACACCTGTTTGATGACAGGCTGGGCCACAGCGGCCAACATATCCGTCTTTTGCTTGAAACGTTCCATGGCAGCCTGGAAAGCCTTTTCGCACAAATCTTCACGCTTCATGCTGTTCATCTCGTCCTCCGTAAACGGTACTTCCATGGCCATGACCTCGATAAAGCCTTCCTTGCAACCCTGATAGTCGTTATTCTCGATGATATTCACGCAACGGTCCCAAATCATATTGGAGATGTCCATCCCGATACGCTCACCCATCAGGGCGTGGCGACGCTTCTCATAGACCACCGTACGCTGTTTGTTCATCACGTCGTCGTATTCCAACAAACGCTTACGCACACCGAAGTGGTTCTCTTCCACCTTCTTCTGGGCACGCTCGATGGCATTGCTGATCATCTTGTGTTCAATCATCTCGCCATCTTCAAAGCCCAGTTTGTCCATAACCCTGGAAATCCGTTCGCTGGCAAACAGACGCATCAACTTGTCCTCCAAGGACACGAAGAAAACGGATGAGCCCGGGTCTCCCTGACGTCCGGCACGACCGCGCAACTGACGGTCTACACGGCGGCTCTCATGACGTTCCGTACCGATAATGGCCAAACCGCCGGCTTTCTTCACCTCGTCGCTCAGCTTGATGTCGGTACCACGACCGGCCATGTTGGTGGCAATGGTAACCGTGCTACTCTGTCCCGCCTGCGCCACGATATCGGCCTCTTGCTGGTGCAATTTGGCGTTCAGCACGTTGTGCGGAATCTTACGCATCTGCAACATCTTGCTCAACATCTCCGAGATTTCCACCGAAGTCGTACCGACCAAGACGGGGCGTCCGGCCTTGATGAGCATCTCGATTTCCTCAATGACGGCCTTATATTTCTCACGCTGTGTCTTATACACGCGGTCGTTCATGTCCTTACGTGCAATCGGACGGTTGGTCGGAATCTCCACCACGTCGAGTTTGTAGATGTCCCAAAACTCGCCGGCCTCGGTTACGGCCGTACCGGTCATACCCGCCAACTTATGATACATGCGGAAATAGTTCTGCAAGGTAATCGTGGCAAAAGTCTGGGTTGCAGCCTGCACCTTAACGTGCTCTTTGGCTTCCACCGCCTGATGCAAGCCGTCGCTCCAGCGGCGCCCGTCCATGATACGTCCCGTCTGCTCGTCCACAATCTTCACTTCGCCGTCGATGATGACATATTCATCGTCGCGGTTGAACATGGTATAAGCTTTCAGCAACTGCTGCAAGGTGTGCATACGTTCGCTCTTCACGGCATAGTCGGAATAGAGCTGGTCTTTTTTCATGACGCGTTCCTCGTCGGTCAAAGAGCTATCTGTCTCCAACGCCGACATGGCCGACGTAATGTCCGGCATAACAAACAATTCCGGGTCTGAGGTAGCTTTGGACAGCCAGGCAAAACCTTTGTCCGTCAGGTCCACGCTGTTCAACTTCTCATCTACAACGAAATACAACGGTTCCACAGCCTCGGGCATGCGCTTGTTGTTGTTTTCCATATAGATTTCCTCGGTCTTCAGCATACCGGACTTGATACCCTGCTCGGATAAATACTTGATCAAAGGCTTGTTCTTGGGCAACGCCTTATGACTGCGGTACAGTTGCAGGAATCCCTGCTCCACCTTTTCCTTGTCGCCCGAAGCTATCATCTGCTTGGCCTCGGCCAAGTATTGAGTAGCCAACTGACGCTGTACACCGACTAACTTCTCTACCAGAGGCTGGTATTGTTCGAACAACTGGTCGTCGCCCTTAGGCACGGGGCCGGATATAATCAACGGCGTACGGGCATCGTCAATCAATACGGAGTCGACCTCGTCCACGATGGCGTAGTTGTGTGCACGTTGCACCAAATCCTTGGGATTCGTTGCCATATTGTCGCGCAAGTAGTCGAAACCGAACTCATTGTTCGTTCCGAACGTGATGTCGGCCAGATAGGCACGACGGCGGGCGTCGCTGTTGGGCTGATGCTTGTCGATACAGTCCACACTCAAACCGTGGAACATGTAGAGCGGCCCCATCCACTCGGAGTCACGCTTGGCCAAATAGTCATTGACCGTCACCACGTGCACGCCGTTGCCGGTCAGGGCATTCAAGAACACAGGCAGGGTAGCCACCAATGTCTTACCTTCACCGGTCGCCATCTCGGCAATCTTGCCTTGGTGCAGTACGACACCACCGAAAAGCTGTACGTCGTAGTGTATCATATTCCACACCGTATCGTTTCCTCCGGCCGTCCAGTGGTTGTGGTAATGCGCCGTATCACCCTCAATATCCACGAAATCGAACTTTGCCGCCAACTCGCGGTCGAAATCGTTGGCCGTCACGTCCACGATTTCCTGAGTGGCAAAACGTTCGGCCGTGGACTTCACGATGGAGAACACCACCGGCATGACTTCGTTCAAAGCCTGTTCGTAACGTTCCAAAACATCTTTCTCCAACTTGTCGATCTGCGAAAAAAGAGAAGAACGGTCTTCAATCGGCATTTCTTCCACCTTTGCCTTCAACTCTGCAATTTTAGCCTTGAGGTCGTCGGCCGAAGACTGCACGTACTTTTTCACTTCCTGCGTCTTGGCACGCAGGGCATCATTACTGAGCGCCTGAATTTCAGGGTAAGCTTTTTTCACGGTCTCTACCAACGGCTGAATCAACTTCATGTCCCGGGTAGACTTATTCCCGAAAAGCTTGCTCAAAAACTTGTTTATATCCATATATTTTGTTTTGTTTTTTATTCACGCGATGCGCTTTGCACTTCTTTGCGCAAAGTTAATCAAAAAAAGTAAAAGAATAGAAAATTATTTAAATATCTTCATCAGCGGATTGCCGATAAAGGGGCTGCGGAACATGCGTTTGGAGCACGGATACGCATGAAGCGGGCTACAGTGGGAGCGATACAATCCACCGTTACCGGCGTCTTTATCGTTTCCGGCCGCACGTTGCACCCGAAAAAGAAAATGGGAAAACCTACGTATGAAGCCCTTTCCAAGGTTTGTTCATGCGTCTCTTCGTTGACGACCTTCCAACCCGGAGACACTTCAATGAAGATATCTCCCGAACGCATCTGGTTGAAACTGTTCCGCAAACGGCGTATTTCGGTTTCTCCCGCAGACAAAGCCAACCGCTGGGAAGTGTACACGTCTTTTACGCCGGCCATCTGAATCAGGAAAGCCTGCGCACGTGTCAGCACGTCACTTAAATTCAGTTGCTTGTCTTCTATAAGTTTCTGGTTTAAGAACAGTTGCGAGCCGAACTCCGTCTCCACATACTGCCCCTGGCCATATACAGCCATCAGGTACATGTTCAACAACGCAGAAGCACGCGTCACGCTGAACGTACCGGTAGGAATACGGTATTTCGAGAAATCGGTGATTTCGTCATCGGTATATCCCGTAGAAGTAACGACCAACAAAAAACGCCCGGCCCCTACTTTCTTTTCCAACATCGTAATCAACTCTGCCAATTCAAGGTCAAGACGCACGTACGTGTCCTGCAACTCTACCGGAACTTCGGCTACCGGTTTGTGATCGAACGTCCCTGCATAATATGTCAGGGACAGGAAATCCGTCACAAGGTCTTCGCCCAACTCGGTATGATCCAGACAATGTTTGGCGAAACGGTTGACCTCGTCATTGACATACGCACTGGTCTTGAACTCATAAATCTTACGGTCTCCCGTAAACTTATGTGTAAACCCTTTGCTCTCTTGAGGCGAAATAAAGAAATTGAAATTCTCTACAATCGGACTGATTGGAGTCCAGGACAGTTCGGAAATACGACCGGACAAACGGTCGGAAACGTCATAACGCAAGGCCCAATCCGGATACTGGCCGTAATAAGACGTGCTGCTCCACTGCCCGGAAGCATTGTCTATCCAAAAAGCACCGTCGGCGGCATGCCCGGCTGCCAGAATTGCAGCGTCGGCATCCGGGGCAATGCTGTACACCAAAGCCCGTCCTCCGGTAGCCATCTTCAGTTCATCGGTGACGGTCGAAACATTCAACGCCACCGGAGAGTACTTCTCGGAAGTCAGCCATCCCTCGCACGTCGCATCGTCTACGCAATACATCGGACGTAAAGTCTTACGGTCCATCCAATGCTCGCCCACGATTCCATTATCGTAAGGCACCGTGCCCGTCATGATACACGCCACTGCCGAAGCACGGTCTATGTGGGAAAAAGGATAGGCGGCATCCATATAGCTACGCCCGTCGCGCATCACCTTATTGAAACCTCCGGCTCCGAAAAGCGAAGAAAAGGCTTCCATATAGTCCGTACGCAACTGGTCTATCGTCACGTTGACCACCAACCGGGGGACAGGATGCGACGTCTGGGCTTCCATATTGGCCCAAGTCAGCACCATTATCAACGGAGTCAGAAAACGATAGCTTTTAGAATGCATGGCTTGCTTATTTTTCTTTTTTTCGATAGCTTATACAATAGCTACACGAACGTAGCAACAAAGCTAAGGCCAAAGGTACAACTACCACACAAAAATCTTGTGGTATCAGGGCAGAAAAAAACATAAATAATATTAAAACCGACACATTTAACGGATGATAGTAAGTTTTTCTCCTTTTAACAGCACACCAAACCACCCACAGCATGGCCACCAACGGAATGGGATTGAAGACCCAAATCTGCCAATTCGAGCCTACTGTGGGATGAACGGAGAAGAAAAAGAGAAACGTGACCACCAATCCGATTCCTCCAACCAATGACATCAAAAAAATGTCTATCCCCCAAAAACATGCATGACGCCACCGTTCCACCACGGTCAACCCCGCCACACAAAAGAAAAGTATCCATACGGACAGTGCCGGAGACCAAGGGAATTCTTTCTGTATTTCCACATCACGCCCTTCAACCACTTGCGATTGAAACAACACCAACGGCCGCGTACTGCCGTCGGAGCCCTGAATCACCGCGCCATTGGCGTAACGCAACAAATAAAAAGGAGCGAACATCTCGTCACGTACAGAAATAGGACGGTCGGCCTCCGCCCCCAAACAAATGTCATTACCCAATTCCGCCCAGGGATGCTGAGCCGTATACTGATGAATAATCTCACGATACGTACGGACAGTGTCTTGCTCCGGATAAATAATCTTTCCCTCCACAGCTTCCTCTATACGGTCGCGTGCCCGAGTCGTACAATTATCATAAAGAAAGTTATAACGGTATTCCCGGTTTTCCGGACGCATATTCTCTACCAACAGCGTCCAAAGCCGTTCCTTCTCCGATGCCCTCAGGTTCAGCACTTGCTGATAGACGGCCGACCCACGCTCTTCATATTCTTCGGCAAAGTAAGCAAAAGGCAAGGCTCCAATCTGATAATCGCACTCGCCGCGCGTAAAACGCCATATAAAATTCGGACGGTTGAAGCTGAACACACCGTAATTAAAAACCCAGTCCTCCCCCGTGGTATATGATTTCACACGAATGGCCGTATGACCATACAAAGAATACACTTCGGTTCCGGGAGAACAAGTCAGAAGACTAACCTCGACAGAGTCGGCCGGAAAGGCATGAGCCATCCCTCCTATATATAATAAGGTGTATAAAAACACAAATCTCAAAAATCTCATTCCATGCCATATTTAGCTTTGCAAAGTTAGTGCATTTTCCCTTTTGCCCCATACCATTCACGGAAAAAAGCGAGACGAGCATCTTTTTGACAAAGAAATCATCTGCCATGTTATTTTTTGATTAACTTTGCAACCGCAAAGCATGAACACGTGAATTTAATCATAGACATAGGAAATACGCTGGCCAAACTGGTAGCCTTTGACGGTGATACTCCGGTGGAAGAAATCAAGACCTCAAATGAAACACTGGAACGCCTGCCGGAATTCGTGAATAAATATGCGTTTAAACAAGGTATCGTCGGAAGTGTATTCGGCATCACCGCAGAAGCCGAACGACAACTGAAAAGGCTCGACTTCCCTTTGCTGTATTTAAATGCACAGACTCCCGTCCCGATCACAAACGATTACCGGACTCCGGACACGTTGGGAGCGGACCGGTTGGCTGCGGCCGTAGGCGCCTACATGCAATACCCCGGGCATGACATCCTTATAGTCGATGCCGGAACATGCCTGACTTACGAATTCATCGACAAAAACGGACATTACAAAGGAGGGTGCATTTCCCCGGGACTTCAAATGCGCCTAAAAAGCCTCCGTGCTTTCACAGCCAAACTTCCGTTGATAGACAGCGAGGGGCCGCTCTTAGACATCGGATATGATACGGAAACGTCTATCCGCTCCGGAGTCATTCAGGGCATGAAGTTTGAAATAGAAGGACGCATCAAATATTTCCAAGAAAAATACCCGTCCCTTTTGGTTTTTTTAACTGGTGGCGATATTTTTAACTTTGATAGCAAAATAAAAAATCTCATCTTTGCAGATAAATATATAGTGCCCAGAGGGCTAAACCGAATATTAGCATTTAATAATGAGCAGTCATAAACTTATACTCTGCGTGTTGCTGGCCATGGCAACACTATATGCTCCCGCACAGACCAATGGTTCAAACTCCCCGTATTCCCGTTTCGGACTCGGCAGCTTGAAAGACCAGTCGCAAGGTTTCAACAAGGCTATGAGCGGAGTGGCATTGGGATTCCGCGACGGAAACCGCATCAATATGCAAAATCCGGCTTCCTATTCCGCCATAGATTCCTTATCATTCATCTTCGACGTAGGTCTCACGTTGCAAAACGTAAATTTCAAAAGCGGAGGCAACAGTATCAATGCGCACAACACCACGTTGGACTATATCAACGCGGGCTTTCGTTTGTGCCCGGGATTGGGATTTTCATTCGGTTTTATCCCGTTTTCCAGTATAGGATATGACTTCTCGGAAAGCAAATATCTGGGCGATCATTTCAACAGCGGTTCGACCATGACTTATACCAACAGCTATACCGGTGACGGAGGACTGCACGAGGTGTATGTGGGTTTGGGATGGAATCCGTTCGCAGACTTTTCTGTCGGAGCCAATTTCGGATATGTATGGGGAAACTATGCCCAAAATATCACGCAGACTTTTTATGAAGACGGAACAGCCACCAGCGCAAGCAACGGGCTACGTCGACAAATAGAAGCTGACCTTTCTTCCTATAAAATAGATATCGGAGTACAATATCCCATTAAAATCGGCAAAAACGACGTTTTGACTCCCGGTATTACATACGGTATCGGACATGCAATCAACTCTCCTGCCCATTATTACAGTTATGTGGCCAACGGAGATACCACGAAATCCGTCATAGAAAAGGCTTTCGAATTACCCACATCTTTCGGAGCCGGATTGGCATGGGCACACAAAGAGCAATGGAAAGTTGGTTTGGACGTAACTCATCAAAGATGGGGAGAATGCCGTGTGCCTCAAATTATAAACGACAAGTTTGTCAGCACTACGGAAAACTATATGAACCGCACCAAAATTGTGATCGGAGGGGAGTTCCAACCGGACCGTTACAGCAGCAAATACTTAAGACGGGTACAATATCGTATGGGGGCGTCTTTTTCCACACCTTATTATAAGGTAAACGGACATAACGGCCCACGGGAATTCGGTGTAACGGCAGGATTCGCTCTTCCCGTATCCAACAATATCAATAACCGTTCCGTGGTCAATATCGCATTTCAGTGGGGCAGGTCCGTTCCTAGCGTATCATCTTTAATTACTGAAAACTACTTGCGTCTCAACGTCGGTATTACGTTCAACGAAAGATGGTTCATGAAATGGAAGATTCAGTAATGAGAAAAAGTAAGGTAAAGTCTACAACGGGATTGTCCCGTTTGACCCACATAACAGTCTCCGTTTGGGCGACTGTTATGCTTATTTTAATACTCTCGTGCTCTACGGAAAAATCAAACCACGCTCCGGCCGTAAACGAAAACGACTCCTTGCCTTTCATGCAATCATGGGGCATCTCGACTCTCATTTCAGACTCCGGAGTCATCCGCTATAAAATCACGGCAGAAGAATGGAATATCTACAATACGACCAATCCGCCGCGATGGACTTTCGTAAAAGGCATACTTTTGGAAAAGTTCGACTCCACGTTCCACATCGATTGGTTCGTGCAATCGGATACGGCATATTGCCACAATCAACAACTATGGGAGTTGCGCGGACGTGTGGTCATACGCAACCAAGAGGGTACTGTCTTTACTAGCGAAGAACTTTTTTGGGACATGGACCGTCATGAAATGTATTCCAACATGTTCATGACCATCCGGAAACCGGATGAATTCCTCCAAGGTTATAATTTCCGTTCCAACGAACAAATGACACGCTACTCTGTCAGCAACGCCAATGCCGAAACGCCTTTCAGCGACAGTGGCAGTTCATCCTCCAATGACTCGGTCATGCGTGCCGCTCCCACCAAACCCAATCAGCCATGACACTGACCATTATAGAAATCATCATCATACTGTTGCTCTCCGCCTTCTTCTCGGGGATGGAAATCGCATTTGTTTCTTCCAACAAACTTCGAGTTGAGTTAGACCGTAGCGATGCCAGTCTAACTTCCAAAATTCTGACCATATTTTATACACGTCCGAATGATTTCATCTCGACCCTTTTGGTCGGAAACAACATCGCGTTGGTCGTCTATGGTATTTTAATGGCAGGAGTGATCAACGAATTCGTCCTTTCTCCGATCCATTTAAACCAACACGAAGGACTGAACGTGGCTTTGCAAACCATCATTTCAACCCTAATCGTATTAGTAACCGGAGAGTTCCTTCCGAAAACGCTATTCAAGATAAACCCTAACCGCATGCTGAAGATATTCGCCGTTCCGGCGTTTATCATCTATATACTTCTTTATCCCGTATCCAAATTCACCAGTGCGCTATCTCGCGGCATACTACGCCTGATGGGACTTAAAGTAAACAAGAAAGCGTCGGAACAAGCTTTTACCAAAATAGACTTAGACAACCTGATACAATCCAGTATCGAATCGGCTCAAAATGAAAACGACATTACGGATGAAATCAAGATATTCCAAAATGCCTTGTACTTCTCGGAAGTCAAGGTTCGGGACTGTATGGTGCCACGGACAGAAATAGAAGCGGTGGAAATCAGTTCATCCATAGAAAACCTTAAAAACAGGTTTATTGAAAGCGGAAATTCCAAAATCATCGTTTACAAAGAAGACATAGACCATATCGTAGGCTTTATCCATTCATCCGAAATGTTCCGGAACCCGGCAGACTGGACTTTACGAATTAAAGAAACTCCCGTGGTCCCGGAAACGATGTCTGCCCAAAAGCTATTAAAGAAGTTCATGCAGCAGAAAAAATCTCTGGCTATCGTAGTAGACGAATTCGGCGGAACTTCGGGAATCGTAACGATGGAAGACTTAGTAGAAGAAATCTTCGGCGATATTGAAGACGAGCACGACAATACAAACTACATTGCCCAAAAGGTCGATGAGAATGAATACGTCCTGTCCGGACGGCTGGAAATAGAAAAAGCCAATGAATTGTTGGGATTGGATTTGCCGGAATCCGAAGAATATGTCACGGTCAGCGGACTGATTCTACACCAGTATCAAAGCTTTCCGAAACTGAACGAAATCATCAGATTCGGCCATTTCGAGTTCAAAATCATCAAGAATACAACGACAAAAATAGAACTTGTACGTCTGAAAATCGTCGAATAACTAAATTTTAGCCCAACAGACATGAATATGTGCGAAGATTTTTGTATCTTCGTGCGCTTAAATCGTTTAAAGAAAATAATAAAAATAATAATCATTTAAATCAATGGCAACATTACAGAAAATCAGAGCTAAGGGGCCTTTGCTGGTCATCGTGATCGGTCTGGCTCTTTTTGCATTCATTGCCGAGGAAGCCATGCGCTCCATCCAGTCTGCTTCTAACGAAAGCAAGCAGCAAGTCGGCGAAATTTACGGAGAGCGGATTTCAGTACATGAATTCCAAAACTTAGTGGACGAATATGCGGAAGTTGTGAAGTTCACCAGTGGCAACAGCGCACTCAACGACCAACAACTCACTCAATTACGCGACCAAGTTTGGAACACATACGTCAACAACAAACTCATCGAGCACGAAGCTGAAGAATTGGGACTGACTGTCACTGACGCAGAAATCCAATCCATTATTTCGGAAGGCAACAGTCCCATACTGATGCAAACACCTTTCCGCAACGAACAAACCGGCCGTTTCGATGCCAATGTACTGAAGAAGTTCCTGACCGATTATGAAGGCATGAAAACCAAAAGCGAACAGATGCCGGCCGAATACATGGACTACTATAACAGTCTCTACAAATTCTGGATGTTCATTGAAAAGACACTCCGTCAGGAAAGTCTTGCGCAAAAATATCAAGTACTGCTGAGCAAAGCGATGTTAGGCAACAAAATCATAGACAAGGCCGCATTCGAGGCACGTACCAATGAAAGCGACATTATCATGGCAGCCGTGCCCTACTCTACCATCAATGACAAAGATATCAAAGTGGAAGAAAGCGACTTAAAAGCCAAATACAATGAGTTGAAAGAAAGATTCAAGCAAACAGCCGAAAGCCGTGACATTAAATTTATCGATGTTCAGGTCAAAGCCAGCGCAGCCGACAAAGCAGCCTTAGACAAAGATATGGCAGAAACAGCCACAGCTTTGGCTGCTGGAGGCGACATTGCTAAAATTGTCCGTGAGAGTGGCTCTACGATTAATTACAGTCCGCTTCCGGTCAGCAAGAACATATTCCCCAACGACATAGCTTCACAGTTGGATTCCATGGCTGTAGGACAGATGAAAGCTCCTTATTATTATGCCGGAGACAACACGATGAACATCATCAAGGTAATCAACAAGATTTCCGCACCGGATTCCATCCAACTTCGTCAAATACAAGTAGCAGGCGCCGATATGAATGCCATCCAAAAGACAGCCGACAGCATCATGACGGCATTGCGGGGCGGTGTGGCTTTCGATTCCATCGCCAAGAAATACAACCAGACCGGCGAGAAGACATGGATTACTTCACGTAATTATGAAGGTGCTCCTTTGGACGGCGACAACTTGAAGTTTATCAAAACCATCACCAATATGCCGGTAAATGCCACCGAAAAGATTGACTTTACCCAAGGATGCATCATCGCACAAGTGACAGACCGCCGTGCCATGATCAACAAATATGATGTGGCCGTAATCAAATGCCCGATTGAGTTCAGTAAAGACACTTATGCAAAGGCTTATAACGACTTCAGCCACTTCATCGCTTCCAATCCTACCCAAAAGGATATCGAAGCTAAAGCACTGAAAAACGGCTATAACTTACAAGAGCGCAAAGACTTGTTCAACAATGAACATTATGTAGGAGGAGTAAGCAACACGCGTGAGGCCATGCGATGGATATTCAATGAAGACACCGAAATAGGCAATGTATCTCCTCTTTACGAATGTGGTGAGAACGACCACATGCTTGTGGCCATCCTTACCGGTATACACAAGGAAGGTTACCGCACGATGGAGGATATGAAAGAATATCTCACGCAAGAAGTCATCAAGGACAAAAAAGCCGAGATGCTGAAAGAGAAACTGGCTCAGACGAAGAGCATAGCAGACGCCATGAAAGTACAAGGTGCTGTAAGCGACACCATCAAGCACGTGACGTTCAGTGCCTCCGCTTTCGTAATGAAGACCGGCTCCAGCGAACCGATGTTAAGTGCCGTAGCCAGCAAAACAGCGGCCAATCAATTCGCAGGCCCGTTCAAAGGTAATGCCGGAGTCTACACGTTGCAGGTTATCAATAAGAACAAATCGGCCGAGAAGTTCGACGCTAAAAAAGAAGAAGCTCAACAAGAGTCTCTCAACATGCGCGCCATCAGCCGTTTTGCCAATGAACTGTATGAAAAGGCCGAAGTAAAAGACAATCGTTACCTCTTCTTCTAAGAAAAAGCAGAGACTTTACGACAAAAACAATAGAAACCTACAAGATGATATGGTCTTGTAGGTTTTTTTCGTTATATTTGTAGAGTAGACCTTTCTACCCATTAAAAAGAATATTATGGAAGATTTCAACTTACTGGCCCCTCTACTGCTGGCCATTGTCGGCTTGTTAGTCGGCGCTATATTAAAGTCCATACTGAAACGAACCGGTTTTCCCTATACCGTAGGACTGTTTGTATTCGGTTTACTGATAGGCCTCCTCAACCGTTTTCATTATTTCGACTTCATGCCACGCGTAGAAAATGCAGTGGCAACCGTAGCCGATACGAATCCGGATTTCATTCTATATGTTTTCCTCCCCATTTTGATATTCGATGCGGCATACGAGATGAACATGCACATCTTCAAGAAAACATTGGCCAATTCCACCCTGTTGGCTGTTCCCGGATTAGTAGTCTGCATGCTGCTTACAGCCGCCCTCATGATTGGCATCAGCCTGTTTGCTCCAGAGTACACCTCGTGGACATGGCCGTTGGCTCTCATGTTCGGCGCCCTCATCAGTGCAACCGACCCGGTAGCCGTCGTAGCTTTATTGCACGAACTGGGTACCAGCAAACGCTTCTCCACTTTAGTAGACGGAGAGTCTTTGCTCAACGATGGAACCGGCATCGTATGTTTCATGCTGTTTTTCGGAGCCTATACGCTTAGTGGAGCAAGCACAGCTTCTCCCGTAGTGCAATTTCTGGAAGTCGTTATTGGCGGAATACTTTTAGGATTCTGCCTGGCCCGACTGACAATCTGGTTCATTACACGTATCAACTCGGAAGAGATGATACAAAACAGCGTCATCATCCTTTCTGCCTACGTCACGTTTATTCTGTCCCAATACTATATGGGCATATCCGGTGTCATCGCTTTAGTGGCTTTCGGACTGACTATCTCTTATACCGGCCGCCCCAGACTGAAACCGCAAGTCAACGTATTCATGGAAAAGTTCTGGGGACTTCTTACCCATATAGCCAATACATTAGTTTTTATCATGGTCGGTGTGGTCATCGCAGAGAAAGTAGACCTGAATTGGTCCGACCTCATCATTTTGCTGCTTGTTTACGTAGGACTGAACCTCATCCGGTTTGCCATGATCATGCTTTTCTACCCCGTTATGAAAAGATTGGGATACGGACTTTCCAAACGCGAGTCCGTCATTCTGACATGGGGTGGCCTGCGCGGAGCATTAGGTATGACACTGGCCCTGATGGTTTCTTACACACCGGGAATTCCGGAAGACATCAGACGACAGGTCTTGTTTCTCACAGCCGGTATCGTCACGCTCACTCTTTCCATCAATGCCACCACCATGCGTTGGCTACTGAGACGATTGGGCCTGATACAAGTTTCCAGTGCCAGAGTACTGATAGACTCCAAAATCCAAGGGTACTTACACGACAGTGCAGAAAAGTATATGGAAAAACTGTCTGCAAAGGCGGCATTGCACGACGCAAACTGGAACAAAGTGAAAAAATACCTTCCACCGTCTCTGTCTTTGTCTCCGTCCGGACCTCTGCCTACAATGGAATTCCTTTCCGAAATACGTCTCCGTATATTGGACCGCGAAAAGGCCGTATGCCATCAACTTTATGATGAAGGTGTCGTTTCGAAAACCACATTCCTTCATTTGATGAACTCTCTTGACGAGATGTACGACCATGACGGACAGTATACGTTGGACTTCCGTCCCTCCATATTCAATTATTGCAACCGCACCTCCGTCCTGCCTCGTATCCAAAAGAAACTTCACTTGGGGGACAGCATCAGTTTCTACTTCCGTGAACGCATCGTAAACGTATATGACCTGGCCAGAGGGTTCATCATTTTACAAAACGAGGATCTGAACCTATTGAACGAACTCAATGCTTCCGAACTCCTCACACCCGATCAGAAAAAACGATTGGACATTCTTCGTACGGAAATCAACCATAACATAGACCGCATGAATCATGTCACCTTGCAACTGGAACAAAATTACCCGAAGGCTTACCGCCATGCACTCACCGTCAAGTCTATCCGTATGATGCTCACTTACGAGCGTCGCACCATCCGTAAACTCCAAGACGATGGCGTGATTTCAGAAAAAGACGCAGAACGCTTCATCGAAAAAGTAGACGAACGGACAGACCAAGGCAATTCTTTCCGTTATTCAATGCCGGGTACTCTATTACGGGGAATACTCCACGCAATAAGCCCGAAAAAGAGATGACCCACAATGGGACGGAACGTCAGGTTTCGTCCCACTTTATTTCACCCAGTCTTCCAATTTCTTTTTCAGCACTCCCGTCCCATAACCACTCCATACATGTATAATCCGCCCTTCAGGCGATACAATCACGTAATGAGGAATACCTTTGATACCATAATGAGCGTATATTCCCACTGTACCCTGCATATCATTCAGGTTGACTCATGTACAAAATAACATCAGCTTTTCCTTCATGGTACTACTAAATATAAAACCCAAAGGTGTAGGTTTATCCGACACCTTTGGGTTTTATTAAATTTTCAATTCATCAATTGTTCTCCGGACGCAATTTACGCACCGTTTCTGCCGTACGCCACATTTCACTGTCGTGCAAAGCCTTCAATTCAGCTTCCAACTTCACACGATAGTCCGGTTTCGAGTTGGAATCAATCGAGATTTGCGCTTCATTACCGGTCACTACGCTCTGGTACAACTTTTGCACCACCGGCTTGATGGCATCGTGGAACGGTCCCATCCAATCCAATGCGCCACGCTGCGCTGTCGTAGAACAGTTGGCATACATCCAGTCCATACCGTTCTTGGCAAACAACGGCATCAAGGATTGAGTCAATTCTTCCACCGTTTCATTGAAAGCCTCGGAAGGAGTATGTCCGTTCTCGCGCAACACTTCGTATTGTGCCAACAACAAGCCCTGGATAGCACCCATCAAAGAACCGCGCTCGCCGGTCAAATCGGATGTAGCCTCACGCTTGAATGTGGTCTCGAACAAATAACCTGAACCGATACCGATACCGAATGCCAATACTTTATCCAATGCCTTACCACTGGCATCCTGATAAATAGCATAAGAAGAGTTCAAGCCACGGCCTTCGAGGAACATCGTGCGCAATGAAGTGCCCGAACCTTTGGGAGCCACCATAATGACGTCAATATCTTTAGGAGGCACCACGCCCGTACGGTCACTCCAGTTAATAGCGAAACCATGAGAGAAATACAAGGTCTTGCCCGGAGTCAGATAAGGCTTGATGGTCGGCCACAACTGCATCTGAGCTGCATCGGAAAGCAACATGCAAACTATCGTACCCTTTTCGGCAGCTTCCTCAAGAGAAAACAAAGTCTCTCCCGGCACCCAGCCGTCAGCCACAGCCTTGTCGTATGTCTTGCCCTGACGCTGGCCTACAATTACATTAAAACCGTTATCACGCAGGTTACAAGCCTGACCGGGTCCTTGAACACCATACCCTAAAACTGCAATCGTCTCGTTCTTCAATATTTCACGAGCCTTTTCCAATGGAAATTCCTCACGGGTCATCACGGTCTCGATAACACCGCCAAAATTCAATTCTGCCATTTTCTATTTCTGTTTTGTGCGACAAATAGCCGCGTTCTTTATTAAAATTCTTTTTTGTACGAAACTCGAAGACAAAGTTACAAAATTATTCTAATACACCTACAATAAATTGCTATTTGTTATCAAATTTAAGTTTACTTCGACACACGACTTCCCCTTCGGGATTCTCTCCGCCGACGTTTTTACGCACTTCGATATCGTAAGTCCCGTCTTCGTTTTCCTCACGGAAGAAGCTGAGCGTGTCGCCGGAATAGCTTTCGGCCACGTACGCCATTTCAAAACGGCGGATGACATGTCCGGCATACCAATCTTTGGAAAACAAGTCCAACACATGTTCAATATATTTAATACTGTTCACATGCCCGTTGATGTCAATATCACTATAATACACATCCATAGAACGTACCGGCATACAACTGCTCACTTTGATACGACCGGGCTTCTCTATCGGACAAGCCTTTTCCGTCTCTATATAGTCCACGATGTCACCGCCGTGCAGTGACAACAAGTCGGCCGGTTTGCGGGTATCCATATTGATCATGGCCCACACGGAACGCGCATAACCGTAAACTTTCCCGTCCTTCCCGTAAATGGCAAAGTTACGGTCGGTAAACAAACGGTACACGTTCTCCACCCACGTGTCTACCGAGAACTCCTCATATTGAGCCGGCATATCTTCCAATTCGATGGCCAGGCGTGACAGTACCCACGTATAGTTACTCTCATTCAGTTCCGCCATACCGAAACCGCGCTCCGTGGCATGGAATCCGGCACAGTTGAGCAAATGGTTGCCCAACACCCCCATGAAAAGCCTTCCCGTGAAATCCACGTGAAAAGGTTCGGCCACAAACGAATAAGTCCCGACTTTATTCTCTTTCATTCGAATCCTTATCTTATTTATTCCTTATTCTGAAGCTCCTCGTACGCACGCCGCCGTTCTTCCAAAAACTCGTCCAAATATTCCGTGCAACTCTTCGTAATGGCAATACGCCCCGAACGCACGTATTGCAACACGCACTTATACTCATTCAAGGCGAAATAAAGCGACATGATATCGTCCGTCATTCCCTTTTTGCTGACCACGGTATAAGTCGGATTCACCTCCACAATCTGCGCTCCGTGTTGACGTACGGCTTTCGAGATGTCCGGATTCTCCAACACCTTGGGAGTAGCCAGCTTATAAAGCGCCACTTCCTGGATGAAGATTTCGTCATCCGTGAAATAATGAGCCTGGAGCACGTCTATGCGTTTCTCTATCTGTTTGGTGATAACCTGTATCTGTTCCTCCGTGCTCCAACAGGTAATGGTGTACTTATGCACCCCCTTTATACTGGAAGCCGACACATTCAGACTTTCGATATTCACCTGCCTGCGGGTAAAAACCGCCGTCACCTGATTCAAAAGCCCCGCAAAGTTCTCGGAGAAAACAATCAAGGTATAGAATTTCTTCTCTTGTTCCATCTAAAAATCCTCCCGTTAATAATCCAAAACCATGTCGTCCACGTCATTGCCCGGACAACACATCGGCAACACACGCCCTTCTTCTATCACGGCCACCTGCAACAAGTAAGGCCCGTCCGTATCGACCATCTCCTGTATGGCCGCAACCAAATCCTCACGCTCCACGACCGTACGGTTCGGTATGCCGTAAGCCGAAGCAATCATATTGTAGTCCGGATTCATCATCGGCGTGAAAGAATACCGTTTCCCGAAGAACATTTCCTGCCACTGGCGCACATTACCCAGATAGTTGTTATTGAGCAATATGATTTTCACCGGACTGCGTTGTTCCATAATCGTGCCCAACTCCTGAAGTGTCATCTGAATGCCTCCGTCGCCTAAAAAGAGACATACCATACGTCCCGGAGCGCCGAATGTGGCTCCGATGGCAGCCGGTAATCCGAATCCCATCGTCCCCATACCGCCGGAAGTTACGATGCTGCGTTGTTCCGAGAATTTGAAATAACGGGCAGCCATCATTTGGTTCTGTCCCACGTCGGTCACCAAGACAGCCTTATTACCGGTCATCTCCGTTACCTTACGTACGACCTCCCCCATCTTTATCGGTCCGTCTGCCGGATGGATTTCAGGTTCTATCACTGCCTCCTTTTCTCTCTCGTGATGTTCTCCGAAGCTGTCAATCCATTCCGTATGCCGATTGGGTTTCACCTGTTCGAGCACCTGAGCCAACGTCTGTTTGCAATTTCCTAACACGGCTACATCTACCGGTACATTCTTGTTGACTTCACTGGGATCTATTTCAAAATGTATCTTTTTGGCCTGACGGGCGTATGTACTTAACTTACCGGTGATACGGTCGTCAAAACGCATGCCTACGGCTATCAACACGTCACACTCCTGCGTCTTGATGCTGTTGGCCAGACTTCCGTGCATACCCAGCATCCCCATATTCAACGGATGGTCGGACGGCAAAGCAGACAAGCCCAACAAAGTGCAACCGGCAGGAATATCGGCCCGTTCAATCAACTGACGGACTTCTTCTTGCGCGCCGCCAAGCTCAACCCCTTGTCCGACAAGGATAAACGGACGTTTCGCGTTGTTTATCAATGCAGCCGCCTGACGTATCGCCCACGGGTCGGTCTTGGGTACAGGCACATAACTGCGAATGAAATCCGTACCCTGCGGTTCGTAGTCCACCAAGCCGACCTGCGCATTCTTGGCAAAGTCCAACACGACCGGTCCCGGCCTGCCGCTCTTGGCAATATAAAAGGCACGGCTTACCGCCCAAGCCACATCTTCCGGACGACGGATCTGATAGGCCCATTTGCTGATGGGTTGCGTCACACCTACCAAGTCGCATTCCTGAAAGGCATCAGACCCCAACAAAGAAGCACCGACCTGCCCGGCAATCACCACGATGGGCGTACTGTCCATCATGGCATCCGCAATACCGGTAATGGTGTTCGTCGCCCCCGGCCCGCTGGTCACCAAAGCCACCCCGACCTTGCCCGACACACGGGCATACCCTTGTGCCGCATGGGTAGCCCCCTGTTCATGCCGTACCAATACATGGTTCAACTTATCTTTATATCCGTACAAGGCGTCATATACCGGCATGATAGCTCCGCCCGGATAGCCGAAGAGCGTCGTAACCCCCTCGTGCTCCAACGAACGCATTAAAGCCTCTGCGCCTGTTATCTTTTCTTTTGCCATATTGAAAACTGTTTTTAATCTATCATACGAACTCCACCCTTGTCGGCCGAACTCACCATCGAAGCGTATGCTTTTAGCGATTTGGGTACGACACGCTTACGCGTCATCGGACGTTGCGGACGGGCAGCCAATTCAGCTTCGCTCAACTTGACATTGATGCTCCGGTTCGGGATGTCTATTTCGATAATGTCTCCGTCCACAATCTTGCCGATATTCCCACCGGCTGCCGCTTCGGGCGAAATATGGCCGATGCTCAAACCGGAAGTTCCTCCGGAAAAACGCCCGTCGGTAATCAGGGCGCACTCTTTTCCCAAATGGCGGCTTTTCAGATAGGATGTCGGATAAAGCATCTCCTGCATACCCGGCCCGCCCTTCGGTCCTTCGTGAGTGATGACCACCACATCGCCACTTACCACACTGCCGTTCAGGATACCTTCACAAGCATCTTCCTGAGAATCGAACACCTTGGCCGGACCGCTGAAATGCCAGATGCTTTCGTCCACTCCGGCCGTCTTCACCACGCAACCGTCTTGGGCAATATTCCCGAACAACACGGCCAGGCCACCGTCCTTGCTGTAAGCATGTTCCACATCGCGGATGCACCCCGTAGCACGGTCAGTGTCCAACGTATCGTACACCTTGCTCTGCGAACCCATCTTGTTACTGAAGACTCCGCCCGGCGCACTGCTGTAAATACGCTGCGCCTCATCGTCCACCTGTCCGGACGTAATACTATATTTCGCAATATCTTCGCCTAAAGTACGGCCGTTCACCCTACGGCACGACGTATCCAACAAACCGGCCTTTGCCAATTCACCTAATATATTAAGGATGCCGCCTGCACGGTTACATTCCTGGATGGAATACTTCTGCGTGTTGGGCGCCAACTTGCATAGGCAGGGCACTTTACGGCTCAGCGCGTCGATGTCCGCCATCTTGAAGTCCACCCCGGCCTCATTGGCCACGGCCAACAGATGCAGCACGGTGTTGGACGACCCACCCATGGCAATATCCAACGTCATGGCGTTCAGGAAAGCCTGGCGCGTGGCGATGCTCTTCGGCAATACGCTCTCATCTCCTTCCTCATAATATTTGAACGCATTCTCTACCACTAATTTGGCCGCATCCTGAAACAAACGGATACGATTGGCATGCGTCGCCAAAATAGTCCCGTTCCCCGGGAGGGAAAGTCCGATAGCCTCCGTCAGGCTGTTCATGGAGTTGGCTGTAAACATCCCCGAACAACTACCGCAACCGGGACAAGCACAAGCCTCAATCTTCGCCATCTCCTCATCGCTCACCGACGTATCGGCTCCCTTGATCATAGCCGTAATCAAATCGGCGTTCTCCCCGTTGATTTTGTGTGCCTCCATCGGCCCTCCGGAAACAAACACCGTAGGGATATTCAAGCGCATGCTGGCCATCAACATACCCGGCGTGATCTTGTCGCAATTCGAAATGCAAATCATGGCATCCGCCTTATGCGCGTTGACCATATACTCCACGCTGTCGGCGATGATGTCGCGCGAGGGCAGAGAATACAGCATCCCGTCGTGCCCCATGGCGATACCGTCGTCGATGGCTATCGTATTGAACTCCGCAGCATAACATCCCATCTTTTCGATTTCGGCTTTCACCATCTGCCCGATTTCATGCAAATGAGTATGCCCCGGCACGAACTGGGTGAAAGAATTGACGATGGCCACGATCGGCTTCCCGAACTGTTCACGTTTCATCCCATTGGCCACCCACAATGCACGGGCTCCCGCCATACGGCGTCCTTCAGTGCTCTGCGCACTGCGCAACTTATGTTTCATCTTTATAGCGTTTTTATACTTTTTCTTTATAGTGCTGCAAATTTAGCCCCTTTTTTCATATTAGACAAAAGTTTAGGGTATAAAAGTGAGATACACATAAACAATAGTTATCAAATCTAGCGGTATTAAACAAAATCAACATAAACACCACTGTATTTAATTTCAAACTATCACTTAAGCCTTGCAAATATATCATAGAGTCATCAAAACCATACCCTCACAAGCTTCTGCTGTTTCGGCAAAGCTTGATTTTTTCTTATCTCTCCGGCATATAAATCAAATATTATATCTAATTTTGTAAATTCAATATATATAGCACGATTGATTAATATTCAAAATGGCAAAACCTTTTATAAAATGGGCTGGTGGCAAAACACAGCTACTGACACAATTTGAAAATATTCTCCCTCACAACCTTGAGGAAGCTGAACATTTCACATATATAGAACCTTTCGTCGGAGGAGGAGCCATGTTATTCCACATGCTGCAAAAGTATACCAATATAGGTCGTGTTATAATCAATGATATCAATCCGAATCTTATTACCGCCTATAGAGTAATACGAGATACCCCAGAACGTCTTATCACAGACTTGAAAATGCTTCAAAGGGAATTTAGACAAAACAGCAATGAAGAAGCAAGAAAAGAATATTTTCTTAGGATTAGGAAATCATACAATGAAGATACTCACAATGATGTAACAAACACAGCAATGTTCATCTTTTTAAATAGAACATGTTTCAACGGCTTGTATCGTGTAAATTCCAAAGGATATTTCAATGTACCGTTTGGTAAATATACCAATCCCACTATTTGTGATGAAGAATTACTCTTAGAAGATAGCAAAATATTACAAAACGTAGAAATCCTTTGCGGTGATTACACTCTAATCGAACGTTATGTAGACAATAATACTTTTATATATTTCGATCCTCCATATCGCCCGCTTAGTACAACTTCAAGCTTCACTTCTTACTCTAAAGAAAACTTCGATGATACAGAACAAACCCGGTTAGCTCATTTTTTTGCCCGACTCTCAAGATACGGCTGCAAAATGATGCTTAGCAATTCTGACTGTTGTGCACAAAATCCTAACGACACTTTTTTTGAGAACCTTTATGGAAACTTTATCATCGACAAAGTCCATGCTTCCCGTTTTGTCAATGCCATTCCGTCAAAAAGGGGGAAGTTAACTGAAATTCTCGTAAGGAACTATTAATTTCACAGCAAGTTCTCCTATTCAATAATCTTTTAATCACAAATCATAAATACAAATCTTATGGAATTCTTAAATCTGCAAATTGAGGAACGAACAAAAATATTCATCAACAATGCCCTCCTGACCAATAGAGGATTCAATTATTATGTTGATTGGACAAATGTTAACGGTTATAATGAGTTCATGGTAGAGATCCATGCGATGGACATTCTGATAGGTTGCAAGGACGACAACGATTTTAAGGACAAATTCATCACTCTTATTTCTAAACTCCCCCATGTTGTATTGCTGTTTCCATTTTTATTCGGACTGGCAAAAGATGAAAGAGAAAAACTTTATAGGAATAAAACACAACTCACAATAATTCAAGATGAATTGAACTGTGCAGACCATTTAATATATAGCTTTTCAAAAAACACAAAATATTTAGATGACAATGAAATAGAGATTTTCTATAATTTTTTCGTCCGAATGGGACTAAAGAATTTATATCAAAATGTTATTGAAAAAAGTACATTAGATTATATTATAGGAGTATTGGTAGGCATGGACTCCAATGGACGTAAGAATAGAGGAGGAAGAGCTTTCGAATTGGCAACCTTTCCTCTATTTGAGAAAATAAGTAATAAATATAAATTAATCCTGCTAACACAAAAGCAATTTAAAACCCTAAGGACATTTGGCTTTAATATATCTGAAGATATAGCCAATCGAAAGGCTGATTTTATTTTATTGGATTATAAAAAGAAAAAAGCTATCAACTTCGAAGTTAATTTTTACAACGGCTCGGGTTCCAAGCCGGAGGAAATAATAGACTCATATATCAACCGCCAAAATGATTTAAAGTCAGTGGGCATAGATTTCGCACTTGTCACAGACGGGAAATGTTGGTCTTCGGCTTCCAATCAATTATCAAAAGGATTCAGACATTTGGATTTTCTACTCAATTTCTATATGTTAAAACACGGGATGTTAGATGAAATAGTCAATAAGATCTTCTTCAATAAAAATAATGATTGAACCCTACTTTAGGTCTTTAGACCGTAATTTCACGCTCCTTCACGGAGATTGCAGAAAATTACTTCGCAATTTCGACTTTAAATTTAACTGTATCTTTGCAGATCCGCCATATTTCTTGTCAAAAGGCGGAATCAGCATACAGAGCGGCAAGATTGTGTGTGTAAACAAAGGAGATTGGGATAAAGGCAAGACACACCAGGAAATGATGGAGTTCAACATGGATTGGATCAAGCTCTGCCATGAAAAATTAAAAGATAATGGTACAATATGGATTTCAGGCACTTATCATAATATTTTCTCCATAGCCAACTGCCTCACAGAATTAGGATACAAAATTCTGAATGTGGTGACATGGGCTAAAACCAATCCGCCACCTAACATTTCATGTCGTTACTTCACTTATAGTACAGAATTTATTATCTGGGCACGTAAAAACGAGAAAAAACCACACTTCTTCAACTACAATTTGATGAAACAGTTGAACGCCGGTAAACAAATGACTGATGTGTGGCATTTACCTGCCATTGCCCCATGGGAAAAATCCTGTGGCAAGCACCCGACCCAAAAACCTCTCTCCTTGCTTTCACGCATCATCATGGCTTCCACAAAACCAGGCGAATGGATACTTGACCCTTTTTGTGGCAGTTCAACTACTGGCATTGCTGCCAATTTACTTAGACGACGTTTCTTAGGAATAGACAAAGAGCAAGACTTCCTCGAAATCAGTAAACGACGCCGTGAAGAAATCGAAAACAACCAAATTTTACACAAGTACCGTTCTAAAATAAAAGATATAAAACTAATGGATTCTCTATACCCACCTGTAATGAATGAAGATATTGGTATACAATATATTGATTTGCCATTTTGATAAATATTCAAATCCTAATGCTATCAACTCAATCACAGTCTTGTCCTCATTCCTAATATATCTTTTTATTCTTTCAAACCATGAGACTTCCACAAATCATATCTTTTCGCTGACAAAATGTAAGTCATAAGCCCCTTTCTCTAAAGGACAATATTCTGATTCCGGACGCATTCCACGAGGTATTATCCTATTTTTGAATACAAAAATTCATATTTAAGCCCTGTTTTTCACTTCCTTTAACTCAAAATGCGTTTCAATCACAGCCGAATGATTTTTCGTTCGGAGCAAAAAACATTTTTTATCTCCGCAGATTGCGTACCCATCTTCTGCGCCCTCTCGGAAAAAACACCTGAAAGCGAAGCCGAAATATGCTTTTGCCAACTATTTTTTCTCTAAAAGGACCACGTTTGCAGTCAAAAAACGGATGGCAATATGTCACGCTGTTACTACCTCATATACGTACATCTCTTCACTCACGTCTACATACCAAGTTTATTTGTCGCGCAAATTAAAAGCAAAACCACTGATTGGCTGTCAAAAGGATATTCTCCCAGCACGTAAGAATCACGTATTTTCAAACCAATCCGGTCTGAATACAAAATAACGAAATCTCACAGGGGATGGATTGACAATTTGACAAATCGCCACACCCGCCCCAAAAAATCATCCCATATCTTGTGAGCAACTTTCTTTTTTATTCGTAACTTTACCACGTTTAAAATTCAAAACATGCACATTACATCTCCCATACGCACGAAAGATACGGTCAACACGTTAGCTCGTTTGTGGGAAGCCTCCGTACGCCGGAGCCACCATTTCTTGACGGAGGCCGACATACGGCGACTCACCCCTTTTGTAAAGTCCGGATTGGGCCACATCGAACGGCTTTTTGTGACGTATGTACAGAACGTTCCTGCCGGTTTTATCGGTCTCGAAAAAAACAAGATCGAAATGCTTTTCATCGCACCGGACTTCTGGGGCATGGGCATCGGGAAAGAACTGGTACTGATGGCCTTCAGGAAATTCAATATACGATATGTGGATGTAAACGAGCAAAACCCGCAAGCGGAAGGCTTTTACCGCCATTTGGGCTTCCGAACTTTCGAACGTACGGAAACCGACGGACAAGGCAATCCTTTCCCTATCCTGAAAATGGAACGGGAAAGGTTCTCCCTGCGCCATGCGACACCTGAAGACATTCCGGTTCTCAAAACCCTCTTTACAGACACCGTCTTACACACAAACCGCAAGGACTACACCCAAGAGGAAGTGGAAGACTGGGCTGCGTGTGCCGACAAACCCGGCCATTGGAAAGAATTGATTGCCACGCACCATTTTACGTTGGCCGAAAAATCCCCCGGACATACCGTAGGCTTCGCAGCTATCCGCCCGGACGGCTATTTGAACTCCATGTTCGTGCACCACGACTTCCAACGCCAAGGCATCGCCTCCCTGCTTCTGGAAGACATGGAAAAATACGCCCGGTTGCAAGGCGTTTCGTACATCACGTCCGAAGTCAGCCTGACAGCCCGCCCGTTCTTCGAAAGCAAAGGTTACACCATCGTGGAAAAACAGCAAAGAAAAGCCATGCTACGACTTCTGACAAATTTCAAAATGAAGAAACCAATCGTTTAAGATAGTCAAAAAGGAAAATACGTTTCCGATTATCATTTATTTGCCGTAACTTTGCGACCCTATATCAATAATTAGAAAACATATATGGATACGACACCCAACAAGTACATCACCGTCGCATACGAACTCTATACGGATTTCGACGGGAAAAGAGAATTAGTGGAAAAAGCTCCTATCGAACACCCATTCCAGTTTATTTCGGATATGGGCACAACTTTGGATGCCTTTGAAGCACAAATCAAACCGTTACAGAAAGGAGAGAAATTCAACTTCACACTGTCCGTAGAAGAAGCTTACGGTGAGTATGAACAGGAACGCGTACTGGAACTGAACAAAGATGTATTCAAAGTAAACGGACACTTTGACAAAGAGCATATTTATCCGGGAAGCGTGGTGCCCTTGATGAATGCAGACGGAGCACGTTTTAACGGAACAATCACAGATGTGAAAGAAGATACCGTAACCGTAGACCTGAATCATCCCTTGGCCGGAAAAGCGTTGAACTTCATCGGCGAAGTCACTGAAAACCGCGATGCGACAAAAGACGAAATACAAGGCATGCTCAACATGCTGAGCGGCGAAGGAGGTTGCGGATGCGGTTGCGATAGTTGCGGCGGGGGTTGCGGAGACGACTGCGACTGCGACGGCCACCACCATGAAGAGGTTTGCGGATGCGGACACTGCCATTAAAAGCGGCATCTGTATATTTTATATTGAAAGGGTGAGACATGAGCAATACATTTGGTAATATATTCCAGTTGACGACTTTCGGAGAAAGCCACGGGCCGGGAGTAGGCGGAGTCGTCGACGGGTTTCCGGCCGGCATCGACATCGACTTGGACTTCATACAACACGAGCTGGACCGCCGCCGTCCGGGACAAAGCAGAATCACGACTCCCCGCAAAGAAGCGGACAAGGTGGAATTGCTGTCCGGAGTGTTCGAAGGCAAATCGACCGGATGCCCCATCGGCTTTCTGGTACGCAATACCAACCAACATTCCAATGACTACGACAACATACGCAACCTGTACCGACCGTCACATGCCGATTTCACCTACACTCAAAAATACGGCTTGCGCGACCATACGGGCGGAGGACGCTCTTCGGCACGTGAAACCATAGCACGTTGCGTGGGCGGTGCCTTGGCAAAACTGGCCCTCAAACAAATCGGTGTGGAAATCTATGCCTATACCTCACAAGTGGGCAACATTGCTTTGGAACACGATTATACGCATTACGACCCGACACAAATCGAAACGAACGATGTACGTTGCCCGGATGCGGAAAAAGCCGCTGCCATGGAAGGCCTCATTTCGGAAGTCAAAGCAAAGGGAGATACTATCGGAGGTATCATCACGGGGGTAATCCGCCATTGTCCCATAGGGCTGGGCGAACCGGTTTATGGTAAACTCCACGCCGCATTGGGAGGTGCCATGTTGGGCATCAATGCCGTAAAAGGATTCGAATACGGACGAGGGTTTGCCGGAGTAAGCCAACGGGGAAGTGAACAAAATGATGTCTTCATCCCCCAAAACGGAGCCATCGGAACGCGTACCAACCACAGCGGAGGCATACAAGGCGGAATCAGCAACGGGCAGGACATCTATTTCAGGGTGGCTTTCAAGCCGGTCGCTACCATCCTGATGGAACAGGAAACCGTAACACTGGACGGAACCCCGACTATCATAAAAGCCCGCGGACGGCACGATGCTTGTGTACTCCCCCGTGCGGTACCTGTGGTAGAAGCGATGGCGGCCATGACGATTCTGGATTATTATCTGCTCAACAAAACCACTCATTTGTAATTGCAACGAAGAAAAAATATCCGGATTCGTAGAAAAAAACCGTTCTTTCGTAGATTCTATTTGGATATAGTCGAAGAAATAACTATCTTTGAAACGTAAAAGAAATAAAGTTGTGAAACTTTAAGATAGCTTAGTTAAAAGTTTAGTTTAGTTTTTGTGTTGGTATCCCGCCTCGATTTTGAGGCGGGATATTATTTTTCCCACATGTTCCTTTTTCTCCTTTTTCTTCCTTCAGCAGATTGAAAAATCAATCACTGCAGAATGATTTTTCAATCTACTGAAATTGATTATCCGGTCTCAAACCGACTTCTCACAGCTTTCCTCCCTGCCGAAAAATTTAGTCTCAAAAAGCCTTCGCATCTTTCATACCTTTTGAAGTTCAACAACTTAAAGTGAACTTTCCACGTCTAAAGGATTCACCATGTATTCACCACAAGATGACTTGAAACCCAGCGGGGAAAAAGAACACCCCCTGCTGATTCCTGCATATTTTTTTATAGTGTTGATAATTAAATTATGATTTAAAGCTTAAATCATAATTTATATTTCCATTCGTCATTCTTTTATATGTTTTTTATTCGAATCGTTAGTTTTAAAAAACACTGTTTCATTTTCTCTATAAAAACCGAAGCACACCTCATTGCATTTTGGCACGCAATTACTATTTTTGCAAAACAAAATGACGCTATATATTAAAATAATATTGCATATAGATTATGAAACAAGAGAAAAAAAATCCTTTTATCAAATATAACAGTATTAAAGACGCAAAGGTGCACATCCACAAGACAAGCGGATTGTACGATGCCTCGAACGAACATGACGCATGTGGAGTAGGCATGATTGTGGACATACACGGCAACAAATCCCACGAATTGGTGGACTCAGCCCTTAAAGTGTTGGAAAACATGAAACACCGGGGAGCGGAAGGCGCCGACAACAAGACGGGTGACGGGGCAGGCATCATGCTCCAGATTCCCCATGAGTTCATCCTCTTGCAAGGCATCCCCGTACCGGAAAAAGGAAAATACGGCACGGGACTTGTCTTCCTACCCAAGGACGAGCAGGAGCAATCGCACATGCTGAGCGTCATGATTGAGGAAATAGAACGGGAAGGGTTGAACCTGATGCACTTGCGCAACGTGCCGGTCAATTCGTCCATCCTCGGAAAAGACGCATCGGCCACGGAACCGAGCATCAAACAGATATTCATAACCGGTTCTACCGATACGGAAAACTTAGAACGCACCCTATATATAATAAGGAAGAGGATTGAGAACCGCATACATCACAAAGATTTCTATATCGTATCCCTGTCGAGCAAGAACATCGTATACAAAGGGATGCTCTCGTCGGTGCAAGTGAGGGAATACTTCCCCGACCTGACCCAACCATACTTTACCAGCGGACTGGCCGTCGTGCATTCCCGTTTCAGCACCAACACCTTCCCGACCTGGAGTCTGGCACAGCCCTTCCGCCTGTTGGCGCACAACGGTGAAATCAACACCATACGGGGCAACCGCGCCTGGATGGAGGCACGGGAAAGCGTGCTTTCCACGCCCACGCTCGGTAACGTGAAGCAAATCAGGCCCATCATCCAACCCGGCATGAGCGACAGTGCCTCGCTGGACAACGTACTGGAGTTTTTCGTCATGTCCGGCCTGAGCCTGCCCCATGCCATGGCCATGCTGGTGCCGGAGTCCTTCAACGACAAGAACCCCATCAGCGAAGACCTGAAGGCTTTCTATGAGTACCACTCCATCCTGATGGAACCGTGGGACGGGCCGGCCACCCTGCTCTTCAGCGACGGGCGTTATGCTGGAGGCATGCTCGACCGTAACGGCCTGCGCCCGGCCCGCTACCTGATAACGCGGAACGACATGATGGTCGTGGCCAGCGAAGCGGGTACCATCCACTTCGAGCCGGGAGACATCAAGGAAAAAGGACGGTTGCAACCGGGCAAGATACTGCTGGTGGACACCCAAGAAGGGAAAATATATTATGACGGGGAACTGAAAGCCCAATTGGCTGCCGCCAAACCTTACCGGCAGTGGCTCTCCACGAACCGTATCGAACTGGACACCCTGCGGAGCGGACGAAAGGTGGAAAACATAGTGGAGGATTACGACCGCCGCCTGCGTACTTTCGGTTATACACGCGAAGACATCGAACGCACTCTCGTCCCGATGGCAACGGGCGGGGCGGAGCCGACCGCTTCCATGGGGAACGACACCCCGTTGGCCGTGCTCTCCGACAAGCCCCAACTGTTGTTCAACTATTTCCGCCAACAGTTCGCCCAAGTGACCAACCCTCCCATCGACCCGATACGCGAGGAATTGGTCATGTCGCTGAGCGAGTACATCGGTGCCGTGGGCATGAACATCCTACTGCCGAGCGAGGCGCACTGCAAGATGGTGCGACTGCCGCACCCCGTATTGACCAACACCCAGTTGGACATCCTGTGCAACATACGCTACAAGGGCTTCCACACCGTGAAACTCCCCATCCTGTTCGACGTGCACGGAGGGAAGGCGGCCTTGCAAGAAGCCTTGTCCGCCCTGTGCAAGCAAGCGGAAGCGTCCGTCGACGAGGGCGTGAACTACATCATCCTGTCCGACCGCGGGGTGGATGCCGCGCACGCAGCCATTCCCTCACTGTTGGCCGTAAGTGCCGTACACCACCATTTGATTTCCGTACAGAAACGTGTACAGACCGCCCTGATTATCGAAAGCGGGGAAATCCGTGAGGTCATGCACGCCGCCCTGCTGCTGGGCTACGGGGCAAGTGCCATCAACCCCTATATGGCTTTTGCCGTACTGGACAATCTGGTCAAGCGGAATGAAATACAGATGAACTACGAAACAGCGGAGAAGAACTACATCAAGGCCATCTGCAAAGGCTTGTACAAGGTGATGAGCAAGATGGGCATCAGCACGATTCGTTCTTACCGAGGTGCCAAGATATTCGAAGCCGTAGGACTTGGCGAGGAATTGCTGAAAACCTATTTCGGCACGCCGGTCTCTACCATCGGCGGCATACGGTTGGAGGAAATCGCAAAAGACTACACCGCCTTCCACGATGCAGGTTTCCGGCCCGCAGAGCCTGGGCATCTCCTGCCCCACATCGGACTGTTCTCTTTCCGCAAGGATGGCGAGCAACATGCCTGGAACCCCGAGACCATATCCTCCCTGCAAATTGCCACACGCCTCGGCAGTTACAAGAAATTCAAGGAGTTCACAAGAATGGCGGACGGGAAAAGCCGACCGATATTCCTGCGCGACTTCTTCGGGTTCAAGCGCAACCCCATCGACATCGACAAGGTGGAACCCGTGGAGGACATCGTCAAGCATTTCGTCACCGGCGCCATGTCGTTCGGCGCCATCAGCAAGGAAGCGCACGAAGCCCTGGCATTGGCCATGAACGAACTCGGTGCCCGAAGCAACACGGGGGAAGGCGGCGAAGACAGCAGCCGTTTCCACGAAACGTACGAAGGCATCCCGCTTTGCAGCAAGACCAAACAGGTGGCTTCCGGACGCTTCGGTGTCACGACCGAATACCTCGTCCATGCCGAAGAGATACAAATCAAAGTGGCCCAAGGCGCCAAGCCGGGAGAAGGCGGGCAGTTGCCGGGTTTCAAAGTAGACGAAGTTATCGCCAAGACACGCCACTCCATTCCGGGCATCTCCCTGATTTCCCCACCGCCCCACCACGACATCTACTCCATCGAGGATTTGGCCCAACTGATTTTCGACCTGAAGAATGTCAATCCGAAAGCCCGAATCAGCGTGAAACTGGTAGCTGAAAGCGGAGTCGGCACGATAGCTGCCGGAGTGGCCAAAGCCAAGGCCGACCTGATTGTAATCTCCGGTGCGGAAGGCGGCACGGGCGCTTCCCCGGCCTCTTCCATGCGCTACGCCGGCATTTCGCCTGAAATAGGACTGAGCGAGACCCAACAGACATTGGTACTCAACGGGCTGCGCGGGCAAGTACGCTTACAAACTGACGGACAGCTCAAGACGGGGCGCGACATCATCGGCATGGCCCTCCTCGGGGCTGAAGAATTCGGATTCGGCACTACTGTCCTTATCGTATTGGGATGCGTCATGATGCGCAAGTGCCACACCAACGCCTGCCCCGTCGGGGTGGCTACCCAGGACCCGGTACTGCGCAGCCACTTCCGCGGACATTACAAGTACGTAGTAAACTATTTCCGCTTCTTGGCCGAGGAGGTCCGTGAATACTTGGCGGAAATGGGATTCACGCGACTGGAAGATATCGTGGGACGCACGGACCTCATCGAACTGAAACCGGTGGAAAAAGAGACCAAAGCCGGACTGTTGGATTTCAGCCGCCTGCTGCACAAGGCGGAAGGGAACGCTACCATCCATCACGTATGCGAACAAAAGCATGAAATAAGCCACGTGAAAGACGTGGAAATCATAGCCTCAGCCACAGAAGCCCTCGAACATGGCAAGGAAGTATCCCTGGAATACGCCATCGCCAATACCGATCGCTCCTTAGGAGCCATGCTGTCGGGTGCCGTGGCCACACGGTATGGCAACGAAGGGTTGCCCGAACAAACCATCAACGTGAAATTCAAAGGTTCCGCCGGACAAAGCTTCGGGGCGTTTCTGGCCCACGGCATCTGCTTCAAATTGGAAGGCGAGGCGAACGACTACCTGGGCAAAGGACTGAGCGGCGGACTGATTTCCGTGCGACCGCCCGTACGCTCCAACTTCGATGCGGAAAAGAACACAATTGCGGGCAACACGCTGCTATACGGTGCCACGAGCGGCGAGGTCTACATCAACGGCCGGGCCGGCGAACGGTTCGCCGTACGCAACTCCGGAGCCATCGCCGTCGTGGAAGGTGTGGGAGACCACTGCTGCGAATACATGACCGGCGGACGCGTGGTCGTGCTGGGCGAAACCGGGCGAAACTTCGCCGCCGGCATGAGCGGAGGCGTGGCATACGTTTGGGACAAAGACCACACGTTCGACTACTTCTGCAACATGGAAATGGTGGAACTTTCGCTTTTGGAAAACTCCACCTCACGCAAAGAGCTACATGAACTTGTCCGCCAACACTACCTTTACACCGGTTCTACCCTGGCCCGTACCATGCTGGACGACTGGAACCACTACGTGGACGAGTTCATACAAGTCACTCCCATCGAATACAAACGCGTACTGGCGGAAGAACAGATGCGCAAGCTGCAACAAAAAATAGCTGACGTACAACGGGATTACTAACAGATTCGACAAACGACAAAAATAAAGAAAAAAATGGGAAACCCTAAAGCATTCCTTACCATACCGCGGCAGGAAGCCGGCTACCGCCCGGTACACGACCGCATCAACGACTTCGGCGAAGTGGAACAGACCCTGAACACCAGCGAGCGCAAGCAGCAGGCCTCACGCTGCATGGATTGTGGCGTACCGTTCTGCCATTGGGCATGTCCTTTGGGCAACCGTCCTCCGGAGTTCCAAGACGCACTCTACAAGAGCAAATGGGAAGAAGCGTACGAAATCCTGTCTCAGACCAACGATTTCCCGGAATTCACCGGACGCATCTGCCCCGCGCTTTGCGAGAAAAGTTGTGTGCTGAAACTGGCTATCGACGCTCCGGTTACCATCCGAGAGGACGAGGCGGCTATCATCGAAGCAGCTTTCCGCGAAGGTTACATCAAGCCGCGAACTTACCCTCGAAACGGGAAGAAAGTGGCCGTCGTAGGTTCAGGTCCCGCAGGCATGGCCGCAGCCAACCAACTGAACCGCATGGGATATGAAGTGACGGTATTTGAAAAGGACGAATATGTGGGAGGGCTGCTACGCTTCGGCATCCCGAACTTCAAACTCAACAAGGCCATCATAGACCGTCGCGTGGACATCATGGCAGCCGAAGGCATCACCTTCAAGACGAGCACTCCCATCGACGTGGAACACCTGCCTGAAGGCTTCGACGCTTACTGCATCTGCACGGGAACCCCACAGGCACGCGACCTCGATATCCCGGGGCGCGACCTCAAAGGCATACATTTCGCATTGGAAATGCTGGCCCAACAAAACCGCGTCCTGGCCGGACAGACATTCAGCAAGGAAGAACGCATAAACGCCAAAGGCAAACATGTGTTGGTCATCGGTGGCGGAGATACGGGAAGCGACTGCATCGGTACGAGCAACCGACAGGGTGCGGCCAGCGTCACGCAAATCGAAATCATGCCGAAACCTCCGGTAGGGCACAACCCGGCCACACCATGGCCGCAATGGCCCGTGGTATTAAAAACCAGTTCCAGTCACGAAGAGGGTTGCACACGCCGGTGGAGCCTGACATCCAACCGTTTTATCGGCACGAAAGACGGCCGAGTTTGCGGTGTGGAAGTGGAAGAAGTGGAATGGATTCCCAGCCCGGACGGAGGCCGCCCCATCATGCGCCCTACAGGGAAAAAGGAAACCCTCAAGGCCGACCTCGTGCTGTTGGCCATGGGATTCCTCAAACCCCAACAGCCGGCGTTCGCAAGCAACGTTTTCGTGGCCGGAGACGCGGCCACCGGTGCCAGCCTCGTAGTCCGCTGCATCGCAGGAGGACGCAAAGCCGCCCAAGACATCAACGCTTACTTAACTAAAACCTTAACGCCATGTGTGGAATAACAGCTCTGTTCAACCTCAAACGACAAACGCCCGAATTACGAAAAAAGGCTTTGTCCATGTCCAAGAAAATCCGCCACCGCGGGCCGGACTGGAATGGCATTTATTGCGGCAAGACAGCCATCTTGTGCCACGAACGCCTTTCCATCGTCGATCCGCAAAGCGGCGGGCAGCCTCTTTTCTCGCCCGACCGTAAACAGATACTGGCCGTCAACGGGGAAATCTACAACCACCGCCAAATCCGTGAACAGTATGCCGGACGATACGACTTCCAAACGGGCAGCGACTGCGAGGTCATCCTCGCGCTCTACCGGGACAAAGGCATCCATTTCTTAGAAGACCTGAATGGCATTTTTGCCTTCGCCCTTTATGACGAAGAACAGAACGATTTCCTGATAGCCCGCGACCCCATCGGAGTCATACCTTTATATATAGGACATGACAAGGACGGCATCCTATATCTGGCTAGCGAGCTGAAAGCACTTGAAGGTTTCTGCGACGAATACGAGCCGTTCTTGCCGGGACATTACTACTGGGGGCAGGAAGGGAAGATGACGCGCTGGTACACCCGCGATTGGATGGACTACTCGAACGTGAAGGACAATTATACCCCTGACGCCTGTAACGCTACAAAAGTCACGGACTGTGGAAACAGTTATTCCGTACAGGTAGAAGCCGTACGCAATGCCTTGGAAACTGCCGTGCGCCGCCAACTAATGAGCGATGTTCCCTATGGTGTGCTGCTCTCCGGCGGATTGGACAGTTCCGTCATTTCAGCCGTAGCGCGGAAGTTTGCGGCACGCCGCATTGAGACCGACGGGCAATCCACGGCGTGGTGGCCGCAACTCCACAGCTTCGCCGTAGGACTGAAAGGCGCACCGGACTTGGCCAAGGCCAGGGAAGTGGCCGACCATATCGGTACCGTACACCACGAAATCAACTACACCATTCAAGAAGGTTTGGACGCCGTGCGCGATGTCATCTACTACATCGAGACCTACGACGTGACCACCGTGCGCGCCTCCACCCCGATGTACCTGCTTGCCCGCGTCATCAAGAGCATGGGCATCAAGATGGTATTGAGCGGCGAAGGTGCCGATGAAGTATTCGGCGGTTACCTCTATTTCCACAAAGCACCGGACGCACAGGCTTTCCACGAGGAAACTGTGCGCAAACTCTCCAAACTGCACCTTTACGACTGCCTGCGGGCCAACAAGTCCCTCTCGGCATGGGGAGTGGAAGGACGCGTACCTTTCCTCGACAAGGAGTTCCTCGACGTGGCCATGCGGCTCAACCCGTCCGCCAAGATGTGTCCGGGCAAGACCATCGAAAAGAAAATCGTACGTGACGCTTTCTCCTGTCTCTTGCCCGAAAGCGTGGCCTGGCGGCAGAAAGAACAATTCAGCGACGGTGTGGGATACAGTTGGATTGACACATTGAAGGAAATCACATCACAGGCCGTCAGCGACGAACAGATGGCACATGCCTCGGAACGGTTTCCCATCAACCCGCCCATGAACAAAGAAGAATACTATTACCGCAGCATCTTCGAAGAATATTTCCCGAGCGACAGCGCAGCCCGAAGCGTACCGAGCGTACCGAGTGTGGCCTGCTCCACAGCCGAAGCCTTGGCTTGGGACACCTCCTTCAAAGGACAAAACGAACCGAGCGGACGAGCCGTAAACGGAATACATGAAGATGCTTACTCAAAAACAGAGATATGAAGATAGAATTTACCAAAATGCACGGAACTGGCAACGACTATATCTATGTCAACACCCTGAAATATCCCTTGGTGCAGCCCGATGCATTCGCAAAAGAATGGAGCAAACCGCATACCGGTATCGGGAGCGACGGACTCGTCCTGATAGGACCGTCCGAGAAAGGTGATTTCAGCATGCGCATTTTCAACGCCGACGGTTCTGAAGCCATGATGTGCGGTAATGCCAGCCGCTGCGTCGGCAAGTACCTGTATGAATACGGCCTTACCGATAAAAAGGAAATTGCCTTGGAAACCCTTTCCGGAATAAAAACCTTATATTTACACTTACAAGGCGAGAATGTGGATTCGGTAACCGTAGACATGGGAGCTCCGCGCGACATTCGTACCGTGGATTTAGGAAACGGCTACCTTTTCCGTGAAGGTACAGCCGTAAACATGGGCAACCCGCACCTGGTGATTTTCACCCACGACGTTTCTGCTATTGACTTGCCTTCCGAAGGTCCGTCCATGGAACATCACCCGCTGTTCCCGAACCGCGTCAACGTGGAATTCGCCCAGATTTTACCCGACGGGAATATCCGGATGCGTGTATGGGAACGAGGCTCCGGTATTACACAGGCCTGTGGAACAGGAGCGTGCGCCACGGCCGTAGCCGCAGCTTTCACCGGACGTGGCAAAGGCAAGACCGACATCATCATGGACGGAGGCACACTCACTATCGAATACCAACCGCAAAACGATCGGGTTCTGATGACCGGTCCTGCCACAAAAGTATTCGACGGAACAATAAATATGGACAGATAAAAACAACATAGCATTATGGCATTAGTAAACGAACATTACCTCAAACTGCCGGGAAACTATTTATTCTCGGACATCGCCAAGAAAATAAACACGTTCAAAGTGACCCATCCGGGCAAAAGGCTCATCCGTCTGGGCATAGGCGACGTGACCCGCCCGCTGCCACAGGCATGTATCACGGCCATGCATAAGGCCGTGGACGAAATGTCCAAGGCTGAAACATTCCATGGATACGGACCAGAGCAAGGCTACGATTTTCTGATTGAAGCCATCCTCAAAAATGATTTCGCTTCTCGCGGCATCAGCCTGAGCCCTACTGAAATCTTCATCAACGATGGTGCCAAAAGCGACACCGGCAACATCGGTGAGGTCCTGCGTTGGGACAACAGCATGGGCGTGACCGACCCCATCTATCCGGTCTACATAGACAGCAATGTCATGTGCGGACGATCCGGCGAATTGGGGGAAGACGGGAAGTGGAGCAATGTCACCTACCTGCCCTGCACGGCAGAGAACCATTTCATCCCGCAAATCCCCGACCGGCGCATAGACATCATTTACCTGTGCTACCCCAACAACCCTACCGGTACCACCCTGACTAAGGCCGAACTGAAGAAATGGGTGGATTACGCCTTAGCCAACGACACCCTGATTTTCTTCGATGCCGCATACGAAGCCTACATCCGTGAAGACGATGTTCCCCACTCCATCTACGAAATCAAGGGTGCAAAACGTTGTGCCATCGAGTTCCGTAGCTTTTCCAAGACGGCAGGGTTCACTGGCGTACGCTGCGGTTATACGGTAGTACCCAAAGAACTGACAGCCGCCACGTTGGATGGTGAACGCGTCTCCGTCAACAAACTATGGAACCGCCGCCAATGCACCAAGTTCAACGGCACGAGTTACATCACCCAACGCGGAGCGGAAGCCATTTATACGGCGGAAGGCAAGGCGCAAGTGAAAGCCACCATTGACTATTATATGGAAAACGCACGCATCATGCGCGAAGGCCTGCAATCTGCCGGATTCAAGGTCTATGGCGGAGTCAATGCGCCCTACATTTGGCTGAAAACACCCGATAACACGGGTTCCTGGCGTTTTTTCGAGCAACTGCTATACGAAGTAAACGTAGTCGGCACACCGGGCGTAGGCTTCGGCCCCAGCGGCGAAGGCTACCTCCGCCTCACGGCTTTCGGCGAGTGCGAAGACTGCATCGAAGCCATGCGGCGCATCAGGATGTGGATATAAATAGGAACTTTTATATCCCAACCACTACATAAATTAAGTTAAAAGGATTCCGCTCTTTTGTTCAAAAGACAAAAGAGTGCGTATCTTTGTATTATAATGAAACATTTTCAAAAAATCATACTGTCATTCCTATTTGCAGCCATTACATTTCTAATTTCTGCCAATACGAACGTTTTCCGTGAACAAAATCCGGAAAGTAAAAAAGTATATGCCGAAAATGTACACAAACAGCAAGAGTTACACACGGTAAAACCACAAGTCTTATTCGATGGGGAAATTTCACCGGAAATCGTATGGGCGCGGATATTGACAGCCCAACCTACACGTTCTCTGCAAACTTCCCATTTACAGACTTTGCAATACCTGCCATTCCGCACCCAAAAACTATTGTCTGCACAATACGGAATGAGCACCAATGGCAAACAATTCGAAACGACAGCCCCATTCGACTGTCAACCTTCATGCGAATACTATGTGTTCGCTTTATGCCGCCTACTCATTTAGCGAGATTTCCTTATCCGGTTTATAGACAGACTGGCAAAAGTTCATTTTGCCAGAAAAGTCGCGTATTATCTCATCATGTTTTATTTTTAAATTAAAAAAGATATGGAAAATCAAGCTATAATCCAACGTCCTAACGAACGGGACATCCAAAAAAGATTCAATTCACGCAACGCTATCTCATCCAGCATACTGATAGTAATAGGCGTTTTCATGGTATCGCTCACCCTTATGATGCACACCACAGACAGCAATATCCTTTCGCTCGTTCTCATGGTGTGTGGAGGAAGTATGGCCATTTATGGTATGATACGGATTTTGAGTCATGCCTCCAGAACCGTATATGCTCCTACCGGCAGTACAATTAAAGAATACCATCTATACTATTCACCGGAACATTTTGATACTTTGCAACATATCATTGATGCCAATGGGGTTCCCGAATGTATTCCGGTAAGTCAGGCAGACAATACTACAGTCCGACTGGATATCCTCATGTCGGAAGATAAGAAGTTTGCCCGGTTACAGTTATTGAAATACGAAAACTATATTTTCCATCCGGCCACGGACATGTTCTTTTATTCAACACCTGAGGCCGGAAGAATCCATGAACTTATTACAAACCACCGGAAGGAATAAACACAGCCAAACCGGGATCTCACACGACAAGGGAGTGTGCCATGAGGCACATTTCCTTTTTTACTTTCCCAGAAGTCCCTCCGCTTCCTTTTTTGTCCTCCTTACTTTTGCCGAACCTTTCACAGGACTATAGATATTCAGCAGGGATTTTTTTGGAAACTATAGAAAAGCAAATAGTATACCATCCAACCGGAATACCATCACATTTTGCCTCCCTCCCAAGAGTTTTGCAAAAAGTGCCTTCATCTTTCATCCCGAATCCCAACTTTCTGTCATACAACTCGTTATAAAATGAAGGATGTTTCAGGAATCTTTCAGCTTCCTTTCATTGCAGAGAGTGAAAAAGTTCTGCGCCGAATGATGTTTCAATCTCAGCCGAATGATTTTCCAATCTCAGCCGAACGATTTTCCAACCACAGCCGAACGAAATGATGTTTGGCTGAAAGATGCCGGAACATCCTTCAGCCCGTAACACCAATATTATGAGAAGGTTACCATGCATCCTGAAAGATGAAAGCACTTTTTGCAAAATCCCAGTGTAGGGAGATGCCCAATCGGCAGAAAGGACAATAACCCCCGTTGATTGCCTGCTGTTTCTTAATCCCAACTAAATTTCTACAACCCCAACATAAGTTTAAATCACTTCATTGCACAATATCATTAAATACACATTCTAACTGTACGTCATCTGTTATCTTATCTATCACAGAAACCACATAAGAAGTACGCGGCTCACCAATAAGAGAAGGAGTGAATTTATGCGTCACTTCATAAAGGTATGAAACAGGTGACAAGGGAGTGATTTTAAAATCAGGATCACTCACGACAAAAACTCCGTCAAATTTACGTTTCCATAATATTACAGAATACCGGCTATAATCCACTGTAAAAAAGAACGGATAATTCCAAGCCTCAGGCCACTGTATATAATTATACAAGTCCGGTATCATGCGTATCAAAGCAAATTCCCTGTCCTCCATATTAAAATCCGGTGTTGACAGACCTTCTCCTAATATCTCAGTACTATACACAAGCCCCAAGCCACGTTCACCATCTATGGAAAGCGACACGCCTCCCGGTACAGAAAACTTAACATATTTTCCACAGATCAAACGAACGGAAGAAGCATCAGAAGGAGAATAGAAGTAATCAAATAAATATTCAAACCGACCGGAAGCATATACCAACGTATCCTGTTTAACATAGTACGAAGGGGAATGAAGTTCTGCACAACCTAACAGATAAGTATACCTTTCAAAATCCAAATCATCAGGAATCAGCAAGGAGTCCGGCAACCACGTTGAAAGTTCATCGCGACTGTCAATTCGCATCACTTTGTTTCGCTCCAACGACGGAAGCAAAGAAGAGAAAAAGGCTGAATCTTCGGAGTTCATCGTCATTGGTACAATATCCCCTTGTTGTGGAACTATATTCTCTGCATCTCCTTCTGAAAAGCCGAAACCACAATCTTCATTACAGCCGAACAAACACCAACACAACGAAGCTATCGGGAACAAAAAGCTATATTTTTTCATATCTGACAAATTTAATATTTTTTAATTATGATTCTATCTGTAAATACAACCCGGCCAGCTTCCACCATATTAAGTATATAGTTTCCATCTGGCAAATCTGATACGGAAATTTTAATCTCTTTAGACAAAGGATCAACCTCAACAGTCTTCACTTTGTTCTGCAAAGAGTAAATCTCAACCCGTAAAGACGAAACATCACCTACCTTTTCCTTCGTACCCTTTACGGACTTCTTAATCGTTAACTCTTGACTAACGATATTGCCTTCCAAGGAATAATATGGTAAAGAAAATCCTATGGGAACATGCGCTCTCATACTATAAACTTCCTTTTTGCCTCCCCCACCAATAATCTTTGTTGACGGAACATTTCCATTCATCACATACTTGGCCTCGACATCAAAAGGGGGGATGACACCTAAACCGTTCCCCTTAATTTCCATAATAAAATATTCCCAACCCACCATCTCAACAGTATAAGACTCTATGTTGCACATGTCTTGGTTGGCAATAGTCCATTCCACGTCACATATTTCAGGAACTTTCAGCCCCATCACATCCAAAATAACCCAACCACCGACTCGGCGGTCATTATATCTGATAATCTCCGACACTTTCAATTGAGGCAATAAATCCTTGGCTGCCTGTACAGCACGTCCGGCATCAATCAAACCGTATCCTGTTTTGGAATTCCAAGAGCCGTACGGATAAGTTATGCCATAACCATATCCATCCAACTTCACACAAGTGGAGTCTATTGTTGCTTGTAATTGTTCCACATTCAACAAAGGGTTTACAGTTAGCATTAATGCGGCTAGGCCGGACACATGAGGGCAAGCAAAAGAAGTACCTGATGCATCGGAATACACATTCCCCTCGTACCAAGGAACTGTCCCTAACAATTGTCCTCCTGGTGCTACAACATCTAATTTTTCTCCGTATCCAGAACCTTCGAACCATTGAAAAGATTGGTTTATAGATCCTACACAGATAATCGAATCATTAGCATATGCCGGATAGTTTATGGAATTATGATTTCCACTGGCAAAAGTTACAATTGAACCAAAGCCATTACGTCCTTCGTTCATTGCATCATGTATAGCCTCTTCAAGTAAAGCACTATGCAATACATCATAATAAACTCCTGCTCTATCGCCCCATGAATTATTAATGATATGTGCTCCATTTCTCCATGCCCACGAAATATCAGTTGCCAGCTCTTCAGATAAGGTTTCTGATGATTCAAGATTATGACTTATGGGTAAAAGTGTCACATTGGGAGAAATACCTGAAGTATATTTCCCGTTTTGAGCAGCAGCAATCATTCCTGCTACAATAGTTCCATGATATTTAATACATTTTGAATGATTAGCATCAACTTTATAATATACATTTGCCTTACCTCCCGTCATTGCATCATATCCATCCAATACTCTCGGCAATTCCACATGATTAGGATCAACCCCTGTATCCAACACGGCAACTACAATATTGCTATCCCCTTTGGTAATTTCCCACGCATCACAACCATTCACAGCCTGCAAATTCCATAAAGAATTGGTGTTCCACGCAGGCTCATCTATACAATCGGGCTGAAAATCGAACATGAATCCCGGGTCGACATCCACCACCCGACCCGTTTCGAAGCAACGGTTAGACATCTCTATCGAATTTCCGGCAGAATGGAGTGAAGTGGACAAGGCATACCACAACGGCATTTGTTCCACCTGACGTTCCACCTTGCAGCCATTTTCCTCGGCAAACGTCTTAAGGAACAAAGTATCACATTCAGACTTTAACTTCACATAAAACAAACGGGATACCGGCGTTTCAGACGGAAAAAGAACCGGTTCTATGGCCAATATGTCCGATGGCAACGAACTATTACGTGCTTGCAAGATTTTTATAGAGTCCTTTTCCACTACATTCCAATTTTTACCAATATCACGTCCTGCACTACGTAGCAACGAAGGAGGAGTGTCTCTAAATACCGTACACTTGGTTGAATCCAAAGCAATCCCTATTTTCTTGCCTTTATAATAATAGTAAGTCTGCGCCTGAACTGTACTTGCCCAAACAAATAGTGACATCAATATACATTTCACATTCACGGCGTTATATTTTTATCGTTATTAAAACCTAAAACAAAGCCAATTGCTACTTCTTTTGGAATCTTATCCACAAATATAAAAGTCCACTCCATCCACAGGCGGAGTGGACTTATAATGCTTTTTACATGGCAAAGGCATTGAAGCCACCATCCACCACGGCTACCGTCCCGGTGACAAAGGCCGAGGCCTCACTGATGAGATAGTGTATCGTACCGCAAAGCTCTTCGGGACGGCCGAAACGTTTGAATGGTGTCTGGCGAATGACATCCTCGCCACGCGGTGTCAGGCTACCGTCGGGGTTGGTGAGCAACGCACGGTTCTGGTTCGTCAGGAAGAAACCCGGTGCGATGGCGTTCACACGGATGTCAGAAGTAAACTTCGTGGCTACTTCATTAGCCAAGAAAGCCGTGAAGTTGGAAATGCCCGCTTTGGCTGCCGCATAACCACACACTCGGGTCATGGGGCGGAAAGCCGCCATGGAACTGAAATTGACAATCGCGCCCTTTCCCGCCTCCACCATCGGGCGGAGGAATATCTGCGTGGGGATGACCGTTCCCGTAAGATTCACATTCAGCACCCGTTCGAACTCTTCCACCTTGAGGTCGAAGAACGTGCCGGTCGGTGCAATGGTGGCTCCCGGCATGTTACCTCCGGCCGCATTCAGCAAAGCGTCCACCCTACCGTAGGCCGACAACACGTCTTGCAGGTTCTGCTCCACCACCGCCGGATTCATCACATCCGTCCTCAGGAACATCGCCTCGCCGCCTTTCCCACGAATTCCACCCACTATCTGTTTACCAGTCTCTTCATTGCGCCCCATCAGTACCACCTTGGCACCTTGAAGGGCAAGGTATTCCCCGATTTCCCGACCCAGCACACCCGTACCGCCGGTAATGACCACCACTTGTCCTTGAATATCAAATAAATTCTTCATGTCCGTTTGTTTTTAACCTTCATTCGTTTTCAAATTTTACCTTCTGCTATCTCACGGTCCACCACCGCCATGACCCCTTCCATCTGCCCGAGGGCCAACATACGCCCGTGGAACGAATAACCAGCATTATATCCCATCTTTTCGTCTCCCAGCATCAAAGGGGCATGGTCTACCCGCATAGGCAGGGAGGGGTTCTCCTTTTGGAACGTACGCACCAAATCGATGATACCCGCCCTCCCGGCCAGATGGGAAGCCTCCTTGAAGTTTCCGCCGGGCAGCACGTCCGTGCTGCGCAGGTGCACGAATTTCGTGCGGGAAGCATACTTGCGTGCCAGTTCCGGCACATTGTTATGTGCTCCGGCACTCAACGAACCGGCGCAGAACGTCAACCCGTTGTGCGGATTGTCCACGGCGTTCAGGAACCAAGCGATGTCCTCGTCGCACGTCACGATGCGCGGCAACCCCAGTATCTGCAAGGGTGGATCGTCGGGATGCACACACATGTCCACCCCGTATTGCTCACACACCGGCATGACAGCAGAGAGGAAATAACGCATGTTCTCGCGCAAGGCATCACGGTCTATACCTTTATACAGGCCGAGCAACTCGCGGAAGATTTCCACCGGCTTCTCGTCGTCTTCCTTGATATTTCCGTTCACGAACCCCTGTGTCTTGATAATGATGTTTTCCACCAACTTATGGTCGTCCTCCGGTGTCATCACGGCCTTTTTCCGTTCCACCTGTTCCATGATGTCCGCCCCGTAGTCGGCCTCTGCCCCTTCACGTTTCAGGATGCAGCAATCGAAATAAGCGAAGTCGGCACGGTCGAAATAGAGCGACGACGTGCCGTCCGGGTTCGGGTGCTCCAAGTCGGTACGCGCCCAGTCGAGCACGGGCATGAAATTGTAGCATACCGTCTTGACGCCTGCCTTACCCAGATTGGCCAAACTCACGATATAATTCTCTATTAAGCGGTCGCGGTCAGGGCCGCCGTACTTGATGCTTTCACTCACCGGTAGGCTCTCCACCACCGACCAACGCAATCCGGCCGCTGCGATATAGTCCCGCATTTCCACCACAGCCTCGTAAGGCCAGATTTCCCCGTTCGGGATATCATGCAAAGCCGTTACGATGCCTTCCACGCCAATCTGGCGCAACATGGACAACGTAATCTTATCTTTTTTCCCGAACCATCTCCAAGTTTTTTCCATTATGTCTTATTCTTTAGAACCTAAAATAGTTTCTTGCATTGTAATAGCAGATGTCTTCCACCATCTGCCGGATACGCGGCATCTCGCCTACGGGCATCTCGCCGTTCTCCACATCACGCCCCAAAAGGTTACAGAGCGTGCGGCGGAAATATTCATGGCGCGGATACGAGAGGAACGACCGGGAGTCGGTCAGCATCCCCACAAAACGACTCAACAGACCGAGCACGGACAGGGCGTTCATCTGACGTTCCATCCCATCCTTCTGGTCGTTGAACCACCATCCCGAACCGAATTGTATCTTACCCGGCACGCTTCCGTCCTGAAAATTACCAATCATCGTAGCCACCATCTCATTGGCTGCCGGATTCAGGTTGTAGAGGATGGTTTGGGGAAGTATGCCACGGCTGTCCAATCGGTCGAGGAAACGCGCCATGGAGAGGGCGGTACTGAACTCGCCGATGGAATCGAAACCCGTATCCGGTCCCAAGAGACGCATCATCCGACTGTTAGCATTGCGTATCGTCCCATAATGGAATTGTTGCGTCCATCCCTTTTCGGCATCCATCCGGGCAAACTCCACCAACATGGCCGACTTGAAACGGGCGCATTCCGCTCCGTCCAGATACTTGCCGCCATATACCTTATTATATATACGTCGGATGTCGTCCTCAGTATAATCTTCCGCATAAAACTCCGAAAGCCCGTGGTCTGAAAGACGGCAACCTTGGGCTGCAAAGAAATCGTGCCGATGTTCCAACGCACCGATGAAATCAGCAAAACCGGATATGGTCTGCCCGGAAGCTTGCTCCAACCGCTCCACATAGTCACGGAATGATGCGGGATTTTCCACGGCCATCGCTTTGTCCGGCCGCCACGTCGGGAGCATCCGGATTTCAAAACCGCTCGCCTTCGTGGCGATGTGGTGCTCCAAGCTGTCCACCGGGTCATCGGTGGTACATACCGTTTCCACACGGTAATGACGCATCAGCCCCCGGGCAGAAAAACCGGGTTGTGCCAACTTCTCGTTACACTCCTCATAAATCTCGCGAGCCGTTGAGGGGTTCAACAACTTGTCGATGCCGAAAGCCGTATGCAGTTCCAAATGCGTCCAATGGTACAACGGGTTGCGCAAAGTATAGGGTACGGTCTCCGCCCACTTCTCAAACTTCTCCCAGTCCGAAGCGTCGCCCGTGATGTAACGTTCGTCCACCCCGTTGGTACGCATGGCACGCCACTTGTAATGGTCACCGCCCAACCACAGTTCCGTAATGGAACGGAAGCGGTAGTCCTCTGCCACCATCTTCGGGTCCAGGTGGCAATGGTAATCTATGATGGGCAGCCGTTCGGCATGCCCGTGATACAGTTCCCGCGCGGTATCCGTCCCGAGCAGGAAATCCTGATCCATAAATGTTTTCATGTTTCTTGTCTCCTATTCTTTAATCAGTTGGTAGCGCGGCACCAAGAGTTTGATAATCACCCAACTCAACAGGTATCCCAACGACGCTACCATAAATACTATCATATAACCGGCTTCGATACCCCGGAAGCCCAAAAACTCCATCTGTGTTTCCTTTGAATACGTGAACAGCATACCGGAGCACATGTTGAACAGCAGGCAACCGATACCGCCCGACATGCCGCCGATGCCTGTCACCGTGGCCACGGCAGACTTGGGGAACATGTCGCCCACCACGGAATAGACATTCGCGCTCCAACTCTGATGCGCCGCCCCTATGATGCCGATTATCACGATGGGAAACCAATACGACCAACTGCCTAAAGGCTGCGCCACCAACCCTATCAAAGGGAAAAAAGCATAGATGAGCATGGCACGCATGCGCCCGGCATACGGGTTCATCCCTTTACGCCCCACGAACCACGTAGGTAGGTAGCCACCAATGATGGAGAGCATCGAAATGAGGTAAAGGGTGAAGATGAGCAACATCCCCGTCGTGGAATCCGAACTATAGCCATAGACGTCATGCACATAAGCCGGTGCCCAGAAAAGGAAAAACCACCACACTCCGTCGGGCAGGAAACGCCCGGCCACGACGGCCCACGTCTGGCGGTAGGTCAGGCACTTCCAGATGCTAATGCCCTTCGTAGGCTTGACTTCCTCCGTCCTTTCGGTCAAAGAAGCATCGACGGCAACATCCTGTTCGATGTAGGCCAGTTCCGCTGCATTGACATGCTTGCTCTTCTGTGGAACATCGTACACATACACCCAAACGCCCATCCAAACGAAGCCCACGGCACCCACCAAGAGGAAGGACATCTCCCATCCCCAGCAACGGGCCAACAAAGGTATGACGAAAGGAGCGAGCAAGGCTCCAATCTGTGCCCCGCTGTTGAACACGCTGGTGGCAAACCCACGGTCTTTTTTCGGAAAATATTCTGCCGTGATTTTAATGGCCGCCGGAAAGTTTCCCGACTCCCCGATGGCCAGTACGCAACGGGCAGCCAGAAAGAGCCAGACACTGACCGTAGACACCGTCCACATGCCGTCCGCCACCGTCTGCAACGTGGACAGGTTCTGCCGCGCCCCTTCGAAGCCCGTCAACCACTCGCCGCCCAACAGTCCGTTGGTGGCAATCCCACAGAAGGCATGGAGGCATGCCCCGGCCGACCACAGCCCGATGGCCCACAAATAGCCGCGCCGCGCCCCCACCTTGTCGATAAACTTGCCGACGACCAGCATGGCGATGGCATAGACGATGGAGAAGCAGCCCGTGATAAGACCGTAGTCCGTGTCGTTCCATCCGAACTCAGGCGCAATAAAATCTTTCCACGTCAGCGATAAAACCTGACGGTCCATGTAGTTGATAGCCGTAGCCAAGAACAACATGGAACATACGACCCAACGATAACGGGTCATTCCTGCAAATGTTTGATTCGATCCATTCATGTTTTTCCGGTTATTCTTTAAAGTTTATTTTTCCGTACACGTTTGCAAATATAGAGTTTTTATCGGCAAAGAAATACAAAATATGACATGAAATACACGTAATGTAACATGGCCTAAAAAGTTTGCTACACCACAAAAAGCCCATGTCCTCATTCTGATAAAAAAGAACTGCCCCCGCTGGTTCCATACAGCGGGGAACAGTTATCCAGCACGATAGCAAAACATAACAAAATCCTATTAAAACCTCATCGTACCATTATTTTCCGATTCTCGACAACATAATATCCTGACGGCAAGGAGACCCATACATAAGTTTCATTGGCATTCACATTGGCTTCCAATTCACCTTTTAAATTGTATATACCTATCGTATGGTCGGCTCTCACCAGCAATCCTCCCCTTCCTGGACGGATGTCAACAGATTCAACATGAACAAAAGGAATGGACGTTACCTCCTTACTGACTTTTACACAAGCAGGAGCAGTGAACTTGATTACCCGGTTTATTATTTCCACGTCTGACTCCGACACCCATTCATTATTTTCATTCATATATCCTGCGGTCGCCTTCCAACCATCCATTGAAGCAGGGAGATTGAAATTTCCGGTTGACGTACTGAGCAAAAGATAGTCCTCGTTTGTATGACGAATAGCAACAGCTTGCGACGAAGCCGTCCCGGGAATATAGGCTATTCCATCCAACCCTTTTTCCAAATCCGTGGATTTACCTGCATAGTTATACACATAAAGTCCTTTTCCATGGGATTTGAGCGCAAAATCCTGATTGGCCAAATTCAATATCTTATTACGTTGACGCACTAAACCAATATGAGCTCGTTCAACAAGTTCCATTCCATTGTTAGAATAAAGGGCGTTCCCGTCCACCACACAGAAATTGTAATAATCAAACGATTTGTCTCCAGCCAAAGCCGCCATCTGGTAAATCGGCGAATTGGCATCTTTGGCATCTATTTCCATAATCATCCGGAAATTCTTCCCCTTATTACCCAAATATCCCCACATATCTCCTTTTATCATACCGGCATCTGCCCCATAGATATCTACCCCGACAAAATCAATGTTCGTACCACCGTTCACACGTTTCTTCTCATTAGCATCTACCCTACCAGAAGTCTCCCAACTCACACAATTCAGCCGAGTCCAAACCACATATTCAGATTGTTTTACTGCGGCCCCTACATAAGAATAATAATCAATTATCTCAGCAGCCGAAGCCATATTGTTTCCATGAGAGCGTGCTTCGTTTCCTAACTGTACCCCCACAACCGTATGTCCTCCACCGTTATGGATATCCCAGCGCGCCACATGTTCCATCACTTTCGACAATACGTACTTTTCCCTTTCCATAAGCTCCTTATCTTTCCAATCCAAAGAATATTCCCACTCTGTTCGCTTCATATTAAAATCACTCTTCCCATCAAGCGAACAAACATAATCAGGCGTACGAAGTTCTTTGCGTCCATTATGATTCCATAAATATTGAACTCGCCCTCCGCTACTCCAACTAAACCACAGCAATTCCATTTTAAGTCCATACTTATGGCACCAACCCATATAACGGTCCAATATAGTCCAGTCGAAGCAATCTTTCTCCGGTTCTATTTCTCGCCAAAAGACAGGAATGGACAATGTATTGAAATGATCATCGGCCGCTTGCTTTACAGCTTTCTCTATGGTCTCTTCCGTCCAACCTTCATAACCGCGCAACTTATCAGTACGTAACTGTACGTTGGTCATATAAAACGGCTTACCATCTACACGCAAAACAAATTTTTCCGACCCGTCGAGACTGGTATCCACAACTGAGACCGTTTGTTTTATCGGTTTCTCTGTGAATTGTGATTCGTAGTAAGCAGTCCATGCTTGACGAAGCCTCTTAGTGACCTCTGTCAGATCCTTACCAAACGGTGCTTTTGCTACTTCCCGGGCTTGTTCTATCACTATTTTCAAATCCTCTTGCCCCGGATATTGAGTCTGCTCCATACGTGTATTAAAATCCGTAATCAACTCCACTAAAACCCGATAAGCATCCAATTCCGCTAAAGCTTCATCTACCTTATCCAAGACCTCATCTATTTGTGGACGTACATCTTTCTCACCGGTATACATTCCATTCATTTCATTTATTAAGCTCTGAAAACAAGACTTATCCGGATAGTCGGAGGCATTGATTGCATTCTCTAATTTTTTCTCAGCGTCCTTTAATCTGGAATAATCAATCTGAATACTTTCCCACTCTTCCATAGCCGAAGCCAAATCAGATAAAATGCGTTCTACCTCTGATATCTCCGCATCGGAAGGCAACAAATTCACATCTTTCATTACTTCACGATACTGTTCGATATTATTATAACCCGGAAGGTCTCCCGTGTGTCCCGTCATTGCCAAAGTATCAGCCACCGCCTGTTTCATTTGACGGGTCAATACCGCCATATAACTCTCCTTATCGGCACCGTGGAAAGATAAAGTAAAATCATCCATGTCTATGGTCGGGCTTCCGCTTGTTGCCAAATCAAGCCCCAACTCAAGATTCCCATCGAAAACCACACCTGTAACTTCTACCCAGGTTCCTCCAGCCGACAGATTTTTCTCACTATCGTTCATATACAACTTTACGGTTCCATTGAATGAAGAGGAAATGGCAGCTCTTACTGTATATTTTCCATTAGGCAGGTCTTTCACCTCTTGATAAAAACGTCCATCAATGCCTCCGCTACCCTTCCATAATTGTAAATGGTTCTGTCCTCCCTTAATGACACCGCCTTTTTCCCCCGTACTGATTTTCACTTGTACGCCATCCGCTGTAAGCGCCCAACCATTCGTACCCTCATCAAAGGACGGATTAACCAACCGGCCTGTCATATCCATATAATCATCACCTTCCAAAGCCAAGTTTTCCGGAGCATAAGCCTGCCCCTCTACATACGTAGCATTATCCAGGCCAGACAAACCTTGCGCATCGGGCATGATTTTGACAAGTTTCACGTTATCAATCCAATCCACCTTAGATTCGCCACGAAAAAAAGAGAACCATAAATTTTGAGGTAATTCATCCGGCATACGAAATGAAGTCACAAAATGGCACCGTGCCGTTCCATTTAACTCAGTAGTATGCCCTTTTAAATCCAATATATTACCGGTGTTTCTTTCTGTGCCAAACATCAAACGATATGTAGAACCTCCATTTCCTACTCCCTCCGAAGTCCAATAATCATAAGAAAGGCAATAATAAGCTCCCGGTTCCACAACCGCTTCAGCAAGTTCCTGCATCAAATAGCGCGACTCGCTGTGCATGATAATTGACTTTACCCCATCGGAACGATATGCAGCATTTTCGCGTACGTTAGTCTTACCCACATCACCACCCCAAGTTGGCATTCCACCATTCCATGTTTCCCAATCTGCAGGACGCCAACGCCCATTACCATAATCTTCTGCCACGATTTCAAAACTGGGATTTTTCACCACATTTTTCCCTTCTTCATACATCGGATGAGAAGACGACAACGACTCGAACCGACCATTTTGGAAAACATAGACCGTCCCGTCTTTCTGTACCAAACGTACGTCACCGTCTTCTGTCGGTTCAAACTCAACTCCAGAAAAAGCAATACGGATGGTACGTCCCACTTTTGCTTTCCCCTCTAATGTATAATCTCCCAAACCTGGAATAAACCGTCCCATATCTGACACTTCAACTCCATTGAGACTTGCCTTAAGCGGCATTTCTGGTAACCTTTCCGCTTCCACATTCAGAGTCATCATCAAGGCACATACCCCATAAAGACCTTCTCTTCTTAGATTTTTTGTAGAGAAATTCATAATATTCAATTTAAAAACATAATCATATTAAAGTCCGACGGCACCACGAAGCCAATGCAAATATAAAGCATAAAGCCTACATAAAACAATGGCTCTATAAAATTGAACGAAATGCCATGTTTCATTGACCGAAACGGCTTCTTTTCACACAACAAATGCTTCACGTTTTGACATTATTGCTTCGTTTTTCAGCCAAACATTTAAAGAACGTTTATTTATTTTGCCTCCATTTTCCAATACTATAAGTTTGCATACAAAACACATTCATTCATCTTTATACACCACATATTTCGTATGATAAATAAATTATGGACGGGAAGTATTTTACTGTTTTGCCCGATGAGCCTGCAAGCCCAGAACTGGTTGCCGGATACGGCAAATGCACATCAGGAAATAAGACTGTTGGATTGCCGTTACCATGAAGAGAAACTCAAAAGTTGCGAACAACTGACCGACACGTCCTCCTGTTGGAGAACCTCGGTGGAGAAGACCGAAGTGACGGACGGAATCTTGTTCGTATTCCGGTTCAAGGCTTTGAAAAATCTCACGGATGCCGGAGTTGCCGTGGCTTTCGACCGTTATCATTGGACAAGCGACAACTATGTCATGATTCCGGCCTCTGTGTACAACGGAAACCGTCAGCGTATCGTAAACCGCAACTATGCCACGGGACTTGACCCTTCGGACTACGACCGCCCAGATTTGGCCTTAACCTCCAATCCCATTCCCCAACTTTCGCCCGACTTCGGCAGCCCCTCCCGTCTGGAGGTCAGCGTATGCAACGCCGCCACCCCGGCCATTGCTTTCCTCGACCGGCAGAAGAAAGAGAGTGTCCTGCTGCTGACAGACCAAGGTATCGTACGCGACGGGCAAGTCTTGGACCACGGACTCATCGTGGAAGAAACGCCGGACAGGAGCGTGGCCTCTTTCGTTATCAGCGCACCGGGCGTACGCGAAAAGAAACCGGAGTTCATCGGCTTCAGCAAAAGTCCGGACCGGGGAATCACGGTGCGCGAAGGGGACGAAATCGTCATCCGCATCACACGCCTCGTTTATCCCTGCACGGACGCACCCTGCCTGCTCGGGCATTTCATGGAAGAGCGCAAACGCCACATCCGGTGCGCCGCACCGCGCAATTTAGTACCGATGAGCCGGGTGTTGGACATTATGGACAAAAACATCGACCTCCGCTACTACCAAAAAGACAACGTGGAATTCTACCGCCCCGAAACGGCGGACTGGATGTCGTACGGGTGGATTGGCGGCCTCATCAATACTTATCCGATGCTCGCGCTCGGCGACGACGAGCACCTGCGCCGCGTGGCGCGCACCTTCGACTTCGCCCTGCCCCGGGCGAAAGGCAAAAGCGGATATTACTATGACATCCTGCAACCGGACGGCACAGTGCTCAACCGCGATGCCGCAGCCGTAGTGCCGGGCGTGGCGGTGACGCGCCGGAACGGGGACGTACTGTATTGGATGGTAAAACAGTTCAACCTATTAGAGCGCATGGGACACAAGGACTTCATCCGTCCGGAATGGGAAAAGAACGTCCGTTCGTTGGCCGACGCATTCGTCAATACTTGGAAAAATGAAGGCACGTGGGGTAATTACCTGCACGTGGAAAGCGGGAAAGTAGCAGTGTACAACACCACCGGCGGTGCCATGGCCATAGGCGGACTGGCATTGGCCTCCGTTTATTTCAACTGCCCTGAATATTTGGAAATCGCCCGGCAGGCCGCAAGCGCACTCTACCGCCAGTTTGCCATCGTGGGCTTTACCTCAGGCGGTTGCGGTGACATCCTGCAAAATTCCGACTCGGAAACGGCTGTCGCCCTGGCCACTTCCCTATTCACATTATACGAAACGACGGGCGAAACAGGATATCTGCAACAAGCCCGTGACGCAGCTCATCTGTGCGCCACATGGACGGTTTCCTTCGATTATCGCTTACCGGAAGATACACCGCTGGCCCAACTGGGTGCCAACCTGACAGGTGCCGTATGGGCCAGTACGCAAAACAAACACGGGGCACCGGGGTTCTGCACGCAGTCGGGCGACGTGCTGTTCAAACTCTACCGCACCACCGGCGACACGTTGTATGCCGAACTCTTGCGCGACATCATCCATGCCCACGCCGAAGGCATCCAACCGAATGGTAAAATCACCGAACGGCTCACGTACTGCGATTCCGACCGGCGAGGCTCCCGTGCCGACGGTTGGGAAACGGGTTGGAACGAAACGAACGGAGCACTGATGGCATTGGAAATCCCGGGAATTTACGTCCGTACCGACCTCGGTAAACTCTACGTCTTCGACCACGTCGAAGCGGAAATCATGAAAAGCGACAAAAGGAAAACCATCCTACGTATTACGAATCCCACGAAGTTCGACGCACAAGTCACTCTTTTTGCCGAAGGGGCAGAAGAAGCCGCTTTACCGTTAGGAGACAATGCGTTCCTGAACTGGCAGGATAAGGTCAAGGTGAAAGCCGGACAGACGGTAACATACTCGATAAAGAAGAAGTAGCAAAAGAAATTTTACCCTAAGAATACACACAAAAGAAAAGTCCCGTTTGCCATCCGCATGTCCAATGGAAGGCAAACGGGACTTTATCTTGGCTCATTACTGTTCCATACAATCCCAATACACTACATACCGCTGACGGTGGACATCATACAGCGGAAGCACCTGTACCCCGCTTTCCGTGACGAAAGTCAACCCTTTCCCCGTACGTTTCAACACACGTTCCGGATGGCGGTCATCCCAGGGCAACGAGCAAGGCAAACCTTGGGGGATATGGTAATCGTAAATATAGTAATCATTGTACCGCAAAGGATTGGAATACGGAGCAGGCGGTTGCATTCCTTCCGTACCTAAGACACCGGCCAATACGACCGGTCCGTAAAGCAACGCGCCCTTACGGGGATTGTCCGGCATGCGTTCCATCGCAAGGCGCATGGGATAAGTCACTTCTATACGGTCGCCGTCTTCCCAACGCCGGTCCAACGTGATGTAAGAACGGGGGTGCTGTTTCACCCGTACGGATTTCCCGTTTACCCTGACCGTAGGACGGCCGCTCCACGACGGATAACGGAGTTTCACAGCCAACCTACGGGGAGTCTCCAACGCCAAGGTCAAGCGAGTGGTTTCCTCTTCCGGGAAACGGGTCTCCTGACGCAAATTCAACCCTTTTTCTTTCCACGCCAATTCGGACGGAATGAACAAATTGACATACAGGCAGTCTTCCCCACGATAATAAATGCTTTCGGCATATTTGGCATGGCTCTCGAAACCGCTGCCCACGCAACACCAGAAAGAATTCTCCGGCGTGCTGTACACCTTGTGCGTGCCGGACTGCAAAGGCAAGAAATAAGATACCATTCCCGTCGCAGGGTCTTGCTGCCCCAAGATATGATTGTACAAGGCACGCTCATAATAATCGGCCACCTCGGGAGAAGCCTCCCAACAAAACAGATGGCGGCTCAACTTCAACATATTATAAGTACAACAGGTTTCGCCCGTGTAACCGCTGATATGCTTGGAAAATTCGTCCGGATCGAAATAATGTTCCTTGTCGCTGCTACATCCGGGAGCAAAGGTGTGGCGGCCTATCATCGTATGCCAGAAGAATTCACTCAAAGCCTTGCTGTCTCCATCTCCCGTCAACTCATAATTACGCGCCTCAGCCAATACTTTCGGAATGAATGTATTGGTATGTTTCGTCCCCAAATCATCCCGTTGTTCTTTCAACGGGTCTATTACATCATTATGATAAAAGAAACCGGCCAACCAACGGTAACGTTCATCTCCCGTCAAGGCATACAGGTTGTAGAAAGACTCGTTGATGCCTCCGAACTCATTACGAATCATCTTGCGGCTCGTCTCTTCCGGCAACGGCCGAAGTTTCCCATAAGCCCAGTCTCCCATTTTCCGCACCACGTCCAATGCCTGCGCATTCCCGGCATACAGGTATTGGTCTATCAAGCCGGAAAACAATTTGTGCAACGTGTACCAAGGTGCCCAAACACTCTCCCCCCGGATATTCCGGTTGATGAGCTCTTCGGGATAAGCACTCAGATAACCGCCCGTCCCCGCAGCCTGTACTTCCACCAGTCCGGCCACAAGGCTGTCCCCCTTCATCTTGAAAACATCGCTCCCCGTGGCTGCATACATCAAAGCCAAAGCCGAAAGCATGTGACCCGTCGTATGCCCGCGAAGTTCACAATCCAAGGACTCCCATCCGCCGAGTTTCTTCACCGTCATGTATCCTCCCTCACGTCCGGCAAATACCCCTGCGGTCGTCCGGAAACCATGCAGCAGCCGATCGGCCCCGATGGAGACCATCCATGCCGAGTCCCGCATCATGTTGTCACGAAAACGTCCGGGCAACAGGCGCACGTCCTGCAAATCGAACGATTCGGCAGCCAGGGGAACCTGCACCGAGACACGAAATTGCCTCTCACAGATACCGGGATAAACAGACTGTGCCATTCCTGTAGCCATGCCCATTCCCCAAAACAGGCTGATAATTATTCCCTTCTTCATGTCTTTTTATCGTATTGCAATTTTATAGTTTACTCTTCAAAATGACATTCCCGTTTTCGTAGACCGCTTTCTGCCTTTGCCCGTTCACTTCCAGTTCCGCCGGACAAGACGGCTGACGGAAAGCAGCCCGGATATGGGGTTGCCCCTCCACCCGCAAATCCAGTTTTTTGCCTTCCCGGCGTTGCATGACAAAGAGTTTGGACAAGGATGAATAATAAGACACCTCGCCCCGGCGCAATGCGCTGCCGTAACAAACGAACATCTCCGAAGCCTTTGCCGGATCCGTACCTTCGTCATACGTCACGGCAAACATGTAGGCATCCGTAGTCCATCCGTCGGCCGTAATCCATGAATTGCTGTGCATCAGCCGTCCGTCGGCCAACTGGTTGATATAAATGTCCGTGACCTTTCCGTTCCGACGCACTTTCAACCCTATCCAGTCTTTTCCTTCCGTACGTTCCATCATCGGCAAATCCTTATCGTCGGGCGAATCCTTCAGGATGACGGCCGTCAGTCCTTTGACACGCTTATGCTCGCCGGGCAGATGGAACGAATAGTATTCTTCCTCACCCTTCAAATCCTCGGTCGGTCCCTTTTTCACTTCCCAATACAAATCGTCGGGATAGTCATGTACGAAATCGGATAAGGCCAGCAGACGGGGATACAACGGACGGATGACCACAGAAGCGCTGTCGGAAGTCACCGTCACGTCGGCTCCCCGCTTCACGGCCTTACCGTTATAGTGCCAAAGCCATTCGAAATGCCCGGGCTTATGGGCAGCTATGTCGTCTATCATGTAAATCACCTTGTCCATCCACAGGAAATGGCGGAAGTTCCGGCTGAACTTGTCCGACATCGGCCCCGTACCGTTAGCCAACACATATTTCATCTTCCCGTTATCCATCAGGCAATGCAGGCTTCCACACAAATAAGAACCCTGATACTGCTGTTCGCGCGACTGTCCTTCCCCATTGAACAACACCACATTGTGCGCCTGGCTTTGGAAGAAGTAGTTCCTGTAGGCAGGATTGGAATACCAACAGTTGCCTGCGTCTTTCAGTATATCCACGCCTTTATAAAACAAGATGAACGAATTGGCATCGGCATGCGAGTGATTCCACGTCTGTCCGCTCTTCACGGCCAGCATCGCCGCGTCCTTTTTCCAAGAATCGCGCATCACGGCCCAGCCAAAATCGGCAAACAGGCACGAAGTAGCCACGTCCGGCACGGCGGGTGCCTTACTGCAATCCGGCGTATAGAGGAATCCCATCGGGCGGTTACGGAAATAGCCGTCGCGATGTTGCCCCTCCTGTACCTGGTTGATGTACCACAGGATTTCCGGTCGCCGTATGCCTAACGCATACAACAGCATCATGCTCGATTCTGCCGTCACGTTCTTATGGCTGTCTCCGAAATTCAAGTTATACAATATGCCCGTACGCGGATAGCACACTTGTACGAAATAGTCGGGCAAACGCTCCAACTGGAGCAGTTCCGGAGCCTTCCGCCCCGGATGGGTGTTCTGCCAGGCTATCCGGTATTGCAAAGCCTCTTGGATACCGAAATTGGCATAGTTCAGACTCTCATACATACCACCGGCTTCGTCGAAAGATTTTATCTTGGCTTGCAACACGTCACCGGCAAAACCGAACCACTCCGGCATGGCCTCGTTCAGCGTCTCCACCCATTCGATGGCTTCGGGCAACTCATTTTGTAAAGCCATGGCCAGCATTCCGCCGTTGTACACGCACGAAGTCCACCAGTTATGCCCCATGGAGTTCAGGGAATGGATACGGGTAGGCTCCAACACCCAGTCGCCCAACGAAGGTTCCACACCGAGACGGAGTAAATCTTCGGCCAGTTCCTTCCGTTCACGGGACGACAAGGTCTCATAAATGGCATCGTAAGCCAACGCGGCCATCAGGCATTTATGGGAAAGTCCCAAATCGGCACGCCACACCGGCTTACGCGACAGCATCTCCTCGCTTCCCCAAGTCCTGGCCTGCGTGACCGATTGCAAAATGGATTTCAAACGGTCGGCATACCGGCGGTCGTCCGTCATCAGATAAGCCAGAGCCAGATAATCCGACCGGTTGAGGTCGTTTTTCTCCAATGCGGCATCGGCCACCTTACGGATGTCCGCCCAACAACGGGCCATGCAAGTGTCCGACTGTACACGTGCCTTGGCCGCTTCCACCCGTTCTTTCGTGAAGAGCAACGCCGGATGGTTGACGCGCTGCCCCCATAAGGAAAGGCCCAACAGGAAACCTCCCACACAAACTACGATTTTCTTCATCTGTATATGCTTATGATTTGATGTCTCTATAGTCTAATACGATTGAAAAGCCCTATTTACGCACACCACGCATAAAAATTTTCTCTCGGAGTACGTTAAACGTCCTTTTCAATCGTATATAGAAGTAGAAGCATATTTTAAACTACAAATTTATCCATAATGAAAAAACAGTTCATATCCCTATGTATGGCATGGTGGGCCGTCACCGGATGGGCCTCGCCCCACACGTTCCAAGTGTCGTCACCCGACCGCAACTATGTGTTCACTTTCACGCAGGAAGAGCCGGAAGGCAAAACACGGATGTACTACACCTTATCTTATAAAGGCAAAGAGATTGTCCGCCGTTCGGAACTGGGTGTGGAAATCGAAAACAAACTCTTGGAGAGCGCATTGGGTATCGAAAATGACGCCTGTAGGAACTGGAGGGACAACCTGACATTCATCGGGGCAGACTCGGCCTCGCACGACGGAACATGGCAACCCTTATACGGCGAACGCAAAGAAATCCCGGACCGCTACCGCAGCCTGCAAATCAAATTCAGAAAAGGGGAAGCACCAGCAAGCGAAGTGACAGGCGGTTACGACCGTTCACGCACTTATTTCATGAACGTGGAAGTGCGGGCTTACAACGAAGGAGTGGCTTTCCGTTATCATTTCCCAGCCACCAGCAACGGGCTGTTCCTGCACATTACAGACGAGCTCACCGAATTTGCCATGCCGGAGGGCACCATGGCCTGGCACGAGCCGTGGGCACAGGCTCCCGTCTCCCTGCTTCCGTTAGAGGGCTGGGAAGGCGAAAGCGAACGCCCCCTGACGATGAAACTGGGGAACGGCCTGACAGTCTCCCTCGGAGAAGCCCGTATGGTGGATTACGTACGCACCAAGTTCGCCCTCGCTTCCGGGAAGGCTCACACGCTGAAAACCTCCATGTACGACTGTGCCGACATCATCACGCCCTACGACACGCCGTGGCGCGTCATCATGGCAGCGGAACGCCCCGTGGACCTGATAGCCCACAACTTCATCTACCTGAACCTGAACGAACCGAATGTCCTGCAAGGGGACTTGTCTTGGATCAGGCCGGGAAAGACATTCCGTAGCGGACTCTCGCAGAAAGAAGCACTGGCCGCCGTGGACTTCGCCGCCGAACGCGGACTGCAATACATCCATCTGGATGCCGGGTGGTACGGGCCGGAAATGAAGATGGAGAGCGACGCGACCCGTATATCCGAAAGCAAAGACCTGGACATCAAGGCCATCTGCGACTACGCCTCCACGAAAGGCATCGGCGTATGGCTTTACGTCAACCAACGTGCCCTCGTCCAACAAATAGACCGGCTGCTGCCTCTTTATAAAGAATGGGGCATAAAAGGCATCAAGTTCGGTTTTGTGCAAGTGGGCAACCAATTCTGGACCATCTGGCTGCACAAAGCCGTACGCCAATGCGCCGACTACGGCATCATGGTGGACATACACGACGAATACCGCCCCACGGGCGTGAGCCGTACCCTGCCCCACCTGATGACGCAGGAAGGCATCGCCGGCAACGAGACCATGCCGGACGCACGCCACAACACCATCCTGCCGTTCACCCGCTTCCTTTGCGGTCCGGCCGACTACACCCCTTGCTACTTCAACGCGAGGGTGAAGAACACGCACGCACATCAACTGGCCATGCCCGTCGTCTACTACAGCCCCGTCACATTCCTCTATTGGTACGATACTCCGTCGCTGTATCAAGGCGAAAAAGAACTGGAATTTTGGAAAAACGTACCGACCACATGGGACGAGACCTACCCGATAGACGGAGAACCGGGCGAATACATTGCCATGGCACGACGCAGCGGAGAGAAATGGTTCGTGGGCGTAATGAACGGACTGGAAGCCCGGAAGCTCTCCCTATCCACACAACGTGGAAAAAGGTATATGGTGACATTATACGAGGACGACCCTCATTTAGATACGCGTACTAAGGTAGCCATCAAACAAAAGGTCATCAAAGGAGGTCAAATCCTCAATATCCAATTACAAGCCAGTGGTGGAACGGCCATGGAAATAAAAGAAGCCCACAGGGAATGAACCGTCTACTTCTCCACCACAAAACCGGGGATGCCGCTACAGGCATCCCCGAAATGTTTTTGATATGTTATCCTTGTCAATGTATCACAATTTTCTTACCGTTCACTATATAAATGCCCGGACGGGTAGGATTCGCGATGGCACGGCCGGAAAGGTCATAGACTCCCTGTCTTTCCACAACTGTAGTATCTACCTTCACATCATTGATACCTGTCACATCATCTACGCTCACGTTACTTCCATAATAGGAAAGGCTGAAATTATCGAATACCACCCAATCGGAAGAAACCGCCTTTGTGTTTTTCAATCCCAACTTGATATCCTCTGCATCCCTCTTGACTTCAACCACAAGCGTATTGTCGTAAAGCTGTTCCTCCATATAGTCGGAAGCCGAGGCCACATTGTTGGGTATATACAAACCCTGAGTATAGACTTGAGAAGACGTTCCCAACTTCTTCTCTTGTCCTCCCACCATTATATTGTGGATCTTGGAAGACCTGTTATACAAATAAATAGATGTAGACACATTGTTTATACCGGAAACATAATCCTTACCTACTTGGGAATAAGTACCAGGACGTTCAAACCCTTGTACACCGGCACGATATACCCCTTTGGGCATCTGCTTCAACGTTTGATAAAGGTCAAACGTTGACGAAGTATTACATAACCCATTCGTGAAAAGGAGCACGTCAGCCTGGGAACAATCCCAACCGTCGAGAGTTTCCATACCGGAATTGTCAACTAAGAAAGAGAGGTCGTAAGCCGACAGGTTGTCAAGTACAGTATTTGACATAAACGAGATAATGCCCGTATACATCTCACAAATGGCATTTTCCAAGTCTTGCACAGTTGCCAAGTTATCCACAGACGACTCCATCCTATTGGTCAAAGCCGTAAAGATGCCGGTTGCATCATCCGTAGCATCATGATGTGGGATTTTCACCATCTCTTTAGCCCCAATAACGTAACGACGTAACTTCTCACGATTCAAAGTCACCTTACTTTCATCCACAAGACGTATCTGGTCTGCCGTAAGGATTATCCACCGTTGGCTGGTAGCTGCATTGCTGAAATCTTGTGTAGAAGCTGTTTTTGTGTTTCCATCTGTTTCTGCCTGCAATGCAGGAGGAGTCTCCATGTTACGTTTGCCTTCGCATATCCAGTAGCCTTTGGTATTCAAGGTCTGATTCCCCACACCTAAAATGACAGGTACGCGCCCCCTCATCAAATGAAAACTTTCTTGTTCCCCAGGTTCGGCCACTTCTGCCGTCTTGATACTGCCACTCTTGAAAGTAAAGTACTTGCCGGACTTGGCATTACGCAACAAATAATAACATGTTTGAGGTTGGAAGACAAGATGCCATGCGAATGCATCGTCACCCACCAATTCATCCGTAGAAACAGCACAATAGGCCAATGTACCGTCTGCATTCTCAGTCAAATAGGCTGTCCCTCGTCCACAAGCCTCATCTTCGTTCGTGATGTAATATTTAACATCATCCTCGCTCTCGAATATATAATAAGGAGAGGGCGAACCACCGGAAGGGGGCAGACCGTCTACACCAAGTCCATGTGTCTGCAAGGCATTGGCGATATAAAGCAGACGCGTGCCATTGTCCGCCCCGGCACCGTTGATACCGAAAGGCCCCATGTGCATACCATCGCCATTACACAAATCCTGTCCGTTGGTCAAAAACTCCACAATAAGGTTGGCCAAGTCACCTTGCCAGTATACACCCGACTGAATTTTAGGCATTTTAGTGGGATATAGCCCTTGCCATTTAGTAGAAGCCTTAAGCTCTTCCCAACTCCAACGCCAATGTTGACCAACTCCTACACCATGATTGGATTCGTGCATCACCGTTCCCGTACGTTGGTATGCAGGATTAGGTCCTACTGACATCCAACCGCCATAACTACATTCAGCTGTCGGGGTACCGGCACCAAACGACACAGTAATTCCGTAATCCCGTATGCTCGTCCAATTATTATAATAATCCATAGCCTCGCGACATGCCTTACTAATCCGTTCGTTATCGGCCTGTTCGCCATTGTTGGCGTAACTCCATGTACAATTCCCCATGGGAAGCGTTATGATTTTACGTACTTCACCGTATCCCACGGCATTGCCCTGTGTCATGGCAAAAGCGCGTACATAGTACACCGTGGCAGGCTGCAACGGTTCCATAATATAAATAAGACCGGGATAGTTTAACAGTTGTGCGCCATCGGTGACATAATTGTCGGATAAAGTCGGTTCCTTGTGAGTGGCCCAACAGTAACCCTGCAACTTAATATCTTTTTCCGATATGCCATTTACCGTAACACGTCCTAAAGCCCCGACCGCACCACGGGGAATAAAACTTGAAGTCTCGACACCTGGCACATCTCCGGAAGGATTAGCCACATAATACAGGAGTTCGGCATGGGACAGTTCTTTGGAAATCTCGTCGATTTCTTCCCTCGTACTTTTAGCCGTCTTATAAAGCCCATTGGCTTTGTCAATAACCGCTTTCAGCTCATTGTTCCCATTAGGCAACCCTTCGGCAAGCACCTGCTCAGACCTTTGTATGGCTTCCAAGAACAATGCATAATCCCCCACACTAACCTGTGAAGCCGTAATAGCTTTACGAAGAATATTAGCCTTGTCCGCAATATCTTCGGTTTTAGTCACAGCCTTGGCCTCTTCTACAGCTTTGGCAAGCATGGCAAGACTATCAGCATGCTGTGGAGACTCCAACAGCGCTTCTCCTTCTTGTATCATTTGGCGAAACTCTGCAAACTGCGCATCATCGTCAAACCCCGTATAATAAATATGGAAATCATCAATGCTCACTTTATTACCAGTACATCCAATTGTATTCACTCCTATTTTAGCCTGATTATCCACCACGACAAAGTCAAGCGTATATTTACCGGTCAGACTCAATTCCTTCCGCGCATTGTTCGCATAAACATAGGCTCCTTTCTGTGGGATTGCCTTGTTACTTTCCTGTATATTCTGTGCCAAAACAGTGAGCTGGTAGTTCCCATTGGGTAATTCTACTATTTGATGGATGTCGCCGTCAGCCACATTCCCCCAACCACTCCAGATTTCACAATAATAAGTACCTTCCTTCAATTCAAAGGCATCATTACTCTGCGGACTGAAGCCATTACAAACCCATCCCTTGCTATTGTCTTCAAACCCAGGACTTAGCATATTTGAAGTGAGTTCCAACGGTTCTTCCGGTGAAGCCAACGAAAGTCTGTAATTATAAATCGCCGCCTTCAACGCAGCATATACTTTTGTCACATCTTCAGTCGAAGTTCCGTCCACCACAGACTTTCCATCGGCCAAAGCGGCATCAAGCGCTTTCTGCTCAGGTGTATCAAGATGCTTGTTAATACCTTCGGCTTCCGTAACAAGTTTACCTACTTCTTCACGAAAGATAGCATAAGTCTCTTCCGTAGGTTCCTCAAGAGTAAGGTGGAAATCATCGACACATACATAGTTTCCGGTTGCTCCTTGCACAAGGAGCCCGAACTCCAATGTACCATCTACCGTCGTGGTCTTCACTTCATACTTATCAGGCAGATTCACTTCTGTTTTGTCATCATTGGCATACACCCATACCCCTGTCTGCTTGGCTTGTGCATCATTCTGTTGGATGTTCTGCGCTGCCACACTTACTGTGTAAGTCCCTGCCGGCAAGTTATGGATTACTTGGTCTACACTGCCGTCTGCCACCCTGCTTCCGGCTCCACTCCATGTCTCTACGTAATAATCGCCCACTTTCAAAGGGAATTCATTATTACCCTGACGGCTCATCTTGCGAATCTCCCATCCATTGATTTCATCTTCAAACCCTGGATTGACGATTCGATCTGTCATATCCGTCTGTGCCCACAAAGATGCGGCCGCACAAAGGAAAAGAAATAGAAAGAATTGTTTTTTCATTACGGTTAATTTAAAAGATTAAAAATATGATAATTTACTCGTTTTATTGCTTCAAGAAGCCCAATGCCACCAAAGGCCTATTTTCATATTCTTGAACCATTCAGGGCTCTCTTATGGCGGCAGATTGTCCCACCCCATATATTGCCCCATGACAACAGGTACGTTTTGCGATTTTGCCACAAAAAGAACAAAAAACAACAGCCACAAAACTGACATTCTCAAAATTTCCACCCTCATCATTATAGCCTGATTATAAAAGGAATCAAATGTTTTTTGCAAAAATAGATGATTGACAAAAAAAAATATAGAATTATATCAGCCTAAAATAGCACTTTAGCACTATTCTGACATTGTAAATCCGAAATAGATGATACTGCTCCCCAAAGTGCCCGAGAGAGCAGATAATCAGTGGGGAACGTTGCCCTTCGTGGAGGCCGGACATATCTCCCACACAGGAATTTCGCAAAAAGAGCCTTCATCTTTCAGGACGCATGGTAAACCGTTCATAATATTGATGTTACACGCTGAAAGATATTTCGGGCATCTTTCAGTCATACTTCATTCCGTTTGGCGCAGAACAGAAAACCGTTCGGCTGAGATTGAAAAATCGTTCGGCGCAGAACTTTTTACCATTTCTGCATCGGAAAGACGGCTGAAAGATGCCCGAAATATCTTTCAGACCATAAATCACTATATGACAAGCACATACCGTACAACCTGAAAAATGAAAGGACTTTCCCGAAAACTCTTGGAAGGGACATTTACTGTGCCAAAGTCACCCCAAATCCGTAAGTTACAAGTCATCTTCACACAGTCAACGCCGACAAACATTGACCTCATGAGATACACCATCTTCTCCATCACAAAACCGGGGATGCCGTTCTGACATCCCCGAAATGTTTTTGGTATGTTATCCTTGTCAATGTATCACAACCTTCTTACCATTCACTATATAGATTCCCGGACGGGTAGGATTCGCGATGGCACGGCCGGAAAGGTCATAGATTCCTTGTCGAATTCCCGCATCCGGTTCCTGTTCCACCCCGTCAATTCCTGTCACATCATCCACCGTCACGTCCGTGCCATAGTAGGACAACTTGAAATTGTCAAACACAGTCCAGTCGGAAGAAACGCTGTTGTTGTTCTTCAAACCTAACTTTATGTCCGTATCCCTCTTGACCTCGACCACTACCTTATTTTCGTAAAGTTGCTGCTCCATATAGTCGACAGCAGACGCTACATTATTGGGAATATACAGTCCTTGCGTATAGACTTGGGAAGCCGTACCCAACTTCCTCTTTTGACCGCCAGCCATTATATTTTGAAGTTTCGAAGATTTATTATACAAATAAACGATAGCCGACACATTGTCTTCGCCAGACATGTAGTCCTTGCCGACCTGAGAGTAAGCCCCCGGTCGCTCAAAGCCCTGCACCACGGCACTATACACACCTTTTGGCATCTGGGACAACGTCTGATAGAGGTCAAAGGTCGATGCGACCTCGCACACACCGTTCGTGAAATTGAGATCGTCGGATTGCTCGCAAGTCCAACCCTCGAAGCTTTCCATACCGGCATTGTCTATCAAAAAGGTGAGGTCGTAAGCAGACATCCCGTCAAGGGCCGTGCCGACCATAAACGTCGTAATGCCTGCATACATCGCATCAATTGAGGAAACTACTTCCGCGGCAGAAGTCAAATGGTCAATAGATGCTTCCGTCTTGTTTACCAAAGACGTAAAAGAGGCTGAAGCATCACTCGACACGTCGTGGTGCGAAACTTTGGACATCTCTTTAGCCCCGGCAACGTAACGGCGCAACTTTTCCTTGTCCACGGCGATTTTGCCCTCATCAGCAAGACGTACTTGATCCGCCGTGAGGAACACCCAACGCTGGCTCGTAGCCGAATTAGTGAAGTCTTGGTTGGCGACGGTAATAGTACCCCCTTCTCCATTGGCCTGCAATGCAGGAGGAGTCTCCACGTTACGCTTGCCCTCGCAAATCCAATACCCTTTGGTATTCACCGTCTGGTCACCAGCCCCTAAAATGACGGGCACACGCCCTCTCATCAGGTGGAAGCTCTCTTGTCCGGCTGGCTCTGCCACCTCGGCCGTCCTGATACTACCGCTCCTGAACGTGAAATACTTGCCGGACTTGGCATTACGCAACAAATAGTAACATGTCTGGGGCTGGAAGATAAGATGCCATGCGAAAGCATCGTCTTCCACCACTTCCACTGACGAAATGGTGCGGTAGACCAACTGACCGTCGGACGTTTCAGTGAGGTAAGCCGTGGCACGTCCGTAAGCCTCATCCTCGTTCGTAATATAATACTTCGTGGTATCCTCGCTCTCGATGGTGTAATAAGGTGTGGGAGAACCTCCAGTAGGCGGCAACCCGTCTTCGCCTAAGCCTTGAGTCTGCAACGCGTTGGCAATATAAAGCAAGCGAAACTCCGTCCCGGATCCATTGATACCGAAAGGCCCCATGTGTGCCCCGTCACCATTGCATAAATCTTGCCCATTGGTCAGGAAATCCACAACCAAATTAGCTTGGTCACCCTGCCACCAAATACCTGGCTCTATTTTGGGTGTTTTTGTGGGACGAAGGCCTTGCCACTTAGTAGAAGCTTTAAGCTCTTCCCATCCCCAACGCCAATGTTGACCAACACCAATACCATGATTGGCCTCGTGCATCAAGGTCCCAATACGTTGATAACCTGCATTAGGCCCCACAGTAATCCAACCTCCATAGCTACCGTGAGCCGAACCATCCCCCGCGTCATAGATCACGCTAATATGGTACCCCTGAATGCTTGTCCAGTTATTGTAGTAATCCATTGCACCAGCACAAGCCGCGTTGAGGCGTTCATTGTCGGCTGCTTCACCGTTATTGGCATACGACCACGTGCATTGTCCCATAGGAAGGGTAATAATCTTACGTACTTCACCGTAGCCTACAGCATTGTCTTTCGTCATCGCAAAAGCGCGTACATAGTATACCGTAGCAGGTTGCAACGGTTCCATAATATAAATAAGCCCCGGATAGTCAAACAACTGTTCCCCTTCGGCCACATAATCATCAGACAAAGTCGGATTCTTATGAGTTGCCCAACAAAAGCCCTGATATTTAAGATCATTTTCCTTTAGGCCTGTCACAGTCAAACGCCCAAGCGCTCCCGTGGCCCCACGGGGGATAAAGTCATAAGTCTTCACAATAGGAACTTCGCCAGAAGGATTAGCAGCACAATACAACACACCGGCTTGCGCCAGTTCCTTGACCATCAAGTCTATTTCTGCCTTGAGTGCGACAGCAGTATTATATACAGACTTAGCTTCATCAATAGCCTGTTGGAACTCTGTAGCCCCATTACTGCCTACACCTTCGTTGGCAAGCACCTCGGCTTCCTTGATAGCCCCCTCCAACACTTTATAGTCGGCCACACTAGTTTCCGAAGCCTTAATAGCCGTTGTCAATGCCAATGCACAAGCCGCGATTTCCTTTACCTCTGTCACTTCCTTGGCATCCTTCACTGCTTTCGTAAGGGCAGCCAGACTGTCCTTATGCTGATGGGATACCATCAAAGCCTCCCCTTCGTTTATCAACTGTTGGAGAGTTTCCTTCTGAGCTGTTTCATCAACCCCCACATAATAGAGATGGAAATCATCCAGACACACATAATTACCTGTACAATTGCGCGTGTAAAGCCCTATCTGAGCTTTATTATCCACGACGACGAAATCGAGAGAATATATACCCGGTACGTTCACGAGCTTCTCTACATTATTAGCATAAACGTAGGCTCCCTGTTGAGGCACATTCACATTGCCTTGGTCTATGTTCTGCCCTACCATCGTAAGACGGTAGTCCCCATTCGGCAATTCCACATCCTGATGAATATCTGTATCCGTCACCAATCCCCAGAACTCACAATAGTAATCGCCCACTTTCAGTCCAAATGCGTCATTGTTCTGAGAATTAAAGCCCCCGTTAATCCATCCCACAGTACTATCCTCAAAGCCTGGATTAGTCATATAAGAGGTGACATCCATTGGTTTATCTGGAGAAGCCAGCGAGAAACGATAATTAAAAATAGCATTATCCAAAGCTGTATAAGCTTCGATAATACCTTCCCAAGAGGATTGTGCCAAGATAGCTTTTGCAGTAGCCACCGCCTCATTAAGCGCTTTTTGCTCTGGAGTACTAAGTTGTTCGTCTATTTTCTCTGCTTCAGCAAGAAGCTTGCCCATTTCTTCACGGAACACAGCATAAGTTTCCTCGGTAGGCTCCTCATGTGTAAGGCGGAAATTGTCTACACATACATAATTTCCAGTAGCTCCTTTTATCAGGAAACCGATTTCCAGTGTACCGTCTACTGTGGTGGCCGTTACACTGTATTCACCCGGTAGGCCAACTTCTGTCTTATTTTCGTTAGCATAAACCCACACACCGGTTTGAACAACATCCGGAGTATTTTGCTGAATATTTTGTGCAGCAACAGTCACTGTATAAGTACCTGCAGGTAGTTTGGTAAGTACCTGTTCAAGACTACCATCCTGTGCCTTGTCTCCTGCCGGACGCCAACTTTCCACATACGCAGTTCCCTCCTTCAAGCCGAACGCATCGTTGGTTTGACGGCCAACCTTACGAATGTACCAACCTTCGACACCATCTTCAAACCCTGGATTGACGATTCGATCCGTCATATCCGTTTGTGCCCACAATAATGATGTGATCACAAACAAAAATAAAGATAAGAATAATTGTTTTTTCATTGTATTTAATTATTAAAATTAGGATTTATAATAAATTCGGTTCTTATTATTTCAGTACTTTCCGACCATTTTTGATATAGAGACCATGCTGTGGAGCATCACTCAACTGCTGCCCTTTCAGATTATAATAATGAGTATCCTGACCCGCAGGTGTGTTTTTGACAGCAATCACAGCATCTTCGATTTGCCAAGGCTCGTAAAGCATCCGTATATCCTTCACGCGAAACTCCTGAGTTTCACTTCCCTCCTCCAAATTAGCTTGCCAACCTACATAAACATCCTGAGACTCTTTGATAGAAAAGGAAATAGAATACCATTTCCCATCATCCACGCCCGCCTTATTAATGGCAAGCCTTGCCAACGACTTGGCGGGAATGTCATGCGTGGCCAGAAGTTTCGTAGAAGCAAACATATAGGCGTCAGGACTCATACTATAACTTGTCTGATACTCCGCTTGCATTGTATAAACACCTGCATCAAGATGGAGCTTGCGGTAGATACGCGCATCGGAAAGGTTGCCCTCCTGATTTTCACTACGGTCATCCCAGACTCCCAACATAAGACAACTGTATCCTGGATAGTTGTCTATTCCGTTCTTTATGCCATCGGCCTCGTTGGGGATTTTAAAGTTCTCTACCTGCCAGTACTTGGGTGTGGCAAAACGTGTGGTTACGCTTCCATCAAGACGTGAAAAGTTGGAACGCTCATCAAGTAATTGCAACGTCACATCCCGAGCCGCCACAATTTTACTTTCATCGTAACGACATAATTGTACACGAGTGGCACGAAATTCCTGTGTGCCACTACCCATCATCAAATTAGCCTGAAACCCCAATGTCACATCCTGCTCTTCTTCTACAATAAAAGTAATACCCCACCAACTACCATTATTTGGTGCTGTATTAAGACGTGCCCATGCAATGGCCCGAACAGGAATCTCAGAAGTCTGTAAATCCTCGACAGTCTCTGGGCAGGCATACATATAAGCCTCGTCAGACAACTGGTAAACGGCATTGAAAGTAGCACCGAAATAATAAGTACCGGGAGTAAGATGCACGGTACGACGTATGGCAGCCTGCGAAAGATCACAGTCATAGTCTACATTAGTACGGTCATCCCAGACTCCCAACATCAAAGCCTCAGTTCCTTCGTAAGCATCGAGTCCTTGCTTAACCCCCTCACTGCCATTAGGTATATTGAAATTGGTTACAATCCAATTAGCCGGCTTACCGAAACGCTTACCATTTCGAGTATCCGGAGTACGACTGAAGTCTGCCGCCTCCACGAGCATTTCTACAGTAAGATTATCACCTGCATAAAGAGGTGCGCCAGCTTCGGTAACTGACGCTTTAAGATATGCTTGAAAAGCCTTACGCAATACAACAAGAGCCGCAGCCTGTTCTTCGACAGTACCATCCAGGCTATTTTCCGCTTGAGTTACATAGTATCCTAAATCAGACAAAGCTGAGACATTGGGACTACCTGTGTTGACAGGTTTCAGATTTCCGTCGGCTCCTTCAACAAGGGGTTTACAATAGTCAATAAACTCGGCCAATGAAATAGGCTTATCCGTACCAGGTTTAAAAGTTATGGCAAACACAGGAGCAATGTCATTGGTATTCTCTATCGGAAGCTGCACTGTAAGCCCCTCCATCGCAAGTTCGTGCTCAACCGCACCATGTCCCAACAATTCTATACTTTCAATCTCACCTGAGAAGTATTCATTGGCACGTCCTAAGTGAGCAAACGTGAAAGTACGTTCTGCCGGCCAACGCATAATGGTAGCAAAGACAGTATCTACATCCTGTTCCGTCCGGGCATGTTTGACGACGTAACGCACATCTTTTGCAGAATAATTGATACCTTCGTTAAACCCTTGGTTATAGATAGGATTACTTGCATCAACCAACGGTCCCTCGCCAAAAGTTTTCCAAACACGAGTCCCATAAATTGAACGTCCGTTTTGCTCCATCCAATCTGTCATCTCAGCAATGAAACGCATTTCCTTGTCATCGTGAGTTCCATCTCCTTTTAGAGGAATAGAAAGCAACAAGTTACCATTTTTGCTGACAATGTCAACAAGCATATCTACCACCTGCTGAGCCGACTTGTAACCGGCATTATAATCTTTCACGCCATAATGCCATCCACCGATACAAGTACAAGTTTGCCAAGGCTTTTCTTGTGGGCGATCGGGTATACCACGTTCTATATCCCACAACATGGCTTCCTTATGCGTAGAGTCCAAGACCTTGCCGGTAACCACCATTTCCGGATCGGTATTATAAGAATGAGCCAAAATATTAAGGCCTACGCTCTCGTCGCAACCATAGAAAGGAAGTACTGTATCATCAAAGTAAAGCATGGCAGGGTGATAGGCATTCACACACTGCAATACACGGTTTTGAAATTTCATCTTGTACTCTTCGCTGGGCTGTGAAGCACCGTTACCCCACGTCCATTGACTGTGTATGGTACCCGCATCTTCCCAACCTCTACTGGGAGTATGGCGTTGGGCATAAAGATCTTGTGGATCATAACCTTCCCACCATTTACCCTTACCATCTTCTTTCGTCATATTGGCATCATATTGCTGGGCGATTTCAAACCAAAGCCAAGCATGGCTACCATGCATGGATACACCTAAAGGAAGATCATACTTTTCACATGCTTTAGCCCATTCTCCTACCACATCGCGTTTAGGACCGATATTCACCGAGTTCCAAGGTTGGTAGGGAGAATCCCAACAGTCGAAATTATCATGGTGCTGCCCCATAGCAAAAAAATACCGAGCCCCCATATCATAATAGAGTCTGATAAGATATTCAGGCTCCCATTTTTCAGCCTTCCAGGCGTTACACAAATCCTTGTAACCATAGTCTGTACCGGCTACACAAGGATCACCAAAGTGGCTCACATGCCAATTGTAGTTTCCACCACCTTTGAAATACATTCCACGACCATACCAATCTCCGTCTGCCCCCTGGCTCTGCGGATCCCAATGTGCCCAAATGCCGAATTTTACGTTTTGGAACCATTCAGGACATTCCCACTGCGCCAGATTGTCCCAATCGGGAGTATATCGCCCTGTTGCCACAGGTACATTCTGCGCGTTTGATGTGAAAGAAGCAGATAACAATAGTCCTGTCATCCATACTGTTAAAGTTCTTGCCTTCATAGTTATTATTGTTAGATTATTACTAAAGAAATTAAGTCCTTATTTACAAAGATAAGTGTTTAGCAAAAAGCAAACATAGAATTATATCGACAAAGAATAGCATTTCAGCACTATTCTTTCACTTATTACCTCAAAAATAAGGCTAAACTCGAAATAAATTTAAGTCAGCCTTGAATTCGTAACTCACAAACAATATATAACCATTGACTAAATTTGCTATGAAGAATACAACAAATCCTATGAACTCTAATCAAATCTTACCAACTGAACTTTATTACCTTTCGGACTATCCCCCAAGTAAACCACACTATGCACAGAACGGACTCTAATATTCGCACGCGAAACATTTATTATTCAAAAAAGGAAAAGGACAACCGAAAGCTTTGCATCTCACGGTCCTCACTTTTCCTTTCATTTTTATTCCTTTTATCAATCTTACCTCCTCCCTATTTCTCACCGAATTCTACAGTCGTAGGCAGATACCAGTTCTGCCGGTTGAGCAACTTGGCCCGGATGGCCTCGCGCTCTCCTTCGGAAAACTTGGCAGCCACCTTATCTGCCAACCAAGACGGATCGTTCCGGTAACGGGCCACGCGCATCAAGTCGTGGAAACGGTTGCCCTCCAATGACGTTTCCAAAGCATACTCCGTCAGCAGCTTGTCTTCCACCTGCAACAAGGTGTCGGCCGACGAAGCACAGGCTTCGATGACGAAAGTAGGATCCAACTCCAGATTTTGCGAGCCGCACCCACGGCCATGCAACCCTGAATTGGCATCGAACATCCCGATATCCCCGGAAGAGGTAAGGCCGAAGTCGATCCATGGCTCACCCGTAAGTTCGTCTTTCAACAGGTCGTTGTAGATTTCGAAAGTGTTCTTGCTCAAACCGTATTTCAGCACACCATAAAAAGCGAGTTTGGGTTTCCCCAAGCGATTGACGGCCTCGGCATAACGCAGGTAAACCAAAGCGGTACGACAAAGTACCACATAAGCATTTTCATTCTTTTGCATATAGTTGTACTTATCCACATACGGGCGTTCCGTCTCGCTGCCATCCACGGTCTCTTCCTTATCATAATAAGTTCCGTAAGCCCCACGCAGATCTCCCGTCACCGGTTTCGTGTTGATGGAATACGACTGCTCGTCGAACATATCAATCAAAGCCTGCGAAGGCGCCAACACATAAGAGGTGGTGAACATCTTCGAAAGAGCGGAAGAATTATCCGTATATTCATCCGTGAACGGAATGGCAGTCAGAATGTCGTAGTAGGAAAATCCTGAGAATTGACTCGTCCAATTCTCTCCGGCCGGCAACAGAGTGGTTTCATTATATGAATTCACATAACTTGACGATACATACAACTGATTCCAATAAATCAGGTCATAATATACCTGGGCTGCCTTCTGGAAATCCTGATTCCACATATACAGCTCGCCCAAGACGAAACGTACGGGAAGCATCAACTGGTTGGCCGTATAGCCTTCATACTGGACGGAACCGGCAAATCCGGGGTCGGCATTTCCCTGCATCCATCCGCTGCTCACCGGCGTGTCGTCCGACACCATCCAAGGCAACACGCCCTCCAAATCCCGAATCAGCACGGGCAACAAACCGTCCAAGTCCAACGCCTGCATCTCCACCGGGCGGCTGACATCCAAAAAAGGTTCGTCGGCATACTTCACCCGCCCGTAGTCCAGACATAACTGGAGATAACACCACGCACGGAGGGTCTTGGCCTGCGCCATGTAAGGACGAAGGATTTTCACCGGATAGCTATTGTCATCCTCCCGTCGGGATATGGTCGTGTCCAAACGATGGATGTAATAATTGCAGTTGTTGATGAGCGAATAATACTCCCGCTCTTTCAGATAGGAATTTTCCGCATCCACCTCGAAACGGCTGATGTCGCGCAGTTCCTGGGAAGAGTTCTCCGTCACGTCCATCAAGTCACCGCGCAGCTCACCCATAATCACATAGTTGTCGCCGATTCGTTGCAAACCTTGCAGCAAACCGAACAGACCGGCCCGCGCAGTGGTCTCGTCCTGGTAACGCTGGCCTTCGGTTTTCAGAACCCCGTCCGAATCAGTTTCAAAAAAGTCGGTACAGGAAGCGCACAGGCTTCCGGCCAGACAAACGGGTAAAATATATCTCAAATATTTCTTCATGACTTTTATAAATTAAGTTTCACACCGATTTGATAAGAACGTCCATGGCTCAGCAATCCGTTGTCGATGCCCTGGTATAACACGCCGGTCTGCATCGACACATCCGGATCCGAACCTAAATATTTAGTCAAAGTTAACAGGTTGGATGCACCTGCCCAGAAAGTCACCCCTTGGATAAAGACGTTGTTTATCGGCCACACGTAGGAAAGACGCACATTCTTCAACTTGAAGAAACTACCGTCCTCTATCCAACGGGAACTGAAACGGCTGTTACCCATCGGGTCGCCATACACGGCCTTCGGCATGTCCGTCACCTGCCCTTCATGCCGCCAACGGTTCATGACGGCACCAGTTTGGTTATAAGTATCGGTCATGCTCTCCAATGTCTGACGCTGGTAGTTATAAACGTCCCCCCCGCATTTGAACGTGCATAACACATCCAAAGCGAAACGTCCCATCGTAAAATGGTTGGCAAACGACCCCGTGAAATCAGGGTTCGGGTCGCCGATAATCGTTTTATCCCTTTCGTCCAATACCCCGTCGGCATGAAGGTCTGCAAAACGTACGTCACCGGCATGGAAATAGGTGTAAGAGGCATCTTCATGCTGCACTTTCAAGCGGGCGGCCTGCGCCTCGGCTTCCGTAGCATATACCCCGTGGGCTTCATAACCGTAGAAAACTCCGGCAGGATGGCCCACGGCCGTCAGTACTTCACCGTCTAAGATTTCCGTTGTATAATCTCCGTCGGGCAAGGCCGAAATTTCATTTTTGTACCTCGCGATACCAAGCTCCGCATTCCACTTAAAGGGCTTGGTGTCCAACACCTTGGCCGAAAGGGCAATCTCGATACCTCGGTTCGTAAGTTCTCCGCCATTATATAAATAGGTGTCAAGCCCGGTCTCCGTATCGGCCTGCTTCCACGTCAGCAAGTCTTTGGTCTTGTGCCGGAAATAGTCGAAACTCACTCCTATCCGGTCGTTCAGGAACGCCAGGTCGATTCCGGCATTCCACTTGCGCGTGGTCTCCCACTTCAGGGATGAATTGGCCAGATTGGCCAATTTCAACCCCACGACCGAACCCAAATAGTTCACGCCCGACAGATAGGAGTAACCATACATCCCGTCGATATTATCATTTCCCGTGACCCCGAAACTTGCACGCAGATTCAAACGGTCCAAAAACGTTAGCCAACGCATGAAACGCTCGCCTGTGACCAACCACGATCCGCCTACGCTCGGGAACGTGCCCCACGTGCCGCCGCACATGCGGAAACTTCCGGGGGCATCTTTGCCGAAACGCGAAGAGGCGTCGAGCGACACGGCGGCCCACAAAGTATAACGTTCTTGGAAGGTGTATTTGCCTTGCGCATACAAAGCCACAGAACTCCAATCGGTATTCAGGCCGTCTACCGTACGGTAAGACAACGAATTATTCATGTTGGACACCTTGTCGTTGCCCGTGTTGTGCCCGTCCTCATACACACTCTTGAAAGAGGTGTTCATGATGCGGTAACCCACGAAAGCATCCACGAAATGATCGTTATGAATCAGTTTGCGATAAGACAACTTCACGTTGCCGAACAAATCGTTCTGCGTGGCCGTCTGGTCTTTCACCGTATTCTCCCACACTTGGTTGCCCACAACCTGCGGAGCCACACCGACCATCGGGGAGAAATAATGGCTTTTGGAATTGTTGAAACTGTAACTGAAACGTCCCTCTACCGCCCAGTCATCCGTGATGTCCCATTTCGGTGCCAGGCTTACTCCGAACCGGTATTGCTTATTGGTATTCTCCGCATTCTCCAACAAAGCCAACGGATTGGATACCCCCAGTTCGTCCACGTCGTTCAACGTATTCGTGAGCTGCGTTCCGTCGTCGGTATAGCTGTAACCCACCAAGAAAGGAGCTTTGATTAACGCCAGATAACGGGGAGCGGTCGTAGCGTTCACGCCGTCGTCCTGAAGCGTATAATTCAAGTTCGTAAAGTAAATGTCCGTGCCCAAAGTCAGCGTCTTGGTCAGGAACACATCGGAATTGATACGGGCATTCAAGCGGGAGAATCCGGTTTCTTCCACGACTCCCTTTTGATTGTCATAACTCAACGAGATGGAATACTTGGCTATGTCGTCCCCGCCCTGCACGTTAATACCGTAATGTTGCATGTTGCCGTTACGGGTCACGTTGTCCGTCCAATCATTGTTCTGATGATATGTGGAATAATCTGCCGATGACGGATTCATCCCCAGGTATCCGTCGAACAAAGTGACCAGTTTATTACCTTGACCGCTTCCTTTCAGCATCTCGCTCAGATAAGTACGATACTGGGCGGCTCCCATCATCCGTATCGGTTCGGGCGATTGCACAAAGCCGTATGAGAGATCGGCCGCAATACGGGTCGTTATGCTCCGTCCCCGCTTTGTGGATATGAGTATCACCCCGTTAGCTCCCTTACTGCCATATAAGGACGTAGCGTCTTTGAGTATCTGCACGGACTCTATGTCGTTCACATCGACGAAAGCCAAAGGGTTCTCATAAAAACCGTCATGAACGGATTCCACCAACGTCGAAGTGTCCCAAATCGTACCGTCTACGACAATCAGCGGCTGTGCGTTCACGTTCAGCGAATTATATCCGCGTATAAAGAGGTTCGCCCCTTCGCCGCCCACTGCACTGCGGGTCGCCGCACGCACATCGCTTCCCCAACGTCCGCCCAAGACTTCGTCCAACGACACAGCCTGCGTATTGGTAAAAGCATCATCTCCCTTCAAGGTCAGAAAGGCATCGCTATAAACAGACACATCTTTCACCGAATCTCCTTGCAAAGGCACTATCCTCTGCAAATAACTTTCAGAAGAAAGGGTCAACTGCACCATATAAGACGGCACGCGTACCCTATAACGGCCTTCCTCGTCCGTCAGTGCCGACCATGAACCGGCCGCTACCCTGACACCTTGTACGGGCTTTCCGCTCCGAGCGTCCGTGGCCCGGCCATTTACATATATCTCCTGTCCGTCCTTTTCCGACGGAACACCGTCCCCGGCTGCCCGTGCGGGAACTGTCCCCAAAGCCATGGCCAGCATGGCGTATTTCAATATGTTCGTCATCGCATCATTCTATTACAGGTTCAAAAATAAGGCAGTCTATCCGCATGGTACGGGTAAACTTCGTGGTCTCGTTCCGGTCGACATTCGCCTGTACACGCAACTTCACACAATCGTCGTCTTGCGTAAGGGATCCCTCGAACGGAGATTCAGAATAGTTGGCATAAGGCAATTCTATTTGGGTCACAAACATCTTGGTCATCGTTTCCCCATGAGTCGGCATCGGACCGGCAATCACCGCATCTTCATACATCTTTCCGTCTTCGTGCACATAATTCAGATAGAAATTCACTTTCGTGCTATCGGCAGCGACTCCTTCCATATAAGCTCCGGCCGGAGCAAACACGCAATACACGTTGTATTTGGCTGCCAATGTGTTTGGCACGGTAAACTGCACCACAGGTTGCTGGCGAGGATTCTCGCTGGTAGCGGCCACCTCGATGAAACGTCCTTCCGATACAGAATCGCGGAACGACGTGGAGGATGCACTACGCGAACTGATGACCGCATAATTCGACTCCCGTCCGGCAGTGTTCTCCGCTTCCACGACAATGGTCTTCAGCCACGACTCCTCCGGTTTGTGTTTCAACGCCGAGGTCTTCCATATCCTGCCGTTGCTGACCGGAACCTCCGTCGCTCCAGACAACAGGTAAGACGGATGGTGGAAAACATTTCCCGAGGTAGAGGCTAAAGAGTCACCCGGCACATCTCCGAAATCCAAATCCTTACGGAACACCAAGTCCATACACATCGCCTGCTTGAGGTAGGTATCGGACAAAGAGTCTGCCAATGCCGTACCCACGGCATACTCGCGGTCGGGAATAATCAAAGACTTCACCGTGTCTTTCAATGTCTCTCCAAAAGTCCGGAAATACCGTGCCATACGCCTGCGTCCGTCTTCCCATCCCTCGTTGGTCGGTACGATCATCGTGTACACACTGTCCTCGGAATGGAGGAAACCGTAGCGGCGCAACCAGTCGTTATTAAAATCGAAAATCGAGTCGTAAAGAATCTGGCCTTGCTCATTCTTTCCGATGGCCGTACTCCCCTCCTCGTCGAAAGTATATTCATCGAACGAGGTCAAGAAACGGGCTATGGAGTCCGTCCCGTTATCCTTTTGCCGGATACTTTCATACAGGTTATAATAAAACGGTGCCCTTTGGCGAAGCGTATGGATAATCCCGTTACCGGCCGCAATGTCCGTGGCCTCTACCGGTACACCCGCAAAAGTATATGCTCCTCCCTCACGTACATAATCCTGCGACTTGCCGTTCAGCATCCTGACCCGTACGGAAGCGGTATCTGCCAAATCGACCATACCGTACAGGTAACGGGAGATATGGTTGTTCAAAAACTGGTCTTTCGTATCTGCGTCCTCTACATAACCCGCCATGGCCTCATTGGTCGGAGCCCACACCGTAAAGGTCTGGTCCGTGGACAACAAGGAATCAAGCCCCTGGCTCCGGACGACTTCGCAGAAAGCCGAATACTCCGGACGGCTTTCCAATACCTGCATGAGCGTACGGGTCTCCGTCGAACCGTCTATCCCGTAATGGTCGTCCCACAAATGGTCTTGGCAACCGGCAGCAAAAGCCAGTACACCCAAACCGAACGATAGTTGTATAATAGTCCTTTTCATAATAGCTTTCCTCTGTGATTACTGTTCTTTCATTGCATAATATGAATTCTGGTGTAATTGCGTATTGGCGTTCATCTCCGTAAGCGAAATAGGAAGATACCACGCCTCCGGATTGGACAACCGGGCTTTATAGGTGGAAACCTCCCGGGCATACGCCTTTTCCAACAAAGCGTAAGCCCCCGCAGTCGCCCCCTCACGCCGAACTTTCCTTAACAGGTCGTACCAACGTTTGCCTTCGAAACAAAGTTCGCGTTGGCGTTCTTGGAGTACCATCGCTTTCACGGCATCCATAGAAGGATAGTCGGCATATTCCAAAGAGTCCATCTCCATGGTAGCCCGTTTGTACGTCACGTTACACAAGGAAATGACAGTCTTGCGTTCATCATCCGTCACGGCTAATTCGGCCAATGCTTCCGCCTTCATCAAGTAAATATCCGACAAACGGTAGAATATCCAGTTGGCCGTGCTGGTAGAAGCACGATAACTATATTCATACGACGTGTGCGGCACCAAGGCCGATGCCGGCGACTGCCCCTCGTATTTGAATACCTTGAAGCTCGTGGGCGGCACGACGGAACCGTCGGAACCGGCCTCTACCGTAGCTGCAATAAAGTCGCGGGCACGATAATCGTACTGCACATCCAAATAGGTATTGAACAACTGTGCCGTCGGCTCGAAATGGGCACTTTTGCCTTTTGTAGTATTCCCGTACAAATTGGCAGTGGCCCCGTTCATCTTTCCGTCCTTATCAAAGTTCAATTCAAAAATCGCCTCCGTGGAATTACCGGTGTAGAACACCGAATTATACATCCTGTTACCCTCTACCATCATCATTTCCGTTTCATACATGGCCTGATTGTACAACACGCGGTCGCAAGCTTCCACACAAGACCGGTAATCCGCCTGCGCTTCGGAATTGCCCGCGTCGGAAGCCTTCCATAAATATACATCGGCCAAAAGAGCTCGCACGGCGTTCTTCGTAATCCTCCCGCGTGTGTATTGTTCCGTCGGCCATTCTTCGGGAGCATACTCTTCCGCCAGTTTCAAATCTTCAATCAAAGCCGGTACAATCACATCGTCCGCCGAACTTTGCGCTACCTGATAGTCCTGTTGTTCGCTCTCACTGGGCTCCGTCACATAAGGCACGTCGCCAAAACTGCGTACCAAATAGAAATAACAGAGTGCGCGCAAAGTATAAACCTCCGCCAAATAATTGTGTAGGCGTTCTTCGGTAAAGTTGGCGTCGCGGTCACGCACGGCCGGAGCCGACTTGATGACTTTGTTGCAAATATTGATAACCTTATAGAAATCGCCCCACGTCACCAATCCGTTCGATGACAGCAGGTTCGCATCTTTCAAATATTGCTCGTCAGTGGAAGCCGACGTAGAATAATCCATATTGTCCGAACGAGCCTCGCCCCAATAAATGATTCTGCTGATCACATTATCCTCCAGCATGAAACGATAACAGGAAGCCACTACACTCTGTACGTCTTCTCCCGTTTCCCAATATTCATCGTCCACGATATCGTCTTCCGGATAAAGCGTCAGGAAGTCATTGCATGCGGTAAAAAGCCACAAGCAGGAAGCCGCCAGAAAGATATTCTTCAGATAATATTTCATTGTTTTCATCATTTCCGTTTTTTAGTTAAAATGTAGCTGAAAGTCCGAATGTCCATTCCTTGGCACGCGGAGTCATGGAATTGTCCACCGCAATGCCGTAATAGTCTTTGGCTGTATCCGTACAAATAGAAATCTCAGGGTCTACACCGGAATACTTGGTAAAACACCAAAGGTTGTTCACAGTGAGATAAGCACTCAGATTCGTCATGCCGATACGCTTCACCCAGTTGGACGGGAAACGGTAACGAAGCGTAATGTACTTCACACGCAGAAAAGAACCATCTTCTACATAACGGTCGGATGCCAGCCAGTTATAACCTTGGTTGTACACTGCACGCGGCATGTCCGTCACGTCTCCTTCCTTGCGCCAACGCCAGTTCACCGTCGTACACTGGTTGTAGGCATGATACATGTTCTCGGCATTCATACGCGCCACGTTCACGATTTTGTTCCCCCAACGGTAGTTACAGAACACATTCAACGAGAAGCGATCATAACGCAACGTAAAGCCGAAACCACCCGTAAGTTTAGGATTGCAATTACCCAAATAGACCACATCATACTGGTCGATGCTTCCGTCGTGGTTGATATCCTCGTAGATGGCATCACCACCCTGGAACTGGTATTTGGTCGTACTGTGGTAATAGTACATCGGTTTCACCGTACCGTCGAAATTCGTCATCGGGACTCCGTTCTCATCACGGGCCACAGGCACCGTCTTTCCTTCTGCCACCGCTTGGTCGTAACGGTCGTAACTGTAGGAATATACCCCCTTGTAACGGAACCCATAGATGGAGCCGAACGAGTTACCTTCCTGCAAACGCGTATAGTAAGCCCCGTTTCCGAAGTCGGAATGGTTGTTGAAGTTGTTCAGCACACTCGGATCGAGACTGCGAATCATGTTCTTGTTGGAAGCAAAGTTTGTATTGATGTCCAACGAGAACTTACCTTTTTCCACCACCTTGTTGAAATTGACCGTAAGTTCCCAACCGTCATTATCCATTCGCCCCACGTTTTTGTAAGTCAATGTGGCGAAGCCGGAAGAAGACGGAATGTCGATGTCTTTAAACAGAAGATCGTCTGTACGCTTTTTGTACCAGTCGTAAATGACAGACACCTTTCCGTTCCAAAGTTCCATGTCGAAACCCAAGTTCAACGAAGTCACCTTCTCCCATTTCAACCCGTCCAGACGGATACGTGTGGGATAAACGGCACTCATGTCCATATAACCTGTAGAATTCGTCGTCAATACACTATACTGAAGGTAATTCTGTCCGGGTTGCCGACCGGCGATACCCCAACTCGGACGGAAAGCCAACAAGGTCAGCACTTTTCCCGTGTACTTCTGCAACCACGGTTCGTCCGAGATAATCCATTTGCCACCCACTCCCGGGAAAAATCCGTAACGGTTGGAAGGACCGAACTGTGTGGAACCGTCCACACGAAGATTGGCATCAAAGATATAACGCCCCTTGAAACTGTAGTGCACACGTCCCATCCAACCTAAAGTCTTGTCATTACTGTTCCCGTTTTCCGTGCCGGATATGTATCCCGTAGCCGTGACGTCGTTAATGGCAGAACTCGGCAATCCCTGCATCTTCACATATTGGGAATGGCTCGTGGTCGTAGTCAACTGCATCAGAGCCTGCGCCTGCAAGTTATGGTCGTCATTCAGGAAACGGCTCTGCCATGTAAGTCCGTGCTCCGTGGCTACCGTCAGCTTGCCGGACGTTTTCGTCTCCGCCACATTGGCCGAACCATAGTTGTCCGCCGCATTGTACACACATTCCGCCGGTAGAAACTTCTCTTCCCGTTCATTGTTCAAGTCAATGGCCACCCAGCCGAGATAGCGCAAGTAATGCTCCTCCGGATTGAAAAAGTCGTATTGCAACGACAACTTGGGCATAATACGGTACCCTTTCAGGTTGTTCTTGGCCAACTTGCCCAACGCCACGGGATTCTTCAATTCCCGCTGCTCTTTGTTGAAGCCCGACTCGGCATCCATATTATAATAACGCCCCGTACTGCTGCCGTCCGCATTTTCCTCATACACGGCCATGTTCGGCATTTTCTTGTAGGCGATGTCTAACAAATTCTCATAATTCCGGTCATTATCCGAATAAGTAAATTGGAATTCCGAACCGAACACCATACGGTCGGACACATAATAATCCAGTTGCGAACGGGTGGAAAAACGTTGATACCGCTGCCCCATGACCGTACCTTTCTGGTCATAGTAACCACCGGAAATACGGAATGCAGCCCGTTCACCGCCACCCGACACGGTCAGATAGTGGTCGTTTGTCCATCCGTGTCGCGTCACTTCGTCCACCCAATCTGTATTATTATTGTAATTCTGGTTGTCCGGTTCGTAGCGCAACTCGTCATAATCATATTGTTCGTAAGTCTCGTCACGTCCGCTCAAAGTTCGGTTAAAGTATGCCTGCTTCATCATCATCGTATAATCCCCTCCCGACAGCAGCTTCATCCCTTTGGGTTGGGTGGAACCGGAAAGTTTATAGGTATAAGACACACGTGTCTTCCCCCTCGTACCCCGTTTCGTCTTGATCAACAATACGCCGTTGGCTCCCTTAGAACCCCACATGGCGGTGGAGGCGGCATCTTTCAATACGGTAATCTCCTCGATATCCTCCACATTGACGCTCAACAAGTCTGCATACTCTTCCTCATTAGCCGTACCGAAATCGAAACTTTCATCAATCTCACCGCTATAAGGCACGCCGTTCACCACCACCAAAGGTTGTGAGTTACCCGTGATGGATGTCGTACCACGAATACGCATCTGACTGCCCGAACCGGGACTTCCGCCTACCACGATATCCAAACCGGCCACACGTCCCTGCAAAGCATCGTCGGCTCCGGCTACAGACACTCCTTCCATGGCATCCATCTTGAAAGTTGTCATGGCCATACTCACCTCCCGTTGCGGAATATTGAAAGCCCCGTCCGGCCCTCTCTTCTGCGCTTTGACCACGACTTCACTCACTTTCATCGTGTTGTCTTCCATCTTGACATTGAACTTACGTTGGGAACCGATAGGGAACTCTTGCGTTTTATATCCCATAAAGGTAAATACCAGTTTGTTGTTCACGTTCTTCACCTTAAAGGCAAAGTTACCGTTCATGTCCGTCGTCATACCGCCGACCACACGATTGGTCGCATCCTTCTCCGCCACGGTACATCCCATCAGTTCAAGCCCGTCGTTTGCATCCACGACACGCCCGCTCACCATGACCTGCGCCCCGGCACGCCATACCGCGCATAGAAAAGCCATTAATAACAAATATCTCTTCATCGTTCTCTTTTTTTAAGGTCATTTTTGGTCTTTTGCATTCCCTCCTTTGGGCTGTTCGAACCACAACACATCGTCTATCTGATGTATCACGGCGTAGGTATAAGCCTCTATCGTCGTAGCCTTTTCCTTATCGCCGCTGTTCAACGTCATGTCGCGAGTCATCAGGTTATATACTCCTTCCGTTTTGACCACACGGGCCGAAACCCTTCCCGTGCCATAGTCAGCTTCATCGACCAAAGTGATATTCCCGTCCTTGTTCGTCACATACACCGGATAGAATTTATTGCTTGCTTCGTTGATCGTAGAGGTCAGATAAGCTTTGTTTTCCACCTTCTCACCTTTTATAAACACGGAATTATCTTGGAAATGATAGCGGACAAAACGCTCCATTACGTTTTCCAGAGAATCCCTCACGCTTTGGTCCCCCTCGTTCTCTATCTGCTCCACCGTGGGAATCCATCCTTTCGCCTGAGCTTCGCGTATCGCCTCATTCGTCGGTACATACACCGTATAATGATACTGGTTGAGGAACTTCACCTTACGTCCCGGTGCCACGGTAGAAGACGTCGGATTGTTGACGAAGATGCCCAGCAAAGCACACATGTCATAAAACTCCCGGAAATTATCCTTGGACGACAATACATCATAAATGGAAGTCGTCGTGTTTTGCAAGATACCGTCTATCAGATAAGTATTTCCGTTCTCCTTATTATATATCTTACTCACTGTGAGCGGCCGTTCATTTCCGACCCCACTGATTTTGTTGTCCTGCGTAATACGAACCGGCGCATATCCTTTAGTGATAAAGTACTCCTGTCCACCCGCACGAGCCGCTTCAAAAGCTTCATTGCTTTCCGTGACCAAAGTCTGGCAGTTCAGGATGTCTTCCAAACGGTTCTTCAGGATGGAACTGTTACTGACGGTACCATTCGAGCCCAACGGAAAACCATTGTCCATAATCACCGTCCCGTCGGATGTACGGGTCGGTACGGCAGCCACCGTATTCTGCGGCGTCAACTGGAATTCCAGGTTACACCGATAGTTTTCCGAGGCGTATGATTTCGCCACGGGGTCCACATAGTCTTTCATATACTCGTTCGGTGTGACAAAGAACTGATACGTACTCTTCAACGAGCGCAAATAATAGACAAATTGTGCATCCGCCATAGCCTGATTGAAGATGGAGTTCAGGGAGTCAATCTTAGCCGGCCCCATTACCGTACGATAATCCAACGGCGTAAAGACTTTGTCGGTCACATAGACCACCCCGTTACGTCCCACAAATTTATCCACGATATTTTCCTTGCTTACCTCCATCTCATAACCGGCCTCATCTTTGATGTCCCCGAAACGGCTCGGCAACGAAGACAGGAAAGAATACTTCTGGTGGTTGGCCACAAAGTCTGCGGCGATATTGTCGGGCACCTTGTCCCACGAACCGAAAGCTTCAAAAAAGTCGCTTCCCTCACCCGATGGAGAAAAGAACCGGTCCATCGCTTCATTGGTCGGTACGAACATACAGCCCATGTCCGTCTCATAGCCGGGTTGGCTCGTGTTTCCGCCTTTCGGTTGGTACAAGTTCCATCCCGGATCGAAATACAACAGGCCCGGCGCATTCGTACCGTTATATTCCGTAAAGGAGTATGCCGGACTTTGATTGAAATAACGTGTCTGGAAGATGGAGTCGCCTTGGGCATCCCGTTTGTAGAACACCGGACAGGCGAAACGGTCCATCAGTCGGCTGAAACGGCTCACCTTTTCATTCCCCCGGATATAAGCCGCCATGTTTTCGGGCGGAACCAGCACGTCGGCCAACTCGTGCAAATACCCGTTTTGGCAAACGATATCTTTCTGGATAATCTTATTGGCAAACAACGACGCATCGTCTGCCTCGCGGGGAATACCCGTCACGAAACTGAAATCATCATCCGTAATGTGCTTCCCGGACATTACATCGGGAAAGAACTGTACCAATGTCCATTTCGTGGCATCGGATAACAATTTTATCGGTTTGCCCGCCCGGCGGTAGAGAGCGAAGTATTTACTGTCCGGCAAGTCCTCCGCAGCGACTACCGGAATCGTGTCTTCCACCTCGAAATCGGTCGTCCGGCGGAAAGTCACCTGCCCCCTGTCGCTCAGAGACAAACGTTCCAAGAGTTGGGAATAAGGTATCGTTCCCAACTTGAGCAGCATCATCTTGAACGAATAAGGCAAATCCTCATAACTGCGATACCCCATTTCGTTCGTCTGGAAAAAGCGTTCGAAAGAAGCATCGTTCGAAAAGAACAGCGTATTGCTCCCCGACACCTTCATGGCATCGGTGTATCCGCAGTCATCAATCAGGCGGATATAATACGTACAGTCCCCACGGCCTGAAAGATAATCGTATATGTTGCTGTTCAGCCACGATGGCATGTGGTTTTCCATGTCCTCATACTTGTCCGTACAAGCCGTAGGGAAAGCCCCTGCCACACCTACGGAAAGCAAAGCCAGTAACTTATAAAACTTCATGGTATAAAATGTTTAAATAGAAATCAATGCGTATCTTCACTCTCAATCAGATTGGTCGGCATGAACTCGATGTAATCCAAATGGCAGTTACCGTTGAGCATCTGCACGAAACGGAACTCATGCGTGGACATTTCCGTCCAACTGAATATACCCAGCACCTTGCGCAGTTCGAACGGGTCGTTACGGGTAGAGCCTTTGATGCCTCCGCTTTGCCCCATCATCAATTCCGTGGAAGCAAAGGAATCCGGCCCTTTCATGAATCCTCGGTTGTGCATACTCTTGTCGTTTTCATACCCGTAGGGATCGTCTTCCTTGGAATCATAATCCCACCACGCTCCGGGATTGTCCTGCGTGAACTGCCACACCTGCTCCCAACCGATTCCGGCATCCGTACCTTTCAGACGCATGTCGATAGGAATGCCGCAAGGCTCGTCGTCTAAATAAAACTGCGTAATGCCGCGCGTGGCCGCATCCACACGATAACCGATACGTACTTCATAACTTCCGGCCGGCACGGGTCCCACGGTAATCGAAGCATCGAACATCCCCCAAATCTCCAAATAGTCGCCCAAAAAGAAACTGTGCATGTTCGACCCGATATATTTAGCAAACACCGTACTGCTCTCCTCAAAGTGGAAATTCTTGCAATACCCCTGCGGCACATAATAGTCTTTTTTGGAAATGATGTCATTATTCCGCAATTCCGGTGTAAAGATGGTGAAGTCCATACGTATGCGTTTGCCGCGCATGATACGCCCTACCTTATCCTCATCGTACACCAACATCCCCGTCAGCACATGGATAACTCCGTTTTGGCAATCCAGATTGCTATGCGCCATGTCCAAGGTCACCACATCGTCCAATTCCTCCGCCATATTCGTGTACTGCGCATCATAACAGTTACGTTCGTCATTGAATACCGGTTTCTGCGCATCCTGGTCGCCCCATTTGAAAGCCTGCACCGTAATGATGGACTGCTCGGCCAGCGGCACCAAATACTGTTCCAGCCAGAACGAGCCGTCGCGGTAATTCTCACGCAGCCAATCCGCATCCATCCACGTGTGCGTCACTACGTAATCGCGGGTGTTCACGATCTGATTAGAAGCCAACATGACCGGCAACAAGTGGTAAGCCACGAAACGGTACAGGCTGCTGCCCTCGTCCGTATCCGGCAGATCTTTCCCGTCCGGATAGAAACGTTTGGCATATTCCCGCATGTCGTCCAGCGTACGGATTCCGTTTAATGCCAACACCGAATCCGTCTCCAGCAAAGCCGTATAACGGTAATTCTTGGTCTTGGGAAACTCCGCACCGGAAGCGTACGGGTCGTCCGACGGTTTGGTCGTAGCAGGCACGTACGTCTCGTCGTCCAGAAGCGTAAGGGAATTACGCAAACCCGTAGCATGCAAAGCCTCACCGTAAAGCTTGAAATGCCCTTCTGTCTCGATGTAATCGGCCAACAAGTCGGTATTACCGGCCAAAGCCTTGTCTACGATATGCACCACTCCGTTAACCTTGATATGGTCGCCCGACACGATACGTGCCGAATTGTTGATCATCCACGAAGTACCGTCGGGTGCGATGGACGTGTACAGATAACGCCCTAACATGTTCTTCGTGTCGATGGCTCCGGACGTAAAACCAGCCGTTTCATAGTTTCCCACTTCGTTGGCCTCTCCGTCTATCAGGTGATAAAATACCATTTCCTTGACCGCCTCCACGGAATCCAGAAAATGCTCGAACGACCCGTAACCCTGTTCTTTCGCATACGCCTCCATCGCCGTGTTGTTCGACACAAAACAGGTGTATGAGCCGTATGATTCCAGCAGGGAAAAAGCCCCCGCCGTCTTCAAAGCTTCCGCGAAATCCGAATAGTCCGCGTTGTTCTGCAAAAAGTCGCTAATGGTCTCCCCCGTAAAAGTCGTGTAATTCTCTCCCACGTCGTCAGAATCCTGGCATCCGAGAAAACAACAGAACATACAGGCCAAGAGACAGTACGCTACCACATTCTTTATTTTCATATAGAATCTAATCATTAAAAAAAACATAATAAAAGTCTTCTTCTATATCCTACTACGTATACGACGAGACAAATACTTACGCCGATTAAAAAAATTAATGTGTATCTTCTCCTTCAAGCAAATTGGTCGGGATGAACTCGATGTAGTCGAAATGGCAACTCCCGTCTAACATTTGCACCACACGGAACTCATGGGTTTCCATCTTATCCCAACTGAATATCCCCAGGACCTTACGTAAGGCATACGGGTCATTACGTGCAGAACCTTTTACCCCTCCACTGCTTCCCGTAGGTAACAACTCATTAGAAGCAAAACAATCCGGCGCTTTCATGAACCCTCTGTTATGCAAGCTCTTATCATTCTCATAACCATAATAATCCTCTTCATTGCCACCGCCCCAAATATAAGGGGAGTTGATTTGAGTGTACACGTATTCCTGTTCCCAACCAATAGAGGCATCATCCCCCTTCAAGCGCATGTCGATGGGAATGCCACAAGGTTGTTCGTCAAGGTAAAATTGCGTAATCCCTCTATGGTTTGTGTTAACCCTATAACCGATACGCACTTCATAACTTCCATCCGGAATAGGACCAACGGTAATGGTCACATCGAACATACCCCAACTCTCTATATAATCATGTAAATAATCACTGTGCATGTTATCCCCTATATATTTGACAAACACGCTGGCCCCCTCTTCATACTTTAGTTTTTTACAATACCCTTCAGGCAAATAATAACACTTATTTGAAATGATATCATTATTACGCAATTCCGGCAGAAAAGTAGCGAAGTCCATCCGGATACGTTTCCCACGCATGATACGCCCCAACTTGTCCTTATCATACACCAATATGCCGGTCAGGGCGTGGATGACCCCGTTTTGGCAGTCCAAATTACTATGCGCCATATCCAACGTCACCACATCGTCCAATTCTTCGGTCATGTTCGTATAACGAGGGTCGTAACAATTACGTTCATCATTAAATATCGGTTTCTGAGCATTCTCACTCCCCCATGTAAAAGCCTGAACCGTAATGACTGACTGTTCGGCCATGGGTATGAGGTACTGCTCCAACCAGAACTTTCCGTCCCGGAATTTATCATTCAACCAGTCTTCATCCATCCACGTATGGGTGAAAGCATAATTTCGTGTATTAACCAACTGATTGGAAGTCAACATCGTCGGCAATAAATGGTAACCTACAAAAAGCGACAGGCTGCTTCGCTTGTCTTCGTCCGGAAAATCCGCCCCTTCCGGATAGAAACGTTTGGCATATTCCCGCATGTCGTCCAACGTACGGATTCCGTTCAATGCCAACACCGAATCCGTCTCCAATAAAGCCGTATAACGGAAGTTTTTTGCTTTCGGGTATTCCGCCGTACTTGAATATGGGTCAGTAGCCGGTTTCGTTACCGGTGCCACATAATGTTCATCATCAATCAACAGCAGGGAGTCCCTCCAACCGGTAGCACGAAGAGCATCCCCATACAAATTGAAATGTCCTTCCGTCTCGATGTAATCAGGCAGCAAGTCCGTATTACCGGCCAACACCTTGTCCACCACGTGCGCCACACCGTTGACCAACATGTGGTCACCCGACACGATGCGTGCCGAATTGTTGATCATCCACGCAGTCCCATCGGGCGCAATGGACGTGTACAGATAACGCCCCAACATGTTTTTCGTGTCGATAGCTCCGGACGTAAAACCGGCCGTTTCATAGTTTCCCGCATCGTTGGCCTCACCGTCTATCAGATGGTAAAACACCATTTCCTTGACAGCTTCCACCGAATCTAAAAAATGCTCAAACGACCCGTAGCCCTGTTCTTTCACATACGCCCCCATCGCCGCGTTATTCGGTACAAAACAGGTATATGCCCCATAAGACTCCAACAAAGGCAAGGCGTTAGCAGTTTTGAGAGCATCCACAAATGCCGAATACTCCTCGTTATCCTGCAGGAAATCGCTGACGGTCTCCCCCGTGAAAGTCGTGTAATTCTCCCCCACGTCATCGGAATCCTTGCATCCCGAGAAAACGCAAAACATGCAGGCGAATGTCCCGAATAGAAAAATCCTTCTTATTTTCATCTTCATCTCTCTTTTAAACAATCATACGTTTCGTGTTTCCACCCTCTATTTCCTACTACGTATCTCATGGCCCAAATACTTACGGTTATTAAAAAATTAGGCGAAGCCTTGAAAACTCCGCCCAATCATTATCTAATATCCGATATTGCGTTTACCTCACCAACACTTTCTTCACCGTGTCGCCCACACGGACAATATACATGCCTGGAAGAACCGTCTGGTGCACCGTACCTTCAAAGGAAGCCACACGCATGCCGTCTACCGTATAAATAGCACCGACTTCTGCCGTGAAGACATTTATGGTACGACCGGTCACGAACACCTTCAAACCGTCTCCGTCGGCCTGTACGTCGCTGATGGCCGTAGCGAAGCTTTCGGACGGAATATCTTCTTCCGTTTCAAACGTACGGATCCAGTCAATGTAGAGCGCATCGTCTTTCTGGAAGCCCATCGTACTGAAATACTGGCTCACGTACGGCATCTTGCCCACGCTGATATATTTCATCAAATCCCAATAATACACATCGCCTTTGGCTTCCGCGTCAGCCAAATTCAGGGCAAAAGCCGTAGCTACACTGCCTGGTTTCTCCAAGAAGTTAAACACATCTATCGTGATGTCCGGATTCGTTCCCTTGCATTTGATAGCCAAATAACGACGCACTCCGGGGTTTAGATTCACAAGACAAGACTCATCGCGTACGCCGCCAGCAGGATCCCTGTCATAGAAGTTCGTAAAGATGCCACCCTCGCGACGCATGGAAGGACTCGTTGGATAAACAGTAGCATTACCTTTCGATGTTCCATCGAATGAATCATATGTATCTGCCACCGTCAGTTTCAAGCAACCCAGTTCCTCACCATCCGCACTTTTGTAGGTGCCCTTGTTCACCCGTGACCACATGCGCCAGCGTTGCATGCGCCAACCGTCCAACATAAAGGTCTGTCCATGCTCACCCATAGTCATCTCCACACCGTTGACAACACCTTTCGTACTCGGGTCTTCCTCGGCCTCACCATTGAATTCCCAGGCCTCAAACAAACCGCTTTTCTCATCTTCCGTAGGATTATAGCTTTCCAATGCATCCTCAATCAGGAAACAATAAGGCAACATGTCATCATAATTATCCGTCGGAACAGACGAAACGCACTTCAGGTTGTACCCGTCCTTGTAGTAATAATACGAACCGCATTTCATATCGAACGAGCCTTCGCCGTCACGGTTGGCAAAAGTAAACGTCGCCGCATCTGCACTGCCCGGCACCACCAACAAAGTGCCATCGGCGCATTGTACCACAGTCCCTTCGGCACACTTCAGGTTATAAACCCGCAAACCATCGGATTCCGACACTTGCAGGAACGTCAGCGGAGTAGCCCCTTCGTTGGAGCCTAACATGACAGGCTTCCCCATGTAGCTGTCTTTCGTTACATCGTCTTTTCCTACATACAAAGAAAGACTGTTGTCGGCCGTACGGATATAATTATACACTAAATTTTCGTCCGGATTGAGATAGGCATTAAAAGCAGACATGGCAGCCTTTAGCCCCACAGCAGCCTGTTCGTACTCTTCCGACGTAGCTCCTTCTTTCTCGTAAACCTCATTCGCCTTTGCCTGTTCCTCTTTGAGAGCTGTATACGCATTGTCGCCCTCTCCCATATACTGCACAAACCCTTCTATCACGGTTTCCGCCTCATATAAAGTCGTGTTGAGGACACCTTTCTGCGGGCTTTCGTAAGGACCGTCACCCCAATTGTCCTCTTCTGTCAGGCTGTTCCAAACCTCGCTGATATTCTTCGCTGTACGAATCCATTTCACGTAAACATTGGGCACCTCTTCGCGCGTCTTCGCACGAGTGGAAATGGTATCCCCCTTCTCATCCAATTCCGCATACAGGGTGTCGGCGTATGTCGTCAGGCCGAACGAGAAATGGGAAATCTTGATGGACACGCGGTCTAGCAGCCTTTTGGAGGGCAAAGCCAAAGATGAACTGTCACGAATAGAAGCAAAATTCACAGCCACCACAAACTCACATTTATCTTTCTCGTAATCTACCGGAAGCCGTTTGATGAACCACACTGTATCGCCAACCTGCGCCACTTGTCCTTCCTTCCCGTCGGCCACCACCTTTTCATAGGGTGTCTCTTTATTAGCCCATACAATAGCTACGGAATCCCGCCCGTATTGGTCTTTCAGGTAAGGGTAAGCATTCTTTGCAATATCAATCACTTTCTTTCCTCCATTGGTAAAACCGAATAAGCCTCCTGCACCGTTGCCACACATATCTTCGTCCTGCGCACCCGTATAAGGATTATGCCAGAAAAACTCGCTCCACAGGGTATTGCTACTTCCTTTTTTGGTCTCTGTCTGCATGGGAAGGGACACTTTGAACACGTAAATAGGATAGTCTGGCGTCATCGTGACAAACCCCGTCCCTTTTACTGCCTCACGGAAATCGAGCCGGGAACGGAATTCGAAACCCGAAGAATCCCTTCGCGTCGTGTTGTTCACCCCCAGCCTCCAGTTCAAATAATCGTCCTCAAACAGGAAATCGGGACTCCATGATTCCCATTTATAGCCTTCCGGCCCCAACTGAACCACACTGGAGGCCTGCATTTGAAGGGGAGTCCAATTGTAATACCCCTTCACTCCATGCACGTCGCGTGCTCCGGCCATGCCGAACCCACAAAGCAAAGACGCACTGAGTAAATGTCTTAATTTCATAATCTTTAATTTAAAACCATACTATAAACATATAACACTCTCTATATCCTACTACGTTTCACTACTTCAGAATACTTACAGAAGAAAAAGATTTTTTTAGTTTCAGGTCAAAGTTTCCTTGCATGCCGTATACGTCCCCCTGAGTTTTGCAAAAAGCCCCTTCATCCTTCAGAAAATACGGTAAATTTCTCATTACCTTACCATTATAAACTGAAATATGTTTCAGCCATCTTTCAGACAAGTTTCATTTCGTTTGGCGCAGAACGGAAAATCGTTTGCCTGAGATTGAAAAATTATTCGGCTGAGAACTTTTTACCGCTTTCCGCAATGAAAGGATACTGAAAGATGGCTGAAACATCCTTCAGTCCGTAACATACTATATCAGAATCGATTACCATACGCCCTGAAGAATGAAAGGTCTTTTTGCAAAATCATAGGGGAGAGCGCAGAGAATAGTCCTATCGGAAAGTAAGTTTTCACTGTACCATCCGATAAGCTAGCCAACATGTTTTCAGAAGCCGAGACTTTCAAATGCCGGATTCCAAACTGAACAAAATGAGATGCAAAACCAACTTATTTGCATATCAATAGTTCACAAGTTTATTCACCACCAAAGACCTGCCATCGGTAAGTTTCAACAAGTAAACGCCACGAGGCTGTGCAGCCAAAGACAAATCAACCGACCCTTTTTCAATATGGACATCGGCCACCGGAATACCCCGGAGATCGAAAACCGTAGCCCTTAATTCTTTGGCCTGACCGTGGTAAATGACCCTCCAATGCCCGGCATTTCTTAAAGGGCGGACTTCCCACAACGTTCCGGCGGAAACGGCATCCGAAATGGCAGAAGGGGACACTACCAATGTCCGGCTCACCCGTTCGGCTGTACCGTATTCGTCGTTTCCCGGCTGGTCGGCATGAATCTCGCATGTACCGGAAGCCTTCAGATACACCTTTTCGCCCACGACCTGTGCAACGCCTGCATCGGAAGAAGAAAACACAACTGGAAGACCCGAAGAAGCCGAAGCCTGCAAATCGAAGTTTCTCTCATCTAACGTCTTGACGGGAATTTCGGCAAACTCAATCTCCTGACCTGCCAACTCCACGGGGAAACCCCAGAATTCCGCCTCAGCAATATTGCCTGAACTACCCTCACCTGCCGACAAGTAACGAACATAACGGTAAGGCTTCCGTGCATCCACGTCACGATAAGTGATTGTACCGCTTTCCGTATCCGTCACGTCAATGGTATACAACGTCACAGGACTGGTGAAATCCGCGTCTTCCGAAAGTTGGAAACAACCATCTTTCAATCGTTTGGCATACGTGCTGTTGCGTGGTGCATACCCGATTCGTGAAACCATGGCACGCGTATTCCGACCCAAGTCAAGCCCCACCCATGCTCCGGTGGACACATCTGAATCAAAGAATGTACCGATGTCACCATCCATAGCCTTATCACAAGTATTTCCTTCCCCATTCCACGAACCAGGCGTACCAATGATAGAGACCGTTTCCCACAAACGGAGCTCAGACGCTTCTCCCGACAAGCAAGAGACTTCTCTTGTGCACTCTCCTTCACCGACGGTATTCTTGGCCGAGACCTTATATATATAGGTATTTCCCACTTGCAGGCCGACATCCACATACTCCGTAGCCTCCGTCTCGGACACTCGTTCGAAGCCTGTTCCGTTTCCCTCTGCACGGTATACCACATAGGTGGAAGCCTCATCCGTTTCGGCCCATGACAAAAAGGCCTTCTCCCCACCCGGCCAAACCTTCAAGCCGGACGGAGAAGCGGGAACGGCCATGACAGGGGTCTCCACGGACACTGTGGCCGCTTCGCCCTCACCGCTCATCCCCACCGGACGCACATCATAAACATATCCGGTTTCGGCCTCCAATTTTTCATCCACAAAAACGGTATCCTGACAGAAACCGTCCACAATCTCCCACTCCTTGTCGATGGAAGCGGCACGGCGTACCACATAGTAATCGGCATGCGCCACCGGTTGCCAAGCCAACGAAACACGGCCACTGTTCAAAGCTTCAGCCTTCAGACCTTTTACCTGCGGAAGTGCCGGATGCAACTCGTCCGTAAGGGTCAGATGATCGAAAAAAGCTTGCATGGAAGTACCTGCAGCCACATACATGCCTGCATAGTAATCATCAGCCATATCAACCGCCTGAGAACCTACTTTATACCACGTCTGCCCATCCAAAGACTGGTAAGCCGTAAAAACGTCCCCCTCGCGTGTCAGTTTAAACCAAACCTCCAACCAAGTGTGCGTGTTGCCCGGAATCCAAGCCGCACTCCTTCCAGCCACCGTACGTGGAGCAAACCACACGTAGCGGAATCCGGTATCGGCCAAACCGACAGAAGCCATTCGTGCTCCAGGTTCCAGACTTTCACGCATCATCAATCCGGCACGTTCCGACTTTTCATCAGTATTCACCGAATCGAACAAACGGACAATCAATGTGGTATTTTTACGCACAGGGGTATACACATACGTCACATTGTCGCTGCTTCCACCGAACGAAGTCCCTGTCCCCTGTATGGCAAACGTATGACCGTTCACGTCGTGATAGACTACAGCCCCTAACTCTCTATACCCGAAATTCGTGAGCTGCCATCCCTCGGGTAGCGGCGTTCCCTGATACGGAGTCGCCTTTACGGATTTTGAATAAGCACCGGTACCGGCTTTATTGACTTCCGCCACACGATAGTAATAGGTGTGCCCTCCTTGTACCGTCGTGTCTGCATATTGCCGAGTGGTATTGAAATTCCACCTCCCTACTTCCGTAAAAGGCCCTTCAGGAGAAGAGGCACGCTCTACCACAGCACCATTGACCACATCCCCTTCGTGAGGCATCCAAGACACAACCACTTCCTCCAACCCCGAAACGGCCTTTACCTGCTCGGGGGCAAGCGGTAACACATGGGAGTGGAACGGGGATTTCCCTGCGTCTAACGTGTAAGTGAATGCCACGTAACCGGGAGCTTCCCATCCACAGGCAGTCAAGCCGCGGGCATTAATCATGGCTTCCGTCCAAGGGGCTTCCAACCCTTTGCGCACGACATAATGGTTGTAGATAATTTCATTGGCAGGCATATTGGAGATGGCAAACGAACGTCCGCTCGTACGCCTCCAACACGAAGCCGGATAGTAAAAGAAACGGTTGGCACAGTCTTCTTTCGTATCCCACTCCCAACGGTCATATTCGTGTGTTAAATTGAAACGGCACAGATATTCAAAACCTTTCAGCAAAAGATTGTCTTCCAAACCGAACAAATCATCCCCTTGGTTCCAAGCCATCTGGCAAAGTTCTGCTGCACTGCCCGGACCAATCTCGGCATGCGGCGTATCGCGTCCCATCTCATTCACTTGGAAGGTCAACGGGTTGACCATCTGCGTCAGGCATCCTCCTCCGCTACCAGACTTGTAATATTCCAAAGCTTCATTGTAAATGGCTTCATCGTCACAGAATATGCCGATAGCCATATTGCATGTATTGGCAGGGCCGTCCCAACCGGACCAACTGCCACACTCTCCCAAGAAGTCCCGGCAGGCCGGATAAAAATACTCCTTACACATCTTCTTAAAGCGTTCGATGTCTTCTTCCTTCCATCTGGGATAAGCACGGACAACCTCGGCTACCTCGACAAAGATATTGGCGGGCAGTTGGAACAATTCTCCGGTAATCACATCGTCCACGGAAGAGGACCAAGCATTTAAAATATCCACTGCACACTGGGCGTGACGTTCATCGCCCGTCACATACCACCGCAAAAAATTGTAATAAGCCGCAACCCCGTCACGAGCAGCCCGCTGCCGCCTCCCGCTCGGTCCGGAAACCGACTCGGCCGGTGCCGCCTTATAGGTATACTGTGCCTTAGAATCCTGAATCATCAGATTCCAACCATCTATCCACGGCGACTCCTTCGCCAAGACTTTTTCCTTGATACGCTCTAAGTCATTGATAGTATGCACCCCTCCGGGATGCACAAAATCCCGCGCGCATATTTCCAATCCCCAAATCAGAGACAAAAGGATAATTATACTTTTCTTCATTTTACTCTTATTTTTATAAATTATTCTACTATCAATACCACCGTGGATTTCGGTTCCACCTGCAACACGCGTTCTGTCACCGTCTCCTTGGAGGGAAATGCTCTCACGGACTTCGCCGCAGGCACTTCCACATCGAATGTTCTGTCCGGCGTACAATTCATCGCTATCAAATACTTGCCGTAACGCAGGGTGTAGAAGTCCCCCTTCCCGGCATATACGCTTTCCTGCCCCGGTTCAAAGTGAACGCCTTCGGGTGCCTTGGCAATAGGCAACTGCTCGCCGGTATGGGCGGACTTCACTTCGGGATAGAAATTACGGGCCGGCGAGAAATAAAGATTGTTCCGTTCGGGACGGGTATAGGTAAATCCGCTCGGTGTGTATCGGATGTCCTCGAACACCGTGGCGACACGGTCGCACTCCGGCGTAATGTAGTGCACACGTGCCAAGAAGTTCACGGCAAAGTTCGCCCGCCAATACAAAGATGTGTACAAGATTTCATCCCCGTTTTTCAACGCCACCACGCCGACTTCCTCGTCAGAGAACAACACGTCCGGCATACCGTCCGACATAGGCAAGCGACCCTCGCGGCGAGGCTGTTTCATAATCAAATCGTACTCACCCGGCAATCGCAGCAACGTGTAGGTGGAATTCAATCCGCGGTCTTTCATCTTCTCCTTGACTACGGCAAAGAACTGGTTGTCTTCCATCATTTGCCGGGCGTATGCCACCGCTTCAGGATCCAATGTGGCCGCAGCCGCCATGATAGGCGTGCCTTCACGATGGTATCCACGCTCTCCGTAAGTGATACCGGCCGGATAATAGCCATGGTCACGCCAGCCGATGACCGACTCGCCGCGCATGGCCGCATATCCGTCATTATCCAATGTCGGATAACGGAAATGACTGCGCGTGTGCATGATCTTAAGCATTTGGGCACGAATCAGCGGGTCGCGCGTATCGGTAAGGCCGCGTTCACCGGTCACTTCATAAAGATGCACCATCCAGTTCAGGATTTCACCGTAACCGCCCACATAGCCCAATTCCTTACTCAGACCGTCCGGCGAAAACTGGTAATAGCTTTTCCCCAAAGGCCAGGTCGGTTCTCCCGTTGCCGACAAACTACCCGACCACGGGGCAATACCCATGGATTCATAAATGAATTTCAAAGTCTGCCAAACGGGCATAGCCTCTTCGGGTGCCAGAATGGAAAGCATGCGGTTCACGTTATACAGATGCAAATCCACAATCATGCTCTGGTTGGTATAACTGCGACGATGCGTCTTGGCGTAGTCCACACATTCCCGGCACATAGCCGTCCAATTCTCCCGGCGCGTTTTCCCGTTCGGCATCTTCTCGTCCCAAATCTCACGGATTTCGGGTATAAAGGAATTCAAGGCCTGACACAAAGGCCCCACCGTCAGCCATGACCCGTCATACACCGATTTGGGATTTTGGGCATAACGCTCATAATACCGGTCGGCCGTACGGATGACCTTCTCCACCACGTCCTTGTTCCGATAAGCCACAGTCCACGGCTCATGATAGGCATACGCCAAAAGCGAAGCGGTTTCCTGGTCTATCTCCGTTTGGTTCAGGTAACCTGAAATTTGACGGTTCACGAACTGCCTGACCTCCTCCATGACTTCCGCTCCCGGTGTGGTACGTACCCGTCGTTCGTTCTTTTCTATCTGCTTCTTCTCTTTCTCCGAGGGCTGGAAACAAGTCTCCGTATGGGTATATCCTTTATATAGTGCTTTCGACGGCTTTTCCATTACTTTTTGATAAGCATCGAAAGTTTCTCCGTAGCGGAATATACGTCCGGTAGAACGGATACTCAATTCTATTTCCTTTTTTCCCCGGGTCATACTGATGGGCAGGGGCAGTGTGGTATACGTGAACCGGCCAGGATAAGGCTTATCTTCATTGGCAATGTCCAACACGTCATAGTCGCCCAAATGACGGTATCCTATCTGTTTCCCCTCGCAAAACAAGATGAGGATATTGCTGTTCCCGCTGTCCGAACCCCAGAAACGGGCCGTAAAATAATTCTGTTTCTCCGGATCGACTTTCATCGTAAAGGTGATATGGCCCCCCTCTACCCTTTCGCTGGGTATGGGCAACAGCACACGGGCCTCTTCTCCCAAGCCTCCGGTCACCACCTGACTGGCTTTTGCGGAAAATCCATGCTTCTTCTCTGAAGCGGAATGCCCGAAAACGATCTCATCCAATACCCCCGTTTTCCGGGCATACAAACCACTCGCGAACAACAATCCGCATACCACACACATCCACAATCTCATTGTTTTCATGTTTATCTTCTTTTTAAGGTAAATGATTCTTCTATCTTCCCGTTAAAAGCCTCCTACAGCCTTGAGATAAGGACGCACCCTTCTCCGCCCTTTCTGTATCTGCGCCTCCACCGTACGGCGGCTGATATGAAGTTCCTTCGATATTTCTTCTGCCGTCAGTTCTTCGAAACGGTTCATGCAATATACTTTCCGGCACGCTTCGGGAAGCGTCTTCGTCCAAGCATATTCCGCTTGCAGCAGACTGTTCGCGTGAATTCCCGATTCTGTCTCTTCGGTAAATTCCGGTTGGGTGTCGTATATATAAGAATGGACTTCCGACACCACTACCCGACGGCGCAGGCGATCTATCAAAAGGTTCTGTACGGTTGTAAAAGCCAGATTCCGGATGGTAGCCGCATACACCATGTCTCCCATATTGATGATTTTAATGAAAGCTTCCTGCACCACATCTTCGGCATCCGCCAGATTCCGGGTTCTTTTATTGGCATAGGCCACCAACAACGTACGGTATCGGGTATATGCCTCAGCTACCAATGTCATCTCTCGCGTATTCTTTAAGTCTTCCATGATACTATATGTTTTTTAAGTTTTCGATTCTTTTGGACAAGACAAAATTATCGTTTGAAAAACCAAAAAACAACAGAAGAAATTCTCAAAAGCGTTCACCGCAATGTATTTAGACACCAAACCTTCTATTCCACTAAAAATCAACATTCTAAATCAACCATTTCAACAGTCCGCTGAATTTGGACGGACTTATCGGACTATATTCCTCCTTACTAAGATAATACTTTCTATGTCATTTTACGCATTTAAAAGCACTAAAATTTGCAATCATTCGCTTAAAAATATAATTTTGTATGCGTTAACAGTTTAAGACGACTCATGAAAAAATACCCGATACGATTCCTTTCTTTTTTAATTCTTGTAGGATTCCTCTTCGTCGGCCTGCCTCTTCACCCAATAAAAGCCGCCCCCACGGTAAACTATCTTACCGACCAAGACGGGCTGCCGAACTATACCGTCTATAAAATCTTTAAAGACAGCCGCAACATGATGTGGATAGGTACATTCAACGGTATCTGCCGTTTCGACGGACATTCTTTCACCAAGTTTCACATCGACCTCCCCAAACCTCTCAATGCCGTAACGGATATCGTGGAAACCCATGAAGGGCACATCATGTTCGGTACCCGAAAGGGACTTTACCTTGTAGAACCGGAACGACAGACTTGTGTACAGGTATGCCCCCAAATCTCCTTTGTCAACTGTATCGGAAAAATAGGACAAACTCTCCTCATAGGGAGCGCGAACGGGCTTTGGATATATAAAAACCCGGAAGAGGCAGAACCCATCAAGTTTGAAAACAGCGTCATCTCCAAAGGTAATATCGTCAACGACATCACGGACGACGGAAAAGGGGGAGCATGGCTGTGCAGCGACGAGTTCCTGATTCATTTAAACCTGAAAGACAGAAGCCTGAAAAAGTATAAAATCAGCAAAGACCTGCTGACGGGCAACCTACGCAACATCTGCCGGAGTGGTGACCGTATATATATAGGTACACGTAACAGCGGACTGCTCGTCTTCGATCCCTCTACGGCATCTACCGAACCTTACATCGACTTGGACTGTCCCGTCATAGCCGATCTGAACTCCGACGGAAAAGACTTGTTGTACGTAGCCACCGACGGGAACGGAGCCTATATTATCGACACCCGCAAAAGACAAATCGTCAATACCTATCGTACCAATACGGCCGACTTTCCCCTGCCGAGCAATGCCGTCTATACTTTTTGGCACGACAAGACGCTCGGCATCAGTTGGTTCGGATTTGCCACCGACGGCATCTGTTACAACTACCACCGTCATCCGCTTTTCAAAATCTATCGTTACAAAGACCTCAACACCGACGGGCTGCCCGTACGCAGTTTCTGTATCCACGACGGCGACAAAGCCATAGGAACCCAAGACGGTCTTTGGTTTGTCTCAGAGAAGCGCGACATTATCCGCTATTTTACCTCGGAAGAAATCGGAGGACGCATCGTTACGAACATACAATACTTCGGCGGGCACTTCGTCATCGCCACTTATGAGAAAGGCTTGAGCATTCTTGACCCTAAGACTTTGGAATTAAGGCATCTCGACTACAACGACAACCTGAAAAACGGTAACTTCAGCCGTATAGAGCCTCTGCAAGACCAACGGTTGTTTGCATGCAGCAATACGGGTATTTTCGTTTTTGATACCGACTTCAACATCGTCAAGCATTTCCACAGCCGCAACTCGGAACTCCCCAACGCTTACATCTGCGACATTCTTTTCGACCTGACCGGCAAGGGGTGGATCGGCACCATGTATTCCTAGGCCATTTATGACCCGCTTACTCAAACCATACAATCCCGGGATTTTCCCGAAGGCTTCTTCGACAAAGAATCCAATCTTACATTCAACTTATGCCGGAACGGAGATATGCTGGCCGTATCCGAAACATCCGTGTTCCGTTCCAAATCGGATTTAAGCGAATACACGACCTTGGATCTTTACCAACGGCTGAACATCGGAAATATCTTTTTCATCACCGAAAACCGACAGGGCAAATACTGGATGGGGACGGACAAAGGATTGTTCCTTTTTGAAAAGGACCTGAAAAACTATTGCCAATTCAACGAAAACGACAACCTCCCGTCACTGCGGTTCAACCGAAATGAATTTCAGGAAACACCGGACGGTGTGTTTTGGCTCGGTAATACGAAAGGATTGATGTACCTTACCCCACAAATGCAAACCGACCTTAACCGAAAAATCTATGGAAAAGTAGCTTTAAACCACATGACCATAGCCAACCGGGAGGTCCAGCCGCAAGATTTCCAACGACAATTAGAACAACAGGAAATCAGCCTTTCCTGGAACTTCGGCTGCCAGACGTTGTCCGTCGTCCCCATTCTACTGAACTATGCCAAGCCGCAAGGACGATATTACGAATGGAGTCTGGACGGAGCGGAATACCGGTCTTCAAGGGACGGGGAAACGATCTCTCCGGACAAGCTTTCCTTAGGGAGCCATACCCTGAAAATCAGACTGGCCGGACACGAAGAGACCGCCACAACCTGGCGGATTTCGGTAAGCCCTTCCCTCATTTTCTATATAGAAACCCTACTGGCCGTCCTGCTCGTATTTTTCGCATGGTATGCCAAGGCTCTCAAAGACAAACGCATACGCTTCAGGAATCTTCTGATACGTAAACATGCCATGGACCTGGAAATCGCCGCCCGACGAGCCGTAAGAAAACAAAAGGAAGAAGAGGAAAAGAAAAGGCAAGAAGCACAGGAAGCCAAAGTGCAGGCCATGTATGAAAAATCGAGAATGAACCAGAATGAATATAAGGCTTTGCACAAAAAAGTCAAAGACTGCATGGAAAATGACAAACCCTATACCAACCCGAACTTGCGTATTACGGACCTTGCCGCCATGGTAGACTGTACGCCGACCAAACTGTCGCAAATGTTCAACCAACATCTGCGGCAGAATTTCTTCGACTACGTCAATCTCTACCGCGTGGAGGAGTTCAAACGCCGTGTGGCGAGCGAGAAATACAGTCAATATACGGTCGTAGCCATTTCTGAAACCTGCGGTTTCAAACGCTCCACCTTCTTCGCCACGTTTAAGAAGTTCGAGCACTGCACCCCGACTGAGTATTTACAGCAGCACGGAACAGGACATCCGTCTAAAAACAAGGCGGACACGCCCCCGGCAAACGAAACCGCGACGGATTGACAAAATGTCAAAAAGGAAGTCGCCACGGGAGAAATTCCTTCTACTCCCGGACGATATAAAAACTCCGCTCCACGGGTTCAGCCGTCTGTACCCGTCCGGCCAACCCGTATTGCCAGGCCACAACCGTCACTTTCACAGGAAATTTGGCACGGGGCGGAATCCGCGTCAGGCGCAAATTTGTCCCTTCCACCTCGGCCGGACCTTCTTTCACGTAATAATGCACCGGCAAACCGCAATCCGACGTGGCGTGAAGCGGAACGGTCTCCGTCCCCTCCGTCACATCCGTGATGCCCGGAAAAAGCAAATATTGCCTACGCCCCTCCGTGAGAGGATAAGGAAGGCGGACGTTCAGTTCCTGTACCACGCTCTTGTAACGGTCGTCACCGTCGTAACTGGCCAACAGGCACATATCCGACACACGCCGCGAATTACCCAGCCCCATACGGTAGAAATCGACCACGAATGTCGTGTCGTCCAACTTCTTCACCGGACCGCAGATGCGGGTGATGACGGGACAGTCTTCCACACGGGGCGACGCTACCGACTCACGAAGGCTGTCCGTGAAGACGGCTTTCAAGCGGAACGTCACGCCATCGGCTTCCGGACGGAAAGGCAGATTGACCTTGACATGCGACCGGGGATTGTAAGGTGCCAACCGCCCCTCCTGTTCCACCCCCAGATACAGCATTTCTTTCCCTCTCTCCCGGGCATAACGCTCTTCCGTAGCCTCAGCCATCTCACGGTCGAAGTACCAGAAAGCATCGTGCACGTCGCCTTTATACTTCGCGTAAGGTGCGGGCTTCGCCCTGTGGGGTTGCACGGGATGCCAGCGTTCTGCCAACCATCCGTCCTGTGGGCGTACTTTCCGCAAAGCCACGGGACGGTCTTGCGCCACCGTATCGGGCAGACGTGCCTGCAAGGCCTTCTTCACAAACAAGGCGATATATTCCGCCGTACGGTCCGACACGTCGAAATGGCCTCGCCCCGCATCGCAGAGAAAAGAAATGCAACTCTCGGGGTACATCATACGGAATGCCAATGCAGGATTCACCCGAGCCTCCCACCATTCATATTCCCCCTCTACCATCAGACCGGGAATACCGTCGATGTTACGCGTCCGTCCCCACTCCAGATTCTCTCGTCCATAACCGGTCAGGTTCGTACGCGGCGCATCCCCATGGTAAGATACCACGGCCAAGGTGCGCTCCGGATGCCAGGCCGCAAAATTCCACGGGTAGGTCGCCATGGCGGAATGCCCTATCGGGATAATGGGAGTAAATTTCAACTCACCATATCCGCTGGTCTCCGCCAAATCGTCCAACATCTGCCAATAAGCTTCCGGGCTTCCCGAATCCGCTTTCCACTGCTGGTCCCATCCGGGGGTAATCCATATCAATGCCACACCGGCCTCTTTCATCCCGCGGCGGAACAGCTCGTTCTCAAACAAAGTCTCCTCACACATGTTGTGCGTGCCTATCATCACGGCCCTGACCTGCATACAGTCCTCCGGAATCCACAAGAAGGCTTGCGGATGTCCTCCCGTTTCGGACGCGATGACTTTGGAAACCGGAACGGACCATTGCCACTCAGCGGCCCACCCCTTTATGAAAAATAATCCCAAACTGAATAACAATATACCGAGTCTTTTCATTACCTATTGTTTTATACTCCTGAACAACAGTCTTTTTACCTTAAACAAAACCGACACCTAAATCCTCACATTAACCTAATTTTCTAAACTTAATACATGAAAAACAACCTATTCTTTATTTCTATATACGTTTCAATCCGCCAAAATACTCACCCGATTCTGTTAAAAAGAACAAAAGAGCGGTAAAACCTGCCTTAGAAAGTATTCTGAGTATCTCAGTCCTCCACCACACCGGTGATTTCTATCTCGGCCACTGCCGCAGGAAGCCCGGCTGTGTTTTCCTTGAAACTCACTCGCACGAAACGCGCTTTGACAGTCGGCATCTCTGCGGGAAACTCCACCACCCGAACGTTCTCTATCTTCGGAGACGGGCTGTTTTCCGCCACCTTCTGCCAATGTTCCTTATCGGAAGACACTTCTATCCGGTAACGATAGACTGCCGTGCGGGGGAAAGTCACTTTAATACGACGCAAGAGCAACCCCTTTTCCGTATCGGACATCCACCAAGGCGACGGGTCGTCGGCAGCAGCCTGCCAATAAGTAGAGGAATTGCCGTCGGCACCCTGTCCGGAAGCCTGCCCCTCCGCCTGACTACTGGCAAAAGTCGGATTGTTCCTACCGAAAGTAAGTATCTCTTTTTCCGCCTCGCGGACATACCTCACGTAAGGACGCTCTTTCACCACAAGGGTAACTCCTTCGCGATAGGGGCAATCTCCCACGAAACCGATTTCAATACGCACCGGCGGCAATCCTTCGGCGCGGGCCTCGACCACAGCCGTACCGGCTTCGTATGCTCGGAACTCTATCGCAGCCTTACCGTCGGCCATACGGATGTCGCTGTCTGCACTGAAAGTGATGCTACGCCCCGTGGGAAACTCACCGGGACCGGACACTACGGTCAGCGTCACCGTGGGATTGTCGGACAAATCACGCCCCGCAGCGTCTTGCACTCCCACCTGCAACACGACATCGTCCGTCCCGTCCGTACGCACGCCCTCGTGTTTGTCCGATGTCAGCACCAGACGCTCCGCTTTTCCTTCCACCGGCCACGCGGGCGGCTCCACGCCACGGTACGCTTTGCGGTACCAATACCATGCACGTTTGGGAATACGGAAATAATCCACGATGCCCATCTTGCCTAAAGTACTTCCAGCGATACTGCCGTGGTCGAAACCACACCATACAGCTTGTCCGCTCCTCCACGGCAATCCTTTATAAGCTTCATTCTTCTGCAATTCTCCCCATCCGGGAGCAAATTTACCCGGCCGGTCGGCACTCACGCTCCCATATTCGGACACCATGCTCGGAATGCCCGGCTGTTGGAAATCAAGTATAGTGCCACCGTCGCCGTTATATCCGGCAATATCGCCCAACAGGTCTATCCGGTCCTTGCCTAACGGACGCTGTGCGCCGCCGATGGCTGCCGGACGCGTCGGGTCGAGCTGCCGGGACAGGGCCACGCATTCCTTCAGCAACGCGCGGACACCGTCCATCGCAGCGGGCGCGGAGAAGAACGCTTCGTTACACATGCTCCACGCAATAATAGAAGGATGGTTGCGATGGATTCGTATCATCTCGGCCAACTGCGTTTTCACACTGCGGTCGAATCCGGCACGATCTTCTGCTTCCACCGGATAAGCACTGGCATTCCAGTACCCGTCCGCCCGGAAACCGCCGATGCCCCAAAAGGCATTTTCCGACCAGAAGAGCATGCCCTCGCGGTCGCAAGCCTCGACAAAAGCCGGGGAATGCGGATAATGGGAGCCGCGGATGAAGTTGAATCCGGCTTCTTTCATCATACGCACGTCGCGCCACATGCCGGCTTCGGTCACGGCATCGCCCCATCCGGCATGATCCTGATGCACGTTAGCCCCTCGCAAATAAAGGTGCTTGCCATTCAGGAAGAAGCCTTTGTCTGCCGTCCACTCCATCCATCGGAATCCCAAAACCGTCTCTGTACGGTCGAGCATCCGGCCTTTCCGCGACAGCGTGCTGACCACCTTATATAAATAAGGCTGTTCGGGCGACCAACATATAGGCTGCTCCACAGTGGGTGTCGTCTGGTCGGCCTGCACGGATGCACCCGACGCTATTTTATAATCACCAGTCACTGAGGCTACCGTGCGCCCTTCGGCATCTACCACATCGGTCTGCAACCGGAACGTGGCCTCACTTCCGGTCGCGTTGCAAAGGTCGGTCACGACGCGAACGGTAGAACTCCGCCCGTCGTTCTGCGCCAAATCCGGTGTGGTGACACTGGTTCCGTACCAATCTATATAGGCCGGTGACTTCAATACCAGCCGGACGTTCCGGTAGATACCGCCGCTGAAGACATGTTCACCGGCTCGCGGAGCACGATCGGGATGCCACAGGTTATTCACCCTTACGGCTATCACATTCCGGCCTTTCCGGGCTTGGGGAGTGATATCAATGGAGAAGCCCGTATAACCGCCTACGTGACTTCCGGCACGAACACCGTTGACAAAGACTTCCGCCTCTTGGAATACCCCGTCGAACTCCAAGAAGATTTTCTTTTTCAACTGCTTCGCGGTCAAATCCACCTCTCTGCGATACCAGCCATAGCCTACGTAAAAGTCCTTACTCATAAAATAAGGTATGCTGAAGGAATGGGGCAGTCCGACACGCTCCCAAGCGGAATCATCGTATGCAGTCCGTTCCGCACCGGCATCATCCCCCCTCGAATATTTCCAAGACGGATTGAGGTTCAACACTTCCCGTGGGGTATTCCCGGCATACAAAGCCGGAACCATCGCCCACAAACACACGACATTAAGCCATTTCAACCATGTTCTCATGACAGTTCTCTTCGTTAATAATTCAACCTGTTACGTCCGACCTCTTTCCCGTCGGTATAGAAAATGACCGTCAAGCCAGACAGTTCTTTCTCCGTCGGTACGAAATCCGAATCCAGACGCAGGGCCGCCGTGGCGTAGGGAGCGAGAGGCGCGATTTGTCCCTCGGCCAGCTTCCGCCCCCCGGCCTCAACCACAATTTGCGACGGAGCGGATGACGACAAACCGTAATTCTTCACTTCCAATGTCAGCGCCTTCCCTTCTTTGTCATACATCGGATAAGCAGCCGAAAGCATGGCCGGACGGTAGTTCACGTAAGGCAAGGAGGCATAGCCGTACAGTAACCGGCCCTTTTTGTCGCGTCCCAACAACTTGGGCGCAAACTCGTCCGGCTGTATACCGTTCCCGGCTCCGTCGAACTCTACAATCAAATCCTTCCCGACCTTATGCGACCGGATGGCCTTGCATCCCCGTCCGAAATTCACTTCCGAAAACGCACCGAAACGCAAAGATTTCACGTCAACGTCCTTTTGCGGGTCGAAGTCTTTCTCCGCCCTGATTCTCACTTCTATGGTTTTCGTGTCCGCCGTAATCGTATCGCGGTTCATCACTTCCACCAACAGCCCCTTGTTCAAAGGAATGCAAATATTCTTGGAACTATGGTTATCATTCGGCTGATCTTCCCACTTGATGGTGTCGATCACGGCAAAGTTCGCTTGGACCGCACGCCCTAGGCTGTCCTGAAACACTTTGGGACGCTCGTACTTGAACCAATGCTCCACCTGTCCGTCCGGATGGACAGACACTCCGGGCACGTAGGCCTCTCCCTGTTCCGTCACCCAATGCAAACCGTCTTTCGAACGCTGGTAGTAGGCAATGCGCCCCAACCAATCGTTGACAATCAGATGGTATTGCAGATGGTCGCGCCACACTACCGGGTCTTCAAACCGGCCTTCTACCGGAGGATATACGCTACGGTCGGTCAACTGCTCGTACGGAGAAAGCCCGTCGCGACTGACCCAAACACCTCCGCCACGACACACCATCAGATAGGAACCGTCCTCCCTACGGGCGAACGTCAGGTTGGACAGCCCTTCGACAATTCTCCGGCTACGTGCGTCGAAATTAAAACGTCCGTAACGCCAAGGACCGTTCTCCGAGGGAGCAATATAATATCCGTCGATGACATATACCACCACACGTCCGTCCTGCAAACGGAAAGCCTCGGGATTATGCCCCTTTCCTATCGTATCGCTGATGGCGTACGGGCCTTCCAGTTTATCACCGACTGCGTGGAACACCGTAGAGTTACGCCAAAACATGTGACCTTCGGGCGAATTTTCCGGCCAACCGCAAACAAACAGATGATACTTGCCGTCTGAAGTTTGCAGGATATTCCCTCCCCAAAAAGAAGTCTCTGGCAACTCAATGCCGTTATCTACCAGACGCGGACGCACACTATCCGCTCCCCACACATCGGAAGACAGCATTTCGCCTTTCATCGGCTGGAGACGATCCATAAAACGTGCTCCTTCCACCAAATTTTTCCACTCTGCCGGCCGTTCGCGTTCCGTCACCTGAGCTTGAAGTCCCCAGCCGAATCCGACGGCCAAAGAGAATATTAAAAATCTTTTCATTCGCATATCATGTTTTATTTTCGGCAAAGATACGGTCTTTATTCCTTACAATGATAGGACAATCCTTAACGGATATAGGACAAAAAAACTTTCTCCACCGTCGTCAGACCGTACGTTCAACATTTATATATACGGTCATACGGCACGAATTACCTGTCTGGAGTTCTGTTTTTTAATATAATTAACGCAGATTCCACGGCATTTCCTTGGGAACACGGCCTTAAACTCACCGCCACACGGTTCGGACGGTCTTGATGCAACCAGCATTCCGGTATGTAGTATTCACGTTGCGGCCCCTCCTGATAGCAGCGTCCGATACAATGGCCGTTAACATAGACAAATCCGTTTCCGGCATGTTCCAGACGCAGGAAGTAAAGCACGTCATCCCGGTCGCTCACGGTCTCGAAAGAATAGAAGTGCCATTTCAACAAAGGATTCTCCGATTGCGAAACGGAAGTCAGGTGGGGCCAATCGCCTCCGGCCGACCACCGTTCTCCACAGGCCTTTTCCGTATAAGCATATCGCAAAGGCAAATCTTCGCCCCGGCTGCGAACAAAAGCCGGACCTATCTTCCAATGCGCTTCGAAGGCAGCATTCGTATGATGATGCAAGCCTCTATTCTCAAACAACAACAAGACATCTGTTTTTTGTCGGCAGGCCGAATCTCCGGGAATACGATAATATGCCTTTTCCGGTGTCTCCCTGTCAATGGGTACCAATCGGCCATCGACCGCCACCAAAACGGTATCGGCCGCCGAACGGTTCATGACATTCTTCCCAATCCGTCCGACTTCGAGCATACAGCCCCGGTAGGCTGACGTACGGTAGTAAATGAAATGCCGTCCGTAAATACCGTCGTTGTCTACGGTTTCACCGTCCCGCAACCGTGTCCATTCCACCGGTAAAGGGTCTTCCATCACCCCTTCCTGTTTCAGTTCCACCGAAGGCAAAGGCCGCATATCACGTACCTGAGGCTCGGGCAGACGGGGATACCATGTCCCCTTCCCTGCACCCGACGGCAAATAATATACCATCGCTCCGAAAGGTTCCAACGCAAAGTCTAACGCAAGTCCCTGAGTATATATCGTACCGAAGTGCTGACGTGAACGTTCCTCGGTACGTATGAAAAAATAACGGTCGCCGTCCGGAGTGGTCCTCACGGCCAATTTCACATCGGTATCGGTAGAAGTATAAGGCACGTAGTCCAAATCCGCACGGGCTATGCGCGTGCCGTGTTCACGGATAAAAGCCGACAGCCCCCGGAAACGGCGGTAACGCTCGTTCGTCATGCCTCCCTCACCGATAGCGGCAGCATAGTCGTAGGAAGTGATTTGCTGCCGGGCCGCCCAGTCGTCGAAGTTCGTCCCTCCCACGACCATATAAAAGTTCAATGCGCCGAAACCGCGTTCCAAGGCATAAAGCGTGAGGTTTTGGGTCTGCACCGGTGGCAAACCGTCCTGGTCCCAACTCAACGGCCACCCTAACTCGCAGCACCATCCTCCTTGCAACTCCCCGGAGACCAGAGGTTTTCCGGGCTGTGTCTTCATCTGCAAATTAACCAACCGTCCGAAATTCTTCTCCACTTGCCAACGGGGATAACTGTTTACCATATCGACTACTCCGTTCAGCACTCCTTCGCCCACATTCCGCGATTCATCCGTCCAACAAGTGATAACGGGTACTTCAATGCCATACTTGCGGGCGATTCCGGCCAATTGTTCCAAATAACCGCGCTTGGCTTCTTTCGGAAACCAGTTCACACGGTTAAACTCGTTCTCCACCTGAAAGAGGATAATCCCCTTCCCGCCTACCGGCTTTTCAGTCAACTGATACGGGGCTGCCACACGGCACACGGCCCGATACCAGTGTTCGTTCCAACGCATAAATTCAGGATCGTCGCTTTGCAGCCAGACCTTATAAGCCGTCTCTTCCGGTTTCTTGCGCATCAACCACTGGGGGAAACCGCCTCCGCTCCATTCCGCACAGATATAAGGTCCGGGACGCAGAATCACATAAAGCCCGAAATCCTCGGCCATCTGCAAGAACGCCTCCAAATCCCCCAAGTCGATTTGCGAATCGTCCCGGACGGAACGGGGCATATTCCGCTCGTGCCAGTTCCAAGGGACGTAGGTCTCCACACAATTGAAACCCGCAGCCTTCAGTTTTCGGAAGCGATCGGCCCACAGCGGACGGGGCACCCGGAAATAATGGAAAGAACCGCTGAAAATGAAAACGTCCTTTCCTTCTATCTGGAAGCAACGATGGTCGTAACGTACACGGTCGGGATGCAGGAAGACTGTATCCGCAACAGGCGGATTCGTCCCGATATTCAACACCTGACGGTCGGCCGATTTGTCATTCATTACAGCCAAGTCGGTCATATTTTGAGCGGAAGCTACAACGGTCCACCCACAGAAAGCAAGAGAAAGCCACGTGATTTTTGCCATATCCATGAGAATCTTTAAGATGAAAAACGAATATCCTGAAAACAACCTTCCACCTTAGACAAACCTAATACCCAGAAACCACATTAACCTAATTTCAATGTTAACTAACTGCTTTCATTATCTTATACGTTTGAGAACGGCAAATTACTTAACCGCATTCCCACTTTTTTTAGAAATTGCGGCAGAAACTTTATCGGCAATCACCGGACTACCGTAAAAAGAGGAAAAACCGTCGGGTTTGCTACTGCTGCCCGTCACATGGGCAATGAAGAAACCATAGACACCCTCGCGCAAGTTAATCCAAGGGTAGGCTCCGGCCCATCCCGGTGAACTGATACGATAGGCCTCTCCGGTCTTCTCGTCCACCATTTCACGCCATTCGCCCAGTCCGTAAACGCCCTGATGATGCCGTCCGAGCGCACGCTCCACATATTCTCCTTCGGCTACTTTGGCACGTCCCACCTGGTCTGCCTGCATTTCTTTCACGGTAGCCTCCCGAAGAATCCGTTGCCCCTCGAAAACGCCACCATGTATAATCATGTCTAAAAAGTTCATATAATCATTCAGCGTCGTACACAGCCCGCCGCCCAACATGGGTGCGTGGCCTCCGTCCGTATTGACAGGAGTGAAATGGGAACGGGTCATGCGTAAAGGCCCGGCCAAAAGCTCCTGAAACAAAGTTTCAAATTCCTTCCCCGCAGCCACCTCGGCCATGCGTCCGGCCACCTGCATGGCCAGGCCACCATACTCGAACCGCGTTCCGGGCGTGAATACGGTGTCCAAAGGTAAGATTTCCGCTACGGCCGAATCCAAATGGTTGTAATTGTCCACCCGGGGGGCGGGCAAATAAGGCCGGATGCCCGACGTGTGAGACAACAACCGGCGTAAAGGAATCACGCCTTTCGGGTCGCCCTTGAACTCCGGCAGCCATTTCTCCACCGGGTCGTCCCACGACAGTTCCGTCCGGTCCACCACGGCGGCCACCACCGCAGCGGCCACCCACTTTCCGGCAGAAGCCACATAAACCGGAGTATCCGGTGACACGGCACCGTATGACTTGCGGAACAAAACCGCCGTATCCTGTTTCACACAAATGGCCGCACCGGGATAATATCCTTTATCCACCCAACCTTGAATCAACGAGTCAAGCCCCGTAAAGTCCGGCTCCTCCCCGTGCGTTCCGTTTCTGCCGCCGCAAGCGGCCACCATGCCCCCTAACAGGCATCCCCATATCCAAACTTCGATTTTCTTCATGCCTTTCATGTTTATTTATTACACCTTACTGATAAACTCCCTTAAAGCCTTGTTGAACTCCTCCGGACGCTCCATGTTCATTATGTGTCCGCAATCCTCCAGCACCAACATCCTGCCATTGGGCAAGTAATCCAAGATTTCCGGATGTTCCGGAAACTTATTCCCCGGAGATTTTCCCTCCACAATCAAGACCGGCACATCGGGCCTACGGGCTTTCAACTGCCGAAAAGCATCCTTCCCTGCCACGACACGGACTTCCTTGTGTAAAGGTTGCCAGGCATCCCAATCCTGAATCATCTGCCAAAGCGGCTTGCGCATCCGTTCGCGCCGACTACCTCCGGATTTCATTAGCCCCTCGAACCATTCCCGTTTCATCACGTCCACGCCTTTCCGCTTCAATTCCGCAATTTCACGATCGCGCCGGGCTGCCTCCTCCGCGTCCATCGGTTCGCTGGGACCCGGAGACATGCGTACATTTCCGCTGGCTAAGAAAGCCGACAACATCCGTTCCGGAAACCACCCCAACATGTCGGCACCGATATAGCCTCCTAACGACAAGCCCACGACGTGCGCCTTTTCGATATGCAACGAATCCATCAACGCCACTAAGTCTTCTACATGGGTGAACTGGAAATCCTCCGTTTGCGGAGATGAAAGTCCGTAGCCTCGCAAATCATAACGGATAACACGGTAATCCCGTGCCAAATCTGCAAATTGTCCGTCCCACATACGATGGTCTAACGAATGACCGTGTATCAGAATGACCGGTTGCCCTTCACCACATTCTTCATAGTACAACGTGCCGTGGTCTACTCCGACATAAGCCGACCGGATCTCACCGGGCCGCCGGGCTTGCATGCACCCGACGATCAAGCAAAAGCAGCCCCAAAGCCATACCTTTCTACTATTCATGCCTCTTATTTCAAACGAATCAGATAACTGTAACTGTATTTCTTGTCCCACAAACGATACGGATTGTAGGGAAACATCCCCCAACTGTTGTCGCCTCCAAGCCCGCGTTGTTTCAGATCCACATGCAAAAATACATCTTTTTGCGGTATCACGTCAATCGTATGCTGCATCTTCCGTGTCAAACCCGGGTCTAAATCTTCCGGGGCATAGTGCAAGGCCGAAAACGCAATGGGTTGCGACACACCCGTGATTTCCACTTCCGTCCCCTCGCCGTCCGACAGAGAAAGCCAACGCACGTCCGTCTTGTTCCCCGTCTCTTGCGGACGGGCATACGGGTAATACTGGTTTTCCACTTTGTCTTCATACCGGCCGACGAACGCAGACGACCAACGGTCGATATAATTCTCCTGCGGCCCGCGTCCGTAATAACAAAGGTTCTCATATTGCCTCAGCAACTCCATACGCATGCCGAACCGAGGCAGTTCCGGCAATTTCTTCCCGGTCATGTCCATCGTGCCGCTCACCTGCAACGAGCCGTCATTACGTACCAGAAATTCCATGGTGTAGGGGACTTGTATATCGGTCAATATCCATTCCACCTTCACGGGAAGCCCCTCCGGAGTCCGTTCGCCCACGGTGACGTTTTTCACGTAACGGTTGACATGGGCCGTACGCCATACCCCGCACGTCCACGGCATCTTGTTCCCGAAATCATTGTCCACCGGAGCACGCCAGAAGGCCGGTTCCGGATACTTCTTGAACGGGCGCACGCCCCGGATGGCGTAATCGGACAAGACACCTTTCTTCAAATCTATTTTCCCGGACACGTCGCCCGATGCAAAAACCAATACGCCATCTTCCACACGGTACTCCAAATTTCCGGAAGCCCCGGGCATACGGGCAAAGAAATCTCCCTCACCCAACTTCAACTGCTCTTTCGCCACTTCATAGCCCGCAGGCAACAGGCCGGACGCCGCCTTCGTATAAGCATACAGGTTCAGGAAATATTCATTTCCGTCATCCGGAATTTCCGGCAAGTCCAAACGGATGTCTTTCTGCCCGTGGGGAAGCAAATCCACAGAGAAAGTGCCCGACGCGGTCTTCTCCCCGTTCCTGCATATTTCCCAAGCGAAAGCATAGTCTTTCAGGTTGGTAAAGTCGTGGCGGTTCCGCACGGTAATCCACCCGTGCGCGGCGTCCTTTCCTTTAAATTGGATATACTGGTACACTTTTTTCACTTCCCAAGCCTGCGGCTTCGGCGTACCGTCGGCAGAAAGAATACCGTCCGTACCTGTATTCCACTCGCTCGGCTTGTCTTCGAGCCATTTGTAGCTTCCCATTTTCCCGTTGTACATCCAATAAATCCTACCGTCCCGGGATTCCGTCTCCATTCTGAAACCTTGGTCCTTAAAGTCCCAGATGAAACCGCCCTGGAGGTTGGGACTGTCGTAAATGACATCCCATATATCCTTGAAATTTCCGTTGCTATTGCCTTGTGCATGAGCGTATTCGCACATGATGAAAGGACGCTGTTTGCCGGACTCTCGGTAGTCCTTGATTCTTCCCATATTAGGATACATCAGACAGACTACATCCGTGTTCCAATCCTCCCACGCCTGTTCAAACTGCACAAAGCGTGAAGGGTCGTAGGCTTTCAACCGTTTGTACTCATCGTGGAACACCTTTCCGTTGCCGCACTCATTGCCCAACGACCAACCGATGACACAAGGATGGTTCTTGTCTCTCTTCACCATGCGGTCGATACGGTCTACGTGCGCCGCATACCAGTCTTCCCGATAAGCGGGATGGTTGACGGTATCCTTAAAATAAGGTACGGAACCCATGCCGTGGTTCTCTATATTGGCTTCGTCCACCACGTAGAAACCGTAACGGTCGCATAAGTCATAAAAGTCCGGATGGTTGGGATAATGGCAAGTTCGGATGGCGTTGATGTTCAAGCGTTTCATTTGTTTCAGGTCGTCCAATATCAAGTCGCGCGTCTGCACATGGCCTAAGGTGTCGCTATGCTCGTGGCGGTTGACACCTTTTATATATACGGGCATCCCGTTTACCATCAACTTGGCATTCTTTATTTCTATCTTCCGGAACCCGGTCTTGCAGGCCGTCACCGACGTATTCCCTTCCCCGTCCCGCAAGGTCAGGATGCAGTCGTAAAGTTCGGGAGTCTCGGCTGTCCATTTGGCCACATTCTTGATTCGCCCCGAAAAGGAGAGCATTTCCGCCTCCCCCTTCATCTCGAACTTCCGCTTTTGTACCCATACGGTCTTACCGGCCTTATCCACCAGTTTCATCTCTACTTGGCCTTTTCCGGGTTCACTGGCTGCAAATGCACGCAAATCCACCGTGGCATTGAAAATGCCGTCCCTATAACGGCTGTCCAAACCGGCATGCAAGAAAAAGTCCCACACCGTCGACTTGGGGTAAGCTTGCAGGTACACGTCGCGTTCGATGCCCGTCAAACGCCAGAAATCCTGGTCTTCCATGTAACTGCCGTCATGCCAACGGTACACCCGGACGGCCAACAGGTTCTCCCCTTCGCAAAGGTAAGGCGTCACGTTGAACTCAGCCGGTGTCTTGGCCGCCTTGGTCATCCCGATCCTTTTCCCGTTCAGGAAAACCTGTGCATAACCGGATATGGACCCGAAATGCAACAGGACTTCGCGGCCGTCCCAGCCTTCCGGCACGGTGAACACCTTACGGTACGTCCCCACCGGATTGTCCACGTCCACGTAAGGAGGGTTGGCCGGAAAAACATACTGGATATTGCGGATAATCGGTTCGCCGACCCCTTTCAGCTCCCAATTCGAGGGAACGGCCAAATCGGCCCAAGAGGAATCATCGAAATCTTTCTTATAAAAGCCCTCTTCCGCGTCCTCGATGTCCGGCACGTATGAGAACTTCCACCGCCCGTTCAGGGATTCATGCCACGGTGACTTAGAGAAATCGCCAGTCAACGCTCCCGGTTCATCGTCATACCACATGAAGACCGTATGCGGACTTTCCTTGTTCCACTCATATTTCTCCGGATTCTCCCACTCGTTTTGCCCTGCACAAAGTCTCCCTGCTCCCACTACCAGTAGCAGTAACACCCCATAAATAATCTTTCCCATATACATTTTAATACGTTCTTTTCTATTTACCACTACGTTGCTAACGTTTAAAATACCTACGGGAGAAACATTTTTTCAGAAATATGACCGATAAACCACAAAAAGCCGGACTGTCTCACGACACCCCGGCTCCACCATCTAAATTCCTAAAAAATAAAGAACCGTGCTGTCAACGAATGAACAGCAATTCGCGATACTTAGGTAACGTCCACATCTGATCATCCACAATCAACTCCAACTTGTCGATATGATAACGGATTTGTTCCAACATCGGCGCAATGGTGTCATGGTAGGCTACGGCCTTTGCCCGTTCGCCTTCAATCTTGTTGGCTACCTTGCGAGCCTCGACCATCGCATCCACGTGTTCCTTGATATAGGCCGTACGTTCGGAAACCTCCCTGATGATGGCCAGGTTCTCGGCCGACAATTTATCGGCTTCTTCCGCGCTGAACAGTCCCTTCATCTTGTACACGTTATCTATCAACTTGCTCTGGTACTCGATGGCTACAGGCACGATATGGTTCATGGCCAAATCACCGAGCACACGTGCTTCTATCTGGATTTTCTTGGTATAGGTTTCCCATTTCACTTCATTGCGGGCTTCCAGTTCCACTTGGGTCATCACCCCGGTAGACCCGAACATGGCGATGCTGTCTGCCGACAAGTAGTTGTCGAAAATAACGGGACAGCTCGTCTCGCAATCCAGACCGCGCCGCTCTGCTTCGGCCTTCCACTCGTCGCTGTAACCGTTCCCGTCAAAGCGGATGGGCTTGCAGATTTTGATATATTTGCGAATCACCCGGATAAGGGCAGCTTCTTTGGCCTCGCCTTTTTCCATCAAGGCATCCACTTCGGCCTTGAAATCCGTCAACTGTTCGGCCACGGCGGCGTTGAGGGCTATCATCGCACTCGCGCAGTTGGCCTCCGAACCCACGGCCCGAAACTCGAAACGGTTTCCGGTAAAGGCGAAAGGCGACGTACGGTTACGGTCAGTATTGTCTATCAACAACTCAGGAATCTGGGGGATGTCCAGCTTCATCCCATGCTTGCCCTCCAAGAGGACCAGTTCCTCGTCGGTACTCTCCTCCAGATGGTCGAGCACACGGCTCAACTGCGTGCCGAGGAAAGAGGAAATGATGGCCGGGGGCGCCTCGTTGGCTCCCAAACGATGGGCGTTGGTAGCGCTCATGATGGAGGCTTTCAGCAAACCGTTGTGCCGGAACACGGCCATCAGGGTGTTCACGATGAACGTGATGAAACGTAAGTTCTCTTCCGCCGTCTTGCCCGGAGCCATCAGCAGCACGCCGGTATCGGTACCCAACGACCAGTTGTTATGCTTGCCGGAACCGTTCACGCCCTTGAAAGGCTTCTCATGCAGCAACACGCGGAAACCGTGCGTCCGGGCCACCTTGCGCATCAGCGACATGATCAGCATGTTATGGTCTACCGCCAAGTTGCACTCCTCAAAGATAGGAGCAAGCTCGAACTGGTTCGGTGCCACCTCGTTATGGCGTGTCTTCACCGGGATGCCCAGTTCCAAGGCCTGTATCTCCAAGTCCTTCATGAAAGCGGCCACACGGGTCGGGATGGCTCCGAAATAATGGTCTTCCAACTGTTGGTTCTTCGACGCTTCATGCCCCATCAGCGTACGCCCGGTCAGCAACAAGTCCGGACGGGCGGCATACAAGCCTTCGTCCACCAAAAAGTATTCCTGCTCCCATCCCAAATAAGAAACCACCTTCTTCACGGACGGGTCGAAGTAATGGCACACCTCTACCGCCGCCTTATCCACCGCGCGCAAAGCCTTCAGCAAAGGCGCCTTGTAGTCGAGCGACTCGCCGGTATAAGCAATGAACACGGTGGGAATGCACAACGTGTCGTCTACCACGAACACGGGCGAAGAGGGATCCCAAGCACTATAGCCGCGCGCCTCGAACGTGTTCCGTATGCCCCCGTTGGGAAAGGACGAGGCATCGGGTTCCTGCTGCACAAGCAACTTGCCCGAAAATTCCTCCATCATCCCGCCTTTGCCATCATGTTCCACGAAAGCGTCATGCTTCTCTGCCGTACCTTCCGTCAAGGGTTGGAACCAGTGGGTGTAGTGCGTCACCCCCAATTCTTCGGCCCAACGCTTCATGCCCGAAGCCACCTCGTCGGCCACGCTGCGGTCCAAAGCGGCACCATGGTCCATGGCATCCACCAACCTCGCATATACGGTACTGGGCAAATACTTGAACATCTTCTCACGGCTGAACACATATTTACCGAAATATTCGCTGGGTCGTTCCGCCGGAACGGTCACTTCTTTCGCTTTCGCATGGAAAGCACTCTCTACAACTCTGAATCTTAATTCTGACATAATCACCTAAGTATTTTGATTTTCATATTATTCTTGCCTGTTACGGACTGTCTTACAAATCGTAGGCAGATTCACCGTGTTCGTAAATGTCAAGCCCTTCTTCTTCCACTCTCTTGTCCACACGAATGCCGACCAGCTTGTCCACTACCTTGAACAGCACGAAGGTCATCACCGCACTGAACACCATCGAAATGACCGTGGCCGCAATCTGAATCCACAACTGGTTCCAATCCCCGTAGAGCGCACCCTGCACACCACCTTCACCGGTCACGAACTGCGTGGCAAAAACACCGGTGAGCACAGACCCGATGATGCCGCCTACCCCATGCACGCCAAAGGCATCGAGGGCATCGTCATAACCGAACTTGGGCTTCACGACAGCCACCATCCAGAAACAAACGACCGAGGTTATCAAACCGATGAACAGCGCACCGACCAAATCTACCGAACCGGCTGCCGGCGTGATGGCCACCAAACCGGCCACGGCTCCCGTACAAGCCCCCACCGTAGTGCATTTCTTGTTGACCACCCAGTCGATGGCCGCCCAAGTGACCGCTGCCATGCACGTGGCGATATGCGTCACCAAGAACGCGTTGGCCGCCAGACCGTCGGCAGCCAAGCCGCTTCCGGCATTGAACCCGAACCAACCCAGCCAAAGCAATGCCGTGCCTAAAAAGACAAAAGGAATGTTGTGCGGAGTAATGGGACGGCCCGCCCTGTAATCCTTACGACGGCCGACCATAAGCGCCATCACCAATGCGGCTACGCCGGCGTTGACATGTACCACCGTGCCCCCGGCAAAGTCCACGGCTCCCATTTCCATCAGGAAACCGCCGCCCCATACCCAATGGGCCATAGGCATGTAGACCAGTATGCTCCACAACACCGTGAAGCACAAGAAACCGGCGAACCTCACACGTTCGGCGAACGCACCGAGAATCAAAGCCGGCGTAATCAGGGCGAACATGCACTGGAACATTACGAACAGCATTTCGGGGATGCCGGTCGCTGTCAGCGTATCCAAGCCGATGCCGTTCAACATCACCTTGTCGAATCCCCCGATGCCGTATTTAAAGAAACCGCTGCCTTCATATCCGGTGCCGAAGGCAAGGCTGTAGCCGAAGGCCACCCACAAGATGCTGACCACCCCGGCTATGGCCAGGCTCTGCATCACCAGGCTCAGCATATTTTTCTGGCGCACAAGGCCACCGTAGAACAAGGCGATTCCGGGAATCGTCATCATAAACACCAAAAGGGTTGCCACAATCATCCAAGCCGTGTGGCCTGAATCCAATATCACTGATGTATCCATAATTTTACTTTTTTATCATTCAACCATCTTTTTAACCTTGGCGGGAACCGTCCTGCCTCACTTCTCTTGTTCCGCGTTGTAAAGCGCAATGTCGCCACGCTCTCCCGTACGAATCCGTATGGAATCCTCCACCGGAATGATGAAGATGCGCCCGTCGCCGATTTCGCCCGTATAAGCGGCTTTCGTCACGGCTTGCACGGTCTTCTCCACATTCTTGTCGCGCACGACGATGGACAGCAACATGCGCTCGATGGAACTGGTATCGTAGGCCACCCCACGGTAAATACGCGCCTCACGCATCTTGCCCACGCCCCTCACTTCGTAATACGAGAACCATTCGATGTCCGCCGCCAACAAGGCATCCTTCACATCGTCGAACTTCGTCCTCCGAATAATCGCTTCGATTTTTTTCATAATTATCCTTTTTCTATTGTTGGTTTTATCCTCTCTTTTAACGTTATCCTTTCAAACAACCTTGTTTACCCCATGCAAAACCTACCTCTTGGGATCTATCACATTTCTGTTATGCTTAAAAACTGAGTCCTGCCGTAAAATAGGCATTCTCGGACGCCGGATTCCATGTAACCTGGGCAAACAAGGGCAAGACAAACGAGTCGGTCACCCGTATCTCCTTGGCCGCCCGCAAGGCTACCTCGGACACGGCAAAGCCCGAACTGCCGCCGTTGTAGAAAGAGGTCTCCCACGGGGTGGCGCCCACCGTGGCATCCCAGTCCAAACCGCCCAAGCGGAAAGGAGCGGAAAGCGAGACATAAGAAGAGTAGGCCCGTTTACCGTCCTTCTTCAGCCCGTCGTTGCCACCGATGTTCGTGTACCAGTTCACGGTCAGGAAGCCGAAGTCATACCCCACCTGCGCTTCGTAGACATGCAACGTGGAATTGCTGCCGAAATGGAAGTACTTCCCGCCGATGTCGGCACCCGTCTTGAAATTCGTCCCTTTGCTGAAACTGTAATCGGTAACCGACACACTGAAACCTTTTACGGCATAACCTAAAGTCAAATCGAACTCTTTGGCATATTCGCGACCCCAAGAGGCCGAACCCCACGCCGTAAGCGAAAGACCTTTCCAGGAAAGCGAAACGGAAGGCTGTATGCTGACATCGCCCAACTCTTGCCCGCGCCAGATATAACTGCTCACCAGATCCGCCCCCACGGATGCCTCGACTTTGTCTTGCCCTTCTGCGACCACAGGGAATGCCACTGCCGCCGCCCATAGGAACATGGTTTTCTGAATCTTCGTTTTCATTCTTCTCACCTTGTCTAATTACACATTATTGTCAAACACTTCCCTGCGCATGGAAAATTTCTTTTTAAAGCAAAACCACTTAACAAGCAAGCAATTTGCTTTTGTTTTATGCAAAGTTATATCTTTTTGATAACTCAATAAGCAAATATGGTATCCTTTTTACAGAACAAGCCTAACCATGTTTCGATTTATCAGTATTTACATGATAAAACCTTTTAAATTATAATCACACATACCGAAATCCTCGTATTTTTTCACCGACATAAAACCTTTGAAAACTTATCTACCGGAAATGCCCATGCTCTTAAGGCCTGTACTTCCACATATTATTGGAAGAGATTTCATAATCCGCCCTACGCATTTTACAAATTGTCAAAACGTCAAGCCGACCACTGCGAGAATCGCCCATATCCCCTCCGCCGCCGACAGACACGAAAAAAACGAAATCTCGCGCATCGGACTTTTATCCCAATGACAACTTATATCCGTCTTTCGTGCACACGCTGACAGACGAAAAAGCCATTGAACCGCACACCGTCCACCGGTACGTAAGCTTCATCCCCGAATTTGCTGACATCCTGATTTCCATTTCCGTCACTCGAACAACTCCCAATAAGAGAAAAAAACGGGGAAAAGGCCTCGTTTCTTTCCCGAAACAAGACATTTTCACCTCTATTTCAGTACACACCCGTAGCAACAAGAGGAGAAAAAAAATTTTTCTTCCTGCGATTGAAAAATCACTCTCTTGAGATTAAAACGCATATATACAGAAAAAGGCCGCATATATGCAGCCTAAAACTTATATTTATTCAAAACCCGCGTTTTTCCGTCTCATTTTATCCGGTTTTCACTTCACAGAAAAGAGGAAAGAGCTGTCATTCTGCAACAAAAACGAGAACAAACGCGGCAATTTATCAGATCTTGTTATCCCTCGGAACAAACCGGCCATCCCGAAGGTAAAAGAAACTGTGCCGGAAGACCTATACAAGTATTCCGGCACAGCCTTATCGGATGTTTCTTATCAGAAATAGAAACCTAATCCTAACTTCAAACCGACCTTACTTCCGTCTGAGAAGTCATTCAGACTCATGTGGTAATACACAGCCGGCTCTATCGTGATGAAACGGTTCACGAAAAAGGCATATCCCACTTCGGGACACAACTGCAAATTATTCACGCTCTTGGTGGCATGCTCATACTGCAAACCAAGGCCCATATAAATGCCGTTCTGCGTGAAATAATAACGCCCGCCTACTCCCATCTGGAAATGGTCGGTATAACGCGTATGATCATACCCTAATTTACCATAGAGCATCCACGCGCTCTGCACGAAATAACCACCCGTGAAATCCAGACCGAAATTCAATTTCTCGCTGGAACTATAGGATAATCCCAAACTCGTAGTGGATGCCGCCACATACGTAGTACCCTTTTCAAATTGTGCCTTCGCACCCATTGCCGCCATCATCAGCAGCAAAGACAGCATTAACTTTCTCATATCATCTTTTTTCTTGATTAATATTCACATCATGCTCGCGTTTATCCGCCAATTTTTCCCGCCGCCGGTAAAGATACCACAACGCCACCAGAATCACGGCATTCAAGGCCATCGTAGCCCAAATATGCCGGCTGCTCATATCCGTACGGGGGATGAAATAGGCATATACCGCTACGGAATATAAAGTAAATCCCAACAAGATAACGGTGGATTTCCGGAACCGTCTTCTTTTCATACCCTTGTCTTTTTAAATTGTAAATACCATTTCATGAACATTCCTAATAAGAGTACGGCCACCCCTCCCCCGACTGCGCAACTCAACACGTAGGACAACCCGAATCCTTCGGGAGCCACCAGTATATAGGTCGTACAGACAGCCGTCATGAACAATGCCGGAAACAGGGTCACATAAAACGTCTTTCCTTTCCGCGCAAGCCATACGGTAACCGCCCATAACGTAAAGATAGACAAAGTTTGATTAAACCACGCAAAATAGCGCCACAATATATCAAAGTTGATATTCATTAACACTGCGGCGATGACAAACAAAGGCAATGAAATAATCAAGCGGCGCAAAATGGTGTCTTGCCTGTAATGCAGGAAATCGGAGGCTATCAGACGTGCGCACCGGAAGGCCGTATCACCGGAAGTGACAGGGGCCGCCACCACACCGAGTATCGCCAACACGGCTCCCACCGTCCCCATCCAATCCTGACAAATGGCATTGACCACAATGGCGGGATTGGATTTTCCCGACGGCGACATCAGTTCGGCCAACGCCTCATAACTGCCTGCGAACTTGATGGCCGCAGCCGCCCATATCAAAGCCACCACGCCCTCGGTTATCATGGCGCCGTAGAACACGCGCCGCCCCAGCTTCTCGTTCTTCATGCAACGCGCCATCATCGGGCTTTGAGTGGCATGGAAACCGCTGATGGCTCCGCAGGCAATCGTGATAAAAAGCATGGGAAATATGGAGAGATTCCTATCGGGATGATGGCTCTCGAAAGCCGATGTAATCTCGGGCATCCAACCGTCGTGGGTGAAAATGCCGACCAACACGCCGACGGCCATAAACAACAAGGCCACGCCGAAAAGGGGGTAGATGCGTCCGATAAGGGTATCGATGGGCAGCAAGGTAGCCAACACGTAATACACGAAAATCACCACGCTCCAAAACAAAGCGGAACCCCATACGCCCCAGTCTCCGGTCATGGAAGCCAACAACCCGGCGGGTGTGGTGACAAATACCGTGCCGACCAAGACCATCAGAATCAGGGAAAAGACTCGCATCACCAAGCGGATGCCCGCCCCCAGTTCGTCGCCCACCACTTCGGGCAGACTGGCTCCGTTCTTCCGCAGGGAAATCATGCCGGACAGGTAGTCGTGTACCGCCCCGCCGAATATGCATCCGAACACAATCCACAAATAAGCCGCCGGCCCGTAAAGGATACCCAGAATTGCACCGAATATAGGTCCCGTCCCGGCAATGTTCAGAAACTGGATGAGATAGACTTTCCACGTAGGCATCGGTGTATAATCCACACCGTCAGCCATCGTATAACAAGGTGTCTTTCGGGAGGCATCCGCCCCGAATACTCTTTCGACAAAGGCGCCGTAGACCGCATAGCCCAATACCAGAAGCACCAATGCCGTAGTGAATGTTATCATATCAGGTTATCAATTAAATTACGCAAAAATAATAAATTGTATCGTAAGCCATGGCATTTGTCCCCGAAACTTTCATTTTATACCCCGAAAAGCTTAACTTTGCATCTGATAAAGCTGCATACACCTACATGAAAAGATATATCTTCTCCTTATATATATGTATCATCGGCTGCCTGGCGGCAATGGCCACGCAACGTTTCGATCCATTGTCCTCCCCCAAACGGGAAACCCGGGCCGTGTGGTTGACCACGTTCAGTAGTTTAGACTGGCCGAAAAACAAAGCTACATCCCCGGCCGGCATCAAGGCACAACAGGATGAACTGTGCCGCATCCTCGACCGGCTCAAGGAAGTGAACATCAACACCGTGCTGCTGCAGACCCGCGTGAGGGGGAGTGTCATCTACCCTTCGGCCATCGAACCGTGGGACGGCTGCCTGACCGGCACTCCGGGACGTGCGCCGGGATATGACCCCTTGGCCTTTGCCGTCCGGGAATGCCACAAACGAGGGATGGAACTGCATGCGTGGCTTGTAGCCATACCTTGTTTCAAGATATCCGCTGCCACACGTATGGGAAACCGTTCCGTACTGAAAACCCATCCCAAACTTTGCGTACGCCATGGAGACAGTTGGTATCTCGACCCGGGGCAACCGGAGACCGCCGACTATCTGGCTTCCCTCTGCCGTGAAATAGCTGCGAACTATGACGTAGACGGCATCCATTTCGACTATATCCGTTATCCGGAAAACGCGGCGAAATTCAACGATGCGAGCTCTTACCGCAAATACGGCAAGAGGCAAAACAAGGCCGACTGGCGTCGCGACAACATGACCCGCTGTGTACGGACGATGTATCGGGCCGTGAAAGCCGCCAAACCTTGGGTCAAGGTCAGCTCCTCGCCCGTGGGCAAGTTCAGCGACCTGAGCCGCTATCCGTCCTATAACTGGAATGCCTACTCTGCCGTTTACCAAGACGCGCAGGGTTGGTTGCGTGAAGGGATACAAGACATGCTGTTCCCAATGATGTACTTTCGGGGCAATCATTTCTACCCTTTCGCCATTGACTGGAAAGAAAACGACTACGGCCGACCGGTCGTCCCGGGATTGGGTATCTACTTCCTCAGTCCGCAAGAAAAAGACTGGCCGCTGGAGGATATTACCCGTGAGTTGTATTTCACGCGATCTTTAGATCTCGGAGGACAGGCTTTCTTCCGTTACGCGTATCTGAACGACAACCACAAAGGCTTGTTTGATTTCCTGAAAGACGTATATTACCCCTTCCCGGCACTGCCATCGGCTTGTAACAGTCTGGACAGTATCCCGCCGGAACGTCCGGAAAATTTGCACAAAAGCCGGGAAGCGCAAACGTATGTGCTCCGATGGTCGCCATCTGTCGATAATCTATGTGGAAAAGATGTGAGATACAACGTGTACGCTTCACGGACCTCTCCCGTGGACATCGCTTCCGCACGAAATCTCATTGCCGTGAATGTGGATTCTTGCAGCCTTCCCATCCACGAGGAATTCTGCACCCTCAACGGTATCAGTTTCGCGGTAACGGCCATAGACCGTTTCGGGAATGAAAGCGAACCGGCACGGCTCCCGTCCGGATGGTCCGACAGACCGGACCTCTCAGGGCGGTTCCTTCCCCACGACTCGCAGACCTTGGACATCCCTGAACAGGACAGCCCTTACGTAGCGGTTGTAGATACGTACGGGCGTATCGTCAGTACGGCACCTTACAGCCGCCGTGTCCGTATCGGGCATTTAGCCAAAGGACTGTACGAAATCAGAACCTTAGCCAAGAAAGGACGCTCAAAACACATCGGATATTTCATCAAATAAATTCGACCGTCTTATGAAAACAGTCAGACTTATCACCTGTGACGGAGCCTTTCAAGCCCGTTTGATTCAGGGGGCGCTGGAAAACGAAGGCATCGCCTCCGTCCTGCACAACGAAAACACGTCCAACATCCTGCGCGGATACACGCCAACGATTTCCGGAGTGGATATTTTCGTGTACGAAGACGACTATGAACGTGCCATGGACTTGCTCGAACGCAATCAAATGATACCGGAACAATTAAGATACTGTCCCTGTTGTCATTCGCCCCACATCAAGTTCGTATTGAAAAAGTCTCATAGTTTCAGGGCGTTCATGGCCGCCATATTCAGTATCCTGGCCGGCGCACCTCCGGGCACGACGCATTGGGAATATGTATGCAAAGACTGTGGGGCGCATTTTGAAACGCCCGTGGCACGACAAAGAAAAGAGACACAAGACACCACCACACCCGACACAAAATGAACATCAGACCTGCACAATTCACCGATATGCCCGACATCATGGGCATATTCGACCACGCCCGGAGGTTCATGAGGGAAAACGGTAACCTCCACCAATGGACGGACGGTTACCCCTCGGCAGAACTCATGGAAACGGAAATCCGGCAGGGGCACTGCTTCGTCTGCGAAAACGAAACGGACGGCGTGGTAGCCACATTTTGCTTTTCAGTGGGAAACGACCCTACCTATTCTCATATCGAAGGGAAATGGCTGAATGAGGCACCATACGGTGTGATTCACCGCCTGGCATCCAACGGAAAGGCCAAAGGCATCGCCCGGCAATGCATCGCATGGTGTTTTGCCCGACACCACAATTTACGCGCAGACACCCACGCTGACAACCTCATCATGCAAAACCTGTTAAAGACCAACGGATTCCGGGAGTGCGGCATCATTTATACCCGTCAGTCGCCTCGCATCGCTTATCAAAAGGTCACGGATGCCGCTCCATCCGGATTCCAAGCATAACGCCGCATATCCACGTTTCCGTTTCTTCTGAAAGCCACCCCTTCGGCTTCCAGCAATGCTTTCTGTTCCGGCCAGGACGGAACAAGGCGTCCACAGCCATTCACCACCCGGTGGCAGGGAAGGCCGAGCGCATCCGGTACGTTACGCAAAGCCCTACCCACCAAACGGGCATGTTGGGGAAAGCCGGTCAGAATGGCAATTTGCTTATACGTCGCCACCCGACCGGCCGGAATCTCTTTCACGATGCTGTACACATCCTGATAAAAAGCCTTTGTGTCCGGCATCACTATCCTACGATATATTTGCTCTTGGGCAGATAAGAGAGCAATTTTGTCAACACATAGCAAATCGCATAAATCAAGATACCGGCCACCAAAATGGTACCGGGCGTATTGAAATGCGGTGCCACATGAGGGTACACAAGGTTCAACACCATATAATGTGCAAGATACATTCCATAGCTCAACTTTGAAATGGAGAAGATGCCACGGTAGAGCCACCCGCTGCCCCAGTTAATCTTTTTGAATACGATAAAGAGGGCGAAAGTCATCATCGCCACATTAGGCGTACAAAAACGCCAAGGCTGTTCCACCACAAACGGGTCTGAACTCACGGAAGAAAGATGATAGAACGCACCGACCGAGAAAGCATATCCTACCAAGAATACAGGCACGGCCACAGCGAGCGTCTTGCGCAGACTCCAGTCAATATAGGTACGGACGTAATGTGCCATCAACAGAAAACCGATATAACCGGCATTGTAATACAAGATGTGGAAATCATTCCAACTGCATTCTCCGTAAATCTCTCCGCCCGGCACACAAAGCTTCACGTAATGCCAGAATGTAGTGAGGAACCAAAGTCCCAAAAAGAAAAGCTCCTCCTTACGACCCACTTGCTTCAACCAAGGAGACAAAATCGGCATAAAGAAATAAACTCCTATCAACATGTACACAAACCAGAGATGTATGGCGTTGGATGGGAAATTGTAGAGGAACGTAAGTAAGTGTGTTTTCGCGCCGTCCCAACCGTGACCGCCCCACAACAAGGGTAAAAAGGCATAAAGAAGCCCCCAGACGATAAAGGGAATACACACACGGGTGAAGCGGCGTTTGAAAAAGACCGGTGTACTGTCCTTCAACGGAACCAGAAGATAGGCTGATGCCATGATGAACAGCGGCACGCAAGGACGCAGGGAACTGTCGATGAAAGAAATCCACCAACGGTCGGCATTGCTGGAGAAACTGATACCGTCCAGATTGAAATAAAAAGCCTCACACACATGTACGAGAATGACCATAAAGCATGCGATGGCACGCAGATAGTCCAAAAATACAATTCGTTTTGTTTCCATAAAACGTTTTTTCAGCTATTAGAAGCCGTTTTCGGTTGATTAGAAAGATTTATAAGACAGAGACGCAAAGTTAACAGTTATCCACTCCCCGACCCCACTTGCAGGGCAATAAAAAAACTTAAAAAGGAATATTTTCTTTCATCCATGCCATTGTCCACTCCATTTCCCCGGTATCCTCCTCCACATGCCTATCCCGGCATTCAAAACCTTCTCTACGATAAAATGCCATGGCACGGCTGTTCTTTTCATACACATGGAGCAACAAGAACCGATGTCTTTTCTTTAAAAAATCCAACAGCGCATGTCCTATCCCACGAGAACGGCATTCCATCTCCACAAAGATACCGGCGATGTAATCCCCTGCCAATCCGACAAAGCCGACTATGCGCCCATCCGACTCGTATATCCAAACTTCCGCATCGGACATTGCCTTCCGAACCAACTCCACGTTACGCTCCCAATATCCGGAAGGTACGAAAGAATGCGCCTGAAGATTTGACGTTTTCCAAATACGAAGCACCGTGTCCATATCAGAAATTCCCAATGGTCTAATCATTTCTTCTTTTTCCAAATTAACTTATACGACCGGACATCTCCTACCCTTGGGAGAGACCCACAACGCCGCCCGATAATGTGCGGAGGGGGTCACCGGAACCAACGGCAAATATCCCTGAAGGAGTTTTCCCTCCCGTAAGCACAACGGATGGGCTTCTTCGCACCGGCAGTGCTCCGCCCACAACCGCCCCGCTTCCTTCTCATAGTCTATCACAAAACGCGCTTCCGAAGAGGGAGACAAGAAAGAAGCCAAATCGACAGAAACTTGTCCCATCGTACGGCGTAAATTGATTTCCACACAAGGATGCACACACAGGTATTCGGTTCCCGGTACACGGCACAACATCATATCCACCCCCAGATGACCACTGTAGCCGTTGCCCAACCAACCGGACAAGTAGTGCGTGACAGCCTTTTGCAACATCTGCCATAAAGGCGAAGGTATCCTATCGGTCAGCCAACGCACCTTATCCTCTTCCGACGCCACCCAATTCCCGGCGTACGTACCGCGTGCGGTGGTCAGGAAAACCGAAAGCCCCGTATACCGCACGCCTCCGGCACCGTCGGCATAAAACTCCAAGGCAAAATCCGACACCTTATTATATAGCGGCTCCACGATTACCCCGCCTTGCTCACGAAGCTGACGGCCACACCAACCCGAAAGCGGGGGCACATAACCTCCCCGCCCCAGACGCAAGCCCTTTCCGCTGCCCGACCACGGCGCTTTCAATAGGGTTTCGGGATATTGCCGCATCCTCTGGATGATGTCCTGTTCGCCGGTACAGTAATAAGAAACGCCACAAAGCCTATCCCTCCACTTCTGTCCCAAATCCGAACCGGGACCGCATAAATAAGCCAACATGTCCACTGCATGACGGCGGTTCGACAGCTCACGGTAACGCGCCAAACGCGCTTCATCGGGCAAACGGCTTCCGTCCGCACCGCCCGTCAACAGACGTTGCACCATCAACGGGCTCCATCCCCAAGGGTCAACGTCGGCATCCGAAGGCAAGCCGTCGCGCCCGACCCATCTCACTTCCGGACAAATCCCGCCGGCTTCTTCCGCCCAAAGCCGGGCCTCCTTCACCGAAGCCACGCACACGGCATCGCCCCTCATTGCCCACCATACGGGCAACGCCGAAAGGTCGTCGGCCATCTGCCGGGCCGAAGCTGGGGGAATGAAATGCGGACTGGGGCAGGCCAACGCCAGGTCGTTCTCGGGATTGAATATATGCAAGGTCATGGAGAAACATGAAAAACAGAACCCGAACCTTTATTTTACGACCGGCAAAACGCCCTCCGAAGTCATCTGCACACGCCGCATCGTACCATCAGCATTATAATATAAGTAGTCTGCACAGACACTTCGGCTACACGATGTTCCTCCTTTTAGGACACCATTGTGATAAAAAAAGTACCACCGGCCCTTATATTCCTGAATAGCCTGATGATTCGAGCTACTATTCCCGGCCCATTCGTTCAGAATGCCCTGATAAACCCAAGGCCCCTCTATACTGTCGGCCATAGCATAAGCAATACGCTCGGGGAAACCGCTGGCATAAGAAAGATAATATTTATCGCCGCGTTTATGCACCCAAGGAGCTTCTTCAAACACAAACCCCTCGAAGTTCACTTGGCGGATTTCCCCCTCGATTTCAATCATGTTCTCTTTCAACCGTGCATAATAGCATTCCCCGTTACCCCAGAAAATCCAAGCCTGCCCGTCGTCGTCAATCAAAACCGTAGGGTCGATGCAAGCCCACTGTTTTTGGGATGCGAAACAATCGGACACGGTCAACAGAGGTTTGCCCAACGCATCTTTATACGGCCCTTCCGGACGGTCGGACACAGCCACCCCGATACCCGTATGGTCGGTACTGACATACCAATAAAACGTCCCGTTCCTTTCCACCACCTGCGAAGCGTATGCAATGCCCGAAGACCATTTGAATTCATCTGCGCGCAACGGTACGGGATATTCCCGATAGTGCACTAAATCCGTCGTAGCGAACACACACCAGTTTTCCATGTGCGTACGTTGTTGATTACCCTCAAAATCTTCGCCAGCAAAAATCCAAAGCGTGTCCTTATAAACCAAAGTAGCCGGATCTGCTGTATATTTGTGCCGTACTACGGGATTTCCCTCCGCTTTCCATTCATACACTTGTGCCCATGCGGCAGAAAGCACCCAAAAAGATGCTAAAAAAATAGATATAAATCTCATCCTTCGAACTGTTTTTTTAATTCCACATCTCAATCCGTCCGACAAATATAACACTTTACTTCCACTCCACCTATAATCTTCCTTACATTTCATACCACAAACATTTCCCCACCTCCATTATTGCAAAATGCGCTTTTTTGAAACCAATCTTCCATTACATGCAACAAGAAAAACAGTCCTTCCGGGAAAAAGAGCCTACTTTTGCCCTGTCAAATATCAAACATCAATCCAAAAAACATGAGAAAAAACATTTTTATTTTAGCTTGCACCTCAATCTTGTTCCTCACAAGTTGTATCTCACAAAAAATGCCGGACTACACCGCCTATCTGTTTGCTTATTTTGAAGGTTCGGGCGAACTGGCGACACAAGAACAACTGAGATTTGCCGTGAGTGCGGATGCCGTACACTGGAAAGCCCTGAACGGGAACCGCCCCGTCATCCCATCGGACGAAATATCCCAAACCGGAGGCATACGCGACCCGCACATCCTGCGCGGAGAAGACGGGCACAGCTTTTATATCACGGCCACAGACATGTTCACCCGAAAGAACGGTTGGGAATACAATCCCGGCATCGTCTTGCTTAAATCCGGCAACCTGACCGATTGGACACACAGTATCATCGACCTGGAAAAATCCTATCCCGAGAAGTTCGCCCACATCAAATGGGTGTGGGCACCCCAAACCATTTACGACCCCGAAGCACGGAAATACTTGGTCTACTTCACCGTACGCTTCGAATACGACACCGCCCTCAATTTCTATTGCGCATACGCCAACGAAGATTTCACGGCCTTCGAGAACGAGCCTCAACTGATGTTCGCTCCCAAATACGGTGCCATAGACGGCGACATCATCCATAAAGACGGCACCTATCATTTCTTCTATAAAGGAAATACCAAAGACCGGAACGGCAAAGAGCTGAAAAGCGGCATACAGCAAGCCACGGCCCCGTCGTTGCGCGGCCCGTGGAAAGAGCATTTCGCATATCTCGACGCGTATGCCGGAACCCGTACGCACGTGGAAGGCTCCAGCATATTCAAACTGAACGATTCGGACGAATACATCCTGATGTACGACCTTTACAGCAGCGGACGTTATGAATTCCAACGCAGCAAGGACCTTATTCATTTCAGTTCCAAGCCCGAAACCTTCGTCAAAGACTTCCATCCGCGCCATGGTTCCGTCATCGGTATCACCCGCGAAGAGGCCATCCGTCTGGACCAAAGATGGGGAGGAGTTCCCGAAGAAGCCAAACAGTAAAAAACCAATTTCATAACCTAATTTCCATTTCAGATGCGGCAAACGGCAAAATCCTATTTCTTTAGGACGTACCCGTTTGCCGCTTAAAAAGCTTTTCCGACAAGCGGAACAAGAAGCACAGGAAACGTTCCTAATAAACAAATGAAAAGACATACGCCTTTTTACCGACAAAACGTAAGTTCTACGGACTTTTTCTGAATGAAAAGTTCCATGTTCCAGTTACGTTCCATGCCATTTTTGCCCCTTTTTAGATACATAAATTCACATTTCAGCCTTGTTTTTAGCTTTTTTTCAGCCTAAACGCATTTCAATCGCAGCCGAAAAATTTTTCGCTCGGCTGAGAAAACATTTTTTTTGTCCTCATGGTGGGGCATCTTTCTCTGCATGCAGGTGGAGAAAAGCCCTGAAAACAGAACAAAGATATACCCATACGGCTCGTTTTTCTCCTAAACGGAGCGCGTCGGACAGCAAAAAACGAATGACAGAATGCCCTACGGATGCCATTTCATGCTCCCACGAATCCCGTCCCCGTACGCACGCCGTGCCCGCATGCCGTACATTTTGAAAGCCCGACAGGCCGAAGGAGCTTCAGAATGTCATTCCCCCGACGCACGAGAATCGCGTATTTCCGTGCGCCTCCATTCCTCGGTTCAAATGGCTCAATCCTGCAAGGCCGGGATTGACAAATTGACAACCCTCGCATTTCGAGATGCAAAATGAAGAAAAAACAAAGATTTTGCCAACCCGACTTTGCACTTTTGCGGTTTTACACTATCTTTGCAAATTGTATCAAGTACCAAAGAATGGAGTCTTTTTTCAGAACACATGCGTACCTTGTGGAGCATACCCACGCTCCTGTCCGTCGCGCCCTCATGGACGAGATAGACTGGAACGACCGTCTGATTGGTATTAAAGGTACACGCGGAGTAGGAAAGACCACTTTCCTTCTGCAATACGCCAAAGAACATTTCCACGTGGAAGACCGGAAATGCCTCTACATCAATCTGAACAATTTCTATTTTCAGGGCAAGGGCATTGCCGAATTCGCCACAGAGTTCTACGAAGGCGGAGGAAAAGTATTGCTGATCGACCAAGTGTTCAAACAACCGGACTGGAGCACAGACCTGCGCAAATGCTACGACACGCTGCCGGGACTGAAAATCGTATTCACCGGCTCTTCCGTCATGCGGCTGAAGACGGAGAACCCAGAACTGAACGGACTGGTGAAATCATACAACCTGAGAGGATTTTCTTTCCGCGAGTTCCTCAACTTGCAGACGGGCAATGACTTCCCGTCTTATACACTCGACGAAATCCTGAACCGTCATGAACAAATCGTGCGCAGCATCCTGCCTAAAGCCAGTCCGCTGAAGTTCTTCCAAGACTATCTGCACCACGGTTTCTACCCGTTCTTTCTGGAAAAGCGGAATTTCTCTGAAAATCTGCTCAAGACCATGAACATGATGCTCGAAGTGGACATCTTGCTCATCAAACAAATCGAGCTGAAATATTTGGCAAAAATCAAAAAATTACTATATTTGCTCGCGATAGACAGTCCGGTGGCTCCCAACGTCAGCCAATTGGCGGAAGACATCCACACGTCGCGGGCCACGGTAATGAACTACATCAAGTATCTGGCCGACGCGCGGCTCATCAACATGATTTACCCGAAGGGGGAAACCTTTCCCAAAAAACCGGCCCGAATCATGATGCACAACAGCAATCTGATGTACGTCATCTACCCGTGCCGCCTGGAAGAACAGGACATCCTGGAGACTTTCTTCCAAAACACGATGTGGAAAGACCATAAACTGAACAAGGGAGAAAAGGGCACCTCGTTTTTGGTGGACGAAAATCTGAGATTCAAAATCTGCCCCAACGAAGAACGACGGCGAAACGCCGAAACGATATATGCCCGGCATAAGATAGAAATAGGGCACGGAAACGAAATACCGATATGGTTGTTCGGATTCCTATACTAAAGAGAAAATAAAGAAATTGTAGTTTAATCTCGTAATATTAATCATTATTATGGCAAAAGAAAAAAAGTTTATCACTTGTGATGGTAACCAGGCCGCAGCGCATATCTCGTATATGTTCTCAGAAGTTGCAGCCATCTATCCCATCACCCCGTCGTCGACCATGGCAGAATACGTGGACGAATGGGCAGCACAGGGCCGTAAGAACATCTTCGGCGAAACAGTGTTGGTACAGGAAATGCAGTCGGAAGGCGGTGCCGCCGGAGCCGTCCACGGTTCGTTGCAGGCCGGTGCGCTGACCACGACTTATACGGCATCCCAGGGTTTGTTGCTGATGATTCCGAACATGTACAAGATTGCAGGCGAACTGCTGCCTTGCGTGTTCCACGTGTCGGCCCGTACCTTGGCTTCTCATTCACTGTGTATCTTCGGTGACCATCAGGACGTCATGTCTTGCCGCCAGACCGGTTTCGCCATGTTGTGCGAAGGTTCCGTACAGGAAGTGATGGATCTGGCCGGCGTGGCACACTTGTCTACCATCAAGAGCCGCGTGCCGTTCCTGAACTTCTTCGACGGTTTCCGTACGTCTCACGAAATCCAGAAGATTGAAATGCTGGAGAACGACGACCTCGCTCCTTTGGTAGACCAGGAGGCCTTGAAGGAGTTCCGCAGCCGTGCTCTGTCGCCCGAACATCCGGTGGCACGCGGTATGGCCGAAAATCCCGACACGTTCTTCACTCACCGTGAATCTTGCAATAATTACTACGACGCAGTTCCTGCCATCGTAGAGGACTACATGAACAAGGTGTCTGAAATCACCGGCCGCAAATACGGCCTGTTCTCTTACTACGGTGCCGCAGACGCAGAACGCGTCATCATCGCCATGGGTTCCGTAACCGAAGCCATCCGCGAAACCATCGACCACTTGACCGCACAGGGCGAAAAGGTGGGCTTGGTAGCCGTTCACCTGTATCGTCCGTTCTCGGCCAAGCATTTCTTGGCAGCCGTTCCGGCCACAGCCAAGACGATTGCCGTACTGGACCGCACGAAAGAACCAGGCGCCAACGGCGAACCGCTGTATCTGGATGTGAAGGAATGCTTCTACGGCAAGGAAAACGCTCCGGTCATCGTAGGCGGACGTTACGGCCTCGGGTCTAACGACACAACTCCGGCACAAATCTTGGCCGTGTACGAGAATCTGGCTCTTCCGGAACCGAAAAACCAGTTCACCCTCGGCATCGTGGACGACGTGACGTTCACTTCGCTTCCTCAGAAAGAAGAGGTGGCCATGGGTGGCGAAGGCATGTTCGAAGCCAAGTTCTACGGTCTGGGTGCCGACGGTACGGTGGGTGCCAACAAGAACTCCGTGAAGATTATCGGTGACAATACCAACAAGCACTGTCAGGCTTACTTCTCTTACGACTCTAAGAAGTCCGGCGGTTTCACGTGCTCTCACTTGCGTTTCGGAGACGCCCCCATCCGCTCTACTTACTTGGTGAACACGCCTAACTTCGTGGCTTGCCACGTTCAGGCTTACCTCCACATGTACGATGTGACCCGCGGATTGAAGAAGAACGGTACGTTCTTGCTCAACACCATCTGGGAAGGCGAAGAACTAGCCAAGAACCTGCCGAACAAGGTGAAAGCTTACTTTGCCAAGAACAATATTAAGGTATATTACATCAACGCCACCAAGATTGCACAGGAAATCGGGTTGGGCAACCGTACCAATACCATCCTCCAGTCTGCATTCTTCCGTATCACCGGTGTCATCCCGGTAGACCTGGCGGTAGAACAGATGAAGAAGTTCATCGTGAAGTCCTACGGCAAGAAAGGTGAAGACGTGGTGAACAAGAACTATGCTGCCGTAGACCGCGGCGGTGAATACAAGGAACTGGCCGTAGACCCGGCATGGGCTAATCTCGCTGCAGACGCTGCACAGCCCAACGACGACCCTGCATTCATCAATGAAGTGGTACGCCCCATCAATGCACAGGACGGCGACTTGCTGAAAGTTTCCGCATTCAAGGGTATCGAGGACGGTACTTGGCCGCAAGGTACGGCCGCATACGAAAAACGCGGTGTGGCAGCCTTTGTCCCGACATGGAACGCAGACAACTGTATCCAGTGTAACAAGTGTGCATACGTTTGTCCTCACGCTTCTATCCGTCCGTTCGTTCTCGATGCCGAAGAAATGAAGGGCTTCAACGCTCCGGTTATCGAAATGAAGGCTCCGGCAGCCATGAAGGGCATGAACTTCCGCATCCAGGTGAGCGTGATGGACTGCTTGGGTTGCGGCAACTGTGCCGACGTATGTCCGGGCAATCCGAAATTGGGCAAGGCGCTCACGATGGTTCCGTTGGAACAGGAACTCGCCGAAGCTCCGAATTGGGAATACTGCGTGAAGAACGTGAAGAGCAAACAAGACTTGGTAGACGTCAAGAGCAACGTGAAGAACTCACAGTTCGCACAACCGTTGTTCGAGTTCTCAGGCGCCTGTGCCGGTTGCGGTGAAACTCCGTATGTGAAATTGATTTCCCAGTTGTTCGGCGACCGTGAAATCGTTGCCAACGCCACCGGTTGCTCTTCCATCTACTCCGGTTCCATTCCTTCTACTCCTTATACGACCAACGCCAAGGGTCAAGGTCCGGCATGGGCAAACTCCTTGTTCGAGGACTTCTGCGAATTCGGTCTCGGTATGGCATTGGCCAACAAGAAGATGCGTGCACGTATCGAAGAACTCCTCAAGGGTGCCATTGCAGCCGATGAGACTCCGGCCGACTTCAAGGCTGCCGCTCAGGAATGGCTCGAAGGCAAGGACGACGCAGATGCCAGCAAGGCCGCTGCCGGAAAACTCGTCCCGATGATCGAGGCAGGCAAGGCTGCCGGTTGCCCGGCTTGCGCCAAACTGTCCGAACTGGCACACTATTTGGTAAAACGCAGCCAGTGGATTATCGGTGGCGACGGTGCTTCTTACGACATCGGCTACGGTGGTCTGGACCACGTCATCGCTTCGGGTGAAGATGTCAATATCCTCGTATTGGATACCGAAGTATATTCCAACACCGGTGGCCAGTCTTCCAAGGCAACCCCGCTCGGTGCCATTGCCAAGTTTGCCGCTTCCGGTAAGCGCGTACGCAAAAAAGACTTGGGTATGATTGCTACCACTTACGGTTACGTGTACGTGGCACAGATTGCCATGGGAGCCGACCAGGCACAGTGTCTGAAGGCCATCCGCGAAGCAGAAGCTTATCCCGGCCCGTCTATCATCATCGCTTACGCTCCTTGTATCAACCATGGTTTGAAGAAGGGCATGGGCAAATCGCAGGCTGAGGAAGAAGCAGCCGTGAAGTGCGGTTACTGGCATTTGTGGCGTTTCAACCCGTCTTTGGAAGCCGAAGGCAAGAATCCGTTCTCGCTCGACTCCAAAGAGCCTAACTGGGATGCTTTCCAAGATTATCTGAAAGGCGAAGTCCGCTTTGCTTCCGTCATGAAGCAATACCCGGCCGAAGCCGCCGACCTCTTCAACGCTTGCGAGGATATGGCCAAGAAGCGTTATCAGAGCTACGTGCGCATGACCAAGATGGACTGGAGCGAATAAGCCAATCCTATCAATTCATACATGACAAAGGGAGTGTCGGTACCATTCCGGCACTTCCTTTTCTAATATATTTCAGGGCATAGTCCCGATTCCATCTGCATATTTAACCTTAATTTCAACAAATGATGAATAAAGCACTGCACCATTCCATAACTTGCATGTTCCTCATCATCGTCTTTTTCGCCGGAGCATACAAACTTCAATCGCAAAACATAGTGCGGTTCGAGTTGCCTCATTACGGGCAACTCCCCAACAGACAAATCAAAAAGATATTCCAAGACTCGGAAGGGCTTATATGGTATTGTACGGAAGACGGTTTATGCCGCGACGATGGTTACAACATTCAAATCTTCCGCTCCGACTTCAAGACACCGGACGTAATTAAACACAACCACATCACTTGTATCACAGAAGACCTTTCCGGAAAAATCTGGTTCGGCACTCTGCGCGGAGCTTATATTCTGGACAAAAACGACTACCGCATCACGCCCATAGAAGGCTACGGCTTCGACTCATGGAGCATCGATGAAATCAAAGCGACCTCCGATGGTTTGGTCTACATTGCCACCAACAATAAAGTGTACCGTTTCGATGCCCGTTCCACCCGCCTCACCCACAGCTACGATATAGAGTGGCAAGGTGTACCGAATAAAGTCTCGTTTTTTTTCGAAGACCCTCAAACGCACAAATTATGGATCACATTGCAAAAAGGCGGACTATGTTGGTTCGACAAGCAACAAGAACGTTTCGTTCCCTTCTATTGGCCGTTCGAGACTCCTCCCACCGCATTGGTACGGGACAAGAGCAACCATTTCATCTGGCTTGCCACATACGGCAACGGACTCTTCCGTTTCTGCCCCGATGCCCGAAACAGCAGCAGCATTTATGTCCCCATACGGGAAGAAGCCCTGGGAAGTCCTTCCGCAAAAATCATCTATAACCTGTTGCAAGATCCTGCATCGGGTGACTTGTGGACAGGAAGCGGCGACGGCTTGTGCCGCTACAAGACCTATCCTGACGGCAGTTTGGAACGATTGAGTACACCTCCGTCCTTACAACTGGAAAACAAGGTCTTTGCGTCAGCCATGTTCGACCATGAAAACAACCTGTGGGTTGCAGGAGACATCCATAATTCTTTCATCCTTTCTTCTTTGGATTCCGCCATCCAACGCTATAGCACGCAATCTCTCCAGAGATACGGAATCCCTACTAACATGGATTTGCTGATACACGAAGACAGCCTCATCTGGTGCCTGAATAAGCAAAAGCAGCTTTTCGCCTACTTTCCAAGTAACGGAAAAGTATTCACCAGCAAGCTGTCCCACAGGCGAACCACCCCTTTGCTGGCGAAGGTACGCAACGGAAAAGGCATCTATTGCATCCTGAAAGACAACATCGTAATCCGTCTTACATTCGAGCATAACGATATACACGAAACCGAAATCGTGAATATGATTTCCGTGGCCGAAGCGGACGAACACATCCGTACACTTCACGAAGATGCTTACGGACAACTCTGGATCGGCACTTCCCGAAATTTATATCGGTACTCCCTGTCAAGTCATAGATTGGAAAAAATATGGGCATCCACTCGCATGATAAATGATATCGTCACGGACGGACATACCGCATTCATCTCCACCGAGAACAACGGACTGCTCGTCATAGAGGGGCAAGGAACGAAAAAAAGAATAAAAATAGCCGAGAACGGTCTCGGATTAGCCCTGCAACCTGGAGAAATCCTGTGGATCAGCACAGCCAAAGGCAATATACTCCGTTACGACCTGCACCGCAAAACCCTGCATTCCATGGATCGGGAGTGCGGACTGAACGGCAACAGCATCTATAACATCACGACCGACCGCAAAGGAAAACTATGGATTCTCACCCGGCAAAACGTCACGATATTCTCTCCTGAAAAACAAACATTCAGTACGTTGCGCGCATCGTCTCCTCACATCGACATGGAAAACTTCCTTTGTATGTACAAAGATAGCGACGACTGCTTCTACATCGGGGGACAAAACGGCTACTTGTCTGTCCGAACAAACGCTTTCTCGGACAAGAAAAAAGAAAAAGATTTTTTGCCGCGTCTTACCGCCGTCACGGTAAACTCCCAAACAAGACCTATATCTTCTGCTACAACGACCTTGAAACTCCCTCCTTCTGCACAAGATCTCACGCTACACCTTTCCACGTTCACGCCCCTGCACAGCCAGAATATCCGTTTTGCGTTCCGGCATGCCGGTCGCCACGAAGAGTGGAACGTCCTTCCGCAAGGACAGAACAGCATCCACCTGTCACAACTCTCCAAGGGAGACAACAGCCTCGAAATCAAATCTACGGATGCCAACGGACATTGGAATGAAACGCAGAGCCAAGTCCTGCATATCTACCGTGCACCATGGTGGTACGAAACTTATGCCGCCTATTTCCTATACGTTTTGGGAGCCGTAGCCGTGCTTTTCATATACATTCGCCATGTACTGAAACGCCAACAAGCCAAAAACCAACAGGCAGCCCAGAAACAAATGGAAGAGATGAAATACCGATTCTTCACCAATATCAGCCATGAACTACGCACGCCACTGACACTCATCATCGCGCCATTGGAATACCTACTGAAAAAGGAAGAGAATCCCGACACCAGAAAACAACTGAAAACCATCGACCGGAATGCCCACAACCTCCTGTCGTTAGTCAACCAGCTACTTGATTTCAGGAGAATCGAGATGAAAGGAGAAACATTGGCTTTAGAAACTTTCAACCTAAAGGATATGCTATCGCGTATTTATGAAAGTTTCCTTCCCATGTCTGAAGAAAAGAATATCCGTTTTGACTTTCATTGCCACCCGGAAACCTTTCTTGTCACTGCGGACAGCCCCAAAATAGAAAAGGTGGTGAACAACCTGCTGTCCAACGCATTCAAATTCACTCCTCAGGGAGGACACGTGACCTTAAAAGCCTATCCGGAACCTTCAGACGGGAGAGAGATGGCTGTCATACAAGTGGAGGACGACGGTATCGGTATCCCGACCGAAGAGCAGACACATATATTCGAACGATTCCATCAGGCGAGCTCCCATAAGGGCAATACAGGAAGCGGTATAGGGCTAAATGTCGCCAAAGAGTATGTCCAAATGCACCATGGGAAAATCAACGTATCAAGCAGTCCCGGAAAAGGGAGTCGTTTTACCGTCCGTATTCCCGGAGGAAATATTGGCCATGTACCGTCCCCGCTTCTCCCCGCAACTCCGCAACAAGAGAATCCGATGGACAATCCCCCTTTGCCCGTTGATTACACCGTCCGTTCTAAAATATTATTGGTAGAGGACAACAACGATTTCCGCCATTATTTACAGGAGGAACTCCGTCGCCACTTTGTCGTATTCGAAGCTTCGGACGGAGAAGAAGGCGAAGCTGTAGCCTTGCAACAAAAACCGGACATCATCATTACCGATTTGATGATGCCTAAAATGGACGGTATAGAACTTTGCAAACGAATCAAACACAACATCGACGTATCCCATATTCCCATCATATTACTCACGGCCAGCGCCAGTGTGGAAAATGAAGAACGGGGTTACAAAGAAGGTGCGGACGCGTATATGACCAAACCGTTCAAATGGGAAATCCTGACTGCCCGCATTCATAATCTTCTTGCACAAAGGCGGCAACAACAAAACGAATTCAAACAAAACGCCGAGGCCGAAGCCAAGGACGTTACCATATCGCCGGCCGATGAAGATTTTCTGAACAAGGCTTTACGGTTCGTAGAAAAGAATATGGATAACTCCGAATATTCCGTAGATGAACTTAGTGACGACATGGCCATGAGCCGGGCAACCTTATTCCGCAAGATGCGTTCTGTTATCGGTATGTCTCCCACTGACTTCATAAGAAATACCAGACTGAAACGCGCCACCCAACTGATTACGGAGGGACGCCTGTCCGTCACGGAAATCGCATATTCTGTAGGATACAGCAGTCCCGGCCATTTCACAAAATCATTCAAAAAAGAATTCGGCGTACTTCCTACTCAATACCACAAAACTTAAAAGAACAGTTCCTTTTTCATAGAACGTAGGTTGCATGGGCTTTCAAATATATCAAAAAAAGCCGGAATGCAACCTACGTTCCATTCTTTGCAACGTAAATACCATTCATCCGCGCAAAAAATATCGACTTTTACGGTGACAAATTAAAATATCCATTAATCATAAAAAGCAGAAACAAGCGCACGATGAAAAAACTCTTACTCTTTCTACTCATCACAATCGGATTCTCCCTACAGCACAGCCTTATGGCGAACGAACCGGACTCTGCCTATGTCTTCGCATACGCAACCGATAAGAACGCCGGACGCAACGGCTTGCACTTCGCTTGGAGCACAGACCGGAACACATGGCACTCCATCGGTCCAGAACGCACGTTCTTACGAAGCGAATATGCCAGCGGACGGCACGGCAAACGAATGTTGTCACCTTATTTAATAAAGGGAAACGACGGGATGTGGCACTGCCTATGGAGCGTACATGAAGGATATGCCGTATTTGCTCATTGCGTATCGACAGATTTAATCTCCTGGGGGCAACAGGCATTTCCAACTACAGGAAACACCGGTAATTGCATGAATCCTTCGGTTACATTCTCGCCCACCGGCCAAGACTATCTTATCACATGGAATAGCCTACAGGGGGAAAACACGAAAACCTACAGTTGCCGCACAAAAGATTTCCGTACTTACAGTATTCCACAAGCGGAAAATGTCGCCGTCCCCCACCGACAACAGGTCACAATCAACGGAATCACAGAAAGCGGAACCCTCCACCGTGTGGCATGGAACGAAGTGGAAGCACTCATACAAACCGACAAAATGGCAAAGTACAAAGCCATCCAAAATGCGGAACGACTGGCCATCAACCCGGAGCTTTTCAAAGACACCATCACACTGAACGTAACGCTACGCCCCGAAGAAAGCAAGAAAATCAGCGATATGCTCATCGGAGTTTTCTTTGAAGACATCAACTACGGGGCGGACGGAGGACTTTATGCCGAACTCGTGCAAAACCGCGATTTCGAATATTCTCCGAATGACATCGGTCGTGAAGAGAACTGGACGGCCACCAATTCGTGGAGCCCGGGCGGAGAAGGCCTTTCGTTTGACATAGATACTGTGGCTCCGCTGCATGCCCACAATCCCCATTATGCCGTCTTGGACATCAAGGAAAAAGGACATGGGTTGGTCAACGACGGTTTCGACGGTATTCCCGTCAAGGCCGGAGAGAAATACGACTTCTCGGTTTTTGCCCGCAGTACCAGCAACAAACGAGGAAAAATCATCGTAAGACTGCTTGACGAAGACGGAAAAGTCATCGGCGAAGCCCGCACCGGCAAGATTTCCAAAACATGGAATAAGCTCACGGCTGTGGTAGAGGCTACCGACTCCGCCGTAAACGGACGCATCGAGGTTATCCCGGACATGGAAGGTGAAGTGAATTTGGATATGGTTTCCCTCTTTCCCCAAAAGACATTCAAAAACCGGAAGAACGGAATGCGTGCGGATCTGGCTCAAGCCATTGCCGACATCCGCCCCCAATTCGTCCGCTTCCCGGGAGGATGTGTGGCTCATGGCAACGGGTTGGATAATATATACCGTTGGGAAAACACCATCGGCCCGTTAGAAAGCCGCAAACCCTTGCGCAACCTGTGGGGCTACCATCAGACCATGGGGCTTGGCTATTATGAATATTTCCAATTCTGCGAGGACATCGGGGCGGAACCGCTGCCCGTCGTTGCAGCCGGTGTGTGTTGCCAGAACTCTTCCGTCGGAGGCGCAGGTCAAATGGGCATCCCCATGGAAAAAATGCCGGAATACATAGAAAGCCTACTGAACCTCATCGAATGGGCTAACGGCGACCCGTCCGAAAGCCCATGGGCCAAGATGCGTGCGGAAGCCGGACACCCGAAACCCTTCAACCTGAAATATCTCGGTGTGGGCAACGAAGACCTCATCACGCCTGTGTTTGAAGAACGTTTCACCATGATATTCAAGGCTATCAAAGAAAAGTATCCGGAAATACAGGTCGTAGGTACCTCCGGCCCCTTCAGCGAAGGCCCGGACTACGTGGAGGGATGGAAGGTAGCCAGCAAGCTCGGTGTCCCCCTCGTAGATGAACACTACTACCAACCTGCAGGATGGTTCCTCAACAACCACGATTATTACGACCGCTATGACCGTTCCAAACCCAAGGTTTACCTCGGAGAATATGCCACACATATCCCCGGCAAAGGCAATAACATCGAGACCGCCTTATTGGAGGCTTACCACCTGATAGGCTGCGAACGAAACGGCGATATCGTCAGCATGACGTCTTATGCCCCGTTGTTGGCCAAAGACCGACGGACAAGATGGCGTCCCGACCTGATTTATTTCAACAACACGGAAGTCAAGCCCGGTACGAGTTATTACACTCAACTCCTCTTCGGACAAAACTCAGGGAATGAATATATTCCTTCCGTACTCACTCTGTCGGATAACCGTGACGATGTACGCAAACGCATCGGCATATCAGTAGTAAAAGACAGTCTGAGCCAAGACCTCATACTGAAAATCGTCAACCTCCTCCCGGTCAAAGTACAAGCTACCATAGACCTTGCCGTTTTGGGCATCACCGGAAAACAGGATGCCACGAAAACCGTATTGAGCGGTATGCCGGATGATTGGAAGGCTCGCCCTGAAACTTCGTCTATCGCCATAGCACCTCAATACCGGGATGAACTGCCTGCCTACTCGCTGACAGTCGTCAGATTAAAAAGCAAACCGTAAAAAAGGGACCATTCATTAAACTTAAAATCATGAAAAAGAGATTACTATTATCTATGTGGGCTGCCTGCTGCCTCACGGCACAAGCCCAACGTATGATGGAATACCTCAACCGAGGACTCGTAGCCGTACAAACGGAAAAAGGCGTGTTCACCAGTTGGCGTATCCATGGCACGGAGTATTATGACACTCAGTACAACCTTTACCGTGACGGCAAGTTGGTAAATCCGGAACCGTTAGACGTATCCAATTTCACCGACCCCGAAGGCACGGCCTCATCCACCTACACGGTAAAAGCCGTAGTACGGGGCGAAGAACAAGATGCCTGCGAACCTGCCGAAGTGTGGGACAAACAGTATCTGACAATCCCCATGGGCAAGATGTATTCCCGGCGAGGAACGGACATCACGTTGGACTACTTCCTAAATGATGCCACAGCGGCAGATCTGGACGGAGACGGAGAAATGGAAATCATCGTGAAGCGACTACATAACAACGACGGACTTTTCTATCCGGAAAACGACAGCGCATTCACATTCTTCGAGGCTTACAAGTTGGACGGCACGCGGCTGTGGCAAATAGACATCGGCCCCAACATGATCAGCGCAGGTGAAGTGGAAACCAACATCACGGCTTTCGATTGGGATGAAGACGGAAAGGCGGAGCTGCTGATGCGCGCCATGGACGGCACCATAGTCTATGCTTCGGACGGGACAAAACAAGTAATCGGCGACCCGACCAAGAACTACCGCGACAGCGTGCTGCACACAGCAAACATGACATATTCCATGGCGGGCGAGGAATACCTTATATATATGGAGGGAGCCACAGCCAAACTGTACAACCCGGCCATGCAATTCCCCCTCAAACGGTTGGAGAATGGCGAAACGGACCTGAACGCCGCATGGGGCGACGGTTACGGCCACCGCGCCAACAAGTTCTTTTTCGGTGCGCCTTATCTGGACGGCCGCCATCCGAGCATCTTTCTGGCACGCGGCATCTACACGCGCCACAAGATGATTGCCTACGATGTGAATCCGGAAACCCACGAACTGGTGGAGCGTTGGAGGTGGCTCAACAATGAACCGGGCAGCCCATGGTTCGGCGAAGGATACCACAACTTCGGTATCGCCGACGTGGACTGGGACGGACGCGATGAAATCGTCTACGGCTCGATGGTCGTAGACGACAATGGCAAAGGACTTTCCACAACAGGTTACGGCCACGGCGACGCACAGCATTGCAGCGACTTCGACCCCTACCGCAAAGGACAGGAGATCTTTGCTTGCAATGAGAACAAGGCCGGTGCCAACTACCGCGATGCGACTAGCAGCCGAGTCTATTATTGGTACCAACACCCGCAAGACTGCGGCCGTTGCATGGCCGGAAAGTTTACCGAAAAGTTCATGGGCAGCCAGATGGCAGCCGGAAGGTCCGGCACCGTCAGTTCGGTAATAGACGAAGCCCTCCCCAATGCCACAGGCCTCTTAGGTGCCAGTTTCCGCATCTATTGGGACGGGGATTTATGCAGTGAATCATTGGACGGCACCAACCTCACCTTCTACAACGGTACCATTACCACGCTCGAAGGCATCCATTCAAACAACGGAAGCAAAGGCACACCTTCCCTCCAAGCCGACATTTTCGGAGACTGGCGTGAGGAAGTCATCAACCCGTCCACCGACGACCAGTCGCTGATCATCTATACCACAACTATCCCGACGCCTTGGCGCAACTATACCCTACTGCACGACATGCAATACCGGCAGGCCATCTGTTGGCAGATGTGCGGTTACAACCAACCGCCCCACGTCAGTTACTTCATGGGAGAGACGGAAGGATATACCACCACCCCTCCCCCTTTGATGACCAACGGGCGCACGGAAGTGAAAGATGCCATTACAACCGCCCAAAACGGACAGCACGTGTTATTGGCCGCTCCCGAGGGCGGAGAAGTGACAGTCGCCGAAGGCGCATCGCCTTACATCCTCACCGTCAACGCCTTCTCCCATACGGAAGGACATGACAACAACGACAACATCACCACTTCCTACTCCACCTATACGCTCAAAGGCGGTACGTGCGGCGGAGACATGCGTTTGGTGAAACAAGGCGAAGGCATCCTGAACCTGAGCGGCGAACAGACCTATTCCGGCCCGACGGACCTTTGGGGCGGCACCGTGAACTTCACAGGAAAACTCCCCAACAGCCGCGTATGGATGAACCGCTTTGCCGAATTAAACGCCAAGGCTGACTTCGGAAAGGATATCAAAATGGAATATGCTTCCGTGCTCCACGTAGGAGGAACGGGAGAAGCCGCCACCATCCACGCTGACAGTGTGGCCATGCGGTACGGTGCCGTCATGGAATTCGACCTCTATTCCGAGAACACTCAGGCCGACCGCATCGTGTTGGCCAAAGGACTTTCCCTGGAAACCCTCAACCGAAGCGACGGTCCCGAGTTCCAAGCACCGATATTCCGCTTTACTCCTCACTATCAAAACGGGAAAAACGTGATGGCAGCCGGAAGATACCTCATCGCCGAAGTGAAAAAGATCGACGGCAACGTAGATGACATCCTCCTTCAGGGACTGGAAACTCAAAAATGCCACTTGGAATACGAAAACGGCCAAATATTCCTCGTCATAAAGGAAATGCGCGATGCCGCACAAGTGTATTGGGACGGTACCCACACGCTCAACGAATGGAACCTGAATGAAAACGAAAACTTCAACAATGCGGGAGAAGCCGACATCTTCGTTTCCGGCGACGACGTGGTATTCGACGATGCGGCCACCGACGCCTCCATCCGCATCAACGAGAAACTCTACCCCAAAACGGTGACATTCGAAAACGACACGAAAACCTACAGCCTAAGCGGCAACGGCGGTATCAGTGGAGAAACGGGACTGACCAAGAAAGGAAACGGAACATTGGTCATCACGAGCACGAACACCTACACGGGAAAAACAACGTTAGAAGGAGGCGTCACTGCCGTCTCGGCTTTGGCCGACTCCATCGTCCGCGAAGGAGCTTTAGGATGCTATACCAAAGAAATAGGCAGCTTTGAAATCAAGAACGGCGCCACCTTGCGCAACACAGTAGCCATTAAAAACGGAGTGCCCATCACCATCGGTGAAGGGGGCGCCGTCTTCCAGACCGACGGCGAACTGACTTTGAACAAGCCTCTATATGGCAATGGCAACACTTTGACCAAAACCGGTGCGTCCAACCTGATACTGTTTGCTGCCGACAACCTGAAAAAGACCTATCTGAAAGAAGGTACGCTACAGGCCAAAGGAGAAGGCGTGTTCTTCGGCGATACACTGATTTTCATCGGTAATGCCACTTATCAGGACTTTGACGACGGCAACACCTACAGCCTGAACCTCAATAATCTCAAAGTGGAAGAGGGCGTGACGGGCACGATGCGATGCGACAGCCGTTGCGAGAACCGCATCAAACTATTCGGAAAAGGTACGCTGAAAATATACGTGCCGTGGATCCGTTCGGATTTCACAGGCGACTGGTCAGCTTTCGAAGGTACGGTAGAACCTTCCAACCCCGACAACTGGTTCGCCTTAAACAACAGTTATGGCATGCCCAAGGGTACGCTAAACATACCGGAACGTACCACTGTAAGCAATACGGCCAAACCTTACACCCTCGGCAAAGTGACCGGAAAAGGAACCTTAACCGGCGACAACAACACTTGGCGTATCGGTTCGTTGGACGAAGATTTCTCTTTCCAAGGCAAGATAGAAGGCACCGGCACACAACTGATTAAAGTAGGGACAGGCAAGATGAGCCTTACAAATATCCACAGTTTCACCGGAGACTGCACGGTGCAAGAAGGTACGCTCCTCATCAATAACGTATCGGCAACCGAAGGCATGCTAGGTACAGGCAGCGTCACAGTTAAAGCCAACGGAACCTTCTGCGGTCGCGGCAAACTGGATAACGGCGCGTTCACGGTGGAAAAAGACGGCCTGCTGTACCCTGGCGTTTCAGAAACCGCGACTACCGGTACGATAGACTTTTCGGAAAACTCCGTTACCATAGACAAGGACGGCATCCTCTCGCTGAACATCGCCAGCAAGACACGTTGCACCAATCTGACCGGTATCAAAATACTGAATCTGTATGGCATACTCAGGTTACATGTCCGCGAAAGTCTTGCGTTGGAAGCAGGAGACGAGTTCCGTTTGTGGGAGGCCAACCGCACGCGTACCCGTACCACTACAACATTTGAACTGGACAGCCCGGGCGAAGGACTGGAATGGGATACTACCGACATTGAAGACGGTATCGTCCGCGTGAAGCTAAGCACCTCTGTCGACGACATCCGTGCCGACGAGGAAGTCACTTGCGAAGTCTTCACCGTCGGAGGCGCACAAGTGGGTAGTTTCACCTGCGCCCGCAAGGACATCCGCCGTACATTGAAACAAAGCGGAGCGGCTCCGGGCACCTACATGGTGAAAACCATTCAGGGCAGTTCAACCGCCACAGAGAAAATCAGCATCGATTATTAAACTCCATTCGTGCAGGGGAAAGATTTCCCCTGCCGATATAAAAACCAAACTTTATCCATTTAAAAACAAACATTATGAAAAACAGTTTACTGACGGCCATAGCTCTTTGCTGTGCCACATCTTCTACCATGCCTTTGTGGGCATCCGCGTACGAAAATCCGAAGTTGGAAACCGTAGAGCCGAACTTGGCTACCGACGGAACCGGCGGTGGAGTGTACTACGTCTACCATGTAGCCACAAACAAATTCCTCACGAACGGCAATGATTACAACACAAGACTCAGCGTAGGCGACACGGGCCAGGAAGTCACACTGTCTTACGGTGAGGAACGCGCTCCCCTGATGGGCAAAGAACCGGTAGTGCCCGGACAAGGATGGACTTTCAATATGTTGAAAGCGCAAAGCAACTCCGGTTTCCATGAAGTCTACGCAGGCAGCGAGACAGGAGCATGGGTGGACTGCAATGAACAAGGACACACCCTATGGCAAATCCTGCCGCAAGGCAACGGCTATTACCGTATCAAGATTGTAGACCAGGATGCCCAATACGGATTAAGCTCCGCCAACGCTTTGACGATGAACGGTATGTGGGGCACAGACGGTGTGGAATCGACCATCGTATATCCTTTCATCGACCCTTCTCAAGAGGGATACCAGAACGCAGAAACAGACTGGCAGTTCGTGGAATCGGAAGCATACGAGATTTATCAGGCCAAGAAACTCCTCCTACAGCAACTGGAAACCGCCAGCGAAACAGGCTACACCGACGTGTCGGCTTACGAAACCGTATACAACGACGATAATGCGACGACAAAACAGGTGCAAGAAGCTGCCGAAAAACTGCAACAAGCCATCGCAGATTACCAACTGTCCATCGTGGACGAAGAACATCCGGCTGATTTCACCGGAAGAATCCAAAACAACGCATTCGAGTCCAACACCGATCATTGGGACATCAACGGTGAAAGCGTAGGTTACCAAGCTACGCTCTACGCCACCCAAGACCGCCAATACGAGATGAAGAACTTCGTGGAAAGATGGGTTAGAGGAGGCGGCAACCTGGGTAACTCGATGGACGTTTCGCAAACCCTGAGTGATCTGCCGGCCGGAAAATACCGTCTCTCGGCCAATACCATCGGTTACCAGCAAGGTGACATGGCTCTTACGCCGGAAGGAGTCTACATTTACGCCCGCGTACAAGGAGCTGAATACAAAGGCGAGGCACACACACTGGAATTCGGTGCCATCAGGGGTAACGACGGCTACGTTACCGACGCACCGACCCCACGGTTGGCTACTTTGGAATTCTTCCTGGCGGGCGGAAACCTCACCGTCGGTTTCAAAACCGAAAACACGAATTGCAACTGGGTTTGCGTAGATAATTTCAAACTGGAATACTTAGGACTGGAAGAAGGTGGATTAGCCCGACAACTGGCTCAGACCATCACCGATGCCCAAACATTGAAAAAAGGATACGACGATGCCCAAATCAAATATTCGATAACCAACGGAGAGAAATTCGACCAGGCACTCAGTCTGGCCCAGCAAACTTCAGGAACAGCCGGTGTGGACGAAGCGACTTTAGGCGAAGTCCTTAACGGCCTGATGCTCGCCATGGACACGCTAAACCTCGACGTGGCCGCATACGAGAAACTGGAAGAGCTGACCGGAGAACTGAATGAAGCTTACGATGCCAGCCCTTACTCCGAAAAGGGCCTGATTTCATACGAGGATTTCTTGTATGAACTGGAAGAAATACACGAAAACCGGACTTTCAACCCCTTGGAAATAGACAGCATCCAACCACGCGCCGACCGCATGTTCAAAGCCTGTGTATGCGAAGCCCTTATCGCAGGCGACACCCAGAATGCCGACGGGATGGCCTCTAATTTAGACTTCACCGGAAGCAATTCGGGATGGACCAAAACCGGTGACGGAGATTTCAAATACGGCAACAACGTGGCCGAGGTATGGCAAGGCTCCTCTTTCGAAGTATACCAGGAACTCACCCGCCTACCCAAAGGTTCTTACACGATTTCCGTGCAAGCTTATAACCGACAGGGTCTCAATGAAGACATCGCTGCCGGATGGAACCAGTCTGACCCGCAAAAAGACGTGCTGTCCTACCTGTTCGGCAACGATGCAAAAGAAAAAGTACGCCACTTGTACGAATTCCATTACGCATCAAACGAAGACTTGGCCAATAACGGTTCACAAATTTCCGGAACGGGAACAGCCATCGACGGACAATGGGTTCCAAACGGCGTAGCCGGAGGAGAGGCCGCCTTTGCTTTCAACGACCGTACCGACTATACGACCACTATTACATGCTATGTGGGCGAGGACGGTAAACTCCGTTTCGGTATCACCATGCCCACCGGCCCGAACTCCAACAACTGGACGCTGTTCGACAATTTCCACATCCAATACCTCGGTGCGGCCGACATGACAGGTGCCGTAAGTGCACTCAATGCCAAAATAGCAGAAGCCAACGCCGCATTGGCAGACAAAGCCATTACGACGGAAGAGGCGTACAACGCACTGAGCCAAGCCATTCAAGATGCCGAGAAAAGCTTGGAAAGCGAACTGACCGAGGAAATCTATACCGCACAGATTAAGGCTCTGGACGAGGCCATCATTCTGAACCGGAATTCGGTGGAAAAGGTAGAGACGTTGCACCAAACGGCCCTTATGTATGACGAACAAATCAACAGCGGAACTTTTGCCGATTACGACGAGGGCATATTGGCCAACGTGGTTTACGAAGTCTTGGATGTCTTCACCCAAAACGGAAAGTTCAAAGACATCCCACAGACCGAACAATACATCATCGAGATGAACGAGGCATACAATCAAATGGTGTACGAAGGCATCGACGTGGGAACGGCTTCCAAAGACACCCCGACCGATGTGACAGATATGCTCATCAACCCCAACTTCCAGCAAGTATTCGAGGAGAAGGACTCCGTTGCATTCACCGATGCCGGCTGGACAACGGAATTTACGAACGGCATAAAGGAAGCGAACGACTCTGTATTCGAATTCTACAATACCGACACGTGCCACATCTACCAAAAGATGTACCGTCTCCATCCGGGATATTACAAAGTGACGCTCTACGGATTCTACCGCGCAGGCGAGGCCGACGTGGCCGCACTGGCCCGCCGGGAAGGCGAAGAACAGCAGAACGCCAAGGTATATGCCGAAACGGAAAGCGCCAACTACTCGAAACCCTTGCCTTCGTTCTTCGAATGCGTACAGAACGGCAAATTCACAGCGACCGATATCGTGCTACCGGACAGTCTCTTCCCCAACTCGGGACGGGTATACAATTGCGTCATCAACGACCGGAAAGGCGCCCGTACGGCCATGAACCAGGGATATTATGAAATGGAATCGTATTTCTATGTCAAAGAAGGTGAAACGGTTCGTCTCGGCGTGCAAAAAACCGACACGCTTGTCAACGACTGGGTACTCATCGACGATTTCCACTTGTATTACCTTGGCGATGGAGAGGCAAACAGGCCCGAAGGTTTAGACGACGTAGACATCAGCGATGGCATTAGCGACAACGTAGCCGATGAAAAGAGCACCGTGGTCGGTACCGCATGGTACAACCTGAACGGTATGCGCATATCTCGTCCGACACAACGGGGCATCTACATCCGTGAGGATAAGATGAGCGACGGCACGAAGAGGACTTTAAAAGTGCTCATCAAATAACCGGGTACTATGGTTTTTCATTATTGAAATTAGGATTAAGTTAATGATTGAACAGGGGCCGAAGTGATTCGTTCCCTGTTTTTTTATTTACATCTTTCCGTCCGGTAGAGAACGTCGAACCGATAAGAGCAGAACGGTAAATCAATCTCAGGCGAATGAAAAATCAATCTCAGCCAAACGATTTTTCATTTGGCGCAGAATGATTCAGCACTTGCAATATACTATTTTACAACAACTTACCACTTCTTCATTTGTGATATGGCAATCGAAACTTATTCTTTACAAAAGGGATGAAGCAAACTCTTGTAGGCTGCATCCCGCCCTCCTGATCTTAACGTTCCCCGCTTACATACCGGTACACAGCCTCCGAAATATCGGCTATAATCCGGGCTGTGGCCTGTTCGCTTTCTTCCGAATCGCGGACCAACACGGCAATACTGTAACGACGCCCGTCCGGAAGGAAAACAAAACCGATATCGTTTGTCCCGATAATCTGTCCCTTTCCGTTACGGTCGCCCGTACCTGTCTTGTGCCCGATGACTGCCTTCGTACCGACAAGCGGTGCCGGCAGACGGTCGCGCCCCGTCTGGCAGGAAATCATGGTTTGCTCTATGAAATCCCGGTATGCTCCCTTAGCCGCCTTACCCGAAACCAGCCATTCCAACAGGCGTACCGCCTCTAACGGAGTCGTCCAATTCCGGTAACAATCCGCCAAATCACGGTGCATATCGTCCTCCGTGGCTTCAATGGCAAAATCCCGCAAGCCCATGCTGCGCAAATACTCATCCGTAGCAGCCGGGCCTCCGAACACCCGGAAAAGGATGTCGCAGGCATTGTTGTCGCTCAGGTGCAAAGTGTACTTCAAAAGCTCGCCCACGGAAAGAGACAGGTTTCCTTCCGGATATTTGTCCCGTAACGGACTGTACGTATCCGGGCGCAAATCGTCCGGCCGGATATGCACCAACGTATCGAAAGAAACACCGCGCTGTCCGCAAGCGTCTGCCACAGCCAAAGCCTGGTGGAACTTGAACACGCTCATCATGGGATAGCGCACGTCATTGTTCACCGTCAGCGTGTCGCTCCCGTCCACTATGACGGCTATTCCGACTTGCGCCTTCTTGTCCGCCACCATACGTCGCAACTGTTCCTGCAAATCTCCCCACCCGGCCTGCAATGCCAACACCGGACAAAGGCACAAAACGCCCGTCCATATCGTCCGTATCCGCTTTTTCATCCGTCTTTCCCCTTTTACGATTTACTCTATACCTTGTTCTTTCAACCGCAAACGAATCAAGTCCAGATGGGACATATATCCGCTGAAAGTCACGGATATGTTCTCCTTATGCACCTTCAGCACCGCCAATAGGGCTTTCACCGTGCGCGGAAGGTCGGAAGCCGCCGTCGCCTCGTTCAGTTGCAATGTCGCGGGAAGGCGGTCCATCCGCTCTTCAAACCAACGCGTCAGCTCGTCCACTTCCTGTTTCGTATATGCAGGTTTATAAATATGCGGATTCTTTTCCACCGCAGGCTTCTGTTCTTGCTCTTCTGTCATCTTTCGTCATTCATTAAAAAAACACGTTCCTAAAACCGTCTCGGCACAAGCATATCCTTCTTCGTACAAGGCCGTCAGTTTCCCGATATTGTCTTCAAGCCGGTCCACCTCGAGTTTTTCGAGCGGACGCACCACCAGAATCTTTCCTTCATCCTCGAGCTGCTCTATCAGCTCCAATTGGCGGTTGTAACACTCGCACCTGTGACTGAGCGCCACTCGCAGACGGGGAAAACGGCGATAAATAAAAGAAGGAATACGGATGTCCCGGCCCGTCTTGCGATAACCGCGGTTGCGCGTCAGCACGACCACGTTGCGTTCATAACCGAGCGACATAGCCCGCTCCACCGGTATGGAGTCCACGATACCGCCATCGAGCATCGGCACGCGGTCTACGACGACAACCGGACAGACGTAAGGCAAACTGCTTGAAGCCTTAGCTATCCGTATCAACCGGTTGTAATTCTCTTTCTCCGACAAATAGTCGGCACGCCCCGTCAGGCAATTGGTAGTCACCATCTCGAACACTCCGGGATTGGCCCGGTAAGCCTCGAAATCGTAAGGTACGATACGCTCCGGAAAATCCTTATACAGCAGTTCCTGGTTCAGGATGCTATGCTGCGTCCACAAGAAACGCATACCGATGTATTTGTATTTTTTGAGCATGTCGATATTGCTGTACTTCGCCCGTCCGCGCTGACGGCTCATATAAGACAAGCCATTGCACGCCCCTGCCGACACAGCGACCGTGTAGGGAAAATCAATGTGGTGGTCCAACAGCCAGTCCAGCACCCCGCATGTAAAAACTCCGCGCATGCCCCCGCCTTCCAGCACTAAACCCGTATGCTTGTCTATCTCCATAATTATTCCTAATTTACGAGTAAAGTTAATGAAAATCCCAAATGAAATCAGTATTTTTGCATACTTTATTAAATGTTTTATCTTTAAGCTACGTTTATGTTATTTGACAAAGAAACATATATAGCCCGACGCGACCGGCTGAAGCGTCAGGTGAAAGAAGGCTTGATATTGCTTTTCGGAAACAACGATGCGCCATCCAATTATCCGGCCAACGTATACAAATACCGGCAAGACAGCAGTTTTCTTTATTTTTACGGACAACACCGCGAAGGACTCGTGGGGGTAATCGACATAGACAACCACAAGGAATATCTGATTGGCAATGATATCGACATTGAAGACATCGTATGGTTCGGTGCCGTGGACAGCGTGGCCGACCTCGCCGCACAAAGCGGCGTGGAACACAGTGCTCCGATGAGCCGTCTGGAAGAACTGGTAACACAAGCCCGTACCCAAGGCCGGAAAATCCATTTCCTGCCTCCTTACCGTCACGACCAGATGATTCAACTCATGGACCTGACGGGCATACATCCTTCACGGCAACGCGAGGAAGCATCGTTGGAACTCATCATGGCGGTCATCGACCAACGGGCTGTGAAAACACCGGCCGAAATAGAGGAAATCGAACGGGCCTGTGCCATCGGTCATGAGATGCACACGACGGCCATGCGCCTTTGCCGCCCCGGAGTGAGCGAACAATACATCGCGGGCACCATCAGCGGTATCGCATCGGCCAAAGGGTGCATGACCAGTTTCCCCACCATTCTTTCCATGCACGGGGAAATCATGCACGGATACCCTTCTCCACGTCCTTTGGAAGACGGACGGCTGATGCTTTGCGACGCAGGAGCGGAAACCAATGAGAACTATTGCTCGGACAATACGCGCACCACTCCCATCAACGGCAAGTTTACCTCCCGCCAACGGGACATTTACAGCATCGTGGAAGCTTGCCATGACCACGTATTGGACATCGCACGCCCCGGTGTAAAATGGTGGGACGTGCACATGAGCGTAGCCCGCCTCATGACCGAGCGCCTGAAAGAACTCGGCCTGATGAAAGGCGACACGGAAGAAGCCGTACGCAACGGAGCGCACGCCATGTTCTTCCCGCACGGCCTGGGGCACATGATGGGCATGGACGTACACGACATGGAAGGGCTGGGACAGCGATATGTGGGCTTCGACGACGAAGTGCAGCCGTCCACGCAATTCGGTACGAACTGCCTGCGTTGCGGACGCCGCCTGCAAGAAGGTTGGGTCATGACCGACGAACCGGGCATTTATTTCATCCCGGCTCTGATCGATGAATGGAAAAGCAAAGGCATCCACAAGGATTTCATCAATTTCGACCTCCTGGAAACTTACAAGGATTTCGGGGGCATCCGCATAGAAGACGACATCCTGATTACAGCAAGCGGTTGCCGCATGCTGGGACATGAACGCATCCCGTACCACATGAACGATGTGGAAGAGTTTATGGCACAAAGGACCAATTAATGTATCACTAAAATATCCGAAATGAAAAAACAACTTTTATTTATCGCATGTGCTTGTTTGTCACTTGGCGTATCGGCTAAGAAACACGTGGAAAAAGCTGACACCGGTTTCGTTTTTACCACGGTGAAAGAAAACCCTATCACCTCTATCAAGAACCAGAATCAAAGCGGTACGTGCTGGTGCTTCAGCACACTGTCTTTCTTCGAATCCGAATTGCTCCGCATGGGAAAAGGCGAACATGACCTTTGCGAAATGTTCGTCGTACATAAAACCATGGAAGACCGTGCAGCCCAAACCGTCCGTACACACGGCGATGTTTCGTTCGCGCAAGGAGGAAGTTTCTACGACGTGATTTACTGCATGCAGAACTACGGTATCGTACCGCAAGAAGCCATGCCGGAGCCGGGTACGCTCTACGGCGACACCCTGCCCAACCACAATGAGGTGGACCTCGTAGCCACAGCCTTTGTAGATGCTTTGGCCACGAGCAAATTGAAGAAGCTGTCTCCCGTATGGAAACAGGCTTTCAGCGGTATCTATGATGCTTACTTGGGCAAATGCCCCGAAAAATTCACTTACAAAGGCAAGGAATACACTCCGCAAAGCTACATGCAGTCGCTGGGCCTGAACATGGACGATTACGTATCCCTGACTTCTTATACCCATCATCCGTTCTACAAACCGTTTGTCATCGAAGTACAAGACAACTGGCGTTGGTCGCTGTCTTACAACCTGCCGATCGACGAATTGATGGAGGTATTCGACTACGCCATCCACAACGGATATACCATCGCATGGGGTTCGGACGTGAGCGAGACGGGCTTCACACGCAACGGTATCGCCGTGATGCCGGACGTGAAGCAGGCAGAAGACCTGGTAGGTTCGGACGCTGCACGTTGGCTCGGATTGAGCAACAACAGCAAACGTGCAGAAATCGTCAAGAAACTGACTTCCAAACCGCTTCCGGAGGTAAAAGTCACTCAGGAAATGCGTCAGACGGCTTACGACAACTGGGAAACGACGGACGACCACGGCATGCAGATTTACGGTATCGCCAAAGACCAGAACGGAAAAGAATACTACATGGTGAAGAACTCGTGGGGTGATGCCGGAACTTACAAAGGCATCTGGTATGCTTCGAAAGCATTCGTAGCCTACAAGACCATGAATATCGTAGTGAACAAGAATGCCATCCCCGAACCGATCCGGAAGAAATTGGGGCTGAATTAAAAAAGACAGAGGAACAGCCGCTTTCTCATAAAGAGAGTAAAAAGCTACCGCAGTTTTCCAAAAAAGATGGGGAAACTGCGGTTTTCTTATATTTTTTTCCTACTTTTACATGAATAACCGTGTGGCCTCGTGACAAGCCTCACGCCCGGCGATAGCATAAAAAGGAAAAAAATACATATAATGAACTATAAATGGAAATTAGAACCTCCTACACCGGAAAAACTGGAAGCGGCTGAGAGACTGGCCAAAGAGCTGAACATCAGCCCTATTCTCGGTCGTCTCTTGATAGAACGCAATATCACGACGGTGGCGGATGCCAAGAAATTCTTCCGTCCCTCACTCACAGAACTGTACGACCCGTTCATGTTTACCGATATGGACAAGGCTGTAGAGCGTCTGAACAAAGCTTTGGGACGCAAGGAAAGAATCATGGTTTATGGAGATTATGACGTAGACGGCTGCACGGCTGTAGCATTGGTCTACAAGTTCCTGCAACAATATTATTCCAATATCGACTACTATATCCCCGACCGTTACGAAGAAGGTTATGGCGTGTCGGTCAAAGGAATCGACTATGCATACGAAAGCGGTGTAAAACTGATTATCGTGCTCGACTGCGGCATCAAGGCCGTAGATGAGATCGCATACGCCAAAGAAAAGGGTATCGACTTCATTATCTGCGACCACCACGTACCGGACGAAATCCTTCCGCCGGCCGTGGCGATTCTGAATGCCAAACGGTTCGACTCAACTTATCCCTATCCCCATTTGTCCGGCTGCGGCGTGGGTTTCAAATTCATGCAGGCTTTCGCACAAAGCAACGGCATCGAGTTCAGCCAACTAATCCCGTTATTGGACCTTTGTGCCGTCAGTATCGCGTCGGACATCGTGCCGATTATGGGAGAAAACCGTATCCTGGCTTACCACGGCCTACGACAACTGAATGCCAACCCGAGCATCGGGCTCAAGGCCATCATCGACGTATGCGGCTTGTCGGAGCGGGAGCTGACCATCAGTGACATCATCTTCAAAATCGGACCGCGTATCAATGCTTCGGGACGCATACAAAACGGAAAAGAGGCCGTGGCGTTGCTCGTGGAAAAAGACTATCAGACGGCGCATGAAATGGCGGAACAAATCAACCGCTACAACGACATGCGCAAAGACTTGGACAAGTCTATGACGGAGGAGGCAAACAGTATCGTAGAGAAACTGGACAAACAAAGCGAACAACGGTCTATCGTCATTTACAACGAAGAGTGGCACAAGGGGGTCATCGGCATCGTGGCTTCACGACTGACGGAAATCTACTACCGGCCTTCGGTCGTACTGACCCGCACGGACAACCTGGCCACGGGGTCGGCGCGTTCCGTTTCGGGATTCGACGTCTACAAGGCTATCGAAAGTTGCCGGGATTTATTGGAGAATTTCGGGGGACATACGTATGCAGCGGGCTTGTCCATGAAAGTGGAAAACGTACCGGAATTCCACCGGCGCTTCGAAGCTTACGTGGAAACACATATCCTGCCGGAACAGACTTCGGCCATATTGAATATCGACGCGCAAATAGACTTCAAAGACATCACGCACAAGTTTCACCACGACCTTAAAAAGTTCAATCCTTTCGGGCCGGACAATACGAAACCGCTGTTTTGTACGCAACATGTATATGACTACGGAACGAGCAAGGTCGTAGGACGCGAACAAGAACATATCAAATTGGAATTGGTGGACAACAAGAGCAACAATGTCATGAACGGCATCGCTTTCGGACAAAGTTCACAGGCTCGTTACATCAAGACCAAACGTTCTTTCGATATTTGCTACACTATCGAAGAAAATACGCATAAACGGGGCGAAGTGCAACTTCAGATAGAGGACATCCGCCCCTCCGGTAAAGAATAAGCTTCACGGGAGCCTCGCATGGAAGACGTTTATCTGTCCATATTGAAAAAGTATTGGGGGTATGACGGGTTTCGCGGCATACAACGGGAAATCATAGAAAGTATCGGAAACGGACGGGATACTTTGGGGCTTATGCCTACCGGAGGAGGCAAGTCCATTACATTCCAAGTACCTGCGCTCAGCCGTGACGGCATTTGTATCGTGGTCACTCCGCTTATCGCTTTGATGAAAGACCAGGTACGTAACTTGCGCGGAAGAGGAATCAAGGCTGCTGCCGTCTATTCCGGGCTGTCACGTGAGGAAATCCTCGTAACGTTGGAGAACTGCATTTTCGGCAATTACAAGTTCCTCTATGTATCCCCCGAACGGTTGGCCTCGGATATCTTCCTCGCAAAGGTGCGCCACATGCCCGTGAGTTTCCTTACGGTGGACGAGGCGCACTGCATCTCCCAATGGGGCTATGACTTCCGGCCTTCGTACACCCGGATTGCGGAAATCCGTAAAATCCTGCCGGACATTCCGGTTCTTGCCCTAACGGCCACGGCTACACCCGAAGTGGTCAAGGACATCCAACGCCAGTTGGCTTTCAGGGAAGAGAATGCTTTCCGTATGAGTTTTGAGCGGAAAAATCTGGCTTACATTGTCCGGCATACAGAAGACAAGTTTGGGGAACTCATCCATATTCTAAACAGCACGAAAGGATCGGCCATTGTATATACCAGAAGCCGCCGGAATACCCGGGAGACCACGGAGAAGTTACAAGCTGCCGGTATGTCCGCCACCTTTTACCATGCCGGACTGAACGATGCGGAAAAAGACCTTCGCCAACATCAATGGCAAGAGGACAAAATACGGATTATGGTAGCGACTAACGCGTTTGGCATGGGAATCGACAAGCCGGATGTACGTTTGGTAATCCATCTTGACCTGCCGGACTCCATAGAGGCCTACTTCCAGGAAGCGGGGCGGGCCGGACGTGACGGCGCACAAGCTTACGCAGTACTGCTATACCAAAGACACGACCGTACACGCTTGATGAAACGTATCCCCGATACTTTTCCGGACAAGGATGCCATACGGGAAGTGTACGAACACATTTGTTATTATTACCAGATGGCCATGGGAGACGGTTATAACGTAACCCGCGAATTCGACCTGGACGAATTCTGCCGTAACTTCAAACACTTTCCGGTTCAGACCGACAGTGCGCTGCATTTATTGGAACGGGCAGGCTATATCGAATATACGGAAGAACAAGACAACGCCTCCCGCATACACTTTCTGCTCCGCCGCGACGAGCTATATCGCATTCATGAACTCGAAGCGGAACAGGAACAACTCATCCAATGGGTTTTACGCAGCTATGGAGGCGTATTCAGCGATTATGTCTTTATAGACGAACGGCGTATCGCGACGTTATCCGGCCTGACCACAGACCAGGTTTACCATGGACTGTTGGCACTTGGCAGGTCCAGAATCCTCCATTACATCCCCCGCAAAAAAACGCCTTATATCACCTTTTCCTGTAAACGCATCGAAAAAGAACGTATCGTATTCCCTTCTTCCGTGTACGACGAACGCAAGAAAAATTTTAAAGAGCGGATTGAGGCTATGTTGTACTATGCCGAAGAGGCTGACTTCTGCCGTAGCAAAGTCCTTTTGCACTATTTCGGCGAAAAAGACGCACAACCCTGCGAACAATGTGACGTTTGCCGGATACGGAAATCTCATCCACATGCGGATACTACGGACGAACAAATCATCGCGCTTATACTGGAGACTTTAAAAGACGGGCAGAAGCACAATTTGTCGGAAATGACCTTCCCGGGCATCTCCCGTGAAAAGACAGCACAACTTCTACACCAAATGATTGAGGAAGAAACCGTACGTATTCAAAATGGCGTATTGTTTCTTCCTCGTCCCTGAGAATTTCGTTCCTCAATATATACGGAATATACCCGCTATCTCACGGTGACCTTCACCGTACGCTTTGTATCTTCTTCCATCCAAGTAAGAATATAAATACCCTTTCTAAGAGAAGATAAATCTGCTGTCTGGCTTACCCTAAACCGCATAACGCATTCACCGTTTACCGCATAAATGTATGCATGCCCGTCTATTTGCTCCATGTCATTAGACTCAAAATGCAGCAACTTTGTGTCCGGATTATACAATACCCAATACTGCCTCTCGTGACCGGATGATTGTACGGAGGTCTCCCCCTTTACTTCATCCTTCTCAATACGCCACTGCCGGGTATCTTTCAAACTGTTTTCCGAATCATTGGTCCAACTTAATACACTATTTCCATTCTCATCTGAGCCTCCCGCATTATTTACAGCCAATTGGGTCAGCCTATTGACCAATACATAAGTGTTTCCCGTATTTACCGGTACAAAGCTCCATTGTTGACGATGTTGGGAACTACGCGGTTTACGTAACTCTAATTGTGTTCCGGTCTTATAAATATCTCCTTCTTTCACGGCGCAGTCATACAAAGCCAAGCCGCTTTCACGATTGACGACCTGATAGTATTCTCCTACCGCCAAAATCTCCCACTGCTGGGTTTCTCGCTCACGAGCCGGCGACCATGTACATACCTTATCCTCTTCGTTGTCTAAAACATCAATGGCATTGCCCGTTCCTTTATTATAAAGACGATAATAAAAGCCCGTATCCAACGTAAACTCCGGAGTAGGTTCTTCCATGCTCCCCATTTCTTCCGCAGCTTTGGCAAAAGTCTTCGTCAAATATGCACAATGCGTATGCAGGAATGATTTTAAATAATCTATGCCCTCCTGATATGTACTGAAAAGCACAATCTCATTATAATCCCGTCGGTCAATAGGCCACTTCTGGAAATTCATGGCTTGCGAACGGTCTATAACCACAGACATACTGTCGATATAATCCACGACGTGCTCTTCTATCCCACGTGCCAGATACTCCTGCCACGTCCGGTTTATCAACTGTACGAACCAAGGATCTTTCCACATTTGCAATACCCACTTCTGTGTCAAGTCTCCTCCGAAGCCTTTATTTATCATCAGGGCCTCTGATACATCTCCTACTCGGTTACAATTATTGAAAGCAATATCGTAATCCCATAAAGGTCCCCAATAGAATTTCTGGTCATCCTTCTTCTTGTACATATAGGTACTCCAAAAACCGTCTACATTACCTGTCAACTCTGTTGAAATATACCAACTGGCCAGAGTCAAGGAATCCACATAAGGACGATATCCCTTTTCCGGATCCGCAAAATCCGAAGAAAACAAGGCATCTTCGAACAATTGCATGTGGTTCTTGATATACTCCAACTGTCTGGAGACAATCACTTCCTCATCCGGAGATTTCACCGTAACCAACACATTGCGATTCGTTTTGTAATAAACCGGCTCAGCCGTAGCCCAACCGTCAACCTCTAAAAAGTATCCACCGGTTATATTGGCATCCTCCGTAGGAATTTCATCCTGCTCATCAATATCCACACGCTTCTTCCTCACCTCCACTTGGTCGGACAATTGGTAATTACCCAAATATGTACCGTTCAATACTAAGTCCACAAACTGAGCACCGGCGGTAAAAGGCTGTCCGGCAAAATCACCGATACAGGCTGCCACAGCATTGCGAAGCAAAGTTTTATCTGCAAAATTGGCCAACAGTGTCCAACTCTTCGCCTTTGCTCGCTCCGGCCCCATGAACTCCTGCTTTTCGGCAAACTTTATCCTATAAGGTTTCTTCTCTAAATTCCAAGTAGAATTGCCACGTCCCCTAACACCTAAGGCATCGTACGTCTTCACGCCATTACTGTCCACATAATGCAACACGGCATCTACATAGTCTTCTTTGCTCACAATAGGTCGGCCACCTTCCGTCTCGATATAAATAGTGGGCAAATCTGTCTGCTGCACGTATTCCTGTGCCTGAAGCCAAAATGTGCAGAAGAACAACATCAAAAACAAACTCAAACTAAGTACTTTTCTTTTCATATCAGATAGATTTATGGTTCTCGGGCATAAAGATAACACTTTATCGTGAGATTTTAAGCTTTTAAGCAAAAAACAAGCGAGAGGTACTTCCAAATTCAATGTAACATCGTCCTTACGCCTAAATATGAAATGGAAATAAGTAAAGACCTTTTATAAACAAACTCATGTATCCAAAAGACATTCCTTCCTCAGCAAGTTTTCCAAATCATGCTTCATCCGTCATTTATCCCGGAAGCTCCCTAATATACAATACATTACCACTGAAGAATGAAGAAAGTTCATCTTTCAGCAAGCCTTCAGCCATCCTTCGGCCAGACTGCAAGTATACTCCTGAACGATATTCTCCACTCCCCGTAATACGCACTCCATCCCGCTAAACAACGGAATAATGACCTAGATTATGGAAAAATAGCAAGGATGAGAAAGAAGCGCGCTAGGAAAAAATAGATAAAAAGGGCACCGAAAGGCAAACCGGAATAGGAGGAAAAAGTGTCCGGACGGAACGAAAGATGAAGGAAACGCAACAGAAATGTAAATTGGAACTCTTCCCCTTCTCCGTAAGACACATTTTTACTTTATCTACATAAAGACACCGTGCAGGAAATAAGAATCGGACATCGCCGGGAAGCCATACAGGAAGAAACTGATGCCAAACAGGAAGTAAAAGGGTTGAAAAGGAAATACATACCTTATACTTTTGAGAATGGTGATACACGCAAGGAATTATTGGCAAGAAGACGCCATCTGCTTTTTAAGTCTCTGAAAAGTGGAGTGAATCACAGAAAATCAGAGCCGAAAATATTATTCAAGAAATACTCCGTACATCAAAAGAGCATTATGTCCGGCTTTCGGGACGCTTCAGCCCGCATGCAAACGAAAATCCCCCGTGCTGACGGAATTGCTCCCTTACCAAGGGACAAACGGCCTTGACGGATTACCGCCACGGCAAAAAGGAAACAAAAAAAGAGGATATCCCCGTCTTGACCGGAATATCCTCTCTTACCTGAAAAAAGGCGGCTACCTACTCTCCCGCTTTGCAGGCAGTACCATCGGCGTGAGCGGGCTTAACTTCTCTGTTCGGAATGGGAAGAGGTGGGACACCGCTGCAATAGCCACCATAATATCTGACTCGGGAATACACGACACACAACATCATTTCGAAGAGGGACGTATCATACCCTTGACATCAAACCAACAAAACATAAAAAAACAAACTAAAATGTACATGAAAAAACACCCATGCGAAAAAAAGTACCGCGTACCAGACAAAAGCTTTCGGGCTATTAGTAGTGCTCGGCTTTGACGTCGCCGTCTTTACACCTGCACCCTATCCACGTCATCGTCTTTGACGACCCTCATAAAGGAAATCTAATCTTGTGGAAGGCTTCGCGCTTAGATGCTTTCAGCGCTTATCCATACCCGACGCGGATACCCGGCGGTGCACCTGGCGGCACAACCGGCAAACCGGAGGTCGGTCCAACACGGTCCTCTCGTACTAGTGTCAGAACCACGCAAATTTCCTGCGCCCACGATAGATAGAGACCGAACTGTCTCACGACGTTCTGAACCCAGCTCGCG